>Ga0210391_10000010_pt1:2500-372287 | contig 372287 bp, 350 predicted proteins | sample IncBWC12OmetaG_FD_160573 | JGI IMG/M metagenome (GOLD analysis project Ga0210391, IMG submission 160573) | Forest soil microbial communities from Barre Woods Harvard Forest LTER site, Petersham, Massachusetts, United States - Inc-BW-C-12-O ...
ATCGCCACCGAGTCGTAGCCCTGCGCGAGCGGGTAGAGGAACTCGTGGATGGAGATCGGCTGCCCCGCCTTGTAGCGCTTGGCGAAGTCATCGCGCTCGAGCATGCGGGCCACCGTGTAGTGCGCGGTGAGCTTCACCATCTCGGTCGAGGTGAGCTTGCCCAGCCAGCGGGAATTGAAATCGATGCGCGTGCGCTCGCGATCGAGGATCTTGAACACCTGCGCTTCGTAGGTGTGTGCGTTCGCCTGGATCTCCTCGGGCGTGAGCGCCGGGCGGGTGGCGTTACGGCCGCTCGGATCGCCGATCATCCCGGTGAAGTCACCGATGAGGAAGGTGACGTGGTGCCCGAGCTTTTGGAACTGGCGCATCTTGTTCAGGAGCACCGTGTGCCCGAGGTGCAGGTCGGGGGCGGTCGGATCGAACCCCGCCTTCACCTCAAGCGGCGTGCCACGCCTGAGTTTCTTGGCAAGATCCGCGTCGGTGAGCACCTCACTCGTGCCGCGATGGAGCTCTGCGATCTGTTCGTCGAAATTCATCGTATTCCCGTGAAATCCGTCCCGAAAAAATTAACGCGCCGGAGATAACGTAACCCGTAACTTCCCGGGTTGGCACTTAACATACATTGACCCGAGAGGCCCGGCCCGGTACGTTGCGCCCTTTTAAATCATCCCTCCAAGTGTAGTCGATGGATCCCAACACTCAGCCGGCACCGAAAAGATCCTGGATTCGCTGGCCCTCGCTGGCTTTTTGCCTGCAGACGGCCGCCTGCGCGGTAGTGGCGTGGTCCCTGATGCACGGTGGCCTGGACTCCACCCCTTCTGCGGCAACCGCTAACCCCGGTGGGCCGGCCAGCCCGGGCGTCCCGGCCGCGAGCGCCCCGGCCGCGAGCGCCCCGGCCGCTGCGCCCGCCGCCACGCTGGCCGCGGTGCCCTCGCTCGGCACTGCCGCACTTTCAACCATCGATGTGATCGTGGCGCGCAACGATACCCTCGACCACATCTTCCGGCGCCTGAAGCTGAACCTTGCCGACCTGGCCTCGCTTCGCAGCCTGCCGAACGTGCGCCGGGCGCTCGATTCGCTGCAGCCCGGGGAATCGCTGCACTTTGAGCACAAGGACGGCTCACTCTACGGGCTCGAGCGCCGGCTGAACGAGAGTGAGATGCTCAAGGTCTCGCGCGATCCAGAAGCGGGACTGAAGGCCGACGTGCTGCAAAGCCCGCTCGAGATGCGCATGCGCACGGTGCGCGGGGTGATCAACAGCTCCCTCTTTGAAGCGGTGGAAGCCTCCGGCGCCCACGATCAGACCGCGGTGGCGCTCGCGGATATCTTCGCCTGGGACGTCGACTTCGTCCTCGATGTGCGCCCCGGGGATGCCTTCGTGGTCACTTACCCGGAGATCTGGCGCGAGGGCGAGTACGTGAAAGACGGCCCCATCCAGGCGGCCGAGTTCGTCAACCAGGGGCGTGACTTCAAGGCCGTGCGCTACACCGATCCGGACGGTGGCTCGCACTACTACACCCCCGACGGCAAGAGCCTGCACAAGGCATTCCTGCGCGCGCCGGTGGAATTCACACGCGTGAGCTCACGCTTCAACTCCGCCCGCTACCACCCGATCCTGAACCTGATCCGCGCGCACAAGGGCGTCGACTACGCCGCCCCCATGGGCACCCCGGTCAAGGCCGCCGGTGACGGGCGCATCCGCTTCGCGGGCGTGAAGGGCGGCTACGGCAACGTGGTGGAGATCGAGCACTCCGCCACCGTCGTGACCGTCTACGGCCACCTCTCGCGCTTCGCCCGGGGTACGCACGTCGGCGCTCACGTGACCCAGGGGGTCGTGATCGCTTATGTCGGCATGACCGGACTCGCCACGGGGCCGCACCTGCACTACGAATACCGGGTCAACGGGGTGTTCAAGAACCCCCAGACGGTGATCCTGCCGGGCGCCGACCCGATCGAGGCGCGTTGGCGCGAGGACTTCCTCGCCAAATCCGCCCCTCTCCTGGTTACGCTCGAGCCCACCACGGGGCCGATGCTCGTCGCGCGCTGATCGCGCCTTAACAGTCCGGTCGCTTTCACGCTGGTACCATGGTCCGCTCATTCATCAGCCGCCGCCCGTGCGGCGAGGCCCGTTTTCATGGATTCGCCGGATCTGAAGGCGCCCCAGCATTACATCAACCGCGAGCTCTCGTTCCTCGAGTTCAACCAGCGGGTACTGGACCAGGCATTCGATAAATCGGTGCCGCTGCTCGAGCGGCTGAAGTTCCTGTGCATTTCCTGCAGCAACCTGGATGAGTTCTTCGAAATCCGGGTGTCGGGGCTTAAGCAGTTGCAGGAACTCGGCGGCGGCCCGATGGCGGCCGACGGGATGTCGATTCCCGAGCAGTTGACGGCGATCCACGAGCGCGCGACGCGCCTCGTCGATGAGCAGTACCGCTGCCTCAACGATCTGCTGCTGCCCGCGCTGGCGCACGAGGGCGTGCCGCTCCTGGGTCCCACGGAGTGGAGTGCACAGGCGCACGAGTGGCTCGAGCAGTACTTCGAGCAGGAGGTCGAGCCGGTCCTAAGTCCCCTGGGGCTTGATCCGGCGCGCCCCTTCCCGCGCATCCAGAACAAGAGTCTGAACTTCATCGTGCGCCTGGAGGGCAAGGATGCCTTCAACCGCGACAGCGAGCTCGCCATTGTGCAGGCGCCGCGCTCGCTGCCGCGCGTGGTGCCGCTGCCGGGCGGCGGCGCCAACCGCGGCTGCGTGCTGCTGTCAGCGATCGTGCAGGCGTTCGTTCACAAGCTCTTCACCGGCATCCAGGTGATCGGCTGCTACCAGTTCCGCGTCACGCGCAACAGCGACCTGTTCGTCGACGAGGAAGAAATCGATGACCTGCGCCGCGCGCTCGAGGGCGAGCTGCAGCACCGCCGCTACGGCGCGGCGGTGCGGCTCGAGACCGCCTCAGACTGCCCCGAGGACATGGTGAAGTTCCTGCAGGCCCAGTTCGCCTCCGCCTCGCTCGACACCTACCCGGTGAATGGACCGGTGAACCTGAACCGTCTCTCGGCCTTGTACGACATCGTGCAGCGCCCGGACCTGAAGTACCCGATCTTCACCCCGGGCATGCCCCGGCGCCTCGCCGGCGGCACCGACATGTTCGCGGCCATCCGCCACAAGGACATCCTGCTCGAGCATCCCTACCAGAGCTTCGTGCCGGTGATGGATTTCGTGCGCCAGGCGGCCGCGGATCCGCAGGTGCTCGCGATCAAGCAGACGCTCTACCGCTCCGGCCACGGCTCACCGCTGGTGGACGCGCTGGTGGCGGCGGCCAATGCCGGTAAGGACGTGACGGTGATCGTGGAGTTGCGCGCGCGCTTTGACGAGGAGGCGAACATCGAGCTCTCCAACCGCCTGCAGGAAGCGGGCGCGCACGTCATGTACGGGGTGGTGGGCTACAAGACCCACGCGAAGCTGCTCCTGGTCGTGCGCCGCGAGCCTGGCGGCATCCGCCGCTACTGCCACCTCGGCACCGGCAATTACCATCCGCGCACCGCGCGCCAGTACACCGACTACGGACTGTTCACAGCCGATGACGACATCGGGCACGACGTGCACGAGCTGTTCCTGCAGCTGACGAGCCTCACCCAGACCCCGAAGCTCAAGCGCCTGGTGCAGTCTCCCTTCAGCATGCACGAGATGGTGCTCTCCAAGCTCGCCCGCGAAACCGAGCACGCGCGCGCCGGGCGCGCCGCCCGCGTCATCGCCAAGATGAATGCGCTGGTGGACCGGCACACGATCGAGGCGCTCTACCGCGCCTCGCACGCGGGGGTGAAGATCGATCTGATCGTGCGCGGGGTGTGCGCGCTGCGGCCGGGGATCCCGGGCGTGTCGGAGAACATCACGGTGCGCTCGATCGTCGGGCGCTTCCTCGAGCACTCGCGCGCGTTCTACTTCGAGAACGGCGGGGAGGCGGAGCTGTACTGCGCGAGCGCCGACTGGATGGAACGCAACTTCTTCCGGCGCGTGGAAGTGGCCTTTCCGGTGCGGCGGCAGAACCACCGCGAGCGCATCCTGCGCGATCTGGACTTATGCCTGAGCGATAACTGCCAGGCGTGGAGACTGCTCCCCGACGGCAGCTACGAGCGCATCGAGCGCGGCTCAGCGAAACCGGTGAGCGTGCAGGCGGAGCTGCTCGCGACTTACGCTGCGGGACCACCGGTGGCCGCGGTCCCCAATCCCGCCCCCGCTGAGATTCAGCCGCGACCGCTGAAGACGCGCAGCCGAAAACCGCTCGCGCGCAAGTAGTCCACTTCCTGCTGCAGATCCGCGAGCGTCAGCGGATGCTCGTTCAGCCAGCGCGCCGGGAAACGCACCTCGAGGGACTTGGGCGTTGCCGTCAGTTCCAGCGCCGGCAGCGCGGTGGTGCTGCGGCCGCGGTGCAGCAGCACCGCCAGGCGCAGCAGCACGATCAGATAGACGGCGCTGCGGTCCCAGGGAGGCACGAGCTCCTCCACGCGATCGAGCGTGAACTTGCGCCGGTGCGCGCCGACCAAGCGCGCGAGCAGGCGCTGCTCCTCGTGCGGGAAGCCCGGCATGTCGGCGTTTTCCAGTAGGTAGGCGCCGTGACGGTGGTAGCCGCTGTGGGAGACGTCGAGGCCGATCTCGTGCAGCCGTGCCGCCCACTTAAGCGCGAGGTGCGCGAGCGGTTCCTCGAGCTTCCAGGTCTCGCGCGTCTGTTCCAGAAAGTTGCGTGCGCTCGCCTCGACCCGTTCCGCCTGCTCGGTGTCCACGTGGTAGCGCTGCTGCATGGCGCGCACGGTGCGCTCGCGCGCATCCTCGCGCTTGTAGCGGCCGAGCATGTCGTAGAGCAGGCCCTCGCGCATCGCCCCGTCGGCGACCTGCATCTCCTTGACGTCAAGGACGCTGAAGATCTCCGCGAGGATGGCAAGTCCCCCGGGGAACACCGGGCGGCGATCCTCGGTGATGGGCTCGAGATTCAGTTCGCGCGTGTGTCCGGCCTCCACGCTGTACTCGATCGCGCGCTGCAGCCCCGCGGGGGTGATGGTGAGCGCCTGCGGGTCGAGTGTGTGGATGGCATCGCCGATGGCGCGCACGGTGCCGGAGCTGCCGGCGGCAAAGTCCCAGCCGCGGCGCCGGAATGCCGCCTGCACCGGCTCAAGCTCCATGCGTGCCGCCAGACGCGCGCGCTCCATGCGTCGGGCGGAAATCTTGCCGTCGCGGAAGAAGCGCTCGCTCAGGGCGACGCAGCCCATCTGCAGGCTCTCAAGTTCCAGCGGCGCAAGTCCGTCGCCGATGATGAGCTCGGTGCTGCCGCCGCCGATGTCCACGACCAGGCGCCGCCCGCTCACGTTCGGGCTGGTGTGCGCGACGCCCAGGTAGATGAGGCGCGCCTCTTCCATGCCGGCGATGATCTCGATCGGATGGCCGAGCGCCTCGCGTGCGCGCTCGAGGAAGGCCTGCTTGCGGTGCGCGAGCCGCAGCGCGTTCGTGCCCACGACCCGCACGCTGTCGGCGTGCATGTCACGCAGGCGCTGCCCGAAGCGCTCGAGGCAGGCGAGCGCACGCTGTGCCACGTCCTTGTCGATGCGGCCGTTCTCGGCGACGCCTGCGGCCAGGCGCACCATCTCGCGCAGCCGGTCGATGATGACGAGCTGGCCGTGCTGGTAGCGCGCCACCACCATGTGGAAACTGTTGGAGCCTAAGTCCACCGCCGCCAGGACGTCGGGGACGGGGCGGGGTGCAGGTCGGGCGGGGGGTTTAAGGTCGGGGGAGCGGGCAGTGGCTGCCGGGGGCACGGGCGCGTGCGCGTCAGGCGGCCGAGAAGGAGGAGCCGCAGCCGCAGGTGGTGCCCGCGTTTGGATTCCGGATCACGAACTGAGCCCCCTCGAGCCCTTCGCGGTAGTCGATTTCGGCACCGGTGAGATACTGCACGCTCATCGGATCCACGATGAGCTTGACCCCCAAGGTCTCGACGCAGGTGTCCCCGTCCTGGATCGCTTCGTCGAATTCAAAGCCGTACTGCAGTCCCGAGCAGCCACCGCCCTGCACGAAGACGCGCAGCATGAGCTTCGGGTTGCCTTCGCCACGGATGAGGTCGCCGACCTTGCGGGCGGCCGCGTCGGTGAAAAGGAGCGCAGGTGCATCCTGCAGCGCTTCGGGGGTACTCATTAAGTCCTCTCAAGAAGCAGTCTAGAAGGCGCCCCACGTAAGGTCAAAGCCGCACTTCACAGGGCCAGGATCTTCAGCTGGGGGCGCTCTGGGGGGCCACAACCTGCCCGACAGGCTCAAGCCGCACCAGCTTACCGACAATCTGGGCGCCCAGGGTCATTTCAATGACCCCGTAGTAGACATTGCCCTCTACCCGGGCGGTGGCGCCCAGCACCACGCGCTGCGTGGCATGGATGTCGCCCCGGATCGCGCCGTGCAGGATCACGTTCGGCACCTGCACCGGGCCTTCCACGGCGCCGGTCTCGCTCACCGTCAGGCTGGAGTCGGGTGCCTCATCCGAGCGCACGCCGCCGTAAATGTGCCCGTCAAGATGCATCCCGCCCTCGAAAGCGACGTCGCCCTGCACACGCGCGGCCTTGCCGATCAGCGTATCGATACGGGGCTGCTTGGAATCGCGCGTGAACATGATGGGCTCCGGAAGGTTCGGGTGACTGAAACGCCTTATTGGGACTCGACCGTCCACAGGAACGACTGTGACAGGGCCGCCACGTCCTTGCGGCCCGAGCGCACCTCGATCTGCAGCTGCTCGGGTTTGAAGCTCGGCGGCACGGCGATTTCCTGATCGAAGTCCTGAAAGTAGCGAAAAGCGTAGCGCAGCTCGCGCGTGCGACCGTCGCTGAGCACGTAGAAATCCAGCGACTTCGCCTCCGTGCCGGCCGTGCCATCGAGGCTCAGGGTAAGGGTGCCGGCGGCCTCAGCGTCCGCGCGCCCCGAGCGCATGAGCGAGAAGTGCACGAGGTACGTGTAGGGCGCGGTGCCGGCCGTGATGCGCAGCTGCTCGATCTTAAGCCCGATGCTCGTGGCGCCCTGCGCCACGACCCCGCGGTAGAAGGCGAGCTCCTGCGACTCCCGTGCCACCTGCGCCTGCAGTTCACCCATGGCGCGCGCCACTTCCGCCTGCTCCTGCGCGCGCCCGACCCGGAAGGTGTCCAATTCGGCCATCTGCGTGCGCATCTCGCGGTTCTCCTTCTCCAGCTGCTCGATCCGCACCTCGAACTCCGTGCGCTGCTGCGCAACCGCCTGGCGATCGTAGCCGGCGTTGTAGCGGCCGAGCTCGTACACGACGTAGAGCGCGAAGAGCGCCACGAGGAGCGCTGCGATCAGCAGCGCCGTGCGCAGCGCCGGCGCACGCGCGCGCACGACCTGGGGCGTGCCGCCCTTCTTGCCGAACATGGACCCGAACACGCGCAAGATCGTCAGTCGGTCGTCTCGGAAACGCCGGCGTTCGGATCCGGCTGCGTGTACTGCGACCACCAGTCCGGAAACGGCGGCTGCTTGCCGCGCGGAAAGGCGAGCGAGGCGAGCTCGGTGAGCGCGCGCACGTAGACCGGGCGCTTGAAGTAGATGACCTCGCGCACCGGCTCCCAGAAATCCACCCAGCGCGCCTCGTCGAACTCCGGCTCGCTGGTGCGGCCGAAATCGAAGCTGACCTCCTGCTTCAGGCGCAGGAGGAACCAGCGTTGTTTCTGGCCCGTGCACAGCGGCTGCTGTTTGCGGCGCACGTAGCGCGGCGGCAGGCGGTAGCGCAGCCAGCGCTCGGTCTGTCCGATGAGCTCAACGCTGGCCTGGGCGACCCCGATTTCCTCGTGCAATTCACGGTAGAGCGCCTGCTCGAGGGACTCCCCGCGCCTTAAGCCACCCTGCGGGAACTGCCAGCCCTTGCCGCCCTTGCGACGGCCGAGAAACACCTGCGCGCCGTGCATCAGGACGATGCCGACGTTGGCGCGAAAGCCGTCAGGATCAATAACATCATTCATGTTGGCGGGGAGTGAGTCTGCCACAGAGCGCGCCGCTGCGAGCGGGCGCACGCCTCATCCCCAGGGGATGGCGTTTTCCAACAAATTCGATGAGGCTAGCGGGCCTTCCTTCTCGAGAGTGCGCGTGGGCAAAGCCGTAACTTTGGACCGCCTCGGCGCCCGGGCCACCCCCTGGCGCAGCCTCCTGATCCTGCTCGTGCTGGCGGCCGTGGTGTTTGCCGCAGCGCTCCTCACCGGCAGCTCCGGCATCGGTCTGCGCGCAGCGCTCGCAGCACTCGCCGGCTCGGGCGATCAGACGACCCGCAACGTACTCCTCGTGGTGCGCCTGCCCCGGGTGCTCGCCGCCTTCGGCGTCGGCAGTCTCCTCGCCCTCTCGGGGGTGCTGCTGCAGGCCCTGTTCCGCAACCCGCTCGCCGACCCGTACGTGCTCGGGGTCTCCGGGGGCGCTGCGGTCGGGGCACTCCTCGCCATGATGGCCGGTGCCGCTGCCCTCCTCGTGCAGTCGGCGGCGGTCGCGGGCGCGCTCGCCGCGGTGGCCCTCGTGTACCTGCTCGCCCGCGGCGGCGGTACGTCCCGGCTGCTGCTCACCGGCGTCGTGCTCGCGAGCGCCTGTGGCGCCCTGGTGAGCGTGCTGCTGGCGCTGGCGGATTCCTCGCGGGTGCGCGGCATGGTGTTCTGGCTCGCCGGGGATCTGGAGTGGGCGGTGCAGCCGTGGCTCAGTGCCGGGGCGGCGCTCTTCGCGGTCGCCCTTGCGATCGCTCTCGCCCGCCCGCTCAACGTGCTCGCCGCCGGCGAACTGCGTGCGCGCACGGTGGGCCTGACACTCGAGGGCTGGCGCACGGGGCTGTTCATCGCCTGCGCCACGCTCACCGCGCTTGCGGTCGTGAGCGCCGGCACCGTCGGCTTCGTCGGCCTCATCACGCCGCACGCCGTGCGCCTCACTTTCCGCACCAGCGATCACCGGCTGGTGGCGCCCGCGGCGGCCTTGAGCGGCGGCATGTTGCTCGCCGCGGCGGATCTCGTCGCGCGCACCATCGCCGCTCCGCGCCAGCTGCCGGTGGGTGCGATCATGGCGCTCGTCGGAGCGCCGCTGTTCATGATCCTGCTGCGGCAGCGTCGCTAAGCGGCGGCCATGAGCCGGCGCGCTAGCTGACGACGTTCGGTGAGGCGGCGAGGCGATTACGCCCGGCGCTCTTGGCCCGATAGAGCGCGGCATCGGCTTCCGCAATCAGCCGCTCGGCGAGCACCTTGTAATCGCGCGAACCGGGCCCCGGATGTGCGGCCGCGACCCCGATCGACAGCGTCACCGTTTCGCTGACCTGTTTGGAGATCGCGATCGGGTGGTTGCGCACCGTGTGCAGCACGCGTGCGCCGACCTTCTCGCCCTCGGCAAGATCCGCCTGCGCCAGCACGATCGCGAACTCATCCCCGCCGAAGCGCGCCCCGGTGTCGCTGATGCGCATCTCCGTGTCGATGCGCTGCGCCACCTCGCGCAATACCGCATCGCCTGCGAGGTGACCGAACTGGTCGTTGATGCGCTTGAAGTGATCCACGTCGATCATGAGGCAGGCGAGGGACTGCTTGGCGCGCTGGGCGCGCGCCAGCTCCTCGCGCAAACGCGCGTGCAGGTAGCGGCGGTTGTGGAAGCCGGTGAGAAAGTCGGTCAGTCCGCTGCGCAGCAGGCGCGCGCGATTGACCGCGTTCTCGATGCAGATCGCGGCTACCACCCCGAGGTGCGCGAGGAAGTCGCTCGCCAGGTCCTGGGTGAAGCGGAACGGGTCGGTGCTCGAGAACACCAGTACCCCGTCGAGCTGCTCGTGGCGACGCAGCGGGATGAGGGCGATGCTGCCCGGTCGCAGGTTCGGCCCCACGAGCAGCTCGTGGTCGGCCTTGTGGAACGGGCCGAGCCAGGGGCGCTCGAGGTTCGGCAGCTGCGGCGCCACCGTGATGAGCGCATCCACGAAGGACACTCCCTGCAGCTCCTCCAGGCCATCCCCGGAGAGCAGGTGGCGGATCTCGTGCTGTGGGTCGTTGATGATGAGCGCGACGCCATCGAGCTGGTAGGAGGTCTTGAGCCCCGTGATGAGGCGCTCGAAGAGCTGCGTCAGGGAGCCGGCGCGCAGGAGCTCCAGTTCGCGCTCCTGGGTCTTGCGCAGCAGCGAATCGTTGCGGCTCACCTCCTCGGTGAGCGCGGCGAGGCGCGCCTGCAGCACGCGGCGCTCGGCCTCAAGGCCAGCAGGGTCGGAGGCGGCGTCAGTCACCGGCTCAGGTTGGCTTCGGGGCATCGCGCGGTCCTTTGGCGCATGGAGTCAGGCGCGGCGCTCCGCATCGCTGCGCCGGTCCGCCAGATAATCGCGGCCGCGGCGCATCAAAGCAACAAATGTTGCACGGTCCTGGGACAGTACGGCCGTGCGCAGCCGCTCGACGGCCTGGGAGAGGGCCTCGAGGGATTCGGCGCCGTAGTCATTCAGACTCTGTATTTCATAATATAGCTCCGGACTGTCCTGGGCGACCCGGCTGGCCACGTCCAGCTGCGCATCAAAGGTGGTGCTCGACATGCGCGCGAGCTTGGGCGCGTCCTCGCCGCTTTCGGCGAGCGCGGTGAAGAAGGCGATGTTGAGCGCGTGCGAAAGCCCGAGCACATAGGCGATCAGGCGGTCGTGATCATCGAGGCTCATGACGACCTGCTCGGCCATGGTGGGCGCGAACAGCTCGCGCGCGCTCGCCAGCGCGCCCGCGTGTCCTAAGTCCACGAACACCACGTGCCGCCCGGACAGGAGCTCGGTGTCCGGCCCGAACATCGGGTGCACGGAGGTCACCTTGCAGCCGTGGGATTTGAGGGCGAGGAGTCCGGCGCGCAGTGGGGATTTGAGCGACCCCACATCGAAGATCACCCCGGGCGGGCGGCGCAACGCCAGGTCCTTGAGGATGGCATCCGTGATCCCGAGCGGGGTTGCGAGCACGATGTAGTCGTGCTTCAGATCGGTGCTGCGCCAGTCCTCCACGCGTGTCACGCCCTCGGGCGTCGGTGACGGATCGGCGACCTCCACGGCAAAGCCCTGCGACCCCAGGAAGCTCACGAACCAGCTGCCCATCTTGCCTGCGCCGCCGATGACCAGCGCCCGCCGCCCGGTGCCAGCCCCGGCCGCCACGACGCTCGCGTGCTCCTGGGTGGTGAGGGAGGAGCGGATCAGGAGGCGCAGCAGCGCCTCCGCCAGCTGCGGTGACACGCCGCGCTCACTCGCCTGGGCGCGTACCCCGAGGATCACGTCGCGCTCGCGCTGATAATCGCGCGTCGGGGCGCCCGTGGCACGCTTGACGCGCGCGACCTCCTCGCTCACGGCCCTGCGTTCGGCCACCAGCGCGATCAGCTGACGGTCGATCTCGGTGACGCGCTGGCGCAGCTCATCCAGCGTTACGGTGCCCTGGGTCATGGGAAGGAGTCTCCTGAAGCTGCCTCCTTTCTATCGGGGCTACCGCGGGGCCGCAAGCCGGATGCCCGAAAGTGCAAGAGCGCCGCAAGAGCGGGAAAAACGCTCTACCATTACCCACCGCTATGGCTGACATCAGCGAATTCCTGCCCGATCCCCTGCCTGCGGACCCACTCGCACTGACGCAGCGCTGGCTCGAGGATGCCTGGGCGCGGCGCGCGCAGCCGAACCCGAACGCCATGGTGCTCGCGACCAGCACGCCTGACGGGAAACCCTCCGCGCGCGTGGTGCTGTGCAAGGAGATCGTGCCGCAGCCGGGCTACCTCGTGTTCTTCACCAACTACCTGTCGATGAAGGGCAAGCAGCTGAAGGACAACGCGCGCGCGGCGGCGGTGATGCACTGGGATGCGATGCACCGCCAGGTGCGCATCGACGGCCCCATCTCCTTCGCGCCCGCGGCCGAAAACGACCGCTACTTCGCCTCGCGCAGCTGGCCGAAGCGCATCGCCGCCTGGGCGAGTGAGCAGAGCCAGCCGGTGGCCTCACGCGAGCTGCTCTTGAAGTCGGTAGCCGAGACCGCCGCGCGCTTCGGCACCCCCGTGCCCGGCTCGCCGCAGGCGGAGGAGCCTTCCGATTTTGACGTGCCGCGGCCGCCGCACTGGGGCGGCTACCGCCTGTGGGCGGAAAGCGTGGAGCTGTGGGTCGAGGGGGATGCGCGCGTGCACGACCGTGCGCGCTGGGTGCGCCAGCTCACCCGCCAGACGGACGGCTCGTTCAAGCCCGGCGCCTGGTCCGCGACGCGCCTGCAGCCGTAAGAAAAAGCCGCGTCGCGCCCGCCGCCCGTGTGGAAAGCCCTGCGCATCACTTTGCTGCTCCTCGTGCTTGCCGTCGTGGCGGGCCAGCAGCTGCTGGATCGGATCGGTACCCAGAGCTGGAAGGAGACGCTGTGGGTCGGCCTCTTTCCTCTGGACGCCGACCACTCGCCGGCCGCGCAGCGCTACCTCGCGGCACTCAGACCCCAGGACTTCGCCGACATCGAGGCGTTCTTTACCCGCGAGGGGCGCCGCTACGGGGTGAGCGCCGAGACGCCCATCCACATCGAGCTTTATCCGCAGGGGATGCAGCTGCCGCCGGCGCTGCCGCCCGAGCCGGGCGTGCTGTCGATTGCCTGGTGGTCACTGAAGCTGCGCTGGTTCGCCTGGCGGCACACGGACTTCGCCGGCCACGCCCCCTCGCGCATCCGCCTCTTCGTTCTGTACCACGATCCTCAGACCCTCGATCACCTGCCCGACTCGCACGGGCTGCAGAAGGGACTTGTGGGCGTGGTGCACGCCTTTGCCGATGACGCCATGACCGGCAGCAACGCGGTGGTGATCGCGCACGAGCTGCTGCACACCGTGGGCGCGAGCGACAAGTACGACCTCGCCACCGGTGCGCCGCTTTTTCCCAACGGCTACGCGGATCCGCAGCAGCAGCCGCTCTACCCGCAGGCTGAGACCGAGATCATGGCGGGGCGCCGGCCGCTCTCCGCGGGGGATGCGGAGATGCCCCGGAATCTGCGCCATGTGATCGTAGGTCCCGCGACCGCGCTCGAGATCCACTGGAGCCGGCCGTGAGCACTCCTGTGGCCGGCGGCCTCAACGCGCGCGGCATCACCGTGCGCGCCGGCACGCGCGAGCTCGTGCGCGAGCTCTCCCTCACGTTGCTCCCTGGCGAGGTGCTCGCCATTCTCGGCCGCAACGGCTCAGGCAAGACTCTCACCCTGCATACGCTCGCGGGCCTGCGCCGGGCGGCGGCGGGCGAGGTCACGTTCGATGGCACGCCGCTCGGCGCGCTAACGCGCCGCGCCGTGGCGCAGCGGCTCGCGCTGCTGCCGCAGGACCTGGAGGACGCCTTCGTCACCACGGCGCTCGAGACGGTGCTGATCGGCCGCCATCCGCATCTTGCCTTGTGGCAATGGGAGACGGCCGAGGACGAACGCATCGCACGCAGAGCGCTGGCGGCGGTCGAGATGAGCGAGTTCGCGCAGCGCCGCAGCGACACGCTCTCCGGCGGTGAGCAGCGCCGCGTGGCGGTGGCCGCGCTTATCGCGCAGCAGGTGAAGACCTACCTCCTGGATGAGCCCACCAATCACCTGGACCCGCACCACCAGCTCGCGGTGCTCACGCTCTTTCGGGACCTCGCGGGTGAGGGCAGCACCGTCGTCACGACGCTGCACGATCCGACGCTGGCCGCGCGTTTCGCCGACCGGGCGTTGCTGCTGTTCGGCGATGGCCGCTGGCACTTAGGTCCGGTGCGTACCGCACTCACCGCCGCCACGTTGAGCGAGCTTTATCTGGCGCCGATGATCGAGCTCGGCCAGGACGGCCGGCGGGTGTTCGTCACGGCCTGAGGGCCTCCAGCACCGGCTCGTGCAGCACCCCGTTGCTGGCGAGCACGCTCGTCGTCTTCAGTCCCACCGGCGCGCCGTCCAGATCCGTGAGCGTGCCGCCCGCTTCGCGCACGATCACCGTGAGCGCGGCGATGTCGAGGATGTTCACGTCCGACTCGATGACGACGTCGAGCGCGCCGCGCGCCAGCAGGTGGTAGTGCACGAAGTCGCCGTAGCCGCGCACGCGCCTCACCGTGCGCGCAAGCTCCCCCAGGCGCTGCCAGCGTTGTGGCTGCGTGAGGCTTCTGAGGTTACCGGTGGAGACGAACGCATCCTTGAGCTCCGCGACCGCACTCACGTGCACCAGGCGCTCGTTGAGGAACGCGCCGCCACCCACTTCCGCTGAGGCGAACTCCTCGTAGAGCGGGGCGCTCGAGACCCCGAGCACGAGTTCCCCGGCGCGCAGGAGTGCAATCTGCGTCGAGAAGTACGGCATCTCGCGCACGAAGGACTGCGTGCCGTCGATCGGATCGACCAGCCACAGGTTCTGCGCCTCCAGCGCGTGCGCACCGCTCTCCTCGCCGTAGAAGCCATAACCGGGGAAATGCCGCGCGAGACTTCCGCGGATGAGCTCCTCGGCGCGCACGTCCGCCTCGGTGACCGGGGACGCATCCTCCTTGATACGCACGGGAAGCTGGGTGCGGTAGAGCGAGCGAATGAGTGCGCCGGCCGCCTGCGCCGCCTCGATCGCCGCCTTGAGTTCCCGGGAGGCCACGGTGCGTAAAGGGCGCGGTCAGGGCCGCGCGGGCGTGCCCGCCAGGGGGGCGGCGGCTGGCGGGTTCTTGAGGAGCCCGAATCGCACCAGGCTCTCGGCAGCGGCGACGATCGCCTCCTCGTTCGAGCGCGGCGCCCAGCCGAGCAGCTGCCGTGCCTTCGCGTTGCTTGCGTTCTTGAGCTTGCCGAGCTCGGGCAGGAACTCGCGCGCGGGGCGGTTGCGCAATGCGGCGACGCGCACCAGCCAGTCGGGCAGTTCGCGGGTCGAGACGCGCGCGGCCACCGCGGGAAGGCGCGTCTTGAGCACCTGGGCGATGCCGGCGAGCGACATGCACTCCCCGCCGAGGCCGATGAAGCGCTCGCCGCGCGCGGCCGGGTTCGTCATGGCGCGCAGGTGCAGATCGGCGACGTCGCGCACGTCGACGACCCCGAAGTACAGCCGCGGCAGGCCGGGCATGCCGCCATCGAGCATGGTCTTTAAGATCAGGATCGAGGTCGAATAGTCCGCTGACAGCACCGGGCCGAAGACGGCGGCGGGATTCACCACGGCGAGCTCAAGAGCGCCACCTTCGCGGGCGATGAAGTCCCAGGCCGCACGCTCCGCCAGGGTCTTGGATTTGCCGTAGGCGGACACCCGGCCGCTCAGGTCGGTCCAGTCGCGCTCATCGAACGGCGTGGTACGCGCGGCATGCCCGTAACCGATCGCCGCGAACGAAGACGTCAGCACCACGCGCTTCACGAGCGCTGCGCGCGCGGCGCGCAGCACCCGCAGTGCCCCCTCGCGCGCCGGCACGATGAGCTCATCCTCGTGCTGCGGCACGCCGGCAGGAAAGGGCGAGGCCACGTGCAGCACGTACTCGCACCCGGCAACTGCCTCGCTCCAGCCGGCATCCTCTTCCAGGTTCGCGGCAAAGACGGACAGCTGCTCAGCGGCCTCGACCCCGCCTGCGCGCAGCAGGGCGCGCAGCTGCGGCTCGCGCGCAAGGTTTCGGACCGTGGTGCGCACGCGATGGCCCGCCGCGAGCAGCTGCAGGATGGCGTGACTGCCGATGAAGCCCGAGCCGCCCGTCACCAGAACTGTGCTCATCCTGCCCCTTTGCGGATCCTGATCCCGACCGTGTCTAGCGTACCTCGAAGCCGCTGCGCAAGGACTTCAACTCCTTCGATTCTGCGGTAGAGTTGTTACGCCATGGGAAATCGCCTGAGCAAGATCTATACCCGCACCGGGGATGACGGCACCACCGGCTTGGGTGATGGCAGCCGCGTGCCCAAAGACAGCCCGCGTGTGGAGGCTTACGGCACGGTGGATGAGCTCAACAGCACCCTGGGGGTACTGCTCGCCGTCCCCGACCTGCCGGCGGCGGTGACGCGCTGTCTCACCGAGGTACAGCACGAGCTGTTCGACATGGGTGGGGAGCTGTGCATCCCCGGGCACACGGCCATCAAGGCTCCCCAGATCACCCGCCTGGAAGAGGAGCTCGACGCCTTCAACGACGCGCTGCCGGCGCTGAAGGAATTCATCCTGCCCGGCGGCGGCACCGCGGCCGCCGCCTGTCACCTCGCGCGCACCGTGGCGCGCCGCGCCGAGCGGCGCGTCTGGACGCTCGCGCGTGCGGAGTCCGTGAGCCCGGAGGTCGTGAAGTACCTCAACCGTCTTTCGGACCTGCTGTTCGTCATTGCGCGCGTGCTCGCGCGGCACGAGCGCGGCACGGAAGTGCTCTGGCGCCACGAGCGCCCGAAGTAGCCTTCAGCCTTCAGGCACTGAGCCGCTCGGTCAGCTGCGCGCGCAGCCGCGGCCACTCGAAGTACGGTCCAGGATCGCTCTTGCGTCCGGGGGCGACGTCGCTGTGCCCGACGAGGTGCTCGGGGGAGAGCGAGGGATAGGCCTCGATCAGCGCCGCGATGAGTTCAACGAGCTGCGCGTACTGGGCATCCGTGTAGGCGATGTCGTCCGTGCCCTCGAGCTCCACCCCGACCGAGAAATCGTTGCAGCCGCTGCGCGTGCGGTACTGCGAGACGCCGGCGTGCCAGGCGCGCTCGCCGAAGGGCACGTACTGCGTCAGCTGCCCGTCGCGGCGGATCACCACGTGCGCCGAGGCGCGCAGGCCTTCGATCTGACGAAAATACGGATGCGCGTCCCAGGCGAGTGTGCCGGTGAAGAGCCGATCGATCCACGGGCCGCCGAACTCGTTCGGCGGCAGGCTGATGCCGTGCACGATGATCAGTTCCGGCAGCGTCTCGGCGGGACGCGCGTCGCAGTGTGGCGAGATGACCTGGCGGACCCCGATGAGAAGACCGGTCGCGGTCTCGACCTTCAGTGCCGTCGCAGGAAGAGCTGACATCGCTTAGGGGTTTACGTGTAGCGGTTGAGCGTGAGGCTCCCTCGTGGCGATCATGCCACAATTGCCGCATGAGCTCCGCCAACGCCCCTTACGTCAAGCGTGACCTGGCGCACGTGTGGCACCCGTGCACGCAGATGAAGGATCACGAGGGGGAGCTGCCCCTCATCCCCATCCGCCGTGGTGCGGGCGCGTGGCTCGAGGACTTCGAGGGTAAGCGCTACCTGGACGCGGTGAGCTCCTGGTGGGTGAACCTCTTCGGCCACGCCAACCCGAAGATCAACGCCGCGGTGCGCGCGCAGCTGGAGTCCCTCGAGCAGGTGATCCTCGCCGGCTTCACGCACGAGCCGGTAATCGCGCTCTCCGAGGAGCTCACAGCGCTCGCACCTCCCGGGCTCACGCGCTGCTTCTACGCCGACAACGGCTCCTCCGCGGTGGAAGTGGCCGTGAAGATGAGCTTCCACTACTGGCGCAACGTCGGCCGCACGCCCAAGCGCCGCTTCATCACGCTCGCCAACAGCTACCACGGGGAGACCCTGGGCGCGCTCGCGGTCGGCAATGTCGAGCTCTACAAGGAGATCTACCGCCCGCTGCTCATGGACGTGATCACCGTGCCCTCGCCGGACTGCTACCAGCGCGCACCCGGGGTGAGCTGGGAGGCGCACAGCCGCGCGCAGTTTGCGCACATGGAGGCCGCGCTCGCCGCACACGCCCATGAGAGCTGCGCGGTGATCGTCGAGCCGCTGGTGCAGTGCGCCGGCGGCATGCGCATGTACGACCCGGTGTATCTCACGCTGCTGCGTGCGGCGTGCGACCGCCACCAGGTGCACCTCATCGCCGATGAGATCGCGGTCGGGTTCGGGCGCACCGGCACCTTCTTCGCCTGCGAGCAGGCCGGCATCCGCCCCGACTTCATGTGTCTGTCCAAGGGCCTCACCGCAGGCTACCTGCCGTTGTCGGCGGTGCTGACCACGGATGAGATCTACGCGGCCTTCTACGATGAGTACGTAAAGCTCAACGCCTTCCTGCACTCGCACAGCTTTACCGGCAACCCGCTCGCCTGCGCCGCCGCGCGAGCCTGTCTCGCCCTCTTCCGCGAAGAGGACGTGCTCGAGAAGAACCGCGCGCTCGCCGCGCACCTTGGGGCCCGCGCGCGCGAGCTCGAGGATCACCCGCACGTGGCCGAGGTGCGCCAGCGCGGCATGATCGTGGCGCTCGAGCTCGCCCAGGACAAGCCGACGCGCACGCCCTACCCGTGGCAGGAGCGCCGCGGCCTCACCATCTACCGCCACGCACTCGCGCGCGGGGTGCTGCTGCGCCCGGTGGGTAACGTCGTGTACTTCATGCCCCCGTACGTCGTCACGCCGGCCGAGATCGACCTCATGGTCGAGGTCGCCCGCGAGGGGATCGAGCGCGCGACATGCGCCTGAGTCGCGTGTACGTCGACACCCCGCTTGAGTGCGGCGCGCGCGTGACGCTGCGGGGCAACGCCGCAGGTCACGTCACGCGGGTGCTGCGCCTGCGGCCGGGTGCGCCGCTCACGCTCTTTAACGGCCGAGGCGGCGAGTTCGCGGGGCGCATCGAGGCGGCGCGCGGGGATGCGGTGACGGTGGCCGTCGCCGAAGCGAGCGCGACGGAGCGCGAGTCCCCGCTGTCCCTCACGCTCGCGCAGGGCGTCTCGCGCGGTGAGCGCATGGATCTGATCGTGCAGAAGGCCACCGAGCTTGGCGTCGCGCGCCTCTTGCCGCTTCTGACCGAGCGCAGCGTGGTGCGCCTGGATGCCAAGGCTGCGGCGCGCAAGCTTGCGCACTGGCGCGCCATCGCCATCGCCGCCTGCGAGCAAAGTGGCCGCAATCGCCTGCCCTCGCTCACCGAGCCGCTCGAGCTGCGCGAGTTCCTGGCTGGCAAGGCTGAAGACGGCACGCGGCTGCTGCTTTCCCCGGCTGCGGCGCTCGGCATCGCCGACGTGCCGCGGCCGGCGGGCGCCGTCACCGTGCTGATTGGCCCCGAGGGCGGGCTGAGCGCCGAGGAGCAGGAGCGCGCCGTGGCCGCAGGCTTCCTCGGCGTGCGCTTGGGGCCGCGCGTGCTGCGTACCGAGACCGCAGCGATCGCGGCTCTGAGCCTGCTGCAGCGGCAGTTCGGGGATTTGTAAGGGCGCCGCGCCCGCGGGCGCAATTACCGCGCTGACACGCGCCTGGGCCGCGGCGCACACAAGCTCACCAGCGCCCGCTCGCAATCCTCGATGCGCAGGCACCGGCAGTGGAAACTCGACGTGAGCAGCTTCCTCATGCGCGCCAGGCGCTCGGCCTGAGCGTCGAGTTCGCTGAGCTTGCGCTGCGCGAGCGCCCGCCAGCGCTCGGCCGGGGGCGTGGTGGCGGAAAACCCCGAAAGAAACGTACGCGTCTCCGCGATCGTGAAGCCCGCGTCGCGCGCGATGCGGATGATGCGCAACCGCGCGGCCGCCTCCGGCCCGTAGCGGCGCTGGCCGGACTGCCGCATGGGCTTGGGCACGAGACCGGCGAGCTCGTAGTAACGAATGGTGGAGGCGCGCACACCCGCGAGGCGCGCCACTTTCCCGATCGGCAATCCTGGCATGACGTGCCTTTGCAGCCGCTCTCGCCGCGACTTGACTTCGAGTGCACTTTAACTCGTAGGCTCGAGCGTGCGCATGACCCGTACGTCACGTTCACGTTCCTCGCGTTAAGGAGATATGCCCATGAGATGGCCACTGCTCATCACCTTTGCCGCCCTCTGTCCGGCACTGCCGGCACTGGCCGCCGCCGATCCTGCGGGAGTTCCCGCCTACATCACCGCCGCGGTGGCCGATCCGGCCCGTCCGGCGCCGCAGGTCGAGCTGGACGCGCTGCGCAAGCCCGCCGAAGTCATCGCATTCTCGGGCCTGCGGCCGGGGGACCGGGTCGCGGATTTCATGGCGGGCAACGCCTACTTCACCCGCATCTTCAGTCGCGTGGTCGGCCCGCGCGGGCGCGTCTACGCGTTCCTGCCAGCGCAGGAGCTCGCCAACTGCGAACCGCAGGAGACGGCCGGCACGAAGGCCCTGGAATCGGATCGCCGCTACGCGAACGTGCACGTGCTCATCGACGCCGCCGATCGGTTTGCCGTCCCGGAACCCCTCGACCTGGTGTGGACGGCGCAGAACTACCACGACCTGCACGACAAGTTCATGGCGCCGACCGACATCGCGCGCCTGAATGAGGCGATCTTCCGCGCGCTCAAGCCCGGCGGCACCTTCATCGTCATCGATCACGTCGCCGCCGCCGGCTCGGGGCTGCGCGACACCGAGACGCTGCACCGCATCGACCCGCAGAGCATCATCGCGGAGGTAACCGCGGCAGGATTCATGCTGCAAGCGCAGAGCGCACTGCTGCGCAACCCCGAGGACACGCACGCACTGCCGGTCTTTGACGCCGCGATCCGGCACCACACCGATCAGGTCCTGCTCAGGTTCACAAAGCCATCAACACTCTTGTGATCGCGAGCGACTCAACGAGCCTCAGTAGAGGCGGGCCATCCGCAGATGCTTGAGGCAAACTGGAGTGGCGTGTTGATCCGCCCTCTTGTTCCGGGAGTACGGCATGCTGTCCTACGTCTACTTCGGCACCAACGATCTTGAACGGGCCGTGCGGTTTTATAGCGCGCTATTGGCCCCGCTCGGCATGGCGCGCTGCGTCACCGGCGATGCGGAGTGGGATCGCGTTGCCGCCGGCTGGGGTATCTACGAGAACGGCGGTGCGCGAGAGCTCGGATTCTGGATCGGCAAGCCCTTCGACCAAAGAGCGGCCACGGCGGGCAACGGCGTGATGGTGGCGTTCAGCGCACGCTCCTGGGAAGCGGTCGATGCCTTTTACGCAGCCGCCATCGCCCATGGCGGCACCTGTGAGGGGCCGCCGGGCCTGAGGCTCCACTACAGCCCGGATTTCTATGCGGCCTACGTGCGCGATCCGGATGGCAACAAGGTTGCAGCGGTGTGTCGTGGATTCACGGCGCAAACGTGAGGGGCGAGGCTGCGAGTCAGGTCCCGTAGCCCATGCTCATGCGCTCTCTCCACCTGGGGACATTCACCCCCATGATGAGAAGCCACAAGCACATTGCGAACTCGCCAATAAACGGCGGAATCAAAATCGCGGGGATTATCAGATTGGCAACTGCGGGGGCAAAAAGGTCCGCAAAGCAGGCGATCAGATAACTCAAACCGGCAATTTGAATCAATACGCCCAGGACCTTCGGAAAGTAGCGCGATTTGAAAATGAGGTACCCGTCCACCAGGCACGCACAGCCAAAAAATATCAGCGCGATATTAAAGGCGATGTCATGCGATCTGAGGGCGAGGTAGGCAAGGGCCTGCAGCTGCGCGGGTTCGAATGCCTGTAGATAAGCGGCATGGCCCAAGGAAGGCATGACGGTCAGAAGAAACAGCTTGCTTATGGCCTCAACCGCAAGTGACACCAGACTGAAGAACACGGAAAGGAGCACCAGCGTCTTGCTCACCGGCCTGAGAAGCAAATAATAAATCCACGTCTGTGCGACCGCACACACCGGCACGATCAGGTTGGCAGCGACGCCGAGGCGCCACAGCATCGGGGACGCCATGATGTTATTTGCCGTAGCCGCCGCGTCGCCGGAAACGATCAGTTTGTTGGAGACGATACCTTCAGCGAAGAAGCCGAAAGCAATGACAACGAGATACAGCGCGCCACCGAGTCGGGCATACCCCTGCGGGGATGTTTCAACAGACGGAATGGCCATGGGGGATTCCCTCGTCACACTGCGGGGCTGATTCACATCATACAGAGGCGGCGGTGAGCCGATGCAGCAGCGGATTTTTCCTGGAGCGCATTTATTCGCAGCTGCCGCCAGACCCGCAAGGCTGCCACCTGCACCTGATACCACTCCCCGGGCAAGATAAAAGATAATGTCTGCAGGACGATTCGACGAACACGAACGGGGAACGATGCGATGAACGGACGTGTGGCGCTCGTCACGGGCGGCGGGCGGGGGATCGGACGCGAGGCCGCACTACTGCTGTCGGCAGCCGGGGCGCGCGTGATGGTCGTGTCGCGCAGTGCGACGGAACTGGCGGCCGTGGGCCTCGAATACGTCGTCGCCGACCTCGGCACCGCCGAGGGCTGCGCGCACGCGGTTGCCGAGACCGAGCAGCGGCTTGGGCCGATTGACCTCCTTGTGGTGAACCACGGCATCGGCTCGGCGCACGAGCGGCTCGTGTGGGAACAGGATCCGCAGGTGTGGCGCGAGACGATGCGCGTGAACCTTGACGGTCCGTTCGAGCTCGCGCGCCTCACGGTCGGCGGCATGTGCCAGCGCGGCTTCGGCCGGCTCGTATTTACCAGCTCGACTGCCGGGGAGAAGGCGGAACGCTCCGGCAGCGCCTACACCGCATCCAAACACGGGGTGATCGGGCTCGCACGCGCGATCGCCCAGGACGCCGGGCCGTTCGGAGTCACCTCCAACGCCGTGCTGCCGGGCTGGGTACGCACGGCAATGGCTGAGCGCTCGGCGAAGACCGAGGCCGAACGGCGCGGCGTGAGCGTCGAGCAGGTGTGGGGCGAGCGCGCCGCCATTTATCCGCAGAAGCGGGTGCTCGAGCCGCGCGAGGTCGCGCAGGTGATCGCGTTCCTGTGCACCGATGCCGCCGCGGGCGTGAACGGCGAGGCGATCACGGTGGCACTCGGGGGCATCTGGTAGGCGTTCGGAGCCTTTTGCATCGAGCCGAGGGGGCCCTCGCCCTTATTGCGTACCGCTAACCTCTCGCGCCGAGCCGCTACGGGACCTTGGGCCGCAACGCCAGCACCAGAATCACCGCCAGGATCAGCAGCGCGAAGCCAGCGACCGCCAGTAGAATCCATCGACGGCCAGGCGCGTTGAGCCCGGTCAGTGAAACCTCGTCCGCGGGATTGGTGAAACTCGGCAGAGCTCGCTTGTACGCTCGCCACAGGAGCGCGTACGGCAATCCCACCACGAGGGAATAGATCGCGAGGAAAATCGACACGCTGCCAAGCAGATGGTGCGCGGGCCGGTCGTACGAACCATAGGCAAACCATGACGCGCAACCCTGAGACAGCAGGATCCCTAACGACAGAATGGATAGGTCCGCGAAATAGAACATCTTGAGGAATGACCTGATCCTCTGCTCATCCGCAGGAGATCTTACGAGGTAGCCGCGTTTGCGCGGGTCGCCGGCAAAAACCACGACACGCCCGGCTGGTGTCTCCCGGAACGAGCGGTTCACCAGAGAGTCGATGAGACCCATAGTGGACTTGCTACCTTGTCGTTTGCGCGTGCCGGCCGCAGCGGGGCAGCCTGACCCAAGCCAATCCTAAGGGGCAACGACGCGCGCTGCGCCTCGAACGCCTGAACCGAGGCGCCCGTGGGGCGGCCTTCAGGCAGCTCCGATGCTGGTCTCTTCGGCGATCATCTCTTCCAGGCGCTGCAGGTCCGGCACCAGCGGCGTCTCATTCACCATGCGGATCTGGCAGATGATCGGCGCGCGCTCGGGGAAGACACGCGAGTTGTCGGGTCTGACGACATCCGAGCTCACGCGCACCAGCTGCGGGAACCCCTGCGAGACGAGCGCGAAGTTGCCGCCTTCGACCTGGGTGCCGAGCGCGTGCAGGATGACGATGCGCGTGCGCCCGCTCGCCGGCGGGATCATCTGTCCGCAAGCGCCCTCGAAGGACACGAGCGGCACGGCCTTACCGTTCCAGGGCACGGTGCCGATGTACCAGGGCGGCGCGCCGGTCATCTCCGAGGGTGTCTGAAAGCCGATCACCTCCGCCACACAGGCGCGCGGGATGATGAGACGGCCATCGACCAGTGGCACGAGGAGGCTGTAGATCTCGGCGACGCGCTCGGCCATGGCTTAACTCCCCGTCGCGCCCGCGTAGCGTGCGGCCGCGCGGCGCCGCTCGACCAGCGGCGCGATGGCATCGAGCAGCTGCGCCTCCTGGTAGGGCTTGCCAAGATAGTCATCGACCCCGAGCTCGATCGCCCGCGCGCGGTGCTTCTCGCCGACGCGCGAGGTGACCATGATGATCGGCACGTCTTTCAGGCGCGGGTCGTTGCGCACGTGCGCGGCGACCTCGTAGCCGTCCATGCGCGGCATCTCGATGTCGAGCAGGATCACATCCGGCACGTTGTCCTGCAGCAGCGCCACCGCGTCCATGCCGTCGCGCGCGGTGAGCACGCGCATGCCGTTGCGTTCGAGCAGGCGCTGCGTCACGCGCCGCACGGTGATCGAGTCATCGACCACCATGGCAAACGTGCGCCGGTCGCCGCGCTCGCGCGGTGGCGCGGGCGCCTGCGCGCGCGTGCGCCACTCAGCGCGCACCAGCGCGCCGATGTCCAGAATGATGACGATGCGCCCGTCCCCGAGAATGGTGGCGCCGGAGATGCCGCGGATGCCCGAGATCTGCGGGCCCACCGACTTCACCACGATCTCGCGGCTGCCAACGAGCTCATCGGCCACGAGCCCCGTGGAGTGCTCGCCGGCGCGCACCAGCACGACCGGGATGGTGACGTCCTGGCCGGGCAGCTCCGAGGGGGGCAGGCCCACGAAGTTCGCCAGGTGCTGGAAGCGGTACTTCTGGCCGCCGTAATCGAACACCGCCGCGTCGCGCCCGAGGTGCGCGGTGACTTCCGACTTGGACAGGCGCAGCACGCCCTCGACCGTCGGCAGCGGCAGCGCGTAGTACTCCTCGTCGGTGCGCACCACGAGGGCGTGGCTGATGGCGAGCGTGAGCGGCAGGCGGATGGTGAACACCGTGCCCTCGCCCTGCTTCGTCTCCATGTGCAGCGCGCCGCCCAGGCGCTTGATCTCGGTGGCCACCACATCCATGCCGACGCCGCGCCCGGCCTGCTGGGTGATGGCGCCGGCGGTGGAGAAGCCCGGCTCGAGGATCAGCTGCATCGCATCTTCATCGCTCAGGGTGTTGCCCGGGCTGATCATCCCGAGTGACAGTGCCTTGTCGCGGATGGCTTTGAGGTTCATGCCGCCGCCATCGTCGGTGAGGCGCACCATGACCTCGGCGCCCTCGCGATGCAGCTCGAGGAGGATGCGCCCGGTGTCGGGCTTGCCGTGCTGCACGCGCTCCTCGGGTTTCTCGATGCCGTGCACGACCGCGTTGCGCAGCATGTGCTCGAACGGCGGCAGCATGCGCTCGAGCACCTGGCGGTCGAGTTCGCCCGAGGCGCCCTCGACGATGAGCTCGGCGCGCTTGCCGGTATCGGAGGCGGCCTGGCGCACGATGCGCGCCAGTCGCTGCACGTGGCGCTGGAAGGGCACCATGCGCGTGCGCATGAGTCCGTTCTGCAGCTCGGTGATCGTGCGCGCCTGCTGCTGCAGCAGGTTCTGCGTGTCCTTGGCGAGGTTCTCGAGCAGCTGCTGGATGCTCGCCACGTCGTTGGCGGTTTCGGCGAGCGCGCGCGAGTACTGCTGGATCGAGGAGTAGCGGTCGAGCTCGAGCGGGTCGAACTCGCTGCGGTGCGCGCCCTCGTCCTCGTGCTTGTGCAGGATCTGCGCCTCGGTCTCGATCTCAAGACTGCGCAGCTGCTCCTTCAGACGCGTGACCGTGCGCGACAGCTCACCTAAGTTGAAATCGAACGAGCCGAGCTGCTGTTCCAGGCGTGCGCGCGCGATGCTCGCTTCGCCGGAGATGTTCAGCAGCTGATCGAGCAGGTCCGCATCCACGCGCGCCATTTCCTGGCGCTCCCCGCCCGTGACGGGCTCGCGCCCCGGGGGCACCGGCTGCGGCGCGGCCAGTCCCTCTTCGGTTTCCGCGCGCAGACGCGCAAACGGTGAGGGGGCGGACATCGGACCCGCCGCGGACCAGCCGCCTTCGGCGGGTGGCGCTGCGGCGGCAGCGGTCGGCGTCGGCGCCACGGGCATGGGTACCGGCGCGGGCGGCGCCTTCGCCACCGGCGCGGGAGCTACCGGCGCGGGAGCCACGGGTGCGGGTTTCGCCACCTGCGGTGCCGCAGCCGGCTCTGCCGCTTCCTCGCCCGCGAGCAGCAGCTCCGCGTTGAACTTCGCGAGCATGGTCTGGGAACCGGTGTCGTCCGTCAGCGTGAAGGGCGGCGTCGGCGCGGGCGCCTTAGAGGGCGTCGCCGCGGCGGCGGGCGGCTGCTTCGCAGCCTGCGGCTCGGGCGCGGGCGGCGCTGCCGCCGCAGCCGGACGCGAGAAGGTTTGCAGGCGCTCGAGGATCGCGCGGGCCGGGGGCACGCGGCGGCCGTTTACGACCTGCTCACGCATGCGTGCGAGCTCATCCAGGCTCGCCTGGATGGCATCAAAGAGCGGCGGGTCGGCGGTGACGGTGCCGTTGTCGACCAGCATCACGAGGTTTTCCAGCTCGTGGCTTAAGTCCCCCATCGGCATGATGCCCGCCATGCGGGCACCGCCCTTGAGGGTGTGCAGCGGGCGCTTGAGCCCGAGGCGCAGGTCCTGGCTGTTCGGCTGCGCGCGCCAGTCCGCGAGCGCCCGCTCGGAGGCCTCGATGAGCTCGGTGGCCTCGTCGGTGAAGATGGCCGCGACCTCGGGGTCGAAGTCGACCGGTTCATCGGGGCCTTCCCCGCCTGCGGGCGCGGCGGCCGCCGCTTCCGCCTGCTCGGTGGCCGCGGCGATGCGTTGCTCGAGGGCCTTGTCGGCACGCTCGATGCGCTCGAGCAGCTGCCAGTGGTTGACGAAGTAGCCGGTGGACTCATCCAGATGGGTGGCGACCGACTCCATCGCCGACATGCAGTCGCCGAGCAGGCCGAGATCCTCGTCCGTCAGTCCCGGGCCGCTGCCGAAGGCGCGGCGCAGCCAGTGATCGAGCGGTTCGGCGAGGCGGATGCCGTGGCGCGCCTGCGCCATCTTCGAGCTGCCCGAGAGCGTGTGGCAGGCGCGGTAGATCTCCTCGGGCAGCGCGTGCGGACCGGGGAGCTTCGCCTCGCGCGCAAGGTACGCGCGCACGGTGGACACATGGGTGGCGGTCTCGCGCGCGTAGATGTCGCGCAGCGTGTCATCCGGGATCTGCGGTTTGGGCGGCGCACTCGGGGCGGGTGCGGCCGGTGGAGCCTGCGCGGCTGGACGCGCCGGTGCGGCGACGGCCGCGGGCGGGGACGGCGTGCCCGGCGCCGCCGCCGCCCGGCGCGTGCCGGTGGCGCCGGGCCCGGTGGATGTCTCGGCCGTGTCATCGTCCGCGGGGCGCGCATGAGTCGGGCGGCCGGCCGCGAGCGCGTGTGCGCGCGAGGCGATCGCCACGAGGTCCGCACGCACCGGCGCGCCGCTCTCGAGCTGCTTGATCAGCTCCGGGAGCGCTGCCACCGCGGCGCGCAAGGTCTCGAGGATGGCCGGCGAGCGGATGAGCGTGTTGTCGAGCACGCGGTTCAGGAGGTTCTCGATCGACCAGGCGAATTCGCCCAGATCGCGGGCACCGACCATGCGACCGCTGCCCTTGAGGGTATGGAACGAGCGGCGCACGGTGATGAGCGCATCGCGCTCGAGCGGATTCTCGTCCCATGCCGGGAAGCCGCGCTGGATCTTGGCCAGTTCCTCGTTCGCCTCTTCGGTGAAGAGCTTTACGAGCTCCGGGTCCGCGTGCTCGGCGAGGGGCTGCGGCTTGGGGGCCGGGGAGGCGGCCAGCGTCGGGGCCGCGGCATCGAGGCCGGCGACGTCCTGCTGCCCGGCCGGCGCGCGCGAGATCTGCACGGTCTTCGCGTACGCGCCCGGCTCGAGCGGCGGCACCGTAGGTACCGAGGGCGTCGGCTGCTGTTCGAGCGCCTGCACGCAGGTCTGGGCGTTGTCGAGCATGTACCAGGGATCCGCGCGCCCGGCCTGCAGCGTCTCCATGTAGTACTCGACGCTCACGATCGCATCGGCGAGCCGGTCGATGAAGCCCGGCGGCAACACGTGCACGCCCGGCTGCATGACGCGCTTCAGCTGCGTCGTGATGCCCTCGATGAGCTCCACCGCACGCGCCTTGCCCAGCAGCAGCAGGCCCGCCTTCATGCCGCGCATCAGGTCCTGCCAGCTGTCCATGCCGGCCGCATCCAGCGTGCCGCCGACGCTTTGCGTCACGGCCTCCTTGATGCGTGCCAGGTTCACGATGCACTCACGCAGCACCGCCGCCTGTACCTGCTGGAACTCGGAGTCCTCGGGCACCTGCGGCAGGTCCTTGTCCTTCGGCAGGATCATGCCGACGAGACTGTCGTCGAGGCGGTCCTCGACCCCGATGAGGGTGGCGGCGATCTCCACCAGCATCGTCTCATCGGCCTTGAGCGAGCCGTCGACGATCTTGCCCAGGCGGTCGGTCTCGAACTGCACCTTGGCGCGCAGTTCGCCCAAGCCGAGCACCCCGAGCGTGTCGCCGATCTTGCGCAGCAGCTCGACCTGCGAGTACAGCTCCTGGGGCTGGCCCGCACCGCGGCGCACGAAGATATCGAGGACGTCCTTGACCTTGGCGAGATCCTCGCGGATCGCGGCCGCCACGGTCTGCATGAGCTTGATGCTCGGGGCGGAGAGGTTCTCGCGCTCCTGCTCGATGCTCTCATCCACCGGCAAGAGCTCGGTGAGACGGAACGAAGCACGCACCGCATTCACGCGCGGGCCCGAGGACTCCGCGCGGCCGACGTAATAGAGAAGGTTGTTGAGGAGCTCAACCGCCGGGGATTGCGCATAGCGCGCCTCGCCCTGCTCGTAGAGGCGGCGGATCTCCCTATCACCCAGGCCCAAGAGGCGCTTCACCGACTGCCCGCTCTCCAGGCCGTGCTGCTGCAGGGCTTCAATCACCGCGCCGATCACCCACCACAGCTGGAACACCGGCTGGCGGGTGGCAATCTGCTCGAGCTTCTGCGCGACTTTGGCGAGGGTCTCCAGGTGCTGCTCGATGCGCTCGCCGCGGATCCAGCCGATGAGACCCACCTGGTAGCGCGCACGCAGCCGCCGCGCCCACTGCTCCACCGTCAGCGGCAGCTCCCCAGGAGCGCCACCGGTGGGCTGGGGCTGTTGGTCGGACTTAAGGTTCAGGACGAGCAGCGTGCCTTCCGAGAGGAGCGAGCTGCCGCGCACCGCGCGCAGGTCATTGAGGAGCGGCAAGAGCACCAGTGCGAGGTCGCGCCCGCCCGCAAGCACGCGCTCGAGGTAGCCCGGCAGCTGCACCATGGCGCGCATGAGCGCATCCAGGCTCTCCGCCTGGCTCTTCCTCTCGCTGTGGGTGCTGATCAGGTACTGGGTGACGTGCTCCATCTCCTCGGCAAGGAGCGCAGCACCATAGATCTCCAGCAGCCGCAGCACGCCTTGCACCTGGTGCAGGTCCTCGGCGCACTTCTCGAGCAGCTGCACGTTGTCGGGTTGCTCCACATAGCTTTCCAGCGCGGCGCGGGCCTCGCCCAGGGTGGCGTTGACCTCACGACCGACCAGATCAAATGTCTGCGAGACGACTTCAGGCATGCAGCAGCTTTCGCAGGAAGATCATGAGCCGCCCAGTGCGGAGATCTGCCGCACCTTGGCAGTGTTCAGGGGCGCGTCCTCGACGCGCTTGACGGCGCCGGCACGCTCCGTACCGGTGCCGGGCAGGCGGAAGCCGGCCGCCGAGCGGCGCAGGCCGGCCGAGAGCTCGGCCAGTTTCGCGATCGCCGCCGAGGTGGCCGAGGTGGATTCGGCGGTCTGGGCGCTGATCTCCTTGAGAATCTGCATGTTGCGGGCGATGTTCTGCGCCGCCCCGGTCTGCTGGCGCGCGCTGCCGGAGATATTCTGCACGAGGCTCGCGATCTGGTTGGAGACCTGCTCGATCTCCTCGAGCGCGGCGCCTGCGTTCTCCGCGAGCAGCGCCCCGCCGACCACGTCCGTGGTGCTGCGCTCCATCGACACGACCGCCTCGTTAGTGTCGGTCTGGATGGTGCGCACCAGCACCTCGATCTGCTTGGTGGCGTTGGCGGCGCGCTCGGCCAGGCGCTGCACCTCGTCCGCCACCACCGCAAAGCCGCGGCCGGCCTCGCCCGCCATGGAGGACTGGATGGAGGCATTGAGCGCCAGGATGTTGGTCTGCTCGGCGATGTCGTTGATGAGCTCGACGATGTTACCGATCTCCTGGGAGCTCTCGCCGAGGCGCTTGATGCGCTTGGAGGTCTCCTGGATCGTCTCGCGGATGGTGTTCATGCCGTCGATCGTGCGGCGCACGGCATCGCCGCCCTTGTGCGCGACCTCCACCGAGTGGCGGGCGACGTCGGAGGCGCGCTCGGCGTTGCCGGAGACCTCCTCGACCGAGGCGGCCATGCTGGCGGCGGACTCGGTGGCGGAGGCAATCTGCTTGGACTGCGCGCCGCTCGCCTTGGCGAGGTGCTGCGACAGCGCCTGGGTCTGGCGCGTGGCCGAGTCCAGCTGGATCGCCGAGCCATTGATGGTGGTCACAAGCCCGCGCAGCGCATCGACCGCGTAGTTGATCGAGTCGGCGATGGCGCCAGTGATGTCCTCGGTGACGGTCGCCTGAACGGTGAGGTCCCCGTCGGCAAGGCTGGAGAGCTCATCGAGCAGGCGCAGGATCGCCTGCTGGTTGCGGTCGGTTTCCTTGCGCTGCGCATCCGCGCTCAGGCGCTGGCGCTCGACCGTGCGGTGCATGCGCAGCGCCGAGACGAGCGCGGCGATCAAAAAGCCCAGGCCCGCCGCGAGCAGCAGAAGCGGCAGGTACGTCATGAGGCCGGGACTTGCGGCCACGGCGGGTGCGGGCGCGGTGGCCGCCAGATCGCGCGCATCCGCGGCGATGGCGCGCGCGGCGCTCTGCGCCGCCGGCAAGGCAGGCGCCGCACCGACGGCGCGTTTCAGCGCAGCGGACAGCTCCTGGTAGGTCGAATCGAGGTTCTTCAGGTGCTTGAGGCCCTCGGGCGTCGTCACCTTCGGCAGCGCGAGCGCGGAAGTACCGCCGGCGAGGGCGGAGATGACCTGGCTTAAGTAATCGCTGCTCTCGGCGATGTGCTGCGCGGCCTGCGCGGGATCCGCTGTCCCCTGGGTGAGCGCGGCAACGTCGAGCTGCAGGCGCTGCGCGCGCGCCTCGAAACGCTCGAGCGCGCTCGCCGTGGGCGCCGCCGTCGCCGGCGGCAGGGTCTGGGCGAGCGCGCCCGCCTCGGCCACCAGGCGCGGCACGAGCGTGCTCGTGTCGTGCGCGGCAGCGCCGGCATCGGCGAGGGCACCGCGATTGCGCAGCACGGCGGTGGCGTTGTTCATCAAGCGCGTGAAGCGCGCATCACTGACAAAGGGCGCCGCGGAATCCCGGGCGGCGGCATCCTCGAGCGCCTTCTGCCGCTCCTGGAAGCGCGTGAGCGCGGCCGCATCACCTGACACGGCGCCCGGTGCATCGAGCGCAAGTCCGTAGAGCGCTTCCACCGGCACACTGTGAGCCTTCTCGACCGGACGGCTCTGCGCAAACCAGTACGCCACCCCGCTCGCAACGCTCAACAGCGCCGCAAGACTTAAGAGCAGCGCAAGGCCGCTCGGTGAACGGGTGACGGCGGCGGGACTCATGCGGCGGCATCCGCAAACGCTGCGCTCTCGAGCACGGTGCGCAGGCTCAGGACCGGCCACTGCTCCTGCGCGCGGCGGAAGGCGCCGGCGAGGTAGCGCTCGCAGCGTGCCACCGTCGGCGGGGCATCGCCGGAGAATTCAGTTTCCGCGAAGCGCCGAAAGCCGAGCACCTCGTCGACGATCAGGCCGGCGGGGATCTCGCGGTGATTGACGACCACGATGCGCGTGTTGCGCGTCACGGGCGTGACCCCGGAGCCCAGGAACTGGCGCAGGTCGATGATCGGCAGCAGCTGCCCGCGCACGTTCGCGAGTCCCTTGATCCACGGCTTCGCACCCGGCACGCGCGTGGTGCTCGCCGGCACGCCGAGTACTTCGCGCGTCTCCTCGCGCGCGACCAGATACAGATCCCCCGCCATGCGCAGCGCCACCCCGACCCACTCGCGTCCGGCGGTGGTCTCCTGGTTCAGCTGCGCGGACACCGCGCGCCCGCGCCGATCAAGCTCCGCGAGCAGCTCGAACGGACGGTCCCGCAGGGACTTCAGTTCAATCTCGGGTGCCGGGGTCGGTTCGCTCATGACGTCGGGGCGGGTTCTTTGAAGCGCACGCGCGGGCGGTCCCTCACGAGGACAGCGTCGCCTGCGCTTTGGCGACCAGCTGGTCCGGAGATACCGGTTTGACCATGTAGTCGATCGCGCCCTGGCGCAGGCCCCAGATGCGATCGGTCTCCTGGCCCTTAGAGGTGACCATGATGATCGGAATGGAGCTCGTGCGCGGGTCATTCGCGAGCGCGCGCGTCGCCTGGTAGCCGTTCATGCCCGGCATCACGATGTCCATGAAGATCAGATCCGGGTTGATTTCCCGCGCGAGCCGCACACCCTCGGCCCCATCCACCGCGGCGGCGGTCTGGAAGCCGTGCTTCTCGAGCGCCTTCTGCATGACGTGCAGCTCGGTGGGTGAGTCATCGACGATCAGGATCAGCGCCATTGCCATCATCTCCCGATATGGGTCTCGATCGCCGACAGCAGCTCATCCTTGGTGAACGGCTTGGTGAGGTAGTGCTCGGAGCCGACGATGCGGCCGCGGGCGCGGTCGAACAGGCCGTCCTTGGAGGACAGCATGATCACCGGGATCGAGCGGAAAACCTTGTTGTGCTTGATGAGCGAGCAGGTCTGGTAGCCGTCCAGTCGCGGCATCATGATGTCGACGAATACGATATCGGGCTGATGGTCGGCGATCTTGGCGAGGGCATCGAAGCCGTCGATCGCCGTGAACACCTCGCAACCTTCCTTCGCGAGCAGCGTCTCGGCCGTGCGACGGATGGTCTTGCTGTCATCGATGACGAGTACCTTCAGACCCTGGAGCTTGGTGTTGCTGCCGGTCACGATCGAGTGACTCCTTCCTGTAGGCCAAGCGGCGAAAAGACCCCACGGCCCCAAAGCGAGCCACGCCGCGGCGCGGCGCGGCTACCAGGTGCTCCCGCAAGACTCTCCCACGGCCACAGCCCCCCAAAGGCGCACCGTCCACACGAGCCACATTCGTCTCACGGGCCCTGCAAAACCTTGCGGGCCAAGCGCAGCGCGGTTTTAACATATCGGTATACCCCCGGCTATGCCATGCGCGTCACGTTTTTCGAAGGTCACCGCGCGCGCAGGCTCTCTGAGATCCCCGGGGCAGACATATTCGCGCAGCACTCGCCATAATCGACGTTTCTTAGGTGCGCTTCCTTGAAGGATCCGATGACGACGGGTAAGCGACTGGGCGTGGTGATGGACCCGATCGGCGCCATCAATTACGCGAAGGACTCGACCCTGGCGCTGCTCCTGGCCGCCCAGGCGCGCGGCTTTGCGCTCGCGTACCTGGAGATGCAGGACCTCTCGCTGCGCGACGGCGTGCCCTTCGGCCGGCTGCGCGCGCTCACGGTCAAAGCCGACCCCGAGGGCTGGTTCAGCCTCGGGGAAGCAGTGCTTGAGCCCCTGAGCGCGCTCGACTGCCTCCTGATGCGCAAGGACCCGCCCTTTGACATGGAGTACATCTACAGCACCTACATCCTGGAGCGCGCCGAGGGCGCGGGCGTGCTCGTGATCAACCGCCCCCAGGGGCTGCGCGACATGAACGAGAAGGTCTACACGGCCTGGTTTCCGCAGTGCTGCGCGCCGACCCTCATCACGCGCGACATGAACGACATGGGCGAGTTTCTGAAAGAACACGGCCGGATCGTGGTGAAGCCCCTGGATGGCATGGGCGGGCGCTCGATCTTCGTGCTCGCCGAGCATGATCTGAACGCGCGCGTCGTGTTCGAGACCCTGACCGGGTACGGGCAGCGCTTCGCCATCGTGCAGCGCTACCTGCCCGAGATCGCCACCAGCGGGGACTCGCGGGTGCTCCTCATCGACGGGGAGCCGGTGCCGTACGCCCTCGCCCGCATGCCCTCCGCCCACGACCACCGCGGCAATCTTGCCGCCGGTGCCACCGGCGTCGGCCGGCCACTGGATGAGCGCGACCGCTGGCTCGCGGGCGAGATCGGCCCGAAGCTCGCCGCGCAGGGCATGCTGTTCGTGGGCCTCGATGTCATCGGCGGCTTCGTCACCGAGATCAACGTCACAAGCCCGACCGGCATCCGTGAACTCGAGAAGCAGTTCCCGATCCATATTGGCGACTTACTGATGTCGGCCCTCGAGCAGCGTCTGCTCGCCCGGGGCCGCTGAGGATTCCGCGATGGCGCGTCGCGCGCTGATGCTGAGGGAAGGCGTCGCACCGGTGTGGGACCGGCTGCTGACCATGGTGTTCTTCGTCGCGCTGCTGCACGGGCTCATCATCGTCGGGCTCACCTTCAACGCCGCGGCGAGCGACCGCTCGAGCGCCCCGGGGCTGGAGGTGCTCCTGGTCTCGGATGAGCTGCCGGACGCGGACAAGAACCCGAGCGCGACCTATCTTGCGCAGCGCACCCAGATCGGCTCGGGCAATACGCGCAAGGCCGTCGCGCCGCGCAACCGCAACGCCTCGCTCCCGACGCTCAAGCACGCTGGCACCGCGGAGGGCAATACACTCCTGGATGAGGGCGAGCGCGCCGGCAGCACCCAGGATGAGCGTGTCCTGAGCACGGTCGCCTGGAGCACCAGCATCCGTTACCTCGCCCCGGAGGGTGGCGAGGGCACGCAGCGCGACAAGCCCCTCCTCATCGATCAGCCCGAGACCGCCGAACCCGGCCCGGACGAAGAGGGTCCGGCGCAGCTGCGCGGCCCGCAGCGCGATGAGCTGTGGGTGACGCCGGACACGCGTGCAGCGGCGCTCGCGCCGTACCTGGATGCCTGGCGCCGCAAAGTCGAGCGTATCGGCACGCTCAACTACCCGACCGTGGCACGGGTCGCGGGCGCCGCGGCCAGCCCGATCGTGGAGGTGGGCATCGACGCGGACGGCAAGCTTGACCGGGCGCTCATCCACCGCTCGAGCGGCAACGCCGCGCTGGATGACGCGGCGCTCGCCATCCTGAAACTCGCCAGCCCGTTTGATCCGTTCCCCCCGGAACTCGCCCGGCAGTACCGGGTGTTGCGCTTTTCCTACGAGTGGCAGTTCACCGGGGGTCAGGCCGCAAGCGGTGCCGTATCGGTTCCTTGAGACTGCCCCGGCGCATGCCCATACTGTGCGTTATGGGCGGCAAGCACAGCGCGGGAGCTGAAGAGGAGCCTGCGAGCGAAGCCTCGGCGGAGGAGCCGACCTTTGCCGAAAGCCCGCCCGGCAGCCTCACCAATCACCTCCTGATCGCGATGCCGCAGCTGTCGGATCCGAACTTCGCGCAGACGGTGGCACTGATCTGCGAGCACACCGACAAGGGCGCCCTCGGGATCGTGCTCAACAAGCCCCTGCCCATGAAGCTCTCGGATGTGCTCTCGCAGATGAAGCTCGAGCCCTCCACCGAGGACATCGGTGCGCAGCCGGTGTTGCGCGGCGGACCCGTGCACACCGACCGCGGTTTCGTGCTGCACCGACCGGGCGGACAGTGGGATCACACGCACAAGGTGTCCGACACCATCCAAGTCACGACCTCGCGCGATGTGCTCGCGGCCATGGCCAAGGGCGAGGGCCCCTCGGATGCCTTCATCGCGCTCGGCTACGCCGGCTGGGAATCCGGGCAGCTGGAGCGCGAACTGAAGGACAACGCCTGGGCCTCCGTGCCGGTCGATCCGCGCGTGGTGTTCGAGCTGCCCTTCGAGGAGCGCTGGACCGGTGCCTGGCGGCTCCTCGGTGTCGACGTGGACCGCCTCAGTCCCGAAGCCGGTCATGCGTAGCCACGCGCGCCCCGGGGCATGACCGCGCCTGAAACCGTCCTCGCCTTCGATTTTGGTCTCAAGCGCATTGGCATCGCCGCGGGCGATTCGCTGACGCGTTCGGCCTCGCCCCGACCGGCGGCACTGAGTGGCACGCAGGGTCCGGACTGGGCCGTGATCAGCCGCGAGGTGCGCGCGCTCGCCCCGGCACGCCTCATCGTCGGCGCCCCGTATAATGAGGACGGCAGCGACGGCAGCATGACGGTGAACGCGCGCGCTTTTGCCGCCGAGCTCGAACGCCGCTTCGCACTTCCCGTACATCTGGTGGATGAGCGCTTCTCCTCGCTCGAGGCGACCGCGGCGCTCAAAGACCAGCGCGCGAGCGGCGCACGCAGACGCCGCGTGCAGCGCGCCGACATCGACAGTGCGGCCGCGGCGGTGATTCTCGGGCGCTGGTTTGCCGGGGAGGGACAAAAATGAACACGGCGGCACACGCGATGACTGAGCAGCTGCGGCACGATGGGTCGCTGCGTCACCTCATCACGCTCGAGGGCCTGCCGAAGAGCCTGCTCGAGCGGCTGCTCGAGCGCGCGCAGAGCTTCGTGCGCCCCCTGGGTGCGCGGCCCGCCATGAGCCAGCTGCTCGCGGGCAACACGGTCGCCAATCTCTTCACCGAGCCCTCAACGCGCACGCGCGTGAGCTTCGAGCTTGCCGCCAAGCGCCTCGGCGCCCAGGTCGTGAACCTTGAGGTGCAGCTCTCCTCGCGCGTCAAGGGCGAGAGCATGCTCGACACGGTCTACACGCTCGAAGCGCTGCACGTGGACGCCTTCGTCATCCGCGATGCGGAGCTGGGCGTGCCCGGCCTCGTCGCGGCGAACGTCGCCCCGCACGTGAGCGTGCTGTCCGGGGGTGAGGCGCACGTCGCGCACCCGACCCAGGGCCTGCTCGATGCGCTCACGATCCATCAGAAGAAGCAGCGCTTCACCGGACTCTCGGTGGCGATCGTCGGCGACATCCGCCACTCGCGCGTGGCGCGCTCGTCCTGGCAGGCGCTGCGCACCCTCGGGGTGACGGACCTGCGCATCCTCGCCCCGCCGCCGCTCATGCCCGAAGCGGACGAGTTCGCAGGCGCCACGCGCTATACGGATTTCGCCGCGGGGCTTGAGGCGGCGGACGTCATCATGATGCTGCGCATCCAGAAGGAGCGCATCCGCGAGGCGGAGCTGCCCGATGGCGCGCAGTACTTCGCCGCCTGGGGCCTCACGCCCGAGCGCCTGGCCGGCGCGCGCCCCGATGCCATCGTCATGCACCCGCAGCCGATGAACCGCGGCGTCGAGATCGCCTCCGAGGTCGCCGACGGGCCGCAGTCGGTGATCCGCGATCAGGTGAGAAACGGCGTCGCGGTGCGCATGGCGGTGCTCGCCGAGGTGCTCGGCACGCGCGGCGGTAACGCGTGAGCGCAGCGCACCGCGGCACGATCTTCCTCGAGGAAGCGCGCATCCTGAGCCAGCTCGCCTACGATGCCGAGCAGTTCGTCATCCGCCTTAGCGCGCCGCGCTGCGCCGCACACGCGCAGCCGGGCAGCTTCGCGCACCTCACCTGCGATGTGACGATCCCGATGCGCCGCCCGCTGTCGATCATGCGCGCCGATGCGAAGGCGGGCTGGATCGAGATCCTCTACAAGGTGGTGGGCGCCGGCCTCCACGCGCTCGCCGCCAAGAAGGCGGGCGATCGGATCAGCGTCCTCGGCCCCATCGGTAACCCCTTCCTCGTGCATCGGCAGCGCCCGCGCGCGCTCCTCGTCGGCGGCGGGGTCGGCATCCCGCCGATGGTGTTCCTCGCCGAGCGGCTCAAAGAGGACCGTGCCTACAAGCCCCTCGTCCTCATGGGCTCGGAAGTGCCGTTTCCGTTTCGCACGCGCCCGTCCGCGACCGTGGTCGCCGGCATGCCCTCGGGTACCCTCGCCTGCATGCCGCTGCTGGAGGAATGGGGTGTGCCGAGTCGCCTGGCGAGCCGCGCGGATTTTGCCGGGTGTTATTCCGGGTTCGTGACCGAGCTCGCCGAGGAGTGGCTCGCCTCGCTCGGTCCGCAGGAACTGGCCGAGGTCGAGATCTTCGCCTGCGGGCCGACGCTGATGCTCAAAGCGACCGCGCAGCTTGCGCGCCAGTACGGGGTGCCCTGCCAGGTGTCGCTGGAAGAGTTCATGGCGTGCGCGGTCGGCGGCTGCGCCGGCTGCACGGTCGAGGTGCGCACGCCGCAGGGATCCGCCATGAAGCGCGTGTGCGTCGACGGACCGGTGTTCGATGCCTACACGGTGTTCTAGCGCCCGTGTGCTCCTCGGCTGCGCGCGGCCTCGTCGACGATCGTCAGTGGCTGGGAAACCCCATGAAAGTTGAACCCATGAAGGATGCCAACCGCCCCGTGCTCCGCGTGCTCGCGTGGCTCGCGCTCCCGTTGCTGAGCGCCGCGTGCGCGAGCCTGCACGGCGGACCGCTGACGCGTCAGCAGTGCCTGGTCGAGCTGGTGAGCGACGCCAACGTGGAGGGCGCGATCGACCGTGCGCACACCGAGTCCCTCGCCGAGGCGCACCGCAGCATTGAGCGCATCAAGATTGAGTTTGCGGAGCCGCTCGCGGGCATGAGCGCGCAGCAGCGAGAAAGATACGAAGCGGCCACCGACCGATTCGCCATCGCGTCCCGACCGACGTCGGACGTCACGCAGGCCGCCTCGGTATGGGCCGAGAGCTTCGCCGCTGACCTCACCGACGATGACCTGCGCAAGGTCGTCGAGTTTGGGCGCACGCCGGCCGGCCGCCAGGCCATGGCGAGCAGTCTGAACGCGGCGACGCAGCTGCATGCCTTCCTCGCAAAGAGGAGCAGCGCCACTCTTGACAAGGCGACCCAGCAGTACGTCGCCGAGATCAAGGCCATCACCGGCGGTTCTGCCGCTCATTAAAGGGCGGGATCGCACTTTCCGGGCGCGCGCGCGGGCAGCCCTAGCCGAAATTGATCTTGGCTTCCAGATTCGCGCGCGAGTCGGCGTTGAGGAGGGCCTCCTCGAGGCTGATGCGGCCCTGCTTGTACTGCTCGTGCAGCGCGGAGTCGAAGCTCTGGATGCCCGGCTCACCGCTGAGGTTGATGGCTTCCTTGATCGACACCACGTCGCCCTTCTTCACCAGGGTACCGATGTGCGGCGTGTTGATCATGACCTCGACGGCGGCCAAGCGGCGGTTGTCCTTACCCATCACCAGGCGCTGCGCCATGATGGCGCGCAGGTACTGCGACAGGTCGAGGAAGATCTGCGCGTGCTGCTCGCGCGGAAACATGTTGATGATGCGATCGAGCGACTCGGCGCAGTTGTTGGCGTGCATGGTGGCGAGCACCAGGTGCCCGGTGCCGGAGAGGTGGATGGCCGCCTCCATGCCGTCGCGGTCGCGGATCTCACCGATGAGAATGACATCCGGGGCCGCGCGCACCACGCCGCGCAGGGCGCGCGCGTAGCTCTTGGTATCGAGCCCCACCTCGCGCTGGTTGACGATCGAGCGCTTGTTGGTGTGCAGGAACTCGATCGGGTCCTCGATGGTGACGATGTGATCGGAGGCGTTCTCGTTGCGGTAATTGATCATGGCCGCAAGCGTCGTCGACTTACCCGAGCCGGTCGCGCCCACCATGAGCAGAAGGCCGCGCCGCATGAGCACGAGGTCGGTGATCACGCTCGGCAGACCGAGTGAATCCAGCCGCGGCATGTCGGCGGTGATGTAGCGCATCACCATGGCCGGATAGCCGCGCTGCATGAAGACGTTGACGCGGAAGCGCCCGAGTCCGGGCTCGGAGACCGCGAAGTCGAGCTCCCATTCCTTCATGAAGTGCTCGCGCTGCTCGGCGGACATGAGCGCAAAGGAGGTCTGGCGCACCGTCTCCGGGGTGAGCACCTGCTTGTTGACGGGCAGGATCTGACCCTCGATCTTAATCTTGATGGGGGCGTTGGAGGTGAAGAACAGGTCCGAGGCCTTCTTCTCCACCATGAGCTTGAAGAGCGGCTTGGTGTTGAGCGTCGGGTGGCGGCCGGTGACGGCCGCGGCGACCGCTTCCGCGGTAACGGAAGACGCGCCGCCCGTCGTCTCGGCGGCGGCGGCCTGCTCTTTGGCCGCCTTCACAGGCTACGGCCCTGCTCTTCCTCGACGATCTTGAGTGCGCCTCCATCGTCGATATTTTTCTGTTCGCGCTTGCTCTCGAGCTTGATGCGCAGACGCAGCTCGTTCTTCGAGTCCGCGTTACGCAGCGCGTCCTCGTAGGAAATGAAGCCGGTCTCGTACATCTCGTACAGCGCCTGGTCGAAGGTCTTCATGCCGAGGCGGTTGGAGCGCGACATGACTTCTTTGATCTCGGCCACCTTGCCCTTGAAGATCAGGTCCTGGATGAGCGGGGAGTTGAGCATGATCTCCATCGCCGCGATGCGCCCGGTGCCGGTCTCGCGCGGAATGAGGCGCTGGGAGATGAGCGCGCGGATGTTAAGCGACAGGTCCATGAGCAGCTGCTCGCGCCGCTCGTCGGGAAAGAAGTTGATGATGCGGTCGAGCGCCTGGTTGGAGCTGTTGGCGTGCAGCGTCGCGAGCACCAGATGTCCGGTCTCGGAGAACTGGATGCCGTACTCCATGGTTTCGCGGTCACGAATCTCACCGATGAGGATCACGTCCGGCGCCTGGCGCAGGGTGTTCTTGAGCGCATTCTGCCACGAGTCGGTATCGACCCCCACTTCGCGGTGCGTGATCACGCACCCTTTGTGGGTATGCACGTACTCGACCGGATCCTCGATGGTGACGATGTGCCCGCGGGTCTTCTCGTTGCGATAGCCGATCATGGCGGCAAGCGACGTGGACTTGCCCGAGCCGGTGCCGCCGACCAGCAGTACCAGGCCGCGCTTGGAGAGCACGACCTCCTTGAGCACCGGGGGGAGCTCGAGTTCCTCGAAGGTCGGGATCTTGGCGTTGATGAGGCGGATGACGCAGCCGACCGCCCCCTGCTGCACGAAGGCACTCACACGGAAGCGCCCGATGCCGGGCGGGGCGATCGCGAAGTTACACTCCTTGCTCGAGTCAAACTCCTTGGTCTGCCGGTCGTTCATGATGGCGCGCACGAGCGTGGCGGACTGCTCGACCGTGAGCGCGCGCTCGCTCTGCGGGCGGATCTCCCCGTCCACCTTGATCGCCGGCGGGAAGCCGGCGGTGATGAACAGGTCCGAGGCCTTCTTCTCGGTGACCCGCCGCAGCAGGTCCTGCATGAGCTTGATGGCTTGATCGCGATCCATGGTCGTTGCCTTCGCGTGGCGCCCTTACAGCGCGTCCTTATTCTGCGCCTTGTAGCGCGCCTCTTCCTTCGTGACCACGCCCTTGGCGACGAGCTCCGTCAGGCACTGGTCGAGGGTCTGCATGCCCTGGGCGCCGCCGGTCTGGATCGAGGAGTACATCTGCGCGATCTTGCCCTCGCGGATGAGGTTACGGATCGCCGGAGTGCCGATCATGATCTCGTGCGCGGCCACGCGGCCGCCGCCGTTCTTCTTCATGAGGGTCTGCGAGATGACCGCGCGCAGCGACTCAGACAGCATCGAGCGCACCATGTCCTTCTCCTCGCCGGGGAAGACGTCGACGATGCGATCGATGGTCTTGGCGGCGGAGCTGGTGTGCAGGGTGCCGAACACCAGGTGGCCGGTTTCCGCAGCCGTGAGCGCCAGGCGGATGGTCTCCAGGTCACGCATTTCGCCGACCAGGATGACGTCAGGGTCCTCGCGCAGCGCCGAGCGCAGCGCCTCGGAGAAGCCGAGCGTGTCGCGGTGCACTTCGCGCTGGTTAACGAGACAGCGCTTGGACTCGTGCACGAACTCGATCGGGTCCTCGATGGTGATGATGTGATCGGGACGGTTGTCGTTACAGTGATTGACCATGCCGGCAAGCGTCGTGGACTTACCCGAGCCGGTGGGTCCGGTGACCAGCACCAGCCCGCGCGGCAGCATGCACAGGTCGCGGAAGATCTTGGGCGCGTTCAGGTCGTCCAGCGAGAGAATGGCGGATGGGATGTTACGGAACACGGCGCCGGCGCCGCGGTTCTGGTTGAAGGCATTGACGCGAAAGCGCGCCAGCTTCGGAATCTCGAAGGAGAAGTCCGTCTCGAAGAACTCTTCATACGCCTTGCGCTGCTTGTCGTTCATGATGTCGTACACCATGGAGTGCACTTCTTTGTGCGACAGCGGCGGCATGTTGATGCGCTTCATATCGCCGTCGACACGGATCATCGGCGGCACCCCCGAGGACAGATGCAGGTCCGAGGCATTGTTCTTGACGGCGAATGCCAGGAGTTGCGCGATATCGACGGCCATTGATGCTCCCTGGAACAGCGCGAATGGGCAGGAAAAAGCGACGTGCAAGCCTGCGCCTCAAACGCGCAGCCAGTATAGCGGAGGGGTCACACGTCCAATATGTTAATGGGTCCGCAGAATTTGCCGCTGCGCCTCGCCGAGGTGCGCGCGCGCATGGCGCAGGCGGCGGCTGCCGCCGGCCGGAGTGCGCAGTCGGTCACACTCCTGGCGGTGGGCAAAGCGCAGCCCCTGGAACGGCTCGCCGCCGCCGCGGCCGCGGGCGTTCAGGACTTTGGTGAAAACTACCTCGAGGAGGCGCGTGCGAAAATTGCGGCACTGCAGGATCGCACGCTCACCTGGCACTTCATCGGCCGCCTGCAGTCGAACAAGACCCGCCCGATCGCCGAAGCGTTCGCGTGGGTCCACACGCTCGATCGGCTGAAGGTGGCCGAGCGGCTCGCCGCGCAGCGCCCCTTCCACGCGCCGCCCCTGAACGTGTGCCTGCAGGTGAACCTGGCCGGCGAGGCGAGCAAGGGTGGCGTTGCGCCGCAGGAGCTGCCGGGGCTCGCCGCCGCGGTCGCGGCGCTGCCGCGGCTTAGGCTCCGCGGCCTCATGTGCCTGCCGCCGCCGGAGCAGGAACGCGCGCGCCAGCGCTACTGGTTCGCGCAGCTGCGCATGCACCTGGAGCGACTGAACGGCGCCGGTGCCGCGCTCGATACGCTCTCCATGGGCATGAGCGATGACTTCGAGGCGGCGATCCTGGAGGGCGCGACCATCGTGCGCCTCGGCACCGTGTTGTTCGGCCCCAGATCCGTACAATAGTGCCCTGCGTCATGACCACCAGACGTTTGTGCATACTCGGCGCCGGCAACATGGGGCGCGCACTCATCAGCGGGCTGCTGCGCGCGGGCACGCGCGCCGAACTCATCAGCGTGGGTGAGGAGGAGGCGGCCGCGCGCGCCACCCTGGCGCGCGAACTGGGCATCACGGCGAGCGCGGACAACGAGGCGGCGGTGAGCGGTGCGAGCGTCGTCGTGCTCGCCGTCAAGCCGCAGGACGCGCAGGCGGTGGTGCAACCCCTGGCAGCAGCCCTCGCCGGCGCCCGTGCGCTGCTCATCTCGGTGTGCGCCGGCACCCGTGTCAGGGATCTGGAAGCCTGGGCCGGTAGCGCCGTGCCGGTGATGCGCGCGATGCCGAACCGCCCGGCGCTCCTCGGTGCGGGCATCACCGGCGTGTACGCGCCGCTGAAGGTACTGCCGGCGCAGCGCAGCACCGCGGAGCAGATCCTCAAGGCCCTGGGCGAGGTGGTGTGGGTGCCCACCGAAGACACGCTCGATGTGGTGACCGCGCTCTCGGGGAGCGGACCTGCGTATTTTTTCCTCCTGGCCGAGTGCATGGCGGAGGCGGCGACGCAGCTCGGTCTTGAGCACGCCACCGCGCAGCGCCTCGCCGTGGCGACGCTCTACGGCTCGGGCCTCATGGCCCACGCGGCCGATCAGGACCTCGCGCGGCTGCGCGCCGAGGTGGCTTCCCGCGGCGGCACCACGGAGGCGGCGCTGCGCGTCCTTGAAAGCGGCGGACTGCGCGCCCTTGTCGCCCAGGCACTCGCGGCCGCCGCGGCGCGCGGGCGCGAACTCGCCGCCCCTCCCAAGAGCTGATGCTGCAGGCGAAACTCCTATGAGCGCGATCACTTACATCATCGACACCCTCCTGTGGCTGGCGCTGTTCGTGGTGATGGTGCGGCTGCTGTTGCAGCTCACCCGGGCGGATTTCAGGAACCCGCTGTGCCAGGCGGTGGTGCGCCTCACCAATCCTCTGATCCTGCCGCTGCGGCGCGTGCTGCCGCCGGTGGGCAAGATCGACACCGCCTCCGTGGTCGCGGTCATTCTGGTGGCGAGCATCAAGGTCGCATCCCTCCTTGCGCTGAGCGGCGTGAGCCTCGAGGAGGCACCACTCGTGTGGCTGAGCGCGGTGCTCACCGAGATCGCCCGTACGCTCTTGTGGACCTATTTCTACGCGATCGTGCTGTATGCGCTCTTGAGCCTCATCGCACCGGGCGGCTACTCACCGCTGCAGTCGCTCTTGAGCTCGCTGTGCGAACCGGTGCTGCGGCCGATCCGGCGCATCCTGCCGGCGGTGGCGGGACTGGATCTGTCGCCGTTGTGGGCGGGCATCATCATCCAGGCGCTGCTCATCCTGCTGCGCTGAAAAAGCCGCAAAAAACCGCGCCGCGGGGCGCAAGCGGTGCGGCAGCGCCGCGTTGATGTGTGTGTCGAAACACACGCTTAGCGCTGACTTCACAACGAGAATCGAAGCATTGCTGCACGTGGAACATCCGCAGGCCTGTCACGTTCGCGCTCCGGATGCAAGACTCGTGCAGTGCGAAAACTCTGAAAAAAAGGGCACTTTCGCAACACCCGGATGAAAAAAAGATCTTGCGAAAGTGTGCGCATGTGCTATTTTCCGCGCCGATTCTCATCGCGCGGCTGCTGACACCGCGTAAACGCAAACTAAATTTTCGAGGAGTAGCGCAAAATGGCGAAAAAGGGTGGCGCACCGACCAAGTCGGAAGTCCTAACACACATCTCTAAAGACACGGGGCTCTCCCGCAAGCAAGTCGGCAGCGTCTTCGATTCGCTGGGCGGCGTTATCAAGAAGAGCCTGCGCGGTAACGGTCTGTTCACGATGCCGGGCTTACTGAAGATGAAGGTCGTGAAGAAGCCTGCGACCAAGGCCCGCGAAGGCGTCAACCCGTTCACCGGCGAGAAGATGATGTTCAAGGCAAAGCCGGCGAGCAAGAAGGTCCGCGTCATGCCGCTTAAGAGCCTCAAGGCGATGGTCAACTCTTAAGATTCGGTCTAACACGCGCGCCCAAGCGCACCGCAGGCCCGGCCGGGGCACGCCCCGGCCGGGCCTTGCTGTTTGTGCGAGTTAGGAAAGCCGCGGATTTTCAGGCTGACATGAAGCCGAGCACCGCGTCGCGCAGCTCGAGGGTGCGCCCGTGGAAGAAGTGCCCCGCCCCGGGCAGCACCCGAATCTGCGGCGCCGGTTTGACCGTGGCGGCCCAGCCGAGCACGCGCTCCGCAGGCACGACCTCGTCCGCATCGCCCTGCACGATGAGCCATGGGCACTGCGGCGGCGGTGCGCGCGTGATGTCGATCGTGGTGATACCGGGCGCGATGAGCACCAGGCGCTGCGGGGCAGCCGTGGCGGCCGCCTGCAGCGCCACCGCGCCGCCGAAGGAGAAGCCGGCGAGCCACAGCGCCGCCTGCGGCCAGCGGCGGCGCCCGTAAGCGATCACCGCGAGCGCATCCTGAGTTTCCCCGCGCCCCTCGTCGTAGACGCCCGCGCTCGCACCGACGCCGCGGAAATTGAAACGGATGGCGGGAGAATGCAACTGCTCGAATGCACGCGCCACGGTGTACACGACCTTGTTGTCCATCGTGCCGCCAAAGAGCGGATGCGGATGACACACGACCGCAAACGCGCTGACGGGGGCTGCGGCTTCCGCCTCGGGCAGCGGGGTCTCGATGAGCGCCTGCAGTCCCCCGGCGGGACCTGCGATGCTCAGACGCTCGGCCCGCGGAGCCTGCACGTCTAAGCCGGCGCGCCGCGGCTGCCCGCGAGGCGCACGAGCACGCGGTTGAGGCGCGCCACGTACTCGGGAGGATTGCTGAGCTGGGTGCCTTCGGCGAGCGCGGCCTGCTCATACATGAGCTGCGCGAGCTCGCTGAACTCGCCCGCATCGGTGACGGCGTCGAGGTACTTCACGAGCGGGTGCGTGACATTGAGCTCGAGCACCGGGTGCGCCTCGGGGGGCTTCTGGCCTGCGGCCGCGAGGAGCCGCCGCATCTGCTCGCCGATGTCGTGCTCGCCGATGACAAGACAGGCAGGGGAGTCCTTCAGGCGCTCGCTCACGCGTACCTCGGTCACACGCGCCCCCAGGGAGTCCTTGACTCGCTTCAAGAGCCCCTTGCTCTCCTTGAGCTCCGCGTCGTGCTGCTTCTTGTCGGCCTCGCTGCTCAAGCCTCCGAGCTCAAGCTCACCGCGCGAGGCGTCCTTGAAGCGCTTGCCCTCAAACTCCCGCAGCTGCCCCATCATCCACTCGTCGATCCGCTCGGACAGCAGCAGCACCTCAAGGCCGCGCTCCTTGAGCCGCTCGATAGCCGGGTGGCCGCGCGCTGCCGCCACGCTCTCGGCGACCACGTAGTAGATGCGGTCCTGGCCGGCCTGCAGGCGCGCGACGTAGTCCGCAAGACTCACCGTGGGGGTGTCCTCGGCCTGGTGTGTGCTGGCAAAGCGCAGCAACGCGAGGATCGGGGCCTGGTTGGCCTGATCCTGCACGACGCCCTCCTTGAGCACCGTGCCGAATTCCTTCCAGAAGGTGGCGTATTTCTCCGGCTCCTCCTTGGCGAGGCGCGTCAGCAGATCGAGCACACGCTTGGTGAGGCTGTTGCGGATCGCCTCCACCTGCGGCTCCTGCTGCAAAAGCTCGCGCGAGACGTTCAGCGGCAGGTCGCTGGAATCGACCACGCCCTTCACGAACCTCAGGTACAGCGGCAGGAACTGCTCGGCGTCGTCCATGATGAACACGCGCCGCACATACAGCTTCAGCCCCCGGGCCGCATCGCGCTGCCACAGGTCAAAGGGCGCCCGGGCGGGGATGTACAGCAGGCTCGTGTACTCGCGTTTGCCCTCCACGCGGTTATGGCTCCACGCCAGCGGGTCGGTGAAGTCGTGCGCGAGGTACTGGTAGAACTCCTTGTACTCCTCGTCCTTGATCTCGGTGCGCGGCAGCGTCCACAACGCCTTCGCCTGGTTCACCACCTCGTACTCGATCGAGGCCTCGCCTTCCTTGGGCATGCGCACCGGGAAACCGATGTGATCCGAATAGCGGCGGATGAGCGCGCGCAGCCGGAACGGGTCGGCGAACTCCTTGGCATCGGCCTTCAGGTGCAGCGTCACGGAGGTGCCGCGCGCTGCCTGAGTGATGGTCTCGACGGTGAACTCCCCGTCCGCCCCGGACTCCCAGCGCACGCCCGCCCCCGCCGGCTGCCCCGCCTTGCGCGATCGCACCTCGACGCGTTCGGACACGATGAAAGCCGAATAGAAGCCCACCCCGAACTGGCCGATGAGGGCAGAGGCCTTCTGCTCATCCCCGGAGAGGGAACGGAAGAACTCCGCGGTGCCCGAGCGCGCGATGGTGCCCAGATTGGCGATCGCCTCCTCGCGGCTCATGCCGATGCCGTTGTCGGTGACCGTCACCGTGCCGGCGGCGGGGTCCGTATCGATGCGGATCGAGAGCTCCGGGTCTTCACCGAGAAGGTCCGGCTGCGCGATGGCGGCGAAACGCAGCCGGTCGCAGGCATCGGAGGCGTTGGAGATGAGCTCACGCAGGAAGATCTCCCGGTGGCTGTAGAGCGAGTGGATCATGAGCTTCAAGAGCTCACGCACCTCGGCCTGAAAGCCGTGGGTCTCGCGCGCACTCGCGCCGTCGGCGCTCTTTTGGGTTTCTTCGGCCATGGCTCGATAAATCCTAGGGCCCGGGAAAGGGACCACAAGGATCAGCGATCTGGGGAATCCGCGCGCGCTTTTCAAGCGCTGCGCACGCGGACGGGGGCTTCAGCGAGCCTTCAGCCGGCGAGGCTCACGAGCTGCGGGTGCGCGAGCAGCAGGGTCGCCGCCCCGCCCAAGAGGGCTGCGATGAAAGGGGCGGCGCTGGCGAGTGTCTCATCGGCCGCCCAGGTCGCCAGGTGGCGACAGGCGCACAGGACATCGTCCAATTCATCCCACAGCTGCAGAAAAGATTCTTCCATTGCGGTGATAACTTTACGGGCGCGTGCGCCGAGGCGGCGTGCGCATCCTCACACTCGCGCTTTGGCTTGCAGGACTTAATGGGCGTGCGTAGGCTTGGCTGCGACCCGCGTCACGCAGGCGCGACAGCACAAGGGCATCATGCAGCGCATTGTCGTCCTGAACCCCAAGGGCGGGTCCGGCAAGACGACCATCGCGATCAATCTGGCGAGCTATCTGGCTTCGCGCGGGCATACTCCGGTCCTCATGGATTATGACCCTCAGGGGTCCTCCGTGCGCTGGGTGCGCAAACGCAAAGCTACCCAGGCCCCCGTTCACGTCATCGCCGCGTATGAGAAAGACACCCGCACCACGCGGGCGTTCCAATTGCGGCCACCGGAAAATTCCTCGCACCTCATCGTGGACACGCCGGCAGCATTAACGCCGGGGCAGTTGCCGGACATGGTGCGCGACGCCGCCAAGATCATCGTGCCGGTGCTGCCCTCCGACATCGACATCCACACCTGCTCGCGCTGCATCCGCGATCTGCTCCTGGTGGCGAAGATCCGCCGCGAGGATGACCGGATCGGCGTCATCGCCAACCGCGTGCGCCGCAACACCCTCACCTACCAGTCCCTCATCCGCTTCCTGCACACGCTCGGCATCCCGATCGTGGCGACGCTCCGGGATTCGCAGAACTACGTGCGCGCCGCCGAACTCGGCATCGGCGTGCACGAGATGAAGAGCTACGTCGCCCACGACGACACCGAGCAGTGGGCGCCGCTGGTGGAGTGGCTGGCGCGCCCGCGACCGGTCGCGAAGCCCCCGGGAACGGCTCCTGCGGGCGGCGGGGAGACGGCGGCGCCGGTAATCCCGGGCTCAGGCACCGACACCCAGCCGGTGCTGGAGAAGGCACTGGCGGAACTGCCACCGCTGCCGGCAGCCGTGTCCAACGCCTGAAGGCCCACCGCGGGGGCTATTCGGTTCTCAGAGGGTCTGTGAGTGGCGCCAGGGCGCCGCGTGGGGTCTTGAGGCCCGCGGCCTCGGGCGCGAACGCGCTATTTCTTCGGCTTATTGGCTGCGCCCGTGCCGGCGCTGGTGTCGTTGGCGTCCCAGGAGCCGCGCACCTGTTCGGCCCAGCTCTTGTAGTTCGACCAGGTGTACAGATTGCGCGTGATCGCGGCCTGCCGGGCCCGTGCGCGCTGCATGCGGTCCAGCCAGTTGGCGTACGCATCCGCCCCGCCCGGCCCGTTGGCGTTGGGTGCCGGTTCGCGCGGTGCACCGGGCGCACCGGGCAGATCGTCTCGCCCCCTGTCACTCGAGCTCATTGCGAAGCTCCTGATGTCTGAGAACGAGCGTACGTCTTCGCTAGTGCGGCCGCAGGAACTGGTTCACAGGCAGGTCGCCTACCGCGTGACGGCGCGACGCATCTTGTGCAAGGCGCGCGCAAAGTGTGCGGCGCGCAAGAACGTTATGTCACCGCGCCCGCTTCAGGCGACCAGGCGGTAGACCGGGCGGTAGATGCTGCCGGGCAAACGCATGCGCTGCTGTGCGACGAAGGCGGCGAGCAGTTCATCGAGGCTGCGCATGATCGCGGGGTCGCCGGCGAGTTCGTAGGGGCCGAGCGTCTCGATCGCCTGGATGCCGCCAGCTTTGACGTTGCCGGTCACGATCCCGGAGAACGCCCGCCGCAGGTTGGCGGCGAGTTCGTGCACCGGCTGCGCACGCCTGAGGTTCAGCTCCCGCATCGAGGCGTGCGTGACCTCGAAGGGGCGCTGGAACTCCGGCGGCACCGACAGCAGCCAGTTGAAGTTGTACGAGTCACTCGCCTTGCGGCGGAACTCGCGCACCGCATCCATGCCGCGCACCATGCGCCGGGCGACCTCGGGGGGATCATCGATGATCACCGTGAGGTGCCGCAGCGCCTCGTCCCCTAAGGTGCCGGAAAGAAAGCGGGCGATGTGCTCGAAATAGGCCGCGCTCTCCTTCGGACCGGTCAGCACGATCGGGAAGGGCTGAGCGCGATTGGCCGGATCCAGCAGGATCCCGCTGAGATAGAGGATCTCTTCGGCGGTCCCCGCGCCCCCGGGGAAGACCACGATGCCGTGCCCCAGGCGCACGAAGGCCTCCAGGCGCTTTTCGATGTCCGGCATGATCGCCAGCTGCGTCACGATCGGGTTCGGCGGCTCGGCGGCGATGATGCCCGGCTCGGTGATGCCGATGTAACGGCCGTGCTGGATGCGCTGCTTGGCGTGACCGATGGTGGCGCCCTTCATGGGCCCCTTCATGGCGCCCGGACCGCAGCCGGTGCACACATCGAGGCTGCGCAGGCCGAGCTCGTAGCCCACGTTCTTGGTGTACTGGTACTCGGCGGCGTTGATCGAGTGCCCGCCCCAGCACACCACGAGGTTGGGGCGCGCCTTGTAGTCGAGCAGGTGCGCGTTGCGCAGCACGTGGAACACCGCGTTCGTGATCGAGGCGGAGTCGGTGAGGTCGAAGCGGCCGCTCTCGATGATCTCGTTGGAGATGAACACCACGTCGCGCAGCACGGCGAACAGGTGCTCCTTGATGCCGCGGATCATCTGCCCGTCGACGAAGGCGGCGGCTGGTGCGTTCTGGATCTCGAGCTTCACCCCCCAGGGGTGGCGCAGGATGCGGATCTGGAAGTCGCGGTAGCGGTCGAAGATCTCCTTGGCGTTGTCGGTGGGCGCGCCGGAGTTCAGTACCGCGAGTGCACAGCGGCGGAAAAGCGGATACAGGCCGCCCTGGCCCGTGTCGAGGAGCTTATCGATCTCGCTCTGGGAAAGATTCTCGAGACTGCCGCGCGGACCGACGCGCGCGTCGACGAATTCTGAAAACTCGCTGGCCACGAAAAGATGCTACGGCAGGATGTCGATCGGAACGTCGTCCGGCACCAGCATCCAGATCTCGACCATGTCGGCGTTGGAGACGGCGATGCAGCCGTCCGTCCAGTCGTGCGACTCGTAGTAGTCCGGCTCGTGCCGCAGGGAATTCGGCAACCCGTGAATCATGATCGAGCCGCCGGTGTCCCAGTGATGCGCGTGCGCGCGGCGCAGGTCTTCGGGGTTCGGGTAGGAGACCTTGAGCGAGAGGAAGAAATCACTGCGCGGATTGCGGCGCTCGAGGCGATAGGTGCCCTCGGGGGTGCGAAAGTCGCCCGAGCGCTCCTTCTGGCCCACCGGATTCAGTCCGAGCTGCACGTGGTAGGAGCGCACGAGGTTGCCGCCGTGCATGAGAATGAGGCGCCGCTGGGACTTGCGCACGATGACGCGGTCGACGACCGGCAGCCGCTCGCTCGCGGGCGCCGTGAGCATCGCCGGCTGCGTCTCCGGCAGACCGTCGGCGCGCACCACCCCTGCAAGGCCGCCCAGGCCCAGGAGCAACGCTAAGATCCTGAAAGACATGATGTTCCGCATCAGCACGGACATTATAGACATCAATGCCGCCCCCGGGCATGTGCGTCCGTCACACGCTTGGGGTCAGTGACGCCTGACGCGCAATCAGCCATTGCCCTCCACCTCCTCCACGCGCGGCATCACGATCTGCGTGCCGGGGCGCAGGTCCGCGAAATCCACCTCGGGGTTGTATTGCTGCAGCAGCCACAGCGGCAGTTGCGCCTTGGCGCGCTGCGTGAGCGTCCACAAGGAGTCCCCGGAGCGCGCGATGTAGACCTCGGTGCCGAGGATGCGGTGGGAAGCGAAGTAGCCCGCCTGCAGCGCGCGGTGGAACTCGCGGCGGCGGCTCTCAAACGTCTCGGTGTTCACTTTGCGGAAGTCGAGGTGCAGGCGTTCGCCGATCCTGAGCGCCCGCTTGGCACCGAGGTGATTCAGGTCACGCAGGTGCTGTGTGCCCACACCGAGCCAGTCGGCGTAGTGGCCCAGGGTCTCATCGGCTGCGATGCGGATGGTGTCGTCCTTGGCCACCGTGTAGTCGGTCGGATCGGCGCTCTGCTCGGCATCAGCCCCCGGGCCCAGGGACGGACCGATGGCTTCTGCCTGATCAGCCGAAACCGGTTCGATCGTGATGGTTGCGTAGCGCTTCGGTCGCGCGGCGGCCGCGACGGCCGCAGCATCCTCGGCGCTCTCGCGCACGGCGACGTCCGGCGTGACCGCACCGCCTGCGGAGGGCGGCGCGAGGATGGCGGCCACCTGCGCAGCGGCCGGCGCCGCGGGGGCCGCCGGCGTGGGGGACGCGACGGCCGCGGCGAGCGTCGGCGCGGGCGACTCCGGGAGCGTCAGCACCCGCCCGGGAGACAAGTGCGCACTGGTGCGCAGGTGATTGGTGCGCGCGAGCACTTCGACCGGCACGTCGTAGAGCGCGGCAACGCTGACCAGCGTGTCACCCGTCTGCGTCTTGTAGCGGCGCGGTCCGCGCTGCCCGGAGAACATGTCCCCCGGGCTCAGGCGCTGCGCCAGAAGCTCGCTCGTCCAGGGCTGCTCCGAGAGCGGCAGGCGCAGCCGATAGTTCTTGGGCACGCGCTGCTGCCCGCTCCACACCGGTGGCAGCAGCGCGGGATTGAGCGCGTGCAGCTCGCCGCTGTCGATCTTCAGGGCGTGCGCGAGCGCCGACACCGAGACGTAGGCGGGCAGCGGTACTTCGTGAAAGCGCGCCTCGCTCTCCTTCTGCAGGGGCCCGAAGTACTTCTCCGGATTGCGGTCGATGTCGAGCGCGGCGAGGAAGGAGACGTAGAAGTTGCGCGAGGCGAAGCCGAAAGTGCGGCCGTTGTAGCCGCGCACGATCTTCACGATGTCATCGGTGCCGAGGCTGTCCTTGGCGCGCAGCATGCCGGCGGTGCCGTGGTTGTAGGCGGTGAGTGCGAGCGGCCAGGTGCCGAGCAGGCGGTAGTTGTACGCGAGCAGCTGCGCGGCGGCTTCCGTGGAGCGGAACGGATCGAGCCGGTCGTCGACCGCGCTGTCGATGCGCATGTAGCGCCGCCCGGTGGAGCGCATGAACTGCCACAGGCCCGCCGCCCCGACCTTCGAATAGGCCGCCGGGTTGAAGGAGGATTCCACGTGCGGCAGCACCGCCAGTTGCGCGGGCAGGCCGAGATTGGCGAGCGTCTCGGCGATGTGCGTCTCCCAGGCGCCCGAGCGGATGAGCCCGGCGCGGAAGCGATCCGCCTGCCCGAGCTGGAAGCGCACGTCATCGACCGCGGCGCGCAGCCGCGCGGGGGTTCCTTCCGGGCCCCACAGCTCCTTGATGCGCTGGTCCTCGGGCGACAGCGGCGCATCGCCCGCGTCGGCGATGCGGCGCAACGCCGCGCCGAGCGCCTCGCGCGCCTGGTCCACCTGGCGCTGGCGCTCGTGCGAGGCAGCATCCGGGGCGAAGTGCAGGGTCTGGTACACGACGCCGAGGTTGTACTGGTCGTGCAGGAAGCCGGAGTTGGTGTCGATCTGCGTATAGACGCGGATCCAGAACTGCACGTCGCGCTCAAGCTCCGGCGGCCGCGGCATGGGATCGTCGGCGGCGAGGAGCGGGCGCAGCGTGAACGCGCTGATCAAGACGAAGGCCCAGAGGGCCCACGGGCGTGAAAAGTGTCTCAGAGCTTCTGTCGGGTTCATTTACACCAGGGGAAAGATCCGGGTTCCTGCATCAGTTCAAGGGCTTGCGGGACATTGCGCGTCCCAGGGGCGACCAGCGTAGCGGAGAATTGCGTCGGATATTTTGACACTATGACTGAAAAGTCCGCACGAGAGGGCTTCCGCGGGTCGCTCGCGCGCGCTCGGAAACAGCCCCGCGGCGGACCGAAATGCGCACTGCGTCACAGTTGCAGGGGGTCGCGGAGCGAACCAGCGCCCGGCCCCCGAGCCGCTCAGGTATTGGCATGAGTGTTGCTCATATCTGGATCACCGACGGCATTACCGCCGGGAAGGAAGCCAGAGCACGGGAATAACCGAAACAAGAGCGCAAGTCGGATGTGGCCTCGAAGGCTCATCGGGCACCGCGCCAACCAGATAACAATAACGAGAAGACACTCCTCCACACACAAGCAAGCGACCGACACCCCGCCTCCAGCGGGGTTTTTTTTGCCCGCGCCAAGGCCACGGCAATCCTCAGCGAACGGCCGCGCTGAGACAAGTGGCAAAATCGCCGCCATGAAGCGCACGCGGGCGAGGCCACCGAAGAAGCACGCCCGCACCGGCGCTGCGACGCTCGCCGCCCTCCTGCTGAGCGCACGTGCCGCCGCGCAAAGCGCGACCGGACTTCAGGAGGGCGTGGTGTTCGGCGAATACTCACCCCTGGCATCCGAGGCGCAGGTGGTGCACCGGTTGCTCAGCCCGCTCGCGGCCGCACAGATCGAGCGCACGCTGCAGGGGTCGCATCAGCAGTTGCGCGAGCAGTCGATCGACCTTGCCGCGGAAGCATTCACGCTCTACGTGCCGCGCGCGGCGCCGGCGCACGGCTATGCACTCCTGGTGTTCATCCCGCCCTGGCCGGACGCGCGGTTGCCGCCTGGCTGGGCGGTGGTGCTCGATCGCTATGGGGTGATCTTCGTCAGCGCCCGTAACAGCGGCAATGAGGCCAACGACGTCACGCGCCGCGCGCCGCTTGCTCTCCTGGCGGCCCACAACCTCATGAGCCGCTACCCGGTGGATGCACAAAAAGTCTACGTAGGCGGCTTCTCCGGGGGCGCACGCGTCGCGCTGCGACTGGCGCTCGCGTACCCGGACCTCTTCCACGGGGCGCTTCTGAACGCCGGCAGCGACCCGCTGGATGCCGGGCCGCCCTCACCGCCGTCGCCGCAGCTGCTACAGCAATTCCAGGAGTCCTCGCGGCTCGTGTACGTGACCGGCGAACACGATACACAGCACCTCAATATGGACGCCGACAGCCTGCGCTCGCTGCATCAGTGGTGTGTCTTCGACGCCGAAGCACAAGTGACCCTCGCAGCGGCGCACGCGGTCGCCGATGCCGCCGCTTTCGGTCGGGCGCTGAACGCCCTGCTCCACCCCTCACCCCCCGCCGTCGGGAAACTCACCGCCTGCCGTGCGGCGATAGCGGAGAAGGTCGCCGGACAGCTGCAGGAGGTGACGAGGCTCATCGCCGACGAGCGGCGGGCGGAGGCGCAGAAGTTCCTGATCGAGATCGACCGCCACTTCGGCGGCGTGGCCGCGCCTAAGAGCCTTGAGCTTGAGTCGGCGCTCGGGTGGCAGCTCCCCGCGCGCTGAAGCGCGCGTACGGCGCGGGGTGTCGAAAATAAAAGAGGCAGCCCGGGGGCTGCCTCAAGGGTCAGAGCAGAGTCTGTCAGTTCGCGTTGGTCATCAAATCAGGACTTACCCACACTTCGAATCGCCACAGTTCAGACACGTCATGCAGCCATCCAGCATCACGACCGCCGCGGTGCTGCAGCGGCCACACAGCTGCGCCCCTTCCGGGAAATGCGACTTGGCAAAGGCATCCGCCTGCTTGGCGCGCGCCTCGAACTCAGCGCGCTTCTGATCGACGAGCTTCTGCTGGTGCACATCGAGCTGGGTCTTGCGCATGAGCCCGATGGTCTGCAGGTGCTTCTCGATGACGTAGCCGAGCTCAGCAATGATCGAGGGCATGAACTTGCCGCCCGGCTGCCAGTATCCGCCGCGCGGGTCAAACACCGCCTTCAGCTCATCCACGAGGAAGGTGGTATCCCCGCCCTTCCTGAACACCGCCGAGATGATGCGCGTCAGTGCCACGATCCACTGGAAGTGATCGAGGTTCTTCGAGTTGATGAAGATCTCAAACGGTCGGCGCTGTTCGTACTCGGTCCCCTCGTTCAGCACGATGTCGTTGATGGTCACGTACATCGCGTGATCGGAGATCGGAGTCTTGATCTTGTAGGTCGAGCCGATCAGTACTTCTGGACGCTCGAGCTTCTCGTGCATCCGGATGACTTTGGCCATATGGCCATTGCGGTCGCGCACCGTCTCCGGCTCGCCCGACTGTGGCTGCGCCTTCGACTCCGGCGTCTTCTGCGCTGGCTTTTCGTCCGGCTTCTGCACCGCGTACTTGACGATTTTTCGATCAATCTTGATGGTCATGTTCTGAGTCCTGAACCCGTGTCGAGGCCGCCGACCGCGTTCGCAAAGAAAGGGCCAATTGCTCTGCGCACAGCACCGCCCGCTGCATTGTGGAATGCGTCATGACAGCTTTTGCACAGCGTTAAAAGATTCCACACCTCGTATTTCCATTCGGGAAAGCGTTGGAACGGCCAGATGTGGTGGGCGTTCAACTTTCCACCGACCGTGCCGCAACTGCGGCACGTGTAATTACGCCGCGCGTCCAGGCGCTGGCTGTACCCACGCAGACACCCAACTCTTCAGCTATGTGGCGTAGCAGACGGCCTTCGCCACGCAACGCAACTTGTTCACGATCCTGAGACATGCACAACCTCAGTACTTCCCGAAGTAACCCTCTTTTAAACTATCGTAAAGATTCGCGGTCGTGTGCAATTCGCCGTCATATTCGATTTCCTCATCGCCGCGAGCCTCTATCACCGTGCCGTCCTCAAGCGTGAACTTGTAGATCGTGTTCTTCAGGTCCTGCTCTTTCACGAGCACGCCCTGGAAAGCTTCCGGATTGAACCGGAACGTCGTGCAGCCCTTCAGGCCTTGCTCGTGTGCATACAGATAGATGTCTTTGAACTTCGCGTAGGGGAAATCCGTAGGCACGTTCGCCGTCTTAGAAATCGATGAATCGACCCACTTCTGGGCCGCAGCCTGCACCTCGACATGCTCTTTGGGGGCAACGACGTCCGAGGCGATGAAGTAGTCCGGCAGTCTTTCATCATCGTTCGTGGCTCCAGGTTGGGCTTTCGGATTGACGAGCTCGCGATACGCCAGCAGCTCGAAGGAATAAACGTCGATCTTTTCCTTGGACTTCTTGCCTACCCGGATCACGTTTCTGAAGTAATGGTGCGCAAAGGAAGGTTCGATTCCGTTCGAAGCATTGTTCGCAAGGGACAGCGAGATCGTGCCCGTGGGCGCGATGGACGTGTGGTGCGTGAAGCGCGCGCCGGTCTCAGCGAGCTCGTGCACCAGCTGCGGGGCGACCTGCGCGACGCGTTGCATGTAGCGGCTGTATTTGGCGTGCAGCAGACGGCCCGCGATCTTCGAGCCCGGGCGCCAGCCATCCTTCGCCATCTCGGGGCGCTTACGCAACATCTCCTTGGTGACCGTGAACTCCTCGTTCATGATCGGCGCCGGTCCCTTCTCGCGCGCCAGCTCGAGTGCCGCTTCCCAACCGGCGACTGCCATCTCGCGCGTCACTTCCTCGGTGAACTGCACCGAGTCGGGTGATCCGTACTTCATGCGCAGGAGCGTCATGGTACTGCCGAGACCGAGGAAACCCATGCCGTGACGGCGCTTGCGCAGAATTTCGACGCGCTGTTGCTCCAGCGGCAGGCCGTTCACTTCCACCACGTTGTCGAGCATGCGCGTGAATACCTTCACGACCTCGCGATATTCGTTCCAGTCGAACTCGGCGAATTCTCCGAACGGATGCTTCACGAAGCGCGTGAGATTCACCGAACCTAACAGGCACGAACCATACGGCGGCAAACTCTGCTCGCCACAAGGGTTAGTTGCGCGAATATTCTCGCACCACCAGTTGTTGTTCATCTCATTGACGCGATCAATGAGAATGAACCCCGGCTCGGCGAAGTCGTACGTGGACGTCATGATCACGTCCCACATGCGCCGTGCCGGCAATGTCTTGTAGATCTTGCAGGCAACCAGGCCCTCATCGTTGACGACATAGCCCTCGTGCACCGGCCACTCGCGCCACAGGAATTTCGTGGCATCCGTGAGATCGGGCTTTTCCGAATCACACTCTTTCTTGGACAGCGGAAAAGCGAGCTTCCAGTCGCGATCCTCGCGCACCGCCTGCATGAACTCGTCCGTAATGAGCAGCGACAGGTTGAACTGACGCAGGCGCCCGTTCTCACGCTTGGCGCGGATGAACTCCATAACGTCCGGATGTCCGATATCAAATGTGCCCATCTGCGCACCGCGACGTCCGCCGGCGGAGGAGACCGTGAAGCACATCTTGTCAAAGATATCCATGAACGACAGCGGCCCGGACGTATAGGCCCCTGCGCCCGAGACGTAGGCGCCACGCGGACGCAGCGTCGAGTGCTCGTAGCCGATACCACAACCAGCCTTGAGCGTAAGTCCCGCCTCGTGGACTTTCCTGAGGATGTCGTCCATCGAGTCGAGGATCGTTCCAGACACCGTGCAGTTGATGGTCGAAGTGGCGGGCTTGTGCTCGAGCGCGCCCGCATTCGACGTCACGCGGCCTGCGGGAATCGCGCCACGACGCAGCGCCCACAGGAAACGCTCGTACCAGTGCTCGCGCACTTCCTCGCGCTCAACATCAGCGAGCGCACGCGCGACGCGTTGGTACGTTTCGTCCATCGTCTTATCGACGGGCGTGCCGTCTTTCGCGACGAGGCGATACTTCTTATCCCAGATGTCGAGCGATGCTTCCTGAAAAGGAATCGCATCGACGTCCTTCGGCTCGATTTTCACGACTGTGTTCATTAATCCGCGGCGCTCCAAAATTCTTTACGCCTTGTCCAACGGATTGCAGGGAATGCCGACAGCACGCATAGAGCTCAGCGGAGCCTCGCGCGCCTGACCGGTACCTGCTGTCTTCTTCTCGACGACAGTCAGGTCCCTGAAACCTCCCCCCGACCGCGTGACCCTGATCGCCTGCGCGAACACAAGATCTTGTGTCGGGGTCAAGAGCCTAATGACGGTGCCCGGGAGCGTCAAGCGTCGCGGCCAGATTTAGTAACGTCATTTTTTATATTATTTTTCTTAAGCTTACGACGTTATCGGCCGCGAGATGCCCGCGAATTTTTATAAAAACGCGTCGCTTTCTCAGCATCCCCCAAAACCCAATATGTTGTGCCCAAGTCGAGCACAGGTTTTGCACAGGCTGCGCACAGGCGTAAGGCCTCCACCGAGGCCTCCAAGGGCCGGCTGGTCACTTTTTGACCAGCTACCCGGTCCCCCGTCCCACAGCTCCGTAAATGCGGGCGCCACCGGCCTGACGCAACCCGAGGCCCCCAGGTCCGGCCCAGCCTCGGGCGGACTGGTCACTTTTTGACCAGCCTGCAAGTGACCGGCCGCAGGCCCTTTAAACCGGACGCTGCAGGCCCCAGGGGGAAAGCCTCATCCGCAGCGCCGCCTGCACGCGAGCCCTTGAAACTCAAAAAGCCGAACACACATCCGGGTCAAGCGCGCGACGAGCGCCACCGATTTTTAGGTTCACCTTTTTCTTTCAAGGAGATTTTTCATGACCATTCTGCGATACGAGCCCTGGGCGCTCGTGAGCCGCTTTCACCGGCAGCTCGATCAGGCCCTGAACACCGAGGCTGACAGCACCGCTGCGGCCAAGGTCAGCTGGATCCCGCGCGTGGACATCCACGAAGAGGCCGAGCGCTTCGTCGTGGTCGCCGATGTGCCGGGCGTCGAAGGCAAGGACATCGAAATCACGGCCGAGAAGGGCGTGCTGACGGTGCGCGGCGAGCGCGGTTCCGAGAAGAAGAGCTCGAACGACGGCTTTGCGCGTGTCGAGCGTGCCAGTGGCAGCTTCCTGCGCCGCTTCACCCTGCCCGAGAGCGCCGATGCGGAGGCCATCAAGGCCACGCACACCAATGGCGTACTCGAGATTTCCATCCCCAAGCGTCCGCAGGAACAGCCGCGGCGCATCGAGATCCAGGCTGCCTAAGGGCCTGTTGCGATCAGGTGAGCCGGCAGCGCGTTAAGCGCTGCCGGCTTTCCGCCTTTCAATACCGCCGCGGCACGACGCCGTGGGCTAGAATTCTCTGGGCATGAAACGCGCTGCCATCGCTTTGTGGCTTCTGTTCGCGCTGGCCGCCGCCCCGGTGCCCGCCGGCCTGCCCCCGATTGTCGGGGACACCCCGCTGCCGACGCTCGCACCGATGATCAAGAAGGTGTCTCCGGCGGTGGTCAACATCGCCACGCGCGGCACCATCCGCGACCGCGGCCAGCAGAACCCGCTGCTCGATGATCCTTTCTTCCGCCGCTTCTTCGACGTCCCACCGGATACCGGTCCGCGCGAGCGGCCGTTCCAGAGCGCAGGCTCGGGCGTCATCTTCGACGCCAAGGCCGGCTACATCCTGACCAACGCGCACGTGGTCGAGAACGCGAGCGAGATCACGGTGACGCTGCAGGACGGACGCGACCTGAAGGCCGAAGTGGTCGGCAGCGATGCCCCCTCGGACGTCGCGGTGCTCAAGGTGAAACCGGACGGCCTGTCGCAGATCTCCCTCGGCGATTCGGCCCGGGTTGAGGTCGGGGACTTTGTCGTCGCAATCGGCAATCCCTTCGGGCTGCAGCACACCGTCACCTCCGGAATCATCAGCGGGCTGTCGCGCTCCGGGATCAACCCGGATGGCTACGAGGACTTCATCCAGACGGATGCCTCGATCAACCCGGGCAACTCCGGTGGCGCCCTCGTCAACCTGCGCGGCGAGCTGATCGGCATCAATACCGCGATTCTCTCGCGCAGCGGCGGCAACATCGGCATCGGCTTCGCCATCCCGGTGAACATGGCGCGCAGCGTCATGGAGCAGCTGATCAGGTACGGCTCGGTGAAGCGCGGGCAGCTCGGCGTCAGCATGTACACCGTGACCCCCGACATCGCGCACTCGCTTGGCTTGAACAGCGCCCTTGGCGCCCTGGTCTCGCAGGTCGTGGAAGGCTCGCCCGCCGACAAGGCCGGCATCCGCACCGGCGATGTCATCACTTCCGTCAACGGCCAGCCGGTGAAATCCAATAGCGAGCTGCGCAACACCATCGGCCTGCGCCGGGTCGGGGACAAGGTCGAGATCGGGCTGGTACGCGATGGCAAGCCGCTGCGCGTCACGGCGGTCATCGCCGACACCGCCGCTGAGCTCAGCGGCGGCCCGAGCAGCATTCACAAGAGCCTGGACGGTGCGACGCTCGAGGATGCCCCCGATGCGAGTGGCGCCCTGGTGCGCAGCGTCGAGGCGGGCAGCGCGGCCGCCCAGGCCGGTCTCAGGGCGGCTGATCTCATCGTCGGCGCCAACCGCGGCAAGGTCGGCACCGTGCGCGAGCTGCACGAGCGCGCCAAGGGGGCCGCCGTCCTCGTGCTCGAGGTACGCCGCGGCAACACCGTGCTTCTCATCCCGCTGCGCTGAGGCGGCGGTGCGCCGCCTTCAGTCTTCCTCTTCCTCCGCATCCGCGGCTACCGCCGCCGAGCCGCACAGAAGCGCGTGGCGCTCGGCGCGTGAGCGGTGCGCGAGCTCGCGCGCGGCGGCGTAGAAACGCGGCAGGTCGTTGTCTTCGTGCGCGAGGAGGCGCTTGAAGCCCGGCACGCAGTCGTAGTACGTCGCCACGGAGGCGAGCCGCGCATTGTTGAGGCCTTCCTTGATCCACTCATCGTAGAGCGGGTAGCTCACGCCTTCGCGCTGCTCGAACGCGCGGATGTCGGCGCCGAGCGCCGCCAGGATCGCCGCCTTCTGCTTGCGCATGGGCTCGGGCGCAAGCCCCGAAGCGTACAGCGTCGCAAGCTGCGCGCGTGCCCCTGCCAGGAGCTTCACGAAGGCCGCCTCACGCACCTGGTCCGCGCGGAACTCGTGCATGCGCGCCGGGGTGCCCTGCTGCGCGAGCCAGCGCTCAAGTCCTGCATCCTCGACCGTGGTGGCGAAGGCCTCGTTGAACGCCGAGTCGTCCTTCACATACAACAGCTGGTGCGCGAGCTCGTGGAAGATCGTGGCCGCGAGCTCATCGTCGCCGTAGCGCATCATCGAGGAGAGCACCGGATCGGCGAACTTGCCGAGCGTTGAGTACGCCGGTACCCCGTCGACTGCCACATCGTAACCCCGCGCCGCCATCCCGGCGGCGAACTTCACGGCGCTCGCCTCGTGAAAGTACCCGCGGTAGGCGACGCAGCCGGCCACCGGGAAGCACCAGTGGTGCGGCACGACCGAGAATTCCGGCGTCGCCACGACGTTCCACACCACGTAAGGGCGACCGATGTCAGCGTAGGTGCGGTAGCTCTTGTTGTCCGGCAGCCCAAGATCAGTGGTGGCGAACTTGCGTGCCGCGCGCACCAGCTCAAGACGGGTGCGCAGCTCCTGCGGCGTGTGCGGATCGGCGATCACCTGATCGATCGGCACGCGCGCATGCATCACGTGCCACTCCCCGGAAGCCGCCTGCATCAGATACGGCGTACCGCAGCCGCTCAGCCAGGCACACAGCGCGCTCATGAGGACTGCGCGCCACCGGCGCGACACGCCCCGCGCTGCGCCGTGCGGGACCGTCTCGGTTAACATGCACACCATGCGAGTCTACTTGGTCGGTGGTGCGGTACGGGACCGGCTGCTCGGGCTGCCCGTACACGAGCGCGACTGGGTAATCGTCGGCGCCACGCCCGAGGAGTTGGTGCGCCTGGGCTACGAGCCGGTGGGGCGGGAATTCCCGGTGTTCCTGCATCCGGTCACGCACGAGGAGCACGCGCTCGCACGCCTGGAGCGCAAGGTGGGTCCCGGCTACCGCGGCTTCACCACGCAGTTCGCACCGAGCGTCACGCTGGAGGAGGATCTCAGGCGCCGCGACCTGACCATCAACGCCATGGCGCAGGATGAGAACGAGGCGATCATCGATCCCTACGGGGGTCAGCGGGATCTGCAGGCGCGCGTGCTGCGGCATGTGTCGGAAGCCTTCGTCGAGGATCCGGTGCGGATCCTGCGCGTGGCGCGCTTTGCGGCGCGCTATGCCAACCTCGGCTTCCAGGTGGCGCCGGAGACGCTCGCGCTGATGCGCCGCATGACGCAGGACGGGGAGGCGCGCACGCTCGTGCCCGAGCGCGTGTGGGCCGAAACCGAGCGCGCCCTCGCGGAGAGCCGGCCCGAGGTTTACTTCGAAACGCTGCGCGCCTGCGGCGCCCTCGCCGTGATCTTCCCCGAGCTCGATGCGCTCTTTGGTGTGCCGCAGCCGCCGCGCTGGCACCCGGAGATCGACACCGGCGTGCATGTCATGCTCGCGCTACGTTATGCGGCCGACCATGCCGCGCCGGGCACGGTGCGCTTCGCCGTACTGACCCACGATCTTGGCAAGGCCGCGACCCCCAAGGCCAGCTGGCCGAGTCACCCGGGACACGAGGAGTTTGGCGTGCCGCTCATCGAGGATATGTGTGAGCGGCTGCGCATCCCGAACGCGCACCGCGAGCTGGCGGTGCTCAGCGCGCGCTACCACACCCTCGTGCACCGCGCGCTCGAGCTCAAACCCGCAACCGTGCTCAAGCTGCTCGAGAACTGCGATGCCCTGCGCCGCCCCGAGCGCTTCGGCGAGCTGTTGTTCGCGTGCGAGGCGGATGCGCGCGGGCGCACCGGACGCGAGCAGGAGCCTTATCCGCAGGCGCCGTATCTGCGTGCCGCGCTCGCCGCCGCGGCCGCCGTGTCGCTGAACGCCGAGGAGCGTCGCGGCCTGCCCGGACCTGCGATCGGTGAGCAACTCAGAAGGCGGCGTCTCGCGGCGCTCACCAGCCTGAAGGCAGCCGCGGCGCCCCAAGAGAAGGAGTGAGACGTTGCGGTAGCGACCCGGGGTCCAACCCGTCCGGGACGCCCCCGCCACCTCGCCCAAGCGTCGCGCGCCCTCTAGCGCATCGCACCCGTCATGACTGCGCCGAGCAGTACGGTGCCAAGCACGATCCGGTACCAGGCGAAGAGCGTGAAGCGGTGCGACTGCACATAGCGCAGCAGCCACTTCACGGCGATGAAGGCGACCACACCCGAGACCACGAAACCGATGGCCAGCGCATTCCAGTCCTCATTCTGGCTGTGGCCCCGGATCTTGAGGAGCTCGTAACCGGTGGCGGCAAACATCGTGGGTATGCCGACCAGAAATGCGAATTCGGTGGCCGCGGGGCGAAAGGTGAGCCCCACGAGCATGGCGGCGAAGATGGTTGCCGCCGAGCGCGAGGTGCCCGGAAAGATGGCCGCGAGGATCTGGCAGGTGCCCACGAAGAAGGCCACTTTCCACGTCACCACCGAGGAGGGCGGGCGGCCGGCGACGTGGTGCTCGATCAGCAGGATGAGGATGCCGCCGATGAGGAAGGCGAGCGCGACCGGCAGCACCGTCTCGGGCAGCTTCCACCCCAGGCGCGTGGCGATCAGCCCCAGCACCGAGGTGATGAGGAAGGCGACGATCAGCTTGGCCAGGTAGTCACGGTTCTGCGGGTCATCGAAGCGCGTCAGAAGATTCACGATCCGCCGCCAGTAGATGAGGACGATCGCAAGGATCGCGCCCGCCTGGATGGCGACATTGAACAGCTCCGAGCGCTCCCCGAGCCAGCGCTCCGCGACCAGCAGGTGCCCGGTGCTCGAGATGGGCAGGAACTCGGTGATGCCTTCGATGATGCCGAGAAGGACGGTATTCAGGGTGTCGGACACGAGCGCTGCGCTTTCACAGGAGACGGGGGCGCCATCTTACCGATCCGCGTGCGCCGCGGCCCGCAACTTGGGCGGTGGCTTTCAAAGAAGGTGACGCAGGTCCTGCAGTGCAAAACCGGCCAGGGGTATCTCTAGGTCCCGGGTCAGCGCCATCACCTTGAACGCCTCGCCCATCTCCTCGGGCATGATGAGACGGCGCGCCTCGCCGGCCAGGCGCGCACGCTCCACGTCGCCCGTGGCGGCCGCCACCTCTTCCTCGAGCCCCGTCGCGAGCAGAAACGCCGCCTGGGTGGCAAAGCCGCTCACGCTGAGTCCGGCGCCGAGCGCCGCCTCCGCCACGCGCGTGAAGTCGACCCACGCGGTGATGTCCTGCACCCCGAGGTTGATGTACGGATCATCGTGGACGCGCTGTTTGAAGTGACAGCGCAGCGTGCCGTCCGTCCGCTGCGGGTGATAGTAGTGGCGGCGCGGCAGGCCGTAGTCAAAGAGCAGCAGCGCCCCTGCGCCCAGGGTATCCGCAAGGCTTGCGATCCACGGCGCGACCCGCAGACACACCTCCGAGACGTAGCCCTCCGGCAGCGGCGCCGGCAGCTGCGCGAACAATGCCGTGCACGCGCGCTCGAGCTCAGCGCCGGGGGCGGCGGCTGCCTCGTGCAGGGCGCCTTTTTCATCAAGCGCGACCCCGAGCTCGTGCACCGCGCCGCCGCGGCAGGTAAAGCGCGCACACGGCAGCGCATCGGCAACCTCATTGGCCAGCACGACTCCCCTGAATCCGGGCGGCGGCAGCTCACTCAGCCACACCACGCGCTCGCGCAGCTGCAGCGGCAGGCCGGCAAGATACACCCTCTGGCGCTCGGCAAGATCCGCGCTCACCTCGAGGATGGCGTAGCGATCCGGCAGCGCGTGCTCGGCGGCCAGCGCGCCGAGCACGGCCGCGGCCATACGTCCGGTGCCGGCGCCGAGCTCGAGAATGCCGCCACCGCTCGCCTGAAGCACCGCAGCGCACTGGCGCGCGACGCAGCGGCTGAAAAGATCCGAGGTCTCCGGAGCGGTGACGAAATCGCCGCCGCGACCTAACTTTTCGGCACCGGCGCTGTAGTAGCCGAGCCCCGGGGCGTAGAGCGCAAGTTCCATGAAGCGCTCGAAGGACAGCCAGCCCCCCGCCGCTGCCACCTGCGCGGCGATCAGGTCGGTGAGTGCACGGCTGTGACGCGCCTCCTCGGCCGTCAGCGCGGGCAGCATTGAGTGCGCGGCGGATGCCGTCATAATCCGCACCCATGACCGACGCACCCCGCCCCATTCCCGTGTGCCTCACCGGCAAGACCGTTCTCATCACCGGCGCCGCGCGCCGCGTAGGCGCCGAGATCACGCGCGTGCTGCACGCGGCCGGCGCGAACGTGCTGCTGCACTACCGCAGTTCCGCCGAGTACGCGGTCGCCCTGGAAGGGGAGCTGAACGGACTGCGGCCGGGGTCGGCCAAGTGCGTCGAGTGCGATCTTCTCGACGTGACGCAGTTCCCGGGGCTCATCGAGGCGGCGCTGCAGGCTTTCGGCGGTCTTGACGTGCTCATCAACAACGCCTCGACGTTCTATCCGACACCGGTGGGCGACATCACCGAGATCGACTGGGACGATCTTCTGGGCACGAACCTGAAGGCGCCGCTGTTTCTCGCCCAGGCCGCCAACGCGGCGCTGCGCGAGCGCGCAGGTCTCGTGCTCAACGTCGCCGACATCCATGGCCTGCGGCCGCTGCGCCGCTACCCGGTGTACAGCATCGCCAAGGCGGGGCTCATCATGCTCACCAAGTCCCTGGCGCGCGAGATGGGTCCGCACGTACGCGTCAACGCGGTGGCGCCGGGGCCGGTGATGTGGCCCGCGGACGGGCTGGACAAGGAACTGCAGGAGAAGATCATCCGGCGCACCGCGCTCAAGCGCCCCGGCTCCGCGCTGGAAGTGGCGCACGCCTGCCTGTACTTCGTGAGCGATGCCCCCTACGTTACCGGTCAGGTCCTGGCCGTCGACGGCGGCCGCAGCATCGGTTGGTGACACGGGTGCGCTGCGCTGCGCGCCCCGTCAGCGCGGCAGCGTCTCGAGTGGATGCGCGGCACGATCGAAGCGCTGCCACAGCTGCCCGATCGTCACGTGCTCGGTCGGGTGCATGACCTCGGGCGCAAGCGCCGCCAGCGGGCCTAACATGTAGGCGCGCTTCAGCAGATCCGGCCGCGGCAGCTTCACGCGCGGCTCATCGCACACCAGATCCCCGTACAGCAGCACGTCCAGATCCATCGAGCGCGGCGCCCAGCGCGGCGCGTCGCGCGGCCGGCCGCACACGGTCTCGATCGCGTGCAGCTTTGAGAGTACCTCGCTGAGGGGCAGCGCGGTGCTGAAGCCTGCGACCAGATTGATGAAATCCTCGCCCTTGAATCCGACCGCAGGGTTTTTGTACCACGGCGAGAAGCGCACGCCGGGGAAGGCCACCTTCAGCTCGCGCACCGCGCGCGCCAGATTCTCCTCGGGCGCGACGTTGCTGCCGGCGGCGACGTAGACCTCGGGCACGACTTTAAGTCCGCGCGGGGGACTCAAGATCCGCGCGCGAGCGCTCGATCAGCACGCCGACGTCGCGCGAATGGCGGATGGCGCCGGGCTTGTTGAGCGCGATGCGCACCCACGGGAGCTCGAATTCCTCCAGGATCACGAGCGCCAGGCGGTGCGCGAGCGTCTCGACCAGCTGGAAGCTGGAACCCTCGACGAACGCGAGCACGCGCTTGGCGACCTTCTTGTAGTCGAGCGTATCGGCTACGTCATCGTTGAGGGCGGCACGCCGGCAGTCCACCGGCAGCTCGATGTCGAGCTCCACGGTCTGCTTGACGCGGCGTTCCCAGTCGATGAAGCCGATGATGCACTCGGTGGTGAGCCCGTGCAGAAAGATCCGGTCGCCGGTCGCGCGGCTGTCGCTCATAGGGTCCTTGGTCATGATTCAGGGGGAGCCGATCGGCAGCGACACCGGCCGCAGCGACTCGAGCGGCCACTGGGCACGCGCCTCGATCGCGAGCGAGTCGTGCTCACCCGCCTTGAGGCGCGCCAGGCCCGCCACGGCAATCATCGCCGCATTGTCGGTGGAGAATTCGATGCGCGGATAGTACACGCGCGCGCCGCGCGCGCCGACCGCCCCGGTAAGCCGCGTGCGCAGCGTGCGATTGGCGCTGACGCCGCCGGAGACGACAAGCACCGGCAGCTGTGTCTCCTCGAGCGCCCGCAGTGCCTTGGCGATAAGTGTGTCGACGATCGCATCTTCGACCCCGCGCGCCACGTCCGCGCGCAGCTGCGGGGTGAGCTCGCGGCCCTGCACGGCGTGCAGCACGGCGGTCTTCAGTCCCGAGAAGCTGAACTCGAGCCCCGGCCGATCGAGCATGGGCCGCGGGAAGGTGAACTTGCCGGGGCGGCCCTGCGTTGCGAGCTGCGCGAGCTCCGGACCTCCGGGATAGGGCAGCCCGAGGAGTTTGGCCGTCTTGTCGAAGGCCTCCCCGGCCGCGTCATCGCGACTGGCGCCGAGGACGCGGTAGCGCCCGATACCGGACACCTCTATTAAGAGGGTGTGGCCGCCGGAGACGAGCAGCGCCACGTGCGGGAAGGGCGGCGGCTCGGGCTCGAGCAATGGGGCGAGCAGGTGCCCCTCGAGGTGGTGCACACCGATCGCGGGCACTCCCCAGGCGAAGGCGAGGCTGCGCGCGAGAGCCGCGCCGGTAAGGAGTGCACCGATGAGTCCGGGGCCGGCCGTGTAGGCGACGCCGGTGATGGGCCCGGGGACACGACGGGCGGACTCCTCGAGGATGCCGCGCACCAGGGGCAGGAGCTTTTTCACGTGATCGCGCGAGGCGAGCTCGGGCACCACGCCACCGAAAACCCGGTGCAGGTCGACCTGGCTGAAGAGCTCGTGCGCGATGAGCCCGGCGTGCTCATCCAGCACCGCCACGGCGCTTTCATCGCAGGAGGATTCGATCGCGAGCACGCGCATAAGAAGGAAACTGTACCGTCATCGGCGTGGTAAGCCCAATGCTATAGTCAGCGCTCAAGATGTCTTCCGGAGTGCAGGCGTTTTGGGCGTCATCAGCTTCGCTAGCGGCCGCACGCGCAGGGGTCTGACGGGCCTGCGCACGGCAGGCCGCGGCCTGCCCTTGCTCCTTGTCGCCGTGGCGGCTCTCCTCGGGTCCCGGGCCTACGCCGGGGCCTGCAGTCTCGGCCGGCTCGCGGAACTGCCGGTCACCATGATCGGACTGCGGCCCCTGGTGCACGCGAAGATCAACGGCAAAGATGCTCTGTTCTTGGCCGACAGCGGCGCGTTCTACAGCACGATCACGCCCGCCGCGGCCGCCGAATACAAGCTCAGCCTCACGCCCTCTCCGGTTCCGATGGAAGGCGTCGGCGGTGAAGCGCAGACGTGGATCACGCGGGTGAGGACTTTCACGATCTTTGATCTGCCGGTACCGAACGTCGACTTTTTCGTGGCCGGCAACGATTTTGGCGCAGGCGCAGTGGGCCTCTTGGGCCAGAATGTGTTCCACATCGCAGACGTTGAATACGATCTCGCCAACGGTGTGATACGGCTCCTGCGTACGAACGACTGCAAGAATGCGACGCTGGCCTATTGGGCGAACGCGGAGGCGAAGCCGTTTTCAGTCATCGACATCGAATATTCGAACCGCTTCCAGCCACACACGATGAGCGTTGCCTATCTGAATGGCGCCAAGATCCACGTGCTGTTCGATACTGGTGCCGCAACCTCAATGCTGACCCTCGATGCCGCCAAGCGTGCCGGGGTAACTCCCAAGAGCGCGGGAGTCGTCGCGGCCGGGTCGGGATGGGGAATCGGGCGGCACGTGATCGACACATGGATCGCGCCCTTTGCCAGTTTCAAGATCGGCGACGAAGAGATTCGCAACACGAAGCTGCGGATCGGCGACATCCGCATCATGGGCATGGGGGACACCGACATGCTGATTGGTGCGGATTTCTTTCTGTCGCACCGGATTTACGTCGCGACGAGCCAGAAAAAGCTCTACTTCACCTACAACGGTGGCCCGGTGTTCAACCTCAAGGACGCGCCCGTGGCCGCCGAGAACGCGAACCCGCCCCCTGCGGCCGCCGCGGCAACCGAAGCGCAGACCGATCAACCGACCGATGCCGCAGGCTTCGCCCGTCGCGGCGCCGCATCCACGGCGCGCCACGACTACGAGCACGCCATCGCTGATCTCACCCGCGCCTGCGAACTCGCCCCGACCGAAGGCAGCTATTTCTACCAGCGAGGTATGGCCCGCTGGGAGAGTAAGCAGCCGGACCTGGCACTGGCGGATTTCGACGAGGCCATCAAGCTCAAGCCCGACGATGTGTCGTCACTCGTCGCACGCGCGGGCCTGCGCGCGGCTCGTCACGCCTCCGCGGCCGAGGTGGCGGCGGATCTGGATGCCGCGGACCGCGTGGCGCCGAAGGAAGCGGAGGTGCGCCTGCAAATGGGGCACCTGTACTCATACGTCGCACAATTCCCGGCGGCCGTAGAGCAGTTCTCCCAGTGGATCGCCGCCCGCGCGCCGGACGATGTGCACATGAGTGAGGCCATGAACTCGCGCTGCTGGGCAAGGGCGATGTGGGACCACGCTCTCGAGCAGGCCCTGGCCGACTGTGACGCCGCCCTTAAACTCAGACCCAATTCGGCCGCTTACCTCAACAGCCGCGGGCTGGTCTACCTGCGGCAAAGCCAGTACGACAAGGCGATCGCGGACTACGACGCCGCCCTGCGCCTGCGGCCGAACGATGCCTCGTCCCTCTACGCCCGCGGCGTCGCCCGGGTGCACAAGGGCCAGAGCGCCCAAGGCAACGCCGACCTCTCGGCCGCCGCAGCGCTGCAACCGCAGATTGCCGCGGAAATGAGCAAACACGGGATCAACCCCTAAAGAGCCCTGGGGGACACGCGCCCTCAGGCCGGCGCAGGCGAGGGCCTTGGGCGGCGGGGTGACGGGGCAGTCACCCGCCGAGCACGCACCGCACCGCCGGCGCCCCACCCCTTGCCCATGGGTTTTTGCCTTATACCCGGCGCTCCTTTAGAATCCCCGCCCCCCGAGCGGCCGCAGCATTTTGGGTCGCCCCCCGGGCAAGGCGAGATTCCCAACCCGATCAATGATTTGAGGTTTCGATGCCGAGCGTTCGTGTGCGTGAGAACGAGTACTTCGATGCCGCCCTGCGGCGTTTCAAGCGCGCCTGCGAGAAGGCCGGCATCCTGACCGAGCTGCGCCGGCGCGAGTTCTACGAGAAGCCGACGCAGGAGCGCAAGCGCAAGAAGGCCGCGGCCATCAAGCGGCACATGAAGCGCGTCTCACGCGACGGCATGCGCAGCTCCCGCTAGCGCGGGTGCGTGCATAAAGCGCCATGGCGCTCAAGGATCGAATCACCGAGGACATGAAGAGTGCGATGCGGGCCGGCGAAAAAGAGCGGCTCGGCACGATCCGTCTGGCGCTGGCGGCGATCAAGCAGCGCGAAGTCGACGAGCGCATCAGCCTCGATGACACCCAGGTGCTCGCGGTGCTCGAGAAGATGATCAAGCAGCGGCGCGAGGCGATCACCCAGTTTCAAAGCGGCGGCCGCGCCGATCTGGTCGCCAAGGAAAGCGCCGAGATCAGCGTGTTGCAACAGTACCTGCCGGCGCAGATGAGCGAGGCGGAGATCGACACCCTGATCCAGGAGGCGATCCAGTCCACCGGCGCCGCCTCGGTCAAGGACATGGGCAAGGTCATGGCGGTCGTAAAGCCCAAGGCCCAGGGGCGCGCGGACATGGGCGCCCTGAGCGCGCGGATTAAGCAGAAACTCGGCTGATTTTCCCTGCTGCCAAGGCGCGCGCGCCGTGGCAGGCTTGCCTTGAAGTTGATTCGCCGCACAGCACGCAAGGCGCCAGCACTTGGGACGCATCCCGCAGCACTTCATCGACGAACTCATCGCCCGCGCGGACATCGTGGAAGTCATCGGGCTGCGCGTGCAGCTGAAGAAGGCCGGACGCGAGTACAAGGCCTGCTGCCCGTTCCACAGCGAAAAGACGCCCTCCTTTTGGGTGAGCCCGGACAAGCAGTTCTATCACTGCTTCGGCTGCGGCAAGCACGGCACGGTGCTCGGCTTCCTCATGGACCACGACCACATGGCCTTCCCCGAAGCGGTGGAAGAGCTCGCCACCCGTTTGGGTCTTGAGGTGCCCCATGAGGGCGGCAGCGATAACGTGCCGCGCCGCGCGGACGAGCCGCTCTACGATGTGATGAAGGACGTGGCGCACTTTTACGCCGAGGCGCTCGCGCATGAGCCGCGCGCCCGCGACTACATCACCCGCCGCGGTCTCACCCCCGAGACCCTCGAGCGCTTCCAGATCGGCTACGCACCCAACTCCTGGAACGAGGTGCTGCGCCGTTTTGGCGCCACGGAGGCCGCCCGCAAGGCCCTGTTGGATGGCGGGCTCATCGTCGAGCGCGAGCGCGGCCAGATGCGCGACGGCGAGCGCCACTACGATCGCTTCCGCGACCGCGTGATGTTCCCGATCCGCGATGCGCGCGGGCGCGTGATCGCCTTCGGCGGCCGCATCATCGATCAGGGCGAGCCGAAGTACCTCAATTCCCCGGAGACGGTGCTCTTTCACAAGGGGCGCGAGCTCTACGGTCTCTACGAGACGCGCCGCGCCCGTACCAACCTCACGCGCCTTCTGATCGTCGAAGGTTATATGGACGTGGTACGGCTGCATCAGGCCGGTGTCGACTACGCGGTCGCAACCCTCGGCACCGCCACCACCGCTGAGCACTTCCGGCGCCTCTTCCGGCTCGTGCCCGCGGTCGTGTTCGCCTTCGACGGCGACCGGGCCGGGCGCGCCGCCGCCTGGCGCGCGCTGCAGCAGGCACTGCCGGAGGCGCGCGAGGGGCGCGAGATCCGCTTCCTGTTCCTGCCCGACGGGCACGATCCGGATACCCTCGTGGGCGAGGAAGGCCGCGAGGCCTTCGAAGCGCGGCTCAGCGGCGCGCTGCCCCTCTCCGAGTACCTGGTGCGCGAGCTCTCGCTGCACAGTGACCTCACCCACGCGGACGGACGCGCCGCCTTCGCCGAGGCCGCGCGGCCGCTCTTTCTGAAGGTGCCGCAGGGTGTGTACCGCGAGCTCTTGCTCGAGCGACTGGCGGAAGTCATCGGGCTCGGACCGCAGCGTCTGGCAGAACTGTGGGCGCCGGGGACCACGCCCGGCAGCGCCGCGCAGGCGCCCGTGCCGCTGCGGCGCTCGCCGGCACGCACCGCCGTCGGGGCCGGGCGCGGCAGTCTCGTGCGCCAGGCGATCGTGCGGCTGTTGCACCATCCCCAGATCGCGAGCGAGGTGAGCGCGCCCGAACGCGCGGGGCTGGAGGCGAGCGAGGAGCCCGGGGTTGCGCTCCTGCGCGACCTTCTGGATGAGCTGCGCGCGCGACCGGCGCAGATCCCCGCCCAGGTCGTGCAGCGCTGGGCCGAGCGCGAGGGGGGCGAGGCGCTGCAGAAACTCCTGGAGCGCGAGGAAGTCTTTACAGATGCGCCCGGGGCGGCCGGAGAGCTTCGTGGCGCGCTCGTGAAGCTCGCCGAGCAGGCCGCCGGCCGCCGTCTCGAGGCGCTCGAGGCCAAAAGCCGGGGCGCGACCTTATCTGCGAGTGAACTTGAGGAATTTCAACAACTTATCGTAAAACTGCGGACCCGCGATGCCCGCGGCGGCCAAGTTTGATTTGGTGATTGAGCCGCCGTCTAATAAAATCGCGGGCTTTGCCTTCGCCCCCCTTGAGTCGCCCACTTCTGGGCAGCACATAGGGGGAAACCACCTTTACGCCACCACTACATGACACGTAAGCACAAGCCCCAAACGGCCCAGAAAAAGCGCTCTGCTGACAAGCTCGCCAAGCCCGTGAAACCGGTCGTCGCCGAGAAGGCGGTCGCCGCGGTGGCGAGCCTGCGCGAAAAAGAGCGCGGCAAGGGCGCGCCGGCGCTGAGGAAGGGCGCACCCGCACCGCGCCCGGCCGGGCTGAACGCTAAAGGCGGCACACCGGCCGAGGTACGCCCCGCAGGCGGCAAGCATCTCCCCGACAAGCGCCCGCTTGGCATCGAGCGGCGCGTGCCGGCGATGCCCGAGGATCGCCAGTCGCAGCTGAAGCTGCTGATTGCGCGCGGCAAGGAGCAGGGCTACCTCACGTACGCGCAGGTGAACGATCACCTGCCCTCCGAGATCGTCGATCCGGAGCAGATCGAAGACATCGTCAACACCATCAACGACATGGGCATTCCGGTGTTCGAGAAGGCACCGGACACCGAGTCGCTGCTCGCCACCGAGCCCTCCGCGCCCGCCGACGAGGAGGCGATCGAAGAGGCCGCCGCGGCGCTGGCCGCACTCGACGCCGAGCTCGGCCGCACCACCGATCCGGTGCGCATGTACATGCGCGAGATGGGCACAGTGGAACTGCTGACGCGCGAGGGCGAGATCCGCATCGCCAAGCGCATCGAAGAGGGCCTGGATGCGGTGCGCCGCGCGCTCGCCATGTATCCGCCCACCTACGATTTCCTGCTACGCGCCTACGAGCCGGTCAAGGTCGGCCAGGCGCGCCTGGTGGACGTGATCGTCGGCTTCATCGATCCGAACGCGCCGGACGTCATCGCGCAGCCACAGAACCCGACGAAGCTCGTGGAAGTGGTCGCCGCGCCCGAGAAGGCCGACGACGAGGAAGAGACCGAAGAGGCGGACGACAGCGAAGAGGAAGCCGTCGACACGGGTCCCGATCCGATCGAGGCGGCGACGCGCTTCGCCTCCATCGCCAAGATCCACCTGCAGGTGCTCGGCTCGATCGCCAAGCTCGGCGCCAAGGATCCGAAGACGCTGCGCCAGCGCAAGCGACTCTCGGATGAGTTCATGGAGCTGCGGCTGTCGCCGCGCATGTTCGATGCGCTGATCCTCAACCTGCGCACGCACGTCTCCGAGGTGCGCCAGCTCGAGAAGGAAATCATGGTCATCGCCGTGCGCGATGCCGGCATGCCGCGCAAGGATTTCATCGCCTCGTTCCCCAAGAACGAGACCAACCCGCGCTGGCTCACCAAGCACGTCAAGGGCGGCAAGAAGTACTCCGCCCCGCTCGCGAAGTTCAAGGACGAGATCGAGCGGCGTCAGAAGAAGCTCGAGCAGCTCGAGGTGATCTATCACCTCACGATCAACGACATCAAGGATGTCAATCGCGAGGTCTCGATCGGTGAGGCCAAGGCACGCCGCGCCAAGAAGGAGATGGTCGAGGCCAACCTGCGCCTGGTGATCTCGATCGCCAAGAAGTACACCAACCGCGGCCTGCAGTTCCTGGATCTGATCCAGGAGGGCAACATCGGTCTGATGAAGGCGGTGGACAAGTTCGAATACCGCCGCGGCTACAAGTTCAGCACCTACGCGACCTGGTGGATACGCCAGGCGATCACGCGCTCGATCGCCGACCAGGCGCGCACCATCCGCATCCCCGTGCACATGATCGAGACGATCAACAAGCTCAACCGCATCTCACGCCAGATGCTGCAGGAGATGGGCCGCGAGCCGACGCCCGAGGAGCTCGCGGTGCGCATGGAGATGCCCGAGGACAAGGTGCGCAAGGTCCTGAAGATCGCCAAGGAACCGATCTCGATGGAGACGCCGATCGGCGATGACGAGGATTCGCATCTCGGGGACTTCATCGAGGACACCTCCGTCGCCTCGCCGATCGACCAGGCGACGATGGAGTCGTTGCGCGAGACCACCCACTCGGTGCTCGCGCAGCTGACGCCGCGCGAGGCCAAGGTGCTGCGCATGCGCTTCGGCATCGACATGAACACCGACCACACCCTCGAAGAGGTCGGCAAGCAGTTCGACGTCACCCGTGAGCGCATCCGCCAGATCGAGGCGAAGGCACTGCGGAAGCTGCGTCATCCGAGCCGCAGCGAGCAGCTGCGCAGTTTCCTGATGGATGACTGACCGCCCCCGCCCCCGAGGCGCTGCCGCCCCAAAGAGAAAGGCCCGGTGTTGGCAACAACACCGGGCCTTTTGGCTTTTCCCGCCCCCCTAGATGCCAGCCTTGCCGATCGCGTCGATCACCGCGCGCAGCGTCTCGGCGAGCGCCGGATGGCTGGCTTCGAACCTCACCGCCAGCTTTTCCAGCCGCGGCGCGGCGACCGGCGCGGGGTCTGCGCCCGCCCCGAGCGTGCGCTCGATGTCGCGCATCACGGTGCCCAGCTGCGCGCGCACGTCCGCCTCGACGCTGCCGCCCGCACTCAGGTGCTGATGCACCCGGGCGAGCAGTTCCCGCAGGCTCTCCTCGCTCATTGCCTCTAGGTGCCGCCGCCGAGCGGCAGGCCGGTGGGTACCGAGTCCGCGCCACCCCCGAGCAGTTCCTTCCAGGTCACTTCCTTACCGAGGCGTTTGCCCTTCTCGGTGAGTTTGAGACCCTCGGGCGCCAGCGTAACCATGTAGGGCTTGCCGTCGATCTCGATCTCGCGCTTCAGTTGCTTGTTGAGTTTAGTAGCCATTCGCGTCCTCTCACGTGCGAACCCTGCACGCAGTTGATGGTAACAGCAAACCCGTGAGGGGCTTGCGGCGGCTGGTGCGGCAGCCGCTTGTGGTTATTTCAGCAGCCCTTCGCCCCTGAGCGCCTCCACGACGTGCGGGCGCGCCTGGACGCGGTCCACGTAGCGCTTAAGCTCCGGCCATTTGCCGAGATCGAGCTTGACGTGTGCAGACCAGCCCAGCACGACCCCAAGGTAGCAGTCCGCGATCGTGAACTGCTCGCCCGTGAGGAAGGTCCTGGAGCCGAGCGCCCGTTGCAGGTAATCGAGCCGTTTGGACAGATTGCCGAGCACAAACTGGCGGGTGTCCTCGGGCGCATCCTGGCGGAACAGCGGTGAGAAGTTCTTGTGGATCTCGGAGCTGATGAAGCCCAGCCACTCGATCAGGCGGTAACGTTCCATGGTGCCGTTGGGGGGCGCAAGCTTGGCGCCCGGGTTGCGATCGGCGATGTACTGCAGCACGCAGATGTTCTCGGTGAGCGTCTCGCCGCTGTCGAGCGTGAGCGCGGGAACGTAACCCTTCGGGTTCACCTCGTTGAAATCCAGTCCGTCGGCGGCCTTCTTCGTATGCCGGTCGACCTTGACCAGCTCGAACTTAAGTCCGGCTTCCCGCAGCGCAATGTTGGAGGCCATTGAACAGGCCCCGGTTAAATAGTAGAGCTTCATAGCCTTGACTCCTTGACCTAACGCCGCGCCCGAGCATGCACGTATCCGTGCGCGGGAGGGCCATGCTAACGTTGCCGGCAGCGATGGCAAGAGGGTTGTGCCATGAGGTCGCTTTTCATCACGGCCGCGGTCGTTACTGCTGCACTTGCACTGTGCGGCTGCCCGTACCACAAGCAGCCGCCCGTGCCCGGCCCGCAATCCTCCGCAACCTCTGTCAAAGCGGCGGGCGCTGCGCTGCACCGTGAGGTGCAACACGGCGCCAGCAGCGCGCACGCCGTGAGCGAAATCAGCTGGTTCCAGGGCACGCTCGAGGAGGCGTTCGCGCGCCGCCCGTGCCCGGCGGATCATCCGCAGTTTCGCTCCTAGCGCGCGGCCTCACTGTTACAATCCGCCGCGGTTGGGCCTGTAGCACAGCGGTTAGTGCAGGGGACTCATCGACAAACGGTGCCTTCGCGCGGAAACGCGCGAAGTGGACGGGATGAATTCAGGGAAACCTTCGGGACGCGGTTCCATGGCAACCCTGAGCCGAGCCGCCGGTACACCGGCGGAAGGTGCAGAGACTACCTGAGGGCTGGAGCGCCCTTGATGACAGGCTGGAGCATCCCGCACCCACACGCACAGCGGCTGTGCACGGGTGAAGAGATAGTCCACTCCCGCCGGAAACGACGGGGCAAGTGAATCCCTTGGTCGTAGGTTCGAATCCTACCGGGCCCATTGTTCGTTGCGTTGTCCACACCACCCGGACACGGCGGGCGTCACCACGTGCCGGCAGATGCGCGGGATCACTGCCCGGGCGGTACGTAGATCGCGATGCCCTGGGTCGCCTTGTTGGTGAGCCCGAAGGAGCCGCCGACACCGACCCCGGTCGCGCTGCTGCTGCCGACGTTGGTGTTGCTACCCCCCAGGCCAATCGCACCGGTCTGCTGATCCTGCACGCCCTGCAGCAGAACACCGTTGGCGCCAAGTTTCGCCGCCTCGTTCTTCATGCGCTCGATCGCCTTGTCCATGTTCTGCTGACTGGTGAGGGCGAGTGAGCCCTGGCTCGAGGCGTTGATCGTGGCGATCTCCTCGTAGTGCGGCGGCGGCTGCAGGTACACGCGCACGCTCTCGGGTGCGATCGGCGGCCGCGCGGTGCCCACCAGGACGTGCGATGAGGTCGAACAGGCCGCGAGCAGAACGGCACAGCAACCGAGCGTGTTCAGCCGTCGAATGCGTCCCATGGCAGGTCTCCTTCCGTTGCCGACAGCACAGGTTATGCGCACACCCGGCGCCAATCAAACCGCGAGCGGACAGGCCGCGCGGGCAATCGCCTCGTTACGCGATCATGCCGGCTGATAAGCCTTGACGCCGGTCTGCCACAGCAGGAACGCATAGGTGTCAGCGGCCTCGCGATCCTGCTGCGCGCGCGTCGAACCGACGCCGTGCCCCGCGTCAAAGTCGACCCGCAGCAGGATCGGCTTGCCGGAGCTGCTGCACGCCTGCAGCCGCGCCGCCATCTTGCCGACGTGGAAGGGCGCGACGCGCGGATCCGTGACGCCGGTCGTCAGCAGCACCGCGGGGTAAGGGACGCCGGGCCTCACGGCCTGGTAGCTGTCGATCCCCTTGAGCGCGCGATAGCCGGCCTCCTCGCTGATACGGCCCCACTCGGGCTCCTCGCCGTAGCCGTTCTGCTCGGCGACGTAACGCAGCGGATTCGACCAGCCGACGCCATCGATCACCGCAGCGAACAGATCCGGACGCTCGGTCAGCGCGCGTCCGACCGTGATGCCGCCGGCCGAGCGACCGAAGATCGCCAGCCGCTCAGGCGCCGTGTACTTCTTCGCGCACAGATCCAGGCACACGTCGATCAGATCGCGCCAGGTGTTGGGTTTGTTGGCGAGCTGGCCGGCCTTGTGCCAGTCGCGGCCATATTCGCCGCCGCCGCGCACATAGGCGTAGCCGACGATGAAGCCCGCATCCAGCAGCGCGAACGTGCGCGGGGTAAACGAGGGTGTATACGCCACCGAGCCGTAGGAACCGTAGGCCCAGATCCAGGCGGGCGTGCGGCCGTCGAGTTTCAGGCCCTTGCGATAGATGATCGAGTACGGCACCTTGGTGCCATCGCGCGCCGTGGCGAAGAGTCGCTGGGTCTCATACGGGCTGACATCAATCTGCGGCTTCGGCGTGAGGCCGCTCGCGGCCACGCGCCCGGCGGCATCCACCGACCAGATGTCGGCGGGCGTGAGCCAGCCGGTGAAGGAGAAGAGCCCGCCCTCGTGCTCGGCGTCGGTGGTGAGCCCAGACAGGGTGCCATCGAAGGGCAGCGCGATCTCGCGCACGCCCCCATCGCGACCCAGACGCTTCAGGCGCGCGAGACCGCCATCGAGCATGCGCAGGTAGAGCCCGTCGCGCGCAAGATGTAGGTCCTCGATCACCCAGTCACTTTGCGGGATGACCTCGGCGGCAGCGCCAACGGCCGGGGACTGCAGCGAGGCGCGCAGCACGCGACCGCGCGGATGGCCCTTGTTGGCGAGCAGATACAGCGCTGCGCCGTCGATCTGCGCGTCGGTAACTTCATCCTCGAAGTCCGCCACGGTCACCCAGTGCGCCTTGTTGGCGAGCACGTCCGCGAGCGGCGCGATGAGGATGCGCATCTCGCTGCGCACGTCCTGCAGCAAGAGCAGCGCATAGCGGGAACCCTCGAAGGTCGCAATGTTGGGAACCTGGATGCGTTCAAACGGCACGCGCGCATCCAGGCCGCGCTTCATGAGGATCGGATCGGAGGCTGGATCGGTGCCGAGCCGGTGAAAACGCGCCTGGCTGTCCAGATAACGCTCCGGCGTATCCACTTTGCCGGTGAGTTGGGTGTAGAAGAAGCCCGTCCCGTCATCAAGCCAGTGCGGGGTCGCGACCTCGGTGTTGGGAATCTGCTCGGCAAGATCCCGCCCGTCGGCGACGTTCAGAATGTGCAGGATCGAATCCTCGCTGCCGTCCTTGGAGAGCCCGTAGACCACGCGCGCGCCATCGTTGGAGGCGAGCCACCAGTCGAGCGACAGATGACTGTGCGCGCCGGACCTGAGCGTCGGGTCGATGAGCACGCGACGGCGACCGCCTTCCTCGACGAACAGCTTGAAGTTGTCTGCGCCGGCCGGGCGCTGCTCAAAAAAGAGCTTGCTGCCGGCGCGCTGCACCTCGCGCGTGACGGCCGTGTCGCCCGAGAGCTGCTGGATGCGCTTCAGCAGCGCCGCCCGGCCCGGAATCGTGTCGAGCACGGCGCGCGCGTGGGCGTTCTGGCCCTTGAGGAAGGGCAGCCATTCGGCATCCTCGTCGTTCTCCATCCAGCGATACGGATCGCTTAAGGTTTCGCCGAAGTAGGTATCCTTGACCACCGCGACGCGCGCCACCGGCGCGGGCGGGATGGCGGCCGCGGCGCTCATGGAGCGACGCGCGAGCACGGCGCTGAGAAGACCCCCGCTCCACACGAACAGATCCCGACGATTGATGCCTGCCATCCCAACTCCTAGTCCTCGACGAGGGTCCCCTGGTGAAAGAGGATCTTCCAGCCCGCCGCGCTGCGTCGCCAGAGCGTGGCGCGGCGCGTACGGCGCTCGCCCTGCAGCAGGGTATAGGTGAGCAGGTAGACGTCCGGCGCGAGCGCACGGCAGTAAAAGTCGCTGGTTTCCCAGTGATCCTCCGGCGGAGCGGCGGCGCGCGCGGCGAGGGTCTTGAGCACGTACTGGCGGCTGTAGCGGCGCCCGGAGGCGCCGATTTCCCAGAAATCCTCGTCTACCAGCTCTTCGAGCGCTGAGCGCGCGCCACGGTAGAGCGCGCCGTGGAAGATCGGCTCGCGCGCGCGCAGTTCCTCGAGAACCGCGCGATCCTCACGGCGCGTGACGAGTTTCGGTTCCATGCGCGCCGCCCGGGCCGAAAGCGGCGCGGCTACTGCGACTCCGGCAGCGCGCGCACATCCTGCTGCATCTGCCGCGCCACGAGATCCGCGTTGCCGCCGTGCGTGAGCACCGCGATGCTGCCCGGCTGCGCCGGCACGATGACCCCGTTCATACCCGCCTCGTGGAAGTTGCGCGGCCCCTTGACCTGCTCGTGCCGCAGGATGAGCACGGTGGCCGGGCCCTGCGCGGTCTGCACCACCAGGTGCGGCACGTAGTGGCCGCGAAACCAGCAGCTCTGCGCATAGGTGATCTTGTCGGACGTCACATCGAGCGCCACGCCCGCGCCGTTGAGCGCGTGGCCGATCTCCTGTGCGCTCACCTGCTGGCTCAGCCAGCTCTCCGGTTCCGCCTGCACGTGCGCGACGACATCGTGCGCCAGGGTATCCGTCGGCCGCAGCAGCCACAGGGCGAGCACGGCGAAGCTGGCGAACAGCACGCTGGCCGCGAGCGCCCACGGCCGCCACTGCTGCCGCGGCGCTGAGCGTAAGCGGCGGCCCGCGCCACGTTGCACGGCCGCCTGCGGCGGCTGCTGCAGGGCACGCTCGATGTTGGCCTCGAGCGCGAGCATCTCCTCGCGGAACTGCGCGCACGCGGCGCACGTCTGCAGGTGCTGCGCGAGCTCCGGCGCGCTGCTGCGCGGCTCGGCGCCGATCAGGAGCCGGGCGTGCTCGCAGTTCAAGCCGCGCCCCCGCCGTCGCTCACGTCCGGCGCGCCAGACAGGCCGCAGATGACACGCAGCTTGTTGCGCGCCCGGAACAGGCGCGTCAGTACGGCGCTCGCGGAAAGCGACAGCTCCTGCGCGATCTCTTCGGTGGAGAAGCCCCCGAGGACCTGCAGTACCAGGGGCTCCCGATACTCGAGCGGTAGTCTCATGATCGCATGGCGCAACGCAAACAAATCATCCTCGGTATCCGCGGAGACCGGCCCCGCGTGGGTTTCGGCCACCTCGTCCAGCGGCACGAGCTCCAGGCGCTTGCGCTCGTAGAGCCGTGCGTGCTCGCGGCGCACGATGGTGAGCAGCCACGGCCGGGCCGCGCTCGCATCCTTCAGCGCCTCGCGCGAGCGCCAGGCACGCAGCAGCGACTCCTGCACGATGTCCTCCGCGATCGCCCGATCGCGTGCCAGCCACTGGGCAAAGCGCAGCAGATCCGGGCGCAGCGACTCGAACAGCCGCGTGAGGGGGGCGCCCGAATCCGCTCCGGGCAGCCGCCCACCTACTGACAAGACCGGGGATTCAGGCTGGGGATTGCGCATGGCGTTGCGGCGGACCGCGCGCAATTATACCCATGCCCCGTGGGCCACTCCGGCAATATCGCGTCAGGCCGACCGGTCTGGTCGGCCAGACGTTGAATTCCGCCGACAGGAGCACCCGTGAAAGTTCTCGTGCAATGGCTGATCGAATGGCCCCGGCGCATCGCCGGGCACCTCACCTGGCTCGCCCCCCTGTTCGCGCGCATCACCGTCGGCTGGGTGTTTCTCTTGAGCGGCTGGGGCAAGCTGCACGCGCTGCCGCAGGTCACCGAGAACTTCGTCGGCTGGGGCATTCCGGCGCCGCACCTGCTCGCCACGTTCGTCTCCGGGGTCGAGTTCTTCGGCGGTCTGTTTCTGCTCATCGGGCTGCTCACGCGCATCTCCGCCGGCGCCCTGGGCATCACCATGATCGTCGCCATCCGCTCGGCGAAGTGGGCCGACGTCGACTCGCTCGAAACGCTCCTCGGTTTCGATGAGACCGAGTACCTCGCTCTCTTCCTGTGGCTCGCCATCGCCGGCGCCGGGGCGCTATCGGTCGATCACTGGCTCGAAGGCTGGTTCGGGCGCCAGCACGCGGGAACGCCGCCCGGGCGCCTGCACTGACGCAAACGCACCCGCGCCCCGGTCTACTCGCTTACCCGGGCCTCACCCGGGACAACTTAACGAGGGAAACATCCATGCGTTTAAAAAACTCCGGCGTGGCCGTCGCCACCGCCGCCGCCATGCTCTTCGGGACGGGACTCCTCAGTACCGCCGTCGCCGGCACCGACGCCCAAATTCACTGCACCGGTGCCAACGCCTGCAAGGGCCAGTCCGCCTGTAAGAGTGCCAACAACGCCTGCAAGGGCCAGAACGCCTGCAAAGGTCAGGGCTTTCTTGAGATGAGCAAGGCGGATTGCGACGCCGCCAAGGCCAAGGCGGGCAAGTAACGCGCCGCTGCCTTCCCCGCGGCGCGCGCACGGATCTTCAGCCCGAGCGCGCGGCCACCCCCGGTGCTCCGGCCCCGCAGCCGGCGCACCGGGTTCTTCAGCCCCTACGGCGGCACGCCGTCAAAGAAGTCCACGACACCGCTCTCGACCGAGTACTCCGCGCCCACGACCAGCAGCCCCTCCATGCGGATGAGCTGCTCGAGCACCTGCGAGCCGTGGCGCAGGTGAGCGGCCGACATGCGGATGTTGGCACGCACGGCGCGGTGCTCGAGCTCGGCGCGATCCTGTGAGGTGCCATCAAGGAGGTCCTCGACCGCCGGGCGGATGCGATCGACGATGGAGCTTAAGTTACGCGACTGCTCGCGCCACGGGCGCGCCAGCTGCTCGAGCGTGGTGTGGATCGCGCCACAGTTGGAATGACCGAGCACCACCACGAGGCGCGTGCCGAAGGCCTCCGCGGCAAACTCGACGCTCCCCACCTGCGATGGCGCGACGATGTTGCCGGCAACGCGGATGACGAACAGATCCCCCAGACCCTGATCAAACACGAGCTCGGCCGGCACGCGCGCGTCCGAGCAGCCGAGGATGATGGCGAACGGCGCCTGCTTGGCTGCGAGCGCGCGGCGGCGCGCGGTGCTACCGCCGTCATCGCGGCGCTGCTCGCTGACGAAGCGGTGATTGCCCTCGCGCAGCGCCTGGAGCGCCTCGTGTGCCGGGATCATGCGGCGGTCTCTTTCGGTCTTTCGGTGGCGAAACCTGCGCGCGAATATACCCGATCCGCCGCAGCGTGCGTGGCCGCGCCCTAGGTCCGCGGGCGCCGGCCACGCGTGGGCTGCGCCTGCAGCGGATCTTCGGGCCAGTAGTGCTTCGGATAGCGGCCGCGCATGTCCTTGCGCACCTCGGCGTAGGCGCCGCGCCAGAAGCTCGCCAGATCACGCGTCACCTGCAGCGGCCGCTGCGCGGGCGAGAGCAGCTTGAAGGTCACCGCCACGCGCTCGCGCCCGAGGCGCGGCGTCGCTGCGAGTCCGAACACCTCCTGCAGGCGCACCGCGACCAGCGGCGCGTTCGCATCCAGATAATCGACACGCGCGCGCGTGCCGCCCGGGAGCGCGAGGTGCGTCGGCGCCCACTCCTCGAGCTCGCGCTGCTGCGGTGAGGTCAGTTGCGCGCGCAACGCCGCGCCGAGTGCAATGCGGGCGAGCTGCTCGCGGCGCGTCACCCCCTCGAGCCAGGGTGCGAGCCAGGTCTCAGGATGCGCCGCCAGCGCCTCGTCGGAGAGGTCCGGCCACGCCGCCTGCGACTCGGCCGCGAGCGTGGCGCGCACGAAGGCCACGCGCGCCTGCAGCTCGCGCGTCTCGCGCTCCCAGGGCAGTGCTGCGATGCCGAGCTCGCGCACGCCGATGAGCATCGCCGCACGCGCTGGCTGCGCCGGGACTTCCGGCAGCGGCTGCTCTTCGAGCAGCAGCTCATCGAGCATGACGGTCCGGCGTGCGCTCACCGCCTGCTCGCGCGAGTTCCACTCCACGCTGTCGGCGCGCACCAGCTCACCGGCGAAGTGCTGGTACAGGTCCGCGCGTGCCAGGGGCGCGGCGAGGAGGATGCGCGCGTCACGCTCGGCGTCATCCAGGTCCACCGCGACGATGAGTTCCTGGCGCGCGAGCCCCTGCGCGCTCGCGAAGTGCGCGCCGCGGCCGCTCGTGAGCGCGTAACGACCCTCCCCGAGCGCGCGGCGCCGGCCGATGCGGTCGGGGTACGCGAACGCGAGCAGCAGCCCGGGCGCGGGCTCGGCACCGGCTGAGACCACACCCGCTGTAGCGCGCACCTGTCGCTCGAGGTCGCGGGCCACGCGGCGTGCGCGCTCGAGCGCGCCGCGCTCGGCCCCCGCGCCGGCGGCCTCCCCGCGCAGCAGTTCCAGGCGCGTGCGGATGTCGGCATCGGGCGAGCCGGCGCCGGCGCGCACCAGGTCGCGCTCCGAGAGCACGGCGGCGAGCTGCGCGGCGAGCGCGGTTGCGCCGAGTGCGCGGGCACGCAGCAGCATGTGCGCCAGGCGCGGGTGCAGCGCAAGGCCTGCGAGCTCACGCCCGTGCGCACTGATGCGCCCCTCGGCATCGAGCGCTCCGAGGCGCCGCAGCAGGTCGCGGGCGCTGCCCAGGAGCGCGGCGCGTGGCGGATCAAGCCAGCGCAGCGCCGCGGCGTCGCGCGCGCCCCAGCAGGCGAGCTCGAGGGCGAGCGGCGCAAGATCGGCCTCGAGAATCTCCGCCGGCGTGAAGGGCGCGAGCGCTGCGTGCGCGCCCGCGCCCCAGGCGCGATAGCAAACGCCCGGCGCGTTGCGGCCGGCGCGCCCCTGGCGCTGCTCGGCGGAGGCACGCGAGATGCGCTGCGTTTCAAGGCGGCTCATGCCGGTCACCGGATCAAAGCGCGCGCGGCGCACGAGCCCCGAATCGATGACCACGCGCACGCCCGGGATGGTGAGGCTGGTCTCGGCAATATTGGTGGCGAGCACGACCTTGCGCTGCCCGGGGGCGGCCGGGGCGAGCGCGGCGTCCTGGGCCTCCCCGGAGAGCTCGCCAAAGAGTGGCCGCACCTGCACCGCCGCGCCAGGCGCCTCGCCCGCAAGCGCGGCCTGCACGCGCCGTATCTCGCGCGCCCCGGGCAGAAACACCAGCACATCGCCGGCCTCCTCGCGCAGCGCGCGGCCGATCAGCTGCACCACGCGTCGCTCGGGGGTCTCGCCCGAGCGTGCACCTGCGGCCTGCGGCAGCAGCGGCAAGCCGGCCTCCAGGTAGCGCGTCGTAACCGGGAATACGCGTCCCGGGGCGCTGATGAGGGGTGCATCGCCGATGAGGCGTGCGAGGGCGGCGCCGTCCAGGGTGGCGGACATGATGAGCAGGCGCAGCTCGGGATTTAAGTTGGCGCGCGCATCCAGGGTGAGGGCGAGTCCGAGGTCCGCCTGCAGGCTGCGCTCGTGGAACTCATCGAAGATGACCAGGGCGACCCCTTCGAGCGCTGCGTCCTGCTGCAGCAGGCGCGTAAGGATCCCCTCGGTCAGCACCTCGATGCGCGTGGCGCGCGAGACCTTGGTATCGAGGCGCATGCGGTAACCGACCGTGCGTCCGACGGGCTCGCCCAGGGTGTGCGCCATGCGGGCGGCCACGGCGCGCGTCGCGAGCCGCCGCGGCTCGAGCATCAGGATGCGCCCGCCTCGCGCCCACGCCTCTTCGAGCAGGGCGAGCGGCACCACGGTGCTCTTGCCGGCGCCCGGCGGCGCCTCGAGCACCGCCGCACGGTGCGTTTGCAAAGCGGCGCGCAGCGGCGCGAGCGCCGCATCGATGGGGAGCCCGGACTTCACCAGATCCGGACGCGCTCGGCCGGCGGCAGGTAGAGCTTGTCTGCCGGCTGCACCGCGAAGGCGCTGTACCAGGCGTCCATGTTGCGCACCACACCGTTCACGCGGAACTGCGGTGGACTGTGCGGGTTGCTGAGCACCTGCGAGCGCAGCGCCTCCTCGCGATTGATGCTGCGCCATATCTGGGCGAAGGCGAGGAAGAAGCGCTGATCGCCCGTGAGGCCATCGCGCAGCGGCGCGGGCCGCCCCTGCAGCGAGCGGTGATAGGCCTCATAGGCCACCGTGAGTCCGCCAAGATCGCCGATGTTCTCCCCGAGCGTGAGACGGCCGTTCACCTTCAGCCCGGGCAGCACCGTGAACTGATCGTACTGCGCGGCGAGGGCATCCGTGCGCAGCTTGAACGCCTGGGTATCGGCCGCATCCCACCAGGTGCGCAGCACCCCATGCGCATCGGATTTCGCGCCCTGGTCATCGAAGCCGTGGCCCATCTCGTGACCAATCACCGCGCCGATGCCGCCGTAGTTGACCGCCGCATCCGCGTGCGGGTCAAAGAACGGTGGCTGCAGGATGGCCGCCGGGAACACCACCTCGTTGAAGGTGGGGTTGTAGTAGGCGTTGATGGTCTGCGGCGTCATGCCCCACTCGGCGCGATCGGTCGGCGCGTTCAGCCGCACCACCTGGCGCTGCCACTCGAACACGCTCGCGCGTACGTTGTTGCCGAAGGCGTCCCCCTTGAGGATCGAGAGCGCTGCATAGTCGCGCCATGCGTCCGGATAGCCGAGCTTGGGATGGAACGCGGCGAGCTTCTCCAGCGCCACCTTCCGGGTCGCCGGCGTCATCCAGGTCAGCTGCGCGATGCGCTGCGCGTAAGAAGCGCGCAGATTCTCCACCAGCGCCCGCACCTGCTCCTTGGAGGAGGCCGGGAAGAAGCGCTCGACGTACAGCGCACCGACGGCTTCGCCGAGGTCCTCATCGAGCGCCCTGACGGCGCGTTTGCTGCGCGGGCGCTGCTGCTGCTGGCCCTTGAGCGTGCGGCCGTAAAAGTCGAAGACCTCATCGTCGAACGCCTGCGGCAGCACCGCCGCCATGCTCACGAGGTAGTGGTACTTGAAATACGGGCGCCAGGTATCCGGGGGCACCTCGAGGAACAGCTGCGCGAGCGCCTGCACCGCATCCAGCTCGCGCACGACGAACTGCATTTGCGCGTCCACGCCCTCGGTCGCGAGCAGCGTCTCCCAGTAGAAGCCCGGCACCAGCTGCTCGAGCTGCGCGCGGGTGCGCGGGTTGTAGGTGAGGTCGCGCTCGCGGCGCTTGGCCACCTCCCAGTGGATCGTGGCGATGCGCGTCTCGACCTCGAGGATCCCTTGCGCCTCGGCCGCCGGATTCACTTCGCCGGCGAGGCCGAGCAGGCGCGTGATGTGCGCCTGGTACTTCTCGCGCAGCGCGCTGTAGACCGCATCGTTCTTCAGGTAGTAGTCACGGTCGGGAAGGCCCAGTCCGCTTTGCGTGATGATCACCGCGTAGCGGTCGGGATTTTTCTCATCGATCGCGATGTCGACATGCAGCGGGGCCTTGAGCGCGAGGTCCGGCCGGCCCATGAGGCGCGTGAGGTCGTGGTGATTCTTGGCCGCCGAGATCGCATCAATCCCGGCGCGCGCCGGCCCGATGCCCTTCTGGTCGATGGCTGCGGTGTCGATGAAGGCGCGGTAGTAGTCGCCGACCTTCTGCGCGTTACTGCCCTCGGGCGCATCGGGTGGCAGCTTCTGCACGATGCTGAGCACCTGCTGCAGCGAGCGCTCGTCGAGCTCATCGAAACTGCCCCAGCGCGTGCGATCGGCCGGGATCGTGTGCGCCTCGAGCCAGTGCCCGTCCGCGTAGTGATAGAAATCATCCCCCGGTTTCACGCTGAGATCGCGCGAGCCGAGATCCAGTCCCCAGGGGGGAATCTGCGCCTGCCCTGTGGCGGGGGATTGCGCGGGCGCGTGCGTGCAAGCCGCAAGCGTGAGGGCCGCGGCGGTCAGCGCGGCCGCGGTAAAGCGACTCGACATGTTGTGTGACTCCTGTCGGGGTGAATTCAGTGGCGCCAGGCGCCGTACGCAAACATGAGCCAGCCGCCGATCCAGGCGAGTCCGCCGAGCGGCGTCAGCGCGCCGATGAGCCGCGGGCCGCCGAAACTCAGTGCATACAGACTGCCGCAGAAGAGCACCACCCCGGCCACGATGAGGGCCGCGGCAGCGCGCAGGGCCGCGGCGGGGATCACGCGCAGCGTAAGTCCGATGCCCAGCAGTCCCAGGGCCTGGAAGAACTGGTAGCGCACCGCCGTCTCCCACAGCTGCAGCCGCTCGGGGGCGAGTTGCGTCTTCAGGGCGTGCGCGCCAAAGGCGCCACAGGCGGTCGCGAGCGCGAGCAGCACGCCGGCGGCGGCGAGCGTGCGCGCGCTATTCACCGTGCGGACCGAGGAACGGCTTGATCAGATCGAGCGGCAGCGGGAAGACGATGATCTGCGTCTTCTCGTGTGAGATGTCGGCGAGGGTTTGCAGGTAGCGCAGCTGCAGCGCGCTTGGCTGGCGCGCGAGCGACTGCGCCGCCTCCACCAGTTGCTGCGCGGCCTGGGCTTCGCCTTCGGCATGAATGATCTTGGCGCGCCGCGTACGTTCGGCTTCGGCCTGCTTCGCCATGGCGCGGATCATGCTCTCATCCAGGTCGACGTCCTTGATCTCCACGTTCGAGACTTTGATGCCCCAGTTCTCGGTGGCCTGATCGAGGATGCGCTGCAGATCGGCGTTGAGCTTGTCGCGCTGCGAGAGCAGATCATCCATCTCGTGCTGGCCGACCACCGAGCGCAGCGTGGTCTGTGCCACCTGGCTCGTGGCGTCGAACGCGTTGGCCACCTGGATGATGGCGCGGCCGGCGTCCACGACGCGGAAGTAAACCACCGCGTTCACCTTCACCGACACGTTGTCGCGCGTGATCACGTCCTGCTTGGGCACGTTGAGCACGATGACGCGCAGGTCCATGCGGCGCATCTGCTGGATCATCGGAAAGACCCAGATAACCCCCGGTCCCTTCACGCCCGTGAAGCGCCCGAGAGTGAACATGACGCCGCGCTCGTATTCATTCAGCACCCGAAGCGCGCTGAAGAGCAGCACCACGAGAATCACGACCAGGGCGATTGCGAAGGGCATGGCGGATCTCCGTGACTAGCAGGTAGTGCTCATTGCGGCTCGACCCACAATGTTAGTCCTTCCACCTTAACGATGCGCGCCTGCTGGCCGGCGCTGAGCGGCACGGCGCTGTGCGCCGACCACAGCTCCCCGCCGTAGCGCACCCGGCCGCGGCCGGTGAAGTCGGCCACCACCTCGGCGCTCGCACCGATCATGCCGCGCGTTCCGGTGACGACGGGGCGGCGCAGCGAGCGGCCGGCGAGGTAGACGATCCCGGCGATCGTGAGGGCGCCGGCGGTGGCGAACGCTGCGATCAGCGGGCGACCGACGCGCAGACCCGGGATGTCGGAGTCGAACAGGATCAGCGAGCCGACGACGAAGGCGACCAGGCCGCCGATGCCGAGCGAGCCGTAGGTCGGAAAGAAGAACTCCGCCACGATCATGCCGCTGCCGAGGGCCACGAGGGCGAGTCCGGCGTAATTCACCGACAGGATCTGGAAGGCGAACAGCGCGATCAAAAGACAGATGCAGCCCACGACTCCGGGCAGCACGGCGCCGGGGTTGTAGCCCTCCAGCAGCAGCCCCCAGATGCCGATCAGCATGAGCCCGTAAGCCACCGTCGGGTTGGTGATGACCGCGAGCAGCCGCGTACGCCAGTCGGGCTTGGCGTACACCGGCGTCAGGCCGCGCGTGGCGAGTTTCACGGTGTGCTCAGCTATGCGTACCTCGCGGCCGTCGATGCGCGCCAGAAGGTCCGACAGGTCGCTCGCGATCAGGTCGATGACGTGATCTTTGAGCGCCGCGGTGGCCGACAGACTCGCCGCGCCGCGCACCGCGCTCTCGGCCCACTCCGCGTTGCGGCCGCGCAGCTCCGCCAGACTGCGGATGTAGGCGACCGCATCGTTGATCACCTTGTGCTCCAGAGTGCTGCCGGCGGGGGCTTCGGGCTTGCCCTCCTCCTTGGGTTTTGCGTCGCCGGCCGGGTTCGGCTGCGGCAGCGGTGGCCCGGGCGATGACTCCCCGCCGATGGAGACCGGGGTGGCGGCCCCGAGGTTGGTGGCCGGCGCCATGGCCGCGATGTGGCTGGCGTACAGGATGTAGGTACCGGCGCTCGCGGCGCGGGCCCCGGACGGGCTCACGTAACTCACCACCGGGATCGGCGAGGCGAGGATTGCGCGGATGATGTCGCGCATCGCGCTGTCAAGTCCGCCCGGGGTGTCGAGCTCGAGCACGATGAGGCGGCTGCCAGCCGTGCGCGCCGCCTCGATCCCGTGCACCACGTAGCGCGAGGTCGCAGGACCGAGCGCACCCTGGATCTCGAGCACCGTGGCGGTCCCCGGCGCTGGCAGCGGCAGGGGCAGCGGCTCGCCGGAAACGTCGGCGCGCGCCGTGACGGCGAGGGCGAGCGCCCCGGCGGCGAGCAGGCTGACAAGAGGCGGGCATGCCATGCAGAACACCCTACTCTTGCGCCGGCCGCGTCCGCAATTGCGGCACGCCCGCCGGATGTTATGTGAGGGCGCAGCGCCTGAGGAACGCGCCTGCGCCGCCCCCGGCGTCCGCTCAGGTGGGCTTGGGGGCGCGTCGCGCGGCGGGCGGCCGCGGTGTTTTGGGCAGCCCGGTGTGCTGCGTGCGAAACGGCTGTACGCGGTGGGCCGTGCGCCGCGGCTGCGGGGCGCCACCGGTGCCGGCGGGCTGGTAGGCCGGCACCAGCTGCTGGCGGGCGCTGCCGATCAGGTCCGCGCGCCCCATGCGGCGCAGCGCCTCGCGCAGCAGTGGCCAGTTATTCGCATCGTGATAGCGCAGGAAGGCCTTGTGCAGCCGGCGGATCTTCAGGCCCTTCGGGATCAGCACGTCCTCGCTGGTGCGCGTGATGCGCCTGAGCGGATTCTTGCCCGAGTGATACATGGCCGTGGCGGTGGCCATCGGCCCGGGCAGAAACGCCTGCACCTGATCGGCCCGCAAGCCGTTCTTCTTCAGCCACAGCGCCAGCTGCAGCATGTCCTCATCGCTCGTGCCCGGGTGCGCGGCGATGAAGTACGGGATCAGGTACTGCTCCTTGCCGGCTTCCTTGGAATAGCGCTCGAAGAGCGCCTTGAAGCGCTCGTACGCGCCCACCCCGGGCTTCATCATCTTCGACAGCGGCCCCTCCGCGAGCGCCTCGGGGGCGATCTTGAGGTAGCCGCCGGTGTGATGCTGGGCGAGCTCCTTGACGTATTCGGGCGACTCGATGGCGAGGTCGTAACGCACGCCCGAGGCGATCAGCACCTTCTTGATGCCCGGCAGCGCCCGGGCGCGCCGGTACAGGCGGATGAGCGGGGCGTGATCGGTGTTCAGATTCGGGCAGATACCCGGATACACGCACGAGGGGCGACGACAGGCACTCTCGATCTCGCGGCTCTTGCAGGCAAGGCGGTACATGTTGGCGGTCGGACCGCCCAGATCGGAGATGACGCCGGTGAATCCGGGCACCTTGTCGCGCACCGCCTCGATCTCGCGCAGCACCGAGTCCTCCGAGCGACTCTGGATGATGCGGCCCTCGTGCTCGGTGATGGAACAAAACGTGCAGCCGCCGAAGCAGCCACGCTGGATCGCGACCGAGAAGCGGATCATCTTGTAGGCCGGGATCTGCGCGTTGCCGTAGAAGGGATGCGGGGCGCGCTGGTACGGCAGTTCGTACACCCAGTCCATCTCGCGGGTGCTGAGCGGAATCGGCGGCGCGTTCAGCCACACCTGCGTACCCCCGTGACGCTGCACGAGTGCGCGCGCGTTACCCGGGTTTGACTCAAGATGCAGGATGCGCGAGGCGTGCGCGTAGAGCACCGGATCGGCGGCGACCGCCTCGTGCGAGGGTATGCGGATGACGCTGCGCTCGCGGTCGGCGTTCTTCACGCGCCGCACGAAGCGCACCACCTTCTCAGCCCCCGGGGCGGCGGCGCACGCGGTTACGGGGGCCGCAGCCTCAGTGCGCTCCATCGCATAAGGGTCGAGGGGCGGGTTAAGAGGACCTGGCGCATCCAGGTGCGTGGAGTCGATCTCGATCCACTCCGCGGGTGTGCCCTTGCGCGCGAACGCCGTGCCGCGCAGGTCGGTGATCTCGCCAATGGCTTCGCCTGAGGCCAGGCGGTGCGCGATTTCGCAGATCTGCCGCTCGCCGTTGCCATACACGAGCAGGTCCGCCTTGGCATCAAGCAGCACCGAGCGGCGCACCTTCTCCGACCAGTAGTCGAAGTGTGCGATGCGGCGCAGGGAGGCCTCGATGCCGCCGATGACGATCGGTACGTCGCGAAAGGCCTCGCGGGCGCGCTGTGCGTAGACGATGACGGAGCGGTCAGGTCGGCGGCCGCCGGCCCCCGCAGGCGTATAGGCGTCATCGCTGCGCACGCGCCGTTCGGCGGTGTAGCGGTTGACCATCGAGTCCATGTTGCCGGCGGTGATGCCGAAGAACAGGTTCGGACGGCCGAGGGCGGCGAAGTCCTGCGCGCTGTGCCAGTCCGGCTGCGCGATGATGCCGACGCGAAAGCCCTGCGCTTCGAGCACGCGCCCGATGATGGCCATGCCGAAACTGGGGTGATCGACGTAGGCATCGCCGCTGACGATGATGACGTCGCAGCTGTCCCAGCCGAGCAGCTCCATCTCCGCGCGCGACATGGGCAGAAACGGCGCCACCCCGTAGCGTGCGGCCCAGTGCTTGCGGTAGCCGTAGATGTCGCGTGCCTGCTGCATAGAACCCGCAATTAGACCAGATCCAGCCCCGGGCGGTCATGTTTGCCCGACGACCGGTGCGCCCGAGGCCCGCGCCGCGCTGTCGCCCCCGCAGGGAGTGCCGCGCCCGTGCACGCCTCCGGCGGCGGGCATTGATGTTACCAAGTTACCTTGGTACCATCTAGCGCATGAAGGAAATCACCCGCACGCAGACCGGGGTGCGTCTGGAGACGCGCCTGCTGAAGGTTCTCAAGGCGCTCGCCACCGAGCTCGACCTGTCGCTCGGGGATCTGCTCGAGGGGGTGGTGCTGCACGCCTTCGAGGGCAAGGCGCCCTTCTCCGCGGCCACGCTCAAGAAAATCCGCGCGCTCAAGGCGGTCTACGGGCTGGACCTCGTGGCGCGCGACGCGCACCAGCTGCGTGAGGCGGGCGCGGATGAGCGCTGAACGGGCTGAGCTGCAGCGCTTCGTGCGCGGGCAGATCGCGGCGGCGGATCTTCCGCACCGTGAGCACGTGCGCCTGGCGTTTCAGATGCTGCAGCAGCATGACTTCCCCGAGACCGTCCTGCATTTCTCGCACGCGCTGCAGGCGATGGCGCAAAAGGCCGGCCGGCCCGAGCGCTTCAACCAGACCATGACGATCGCCTTCCTGGGGCTGGTTGCGCAGCGCATGGAGCGCGCGGCGGGTGAGGACTTCGCCGCGTTTGCCGCTGCGAATCCGGATCTGTTTGACAAGGCGCTGCTCGCGCGCTGGTACCGACCCGGCCAGCTGGGCTCGGCGCTCGCCCGCCGCGCCTTTCTCCTGCCGGATCCGGCCACCCCGAACCTCGAGGACGCGCCCTCTTCTTAATAGAGCAGCGACGCCTGCCGTTCGCGCTGCCAGGCGGACTCGTCGGCGATCGCCAGCCGGTCAAGGTCGGCCGGCGTCGCGGCAGGATCGTCGACCCACTGGCGCAGCAGTTCGCCGCCGTTGATGACGTCGATCGCGAGCCGCCCTTCTTCGTACTCGTAGGGAAAGTCGCGCCACAACGGGTAGTCGGGGCGCAGTTTACGCAGCGCCTTGAACGCGAGCGCGAAGAGCCGCCAGGGCCGGAACCGGTCGTGCTCGTAATAGTCAGGATCTTCCACGTGCACCTGCAGGCCCGCGCACAGCTTACCGGCGTGCTTGTGGAAGGTGGGCTCGAACCAGCACGGACGCAGGCGGCAGCCGGCGAGCCATTGCGGCGCGAGCGCGTGCATCTGGGCGAGCAGCGCCGGTACGTCCAGGTCCGGGGCACCGAAAAGCTCCAGCGGCCGGGTGGTGCCGCGCCCTTCCGAGAGCGTCGTGCCCTCCAGCAGGACCGACCCGGCATAGCAGCGCGCCATCCACAGGTTCGGCGCATTCGGGCTCGGATTCACCCAGGTGCGCTCGCCAAGCGGCCAGCCGTAGCCGGGCGCTGCGAGCGGCGCCCAGCCGTGCATGGGCACGACCTGACAGTCGACGTTCAGACGCAGCGAACTGACAAACCAGCGCGCCAGCTCTCCCAGAGTGGACCCGTGGCGCATGGGCAGCGGGCCGGCGCCGACGAAGCTCTCCCATCCCGCTCGCAGTGCGAGCCCCTCCACTACGCGCCCGGCGGGGTTGGGGCGATCGAGCACCCACACGCTCTTGCCGGTCAGCGCCGCCGCCTCGAGCACGTAGCGCAGTGTCGTAACGAAGGTGTAGATCCGGCAGCCCAGGTCCTGCAGGTCAACGAGCAGCACATCAAACGCCTCGAGCATCGCAGCACTCGGGCGGCGCACCGGACCGTAGAGGCTGAACACCGGCACGCCGTGCACCGGGTCTACGTAATCCGGCGACTCGATCATGTTGTCCTGCTTGTCCCCGCGCAGCCCGTGCTGCGGACCCAGCGCGGCGCTCAGGTGCAACCCGGGCAATGCGGCCAGTGCATCCAGCGCGTGCGTCAGATCGCGCGTCACGGAGGCCGGATGCGCCAGGAGAGCCACGCGCCGGCCGAGCAGGCTTTGGCGCAGCGCGGGCTCCTCGAGCAGGCGGTCGAGTCCGGTCTTCACGGGGCGCGCAGCTCCAGCGTAAATGCATCGCGATGATGAAAGTCCGGCACGCCCGGCGCGTGCCGCAGCGCCCAGTAAGCCAGGCGGCCGCCCTGGTCTTCGATCACCGCCGCGAGCGCAAGATGCAGGCGCGGTGCGGCGGCCAGATCCGCCAGTCCCGCAAGATCGAGCGTCGCTGCGAGCTCGAGGCCCGCGGGGCTCTGCTGCACGCGCAGACGCGGCGGCTGCGCGAGCCGCGCCGGCGCCATGCCGTGGCGGTAATCCTCAAAGCGGTAGGCCGCCCAGGCGAGCGCGGGTGAAAAATTGAATTCGTAGTAGCCGGCCGTGGACGCCGCCACGAAGACCTCGAAGCAGGTGTGCCGCCACAGCCCGTCCGTGCGCGTCGCGCGGGGCGAGTCGCTCAGGCGCAGGCGGCCGATGTCGCCCTGCAGCGCGTAGTGACAGCTCAGCTGCGCCGCGGCCGCGAGCCGCGCCTCCACGAGGATGGCTGAAACCGCAGGACAGGCGCTGTCGGGGTGAGCCAGGAGCACGGACCGCTGTGCGTCCTGTGCCACCACGAGCGCGCTCGGCTTCAGCTCTGCAACCATGCGCGCAGCGCATCCGAAACCGCCTGCGGGCGCTCGAGCGTCGAGAGGTGGCCGCAGTCGGGGACGACGACGAGCCGCGCCCCGGGAATGCCGTCGGCAATCTCGGCCGCGCGCTCCGGCGGGGTGAGCTCATCGCTGTCACCCACCAGCACCAGCGTCGGGCAGCGAATGGCCGCCAGCGTCGCGCGCGAGTCGCTGCGCGTGATGTTGGCGGTCTGCTGCCTGAGATAACCGTCGACGCCGACCTCGGAGACCATGAGGCGCATCAGCTCGCGCAGCCCCGCATCCTCCCGGCGGCTCGGGTGCACAACCCGCACAAACAGCGCTTCGATCACCTCGGTAAAACGCCCGCTGACCGCGAGGTCCATCTGCAGGCGTCGCGCGGCGCTGGCTTCCGGGGTGTCCGCGCGCGCCGCGGTGTCGAGCAGCGCCACGCGGGCGACACGCTCGGGCGCCTGCCGCAGAATCTCGAACGCGATGTAGCCGCCCATCGAGAGGCCGGCGAGCGCAAAGCGCGGCGGCGCTTCGGCCAGGATGCGCCGCGCCAGGGCTGGCATGCTGTCATCGCGGGTGTGATTGGCCACCTGAACGGCGGCGCTCGGCCAGAGCGCTGCGATCTGCGGCGCGTACAGGCGCGCGGACGCCAGCAATCCGGGAACCAGGACGACGGGCAGAAACTCGCTCACGGCCGGCAGCGTAACATGTGCGCATGAAACATCGCATCGCGCCCCTCCTCAGCCTCCTCGCGAGCACACTCGCGTGTGCCGCGCCGCAAGCGCCGCCGGTACCGCAGACCCTGACGGACGCCGCCGCCGCCCGCTTTGCCGGCCTTGCACTCAAGTGTCTGCACCAGGAATATCCCAATCACATCTCGCACACGCTCAACAGCGATGCGGACGCGCGCCCGCCGCGTGAACTCACCCCGGCGTTCTACGGCTGCCTTGACTGGCACTCCGATGTGCACGGGCACTGGCTCCTGGTGCGACTGCTGCGCCTCATGCCACAGGCGCCGTTCGCGGCGCAGGCGCGCAGCGAACTACAGCGCAGTTTCACAGCGGAAAAGATCAACGCGGAGGTCACTTACCTGCAAGGTGCCGGACGCGCCTCCTTTGAGCGTCCCTACGGACTGGCGTGGCTTCTGCAGTTGGCGGCGGAACTGCACGCCTGGGACGACCCGGACGCGCGGCGCTGGTCGGCGACGCTGGCGCCGCTCGAGGCAGAAGCCGCCGCACGCATCGAGAGCTGGGTGCCCAAGCTCCACTACCCGATCCGCATCGGTGAGCATGATCAGACGGCCTTTGCCTTCGGTCTGGTGTGGGACTGGGCGCAGGTGGTAAACGATGCGCCGATGCACGCCGTGCTGCGTGATGCGGCGCAGCGTTTCTACCGCCACGACCGCGGCTGCCCGCTGACGTACGAGCCCTCGGGCGAGGACTTTCTCTCCCCGTGTCTCGCCGAGGCAGACTTCATGCGCCGCGTGCTCGAACCGCAGGGGTTCGCCGGTTGGTTGTCGGCATTCCTGCCGGGGATCCCGAAACGAGCGGCAGCCGCGAACGCCAGCCCGTGGCTCGCGCCCGGTGTGGTCACGGATCGTGCGGATCCGAAACTGGCTCACGTCGATGGGCTCAACCTGAGTCGCGCCTGGATGCTCGAGGGTATCGCCCATGGGCTGCCCGCCGGCGACCCCCGCATCCCGGCATTACTCAGCACGGCCAACGAGCACGCCGCGGCGGCGCTGCCGGCCGTGACCGGGGAATACTACGAGGGCGGACACTGGCTCGGGACCTTCGCGGTCTATCTCACAAGCCGCGCAGGATTGTCTGCCAGGCGCTAGAGAGACACGCTTGCCGCAGGTACGGGGAACAACGGAAACAACAGAGATGGCGGTACCGGCGGGCGACTTATCCGACCGAAGTGTGGCGATTCAACGTGCCGCTTCGGTCCCCTAAATACTGGTTAGAAGCCAGATGCCGCGCCGGTTTCCGAAGACACGCCCCGACGGCACGTTCAAGGTACGCGTGAACTTTACCGGCTCACCCGACGCGGACCCACTATCTGTACAGCACTGGCTCTCTGCCTGGGTTACGGACAATCAAGAGTGGGTCGTCTTTTCCAAGACTTACCGTTACTCCGACTACTTTCGCTCGGTTCCCAGAGCCGTAAGCGACTCCGCTGGCTTTAGTGTCATTCTCGAGGGAGTCTCCCCGGACAGGGACTTCTGGCGGGACTGGTACGTTCAACTTACGAAGGATCTGCTCCAGCAATTCCCCGAGCTGGAGGACCTTAGTGGAGTAATAGATGAGCCGTAGTGGGGCTTCTAACTATGCGCTCCAGGCGGCGCCCCGTCATTGCTTCGCATGCCGGGGTACCCTCGCTCGCGAAGCCTCGCTCGGCGCGCCTGAGCGCGAACGTTAGATCTCGATATGCAATTCACTCGGGACAATCCAGCACTTCGAAGGTGGCGCCTCTGGGGCGGGGCGGTCCTCTTTGCAGAAATCTGTTGGTTCGCACTGCTGCATCCGCGGATCGCTGGGAACTTGCGCACAATTCTTGGGTTGGCGCTGCTTCCCCTCACGGTTGTTGGATACGTCTACCTGATGGCAGCCGTTTCGGCGTACCTTGTTGACCGAGACTGGGATTTTCGGCTTCGCCAGGTGATTGTCATTATGCTCGGGCTCAGCGTTGGGTCTTTCGTATTCGCCGTACTGTGGCTCGCCAAGGTGCATTTAGAGCGCGAGCTCGGCTGAAGGCGTCGGTACGAGATCTAACAGACGCTTGGAGCGGCCCTGATAAACCATAAGATCGAAGGACGGCTGCCGGCCGTTCAAGCTTACCGTTAGGTAACGTACCGGAGACGGCGGTTTCGGGGCTCGTCATATGCGTGATCCTCTATTCACATGGGCATTCATAGGGCTAACGGTCCTCGGACTGCTGCAGGCTGCTCTTGAATGGCTGTTCTGGAGGCGTCTCGCGTCAGTTGAATCAACGGCGGTCCGTCACGAACTTGGTAGTGACGTAGCGAACCGTCGTTCACTTGGACCGGTAGCGGTATGGCGGTTCTTGATCAGGCGGGGGTACGGTCAACTCGGTGATCGTTCGACAGTCCTTGTCGGAGATCTATTCCGAATCGCCAGCCTCGCATTCGCTCTGACTTTCCTAGGCGTGTCGGGCGCGTTGGCGCTTCGCTTTATAAGATTATTTCTTCACGCGCAATCCGCTTCATGATGACTACGCACCGCTACGAATGTTACCTAACTACCCCTTGGAGCGGCCATGAGACTTGACCAGGACGCGACGCGGGCGCTAGACAATTGTGCGCTCTCGTCGCTTATTGAACCGCGGCAGGCGGCCGCTCAAGCTAGCCGTTAGAGCGCAGGGCGGGCTTGCCGTAGTTACGTACCGTAGCTACACTCACGCGTGTTCGCTTGGGACGAGGCGAAACGACGCGCCAACCTGAAAAAGCACGGCATCGACTTTCGCGATGCCGAGAAGATCTTCCGCAGGTTTACACTCCCTGCTGAAGACACCCGCGAGGCCTATGGTGAGCGCCAATTCCTCACCCTGGGTCTGCTGCAGGACCAGGTCGTGTCCGTTACGCGCACTGAGCGCGGTGAAGACATTCGCAGAATTTCCATTCCGCAAGGCCACGAAACATGAAGCGCGCTACTACTTCTCGCAGATCTTCGACCGACCTCCGTCGAGTCCGAAAGATGATTGACGCCGACATTGTGCGCGACGGCGATGCGCCGGAGTGGACTCCGGAGATGTTCGCTCGCGCCGTCGCGCGCAAGGGCTTGAAGCCTGTTCCAAAGAAGGCACTCCTTTCGTTACGCATTGATTCCGACGTTATCGAATGGTTCAAGAAGCAGGGTGCCGGGTATCAGTCGAGGATGAATGCACTATTGCGCGCGTATATGGAGGCGCACAAGTGATCGCCCGCTCTAGCAATCGTTGGAGGGGTCCGCGAACGGTGGCTGGCTACGCGCCGCGGGGCGGGGCGGGAAGATATTGTGCGCCCGCGGCGCTAATTGGGCGCTTCCGGGCGGCCTTCAACTACACCGATACGTGACCGACGCTAGATCTGACGTCAGGAGGATGTTTGACATGGGTATCCAAAGACTAGCAATCGTCTCTGTGCCGGTCTCCGATCAAGATCGCGCCAAGGCTTTTTACACTGATGTTCTGGGTTTCGTCGTTGGACGCGATAGCCCGTTCCGCGACAACGCTCGATGGATCGAAGTGAAGCCCACTACGGACAGTACGTTAACCATTACATTGGTGACGTGGTTCCCATCGATGCCTCCGGGCTCACTGCGGGGTTTAGTTCTATTGGCCGATGATCTTGATGCAACCTACGCTACCCTCCAGAAACGTGGGCTGTCGACCGCGACCGCGATCCAATCGGCTCCTTGGGGTCGATACGCGACCTTCAGCGACCCAGACGGTAACGGCTGGGTGCTCCAGGAAGCGCGCCAATCTTAGGCGGTGCACGCAGTGTGCAAGCGCAGCTGAAGTCGGCACCTGACATTGGAGGGGTCCGTGAACGACTGGTCGCTCCGCGCCGCGGGCGCTGGCAGACTAGTGTGCGCCCCGGCGCCTAGGTCGCGCTTCTGGGCGGCGGCCCCTCAACTTCACCGTTAGATTTCAGGAGCTTCCATGCTCAAAGAAATCGATCATATCGCGTTGGTCGTCCGCGACCCCGCACGCACGGCTACGCTTTTCAAGGACTTGTTCGCTTCCACAATAGTATCGCGCAAAGACTCAGATGGTCACGACGAAACGTTTATTCAACTCGGAGGAACATGGTTTGTGCTGGCCAAGGCCGATGTGCAGCGCTCGCGCACCGGGGACCACATTGCATTCTCCGTTTCAAAGTCAGAACTTTTGGCATGCGCAGAAAAACTGAAGCAGATGGGCCAACAGTTCTTCTTTGCAAGATCAGACACTGCACTTTACTTTTACGACTATGACAATCATATCTTTGAGTTGGACACCACGGATTTAAAAAGAGACCTGGCCAATGAGATCTAACCCGCCGCTCAAGCGGACCGCTGCGATGGGCTGCGACATCCCTGTACCTTATGCGGCAGCGGCCCCCTAGCTCAAACGTTGGAAGTCGCCATGCAGCAATCCGCCTCTTTGCCGCCTTTGACCGCTCGCGTGCGGCGTCTGCGCCTTTATCGGTCGCTCGCTAACGCCTTCGCGCCGTTACTCACAGTCGCTTTGGCGGTTCTTGTATTTCGGTGGATCTTTCCGTGGTTATTCTCACTTCTGATCTACGTCTGGACCGCAGCCGCTATCTTGCTGATCGCATTAGCCATCCCTTGGCTCCTGGTGTCGTGCGCCTTTGCCCTAGGCAGGATCAAATGCCCATCGTGCGTCGCTCCGTTTGCATCAAAATTCCACCTGTGGATCCCGAAGACCTGCCAGACCTGTGGATATGACATCACCGCTCCGAAGAGCGGCGCAACTTCCAACGATCGCTGGCGCGGCCGCAACAGCTAAGCGACCGCGCCGCGGGTGCGCACATTGGGCGCCCCCAGTGGCCCCTTAACTTCACCCTTGGACGCCGCATTGGAAATCAGTCAGCGCGTTGCCCTCCGCAAACCGCTTTGGCGCTGCCCGAAGTGTCGCCGCCGCTTCGCCAATCGCATTCAGTCCCATGCCTGTGGCCGGCATGACCTCACACATCACTTTCGAGGCAAGCCGCGAGAGATCTGTGCGCTGTACGAGGCATTTGCACGCGCCGTGAGATCGTGGGGTCGTGTGACCGTACTGCCGGAGAAGACCCGTATCGCCTTCCAGGTTCGCATGTCCTTTGCTCAGGTCACACCGCGCAATGGCTCGCTCGACGGGCATCTTGTCCTGGCCCGGCGCATCGAACAGCCGCGCTTTCGACGCGTCGAATCACTATCTGCGCGCAATCACGTCCACCACTTCCGATTCAGCACACCTGCCGACATCGATGCGCAGTTCCGTCGCTGGCTGACCGAGGCTTATGCCGTGGGCGAGCAGAGGCACTTATAGGGGAGGACGCCTGACAACGTCCCGCAGCAAAGGCGAAAAGGGGTAAATTTCCGGGTGACCCCTCAACTTCACCGTTAGATACCTGGTGAACTCATGCGCCGTGTTGGAGTCCTCGTCGGTGCTTTCATTGCGGGCGTGGTTGCTGCAGCGATGGCTCTGTATCTCGCACTTTGCACAGCGCCAGGCGTCATCATGGCCGACGACATCGTGGACGCACTGGTCGTCGTCTCAGACAAGCCTTTATCGCGATTTCCGCGCGGCACAGTGGTTTATGTGAAGAGCTCAGTTGGCCCCCTGCTTTTTGAGAAGCTTCAACCCAAATACCCCACGCTCACGTTAAAGTCGTACTCCGAACGACCTGAAGGCCCACGCGCCGACTTCGTCAAAGTGGAAGTTCTGTCTTCCCCTACACGTGGAACCATGTTAGTTGCATTCGGCACTTCCGATGCGTTCGGACAGCTGCTTCTGCTGAAGTTCCTCGGCAAGTGGCGAGTGATCGTGAATCGCTCGTACGTAATCTAATGAGAAGGCGTTTAACCAACCCTTGCCGCGGCCGTGAGCCCTGATCAGGTTCCGCCGCGAACGCGAGTCCATTGTGCGCTCGCGTCGCCTATTCCATGGCGGCGGGCGGCCGCTTAAGCTCGACGTTCGGCCGCGACCTCCATGCGTTCGCATCGATTGCGGCTCTTCTCATTCAGAGCGACACTGCTCCAAGACGAATAAACGTTCGAACAGATACTCCTCAAAACTATGGCTAAAGCATTTTGGATTTCTGCGTACCGCTCGGTGCGTAATCAAGAGGCCCTCGCTGCATACGCCAGGCTTGCTGGCCCTGCGCTTCAAGGCGCGGGCGGTCGCTTCCTGGCGCGCGGGCTGCCTGCGCGCGTCTATGAAGGTGGGCTTGATCAGCGCATCGTCCTCATCGAGTTTGATAGCGTCGCGCAGGCGATCGCCGCGCATGACAGCCCTGCGTATCAGCAGGCACTGCGCGTACTCGGGGACGCCGTTGATCGGGACTTGCGCATTGTCGAAGGCGTCGAATGACGGGCAGGCTGAAACAAATGGCGCGAGGTCACGTTCGAGGGTTGGCGCCTACCTGTCGGAAGCGGCCGTGACAGGAGCGGTGGAAGGGGTCGTGGGCGCCCCAAGACGGAGTGCGCTCGCTTCGCTGGTCAGAAGCATGAGCGCGGCCGCTCGCTCGAGCTCGTGGTTAGGTGCCTGCTGTGCGTAGGGGCATGTCAGTTGTTGCCTTTTGCTTCATCGCGTTGGCTGGCTGTGAGCGGCACTTGCCGCTGGCCCTGCCGGTTAATGCGCCTGTCCAGGTAGTCGAAGTCGGTGGTGACCACTACACCCTGGACCCTTCGAGTGAGGGCTACCGCAAGCTCACGCAGTGGGTGTCAAACAACAGGTCACGTTGGTCTTGGGGACACTACTACGCTACTCCACCGGCCAAGGGCATCATCGTGCGCGCAGGGACATTGAACCTGCAGTTTTTCGACTCCACCGTGCTCGCTCGTATGCCCGAGGGCGATTACATCAAGAGCGTGCCTCCCTCCGAATATGCATTTCTGAGGCGCAATGCCAACGGCACCTGACGCCGGGAGCGGCCGATGAGAGTCGAACTGACGCGCGCCCTGAGCACGCACGCCAAGCGCCAAGCGGGTCGGGCCTCTGATCAAGGGTGCGCAAGGTCATGGCTGTTCCGCAATCTGTAGACGCCTACATTGCATCATCGCCTCCGGAGGTCCGGCCCATCCTGGAAGCGATCCGGCTGACCGTGCGCAAGGCGGCGCCCGCCGCCGAAGAGCGAATCAACTATCGCATGCCGGCGTACTTTCTGGGCGGGGTCCTCATCTACTTTGCTGCATTCAAGAAGCACATCGGCTTCTACCCACCCGTATACGACAAGTCATTGAAGCCACTCATCGCCAGATACGTTGGGCCCAAAGGAAATCTGCAGTTCCCGCTGTCTGAGCCCATCCCGCACGCGCTCATTACCAAGATCATCAAGGCTCGCATCAAGGAACGAGGCGGGGCCCAGAGGCTCAAGGCCAAGTCGTAAAAGCCGCGGCAACGCTCTGCCCCCCGGGCGTCCGAAGTTTGAGGTGCGCACCCGAAGAGCGCGAAGATGCTGCGCTCGCTTCGCGCTGGACATGCGTGCGGTTGGCGGCTCAAGCTCCGGAAGAGCCGCGAGCGCCGCGAAGTATCACGGGGGCACAGTGACATGGTCAAAGCGACGATGAGCGTCGTGGTGGGGTTTGTCGTCTGGTTTCTTGCGGCGACGCTGGCAAACTTCCTGCTCCGGGCCCTCATACCGGCGTACACCGCAGCCGAAGCGACCATGACCTTCACACTACCGATGCTGCTCGCACGCCTCGCGGTGGGATTTTTTTCATCCCTCGTTGCAGGTTTTTCCTGCTGGTACGTCGCGGGGCGATTACGCAAGCCCATTTACGTTCTCTCGATCATCATGGTGGTTTTCTTTCTTCCCGTGCACTACAACCTGTTGGCTAAATTCCCGATCTGGTATCACGTTATATTTCTCGGCACGCTCGCACCGCTCGTTATTCTTGGGGGCGCATTGCCTGGTTGGCTACGGACGAAACCGGTCGAAGCACCTGCTCATGGGGGCGGCTTGTGATGCGTGGTGCGTGGCACTGCTCGGACCGCGGTAGTCGGCCACTGACATCAAGGCCGCTTTGCGAGGCCGTAAACCCACATCCCAGCAAACGACGAACCGAAAGGCGAACTGATCATGCCCACCGGGACCATCCGACTTCACCGCGTATTGCAGGCGAACCCCGAACGCGTCTATCGCGCGTTTTTGGACGCCGACGCAATGGCCAAGTGGCTGCCGCCCTACGGTTTCACCTGCAAGGTTCACCACCTGGATGCCAAGATTGGCGGCACCTACCAGATGTCGTTCACGAACTTCACGACCGGCGGCGGTCACAGCTTTGGCGGGGAGTATCGCGAACTGGTGCCATTCGAAAGGATTCGCTATACGGACCGGTTCGACGATCCGAACCTCCCCGGAGAGATGCAGACGACGGTCACCCTGAAGCCCGTGTCGTGCGGAACTGAGCTCAATGTAGTGCAGGAAGGGGTGCCGGAAGCGATTCCGGTCGAGATGTGCTACCTCGGCTGGCAAGAGTCGCTCGCGCAACTTGCGAAGCTCGTGGAACCCGAGATTCCGGGGTAATCGCCGCGGCCACCAACCGCTCAGGGGTTAGGTGTCTCTTGGAGATGCGCCTCGTCCGTTGCTTAAGCGCCGATCCGCGCTGGGCCGATTGTCGCGAGCGACTGTGGCCGGAGGCAACGCTCACGACGCACCAGCACGAGATCGAGCGCCTGCTCGGAGGCTCAACCCCGTTCGCGGCCTGGCTCGCGCTGCTCGAAGAGAATGTCGCTGGCTTCGCGGAGACGCTCCTTCGAAGCGACCCGGTCAATGGTTGCGAGAGCAGCCCCGTTGCATTCTTAGAGGGGCTCTGGGTGGCTCCGCCGGACCGGCGCCGCGGTGTCGCACGCGCGCTCATTGCGGCGGCAGAAGACTGGGCGCGGAGCCTTGGCTGCGCCGAGTTCGCCTCCGATGCGCCTATCGATAACACGGTAAGCCACGCCACACACATGGCTGCCGGGTTCGAGGAGACCGAACGCGTCGTCTGCTATCGCAAGAAGTTGGCCCGCGCCGAGCAACTCTCGCTGCGGCCAATCACTTGACGGCGCGAAACGGAAAGCACATTTATAGCGGGCCGAAGTCATCGCTCTGGCGCAGGGAGAAATGGTATGGACGCCTCCCACTTCAAAGGTGAAGTGAGCGGGTGAGGTGTGTGAGGCAGTGGACCCTCCGGGCCGACGGCATCAAAGTGCCCGAGGTGGAAGGTGTTCAGTCTTCACAGGCAACCGGAGGGTCCGACATGAATCGTATCGTGGTTGGAGTGGATATCGCAAAGCGGGTGTTTCAACTGCATTGGGTGGAGCCGCAGACGGGGGAGATCGTGGCGCTGCAGCTGAAGCGGGAGAAGTTTTTGGAGCATTTTGCCAACCGGGCTAACTGCTTGATCGGCATGGAAGCGTGCGGGGGATCGCAGCACTGGGCGCGATCGCTGCAGAAGCTCGGTCACGAGGTCAAGCTGATGTCGGCACGGATGGTCAAGCCGTTTGTGGGCGGCAACAAGAACGACGTGGCGGATGCGCGCGGGATCTGGACGGCGGTGCAGCAGCCCGGGATCAAGGCGGTGGCGGTCAAGAGTGAGGCGCAGCAAGCGGTGCTGGCGCTGCATCGGATGCGCGAGCAGCTGGTGAAGTTCCGCACTGCGCAGATCAACGGTCTCAGGGGACTGCTCACGGAGTACGGGGAGGTGATGCCCCAGGGCCTCGCCGGCATCCACCGAGATATCCCCGGCGCTTTGGGGCGTCTGGCGGATCGGTTACCGGCGATCGTGATCGAGACTTTGCGTGAACAGCACGCGCGCCTAGGGGAACTCGACGAGCAGATCAGCCAGATCGAGCGGCGTTTGCGCCAATGGCAGCGCCAGGACCCGATGAGCCAGCGTATCGCGGCGATCCCGGGTGTGGGCCTGCTGAGTGCGACGGCGGCGGTGGCAACGATGGGAGATGCAAGGGCATTTAAGTCGGGTCGCGAGTTTGCGGCCTGGCTGGGGTTGGTGCCGCGGCAGAGTGGCACAGGTGGCCGAGTCCGCTTGCTCGGTATCAGCAAGCGCGGGGATAAGTACCTTCGCACGTTGCTGATCCACGGCGCTCGCTCGGTGCTGACGCACAGCAAATCCCCGCCCGAGTGGTTGAGCGAATTAGTGAAACGTCGGCCCAAGAATGTGGCCGTTGTGGCGATGGCGAACAAGATGGCACGCACGATCTGGGCCTTGACGGCGCATGAACGAGCGTATCACTCCGGGTACGTGAGTCGACCCGCCTAGGGTTGCACACACGGTGGATTAACCGTTAACAAAGGAAGGCACGCCAAAAGGTTGCGCAAGGAATACAACGTGTGATGGTCAATAGGTCAGACCGTGACCCGCCCAGCCTGAATACGTGTCCGAGCTTCGAGCTCTTTGGAGAAATGAGGCGCGGGTCAGCGAAATCCATCAGGGCCCGCAGGCTTCGGCTTGCACAACAGGCCGGATATAAACCTGCAGCCTCATCTGTCGACCATCACACCGAAGAGACCTTGCCATCGGGAGGCGTCCATATAAACACGTATGTACTACCATCATGTGTGGGGTCCGTCCTGGCTGATCGTAGCGGCCATCGCAATCGTGCCCTTCTGGCGCATCTGCAAGAGAGTCGGCCATTCCCCCTGGCTTGGCCTGCTGATCGTGGTGCCGCTGGCCAATCTGATCTTCACTTACTATCTTGCGTTTGGGGCATGGCCTTCGGACAGGAAGCCGACGACTCCCGCGTAACCTCAGCGCCGCTTAGCCCACGCTTGGAGCGGCCGTGACAGGCAGGCGGACGGCGCCGCGGGCGCCAAGAAGGGTTGTGCGCCCGCGCACTTCTGATGCGCCGAAGCTCGGCCGATCGCGCTCATCAGAAGACGCTGAAGGATCCGCGCCATCGACTTTCAGCGCCGTTTGTCACTGCGGCCGGGTCCGCATTCACGTGCCCCGAGCGCCTCGCACCGTGACCAGCTGCAATTGCTCGATCTGCCGCCGATACGGCGCACTGTGGGCGTACTACCCGGCCGGCTCGGTGCAAATACAAGCGCCACGAGGGGGTCTGTCCAGTTACTCCTGGCGGCGCAGGGTTCGCGCCTACTTTCGCTGCAAGACCTGCGGCTGCATCACGCACTACAAGTACCGGAAAAAGTGGGGCAGCGGCACCGTAGCCATAAATGCGACAAACTTCGAACCGCACGTACTGCAGGCGGCCCGCATTCGCAAGCTCGATGGTGCCTCCACATGGACGTGGAAGTATTTGGTGTGAGCATCGGGGAGCGGTGCTGCGCTCAACATAGCGTGCAGCGGAACATGAGCGTCGGTGGCCATGCAGTGCGAAGCGCTCGAAAAAAGTTGTGCACTCGTGCCGCATCGCGCGCACGGCGGGCGTGTGCGCCCGCAACCCTCGCTCGGTAACCTCAAAGCATGAAGGAATACGCCAGCACCTCCATCATCGGCGCATCACCCGAAGCAGTATGGGCCGTCCTGACCGACGGCGGAGGGTATCGGGAATGGAACCCCGAGATCATTCGGGTGGAGGGGCGCATCGCACTCGGCGGGCGCATCACCGCGCATGTGCGCCTCGGCGATGGCGCAATCCGAACGGTGCCGCTGCGCGTGAGCGCTCTTGAGCCACCCGGCCGCATGGAGTGGACGGGTGGTCTGCCGCTCGGGCTGTTCGTCGGCCGACGCACGTTCACCTTGACTGCCACGCCCGGGGGCGCGCAATTCCGGCTGCATCTGCACATGAGCGGGTTGCTGGCACCGCTGATCCTCAAGTCCGTCGGCGATCGCCAGCCGGAAATCGACAGCTTCAGTACCGCCCTGAAGCTGCGCTGCGAAAAGACCCGCCCTTAAGAGGCGCCTGCCCTTAGTCGGCGGATGCACCGGTCCGGCTTGACCGCATCAGACCCCGAGGAGCGGGCTGCGGCGCTGCTCAGGGTGCACCAGAGCGTCCGGAGAAAACCCATGAAAGTGAGTGCGCTGAACGGATCCCTCGCCGGGATTTTCCTCTTTGGCCTGGGTGTCGCCACGGCTCAACTTGCGCAAAAGGCGACCGACTCGCCGCAGCGCGTTGAGCAAAAGAGAACGCAGCTGACGGGCGCGCCCGGTATGGAGGTCATAGTCTCCGTGGCTGAATACAAGCCCGGTGACTCCCTGGCGCTGCATACCCACCATGGCGTGGAAGCGGCGTACGTTGTGCAGGGTGCCCGAGTGCAGTACCCCGGCAAAGAGCCGGTCACGCTCTCCACCGGCGCCACGGTGCTGAACCTGCGCGACGTGCAGCATGCGGGCTTTACGGTCGTCGGAGACACATCGCTCAAGCTCTTCTCGGTTCACATCGTCGATGAGGGAAAGCCGCTCTATGAGTTCGCGCAGTGACGCAGCCGGTGCACCGCGGCCTGCACGGGACGGACGCAGGCCCGACCCTTGCGCCCCAGGCGGCCCCGGCATGAGTGAGGCTGACTTTCGGCTCGTGGCAATCCTGCGCATTGCGCATTACGTCTCAAAGAGCGGAGGCGGCCTTGCGCTGCGGGATGCCATCGCGCGCAGTGACTATGGCACTTACCGCTCGAGTTTTGACGCACAGGATTTGCAGGCGGTGCTCACTGCCCATCCCGCCCTGATCGAGGAGTGGCTCGCCTACTCGGAAGATAAGCGCACGGACGCCGGCTGGTACGTGTTGAGGGACGGTGAGATTGGCCAGCTGCAGAACCCCACCGCGCAACGCTCCTACGCCTCGATCGAAGAGGCGGTCGCGCAATTCATCGTGCGGGAGCTGGACTTCTGGGTGGGGTCGAGCCTCTGACAGCGCACGCTCACGGCGCGGGCGGGACCTTCGCCGCGAAATGGCAGGGGCGCTTCTGTGTGGTTGACGCGCACAGCGACTCACCGCCATCGTTAGGGCCGCTGCAACTACGAATCTGAGCGAGGAATGTCGTGTCGAAACTGCGCGTCTTGAGCTTCGCCATTTCCATCGACGGCTTTGGCGCCGGCCCTCACCAGGATCTCGAGAATCCCCTCGGCGTCGGCGGCCTCGAGTTGATGCAGTGGCTCTTCCACTCACGCGCGTGGGGCAAGATGCACGGTAAGGACGGTGGCGAGACCGGGGTCGATAACGCCATGGCCGAGCAGGGCTTTGACGGAATCGGCGCCTGGATTCTGGGGCGCAACATGTTCGGCCCGGTGCGCGGTCCGTGGCCGGACGAGAGCTGGAAAGGCTGGTGGGGCGAGGAGCCCCCGTATCACACCCCCGTCTTCGTGCTGACGCATCACGCCCGGCCCCCGCTCAAGATGGCCGGCGGCACGGAGTTTCGCTTTGTCACGGCAGGGATTCACGCCGCACTGGCAGAGGCGACCGCTGCAGCGCAAGGCCGCGACGTGCGCCTCGGCGGTGGCGTCTCGACCGTCCGGCAGTACCTGCGCGCCGGGCTGATTGACGAGCTGCATCTGGCGCTGCGCCCGGTCTTACTCGGTTCCGGCGAGCACCTCTGGCAGGACATCGATATGCGGGCTCTCGGCTATGAGTGCGCAAAATACGTCGCCGGCGAACGCGCGACCCACGTCTTCTTGCGCAAGCGCACCTAAGGCGCGTACGCAATGCGACCCTGCACTTGCGCGCTGCCCTACTCCAGCGCCGTGCGCAGTTCGGCCTTCAGATCCTCGACATCCTCAACGCCCACCGAAAGCCGGATCAGGCCCGCGCCGATGCCGAGCGCGTCGCGCATCGCCTGGGGCAGCGAAGCGTGCGTCATGATGGCCGGATGCTCGATCAGGCTCTCGACCCCACCCAGGCTCTCCGCCAGTGAGAACAGGTGGCAGCGCTCGAGCGCGCGGCGCGCCCCTTCCAGGCCGCCGCGCAGCACCGCGGTGACGATGCCGCCGTAGCCGCCGATCATCTGCCGCTGCGCGAGCGCATGCTGCGGATGGCTGGCGAGTCCGGGGTAGTAGACCCGCTCGACGGCGCGGTGCGCTTCGAGGAACTGGGCTATCGCGAGCGCATTGGCGCAGTGACGTTCCATGCGCAGCGCCAGGGTCTTGATGCCGCGCAGCGTCAGAAAGGAATCAAACGGACCGGGCACGGCGCCAAGTGCGTTCTGCAGGTAGGCGATGCGCTCGGTGAGATCCGAGCCAGCGCGCACCACGGCGGCCCCGCCGATCGAATCCGAATGCCCATTCAGGAACTTGGTCGTCGAGTGCATGACGATGTCGAAGCCGTGCTCGAGCGGGCGCTGCAGGTAAGGCGTCGCGAAGGTGTTGTCGCACACCGTGAGGATGCCCCGGCCCCGGGCGATGGCCGCCACCCCTGACAGATCCACGAGCTTCAGCAGCGGGTTGGTCGGGCTCTCCACCCACAGGAGGCGCGTCTGCGGGCGCAGCGCGGCCTCCAGTGCCTTGAGGTCGGAGAGATCCACGAACGAGACGCTGAGGCCCGCGGAGCGCTTGCGCACGTTCTCGAACAGCCGGTAGCTGCCCCCGTACAGGTCGTGCATCGCGACGATGTGCGCGCCGGCATCGAGCAGTTCGAGCAGCGTCGCGGTCGCGGCCATCCCGGAGGCGAACGCAAAGCCGGCGGCGCCACCCTCGAGGTTGCAGAGCGAGGCCTGCAGCGCATCGCGTGTGGGGTTGTGCGTGCGCGAGTACTCGTAGCCCTTGTGCACCCCGGGGCTCGACTGCACGTAGGTGGAGGTTGCGTAGATCGGCGGCATCACCGCGCCGGTGAGCGGATCGGGCCGCTGGCCGCCGTGGATCACGCGCGTGGCAAAGCCCGCAGGCTTGGTCTCGTCACTCATGCGGTAGGCACCTTTGAAAGATTACTGCTGGCGGCGCAGCCAGTTGAGCAGGTCGATGCGCGTGATGAGCCCCTGGAACTCACTGCCGTGCATGACGATCGCCACCATGCCGCGCTTGAAGATCTCCATGAGCTGCGGCACGGAGGCATCCACCGGCACCGTGACCAGATGACTCGCCATGGCGCGCGTCACCGGCTCGCTGAAGTGCTCGGGATGGGCGATGACCTCGAGCAGGATGTCTTCCTCATCGACGATGCCGACGATGCGCCCCTCCTGCATCACCGGCACCTGTGAGACGTCGTAGAGCTTCATGCGGCGGTAGGCCGCCATCACCGTCTCGGTACTGTTCACGGTAATGGCCGCGCGCTCGGTGTGGCGCCGCGCGATGAGGTCGCGCAGGTCCCCGAGGTGCTCGCGTTCGAAGAACCCCTGATCGAACATCCAGTAGTCGTTATAGACCTTGGAGAGGTACTTGTTGCCGCTGTCGCACACGAAACTGACGACGCGTCGCGGTTGCTGCTGCGCGCGGCAGTAGCGCAGCGCCGCCGCGAGCAGCGTGCCGGTGGAGGTGCCGGCGATGACCCCTTCCTTCTTCAGCAGCTCACGACAGGTGCGAAATGCTTCCGCATCCGGGATGGAGTAAGCCTGAGAAACGCGCGAGAAGTCCCCGACCGGCGGCACCGAGTCCCCGCCGATCCCCTCCACCAGCCAGGGGGTCATCTTCTCGGGCAACCGGCCGCTGGTGGCATAGCTTGCCAGGCCCGAACCCAGCGGATCCGCCAGCACCAGCTGCACCCCAGGGGCGGTGCGCGCGAAGAAATGCGTCAGCCCCGCGAGCGTGCCGCCGGTGCCCGCGCCGCACACCACCGCATCCAGCGCGTGCCCCATCTGCGCCCAGATCTCCGGCGCGGTGGTCTCCTCGTGCGCCTGAGCATTGGCGGGGTTACCGAACTGGTTGACGAAATAGGAGTCGGGAATCTCCTCCGCCAGACGCTCGGCAACGTCGCGGTAGTACTCCGGATGTCCCTTGCTCACATCCGAGCGCGTCATCATCACTTCCGCGCCCATGGCCCGAAGGTGAAAGATCTTCTCCTGGCTCATCTTGTCCGGGATCACGAGCAGCAGCCGATAGCCCTTCTGCGCGGCGACGAGCGCCAGTCCCAGGCCGGTATTGCCGGCGGTCGCCTCGATCAGCGTGCCGCCGGGCTTGAGCCGCCCCGAGCGCTCGGCCGCCTCGATGAGGTACAGCCCCACCCGATCCTTGATGGAGCCGCCGGGGTTCTGGTTCTCGAGCTTCAGGAACAGCTGGCACGGCCCGGTGTCGATGCGGCGCACGGCCATGAGCGGCGTGTTGCCGATCATCTGCAGCACGTTGGTGTAGGTCGGAGGTGGCATGGGCCGCTCTTGCGCAGTCACGGGCGCAATTGTACGCCGCGCAGGCGCGGGCGCCGCGCCGCCGCGTGGGCGCTCAGGCGGCGCCGCTGATGAGGCCTGAGTCGACCCAGCCGCGCAGCAGTGTCGCGGCCTGCACCGGCGCCTGAGCATCGCCGAGCTCATCACAAAGCAGCGCGCACAGTTCGCCGAACGGCCAGCCGCTGCGCGCGGCATCGAGCAGCGCCGCTTCGGTCGGGGGGAGCGAGCGAAAGTAGCTGGTCAGCTCCTGGCGCCACAGCAACCACTGGGTCGGGGTGTGGCTGAAGGCGGTCGGCGGTCGCTCGGTGTCGTCAGTGAGCGCCTGCCACAGCTGCGGCACGTTCCAGTTGAGGGCGAGGCGCTGCACGCTCGGATGCCACTGAAAGCGCAGCTGTGCCCATTGCTCGGGTGGCACGCGTGCGAGCGTGGCGTGTGTGAGGGGCGGCGCATCGGCGGCATCAAAGACGTGCGTCATGGCCCATTCCCAGCGGGCGAGCTGCGAGAGCACCGGGGCGGCCGCGTAATCCTCGTGCGCCTCGAGCAGGCGCGCGAGCTCATCCCCGTAGTGGCGGATGGAGAAAAACGGCGAATCGTGTGTGCGCACGTACTCGCTCGCGAGGGCGTCGAAGTCCGCATCCAGCAGCTTCGCGAGCGCCGGGTAATTCGCCGCCAGCGCCTCGGCGAGGCGGCTGCGGTAGGCGCCGGCGTAGATGCCGAGGCGCGTCTCAAGCGGCACGCGTGCGCTGCCCATGACGTGCGCTGCGACGGCCTCGCTGCCACGCAGCAGGTAGGCCTGGAAATCCACCTGCACGCCGGCAAGGTTGCTCATGAGGCTGCGGCGCGGCGCATTCGGGCCGTCCCCGCCGGCGGTGCGCTGAGCGTGCGCGCGCTCACGGCGCGCGCCTGTTCGAGCTCGGCGCACAGCTGCGCGAGCGGCGGGATGTGATCGTCGCGCTCGATCATCGTGGACACCGCGCCACAGTGGCGCAGCGCCGCCGCGTACAGCTCCCACACCGGATCGGGCACCGGATGATCGTGCGTATCCACCAGGTAGTCGCCGTGATTCTCGTGACCGGCCAGGTGGATCTGCTGCACCCGCTCGGCGGGTACGGCGCTCAGGTAGGTGAGCGGGTCGAACTCGTGGTTCACGGCGCTCACGTAGATGTTGTTCACGTCGAGGAGTATCAGGCAGTCGGCGCGCAGCGCCACCTCGCGCAGGAACTCCCACTCGGTGAGGGGCGAGTCGCGGAAGGCGACGTAGCTGGAGACGTTCTCGAGGAGGATGCGCCGGCCGAGGATGTCCTGCACAGTGCGCACGCGCTCGACCACATGCGCCAGGGCCTCTTCGGTGTACGGCAGCGGCAGCAGGTCGTGGGTGTTGGCTCCGGCGATGCCGGTCCAGCACAGATGATCGGACACCCACGCCGGCTCGAGGCGCTGCGCGAGCGCCTTCACCTGGGCGAGGTACTCACGGTTCAGGGGTGCGGTGCTGCCGATCGAGAGCGACACGCCGTGCATCGCGAGCGGATAGCGCTCGCGAAAGCGCATCAGGTAGTGCAGCGGCTTACCGCCGGGGACCAGGTAATTCTCGGTGAGTACCTCGAACCAGTCCACGTGCGGGCGATCCGCGAGGATCGCCTCGTAGTGATCAACCCGCAGACCTAAGCCGAATCCGAGCGAGGGGCGCGTGAGCATGGCTGGGGAAAGCGGGCCGGGCTTCCAGGCCCGGCCCGCCACCGCTTACTTGGCTTTCGCCTTGGCGGCGTCGCAGTCAGCCTGGGTCATCTCGAGGAACCCCTTGCCCTTGCAGGAGTTCTGGCCCTTGCAGGCGTTGTTGGCGCTCTTGCAGGCCGAGTGTCCCTTGCAGGAGTTGACCCCGGCGCATTTCACTTTTGCTTCATCGGCGCGGGCGGTGCTCACCGCCGCCGTCGAGAACATCACCGCGGCGGCCGCGGCGAGTGCAACACTGGATAGAATTTTTGAAGTCATTCGCAGTCTCCTCTAGAGGCAACATGGAACGCCGCGGATTGTACGCCTAGTACCCTCACCAGACCTGTGTCGCACATGAACGACGTAAGTGCTTCCGTGCCAACACAATTCCCCGCCCCGGCGCGGTAGCGGCAATGCGGCCGTACAGTAGACCGGCGCTTGCGGTACTGGATTGCAAGCGCCCGCAAGGTCGCTGTTGGGGCCGCACGTCGCCAGCTGCAGCGCACCAGAATCGAGTAGAATTTCTATACCTGCGCCTGTTCCCCCTTTGCGCGCTCCACCAGCGGCCCTGAAGATAAGTGACGGAATGACCGACGCCTCACGTGACGCCATTTCCCTGCGGGGCGCACGCCAGAACAACCTGAAGAACCTCGACCTCGACTTACCGCTCGGGGAGCTCATCGTCGTCACCGGCGTGTCCGGTTCGGGCAAGTCCTCGCTGGTCTTTGACACGCTGTATGCCGAAGGTCAGCGCCGCTACGTCGAAACGTTCTCGCCCTACGCGCGGCAGTTCCTCGATCGTATGGACAAGCCCCAGGTCGACTCGATCAGCGGCATACCACCGGCGATCGCCATCGACCAAACCAACCCGGTGCGCACCTCGCGCTCCACCGTCGGCACGATGACCGAGCTGAACGATCATCTGAAGCTGCTCTTTGCCCGCGTTGCGGCGCTTCACTGCCAGCGCTGCGGGCGGCCCGTGCGCCAGGACAGCGCCGAGAGTATCTACGCGGATCTGCGCACCCGCGCCGCAGCGCGCGCAGACCCGCGCCTGCTGCTCACCTTTCCGGTGAGCGTGCCGGCCAACTTCAGCGTCGAGGAAGTGCGCGAACTGCTGGCGCGGCAGGGCTACACGCGCTACTTCGGCGCGCCGGTCACCACGGCCGCGGCGAGCGCCGCGGCGGCGCCCGCGCGGCGCGGCAGGAAGCGCGCGCCGCCGGCCGCGCCCCCCGTGGTCACGCTCGAGGTCGTGCAGGACCGACTGCGTGCCGGCACGAGCGAGCGCGGGCGCGTGCTCGAGTCACTGGAGGCGGCGCTGCGCGTCGGGCGCGGGCGCGTGAGCGTGCAGGTGGTCGATGAGTCGGACCCGCCCCGGAGCCTGGACACGTGGCGCTATTCGAGCGAGCTGCACTGCGCTGAGTGCGATCTGGCGTACCGCGCCCCGAGCCCGAGCCAGTTCTCCTTCAATTCGCCCCTGGGGGCGTGCGACACCTGTCGCGGCTTCGGGCGCACCATCGGCATCGATTACGGACTCGTGATCCCGGATGAGACCAAGTCGCTGCGCGGCGGGGCGATCAAGCCCTGGCAGAGCAAGTCCTACGCGGAGTGCCAGGAGGATCTGGAGAAGTTCGCGAAGCTGCGCGGCATCCCCCTCGATACGCCGTGGCGCGAGCTCGGCAGTGAAGCGCGCCACTGGGTGATCGAGGGCGAAGGCGCCTGGTCGAAGAAGGTCTGGTACGGCGTGAAGCGCTTCTTCGCGTGGCTCGAGACGCGCGCCTACAAGATGCACGTGCGCGTGCTGCTGTCGCGCTACCGTGCCTACACGCCCTGCACGGCCTGCGCGGGCGCGCGTCTTAAGACCGAGGCGCTCTTGTGGCGTATCGGTGACGCGCAGCTTGCGCGCACGGCTCTGGGCGACCGCGCACCCTTTCGGCCTGAGGGCACCGCCTGGAGTGCGGACACACTCAGCGGGCTCCCCGGCCTCTCGATACATGACCTCGTGCTGCTGCCCCTCGAGCGCAGCTACCAGTTCTTCCAGCAGCTGCGCCTGCCCGCCCCGCTCGATGAAGCCACCGAGCTTTTGCTCGGGGAGATCCGCGGGCGCTTCCGCTACCTGGTGGAGGTGGGCCTGGGCTATCTCACCCTCGATCGGCAGTCGCGCACGCTCTCGGGCGGTGAGGTGCAGCGCATCAATCTCACCACCGCGCTCGGCACCTCCCTCGTCAACACCCTGTTCGTGCTCGATGAGCCCTCGATCGGTCTGCATCCGCGCGACATGCTGCGCGTCATCGGGGTGATGAAGCGCCTGCGCGATGCCGGCAACTCCCTCGTCGTGGTCGAGCACGACCCGCAGATCATGCTGGAGGCGGACCGCATCCTCGATCTGGGACCCGGGGCCGGCGAGCGCGGCGGGCACATCGTCTTCTTCGGAACCCCGGCGGCGATCCGCGCCGAGGCCGGCTCACTCACCGGCCAGTACCTAAGCGGCGCGAAGCGCGTCACGGGCACACCCGCGGCCGCGCCGCGCGTGCGCCCGCCCGCCGGCGGCGGCGTCGTGGCCGAGGCGCGCTCAAACCGCTGGCTCGAGCTCAAGGGCGCGTGCGAGCACAACCTGAAGAACATCGACGTGCGCATTCCGCTGAAGCGCCTGGTGTGCGTCACCGGCGTGTCCGGATCGGGCAAGTCGACGCTGGTCGAGGACGTGCTGTACCCGGCGCTGCTCAAGTATCGCGGCCGCCCGACAGAGGCACCAGGGCAGTTCACCGGCCTTGCCGGCGCGGAGCTCATCGACGATGTGATCATGGTCGATCAGAACCCGATCGGTCGCACCACGCGCTCCAATCCTGCAAGCTACGTCGGCGCCTTCGATGCGATCCGCGCCCTGTTCGCCGCGGAGCCCGCCGCCCAGGAGCGCAAGTACACCCCCGGGACCTTCAGCTTCAACTCCGGTAACGGCCGCTGTCCGACCTGCAGTGGCAACGGCTTCGAGCACGTGGAGATGCAGTTCCTCTCCGACGTGTACCTGCGCTGCCCCGATTGCGACGGCCGCCGCTATCGCGATGAGGTGCTCGACATCCGCCGCGAAGGCGCCGACGGGCGGCGCCTGAACATCGCCGAGGTGCTCGAACTGACGGTGTCGGAGGCGGGCGCGTTCTTTGCGGATGCGCCCGAGGTCGCGCAGCGCCTGGGACCGCTCGCCGATGTGGGACTTGAGTACCTGAAACTCGGGCAGCCGGTGCCGACGCTCTCCGGCGGTGAAGCGCAGCGCCTGAAGCTCGCCGGGCACCTGGCGGCGGCGGGCTCCGTGCTCTCGAGCACCACGCATCGCGGCAAGCTGTTCCTGTTCGATGAGCCGACCACGGGGCTGCACTTCGAGGACGTGGCGAAGCTGCTGAGGGCGTTTCGCAAGCTCCTGGTCGCCGGACACTCGCTGCTCGTCATCGAGCACAACCTCGACGTCATCCGCGCGGCCGACTGGATCATCGACCTTGGGCCCGAGGGCGGCGAGCAGGGCGGGCAGATCGTGGCCGCCGGCACCGCAGCGCAGGTGCGCGCCGCGCCGCGCTCCTTCACCGGCCAGGCGCTCGCCGCCTACGAGCAGGCGTTGTCGCCAGCGGCCGGAGCGCAGCTGCTCGGCGCGCTCGCCGAGCCGCCCGCACCGTATGCGGCGGCCGCAGGGCGCGGCCGCCACGCGATCGTCATCCACAACGCGCGCGAGCACAACCTGAAGAACATCGACGTCGAGATCCCGCGCGATCGCTTCACGGTGATCACCGGGGTGTCGGGCTCGGGAAAATCAACGCTCGCCTTCGACATCCTCTTCAACGAGGGGCAGCGGCGGTACCTGGAGTCGCTGAACGCGTACGCGCGGCAGTTCGTGCAGCCGGCGGCGCGCCCGGACGTGGATGCCATCTTCGGTATTCCACCGACGGTTGCGATCGAGCAGCGCACCAGCCGCGGCGGGCGCAAGAGCACCGTGGCGACGCTCACCGAGATCTACCACTTCCTGCGCCTGCTGTACGTGAAGCTCGGCACCCAGTACTGCCCGGACTGCAGCGTCGCGATCGAGCCGCAGAGCCCGGCCTCGATTGCCGCGCGGCTGCTGCGCGACTACAAGGGCAAGCGCATCACGCTCCTGGCGCCGCTCGTCATCGCCCGCAAGGGCTACTACACCGATCTCGCCAAATGGGCGGCGAAGAAGGGCTTCAGGAGTCTGCGGGTGGACGGGGAGCTGCTGCCCACCGCGCCCTGGCCGCGCCTGTCGCGCTTCCGCGAGCACACGCTCGAGCTGCCGGTGGCCGAGGTGGATGTGAGCGTGAAGAACGAGGTGGCGCTGCGCGCGGGGCTTGCGCGCGCGCTCGACTTCGGCAAGGGGCTGGTGCACGTGCTCGCGCCCAAGGCGGCGCGCGTGACGGTGTTCTCCACCAAGCGCGCCTGCCCGGCCTGCGGCAAGAGCTTCGCGGAACTGGACCCGCGTCTGTTCTCCTTCAACTCCAAGCACGGCTGGTGCGAGGGCTGCTACGGCACGGGCGTGGAGATGCCCGGATTCGATGCCGAGCAAAGCGGCGAGGAGCTGTGGTGGAACGAGTGGTACGCGCACGAGCCGCAGTGCTGCTCGCACTGCCAGGGTGAGCGGCTCAATCCGACCGCGCTCAACGTGCGCTTCCGCGAGCGCTCGATCGCCGCGCTCGCCGGCGAATCCGTCGCCGCGAGCCAGGAGTTCTTCGCCCGCCTGCGTCTCGGACCGCGCGAGCGCGCCATCGCCCGCGACCTGCTGGCCGAGATCCGCGCGCGCCTGAAGTTCCTCGAGCGCGTGGGACTCGGGTACCTGCAGCTCGATCGCGCGGCGCCGACGCTCTCGGGCGGGGAGGCGCAGCGCATCCGTCTCGCCGCGCAGCTGGGCTCTAACCTGCAGGGCGTGTGCTACGTGCTCGATGAACCCACGATCGGCCTGCACCCGCGTGACAACGAGATCCTGCTCGAGTCGCTGCGTGAGCTCGCCGGGCACCGCAATACCCTGGTGGTGGTCGAGCACGACGAGGAGACCATCCGGCGCGCCGACTATGTGCTGGACTTAGGTCCGCAGGCGGGCGTGCGCGGCGGCGAGGTGGTCGGCGCCGGCACCGTCAAGGATCTCATCCGCAACCCGCGCTCCACCACGGGGCGCTTCCTGCGCGCCCCGCTGCTGCATCCGGCGCAGCCGCACCGCCCCGTGAATGCCGCGACCGCGCACCTGACACTCGAGCGCGTCGCGCTGCACAACGTGAAGGGCACGGACGTGCGCATCCCGCTCGCGCGCCTCGTGGTGATCAGCGGCGTCTCCGGCTCGGGCAAGTCCACCGTGGCGCGCGATGTGCTGTACGCGAACCTCAAACGGCTGCTGGGCGAGCAGGCGCAGCGCGGCAGGGCGCGCCGGCGCGCAACGCGCGCGCCGCTCCTCGGCTGCGCGGCGGTGCACGGCCTTGAGCACCTCGAGCGCGTGCTGGAAGTGGACCAGACACCCATCGGCAAGACGCCGCGCTCCTGTCCGGCCACCTACATCGGCTTCTGGGACGAGATCCGGCGCATCTACGCCGGCACGACCGAGGCGCGTATCCGCGGCTACAGCAACAGCCGCTTCTCGTTCAACACCGCCGGCGGGCGCTGCGAGGCCTGCGAAGGCCAGGGCGTGAAGACCATCGAGATGAGCTTCCTCCCCGACGTGAAGGTGCTGTGCGATGTGTGCGGCGGCCGGCGCTTCAACTCCGAGACGCTCGCGGTGCTGTGGCGCGAGAAGAGCATCGGCGATGTGCTGGCGATGGACGTGGACGACGCGGTCGACTTCTTCGGCGCCCATCCGCGCGTACACCACGCGCTCAAGCTCCTGCAGGACGTCGGCCTCGGCTACCTCACGCTCGGGCAGCCGAGCCCGACCTTGTCCGGCGGCGAAGCGCAGCGCATCAAGCTGGTCACCGAACTCTCCAAGGTGCGCGACGAGGTCGGGCACGACCCGCGCCACCGACCCAAGCGCACGCTCTACGTCCTCGATGAGCCCACCGTCGGGCTGCACATGGCCGATGTCGAGAAGCTCACCCACGTCCTGCACCGCCTGGTCGCAGCCGGCAACACCGCCGTCGTGGTCGAGCACAACCTCGACGTCATGGCCGAAGCGGACTGGATCATCGACCTGGGACCCGAGGCCGGTGAGGCAGGCGGGCGCATCGTGGCGCAGGGAACGCCGGCGCACATCGCGCGCCACCGCAGCAAGTCGCACACCGGCCGGGTGCTCGATACTTTCCTGCGCGAGCGTACGCTGCCGATCGCGGCGGCCGGATAATGGGCTTCGGAGAGCTTCGCATGAGAATCGTGAGACCCTGCGCCGCGCTGCTGCCCGCGCTCCTCTTGTCGGCCGCCGCGGCCGCCGAGCCCTCGGCGCCCGCGCCCTACCTGGCCGGGCTCAGCGGGGAGTGGGACCTCACCGGCACCGTGCAGGGCAAGCCCGCTCACTACCGCGCCCACGGCGCCTGGGTGCTCGAGGGCACCTGGCTCGAATTCTCCATGAGGGACGTGGCGACGCCCCCGGCATACGAGGCGCGGGTCTACCTCGGTTACGACCGCAGCGCGGACGATTACATCGCGCACTGGCTGGACAAATTTGGGGCCGCGGGGGCGCGCGTGGTCGCAACCGGACATCGCAACGGGCGCACGCTGGTGCTTGACTTCCCCTACGCCTCGGGCGCGTTACGCGACACCCTGACGCTCGCGGATGCGGGCCGCGGCACGCTGCTCATCGAGTCGCAGGAAAAGGACGGCCACTGGTCGACCTTTGCCCTCTATCAGATGAAACGCCTCAGCGCCGATTCGCACTAGGAGGCCCGCCATGGCCCACGATCTGGTGTGCTGGAAATGCGGCGCCTCCCTCGCCGCGCTCACCCTGCCGCTGCGGCGGCTCGAGGAGTGCCCGGCGTGTCATGCCGAGCTGCACGTGTGCCGCATGTGTGTCGAGTACGATACGCGCGTCGCCAAGCACTGCCGCGAGCCGACCGCCGAGGAAGTTAACGATAAGACGCGTGCGAACTTCTGCGATCACTTCAAACCGCGCCCCGCCGCCTACGTTCCCCCCAACACCGTCGAGGTCGACAAGGCGCGCGCGGAACTGGACAAACTCTTCGGCAAGCGCTGAAAAAGTGCTCGCCCTGCCGCACGCGGCCGGCGGCACGGCGCAGGGCCGTGTCCTTCGCGCTCAAGTTCGCCGGATAATGAACCCGTGCGCCCGGGCACCCTCGAGGCCGCACGACACCAGGAGTGAGTACATGATGGCATCGAACCGGCCGCGCGCGCGGCACTGCGCACTCGTGTGCGCCGCGGCCCTGTTACCGGCGCTCGCCCTGGGTGCGCCGACAGCGGCCGCCCCCTCCGCGGCACCTTCCGCACACGCCTGGGAAGGCGGCGACAATCCGCAAGCTCTCGAGAGCTGGGTGAACCAGAAGCTCAAGCACGCGGACGCGGCAGTCGCACGGCTGCTCGCGGTGAAGGGGCCGCGCACGGTGGACAACACGCTCGCCGTTTATGACGAAGCCTTCGGCACGCTCCTCGATGCGCAGACGCAGGCGCAGGTGCTCTACGGGGTCGGGGCCACCAAGGAGCTGCGCGACAAGGCGCAGGCGCTCACGCAAACGGCGAGCGCTGCCCTGACGGCACTCGCCCTGAACCCGGCCGTTTACCAGGCCCTGAGCGCCGTTGCGACACCGGCCGATGCGGGCACGCGTCATTACCTGGAGCACACGCTGCTCGAGTACCGCCTCGCCGGGGTCGACAAGGACGAGGCGACCCGCGCCAAGATCAAGGTGCTGCAGGACAAGATCACCGAGCGCGGGCTGGCGTTCGAGCGCACTGTGCACGATGACGTGCGCACCATCAGCGTCGAGCCGTCGCAGCTCGACGGCCTGCCCGAGGACTACCTCGCCTCGCACAAGCCCGATGCGCACGGGCAGGTGAAGATCACGACCGACCCGCCCGATGCCTACCCGCCGCTGAAGTTCGCCAACAACGCGGAGCTGCGCCACAAGCTGTGGCTCGCGGCGCATTCGGTGGGCTTCCCGGCCAACACCGAGATCCTGCGCGCGCTGCTCGAAGCGCGCGAGGAACTCGCGCATCTTCTGGGCTACGGCACCTGGGCCGATTACGCCATGGCCGACCAGATGATCGGTTCGCCGGCGAAGCTCGCGGAATTCCTCAAGAAGGTCGACGACGCCTCGCGCGAGCCGGGCGCGCGCGAGGATGCGGCGCTGCTGAGCTTCGTGCAGCAGAAGGATCCGAGCATCAAGAAGATCTCCGCCGCCGATGCGCGCTACTGGCAGGAGCAGTACCGGCGCGCCACGTTCAATTTCGACTCGCAGAGCGTGCGTCCCTACTTTGCGTACGCGGCGGTCGAGCGCGGCGTGATCGATACCGCTTCACGGCTCTTTCACGTGCAGATCAAGCCGGTGTCCGGAGTGCGCACCTGGCACCCCTCGGTCACCACCTACGCGGTGTTCGATGGCCCAACGCAGCTGGGCACCATCTACCTCGACATGCACCCGCGCGAGGGCAAGGACAAGTGGTTCTCGACCCAGCCGCTCACGGCCGGCGTACGCGGGCGCCAGCTCCCCGAGGGCGCGCTGGTGTGCAACTTCCCCGGCGGCACGCCCGGGGATCCGGGACTCATGCAGTACGGGGACGTCGTCACCTTCCTGCACGAGTTCGGTCACCTCATGCACCACGTGATCGGCGGCCAGAACCGCTTCGCCGGCGAAGGGGGCTTCAGCGTCGAGGGGGACTTCGTCGAGGCGCCCTCGCAGATGCTCGAGGAGTTCTTCCACGACTATGGCGTGCTGTCCTCCTTCGCACGCCAGTACCAAACCGGCGCGGTGCTGCCGCAGGAGCTGTATGCGCGCATGACGCGCGCCGACGCCTACGGTCGCGCGGCCGATGAGCTGCGTCAGCTGCAGTTCACCGCGGTGTCACTCGACTTTCACACGATGCAGCCTGCGGCGCTGAACTTCGATCAGGTCTACCAGCGCGACTTCGAGCACTACAACAGCACCGCGTACGTGCCCGGGGATCACTTCTGGGCCTCGTTCACGCACCTGAATGGCTACAGCTCCAACTACTACACCTATGTCCTGGACAAGGTGATCGCGCTGGATTTCTTTGCGCAGTTTGACCCGCGCAACCTGATCGGCGGCCCGACGGGCATGCGTTACCGGCAGACGGTGCTTGCGCCGGGTGCCTCAAAGCCCGCAGCGCAGCTGGTGCGCGACTTCCTCGGCCGCGATACGAACCTCGATGCCTACCGCCGCTGGATGCTCGCGGAGTTTGCCAGCCCCGCTACGGCTTCTTCATCCGCTCGCTGAGTCGTTCGAGGAGCTTGGAGAAGGGCGAGTTCTTCTGCACTTCAACGCGCAGGTGGCGCACGCCGCTCTCGTTGAGCGTCTCACCGCTGCCGTTGTCGATCGACAGCTGGCTCGCGCCCAGGATCTCGAGCGTCTCCTCGAGCGACTGCGGGCCGCGCTTCTCGCGCGCCCCCACCTTGCCGGCCACGCGGCCGCGCTCCGCGGGCGCTGCGGGGGCGCGTGCGGGGGCAGGCGGTGGCGCCGCCGCCGTCTGCGTCATGGCCCGTCCCACGGCAACTTTAGGGATCGGCCGGCCGGGGAGCTTGCGCCCGGCGGCATCGGCGAGGCCCGGCGTCGCGGCAGGCGTGCCCGGGCGTGCGGAGAGCTTGGCGACCTGCTCGCGCGCGCCGTCATCATCGATCAGCTTGAACTCGTCCACCGGAGCGGGCGTCGCGACCGGCCCACCGAGGGTGGCGGCCTGCTTGTCCTGCTCGGTCGCGCGCGCCTTTTCCTGCGGGCTCACCGGCACCACGGCGACGGAGGTGAACTCCGAGCGCACGTAATGCGCGACCTGCTTGGCGGAGATCGCGTCGCTGAAGAATCCTAGGCGCAGCCCGTACCACTTGCGTGCGTCGCGGCTGCCCTCGACCGTGTAGAGCGTGTAGGCGCTGAAGATCGCCAGCGGCGGCACCTTGTCGAGTTCGACCGCCTGCACCGACCACTGCAACTGCACCGCGAACAGCACCGGCGCGTTTTGTGTGACGGCTTCCTTGAGCGCCTCGCGCGTGCCGGTGTCATCGGGCTTCAGCAGCGGGATGGCGCCGTGCGCGGGGTCTGCGGCCGGCGGCGGCTCGCTGCCCTCGGGGCGGCGCGTCTCGAGCATTTTCAGCACCTGCGTGTCGCTCAGGTTGTTCTTCGCGGGCGCCGCATCCTTCGGTGGTTGCGGCGGCAGCGGCGCGCGCATCAGGCGTGTCTCGCCCGTCGCACTCGCATCGCCCAGCGCCTGCAGCACTTCACGCACATTCGAATCGCCGAAGACGCCCTTGGCGCCCTTTTCACTCTTCTCGGGCTGCGCGGCGCGCGCAGCCGGCGTCGCCGCCCTGGCCGGCGGCATCGCAGGCGCGGCGGCCCGCGGCGCCGCGGCACGCGCAGGGGCCACAGGGGCGTTGGTCGCCGGTGCCGCGGGCGGGCGGCGCGCCGGGTTCTGCGGCGCGGCCGTCGGCCGTGCGGCGGGGGCTGTTGGTTTGGTGGCCGCCGGTTTGACCGCGGGGCGGGCGGTGGCGGCGGACGGCGCGCGCATCGCCGGTGCCGCCTTCAACACCGGCGCGCGCAGGGCGAGCGACTCCATCGGCAGCGGTTGCGGCGGCGGAAACGGCGGCGGCGGCGGCGGGGTCACGGCAGCGGGTGCGGGCGCTGAGCGCGGCGTGCTGACCTGTTGCTGGGGACCGGCGGCGTGCTGCGCCTGCGCGGCTTGGGCCGCCGCGGCGCGCTCGCGCAGCTTGCGCCCCGGAGCCTCACCGGCCCACGCCCCCGGATAAATCTCGCGCACGACGCTCAGCCATTCTTCGGCCTCGGCGAGGGTGGCGAAATAACCCATGTGCAGACGGAAGCGTTCGCGGCCTTCCTCGAAGCGGCGGCTCACGAAAAAGTTGAAGCGCTTCAGTTCCGGCAGATCCGTCTGCGCGAGCGCCATGGGCGTAGTCGATGAGCAAAGATTGAGAACGAACGGCCCCGCGTTGCTCGCGGACACCGCCGCATCCCCTGCTCCGACGCGAGCCGCGTCAGAGGCGAAGTTGGGCGTTGCTGTCATAAAAAACTTCCCCGAAACCGAAACCCTCAACGGCCACGGTCTTGGCGGAAACTGCGAGTTCACGCGACGGGATGGGAGTGCGAGCGTTCGCGCCTCGTGCGCGATCGTGGCAGCCCCGCCGTCATAGGAACCCGTCCTTTAGACCGGTGGCTTTGCGTCCCCGTCTTTCGACGGGTTTGCCCTTGTCACTGACCCAGAGTGTCAAAGCGTCGCGGTTTGGAGTCAAGTACTGAAATGTGCGAAGCCTCTCAAGTGCTGTGATGTACGCGCAACGGGCGCGCATTGCGTCGTCTTATGTCTCAAGGTGACGACACCACGGCGCCCCAGAAGCGCCCGGCATTTACCAGATGATGTGCAAAGAAGCCCTCGCTCAGATCCGCAGAGGCCACCGCCACACCGCGATGCGGCGCGTGCACGAAGCGGCCGGCGCCAAGATAAACGCCCACGTGATCGATGCCGCCGGATCGCATGCGGAAGAAAACCAGATCCCCCGGCAACAGCTGCGTCAGCGGTACCGCTTGTGCGGCGCGCTGCTGTGCCGCCGCCGTGCGCGGAATGCTGATGCCAACCTGCGCGTGCACGAACAGCGCGAGCCCGCTGCAATCGAAGCCGCTGAGATCCGCACCGCCGAACTCGTACGAGGTGCCGATGAGGGAGGCCGCAAGGTTGGCGATCGCCGCGCCCGATGGCGCTTCAGCCTGCGGCGGCGTGGTTGCGGGGAGCTGCGCGGCGGGCGGGCGCGAGCGGATGAGGCTGCAGCCACTTAGCAGCAGCGCACTGAGCAGGAGCGCGGTGCGCAGGCACGGCGGACTCGCAGCGTGCACCGTGCGCTAACGCGCGCGCGCGGGCGCCTTCGGTTGCGCCGGCGCGCGGGCGCGCGCGGCGCTCAGGCGCGCGAGCGCCTCGATGCCATCGTGGGTGTAGCGCTGCACGCCACGCCGTCCGGAGCGCGTTGCCCCGAGCATCGCGGCCCCGAGGGTGCGCGCCGCGATGCCGCGATAGACGGCGTACTTGCCCGCGAGCAGTGGATTCACGAGCGGCATGAGGGTCGTCGCGAGAAGTTCCAGCGGCCGCATCTCCGCGCGCCAGCCGAGCAGCATCGAGGGCTGCAGGATGTCGAGCGACTCGAAGCCGAGCGCCTCGAGCTCCTCCTCCATCTCCCCCTTGGTGCGCAGGTAGAAATTGCGCGACGCGGGATTGGCGCTCACGCTGGAGATGACCGCGAAGCGCCGCGCGCCCGCCGCCTTGGCCACGCGCGCGAAGGCGAGCACGGCCTCCAGGTCCACCGCGCGAAAGCGCTCGCGCGAGCCCGCCCGGCGCATCGTCGTGCCCAGGCAGCACAGCGCGGCCTCGCAGCTGATGCCCTTCAGCTGCGTCTCGATGTTCTCGAATTGCACGATGCGGTTGGCGAGGCGCGAATGCTCGCGGCCGAGCGGACGGCGCGTGATCGCGAGCACACGGGCGATGTCGGGTGCCTCGAGCAGCGCATCGAGCGTGCGTGCGCCGGTCAGTCCGGTCGCCCCGGCCAGCAAGACGATCTTCGCATCAGCGTCGGCCATCGTGGTCCCGCCCGCGCACGGGCGTTTGTTTTGCTCGGTCAAGCTTAGGAGTGCGCGCCTTCCACGGCAAGGGCGGCGCGCGTGCCGTGTGCGCGCGCGTGCAGGCTCAGGAGCTCTCGCTCAGATCGGGTCGTAGCAGCTCACGCTGATGGTCTGCGTCTGACCCGGGCTCACGCTGATGTCGCGGCGTACGTCGCGGTAGCCCTCGCGTGAACCGATCACCGTATAGCGGCCGGGTTTGAGGTCCACCTCGCGACGCGTGAAGCTGCCGAAGGCGCCCACATTCATGATGGTCACCTGCGTGAAGCCATCGGACACCAGCGACAGGTGCACGGGGTGCTCGAACTCCGGCAGCAGCGCCGAGACGCGCGCCATCTGCAGCCGCAGCACCGGGCCCGGCGAGCTGATCTGCTGCGCGTTCTGCAGGAGCGTCGCCGCCTGCGCGCGCGCGTCCGCGGACGCCAGCAGGTCGGGTCGATCGATGATCGCCTGCAGGGAATCATTGAGCTCCAGTCGACCCCGGGCCCGATCCCGGCCCTCCTGGGCGAAGGCCTGTGACGGATCGGAGCGCAAAATGGCGCTGTAGGCCGTCACCGCATCATCCCAGCGCTCGTCCGCCTCGGCGTCCTCGGCGCGCGTGCGCTGCGTGCCGAAGCCGCGCCCGCGCATGGCCGCATCGACCCGCCTGAGCCCGTCGGCAGCTTCCGCGCCGTTCGGGCGCACCGCCCGGGCGCGCTCGAAGGCGGCACGCGCCTCCTCGAGCCGGCCGGCGCCGAGTGCCGCAAAACCCTCGCCTGCCGCCTTGGCGTAGCGATCATCGCCGAAGCCCTCGACGGCGGGCGCAGGTGCAGCGGTCCCCTTGGCGGCAGACGCCGCGCCCTTTGTGCCGCTGCTCGCGCCCGGCTCTGCGGCCGCGGCGGTGGTGGCTGCGAGCTCACGCGCGCGGGCCTGCCCGGCGAGTGCGCGTGGGTCCTGCGGCGCGATGCGAACGGCGAGCTCGTAAGCCTGCAACGCGAGCGTGCGCTCGTGGTCGGCGAGCGCGCGCTCCCCGGCGGCAAGCTCGGACGCCAGTGCCGCCGGCGCCGCCTGCTCGACGTTGTCGAGCAGCTGATTCGCCTCGACCATCTGCGTCTGCGCGCTCGCAATTGTGCCCGCATCGTGCGCGCCCTCCGCCTGTGCTGCCCGGGACTTGGCGGCGGCGAAGTCCTCTCCTGCCCAGATGCTGGCACCGCGCGCCTCGAGCGCCGTGATGCGCTGCTCGAGCAGAATGTGGTCCGCTTTCAGCTGCGCCAGCGCGCTCGACTGCAAGGTGGCCGCGGCGCTCGGCGGCGGCGCCTGGGCGGTGCCTGTGCCCGCCGGCGCCCCGCCCGGGAGCCAGCGCGGCACCCACAGGAGGGCCGCGGCGACGACCGCCGCAAGGCCGGCGATGACAACCAGCGCACGCGGCAGCCCACTGCGCATCGGTTCAGGTCGCGGACGCGGCAGCGGCGCCTCGCGCACCTCTTCCCAGATGCCGGCCCCATCGACATCTCCCGTCACGGGGGTTGGCGTCAGCGGGGGCACCGCTTCGGCAGGCACCAAGGGCGGTGCAGCGTGCGGCGACATCGGTGGCAGCGTGAGGCGCTCCTGCGGCGGCACCGTCTCGTTCGCCGCTCCCGCGGGCGCTTCCTCGTCGAAGTCGAATGTCAGGGTATCGTTGAGCGAGGCGTCGAGCTCGTCGATCACATCGCGCATGCTCGCCGGCCGGCGCTTCGGATCCTTCTCGAGCATGGCCCCCACCAGGGTGGCCAGCTGCGGGGGAATCTGCTGTGCGGGCACGAGCGGCGGCACTGGCTCTTCCTGCACGCGCTTGGCATCAAACTGCGGATAGTGCGGCGGGTAGCGCGAGAGCAGCTCGTACGCAAGTGCTCCGAGTCCGTAGATGTCATCCCCGCTCGTCGGCGGCTCGCCGCGCAACTGCTCCGGGCTCGCGGTGAAGGGCGACAGGCCGCGCACCATCGAGTCCGTGCCCGGATCGAGCGAATCGCCGGAAACGCCGAAGTCGGCGAGCTTCACGCGGCCGCGCTCATCTAACAGCACATTGCCGGGCTTAAGGTCGCGGTGGATGACGCCGCGCTCGTGGGCGTGCTCGAGCGCGCGGGCGACTTCGATCAGCACCGGGACGATCGTGAGGTAGCCCGCGCCGCGCAGGCGCTTCAGGTCCCCGCCCGTTGCCAGCTCCATGGGCAGAAGAAACGTCGTGCCTTCGCGCTCGGGCGGGAAGACCTTGAGGATGCCCGGATGATCCAGGCGGCTCGCGCTCTCGTACTCGTGCACCAGCGCGACCCACGCCGCAGCGCTGCGTCCGGCGGACGGATGCAGGATCTTGAGCGCGATGTCCGTGCCGCTTTGCGGGTCGAACGCGCGCCACACCTCGCCCTGCCCGCCGACGCCGAGTCGCTCGCGCAGGACGTAGCGGCTGTTCAGGAGCTGCCCGTTGTTTGCTGTCGCCGCCTCGTTCATGTCCCATCCGCCGCAGGCGACCGCGCCGCCCGTGCACCTATGACAATTGTCACCCCCGCACGATCAGGAAAGTGATGCGGGAGACAGCTTTCTAGTATGCCACCGTCGGGCGCAGCGGGCCGCGCGTTCGCCCGCAGGACGGCCGGGGGCGCGCGTTAGAGGCCCAGGGACAGCTGCGCGCCGGGCGGCGTCGGCGGGCGGAACAGCGTTGTGTTCAATTCGCCGCGGCGGGAAGCGTTGAGCCCGTGTCTGCGACAGGCGAGGTGGAAGCGGTTGCGCAAGAGCTCAGCGAACGGCCCCGTGCCGCGCATGCGCGTGCCGAAGCGCGGATCATTGTCGCGCCCGCCGCGCATGTCCCGGATGAGCGACATCACGTGGCCTGCGCGCTGCGGATAGTGCTCCTGCAGCCACTCACGGAAGAGGTCCTTGATTTCATACGGCAGGCGCAGCAGCACGTACCCGGCCCAGCCGGCCCCCGCCGCGGCGCACGCTTCCAGGATCGCCTCGATCTCGTGGTCATTCAGCGCCGGGATGACCGGGGCCACGAGTGCGCCGCTCGGAACTCCGGCGGCATTGAGCTCGCGCAGCGCACGCAACCGTGCCTGCGGTGCGGCCGCACGCGGCTCGAGCGTGCGCTTGAGCTCCGGATCCAGGGTGGTAACGCTCACCGCAACACTCGCCAGCCCCTGGCCTGCCAGCTCCGTGAGCAGATCCAGATCGCGCATTACGAGCGCGCCCTTCGTAATCACCGTGACCGGATGGCGCGTACGCACCAGCACTTCCAGGATCGAGCGCGTCACTTTCATGCGCCGCTCGACCGGCTGATACGGGTCGGTGTTGGCGCCGAGTGTGATGGGCTTGCAGACATAGCCTGGACGCGCGAGCTGCTTCTCGAGCACGGCGGCCGCATCGGCCTTGTAAAAAAGCCGGGTCTCGAAATCGAGACCCGGGGAGAGCCCCATGTACGCATGGCTCGGGCGCGCATAGCAGTTGTGGCTCACCACGCCGTCGGCGATGAAGTCCTCGGTGCCCGTGGTGATGTCGTAGAGGCGCATCGTCTTCCCCAAAGGCTCGATGCTCACTACCCGCAGTTTGGCGGTGCTCTTGACGGCCTGCCCTGCGATGTCGCGTTTGCGCGTGATCGCAGGATCCATCGTGTGAAAAAAGCGCAGGTGTTCGCGCAACCCGCCCACGATGCGCACGTAGTCGATGGGCTTAGTATGTCTGAGCAGCCGCGGCTCAACGACGAACCGAAAGTCGAACGCCCGCAACGCGTCACCCATCCTGCGAATGATTTCGGGATCCGTGTTGGGAATCCGCATAATCCCGCCGCCATAGCTGCCCTCGGCGTCAAAGATCCCGGCCAGGAAGCCCGCCTGCCAGGCACGGGGCGGCGAATCGGGCCATGCGATGAGCTCGCGAATCCGATTTACTTTATCGCGGCTTTGAGCCCTGATGGCCTGCATCGGACGCACCCCCGCAAAGGCAAACTGCTGGGTCTCAATGTATCGGTATGACAACCAGGTTCGCGCACGATTGAGTGCTTCGAGATCACACAGCGCGAGACGAAAGTCGTGTGTCGTACCCAGGCGAGCCCCACCCGGACGCAAGTAGGTCTGCGTCCTCACCATCCCGTCGCCGCGAATCAGCCCGCACAAGTACCCCGTCCGATAATCGGCGTCCTGGTACACGGGAGCTGCGAATGCGCCCGTCCCCATGAGTTTGTTGTTGGTCGTGAGATGCGGTCGTCGCGCTCGGCCGCATTTGGCGCCGGTGATGAATTTCCAGCCCCGATCGGTCAGGAAACGATGGTCAGGGCCGACCGTCAGTCGCGTATCGTCCTCGAGCGTGATGCGGTACGCGGGCTTGATGACACCCCAGCGCGCGAGGACCTGGGTTCGCACGTAGCGCCGGTAGGCGCCCCGGCGTTGCGTCCCGTAAATCCAGTCGCCCACCCTCAGCTTCGCGAGTTCTCGCGTCGAGCCGTCGCCCATGAGGATCGGCGTTTCACCCCAGTGGCAGTAGGTGCACGCATGTTCGCATCCCCTATACGGATTGATGGATTGCTCGAACGGAATGTCCGGAGAGTCGTTGGCGGTGATGATCTCGCGGGCGCGCTCGGGTTCGAGGGTCGTCGCAATGCTCTCGGGCTCGTCCTCGAGGTACCAACCGTCATCCACCGGGGCGAGCTGCTGCCGGTCGAAGCGTCCCGGCGGGTTCGAAAGGGCGCCCCTTCCCTTGAACGACTGCCTTCCGATGAGCGTGCGGCGCATGGCAGTACTGTATATAAATACAGTACTGGTGGCAACGGTAATTTCAGCTGCAAAAGCGCGGAAATACCCCTATTTCACGAGGCGCAACGAGAACGGATAACGGTAGTGCTCACCCTCGCTCGCCTTGATGGCGGCGATGAGCGTGAACACGAGCCATACGACGAAAAGTGCCGTGCCGAGGATGAATCCCACGAACACCAGCATCAGCGCCATGCACACCAGAGCTGCGAGCACGACCGTGATGTTGAAGTTCAGCGCCTCGCGCGCGTGCTCGGCGACGAACGCCGACGAATCCCGACGCGCGAGCCACACGACCAGCGGTCCGATGATGCACCCGAGAAGCCACACCACGACGCCGGTGAGCGCGGACAGATGCGCGAGCATCCCCCAGGTGCGCTCGTTCTCGGTCGGCGCCGTACCGGGTGCCTCAGTGGCGCTCGGGTCGCTCGGGTCGCTCATGGCGACCCGAAGCGTATCACTTCGACTGCGCTTGATCCTCTTACGGTGACAACTTCACTTTGATGCCCGCGAAGACACCGAAACCTGGTTGCAGGAAGCCCACCGGATTTTCGTAGTGCCGGTCCAACAGGTTGTCGATGCGTCCAAACAGCGCCAGGTGTTTGCTCAGATCGTAGGTCGCGGCGAGATTGACCGTCGTGTAACCCGGCGCATCCAGGCGTGGTATCGAAAAGTCGCGGTTGCCGTCCACCCAGGTGCTGACCCACAGGACATCCAGGTTAAGGAGCCACGCGTGGGTCGCCTGCCAGGACGCATCAAGGGTGCCCTTATTTTTCGGGCGCCGCAGCAGCTCCTCATGCAGCGCATCGTCGCTCGCCTCGGTGTACGTGTAGTCGGCCCGCAGGGTGAGTGTCGGCAGCGGCTGGTAGGTGATGAAGCTCTCGACGCCCTCGGTGGTGGCGCGGCCGATGTTGGCATAGGTCGTGCCGGTCACATCGGTCGTGATCAGGTCGCGGATGCGGATGTAGTAGAGCGTCACACCCACGCGCAGTACGTCCTGGGCGAAGCCCTGCTCGATGCCGAGGTCATAGCCGGTGCTGGTTTCGGGCTGCAGATTGGGATTGGCGAAGAAGAACGGCGGGAAGTCCTGGTAGAGCTCGCTCAAGGTCGGTGCCTTGAAGCCGGTGCCGACGGAGGCTTTGAGCTTGGTATCGGTCGCGCTGATTACCCAGGCGGGCGCGAAGCGGTAGGTCACCTTGCTGCCGAAACGGCTGTTGTCGTCGTAGCGCACGTTGGCTGCGGAAAACCAGTGCTCGCCGATCTGCGACTGCAGCTCCGCGTACGCGGAGCTGATGTGCACGTCGGCACTGATCGGCTCGCTGATCTCGTCGCGCTCGTACTCGGCCCCCAGCACCACGGTCTCGTCGCTCGCAACCTTGATGTTGCCCTGCCAGTCGGCCTTGCGCCGCTCGCCGGTGTTGAGCGCCGCCGGGGTCTGCGGCTGCACGGTATCGGTGCGCTCATGGGTGTAGGCAAGTCCGAGCGTCTGATCAAGGAGGCCGTCGAAGCTGTTGGCATGCGCGCTGAGGCGCGTGAAGTACTCATCGGTCGCGGCCGTGGTCTGCTCGGGAGCGGGGAAGCCCGCGTAGGGGGGCAAGGGACTGTAGTCCTCGCCGGTGGTGTGCAGGTGAACGTCGGTGTAGCGCGCGATGAGTCCCAGATCGAAGTTCGGCGTGACATCGAGCCCGAGCTTGGTCGAGAACGTCAGGTTGTCGTCGTAGTCATCGTTGCGTGCTTCGCCCGGCTGCAGCAGGTCAAGCGGCGTCACCGGTACGGCACCGGCGTGAAAGTGGATGACGTTGGCGCTGTAGTGAAACGCGTCCTGCGAGCCGCTGATACTGCCGCTCTGATTGAACGTGTCGAAAGAGCCGCCCTCGAGCGCGCCGGTGAGCTGCGTCGGTCCTGCGCCCGATTTGGTGATGACGTTGATCACCCCACCGATGGCGTCGGAACCGTACAGGCCGCTTTGCGGACCGCGCAGCACCTCGACGCGCTCGATGTCCGCCGTGAGCAGCTGCCCGAAGTCGAACGCCCCCGTGGAGTTACTCGGGTCACTGATGTCGACGCCGTCCACGAAGACCTTGGTGTGATTGGAGTTGGTGCCGCGCATGAATACCGAGGTCACCCCACCGGGTCCGCCGGTCTGCACCACGTTCAGGCCCGGAATGTCCTTGAGCACGTCCGCGAACGTGCGCTCCTGGCGCGCCTCGATGTCAGCCGCGGTGACGAGGGTGAGGCTGCTGCCGACCTCAAGCTGCGGCGTGGGAATACGCGTTGCCGTGATCACGACGGCCTGCAGCTCGTCCGGATCGGCGGCGCGTACGGCGCCGGCAGCGACAGCGAGGGCGCAGAGTGCCGCCCGGGGAAGAACTCGCGCGCGGGTTACCCGTTGTTGGCCGTGCGCGCACGGCCGTGCGCCGCGAACCTGCGCGCGGTACGCATTGAGACCTGTTGTCATGATTTAAGCTCCGTTAAAAGCACACACCCGTGCCCGAGGGCGCGTGGCTTTGCGGAAGCTCTCAAAGGGGTGCGGCGCGCCTGCGCGTACCGCCCACCCGCACCGCCCGCCGCGACGCCCATCGGTGATACGCGAGGCCGGTCTCCGGGCTCCCGAGCTGGAGGAACTCTCCGGCGGATCGCCTTCCCGCCCCTTCAGGGGCAGTGGCTCATGTGATCCGCTTGATCTCGGTTACCGTTGCGGGGGCAGCGCCGGGCTTGGACGAATCCTCACCGGACTTCCCGTTTTTTCGTCCTGCCGCGTGGCGCCCCAGCCTGGGGCCGCCGCACGGTCGAAACGAACACCTCACGAGGCGCGAAGCGTGCCTGTCGTGGCTCGTCCGCGTCAAGAGCCGCGCGGCCGCTCACGCGCGTGGCATGATCCGGCCCTGGTGCAAACCGAACAAAACCCTGTCACATCCCGCTGGCCGCGTGCCAACAGCGCCGCCGAATGGGCCGGATATCTGTGCGTGGCGCCCCTGGTGCTGGGGCTGGCCGCGGTGGGCCTGCTCGGGGACTACCCCGCGCGCGAGTTGGCGCAGCGCGCCACGATTGCCTGGGGTGCGGCGCTGCTCGCCTTTACCGGCGCGGTGCACTGGGGGCTCGCGCTCGCCGGGCGCCTGCCGTGGCAGATGCAGCGCATCGCCGGCGCGCTCGTGCCCATGCTCATCGCCGCCGTGGCCGGGGTGCTCGGCGGTCAGCGGGCGCTGGCGCTGCTCGTCGTCGGCTTTGGCAGCTTATGGCTGTACGAGCACCGCGTGCTCGGGACCCAGCTGCCGCCGGACTACCTGAACCTGCGCCGTCAGTTGTCGATCGCCATCTGCCTGCTGCTCGCGCTCACGATGTTCGTGTCCGACGCCGCCGGTCTCGCCTGACGGGGAAACCTCAGATGGAAGACTTCGTATCCGCACCCTGGCTGCGCCACCTCATCACCGCCGTGCTCCTCGGCGGGCTCGTGCTGCTCGGTTTCCGCGTCATCGAGCCGTTCATCGTGCCGATCGTGTGGGCGACGATCCTCGCCTACGTAAGCTGGCCGGCCTACGAGTGGATGATGCGCAAGTTCGGTGGCCGCGCGACACTCGCGGCACTCGTCATGACGATCCTGGTATCGGCCGCCGTCATCGTGCCGATCGCCTGGCTCGCCGTGGTGCTGCGTCTTGAGCTGGTACGCGGGTATCACGACACGCAGGCGCTGTTCTCCGGGGGGCTGCAACTGCCGCCGGCGCTGCTGAAGATCCCCTGGCTCGGCGATCAGCTGCGCGATCTCACCGCCAATATTGCCCAGGACCCGCACGCCCTCGGACTGGAGCTGCGCAAGCTCACCGACCACTCGTTCGAGCAGATCACACACGTCATCGGCGACATCAGCCGCAACGCGCTCAAGCTCGGTCTGGCCGTGATCAGCCTGTTCTTCGTCTTCCGCGGCGGGCATGCCTTCGCCAGCCAGGTGGCGCGGGCGCTCGAGCAGCTGCTCGGCCCGCGCGTGGACAACTACCTCGCGGCCATCGGCCAGACCGTCAAGGCCGTGGTGTACGGGCTCGGGCTCGCCGCTCTGGTGCAGGGCGTGCTCGCCGGTGTCGGCTACTGGCTGGCTGGCGTGCATGCGGCCCTCTTTCTCGCCGCGCTCACCACGGTCGGCGGCATCATCCCGTTTGCGGTGGTGCCGCTGCTGTGGGGCGGGGTGAGCGTGTGGCTCGTTCTCACCGGGCACACCGTGCCCGGGGTGGCACTGTTTGTGTGGATGGTGATCGTGGTGGCGGGCACGGATCACTTCGTGCGCCCGCTGCTCATCAGCCGCGGTGCGCAAATCCCCTTCATCATCGTGCTGTTCGGAGTCTTAGGCGGACTGGCCGCCTTCGGACTCGTCGGGCTTTTCATGGGCCCGGTGATTCTGGCGGTGCTGCTGGCGGTGTGGCGCGAGTGGCTGGCGGGCGGGGGGCCGCCGCGCGCGTAGCGTGCGTTGCGCCTCAGGTGCCAAGAAACATGCGGTACGCCGGATTAGCGGTCTCCTCGACGTACACGTAGTGCAGCTCGTTCAGGTGCAGGAGGAAGTCGGCGCGCTCACCCGGCGGCACTTGGATGCCCGCCAGCACCCGTCCGTAGTCGGTGCCGTGGTTGCGGTAGTGGAACAGGGTGATGTTCCAGCGTGAGCCGATCGACTGCAGGAAGCGGTGCAGAGCGCCCGGGCGCTCCGGGAATTCGAAGCGGTAGAGCACCTCGTGGGCGATGCCGCGTGCGTGGCCCCCCACCATGTAGCGCACGTGCAGTTTCGCCATCTCATCGTCGCTCATGTCGGTGACCGCAAAGTCCGCCGCGCGCAGGCTGCGCAGTACGGCCTCCTTCTCCTCGCGTCCCTGGGTGAGGGCGAGGCCGACGAAGATCTGTGCGCTGTCCACGCCCGCGTAGCGGTAATTGAACTCGGTGACGCTGCGCGCGCCGATCACCTCGCAGAAATATAGGAAGCTGCCGGGCCGCTCGGGAATCACGACCGCGAGCAGCGCTTCGCGCTCACCGCCAAGGTCTGCGCGCTCGGCGACGTGGCGCAGGCGGTCGAAATTCATGTTGGCGCCGCTGTTGATGGCGATGAGCCGCTTGCCGCGCCAGCCCTCACGCGCCACGTATTTCTTCAGGCCCGCCACCGCCAGGGCACCGGCGGGCTCGACGATCGAGCGGGTATCCTCGAACACGTCCTGGATGGCCGCGCAGATCTCATCCGCGTCGGTGAGCACGATCTCATCGACCTGGCCGCGACACAGCGCGAAGGTCTCCTCGCCCACGCGTTTCACCGCGACACCGTCGGCAAAGAGTCCGACGCGCTCGAGCGTGACGCGCCGCCCGGCGCGCAGCGAGTCGTGCATGCTGGCCGCATCCTGCGGCTCGACACCGATGATCCGCACTCCCGGATACAGGTATTTCACGTACACCGCGATGCCCGCGAGCAGGCCCCCGCCGCCGACCGGCACGAAGATCGCATCGAGGTTGCCGCCGCACTGGCGCAGGATCTCCACCGCGATGGTGCCCTGGCCGGCGATCACGTCCGGATCGTCGAAGGGATGCACGAACACCAGTGAGCGCTCGCGCGCGAGCGTCAGGGCCTGCTCGAGCGCACTGTCGTAGTCATCCCCGTGCAGCACCAGCTCCGCGCCGAGATCGAGCACCGCCTGCACCTTGATCTGTGGCGTGGTCTGCGGCATCACGATGACCGCGGGGATGCCGCGGCGGCGGGCGGCCAGCGCCACCCCCTGGGCGTGATTGCCGGCCGAGGCGCACACCACGCCGCGCCGGGCGCTCGCCTCCGAGAGGTGCGCGATGCGGTTATAAGCGCCGCGCAGCTTGAAGGAGAACACCGGCTGCAGGTCCTCGCGCTTGAGCAGCACCTCGTTGCCGAGGCGCCGCGACAGGCGCGGCGCCGCCTCGAGCGGCGACTCGATCGCCACGTCGTAGACGCGCGCCTTGAGAATTCTCTCGATGTAGGGACTGGCCACCGTGATCCTGCGCCCGCGGCTCGTGTGACAGAGGCGAGCTTAGCGGTGGTAGCGCAGTCTGTCAGCGCTTGTCGTTCGCCTTGCGCACCACGAAGCGGTACTGCTGGCGCCCGATCGACACGCTGTCGCCGTCCTTGAGTATCTGGCGGGTGACGCGCCGGCCGTTGACCTGCACCCCGTTGGTGCTGTTCAGATCCTCGATGACCGTCTGTGCCGGCCCGGCCAGGATCACCGCGTGGTGGCGGCTGATGAACTTCGCATCGATCTGCAGATCGTTGTCGGGGGTGCGCCCGACGCTCGTCTTGCGCCCGAGCACGTGCACAATCTCGCGCCCGTCCTGCTGGTAGATGAGCAGCCGCGTCGCCCCTTCCGGCAGCGGCGCCGCGGGCGACTCGGCGGCGTCGGACTCGCGCAGCATCGGGTGAACGCTGGTCTCGGCGACGCTCGGGCGTGCCTCCTCCCCCGCGGCACGCCACTGCTCATTGGCCTGCTCGAGTTCTTCGACCCGCACGGCGTGCTTGCGCGCCTCGGACTCCAGCCGGTGCACGGCTTCCTCGGCCGCGGCGAGATCCGCCTCCAGATCGCCCACCCGCACGGCGTGCCCGAGACTAGTCGTTTTGAGGGCCGCCAGCTCCTCGTAGTGCTCGGCGGCGAGCCGCTCGGCCTCCCGGGCGCGTGCCTCGGCGGCGGCGAGCGTCGACTGATAGGTGCCGCGCTCCTGGTGCACGCTCTTGAGCGCACTGCCCCAGTCCTCCATCTCGCGCCGCAGCGTGCCCAGCTCCTCCTCGAGCACCTGGGTGCGCTTGCGCTCCTCGGCGAGCGCGCTTTCGAGTTCCACGCCGCGCGCGCGGCGCTGATTGAGTGCCGCCTCGTGCTCGGCCGCCTGCGCGGCGGCCGCGCTCGCGCTGGCGCGCGCAGCCTCGACCGCTGTGGTGAGATTCACCCGCTCGGTGAGCAGACGGCTCAGCTCGCTCTTGCGCTGCGACTCGGTGGTGTTGTGCTGTTCGGTGACCGCGGTCAGCGCGCGGATACGCTCGCCGCTTGCCTCCAGCTGCGCCTGCAGGAGGGCGATGTTGCCGTGCAGCCCCTGCGCCTCGCGCCGCCCATCGCGCAGCTGGGCGTCACGCTCGGCGAGGGCTGCCCCGAAGGAGGTCACCTGCTGCTCGAGCTGCTCGATGCGCGCGGCGCGCTCGGCAAGCTCCACGTCCTGCTCGCGCAGGCGCGCCTGCGCGACCACGAGCTGGTGCGCGAGCCGGGTGAGGTCGGTCTCGCGCCCGTGCGCTTCTTCGTGCAGGTCCGTGACGAGATTCTCGAACAGCGCGCGGCGGCTCTCCACGCTCTGCAGGGACTCAAAGTAACTCATGGCGCGGGCCCGCTCAGCGTGCAGGTCCGCCACGACACTCACCGTGTGCGCGGCGTGCGCGCGCTCGCGCTCGGTGCGCTCCTGCTCGTCGAGCAGCTCGCGGGCGCGCTCGGCCTGCGCCGCCTGCGCCTGCTCCTGCAGGCGCTGATCGAGCTGCGCCGACTGCGCGGTGGCGCCGCGCAACTGCTCACGCGCCGTGGCGAGCTCCGCCTCCAGCTGCCGGATGCGTTGTTCGGCGCCGGTGCGTGCCTGGGTGAGTTCGCTGAACTGCGCGGCGTGCTGTGTCGCGGCGCCGCGCAGGCGCGCGAGTTCCGCATCCAGCTGCGCGGCGCGCTGCTCGGCGGCGGCGCGCAGCTCCACGAGCGTGCTGGCGGTGGCGTCCCCGCCGGCGCGCAGATGCGCAAGTTCGGCGGCCACCCCGGCCGCGCGCTGTTCGGCACCGAGGCGTGCCTGCGTGAGTTCCGCGAGCTGGGCGGCGTGTTGGCTGGCGTGCTGGGCGGCGGCCGCTTCCAGCCGTGCCACCGCCGCAGCCGACGCGAGCGCGCGCTCCTCCGCCGCGGCGTGCGCGGCGCGGGCTTCCTCGCGCTCGCGCTCGAGCTCAGTGAGCCGATCGGCCTTGCTGTTCAGCAGCTGTTGTGCGGAGCGCAGCTGCGCGGACATCGTCTCGAGCGTCTTCTCCAGGTGCTGCTCGTGATCGGGGCGCAGCTGCGGCAGTGCCGCCCAGGTATCCGTACTCGTATGCTGCTCGTCCGCAAGCGCAGCCGGCACCGGATCGAGCACCGGCAGCTCGGCCGTGCTGTCCAGATCGGCCTCACCGGAGGCCGGCGGCGGCGACATCGAACGAGAACTCATCGACTTATCCCGGATTCCCCGTAGCTTTGTGGCGAAAAAGTGTAGCGCCGCTGCCCCGGAGGCCCCTGTGCGCCGCTATAAATGTGTGAGAAGAATCCCGAAAATCTCTCTCAACCGCGAAGGAAGTCGCGAACTGCCTCGGACAGCCGAGCGGGCGAGTGCGCCAGCAGCGCCTCACCGCTGAGCTCCAGATCCATCATCCGGGCGGCCGGCAGCACGTCACGCACGCGCGCGGTGGCTTCCCACAGCTCATCCTTGGGGCGCAGTACCAGCAGTTTCTGGGGAAGACGGGCCAGCCGCGCGCGCACCCCAGCCTCGCCCAGCGCCTCGAGCACCCAGCGCTCGACCTCGGGGCGCTCGGGCGCGGTGCTCACCGTGGGGCGCTCGCCTGGCGCGGGCAACGGCACCGACACCATGACGATGCGGCTGACCTGCCCGGCGCGGGCGATGGCGAGTTCTGCGCCGAGCAGCGCCCCGGCGCGCACCCCCAGCACGTCGAGCTTGCGCAGGCGCATGTTGTCCAGGAAGTCCCCGAGCGCGCCCACGTAGTCGGCAAGCGAGGGGCGCGCCACGGGTCCGTCGGATTCGCCGAACCCGGGGAGGTCCGGGGCGTAGACCGAGCGCTCGCGACCGGCCAGGGCCAGAAACGGGGTGAAGCTGCGCCCGGATCCGGGGCAATCGTGCAGGCACAGAAGCGGCGTCCCTTCCTCGAATCCGCCCCCGGGCGGCATGGCGTTGTGCAGGTGCAGCTGGCCATAACGGCTCTCGAAATAGCCGCGCCGCACGCGGGCCGAGGCGGCGGCGGCCGGCTTGGGGGTCGGTTTGGGCATGGGCAACATAGTGCCACGATCACGGCTTTTGTTGCGTCGCGGGCGCGCCTGCGTAGAGTGATCGCGTTCCGCTTCGCCCGGGGGGTTCACAAAACATGCACCGTGTACTGGGCTTGGCAGTGCTCGTGTCTTTGCTGAGTGGCTGCGGCGTCGCCGGCACCGGCGCGGCCGGCGCGAGCGCGGCTGCCGCGGCCGCCGATGAGGCCGCGCAGGCAAAAAAGATCGAGGAGCGCGTGCCCCAACAGGTGCAGGCGGCCGAGGACGCCGCCGCTCAGCAGCGCAGCGACGCGGAGAAACAGGGACAGTAAGGCGCGCGGCGCCGTTGCACCGCGAGGGCCGCCGCCGCTCAGGACTCCTGTGCGGCGGCGGCTGTTACCGTTGCTAGCGTCTGCGGCCGCGCTTGGCGCGGGCGCGCTTCTTCGGACTCGCGCGCCGTGCACTCTTGCGCGCGGCCTTCCTGGGCGCGACCTTGCGCTTGGCAGCCTTGGCTTTCTTGCGCGCGACCTTTTTCTTCGCCGTCTTCTTCTTGGGTGCCGCCTTTTTCTTGGGTGCCGCCCTCTTCTTCGCAGCCTTCGTGGGCTGCGCCGCTTTGGTTGCTGCCTTCGCGGCGGGCGGTTTCGCGGCGGTCACTGCCGGCGTCGCCTTCGGTGTGGCCGCAGACTTCGGCGCGCTCATCGTGCGCGGGGCTTCCTGAACGGCGAACGCGCCGCCCTGCGGATCCAGGAACAGCGCGATCCAGCTGCCACCGGGCACCTCGATCGGTCCATGCAGCAGACGCCCGCCGGCCGCCTTGGCGGAGGCCACGGCCCGGTTCGCGTCCGCGACGTGCACGTAACTCAGCCACGACGGCGGCGTCGAGGGTCCTTGTGTGTTGCAGATACCGCCGACGCCTGCGCCGCCGTGCTCGAACAGCTGGTAGACGCCCATGGCGCCCATGTCGTGGCCGACGCCTTTGCTCCAGCCGAACAGCTGGCCGTAGAAGCGCAGGGCCGCCGCGACATCCGTGGTCTGAAGTTCATGCCAGGAAAAGGCCCCCTGCTCCGGGGACGGGCCCGGCGGCGGACCGCTCGGGGTGAAGACCGCGAAGGTCGCGCCCTGCGGATCGGCGAGCACCGCGAAGCGTCCGACGTTCGGGATGTCGGTGGCCGCCTTGCAGATGCGCGCGCCCAGGCCCTGGGCCTGCGCGCAGGTGGCATCCACGTTGGGCGTGCCGACATACACGAGCCAGTGCGCCGGCGTCCCGCTGGCATCGGCCGGCAGCGCCATGAGGCCCCCGACCTGCGTCCCGCCGGCCATGAATATCGTGTAGCCGGGCATATTGGAGGGCTGCGTCCGCCACGGTACGACCTTCGGGTAGAAGGCGGCGGCGGCGGCCGTGTCAGTCGTCAACAGCTCGTGCCAGATGAATCGTCCACGGACCTCGGCGTTGCTCATGGTGAGACTTCCTCTTGTTGGCGCACGACCGCTTCTAAGATCGACGATCGACGATCGGCGCGACATTCTGCCCTGCCCCGCGCGTCACTTCCATGATTCGTGCGCCGGTTCGTGCACGGCGCGCGTGCGCTCGCGCCAGATGAGGTACAAACCGCTCGCGATCACCACCGCGCCCCCGACAAGTACCCGCGTCGAGGGCAGCGTGTGCCAGACGACCCGATCGATGAGGATGCCCCACAGCAGGGCGGTGTATTCCAGGGGCGCCACCACCGCCGCCGGCGCGGCGCGGAACGCCTCGGTGAGCAGGTAGGAGCCCACGGCGGCGAGGGCGCCGAGCGCGATGAGCCAGCGGTAATGCTGCGGTTGCAGCCGCACCCAGTGCGGCAGGGCGAGCGCGGCGCAAAACACGGTCATCAGACCGATGGTCCACACCACGACGCTCGCGGTGGTGTCGGTACGCGTGAGCACCCGCACCAGGATGCCACTTACCGCATAGGCAACGGCCGAGATCAGGGCCGCGAGGGCGCCCAGGGACACCAGTCCCGACACACTCGGACGCAACATGATGAGGACGCCGGCGAGCCCGACGCTGATCGCGACCCAGCCGCGCGTATCGGTGCGCTCCTTGAGCAGTGGCACGGCGAGCGCGGTCATGATCAGGGGCGCGGACAGGAACACCGCATAGACGTTCGCCAGACTCAGGGTGCGCACCGCGTAGATGAAGCCGCCGAGCACCACGACCGCGAGTGCGCCACGCGCCAGGTGCATCGGGAAGCGCTCAGGTTTGAGCGTGCGCCAGCGCCCGCTGAGGAGCACCGGCAAGAGCATGAACGGCATGGAGGCGGCGCCGCGCAGCACCGCCACCTCAAGTGGCGGGTAGCTCGCGGACAGAAACTTCAGCAGCGCGTCCATCCCGGAGAACACCGCCACCGCCGCGATCATCGAGACGATCGCGCGAAGCCTGCCGTGGAGCATGGCGTCAGCCGGCCGCGTCCGCCTCCGGGGGCGTGCCGCCCACCGCGTGCGCGGGCTTACCGGGCGAGCTCAGCGGACGATAGCGGGTGCCGAGCAGGCGCGCCGGCAGCGGGAAGGCGCTGGCGAGGGAGACCACGAGCGAGGAGGCATACGGCACCGACTGCACCAGCAGCACGATGATCCATGCGAGACGATCGGGACCGGCGTTCTGTTGCGTGCCGGTGCGGTGGACCCCCCAGGCCGAGACCAGTAGCCCGATCATCATGAGGCTCTCCTCGCGTGCGGCGGCGAGCGCATGCCAAAGGCCCGAGGTCTCACCTTGCTTGGGCGTGCGGAAGAACGGCTCGCCCTTGGTGAGCAGGCCCTTGATGGAGGCCATGCCGATGGTGTGCGTGAGAGCCAGTCCCGCGATGGCCGCGGCGAGGGTCTGGCGCACGTTGGCGCCCACGCGCACGCGGTACAGGTGCACGAGTTTCGCGAGCTTGAAGGTAAAGAGCGACAGCGGCAGCACCGAGTACATGACGAGCGGCGGATCGACACTGCCGGGGGCCCAGATCATCGCCGCCGACCAGCCGAGCGCTGCGAGGTTGAAGAGCATGTTGCAGCCATCGGCGATCCAGGGCAGCCAGCCGGCGATGAAGTGATAGCGCTGACCGGGCGAGAGCGGACCGCCCTCCAGAAACAGCGTACGCGCGTGCGCCTTGAGGATCTGCATCGCCCCGTAGGCCCAGCGGAAGCGCTGCTTCTTGAAATCGATGAAGGTGTCGGGCATGAGCCCGCGGCCGTAGGTCTCGGGCACGTAGCTCGCATCGTAGCCGTGCTCGAAGATGCGCAGGCCGAGTTCCGCATCCTCGGTGATGCACCACTCCGCCCAGCCGCACTCGTCAAGCTGCGCGCGGCGCACCATGGTCATGGTGCCGTGCTGGATGATGGCGTTGCGCTCGTTGCGCGTGATCATGCCGATGTGGAAGAAGCCGCGGTATTCGGCGTAGCACATGGCCTTGAAGGCGCTCTGGTCCGCGTCGCGATAATCCTGCGGCGCCTGCACGATGGCGATGCGCTGATCGTGAAACGCGGGCGTCAGGTCGCGCAGCCATGCCGGCTCGACCACGTAGTCGCTGTCGATCGCGGCGATGATCTTGACATCCGGCGCGGTGCGTGCGAGCGCGTAGTTGAGCGCGCCGGCCTTGAAGCCGGCGAGCGGGGCGACGTGGAAGAAACGAAAACGCGGCCCGAGCTGCCGGCAATGTGCCTCCACCGGGCGCCAGACGTTCTCGTCCTTGGTGTTGTTATCGATCACCAGCACTTCGAAGTCCGGGTACTCCAGGCGCGCGAGTGCATCGAGCGTTTCGATCAGCATGGCCGGCGGCTCGTTGTAGGCCGGCACGTGCACGGAAACCTTCGGCGGCGTGACGCTCGGGGTATAAACGGGCGCGCCGAGGCGGCGGCGGTAGGACACCCAGTGTGCCTCGGCCCACTCGTGCGCCTCGGCGAGCAGCACCAGCAGCACACCGAGCATGCCCAGCAGCAACAGCACGCCTGCGATCACGCTCGAGACGGTCATGTACTGCTGCGTGAAGTCGTAGATGACCCACACGGCGAGCGTTGCGGCTGCGTACACCACCAGCGCGAGGAAACTGCGGCCGCGATTGCGCAGCGCCTCGCTGTTCAGGTAAAGCAGCCCGAGCAGCAGCAGCGACACCGCCACCGACACCGCCGCGAGGATGTGCCACTCGGGCACGCGCACGATCGGCGCGGTGAATTCGAACTTCGGTTTGCGGTTCACGTCATACACGCCCCAGTACGAGCCGACCGCGCCTTCCATGAACGCCTTCCACGGCTGATCGAACGCTTCCATCACGTAGTAGGTGATCTGCTCCTTCTGCGCGCGCGCGAGGAAGCGGCGCAGGAACAGGGCCTCGTTCGCCTCGGAGGCGACCGCCGACTCGTGCGTGCGCCCGCGGCTTGGCCAGCCGATTTCCGCCACCACGATCGGTTTGTGCGGGAAGGTCTTCTGCAGGCGCTTGAACTGCGCGAGCGAGTACTCGATCGCCTGATCGACCGGCACCCCCTCCCAGTAGGGCAACAGGTGCACGCCGATGAAGTCCACGTGCTGCGCCAGCTCCGGGTGCGTGAGCCAGGTGTTCCAGGTCTCCGCCGTGCCCACCGGCTGCTCGATCGCGGCGCGCGCGCGGTCGAGGAGTTTCTCGAGCTCGTCGAGCGGCAGGTCCCCGCGCAGCAGCACCTCGTTGCCGATGAACACGCGCACGACGTTCATGTGGTTGGCGGCGAGCCGCACCGCCGTCTGCAGCTGCTGCTCGTTCTTGTCGCGGTGATCATCGAGCCAGGCGCCGATGGCGACGTTCATGTCACGCGCCTCGGCGAGCTCGGGAATATCCGCCAGCGTCCCCTGCACGCTGTAGGTGCGCACCGCGTGCACCTTGCCCTGCAGCAGTTGCAGGTCCGAGTCGATCTCCTCATCGGTCGGCAGAACGTTGTGGGTCGGATCCTCGTTGGCGCGAAAGGGCGAGAAGGCGAAGCCCGAGATGACTTTCGGCCATGGAGGCTCCTTCGTCGGCCGATTGAGTAAGGCCCACGCGGCGAACGTGAGCAGCGCGAACACCGCCGCGATCAGCAGGCTCGGAATCGTTTTCACGTAAGCGCGTGTGCCGCCGCGCTACCAGCTGCCGCTGTTGGGCATCGACTTCCACGGCTCGGCGGGCGCGAGGGACTCGCCCTTCTGCAGCAGTTCGATGGAGATGTTGTCCGGGGAGCGCACGAACGCCATGTGGCCGTCGCGCGGTGGCCGCAGAATCGTCACGCCGTGCTCGGCGAGGCGCCGACAGGTGGCGTAGATGTCATCGACCGCGTACGCGAGGTGGCCGAAGTTGCGCCCGCCGCTGTAGTTTTCCGGATCCCAGTTGTGGGTGAGCTCCACCTGCGCGCTCTCATCGCCGGGCGCGGCGAGGAATACCAGCGTGAAGCGCCCGCGCGGGTTTTCCTGGCGCGCAAGTTCCCTAAGTCCGAGCGCGTCGCAGTAGAAGCGCAGGGAGGCGTCGATGTCGGTGACGCGGACCATGGTGTGCAGATACTTCATGGGAGGCCTCGGGGGGATGAGCTTAGTTGTTGTCGCGCGGTGCGATGCCAAGCGCGTGCTCGATGCGCGCCGGTTCGTAGAGCTGGCCGCCCTTCATCACCAGTTCCACGTTACGGATATCGGCGATGTGCGTGCTCGGATCGCCGTTCACCAGGATCAGGTCGGCGAGCTTGCCGGGCGCGAGCACGCCGCGTTCGCCGCTCTGGCCGATCACCTGCGCGGAGGTGAGCGTCGCCATGCGCAGCACCTCGGCGGGCGGGATGCCGGCGCGCACATACAGCTCAAGCTCGTGATGCAGTTCGTAGCCGGCCACCGAATCGGTGCCCGGGATGAGCGTCACGCCGGCCTCGTGCAGCGCCTTGATGAGCGCAAGCAGCGCCGGCAGCGCCGCGCGATACGCCGCTTCCTCGCCCGGCGGCACCGCCAGTGCTCCGGAGAGCATGCCGCGGCGCACCTGTGCCGGCATGCGCGGGGCGATCCTCTCAAGGCCCGGGGTGACTGCCGCCGGGTCGCCGCAGAAGAGTGCCTCGAAGACATTCACGGTCGGGTCGAGCACCGTGTGCTGACGGCGCAGGTAGGCGATGAAGGCCTGCACCTGCGGCTGCTCGGGCCCGAACTCGCGCGCGTGCGCGGCGACCGCGGTGAAGCGGTTCATGTTGCGGGTTTCCTTGACGGTGTCGAAGAGGAAGTCGAGCACGACGAAGTTGATGTGCTGGATCTCATCGGCGCCAGCGGCGACGAACTGCTCGGCGCTCATGAGCGCGGGCACGTGGCCACTCACGCGCAGGCCGCGCGCGTGCGCTTCATCGGCGATGACCGCAACCAGCGCCGGGGGCACCGAGGAGTAGATCTTGATCTGTCCGTAGCCGTGCTCGGCGTACCAGTCGACGTCCGTCAGCGCCTCCGCAGCGGAGGCGATGCGCATCTTGGTGGGCCCGGCGTAAGGTCCGGTGCCATCGATGATGCCCGCCTTCCACACGCGCGGCCCAAGCTCGGTCCCGGCGTCAAAGCGCGCCACGCGCTCGAGGAACTCGTCGGTGTCGTTCGCCATGTCGCGCGCGCTGGTCACGCCGTTGGCGATATCGAGCACCCCGATGTTGTCGCCGAAGTGCTGATGGTTGTCCCACAGCCCCGGCATCAGGAAGCGCCCGTGCGCCTCGATCACTTCGGCGCCCTCGGGCACGGTGATCTCCGCATCCGCGCCGACGCGCACGATGTGCGCCCCGCGCACCAGCACGCTCGTGCCGGAGGTTACGCTCAGATCGCGCGGATCAAAGAGCCGTGCGTTGCGGATCAGCACCGCGGCGGTGGGCACGTGTGTCTGCTCGTGCGCGAGGCGCGCGAACCAGGCGCTGCTCGCCTGCGACTGCGCGGCGAGCAGTTGCGGCAGCAGCGCGTGCGTGCCGGGCGCGAGGACCGAGAACCAGTCCGACACGATCGCCGCCGTCGCCCCGTCGCGCCGCAGCCAGATCGGCGTCGGCGAGAACTCAAGGCCGCTGATCCGGTACTGGATGAGCTCGGAGGCCGCCCCGTCTGTTGCCAGCGGGCCGGCCTCCGCGATCGTCGCCTCGCCCGAGGGCAGCAGCGCCAGATGATGCTGCGGCGCCTTGAGCAGGGCGCGCGCGAGCACGCCGAGAAACTCTGGCGGCGCATTGGCCGGTACGTAGAAGGCGCCCGCCGCAGCCTTCTCACCGCTCTCCACGCGGTTGTGCCAGGAAGCGCGGCCGCCGCTCACGCGGAAGGTCTCGCTCACCGGCGCCTTCATGTAGTCGCTGCCCTGGCCGCTGTACTCGCTCGGCAGCCCCGACGCATCGAGCACCCAGTGCGCGACGATGTGATCGCCGCGCCCGCGATCGTTGTAGGAGAACTCCGCGCCCGCCGTCCTACCCTGCGGCGCGGTGAGGGTCTGCGAGCCTGCGGGGTTGCCGAGTATCAGGATCTCATCGGTGCGCGTTGCGGCGAGGGCTGCGCCGGCGGCGAGCAGGCCGAGCAGGAGCGCGTGGCGGCCGAGCGCAGGGGGCATCAGAACATCTCCGCGGGTCCGGGCGGCTTGATGTCGACCTTGGTGCGCGAGGGAATGAATTCTCCGGTGATCATCTCATCGTAGCTCTGCCCCGGACCCACCATCGGGTAGACACCCGCGTCCGGGTCGATCATCACTTCGAGGAAGGCCGGACCCTGGAAGCTCAGGAACTCCGCGATCACCCGCGGCACGTCTTCTTTACGCTCAAGCCGCGTCGCGTAGCGGAAACCATCCGCCTGCGCCGCCTTGATGAAGTCCTTCTTGTGCAGCGAGCGATCGCTCGCCGAGAGGCGCCCCTTGAAGAACAGCTTCTGCCACTGCTTCACCATGCCGTCGCCGAAGTTGTTGAGCACCACCACCTTCACCGGCAGGTCGTAGGTGGTCACGGTCTCCAGCTCCCCGATGTTCATGCGGATGCTCGAGTCCCCGTCGATGTCAATCACGAGGCGCGCAGGACAGGCGATCTGCGCGCCGATCGCCGCCGGCAGACCAAAGCCCATGGTGCCCATGCTGCCGGAGGTGAGCCACAGGCGCGGCGCGACGAAGTCGCAGTACTGCGCCGCCCACATCTGATGCTGGCCGACGCCGGTGCAGATGATCGCCTCGCCGCGGGTGTGACGGTTGATCTCCTCGATCACGTAGTACGGCTGGATCAGCGGGCTCGCGCGATCGTAGTTCATGGCGTACACGCGCTTGAGTTCGGCGAGCTCGGCCGCCCAGGCGCCAAAGTCGCGGCTGAACTTGACTCCGCGCCCGTGCGCGCTCAACGCCTCGAGCGCCGGGGCGAGGAGGCCCACGTGGCTCCACTGCACGCGCTTCACCTTGTTGACCTCGGCGCGGTCGACGTCCAGGTGCGCGATGCGCACGGCGTTGCGGGCGAACTTCTCCGGCACGCCCGCGACGCGGTCATCGAAGCGCGCGCCCACCGCGATGAGAAAGTCGCAGTCATCGACCGCGTAGTTGGCAAAGGCCGCCCCGTGCATGCCGAGCATGCGCAGCGCCAAGGGGCGGCTCGTGTCGTAGGCGCCGATGCCCATGAGCGTGGTCACCACCGGCAGGCCGAAGGTGGTCGCGAGATCCGCGAGCGCTCCGGCCGCGTTGCCGTTGATGACCCCACCCCCTGCGTAGATCAGTGGCCGGTGCGACTCATCGAGCATGGCGAAGAAGCGCGCCGCCGCGGGGGGCTCGAGGGCCGCCTCGGCGAGCTCGCGCATGCGGCGCCGGTAGCCGGGGATCGGCAGGAGGCCCTCGCCGCGAAAGCTCCCCTCCCAGGTCTGCACGTCCTTCGGGATGTCGATGACCACCGGTCCCGGGCGCCCGGTGCGGGCGATCTCGAAGGCCGTACGCACCGTGGATTCAAGCTTTTGCGGATCGGTGACGAGGAAGATGTGCTTGGCGACCGAGCCCATGATCGAAGGCACGGGCGCTTCCTGGAAGGCATCCGTGCCGATGGAGGCGCGCGGCACTTGGCCACAAATCACGACAATAGGGGTCGAATCTGCCATGCAATCGCGCACGGGTGTAACAGTGTTCGTGGCGCCGGGTCCGGAGGTGACCAGGCACACCCCCACCTGGCCGCTCGCGCGGGCGTAGCCGGCCGCCATGAAGCCGGCGCCCTGCTCGTTGGCCGGCACGATGAGGGGGATGCGGGGCTGACCGAGCTCAGCGGCGGCCTCGTTATAGAGGAATACCGCGTCGTAGGTCGGCAGGATCGCCCCGCCGCTGTAGCCGAAGATGGCCCGTACGCCCTCATCGGCCAGCACCTGCATGATCATGCGGGCGCCGCTCATGCGCTCGCCGGCGAGCGGGTGGCCCACCGGCCGGGGCTGGATCACTGTGTCGGTCATGGGCGCGCTTCTTGGCCTCAAACGCTAAGCCGTTCGAAAAAACTCGAAGGGATGGGCGAGCCTAGCAGCTTGGCCTGTAGGTGCAAACTTGGCCCGATCCTTTATTCTGCAGCAGTTTCCTGAAGTCTTTCCCTGAAAAGCGCATGCGCCACATCATCGCCATCCTGCTGCAGAACGAGGCCGGGGCCCTCACCCGTGTTGCCGGGCTCTTCTCCACGCGCGGCTACAACATCGAGTCGCTCTCGGTCGCGACCACCGATGACCCGACCGTGTCGCGCCTGACGCTCGTCACGAGCGGCTCGGATCCGGTCATCCAGCAGATCGTCAACCAGCTGAACAAGCTCGTGGACGTGGTGAACGTGCTCGACATGACGCGCGGGGAGCACCTCGAGCGCGAGCTCGTGCTGCTGAAGCTGCGCGTGGCGGCCGGCGAGACCGATGCGGTGCGCGGCCAGGTGGTGCGCAGCGGCGGCCGGGTGCTCGATCCGGCCAGCGAAGGGTTCATCGTGGAGCTGACCGCGAGTGAGGCGGAGGTGAGCGGCTTCGTCGCCGAGCTCGCGCGGCGCGCCGAGCTGCTCGAGGTGGTACGCAGCGGCGCGCTCGGGATCAGCCGCAGCGCGCGCCCGCTGCGGGTGCGGGCGGCGCCTGCGACCCTCTAGGGCAGCAGCACGGTAGAGCCGGTGGTGCGGCGGCCTTCGAGGTCGCGCTGCGCCTCGGCGGCCTGCGCCAGGGGATACCTCTGCCCGATCAGCACGCGCACCTTCTTCGCCTTCACCGCCGCAAACAGCTCGCGCGCCGCTGCCGTGAGCTCTGCGCGCGTGGCGATGTAGTTGAAGAGCGAAGGACGGGTGAGAAAGAGCGAGCCGCGCTTGGCGAGCTCGAGCGGACTGATCGCCGGCGGCGGACCGGAGGCGTTGCCGTAGCTCACCATGATCCCCAGGCGTCGCACGCAGTCGAGCGAGTCCATGAACGTGTCCTTGCCGACGGCGTCGTAGACTGCCGCGACGCCCGTGCCGCCGGTGAGGGCCTTGACGCTGGCGACCAGCTCGTCGCGGCCGGAGATGAGCACGTGCCGGCAGCCGTGCTTTCTGGCGATCTCCGCCTTGGCATCACTGCCCACCACGCCGATCACCTTCGCGCCGAGCGCTTTCGCCCACTGGCACAGGATAAGACCGACGCCGCCGGCGGCGGCGTGCACGAGGATCGTGTCGCCGCGCTGCACCTTGTAGGTGCGGCGGATGAGGAAGTGCGCCGTCAGGCCCTTGAGCATGAGTGCCGCGGCCTGTTCATCCGACACGCCGCGCGGCACCTTCACCAGGCGCTCCGCGGGCACGTTGCGCAGTTCGCTGTACGCCCCGGGCGTGGGCATCACGTAGGCGACGCGCTCGCCGCGGCGAAACCCGCGCACGCCGCGCCCCACGCGCGCGACCACGCCGGCGGCCTCGCGCCCGAGCCCGCTCGGCAGCTGCACGGCGTAAAGGCCGGTGCGATCGTAGACGTCGATGTAATTGAGGCCGATCGCGGTGTGCCGCACCTGCACCTCGTGCAGACCGGGCGGGCCCGGATGGAACTCCTCGACGCAAAGCACGGCAGGTCCGCCGTGCTCGTGGAAGCGGATGGCAACGGGCATAGGAGGCGCAGGATAGCGCGCCGCGGGGCGCGCAGCCTATGTCCCGTCAGCTAGAGCGCCGCATCGTCGGTCTCGCCGGTACGGATGCGGATGACGCGTTCGATGTCGGTGATGAAGATCTTACCGTCCCCCACCTTGCCGGTCTTGGCGGCCTTGATGACCGCCTCGATCACCTGGTCCACCAGGTCCCCGCGCACGGCTACCTCGATGCGGGTCTTGGGCACGAAGTCCACCACGTACTCAGCGCCCCGGTACAGCTCGGTGTGCCCGCGCTGGCGGCCGAAGCCCTTCACCTCCGTCACCGTCATGCCCGAAACACCGATGTCCGAGAGCGCGGCGCGGACGTCGTCGAGCTTGAAGGGCTTGATGATCGCGGTGACCAGTTTCATGGGACTCTCCGTCTTGGGGGCGGCACTCACGGCGCGAGGGATTTTGCAGTTTTCATGCCACGCAGTCGAATACAGCCAAAAGGCAGCTCCGGCACTGTCGCCGCTGCGCCGCCGGGCCCCTCGACGCACCATCCTGGAGCAGGTGCGGGCGTACCCCGCTCCGCTCCGGTGCGCGGGCGGCGACCGATCATGGGCTATTCTTCCCGCCGATGTTCGAACAGATCGTGATCGTCGGCGCCGGGCAGGCCGCGGTACAGACCGTGGATACCCTACGCCGCAAGGGCTTCACGGGGAAGCTCACCGTGGTGGGGGAGGAGCCGTGGCTGCCGTACCAGCGGCCGCCGCTCTCGAAGAAGTATCTGGCCGGCGCGCTCCCGCGCGAGCGGCTGCTCATCCGGCCCGTGCCGTACTACGCCGAGCACCAGGTCATCACGCACCTCGGCCGGCGCGTCACCGACATCGCGCCGCGCGCGCGACACGTGCGCCTGGATGACGGGCTCGCGCTGCCTTACGACGCGCTGCTGCTCGCCACCGGCAGCGCACCGCGCCACCTGCCCGCGCCCGGGGTGCAGCTTGCCGGTGTGCACACGCTGCGCACGATCGCGGACGTGGATCGCATCCGCGCCGAGGCGGCCGCGGCCAAACACCTCGTCATCATCGGCGGCGGCTACATCGGGCTGGAGGTGGCCGCGACCGCACGCGAGCTGGGCCTGGAGGTCACGGTGCTCGAGATGGCCGAACGCGTCATGGCGCGCGTCACGTGCGCGGCGATCTCCGCCTTTTATGAGGCCGAGCACGCGCGTATGGGGGTGCGCATCCACTGCAACGCGCGCGTGCGCGCCCTGCACGGCGATGCGCGCACGGGGCGCGTGCGCAGCGTGCTCACCGAGGACGGCGGCGAGCACAGCGCCGACCTGGTGCTCGTCGGCGTCGGTGTCGCCCCCGCCGATGAGCTCGCCAAGGCGGCGGGGCTCGAGTGCGAAAACGGCGTGGTCACGGATGCGTACTGCCGCACGAGCGATGAGGGCATCTGGGCCGCCGGGGATTGCGCGAGTCACCTCAGCCGCCGCTACGGGCGGCACCTGCGCCTGGAATCGGTCGACAACGCCTTCGAACAAGGCACGACCGTGGCGCTGAACATGCTCGGCACGCCGACACTGCACGATAAGGTGCCGTGGTTCTGGTCCGACCAGTTTGACCTCAAGCTCGTCATCGTCGGAGTGGGCTACGGCTACGACACGGTCGTCATGCGTGGTGCGCCGGCGAGCCGCAGCTTCAGCGCCTGCTACCTGCGCGACGGCGAGCTTGTCGCGATCGACAGCATCAACGCGCCCAAGGACCAGATGGCGGCGCGCAAGCTGATCGCCGCGCACGCGCGCCCGGATCTGGCGAAACTCGCCGATGTGGCGATCGCACTGAAGGACAGCGTCTAAGCGGCCGCATCGGCGCTCGTGGGCTGCACCACCAGCAGCAGATCCCGCGCCTCAACCGCCTGGCCGGCGCGCGCGAGTACCTCGAGGACTTCCCCGGCGGCCGCGGCGCGCACGGCGGTTTCCATCTTCATCGCCTCGAGCGTGAGCAGCAGATCCCCGCGCGCCACCTGTGCCCCCGGCACAACGGCCACGCTCGCCACGACGCCCGGCATCGGCGCACCCACGTGCGCGGCGTTGCCGGGCTCGATCTTGCGGGGCGCCACGTGGCTCGCCGCCTGCGCCTCATCCGGCACGCGCACCGAGCGCGGCTGGCCGTTGAGCTCGAAGAACACCGTGCGCGTGCCATCCTCGTGCGGCTCGCTGCTCGCCAGATAGCGCACGATGAGGGTCTTGCCGCGCTCCAGGTCGATGGTGATCTCCTGCCCCGGCTCCATGCCGTAGAAAAACACCGGCGTCGGCAGGATCCCCGGATCGCCGTAGCGCGCGCGGCTGCGCGCGTAGTCGAGCCACACGCGCGGATACATAAGATAAGAGGCCAGGTCCTCATCGGTCACCGGCCGCGGCAGCAGCTGCTGGATGCGGGCGCGCTCGCCGTCCAGGTCCACCGGCGGCAGCATCGCGCCCAGGCGCTGCGTGAGCGGCTCTGCCCCCTTGAGCACCTTGCGCTGCAGCGCCGGTGGGAAGCCCCCGTAGGGCTGGCCCAGATCGCCGCGGAAGAACTGCACCACTGACTCGGGGAATGCGACCTCGACCTGCGGATCGAGCAGCTGCGCGCGGGTGAGGCCGGCACTCACCATGAGCAGCGCCAAGTCCCCGACCACCTTGGAGGTCGGCGTCACCTTGACGATGTCGCCGAACACGGCGTTGACGTCGGCGTAGGCGGCGGCCACTTCCGGCCAGCGCCTGTCATCGATGCCGAGCCCGCGCGCCTGCTCGCGCAGGTTGGTGTACTGCCCGCCGGGCATGCCGTGCACGTACACCTCCGAGGCACTCGCGCGCAGGTCGCTCTCGAAGGCACCGTAGTAGCGGCGCACCTGCTCCCAGTAGGCGGAGATCGCCCGCAGGTGCTGCGGATCGATGCCGGCGTCGCGCGCGCCAAAACGCAGCGCCTCGACGATCGAGCCGAGGTTCGGCTGCGAGGTGAGCCCGCTCATCGCATCGATCGCGCCATCGACCGCATCGGCACCTCCGGCCACCGCCGCGAGCACGCTCGCCGCGCCGATGCCGCTGGTATCGTGGGTGTGAAAGTGCACCGGCAGGCCCACCTCGTCCTTGAGCGCGTGCACCAGTGCGTAGGCGGCGCGCGGACGACACACTCCGGCCATGTCCTTGATGCCGAGCACGTGGGTGCCGGCGGCCTTGAGCTCGCGCGCGAGCTTCAGATAGTAGTCAAGCGTGTACTTCTTCTCGTGCGGGTCGCTTAAGTTTCCGGTGTAGCAGATCGCCGCCTCGCACAGAGCGCCGCTGTGCCGCACCGCATCGATCGCCACACGCATGTTCTCGACCCAGTTAAGCGAGTCGAAGATGCGGAACACGTCCACACCGGCGGCGGCGGCGCGCGCGACGAAGAAGCGCACCACGTTGTCCGGATAGTTGGCGTAACCGACCGCGTTGGCCGAACGCAGCAGCATCTGCAGCAGCAGGTTCGGCATCAGCTCGCGCAGCTGCGCGAGGCGCTGCCACGGATCCTCGCGCAGGAAACGCAGCGCCACATCAAACGTCGCCCCGCCCCAACACTCCACCGAGAACAGCTGCGGCAGCAGTGCCGCGTAGTACGGGGCGATCGCCGTCATGTCGCGCGTGCGCACTCGCGTGGCGAGCAGCGACTGGTGCGCATCGCGCATGCTGGTGTCGGTGAACAGCACACGCTCCTCGGCGAGCATCCACTGCGCGAACCGCTCGGGTCCGAGCTCCTGGAGCTTCTGCTTGGTGCCGGGCGCCGGCGCTGGCAGCGGGCCCGGCGGCAGGCGCACGCTCGCAAAGCTTCCCGGGTGCGCGCGGCTGCGGGTTTCGGCGTTGCCGTTGACGATGGTGCTGCCAATGAAGCTGAGGATGCGGCTCGCGCGGTCGCGCTTGCGCGGCGAGTGCAGGAGCTCCGGGGTCTCCTCGATGAAGCGCGTGGTGTACTCCCCGTGCGCGAAGCGCGGATGGGTGATGAGCTGATCGAGGAAGCGCAGGTTGGTGACGACGCCACGGATGCGAAACTCCCACAGCACCCGGTGCATGCGCGCGATCGTCTCCTCCGCCGTCGGCGACCAGGTGGTCACCTTCACCAGCAGCGAGTCGTACGAGCGCGTGATGATGGCGCCGGTGTAGGCGGTGCCCGCGTCCAGGCGCACGCCGAAGCCGGCCGGGCTGCGGTAGGCGCTGATCTTGCCGTAGTCGGGAATGAAGTTGTTTTCCGGATCCTCGGTGGTGATGCGGCACTGCAGCGCGTGCGCGCTGATGCGGATCTCCTCCTGCGGCGGCACGCCGCTTTCCGCGGTACCGATGCGCGCGCCGCCGGCGATGCGGATCTGTGCCTTGACGAGGTCGACGCCGGTCGCACACTCCGTCACGGTGTGTTCCACCTGGATGCGCGGATTGACCTCGATGAAGTAGAAACGGCCGCTGTCGGCGTCCTGCAGGAACTCCACCGTGCCGGCGTTGCGGTAGGCGGCGGCGCGCCCGATCTTGAGCCCCGCCGCGCACAGCTCCTGGCGCTGCGCCTCATCGAGAAACACCGCCGGCGCACGCTCCACCACCTTCTGATTGCGCCGCTGTACCGTGCAGTCGCGTTCGTACAGGTGCACAAGCGTGCCGTGCTCGTCGCCGAGGATCTGCACCTCGACGTGGCGCGCCCGCCGCACCAGCTTCTCGAGGTACACCTCGTCGTTGCCGAAGGCGGCGTGCGCCTCGCGCCGTGCGAGCGGCACGAGTTCCGCCAGCTGCGCAGCCGTCTCCACCACGCGCATGCCGCGCCCGCCCCCGCCCCAGCTCGCCTTGAGCATCAGCGGGTAGCCGACGGCCTGCGCCAGCTGCGCACAGGCGGCCGGATCCTTCGGCAGCGGAGCCGTTGCCGGCATGACCGCAACGCCGGCCGACACGGCAAGCTCGCGCGCTGAGACCTTGTTGCCGAGCAGGCTCAGGGTGGTCGGCGCGGGCCCGACGAAGATGATGCCCGCCGCGGCACAGGCCTGCGCGAACTCGGGATTTTCGGCGAGGAAGCCGTAGCCGGGGTGAATCGCATCCACGCGCGCCTCAGAGGCGATGCGCAGGATGTCGGTGATATCGAGGTAGGCCTCCACCGGCCCCTTGTCGCGGCCGACCAGGTAGGCCTCGTCCGCCTTGGTCCGGTGCAGCGAGAAGCGATCCTCGTGCGAGTAGACCGCCACCGTGCGCAGCCCAAGTTCGCTCGCCGCGCGCATCACGCGAATGGCGATTTCGCCCCGATTGGCGACCAAGAGACTACGGATCCGCTGCGAGGAGGCGGGTTTCACTCTAAGATTCACCGTCAGAACGAGGAGCGAGCCTGGCAGGATACGCGTGCGTGTCGGCCGGGTGCGGCTTCGATCATAGCCGCGTGGAGAACAAAATGTCGCGCCCGAACCTGCCTGCGCTTGCCTGTCTGCTGCTGCTGATCGCGCCGGTCTGCGGCGCCGCCCCGCCGCCGGCACCCCCGCCGCCGCCGGCTATCGCGCTCGCGATCCATGGTGGTGCGGGCGTCATCGAGCGCGCGAAGATGACGCCCGAAAAAGAGGCCTCCTACCGCGCCGGTCTCGCCGCGGCCCTCGATGCCGGTTACGCGATCCTGGAGCGCGGCGGCTCGAGCCTGGACGCCGTGTCCGCCGCGGTGCGCATGATGGAGGATGATCCGCAGTTCAACGCCGGGCGCGGCGCGGTCCTGAACCAGGACGGGGATGCGGAACTGGATGCGGCCATCATGGACGGGCACGGACCGCGTGCCGGGGCGGTGGCGGCCGTGCGGCACGTGAAGAATCCGATCGAGCTGGCGCGCCTGGTGATGGAGCGCAGCGCGCACGTGCTGCTGGTGGGCGACGGCGCGGAGGAGTTTGCGCTCGAGCAGGGCGTGATCCTGGTGCCGCGCGGCTACTTTCGCACGCGTGCCCGCATCAGCGAGCTCGAGGAGGCGCGGCGCGCCGAGGAAGCGCGGGGCGCGAGCGGGATCCCCGCCAGCGGCACGGTGGGCGCGGTGGCGCTTGATCGCGCCGGCAATCTCGCCGCGGCCACCTCCACCGGCGGTCTCACCAACAAGCACCGCGGCCGCGTGGGCGACACGCCGATCATCGGCGCGGGCACCTATGCGGACAATGCCAGCTGCGCGGTCTCCGGCACGGGGCAGGGGGAGTACTTCATCCGCCAGGTGGTCGCGTACGACATCTGCGCGCTCGTCGCCTACCAGCACCTGACGCTCGCGCAGGCGGTCACCCAGGTGATCCACGAGAAGCTGCGCGCCACGGGCGGTGAAGGCGGCGTGATCGCGCTCGACACCGCCGGCAACATCGTCATGGATTTCAACAGTGTTGGCATGTTTCGCGGGGCGCGCGATGCGCGCGGCCGCCGCGAGATCGCCATGTACCGCGACACCCCCTAGGATACGAAAGCCTATGCATGCCATCGCCATCCATGGCGGCGCGGGCGCCGTGCCGCGCGCCACGCTGTCCGCCGAGCGCGAGCAGCGCCTGCGCGCAGGATTGGCCGCAGCCCTCGATGGCGGCTACCTCGTGCTCGAGAAGGGCGGCACGAGCCTGGATGCGGTCGCCACCGCGGTGCGCATCCTCGAGGATGATCCGTTGTTCAACGCCGGGCACGGCGCCGCGCTCACGCGTGACGGCGCCGCCGAGCTCGATGCCGCCATCATGGACGGCCAGCAGATGCGCGCCGGCGCGGTCGCCTCGGTGCGGCACGTGAAGAATCCGGTGGAGCTGGCGCGCCACGTGATGGAGAAGTCGCGGCACGTGCTGCTCGTGGGGGCCGGAGCCGAGGAGTTCGCGCTCGAGGAGGGCCTCGCGCTCGTACCCAACCGCTACTTCCGCACCGCCGAGCGCGTGGAGCAGCTGGCGTTCGAGCAGCGTGGCGAGCGCGTCTCGGACCTGGTGCCGCCGAGCACGCAGGGCACGGTCGGTGCGGTGGCGCGCGATGCCGCCGGCAATCTCGCCGCCGCCACCTCCACCGGGGGCATGACCAACAAGCGTCCCGGGCGCGTCGGGGATTCCCCGATCATCGGCGCCGGAACCTACGCCAAGAACGGCGTGTGCGCGGTGTCGGCCACCGGTCATGGGGAATACTTCATCCGCGCCGTGGCGGCCCACCACGTGTGCGCGGCGGTCGAGTATCGCGGTATCGCTCTTGAGCAGGCGGTGCGCGAGGTGCTGCACGAAATCCTGCGCGCACTGGGCGGCGATGGCGGCCTGATCGGCGTCGATCACGCCGGGCGCATCGTCATGGATTTCAGCACCGAGGGGATGTTCCGCGGCGCACGCGACTCCAACGGACGCCGCGACATCGCCATCTACTGAAGGCAGCGGCGGCGCGCGCCGCAGCCCTTCAGGCGAGGGCGTCCGCGGTACAGACCACCTGCGCGAAGCGCCCCTCGAGGACCATCTCGGTGCGCTCGATGATTTCCGCGGGCGACACCTCCCGACCCGTGCGCGTGTGCATGGGAAAGGTGAGCGTGGCATCGCTCACGTAACGCACCTGGAAGCCGAGGTCGGAGGCGTGGCGCGCGGTAGTCTCGCAGCACTGCTCGGTGCGGATGCCGCTGATCAGCACTTCACCGATGCCGCGCGCGCGCAGCCAGCTCTCGAGCGTCGTGCCCGCCTCGGTCGTGCCGAACAGTGCCGAATGCACGTGCTTGTAGATGACGACGTCCGGCTTGAACGCAAGCTCGGCCATCGCCCGCACCTGGCCCGAGGCGCGCGTGAAGGGGTTCTGCGGGTTCTCATCCGGCTCGCAGTGAAACACCTGTACCACCGCGATGCCGCGCGCCGCGCAGCGGTCGATCAGTGATTGCACATTGCGCAGAAAGACCGGCAGCCCGTCGGCACGGAAATACGGCCGGCTGCGGAAAGATTCCTGCACGTCCACCACGATGAGCGCCTGCTTCATGTGCCTTGGGGCCCCTTACGCCAATCCGGCGGCCATCTTCGGGTAGCTGCAGCCCCGGTACCAGCGCTGCAAGAGACGCGCAGCGGGCAAAAACAGACACTCTGGCGTGCCGTGCGCGCCGCGCGGCGTGCAGATTCAGGCCCCCGGGGCGTACGCCAGGGAGAGTTCCGCAGCGTACGCGGGGCCGGCGCGGCGCCCGCGGCTGGGCGGCGCCGGCCGGCGCACCTCGGCGGCGAGCAGGGTCTGTCCGCGCAGGCGCGCACGCTCGAGCGCCGCCGCATCCTCGGTGGCGGCCGCCCCGAGGAGGAGCCGCCACATGTCCGGGTGGGCGGACCAGCGCGGCCTGAGGCAGCGCAGCTGTTGGGTGGCGAGCATGCGCACCTGCCCGAGGGTGTGCCGCGCGAGCTCACCGACACAGGCGGCGGGCATGCCGAGCAACAGGCGTGCCGCGGCGCACTGGCAGCGCGAGAGATGCCAGGCGAAGGTGAACACGGCCTGGGCGAGCTCCGCCGCGGCCGGCACGGTGAAGAAGGGCGCGTACGGGCACGCGTCGGCGTCCTGCACCTGGCGCGCGTTGAGCGTGCGCCAGTGCTGCGGATCGGCGAAGCCGGCATCGAGGAGCAGATAAAGGCAGCCGGCGGCGCGCGTGCGCCCGGCCGCATCGAGCGCGCTCCATCCGCGCGCGAATTGCGTCAGCAGCACACTCGCCGGTGTCGCCCGCGCTTGCTGCGCGAGCACCTCGAGGCATTCCCCGTTCAACTCGCTCAGGGAGGCAAGCGTCGCGCCGCGCAGCCAGCCCTCGTGTGCTTCAGGGCCCGCATATTCGATCTCGCATTGCAGCACCATGACACGCCTCCGGGAACGACTCGCACCGCCATGGTAGCCGTCGGCGCTGAAAATGCCATCCACGGATTTGGGGATTTTTAGGCGATTATCCCTTTGACAAACCAAAATGATTAAGGGAGAATGGCGGCAAGAAGAAGGAATCCGCCATGACCGCACTCAATGCTCCGCACTTCCATGATGACGACAGGGCCCGCGAGTACCTTGAGTCGATCCGCTGGCCGGATGGTCCGGTATGTCCGCACTGTGGCGTACTCGGCAGCCATTACCAGCTAGAAGGCAAAGCCCACCGCAAAGGGCTTTACAAGTGCTGCGAGAAGGAGTGCCGCAAGCAGTTCTCGGTAACGGTCGGAACCGTCTTTGAGCGGTCGCACATTCCGCTATCCAAGTGGCTCGCTGCCGCTTATCTCATGTGCTCGTCCAAGAAGGGCATCAGCGCTCATCAGCTACACCGCACCCTTGGGGTCACCTACAAGACTGCGTGGTTCCTGGCGCACCGCATTCGCTTTGCGATGGCTGATTTCGCCAAGTCTGAAAGGATGGGTTCCGGCGGCGGCGTGGTCGAGGCTGATGAGACCTACATCGGTCGCAAGCCCGGACGGCACCGTGCGCGCGGATGGGGTCACAAGAACACCGTCTTTACCCTTGTCGAACGCGACGGCACTGCCCGCTCTTTCCACATCACCGGCAAGATGTTCAACGGCATCAAGAAGGCTCTAAGAGAGAACGTGTCTCCAGATGCCCGCCTCGCTACGGACGAAGCCCGCATGTATCGCAAGATCGCCAAGCAGTGCGCGGAGCACATGACCGTGAATCATAGCCAGGACGAATATGTGCGCGGCGAAGCTTCGACAAACACAATTGAGGGCTTCTTCAGCGTGTTCAAACGCGGCATGAACGGCGTCTATCAGCACTGTTCATCTGACCACCTGCACCGCTATCTCGCAGAGTTCGACTTCCGCTACAACCATCGCGCCGCTTTAGAAGTAGACGACACGCAGAGAACCGTTGACGCACTTGCAGGTATCGGCGGGAAGCGTCTTACCTATAGAAGCATTGATTAGAAAATTGTTAGCCGGGGCGGACTTGAGTCCATCCGCCCCGGCTAAAGGTTAGGCAGCCTGCAATCGCCAATCCTTATTGGCGAATTTCGCGTTGTAATCGCGGCCATCCGCGTCATCTTCTAGTTGCGCAAGGCTTTCAAGGGCATTCTTAATTTCGGCAGTTTCCACACCCTCATATAAAAACCTGATTAACGATTCTGCTGGTTTGGGAATGTCAGCTTTCCCAGTTTCCCAACGATGGATCGTTTGCTCTGTAACGGTTAGCAGCTTCGCAAGATTTGCTTGAGAAAGCCGCATTTCTTGACGGAGAAATCGGATTTCCTTACCCGTTAAGTCCTTCTTTTCCTTCACCAGCCATGTCCCAATGGCGTTGTGCAACTGTTCTATGTTCTTAATCTTGAGTTGCTTACCCGAGGGCGAAGATACGATTTCCCAGCCGCCTTCGAGCCAGATGTAATCTAGCCCGCTTTCTTTGTAGTGGTATTTTTCGGTCATGGGCGAGTCTCCTATCATCAAATCACGGTGACAACGGTGAAATCGTGTTGCCTCACGGCTATGACGACTTGAGTCCGTTTGCCACAAACACACCTCCTTAGCTTTATCCGGTAGTCACCAAACTTATCTAAGTCAGGGCCTTTCACTCCTTCACCTTTCTGCAACGTCTCCAAGATTTCCCGCATGCTCTTGCCACGTATACGCATGCGCTCTTGTAGATGGGGGTGCAAGAACCCGAAATTTTCGGAGTCCTTCGCAAGCTCATGAACCCGGTTTACCAACTCCCGCAGCGTCGGCACTGCGGTCCTTGATTGAGACCTTAGTTCTATGACCTTCCCCATAGTCGCCGACACTACGCCATCCCGCTTGAACCTGTCAAGATGATAGGTATAAATTGTTCATGCATCTGGTAGCCTGTTGAATTATCCAGTAGGCTTATGTCCTACAGCTACAAATGGAAAGGCCCGCATAGGGGGCTCACTTGGCGGTGGAACCTCTATGCGGGCCGGGATGGCACAGATGGGGCGGGTATGGCTACAGGGCAGGCTTTCTATCCACGTCCTCCGGGTTCGATCCCCGGTCGCTCCATTTTGCCGCCGTCTCTTTTCGCCGTGGCCTTGGCCTTTGAGGGCTTGGGCGCTGGCGGAGTGTTCAGGAGTTTCTCGATGACCTCAGTAAAGGGTGGCCGTCGAGAACCCCTGTCGGCTGGTCTGTCCACGGCGCAACTGTACCAGCCGCCTAAACCCTGCGCCATGAGGGTAAATCCCATGTCCACTGCGAAAGAAGTTTACGACCACCTTAATGGGTACTTGACCAAGTTCCCCAATACCAAGGCATCTGACTGGTACGCGGGCATTGCGACAGACGCCCGGGACCGTCTGTTCAACGCTCATCAGGTCAATGAACAAAACGATGCCTGGGCCTACGCCACGGCCGACAGCAACGCGATCGCGCGAGAAGTCGAGGGGGCCTACCACGATGCCGGTTATGACGGCGGTCCTGGCGGCGGTGACAACGCTACCCGTGCCGTATACGTCTATCTCAAGACCCGGTCAACTAAGCAGTAGTGGTTCGATTCTCCTTCGAGAATCCCATCGGAGTTGATTAAGGCTTCCTTCCTTCCGATGGTGAGGTGAAGCAGTCCCGCAGATACGTCTGCGGTGACTGCATCACCAAAAGCGGTCCGCAGGGATTCCGCAAGAGTTTCAACAATCGGCCTGTCACGCTCGTTCATTTCACTTACTCCTATTTGGTTTGTAAAAGGGATAATCGCCGATTTTTAACCAAATTTGAGAGTAGGAAATTTGGTGGACTGCTCCCAAAATGGCGCGTCGCCCGCAGTGATGAGCGTGCCGCCATGCGTATCTCCGACGATCGTTATCACCGCGAGCGCCTGCGCATGGAACTGGCACTGCGCTTCCTGCGCCACGAGGCGCGCACCCAGACCATTCGCGCCTGGACCGGTCTCACCGACGACCGCATCCGCAAGCTCTACCGCTCCTATCTCGGGGACGTGCGGCGCGAGATGCCGCGCCACCGCGGCAAGTCGCCGCACCAGATTGCCTACTTCAGCCGCTCGCTGCGGCTGCAGGAAGAAACCGTGGCGCTCGCGACCGCGCTGTGGCTGCTCGGCGTGCTCGCCTACGCGCCCGAGCCCGAAGCGCCCGGCTCGCTGTCCGCGCTCACGCGCGGCGCGCTGTTGTGCACGGCGTTCGAGGCCTACCGCCTGGCGCGGCCGGCGGCGCTCATCTCCTTTGAACACACCGTGTTTCTCGCCGCCGCGCTCACGCGCGGCGAGCAGCTGCGGGTCGGCTGGTGCGGCGGCTGCGGCGCGCTCGTGGTTACCGAGCCGTTCGGGCTGCGCGCCAAACGCTGCCACTACTGTACCGGGCTCACCGAGTCACGCTGCTAGAATCCGCCGTCTGGCCCCAGGCGGCGGACGCGAGTTCATGGATCAGTATCGGGCTAACTTCTTTGCCGGTCCGTATCTTGAGCGGCGTGCAGAGGCACGCGAGGACCCTGAGTGGATCCGCGCGGCACGCGCGGATCCGAACACCCGCTACCTCATCGGGCAAGGCAGCGCGCAACTGCTGAAGGTCGGCTCCGAGCCGGCGCTGGCGCTGCTCGGGAACGAGGCCCCGCTGGTGCGCGCCGCGGCGGATCCGGATCTGGTGCTGCTCGGCTGGTTTCGCGGCGCGCGGCTCGTGTTCGTGGATCTGCCGCCGCAGCGAGCGCTGGAGTTACCCCCCGGGACACGGTTCGAGGAACTGCGGCCGCTCGCGCCGATGCTGGCAGCCGAGGAGGCGGCGCTCCTCGCCTATGCGCGCGCGCTCGGCATCTGGCGTGCGCGGCAGCGCCACTGCGGCGTCTGCGGCGCCACCACCGTACCCATCCGTGCCGGGCATGTGCTCTTGTGCTCCAATCCCTCCTGTGCCCAGGAATTCTTTCCCCGTCTCGAGCCGGCGATGATCGTGCTCGTGAGCGATGGCGAACGGGCGCTGCTCGGGCGGCAGGCGAGCTGGCCGGCGCGCCGCTACTCGACCCTCGCCGGCTTCGTCGAGCCGGGCGAGAGCCTCGAGGATGCGGTGGTGCGCGAAGTGCTGGAGGAAACCGCCGTGCCGGTGAGCAACGTGCGTTACCACTCCTCGCAGCCCTGGCCCTTCCCCGCCTCGCTCATGGTCGGCTTCTTCGCCAGCGCCGCGCCCGCCAGCGAGGTGCACGTCGGCGGGGAGCTCGAAGATGCGCGCTGGTTCACGCGCGCGCAGATCGCTTCCGGGGAAGCCCTGGCGCCGCCGACGCAATCGATCTCCTGGCACCTGATCGAGACCTGGCTGAAGGGCGCCGCCTAACACCATGTGTCTGCTGGTGCTCGCGTGGCGGGCGCATCCGCGCTATCGCCTGGTAGTCGCCGCCAACCGCGACGAGTACCACGAGCGTCCGGCCGCAGCGCTTGGCGTGTGGCCGCCGCCGCACGCGATCCTCGCCGGCCGCGACCTGCGCGCGGGGGGCACCTGGCTCGGTCTTGATCGCGCCCGGCGCTTCGGCGTCGTAACCAACTTTCGCGACCTGCAGCCCCCGAAGCCCGGCGCGCCCTCGCGCGGGGAACTGATCCTGCAGTTTCTGAGCTCCACGGCAACTCCGGCGGCGTTCTTCGCCCCCCTGGCCGCGCAGGCGAGCGCCTACTCGGGTTTCAACTTGCTGCTGGCGGATCAGGACTCGCTCTGGTACGGCTGCAACCGCGCCACGCCCTTTGCACGCGAGCTGCCTGCGGGGGTCTACGGGCTGTCCAACGAGTTCCTCGATACCCCCTGGCCGAAACTCGCGCGCGTGCGCACACGCTTCGCGCAGTGGCTCAGCCAGGCCGAGCAGAGCCCCGCTGAGCTGTTCGCACTGCTCGATGATCGCGAGCGCGTGGCCGATGATGCCCTGCTGCCGCAGACCGGGCTCACGCGCGAATGGGAGCGGGTGCTCTCGGCACCCTTCGTGCAGCACCCGGACTACGGCACGCGTTCCTCGACGGTACTGCTGCTTCAGCCGGATGCGCGCGGCTACCTTGCCGAGCGGCGCTTCGATTCCCGGGGCGCGCTCAGCGGCGAAACTGCATTTCAGCTCAATTCCGGCGAGTGGCCTTGAGGGGTGCTGCGGAACCTGTAAGCCGCACGGGGACTCTGATTGCTGCAAGCGCCTTCGTCCGCAAGGCTCTAGAATTCCGGGAATTTCTCCAGGCACACACGCTTTGATGGCGCAGCGCAACCACTTGCCGCGGTCTCGTCGACGGCACAGGCGGACCCCGGCAGTCTTGCTGTGTCTGCTCGCCGCCCCTCTTGCGCAGGCTGCCACCAGTGTGGAAGTGGAGATCCGCGGTGTCGACGAGGAATTGCGCAACAATGTGGTCGCGTATCTGAGCTTCGAGCGCTACAAGAAGGGGGGAGCCGAGCTCACCCCCGACGTCGTCGAGCGGCTGCACAACCGCGTCGAGCGCGAAGTGGACGCAGCGCTGCGGCCGTTCGGTTATTACGAACCGCAGGTGCAGTCGAGCGTGAACCAGGAAAACGGGGTCTGGCACGTCACCGTGAACATCACGCCCGGCCCCCCCGTGCTGATCGATCACCTGGACGTGAGCGTCGATGGCCCCGGCGGGAGCGACCCGCTGTTCCAACGCATCCTGAATCACCTGCCGCTCCACAGCGGCCAGCGCCTGAACCACAAGGCCTACGAGGACCTCCAGACCGACCTGCAGCGCACCGCGGCCACCTACGGGTACCTGGATGCGCGCATGATCCACCACACGCTGGTCGTGGACCCGCCCGCGCACAAGGCGGACATCGTCCTCGAGCTCGACACGGGCGTGCGCTATCGCTTCGGCCCGACGAGCATCAAGCAGGCCGTAGTGAAGGAGAGCCTGGTGCGTCGTTATCTGCGCTACCACGAGGGCGACCCGTTCGACCTCACCCAGGTGCTGCGCACCCAGTTCGCGCTCGATGACTCCCAGTACTTTGCCAACCTCGAGGTGCTGCCCGGCGAGCCTGACCGCGACCGCCACACGGTGCCCGTGAGCATTCGTGCCGATGCCAGCCGCCGTCACCGCTACTCGATCGGCGCAGGCTACGCCACCGACACCGGCCCGCGCGGCACGCTCGGTTTCGAGGATCACCGCATCAACGAGAGCGGCCATACCTTCTCGGTGGCGGTGCAGGCGGCGCAGGTGACCAAATACAGCCTGCAGACCCGCTACACCATTCCGATCGGCGATCCGGCGGTGGAGAGTTTCAGCCTGCGCGGCAGCATCGAGCAGCGCGACTGGGGCGATGTGACCACCATCACGCAGTCCGTCGGACCGGCCATAACGGCGGTGACCAACGGCTGGCAGCACGTGTGGACCGTGAACGCGGTGCACACCACGAGTGAATCGATCGCCGGCGACGAAACCGACACCCTGCTGGTGCCGGAACTTGACCTCGCCTCGGTGCCCAAGGGCTACCTCGGCGAGCCGCTGTTCGAGCATCCGCTGTTCATCGAGATCAAAGGCTCGCACAGCTCCCTCGGCTCCAACTCCAACTGGGTCCAGGGCCACGTGCAGGCCGAGCGGGTGTTTCCGATCGCCAAGAAATGGCACCTGCTGCTGCGCGGGGAGGCCGGCGCGACGTTCGTCTCGGAATTCAGCGAGCTGCCGACCGTGTTCCGCTTCTTCGCCGGCGGCGACAACAGTGTGCGCGGCTTCGCCTACAACGATCTGTCGCCGCTGCAGCCGGTGTGTACCACCGGGCCGAACGGCCAGTTCCTGAAGAATCCCAACGGCTCCTGCCAGGCGGTGGAGACCTATATCAAGGTCGGCGGCAAGGACGTGATCACCGGCACGGTGGAGGTGATCCGCGACCTGCCGAAAAACCTCGGACTTGCGACCTTCTTCGACTACGGCAACGCCTTCGATCACTTCGGCACGCACCTCGCCTACTCGGTCGGGATCGGCCTGCGCGTGCGCCTGCCGGTACTCACCCTCGGCGTTGACATCGCACAGCCGCTGTACGAGCCGTGCCAGCCGCCCGCCACCTTCGGCAACTGCACGCCCAGCAGCCCGCGGTTGCACATCAATTTCTCCCCGAAGCTGTGATGCGCAAACCCACCCTGCGCCAAGGAGTTCTCGTACTGGCCAGCGTCCTGATCGTGACGCTGATCCTGGGTCCACTGGTGCTGGTTTGGTGCGCGCTCTACACCACGAGCGGCGCGCAGTTCATCGTGCGTCACCTGCCGCGCCAGGTGGGCGGCGTGCAGCTGCAGATCACCGGCCTGAGCGGTACCGTCGCGCAGGGACTGCACGTCGAGCGCGTGGAGATCGATCAGGAACTGGTGCACCTGAAGTTCGAGGACATCGACGCGCGGGTGACGCTCGCACCCTTGCTGCTGCAGACCATCCGCGTCACTTACGGCAGCGTCGGAGACGCGACGATCGAAGTGAAGCGCCGCGTGCATCCGCCCACCCCCTCCCCGCCGCTGTTCCTGCCCTCGTGGCTGCTGATCAGCGCCGAGGAGGCGCACGTGAAGCGTGTGGACCTGAGCGTCTACAACGGCTTCAAACTATCAGTCACGGACCTCAACGCCGCGGCCGTGTTACGTCACAAGAGCATCCGTCTGTTCCAGGCCGAAGGAGTGCTCGAGGGCGCGCACGTGAGCGCCATCGGTGAGCTGCTCGCGACCGATCCGCTCGGCCTGGACGTCAAAGGTCACCTCGACTGGCAGCCCCCCGGGCAGCCGGCGTACGTGCTCGACGGCAGCGCGCACGGGGATCTGAATCGCCTGCAGGTCATGGCGCGGATCGAGAGCCCGTTTCGCAGCGACGTCAACGGGCAGCTGCTCGACCTGACCAACCACTTCCACTGGGTCGCCAACGCCATCGTGTACCGCTTCGAGCTGAGCGCCTGGGGGGTGGCGGGACCGCTCGGCAGCATCACCGGCAACCTCGCCGGCACCGGCGATGCCAACCTCTTCCGCGCGCAGGGCGCCGTGAACCCCGCGGGGCTGCGTGTCGGGGTGTTTGATGTGCAGTTTGAGGGGGGTTGGGCCAATCACGTGCTCAGCGCAAAGCGCATGCAGGCACGCCACGTCGACTCCGGCGCACGCGCCAGCGCCGCCGGCACCATCGCGATCGTCGACGGCGGGCCGCGGCTCGAGCTGAAGGGCAGCTGGAACGAATTCCGCTGGCCGCTCATCGGCCGCGACGTCGTGGTGCGCAGCGGCGCGGGCACCTTCGCGCTCGAGGGGCTGATGCCCTACCGCGTGCGCCTCACCGGCGATGCGCGCGCGCTGGATCTGCCGGTGATGCCCGTGGACCTCAGCGGCACGCTCGACAAGGACAGCTTCGCCTTCGAGCGCGCGGAAGTTGACCTGTACGGCGGCCACACCAGCGCGAGCGGCAAAGTCACCTGGGCGCCGCACGATTCCTGGTCGGTGAGCGGTCATGCGAGCGGCATCGATCCGGCGCAGCTGCGCGCCGACCTACCCGGCAGCCTCAATTTCGACTACAGCGCCTCGGGGACGGGCTTTGATGCCAAGGGCACGCTCAATGCTTCCTTCAGCGGCCTGGGCGGCAAGCTGCGCGGCGCCACCGCGAGCGGCGCCGGCACCGTGACGCACGCCGGTGAGACCTGGGGGTTCAGTAACCTGCGCGTGGGCCTCGGGAGCGCCACCCTGGCGCTCGATGGGCACATCGACGATCGGATGGAGTTGCGCTTTGCGCTCAGTGCGCAGGACCTGAATCTCCTGAGCCCCGGCAGCCGTGGCCAGCTGAAGGCCTCGGGCACGCTCGGCGGCACGTTCAGCGATCCGGCGATCGTCGGCGTCGCCCACGGTGTGGACATCGATTACCGGGGCATCAAGCTCAAGGCCTTTGACGCCGACGTCGACTTCGAGCCGGACGCGGCCGGCAAGGAATCGAAGATCGACGCTCAGCTGCACGTGCTCACGTACGAGCAGCGCACGCTCAACGCTGCGACGCTTACCCTGCGGGGGCCGCCGAGCGCCTACACCGTGCACTTCACGGCGAGCGCGCCGGGCATCGCTGCGGCCGCGCAGGCCCAGGGCGCCTACAGCGCCGGCACCTTCAAGGGTCAGCTGACGATGCTCGCGCTCAGCGGCAACGAGTCGCTGCACCTGGGGCTGGATCGTCCGGTCGGCTTGCTCGCCGCGGTGGATCACGTGCGCATCGAGTGGCTGTGTCTGGTGGGTGCTCCGGGCAGCGTGTGCGCGGATGCGGAGTGGACGCCGGCCACCTGGTCGACCACCGTCATGACGAACGAGCTGCCGCTCGCAACCCTCACCGCCGGCATGACACCCGAGGTGCAGTACCTCGGTACCATCAATGCGCTGGCGCACCTCTCCGGCGGCGCCACGACGCCGGTGCTCGGGAGCCTGCGCGCGCAGCTCGCCAACGCCGAGATCGCGCATCGCCTGGCGAGCAAGAAAGTCGAACACACCCGCATCGGCTCGGGCACTTTCAGTGTGACGCTGGCGCCCACCGCGATCAGCACGCAGTCGGACATCGACGGCGGGGAGGTCGGCACCCTGCACGGGGCTTTCACCGCGCAGCGCACGACGCCGGAGTGGCAGAACATGCCCGTCAGCGGGGAGCTGCACATCGTGAATGCAGACTGCTCCATCGTCTCGCTCTACGTTCCGGATATCGACCGCGCCTCGGGGCACTTCAACGCGGACATGCACGTGAGCGGCACCATCGGCGCCCCGCGCCTCGCGGGTGGGGTCAAGGTGAGCGCCGGGGAACTCGACGTCTACCAGACGAACCTCGCGCTGCGGGCGATCGCACTCGAGGCGCACTTAAGCGACGGCGGCCTCGACTTCAAGGGCAGCGCGAACGCGGGCACCGGCACGGTGAACGCCGACGGACACCTGGAATGGCGTGATCTGCTGCCCTACGGCAAGTTTCACCTGCAGGGCACCAACCTGCGGGTGGCGGACATCCCCGAGGCGCAGATCGATGCCTCGCCGGATCTGGATTTCACCATCACCGGACGCAAGATCGAGGTCACCGGCAAGGTACTCGTGCCGTACGCCAAGATCGCGCCCAAGGACATCACCAACGCCGTGCGTGCCTCGGACGACGAAGTGATCGTCGGCGCCGAGGAGGAGGACCCGAGCAAGCGCTTCGAGGTCATAAGCGATATCGGGCTCGCGCTCGGCGATCACATCAGCATCGACACGCTCGGCCTCACCGCCAAGCTCGGGGGCGGTCTGCAGATCCGCAGTGGCACCGATGCCATCACGCGTGGCCAGGGCGAGCTCAATATCGAGAGTGGCAAGTACATGGCCTACGGCCGGCTGCTCGACATCCAGGGCGGCAAGCTCTACTTCAACGGCCCGATCGATAATCCCGGCATCCAGGTCACCGCGCAGAAGGTCTTCCCGGACGTGACCGCCTACGTGAACGTGCGCGGCACGCTCCTGCAGCCGCGCATGTCCTTCTCCTCGGTGCCGCCGCTGCCGCAATCGCAGATCGTCTCGCTCATCCTCGCCGGCGGCTCGCTCGAATCGGCGCAGAACCGCGGCAGCAACCTCGCCATCGGCCAGGGCGTGGCGATGCTCGCCCAGGAATACGGCTCCTGGGTCGGCATCCAGGAGGCGAGCCTGGAATCGGACGTCACCAACGACACCTCCCTCGTACTCGGGCGCTATCTGTCCCCGCGCCTGTACGTAAGCTACGGCATCAGCCTCACGGAGAACCTGAACACCTTCAAGCTGCGCTACACGCTCGGGGATCACTGGACGGTCCGCGCGGAGCTCGGCCAGGCGCAGGGCGCGGACCTCGTCTACAGCATCTCCAAGTAATCCCGCGCACCCTCCGCGCTGGGCGGCCCTGAGCGGCTCCCCCGGCAAAGCGTTTCTCGCCGGCCGTGCACGGCCCGCCGTCTGCTACCCTTGACGTCCGTGCATAAAAATGCACAATGTGAGCATCTTTATGCGATGAGATTTCGCACCCATGCTGACCGATGCCCACCAGCTGGAGCGGCGCGCCGCGATCCTGCGCATCCTGCACAGCGGCCTCGTCGGCAAGCAGGCCGATCTGGTGCGCCTGCTGAAGAAGGAAGGCCACGCGGTGACGCAGTCCTCCGTCAGCCGCGACCTGCGCGATCTGGGCGTCCTCAAGGCGCGCGGCCGCTACGTGCTGCCGCCGGATGAGGTGAGCCGGGCCAACGGCGACTTCGGCACCCTGACGCAGTTCGTGCGCGAACTGCGCAGCGCCGGCCCCTCGATCACGGTGCTGCGCACCACGATCGGGGCGGCGCAAAGCGTGGCGGTCGCCATCGACAAGGCGCAATGGCCGGAGGTCGCCGGCACCCTCTCCGGCGATGACACCATCTTCATCGCCACCGTCAACGCCCGGGGCCAGCAGGAACTGCTCGGGCGCCTGCGCACGCTCTTTCGGGTCTGAACCATGTCCGTCACCGCCTCGCGCCCGGGCGCCCCGCCCATCGTGCTCGCCTATTCGGGCGGGCTCGACACTTCCTTCCTCGTGCCGTGGATCGCGGAAAACCAGGGACGCCCGGTGATCACCGTGACGGTCGACACCGGCGGCATCGATGAGGCCGCCGCGCACACGCTGGCGCAGCGCGCGCGCGCCCTTGGCGCCATCGAGCACCACCAGATCGATGCGCGCGCGGACTACTTTGAGCAGGTGCTGCGCTTTCTGATCATGGGCAACGTGCGCCGCGGGCAGCTTTATCCGTTGTGCGTGGGCGCTGAGCGGGTGATGCAGGCGCAGACCATCGCGCGCATGGCGCGCAAACTCGGTACCGACCTCGTCGCGCACGGCTGCACGGCGGCGGGCAACGATCAGGTGCGCTTCGAAGTGGCCCTGCGCACGCTGGCGCCGGATCTGAAGGTGCTCGCCCCGGTGCGCGACCGGGCCTTCCGGCGCGAGGAGGAACTCGCGTATCTGCAGGAGCGCAAGCTCCCCATCCCCGCAAGCGGCGCGAAGTATTCGGTCAACCGCGGTCTGTGGGGCGTCACCATCGGCGGCAAGGAAACCCTCACCTCCGCCGGCACCATCCCGGATGAGGCGTGGATCCTGACAAAGAACGCCTTCAGGCAGCCGCGCGCCGCGGAGCGCCACGTGCTCAGCTTCGCGAAAGGGCGCCCGGCTGCCCTCGACGGCAAGGCCTTGGCGCCGGTCGCGCTCATCGAGGCGCTCGAGGCCCTGGCGGCGCCCTTTGGCATCGGCCGCGGCATTCACCTCGGCGACACGATCATCGGCACCAAGGGGCGCGTGGCGTTCGAGGCCCCGGCCGCCGAGGTGCTGCTCAGCGCCCACCGCGAGCTCGAGAAGCTGGTGCTCACCGCTCGGCAGCAGCGCATCAAGGAGCTCGTGGCGCAGCCCTACGGGGACTTGGTGCACGAGGGGCAGCTGCTCGATCCGGTGTGCCGGGATATCGAGGCGCTCCTGGTGAGCTCGCAGGAGCGCGTCACGGGCGACGTGCACCTGCTGCTGCAGACCGGCTGTCTCTTTATCGCCGGAGTCGAATCCGCATTCTCGCTCATGGCCGCCTCCAAGGGCGTGTACGGGGAGGCCGCGGGTGAGTGGTCGGCGAGCGATGCGCTCGGGTTCTCGCGCATCGCATCATTGCCCGGGGTGTTCTATACGCGGGCCGGCGCCGGCGCGCCGGAAGGATCGTAAGCCCGTGGTCGGCATGCGCAGCGTCGTCGTCGACAAGCTCGCCTCGGTGACCCAGGCCTGCAACCTCTCCCACGAGGTGCGCGTCTCCGCCGAGATCCCGGCCGAGGAAGGCGTGGTGGTCGTGGTCGAGGTACTCAACAACAAGACGACCTACAACACACTCGAGCTCGTGAGCGGGCGCATGGCGAAGGTCGGCCGGGGCGACATCGTCGCCGGCGCGCTCGGGCACCGTAAGGCACTCTTTGGCTACTCCGGGCATGTGCCGGGCGCCGTGCAGCCCGGCGACATCATCCAGATGCTCAACATCGGCGGCGTGCTCGGGATGTGCGACTCGATCAATCCGGACAAGGGCAAGCCCTTCGACTGCCGCGTGCTCGGCGTCGCGCTGAACTTCCCCTACCTGGGCGAGCGCATCGGCGTGCCCGCGCGCGTCGGGCGCCAGCGGCTCGACCCGCATGCGACGCTCGACACGCGCGGCGTGCCGGTGGTGGCGCTCGCCGGCACCTGTATGGAAGCGGGCAAGACCGCTGCCGCCTGCGCGCTCATCAGTCGCATGCGCCACCGCGGCCTCACCGTGGATGCCTTCAAGGCGACCGGGGTCTCGCTGCGCCGCGACATCCTCGCCATGGAGGACGCCGGTGCGCGCCGCTGCGCCATCTTCACCGATCTGGGCATCGTCACGACCACGCGCAGCAACGGCCCGGCGCTCACGCGCACCATGCTCAGCGAACTCGCCAGCGGCAAGCCCGACGTGCTGGTGTTCGAACTCGGCGACGGGATCCTGGGCACCTACGGCGTCGATGCCATCCTCGAGTGCGAGGACATCCGCCAGGCACTCAGCGGCGTCATTCTCTCGGCCAACGACCCGGTCGCCGCCTGGGGCGGGGTGAAACTGCTGCGCGAGCGCTTCGGCATCGAGCCGTGCCTCGTCACCGGACCCGCCACCGACAACCAGGTGGGCGTGGAGATCATCACGAGCCAGCTGGGCGTGCCGGCGTGCAACGCCCTCAGCAACGGCGCCGCACTCGGTGATCGGGTGATCGAGGCGCTCGGCCTGAAGGCCACGGCGCTCGCATGAGCGGCACGATTCCCGCGTTCGTGCTCGGCGGCAGCGGCTACGTCGCAGGCGAACTGCTGCGCCTCATAGCCGCTCATCCGCACTTCGCACTCGCCGCGGTGATGTCGGAGAGCCAACCCGGGGAGGCGGTGGCGGGCGCCTTTCCCCACCTGCTGAGCGCGTATCCGCTCACGCGCTTCAGCTCCCAGGCCGAGGTGCAGAAGCTGCTGTGCGAGGCGCCGCAGGCGGCGGTGTTTTCCGCCGCCCCGCACGGGGTGTCTGCGGGCCTCATCGATACGCTGCTGAGCGCGGCGGAGCAGGCCGGCCGGCAGCCGCGCGTCGTCGATATTTCGGCGGATTTCCGCTACAGCACAGAGGCGGCCTACGCCGCGGTCTACCCGCACGCGCACGGGGCGCCCTCGCGGCTGGCGCAGTTCACCTGCGCGCTGCCGGAGCACTTAGACAAGCTCGCGACGCCTCACGTGAGTCACCCGGGCTGCTTCGCGACGGCGATTTTGCTCGCGAGCGTGCCGCTGCTCGCCAGTGGGCTCATCAGCCCGACGCTGTTCGTGAGTGGGGTGACCGGCAGCACCGGCTCCGGGCGCAAGCCCGTGCCCGGCACGCACCATCCGCTGCGCCACGCGGATCTGTACAGCTACAGCGCGCTCGCGCACCGGCACGTGCCCGAGGTCGCCGCCTGTGCGCGCGCGGCTTCGGGGGTCGAGGCCGGGTTCGCCTTCGTGCCGCACTCGGGTCCCTTCGCGCGCGGCATTCACGTCACCGTGCAGGCGGCACTCCGGCGTGCACTCGATACCGAGAAGCTGCTCGGCATCCTGCGTGCCTTCTATGCCGATGCGCCCTTCGTGCGCATCAGCGCGGAAGCACCGCGCGTCAAGGACGTCGTGGCGAGCAACCACGCGCACCTGTCCGCCGTGACCCTGAGCGGCACCGTGGCGGTGATGTGCGCGCTGGATAACCTCACCAAGGGCGCCGCCGGCGGCGCCCTGCAGTGGATGAACCGCATGTTCGCGTTGCCCGAGAGCGCCGGACTCACCGCGCCGGCACCCGGCTGGACTTGAGGACGAAGATGACGCCGCAGAGCTCCTCCGCCATGCCGCCCGCGCACGATTATCTGGCGCCGGTGTTTACGCAGTACCCGCTCGAAGTGCAGTCGGCCGCCGGGGTGTGGCTGACCAACAGCCGCGGCGAGCGCGTGCTGGATCTTTACGGCGGCCACGCGGTGGCAGCGCTCGGCTACGCGCACCCGGGCTTCTGCGCCGCCCTCGCCCGCCAGGCGCAAGCGTGCCAGTTCCAGTCGAACGCTGTGGCGATGCAGGTGCGCGCGCGCGCCGCTGAGCGCCTGGTGCGCTTCACGCAGCTGCCGTTCGCGAGCGTGTTCTTCGTCAACAGCGGGGCCGAAGCCAACGAGAACGCCCTGAAAATCGCCCTGCGCGTGAGCGGCCGCCCGCAGATCGTCGCGCTCGAGGGCGCCTTTCATGGCCGCACGGCCGCGGCGGGCGCGGTGACTTTCGGCGCGCGTGAGAAGTGGTATGGCTTTCCGCGCACGCCTTTTGAGGTGAGCTTCCTGCCGCGGCGCGACAGCGCCGCCCTCGCGCACCTCAGCGCACAGACCGCCGCGGTGATCGTCGAACCGGTGCAGGGTCTTGCCGGGGCGGTCGATCTCGGTGCCGCGTATCTTCAGGAGCTGCGGCGGCGCTGCGATGAGGTCGGGGCGCTCCTCATATTCGATGAAGTGCAATGCGGCATGGGGCGTACGGGTGCGCCCTTTGCCGCCAATCTCTACGGGGTGATGCCCGACATGCTCACGAGCGCCAAGGCGCTCGGCAACGGCTTCCCGTGTGCGGCGCTGCTCCTGTCCGAGAAGATGACGGCGACTCTGAAGCCCGAGTCCCTCGGCACCACCTTCGGCGGTGGCCCGATGGCGTGTGCCGCCGTGGAAGCGGTCATCGAGGCGATCGAGTCGCAGGGGCTGCTCGAGCGCGTGCGGCGTATCGGTGCCTACATCCGCGCGCACTGCCTCACCGGTCCGGTCACGGCGCACCAGGGGGAGGGGCTTCTCATCGGTCTGCGCACGCGCCGAGCGGCGAAGGAGATCCAGGCCGAGCTGCTCGAGGGCGGCATCCTCGCCGGCACCGCGAGCGACCCCCACATCCTGCGCCTGCTGCCGCCCTACATCCTCGAAGAAGAGCACGTCGACATGCTGCGCGACGCGCTCAACGATCTGCCGCCATGAAACGCTTTCTGGACCTGGGCGACTTCACGCGCGAGGCGGTGCTGTCGCTGCTGCAGCTCGCGCGGCGCCTGGAGAGGCAGCCCGAACCGCGCGCGCTGGCCGGCAAGATCCTGGGACTCCTCTTCTTCAATCCCTCACTGCGTACCCTCGCCTCCTTCCAGGTGGCCATGGCGCGCCTGGGCGGCAGCTCCTTCGTCATTAACCCCGGCCAGGGCAGCTGGCAGCTGGAGACCCGCGTCGGTGTCGTCATGGACGGCGCCGCGGCCGAACACGTGCGCGAGGCCATCCCGGTGCTCGCCTCCTACTGCGACGCGCTCGGCATCCGCGCCTTCGCCGAAGGCAAGGATCTCGAGCGCGATCTGTCCGAAACCAACTTCAACGCCATGGCGGCCCTCACCGACAAGCCCCTCATCAACCTCGAGTCCGCCGTCAATCATCCGTGCCAGGCGCTCGCCGACTGGAAGACGCTCGATGATCTGGCGGTGCCGCGCGGCGGACGGTTCGTGCTCTCGTGGGCCTATCACCCGCGCGCGCTGCCGCTCGCGGTGCCGGCGGCGGCGCTGCACATGGCAGCCCTGCGCGGCATGGAAGTGATCGTGCTGCGTCCGGAGGGCTTCGCCCTGCCCGCGCCGCTCATGGAGCGCGCGCAGCGCGCCGCGAGCGCCTCGGGCGGCTCGGTACGCGAGACCAGCGAGCGCGCCGAGGCGCTACCCGGGGCGCAGGTGCTGTACGTGAAGGAATGGGGTGCAACGGCTGCGTACGGGGATGCCGCCGCGGATGCGCATCTGCGCCGCACCCTGAGCGGCTGGTGCGTGCGCAACGACTGGTTCGCGGGCGCGCCGGACTGCCGCCTCATGCACTGTCTGCCCGTGCGGCGCAACACCGCGATCGCCGACGAGGTACTCGACGGGCCGCGCAGCATCGTGCAGCGCGAAGCCTACAACCGCCTGCCCGCGCAGATGGCGGTGCTGCACCAGATGCTCAGCTCCTGAACGCCAAGGAAGTCGATGCCATGATCATGCACAGAAGCGATCAGACTCTCGCCATCCGCGCGCTGCGCAGCGCCGCCCCCTACATCCGCCTGTACAAGGGCAAGACCTTCGTGGTGAAGGTCGGCGGGGGTGTGTTCGCCGACGCCGCTGCGACGCGCGTGCTGATCGAGCAGATCGCGATCCTGCACTACTTCGGTGTGCGCGTCGTGTTGGTGCATGGCGGTGGTGCGCAGCTCACCGAACTGTCCGCAGCGCTCGGCGTGCCGACGCACATGGTGGAGGGTCGCCGCGTGACCGACCAGAAGGCGATCGACGTGACCGCCATGGTCCTCAACGGCCTCATCAACACGCGCCTGCTCGGCATCTGCCGCGCGCTGGATATCGAGGCGGTCGGCCTGAGCGGCGTGGACGCAGGCCTGGTGCGCGCCCACCGGCGCGCGCCGGTGAAGAGCAGCACGGGCGAGCTCATCGATTTCGGCCTGGTCGGCGACATCGCCGCGGTGAACACCTCGGTGCTGAAGAAACTGCTCGACAACGGCCTGATGCCGATCGTGAGCCCGCTGTCGGCGGATGAGTCCGGCACGCTGCTCAACATCAACGCCGATACGGTGGCGGCGGCGCTCGGCGCGGCGCTCGGCGCGGAGAAACTCATCCTGTGCACCGGCGCCCCCGGGATCCTGGGCGATGTGAACGACCCGGGCTCACTCATCTCCTATACGGACGTGCACGGGCTCAAGCGCCTGCGCGAGGAGGGCCGCATCGCCGACGGCATGCTGCCGAAGGCCAAGGCCATCGAGGACGCCCTGCGCGGCGGCGTGCAGCGCGTGCACGTCGTCTCCTACCAGTCCCCGGAGGGGATCCTCGGCGAGGTGTTCACCAACGAAGGCACCGGCACCCTCATCGTCGCCGACGTGCACGCGCTCTCGCCCGCCGAACAGCAGGGCGCCGCATGAAGCGGCTGTGGGAGAAGGGCGCGCCCCTGGATGAGCGCGTGCTGCGTTACACGGCCGGCGAGGACTACGCGCTCGATGAGCGCCTCGTGCCCTACGACGTGCGCGCCTCACTCGCACACGCGCAGATGCTGCACGCGCAGCAGCTGTTGTCGGGCGCCGATCTGGCCGCCATCCGCGAAGCTCTCACGGCGCTCGCCGACGAGCACGCGCGCGGTGCCTGGCACGTCGAGCTCGCCGATGAGGACGGGCAGACCGCGCTCGAGCGGCGGCTGACCGAGCGCATCGGCGCGAGCGGCGGACGCATCCATCTCGGGCGCTCCCGCAACGATCAGGTGCTCACCGCCATCCGGCTCTACCTGCGCGAGATGGTCGGCACGCTCAGCGCCGCGGCCGTGAAAGTGGCCGAGGCACTCGAAGGGCTCGCGCAGCGCGAGGCGCACACGGTGCTGCCCGGCTACACGCACCTGCAGCAGGCGATGCCGAGCTCGGTACCGCTGTGGGCGCTCGGGTTCGCGGGCGAGATCCGCGACGATGCGCAGGGACTCACTGCCGTGCTGCGCCGCATCGACCGCAGTCCGTTAGGTTCCGCGGCCGGCTACGGCACGCCCGGACTGCCGATCGACCGGCGCGCGACGCAGCTCGAGCTCGGATTCGCGGCCGTGCACGAGCCGGTCACCGCGGTGCAGCTCTCGCGCGGCAAGGCTGAAGCGCAGCTGCTGTTGGAGATCACACTGCTCATGCAGGACCTCTCGCGCCTGGCCGCCGACGTGCTCCTGTTCGCGACCCAGGAGTTCGGCTTCCTCGCGCTCAGCCCGGAATTCACCACCGGCTCCTCGATCATGCCGCAGAAGCGCAACCCGGACCTGTTCGAGCTGATCCGCGGCCGCTCGGCGAGCGCGCAGGCGTGCCTCACCGAAACGCTCAGCATCTGCGCGAAGCTGCCATCCGGTTATCAGCGCGATCTGCAGCTGCTGAAGTTCCCGCTGTTCCGCGGCATCGATCTCGCCCTGGCGACGCTTGCGATCCTGCCGCCGGCCATCGAGGCACTCGCCTTTCGCCCCGCGGCGATCCGGCTGGATCCGGCGATTCATGCCGCCGAAGAAGCCAACCGCCTCGTGATGACGGAGGGCATTCCGTTTCGCGAGGCCTACCGCCGCGTCGCAGCGGCCCTCGAGGAGTAGAAAGCCACGCGGCGCCTGCGCACCTTGCGCCCCCGCGGGCCGCAGGGCAGGCTTGCGGCGCGCCACTCAGGGGAAGTGAATGACGAAAGTGCTCGGAATTTCCGGCAGTCTGCGCCGCGGCTCGCACAACAGCGCACTGCTGCGCGCGGCGACGACCCTGATGCCCGAGGGCGCGACGCTCGAAGTGGCCACCATACGCGGCATTCCGCTCTACGACGCGGACATCGAGGCGCAGGGGATTCCGGCGACGGTGGCGCAACTGAAGGAGGCGGTCGTGGCGGCGGATGGGGTACTGCTCGTCACGCCCGAATACAACAACAGTATTCCCGGGGTCTTCAAGAATACGATCGACTGGCTGTCGCGCCCGGCCGCGGATGCGCGGCGCGTCTTTGGCGGCCGGCGCTTCGCCCTCATCGGCGCCTCCCCGGGCGCGTGGGGCACGACCCTGAGCCAGAGCGCCTGGCTGCCGGTACTGCGCACGCTCGGCGTGCAATTGTGGACCGGCGGGCGCCTCATGGTGGCCCGCGCCGGCAACGTGTTCGATGAGTCCGGCGCGCTCAAGGACCCCGCCATTGAGGACCAGCTGAAGCAGTTTCTCGCCGGCTACGTGGCGTTCCTGCGGCGCACGCCGCCGCCGATGTAACCGGGGCGTGCCTTACGGTTGTGACTGCGCCTGCGGGGCCGCGCGGGCGAAGGCGGGCAGACTCCCCAGGTACTCGCAGATCGCCCGCAGCCGCGGATAGGGTTCGACGTCGCAGCGCTCGCGCCGCGCGTTGGCCATCTGCGGCACCATGAAGACATCCGCGACAGTGACGGCGTTGCCGAACATGTGCCGGCCATCGCCGCTTAAGTCGCGCACCTCTTGCTCGAGCGCGGTAAAGCCGCGCGCGATCCAGTGCGCGTACCAGGCGTGCACCTCGGCGTCGCCGTGCGCCAGCGGGTCGCGCAGGTAATTCAGTACGCGCAGGTTGTTGAGCGGATGGATGTCGCAGGCGATGGCGAGCGTCAGTGCGCGCACCTGGGCGCGCGCCGCCGGCGCCTGCGGCAGCAGCGGCGGCGCCGGGTGCGTCTCCTCGAGGTACTCGATGATGGCGAGCGACTGGCGCACCACGGTATCGCCATCGACAAGCACCGGCACGAGTCCTTCGGGATTGAGGGCGAGGAACTGCGCGGTGCGCTGCGCACTCACCGGCGCACGCAGATCGACCGCCACCGATTCGTAGGTGAGGCCCTTGTAGTTGAGCGCAATGCGCGCGCGGTACGAGGCGGAGCTGCGGAAATAGCCGTAGAGCTTCATCGCCATTCACCCCGCGGCCGCGGCTGCGACGCTGTGCTGCAGCACCTCGAGTCCCTCGACGCCGCCCACGATGCGGTCACCGACCTTCAGCGCGCCCACCCCGGCGGGGGTGCCGGTGAAGATCAGATCCCCGGCGCGCAGTTCGAACAGCCGGGAGAGCGCGGCGATGATGTGCGGCACGTCCCACAGCATCTGACTCACATCCGACTCCTGGCGCAGCACGCCGTTGACCTCAAGCCAGATGCGCCCGTGGGTCGGATGGCCGGCGGCGGCGGGCCGGATGGCGGCGAGCGGCGCGGAACAGTCGAAACCCTTAGCGGCATCCCAGGGCTGCCCCTGCGCCTTGGCGGCGGCCTGCAGATCGCGGCGCGTCAGGTCGTTGCCGGCAGCGTAGCCGAACACGTGATCAAGCGCCCGCGCGACGGCGATGTCGCGCCCGCCGCTGCCGAGCGCCACGACCAGCTCGATCTCGTGCTGCAGGTTGGCGGTCGCCGGCGGATAGGCAACCGCTGCGCCGTTCTCGACCACGGCGTCCGCGGGCTTGGTGAAAAATACCGGGGGCGCGCGCTCGGGCTCAGCGCCCATCTCACGCACGTGATCGGCGTAGTTGCGCCCGACGCAGTAAATGCGGTGCACCGGAAAGCGCCGCGGTGTTGCGGCCACGGCGACGCTCGGCGTCGGCGGCGGTGGGAAACAAAAAGCGTTCATCGCACTGACATCACGGCCCACCCCTTTCGGGTGCAGATTGCCACTGCGCAAACGGCTAGACTAGCTCTATGAGCATCTGGCACGCGGCCACCACCCCGGAGTTCCTCACCGAGCGCGGCAGCAAGAGCCTGCCCGGGCACCTGGGCATCCGCATCACGGAGATCGGCCCGGATTACCTGCGCGCCACCATGCCGGTGAACGCGCACACGCACCAGCCCTTCGGGGTGCTGCACGGGGGCGCCTCGGTGGCGCTGGCGGAGACCGCCGGCAGTATCGCCGCGATGCTGTGCGTCGATTCGGAGCAGTACCTGGTGCTCGGCCAGGAGATCAACGCCAATCACCTGCGGGCGGTGTCTGCAGGCACGGTGACGGCGACGGCGCGCCCCTTTCACATCGGCACGCGCAGTCAGGTGTGGTCGATCGAGATCCGCGATGAGAGTGACCGGCTGGTGTGCGTCTCGCGCCTCACCATGGCGGTGGTCGAACGGCGCCCCAAAACATAACAACGCGAGGTAAGCCATGAGCGATCCGATGCCTTCCATGACCGCCGATGCGCCGCGCGTCGACGAGTCCCTGATCACGTACACGCACGTGATCTACGCGCTGCACGCGCTCGCGGTGCTGATCGGCATCACCACCGTGCACACGATCGTCTTCAGTTTCGTGGGTGGCCTGCCGTCGATCATCGCGGTCATCATGAACTATGCGCGCCGCTCGGCCACCGTCGGCACCTTCCTCGAGTCACACTTCCGCTGGCAGATCCGCACCTTCTGGTTCGCGCTGCTGTGGGCGCTCGTGGCTGTCGTCCTGTTCATGACGATCATCGGTATCCCGTTCGCCTTCCTCGGGGTCTTTGCGCTCGGTATCTGGATCATCTATCGCGTGGTGCGCGGCTGGCTCGCGCTGCGCGACAGACGACCGATGTACGTGTGAGAGGCGCGACGCTCATCCTCGCCGCCGCGCTGCTGCTGCTCGCGGCCTGCGGGCAGAAGGGTCCGCTGTATCTGCCGGACAAGCAGGCGGCCGTGGTGACGAGCGCGCCCGCCCCGGCGCCCGCGCCGCCGGCGCCCGCAGCGCCCAAGAAGGCGACGGACCAGGACGAGAACGGGGACGCGACGCCGCCGCAGTAGGCGTGTGTGGGCGGATCAGGCGCGCAGCAGGCCGCGCAGCGGCTTGGCGGCCGCGCTGTCCGGAAAGACGCTGTCCTCGAGCGTGCGCGGCGGCACCGACAGGTGCTCGGCGAGAATGCCCTTGAAGACGCTGCGCAGATCGAGCGTGGCGGCGACATCGCGCCCCTGGTACAGCGCACGCGCGGAGAGGCCCGGCCAGTCCGCGATCACGCGGCCGCCGGCCACCGCACCGCCGAGGAGGAAAGCCGCCGCACCGGTGCCGTGATCCGTGCCGCGCGTGCCGTTGACGGCGGCGGTACGTCCGAACTCCGTCACGAGCAGCACCGCCGTATCGGCCCACGCCGGCCCGAGTTCCTGCTTGAGTGTCGCGAGGCCCTTATCCAGCGCCAGAAGACGCCCGGCCAGTTGTCCCTCGGCACCGCCCTCGTTGGCGTGCGTATCCCAGCCGGTGGTGTCGAACACGGCCACGCGCGGGCCTTGCTCCTGGCGCAGAAATCCGGCGGCGGCAGTGACGATCTGGGTGTAGCGGGCGCCGTAGGGCTGCGCCGGCCCGCCCGCGGGCGTGACGGCCGCTGCCGTGCCGGCCTGCGGCGCGCGCGGCTCGCCCGCGCTCATGGCGGCGGGTTCCTCCGCGGACACCATGGCGTCGGCTGCGAGTGCATCCGCGAGCCGCACCGACAGCAGCGGGTCCTTCGCATACAGGTCGGTGATGCGGGCCAGCGTCTCCTCATCGAGCGCGCTCATCTTGGAGGGTGACCACGAGGTCACCTCCGCCGGCCCGCGCATGATGAGCGGCACGTTCTGACCGAGGGCGACGCCGGCTTCCCGCGACACCTGGCCCGGCAGCTGCACCAGTGCACGGTTGAGCCAGCCGGTCTGCAGCGCGTGCGCCCGTAGCGAGCCGTTCTCCAGCACATCCTGGCCGTCAAAGTGCGAGCGCTCGCGATAGGGACTGGCGACGGCGTGCAACACGATGAGCTCGCGCGCGCTGTAGCACTGCCCGAGAAACCCCAGTGACGGATGCAGCCCGAAGAAGCCGTTCAGCGGCAGCACCCCGCCCGTCGCACCCGGCGCGCGCAGCGCGACCTCGCGCCTGAGGCTCGCATAGTCCGGGTCGCCGTACGGGGGGACCGCGGCCAGCCCGTCGAGCGCGCCGCGCAGGATCACGAGCACGAAGCGTGACTTGCGCTCGCCGACGCCGGCGAACGCCAGGCGCGTCGTGAGGAAGGCCCCGCCGGCGGCGAGGGTGGTGAGGTTCAGAAACTCGCGTCGCTTCAGGACTGACATGGCGTTACTTCCTTGGCCGCTAGCGGCGCATGAACTCGGGCGCGGCCAGCAGCAGCGTGACCGCCTGCGCAGCACTCGAGGCACGTGCGACCGCCGTGCGCGTCGCCTCACTCAGGTTGGCGCCGAGCAGCTGCGGGGCGCGCTCGAGCGCATCGAGGCGGCTGCCGAGACGCGCGCCCAGCGCGTCCGCCCATTCGATCCGTTTCATCAGGGCCGAGGCGCCATCCCAGTCGGCGCTCTTGTCGGGCCAGCCGGCCGGTGAACCGGGCTGCCAGGTACGCTGCCCGAGCAGCTCAAACGGCACGAGCGCGCCATGTCCGGCCTCCACCGGCAGACCCAGTCCGCGGTAAGCGGAGATGATGTAGTCGCTGGGGGTCTTGTACTTGGCGAGCGGCTCAAGCCACGCCTCGCGCGCCTCGATGAGCGCGCGATACACCGTCGGCAGGTCCCCCTCGCTCGCGGTGAACGCGCCCGCGAGGCGCGAGACGGCCGCGGGCGGCGGCTCGTCGGCGATGAAGTGCCGCGCGAGCTTCAGCGCGATGAAGTGCGCGGTCGAGGGATGGCGCGCCAGATCGTTGAGCACCGCCACGCCCTGACCGAAACCGCTGTCCGGGTAGCGCGTGTTGAGCACCACCTTGCTGCCCGGCTCGTGCAGCTCCGGGCGGAAGAGAAATTTCCCCGGCTCGCCGCCGGCAAAGCGGCCCTGCCCGCCGCCGATCGACCAGCCGGTGATCACCTGCGCAAACGTGGTGACGTCGGTCTGCGTGTAGCCGCCGCCCACGCCAAGGGTGTGCAGCTCGAGGATCTCGCGCGCGAGGTTCTCGTTGATGCCCACCTTGCGCTCGACCTGGCGGCTCTCGATGCGACGCGCAGCCGCCGAGTCCGGTCCGACCGAGAGCTGGTTGTCCAGATACAGCAACATCGCCGGGTGGGTTTCCACCGCGAGCAACAACTCGTTGAAGCGCCCGAACACGTGCGGCCGGATGGCCTCGCGCTCGAAACTGCCGGCAAGACCTGCGAGCAGCTGCTTGTCGACGGAGACGGCAAAGTGGTTGGTCCAGAACTGCGTGAGCCGCTCGAGCAGCGGCCGCTCGGTGCTCACGGCCTGCTGCAAGCGCGCGGTCGCCTCGCTGATGTAGATCGGCCTCAGGAACTGTCCGATCTTCTGCAGCTGCGCATCCGCGGCCGCCGGGTCGACACGCGCAGCCTTGCGCTGCGCCTGGATCTCGCGGCGCAGCTGCAGCGCCTGCGCGAGCGTCTGCTGCGAGGGCCGCAGGTCGGCAGCACCGAGCAGCGGCGGCGGCGCCTTCAGCTGCGCGCGCAGCCAGTCGCGCCCGCCCGCGCCGATCGTGGCGAGCTCCCCGGGACGGGCACCGAGCCCGAAGCGGTTGGCGGCGATCGCGGCAGTGGCAGGCTCAAGCATGCGCAGGTATCCGTGGTGTCTTAAACCCCTATAGCGCAGCAGGGGGGGCGCGGGTTGACCGCATCAGGGGGCCAGGGCGCTTTCGTTATACTCGCGGCCCGCCCCAGGCAGCACCCTTCATGACGCGTTCTCCGGACCTGGTTCTCGTTGACGGCTCCTCTTATGTTTACCGGGCGTTCCACGCCCTGCCGCCGCTGTCCAACTCGCGCGGCGAGCCGACCGGGGCGGTGCTCGGCGTGCTCAATATGCTGCTGAAGTTTCTGAAGGACTATCAGCCGCGCCGCATCGCCGTGGTGTTCGACGCCCCGGGCAAGACCTTCCGTGATGAGCTGTTTGCCGAATACAAGGCGCAACGCCCCGGGATGCCCGACGATCTGCGCGCGCAGGTCGCGCCCCTGCTCAGCATCATCCAGGCGCAGGGCCTGCCGCTGCTGCGCGTGCCGGGCGTGGAAGCGGACGACGTCATCGGCACGCTCGCCTGCCGCGCGGCACAGGCGGGCCAGTCGGTACTCATCTCCACCGGCGACAAGGACATGGCGCAGCTGGTGAACGAGTCGATCACGCTCATCAACACGATGAACAACTCGCTGCTCGACCGCGCGGGCGTCAAGGCGAAGTTCGACGTGTTCCCCGAGCAGATCATCGACTACCTCGCCCTCATCGGTGACAGCTCGGACAACATTCCCGGCATCGACAAGGTCGGACCCAAGACCGCCGCGAAGCTCCTGCAGCAGTACGGCAGTCTCGACGGGGTGCTCGCGCACCTCGCTGAAGTCCCCGGCAAGGTGGGCGAGAACCTGCGCGCGGGAGTGAGCACGCTCGAGCTGTCACGCCGCCTGGCGACGATTCGCACCGACCTCGAACTGCCCCTGGCGCTCGAGGAGCTTGCGCCCGGGAGCCCGGATGTCGCCACGCTGCGCGAGCTGTACTCGCGCCTGGAGCTGCGTGCACTGCTGCGGCAGCTGGAGGGGAGCGACGCGGCGGTCGCCGCGGCAGCGGCCGCGCCGGCCGACGGCGCCGCAGCGCGCGGCGAGGCGGGTCCGCCGCTCACACAGCCTGAGCGGCACTACGAGACGATCACGACGGGGCCGCAGCTGGAGCACTGGCTCAACGCCCTGCGCGCCGCGCCGCAGTTCGCGTTCGCCATCGAGACGACGAGCCTGGATTACATGCGCGCGGAGATCGTCGGCGTGTCCTTCTGCATCGAGCCGGGCGTGGCGGCCTATGTGCCGCTCGCGCACCTCTATGCGGGCGCGCCCGAGCAGCTGGCGCGTGCTGCGGTACTGGCGGCCCTGAAGCCGATCCTGGAAGACCCGGGCCGCGGCAAGGTCGGTCACAACCTCAAGTACGCCGCGCACGTGCTGGCCAATGCCGGCATCGCGCTCGCGGGCATGCGCTTTGACAGCATGCTCGAGTCCTATGTGTGGAACAGCGTCGCCACCAATCACGAGCTGGAGTCGGACGCGCAGCGCTACCTCGGTGTGCGCACCACGAGTTACACCGACCTCGCCGGCAAGGGCGCCAAGCAGATCTGCTTCGACCAGGTGCCCATCGAGCGCGCCAGCGAATACGCCGCGGAACAGGCCGACGTGGCGCTGCGGCTGCACCAGTCGCTGTGGCCGCAGCTCGAGAGCGTGCCGGCGCTGGCGCGGCTCTACCAGGAATGCGAGCAGCCGCTCGTGCCGGTACTCATGAAGATGGAGCACTACGGGGTGCTGGTGGATCGGGAGCGGCTGCGGGCGCAGAGCCGCGAGTTCGCGCACCAGCTGCAGGAGCTGTTGCAGCAGGCGCATCGCGAGGCCGGGCACGAATTCAACATCGAGTCCCCGCGCCAGCTGCAGCAGATTCTGTTCGAGCGGCTGCAGCTGCCGGTGCGGCGGCGCACCCCCACCGGGCAGCCCTCGACCGCCGAGGACGTGCTCGAGGAGCTTGCCGAGAACTACGCGCTGCCGCGCATCGTGCTCGAGTACCGCGCGCTCGCGAAGCTCAAGTCGACCTACACCGACAAGCTGCCCGAGCTCGTGAACGAGCGCACCGGACGCATCCACACCTCGTACGCGCAGGCCGTGGCCGCTACCGGTCGGCTCTCCTCGATCGAGCCTAACCTGCAGAACATTCCCGTGCGCCGCGCCGAAGGACGCCGCATCCGCCAGGCATTCATCGCACCGCCCGAGTGCGTGCTGCTCGCCGCCGACTACTCACAGATCGAGCTGCGCATCATGGCGCATCTGTCCGGGGATGAGACCCTGCGCGCGGCCTTCGCGGAAGATCGCGACGTGCATCAGGCGACCGCGGCGGAAGTGTTCGGCGTCGCTCTCACGGCGGTGAGCGCCGAGCAACGCCGCACCTCGAAGATGATCAATTTCGGTCTCATCTACGGCATGTCCCCCTTCGGGCTGGCGCGCAACCTCGGCATCGAGCGCGCGGCGGCGCAGCAGCACGTGGAGCGCTACTTTCAGCGCTATCCCGGGGTGAAACGCTTCATGGACAACACGCGCGCGCAGGCGCGCGAGAGCGGTTACGTCGAGACCGTGTTTGGCCGGCGCCTGTACCTGCCGGACATCCGCTCCGGCAATCCGCAGCTGCGCCAGTACGCCGAACGCAGCGCCATTAACGCGCCGATGCAAGGCACGGCCGCCGACATCATCAAGCGCGCCATGATCGCGGTGGACGCGTGGGTCACGAGCGTGGGCTCCCCGGCACGACTGATCATGCAGGTGCACGATGAGCTGGTGTTTGAAGTGCCGCGCGCCGCGGCCGCTGAGTTCGCACACGTCGTGCGCGGGCACATGGTCAATGCCGCCTCCCTGAGCGTGCCGCTGCGCGTGGACGTCGGTACCGGCGCGAACTGGGACGAGGCACACTAGCTCAGGCCTCTGCCGCCGACGGCCTTCAGCTATCGGCCCCTGCCCGTGCCCCTTTTCGGATGTCTATGGCAAGGGCCGAAGTGGCCCGCGGGCTGGACACCTCCCCGAGCGCTTGCCGCGGGGGGCGCTTCTTTCATGCGTCCGTCAACGGGACCGATTTCGCCCGGGGCGCGGGGCGCAGGTGCACCTGGGCAACATCGGCGCGCCTCTGGAGTACGAGCACTTCAAGATCGCGAACACCAATCCGGCGCAGGTGTTTTCCCCGGACACCGTGATCAGTGGGCTTCAGGTCTGGCCCGCGGCTGTGGTGAGAATGAGACAACTTGTTAAGCAAACTTATGATTTGAATAGGTATTTTTTCAGAACCGTGCTGGAACTCTCCAGGGGGTCGCCAGTCGAACTAATCGAGTGCCTAGCACTCCCCGCTTCCCTCCCTGAGCGGGTCGACCCGGTTCATGAGACCTGTGCCGGGTTAGTCTGCCCCGGCGGCTTCTAACGAAACCGCCGGGGTTTTTTATGCCCTAGACCCCGCCTCGCAGCCATGCCTCGAGCGTATCTTCAGCTTCGCGCACGCCGGTGCCTTTGAGGCTCGAGAACAGCTGCACCGTCGCCCGGCCGGCGAGCCCGGCTTCAGCGGCCCGCAATGCCGCCACCGCTTCGCCCCGGTTGAGCTTGTCGGCCTTGGACAGCAGTACGTGAATGGCATGGGAGGGGGAAACCCATCCGAGCAGATTCTCATCCCCGTCCTGCAGACCCCGGCGCGCATCCACGATGACGAACAGCCCCTTCAAGGAGACGCGCGTACGCAGCGCCTCGATCAGCGGCGGCCAGGTGCGCCGCTGCGCGGCGGGTACGTCCGCGTACCCATAGCCGGGCAGATCCACCAGGCGCTGCCCGGGAGCGAGCTCGAAGAAATTCAGCAGCTGCGTGCGTCCGGGGATCTTGCTGGTGCGGGCCAGTGCCTGACGATGGGTGATGGCATTGATGGCGCTCGACTTGCCGGCGTTGGAACGTCCGGCGAAGGCAACCTCGGTGCCAACATCGAGCGGAAACTGCTGCGGGACGGCGGCACTGATGAGAAAGCGCGCCTGGCTGAAGCGGCTCATTCGGTTCTCAGGGCTCAGGAAGCGCGTGCACGGCCGTAGTGTACAATTCGGCGCCCTCGCATCGCGGAAACGCACGCCCGGATACTGAAGCAATGCCGCAGACCCGAAGACCCGGTTGGATGCAATGGGCCGCCCTGGCGGCGGCCGGCCTCGTGTGCGTTGCCTCGTCCTTGAGTTCCGCTCAGACCGCGGCGCCCGTGCCGGCCGCACCAGCGGCCACACCAGCGGCCACACCACCGCCGGCCGCATCGGCGGCCGCGCCCGCGGCTTCCGCGACCGAGACTTTCCCGTTCACCCATGGCAAGGCAGCCGATGGCGCCACCAAATCTGCGGTGTGCTCGGCCTGTCACGGCCCGAACGGCAACAGCACCAATCCGGATTGGCCGCGCCTCGCGGGGCAGAACGCGGTGTACGTCGCCGAGCAGCTGCGCCTGTTTCGCTCCGGCGTGCGCTCGAACGCGACGATGATGCCGATGGCCACGGGACTGTCCGACCAGGACATCGCCGATATTGCCGTCTACTACGAGGCGCAGACCCCGCTCGGGCTCGAGGCGGATCCGTCTTACTGGCAGGCGGGCGAGGCGCTTTACCTGCGCGGTGATGCCACCCACGAGGTACCCGCCTGCATCGCCTGCCACGGCCCGGTGGGCCGGGGCAACCTCGCCGCCGGCTACCCGGCACTGCGCGCGCAGCAGTCGGTCTACGTGGTCAAGCAGCTCAATGATTATGCGAGCGGTGCGCGCTACAGCGGCGCCCGCCCCACGCAGGCGACCCCCAACGCCGTCATGATGTTCACGATCGCCAAGCGTCTGAGTCCGCAGCAGATCCGCGACGTCGCTTCCTACGTCCAGGGCATGCGCTGATTTTGGGGGCACCATGATCCGCTTCCTGAGCCTGGCGGCCGTGCTCGCGTTGTGTGCCTGTGCGCGCCAGGAGCCCGCACCGGCCCCGAGCGCCCCGCCGGCCGCCACCAACACCGCTCCCACCGCGCCCTCGAGCAGCACCCCGGCCGCCGGCACCCAAAGCGAGATCGAGCAGGCGACCCGGTCACAGGAATCCGGTGACAGTGATACCGAGCACACCCCGAGCGATACCTCGCTCGAGCAAATGGCGGCCGCACCGGCAGCCGCGCCGCTGCCGGCCGGCAAGTGGCAGCCGGGCGTGAACTACACGCTCCTCGTGCCGGCGCAGCCGACGAGCGTCGCTGCGGGCAAGATCGAGGTCATGGAGGTGTTCTGGCTCGCCTGCCCGCACTGCTATGCGCTCGAGCCCTTCATCCGCAGCTGGCTCAAGAGCAAGCCTGCGTACGTGGAGTTCGTGCGCGTGCCGGTGATCTGGCAGGAGATCCACAAAGCCCACGCACGGCTCTACTACACGCTCCTCGCACTGGGTCGCCAGGACCTAGTGGCCAAGGCCTTCGACACCATCGCAGCGCAGCGCGTTCCGCTGGCCGGCGGCGATGAGCAGGAAACCCTCAAGCTGCAGCAGAAATTCGCGACCGACAACGGCGTCAGCGCCGATGACTTCGCCAAGGCGTACAACTCCTTCACCGTCAATTCCAACATGATGCGCGCCGAGGAAATTACCCAGCGCTATCGCGTGCAGGGCGTGCCCTTCGTGGTCGTGAATGGCAAGTACACGACCGACCTCGCCCAGGCGGGCGGGGAAGCGAAACTGATCGAGCTCATCAACGATCTGACGGCTGCCGAGCACAGCCACTGACGTTGGTGCCGCCGGGGCCCGCGTCAAGGCTGGCGCGCGCTGCGTGCGCCACAAGGAAACCCGACACCATGAAATCCATCGCTGCCGTGCTGATGATCGGGGCGCCGCTGCTCCTCGCCGGGCCGGCCGCAGCCGGGCCCGAGACCACGGTGATTACGGCCGGGGATCTGCAGCAGCTGTGCCTGGGCACTGATACGACCAGCAAGAACGTGTGCCGGGTCTATATCCTCGGGGTGACCCAGGGGATCAGGCTCGGGATGAACATCGCGGCCGGCAAGATCAAGGGAGGCCGGCCCTGCATTCCCGAGGCACTTTCGGGCGACGCCCTCGAGTCCAGCGTCAAGAGCAGACTCGGCGAGCATCTCGCGCGCGTTCCCGCGGACCGCGACCTCGATGCATCCGCGTTCATTGCGACCCTCATGGTCGCCAGGTACCCGTGTCCGCAGCCCAAGCCCTAGGCAAGCGGCCGGCCGGCTCGTCAGCCCCGTTCCCGGGGAATAATAGGGTTACCACTGGAACCGCAGTGGCCAGAGCCGGAGTGGCGCGCCCGACTGGATTCGAACCAGCGACCTGCAGCTTCGGAGGCTGCCACTCTATCCAACTGAGCTACGGGCGCGTTGGGGCGGGGGATGATACGCGCGGGCCGCGTGACCCGTCCATTTACGGGCCGCGCCGCAGCCCAAGCCGCAGCACTGGAACCGAACACCCCGGAAGGCGTCTAATAGTCACGTTAGCTGGTCATTGGGAGAAGGCAGATGCGAACACTGGTGATCTGCGCGATCGTGGCGATCGCCGGATGCGCAAGCACGCCGGCTCCGAAGCAGACGGCGCAAACGGCGGTGAAGCCGGCCTGCCTGAGCACTGCCTCGCGTATCCCGCAGTCCCAGACAGACTGCATCGGGCCCGGCAGTATCTACACGCAGCAGCAGATTGACGCCACGGGTCGTCAGAACCCTGAAGTGGGCAACGCCCTGCAGATGCTCGATTCTTCCCTCATCGTTCACCACTGAGCGCGATTGCGGCGCGACCCGGGCGCCATTTCTTAGCTTCCCGCCCCCTGATGCGCGGCCGGTGCCCGCGCGCCTTTGTTTACGTGGCGGGCGGTAGCGCGGCTATACTTCGCGGCCAATTCGGCATCTTCTGCGGATGGCCTCGTGAGTAAGCAAGATACCCACTTCACCAATGTTTTCAGCGTCGTCATCGCCCTGCTGGTGACGATCGCCGTTTGTATTTTTGCCTTCGCACGCATCGTCGCGAGTCATACCCAGGACCAGCAGGTGCTGAGTGAGGCCGAGTACAGCAAACGCGTCGCAGCGCGCATCCAGTCCCCGAGCCAGGTGGCCGTCGCGGGACAGGACAATTCGGCTCTCGCCATCCAAAGCGCCAGCACCGCGCAGGCAGGCTCAGCGAGCCCCGCTGCGCTGCCGAAGAACGGCGCGGAGGTATACCAGCAGACCTGCAGCGCCTGCCACGGCGCAGGGATTGCCGGCGCGCCGAAGGCGGGCGACAAGGCTCTCTGGGCGCCGCGCATCGCCGAGGGCAAGGCGACGCTCTACGAGCACGCCATCAAGGGTTTTCAGAGCAACGGCGCGGTGATGCCGCCCAAGGGCGGACGTCCGGATCTGCCGGATGACCTGATCAAGCAGGCCGTTGATCACATGCTGCAGATGTCGCAGTAGGCGCCGCGTCCGGCGCACGCACTCACAGCGCCGGACTTCCCGCGGGCGGCTCGGCAGAGGCCGTCGATTGCGTGCCTTCCAGCGCGGCGAGCCGTGCCTCGAGCGCCTCCAGTCGTGCGCGGGTGCGCTCAAGTACGCGCGCCTGCGTATCAAACTCGTCCCGGCTCACCAGGTCGAGCTTGCTCAGGCGCTCGCGCAGGATCGCTTTGAAGTTACTCTCCAGATCCGCCTGCATGCTGCGCAGTGCCGGCGGCACGCGCTCCATCAGCCGACGGGCGATTTCATCGATGCGCAGCGAATCCATAGCTGACCTCGTGTGCCCCTAATTGAGGCAGATGCTCTAGGTTAGGCTCCAAAACGGTGCACAGGTTGCACCCCCTGCGTGCGCAAACCGCGGAATCTGCGCCCGCAGCCGCCATGGCACGGAATCTGCACCCTCCTGCGCGATTTGCCTAGCTTACCTGCCGCCGCCGCTCGCAGCAGCGGCAGGCGTGCCGATGAACCGAAGAACGATCGTGTGCTGCGGAGAGAACATGCCCACCGCTTTGATGAGCGTGCGTAGCCTTTGGCGAGTCCTGCTGGGTGTGGCGGCTCTGGCACCGGCTCTTGCCGCGGCCGCTGCTCCTGCGACTCCCAACAAGGGCGACACCGCCTGGATGCTCACCTCCACCGCGTTCGTGCTGCTCATGTCGGTGCCCGCGCTCGCGCTCTTCTACGGCGGCCTGGTGCGCACCAAGAACATGCTCTCGGTGCTCATGCAGGTGTTCGTCGGCTTCTCGCTCATCACCGTGCTGTGGTGCCTCTATGGTTACTCCCTCGCCTTCACCGCCGGCAACTCCTTCATCGGCGGCCTGTCGCGGGCATTCCTGCAGGGCACGTTTGATCCGAAGAGCGGCACCTTCGCCACGGTGTCGACGTTCTCAAAGAACACCACGCTCTATGAGCTGGTGTATGTGGGCTTCCAGTCCACCTTCGCCGCGATCACCGGCTGCCTGATCCTCGGCGCCGTGGTCGAGCGCATCAGGTTCTCGGCCGTGCTCCTGTTCCTCGTCATCTGGTTCACCTGCAGCTACTGCCCCATCGCGCACATGGTGTGGTACTGGCCGGGTGCCGATGCGTATACCTCGGCGGACAAGGTCGCCGCGCTCAGCGCCTCGGCCGGACTCATCTGGCAGTGGGGAGCGCTCGATTTCGCCGGCGGCACCGTGGTGCACATCAACGCCGGCGTCGCAGGCCTGGTCGGCGCGTTCGTGCTCGGCAAACGCGTCGGGTTCGGCAAGGAGCCGATGCCGCCGCACAGCCTGACGCTCACCATGGTGGGCGCATCGCTCCTGTGGTTTGGCTGGTTCGGCTTCAACGCCGGATCGGCGCTCGAGGCCAACGGCTCCGCGGCACTCGCCTTCATGAATACGTATCTGGCCACCGCGTGCGCGGTGCTCTCATGGATCGGTGCCGAGTGGCTCATCAAGGGCAAGCCCTCCATGCTGGGGGCTGCCTCGGGGGCCGTGGCGGGACTGGTGGCGATCACCCCGGCGGCGGGCAACGTCGGTATTCCGGGCGCGTTCGCGATCGGCATCGGCGTCGGCGTCGTGTGCCTGTGGGGTGTGACGGGCCTCAAGAAGCTGATCAAGGCGGATGATTCTCTGGATGTGTTTGGCGTGCATGCCGTGGGCGGCGTCTTCGGCGCGCTCATGACCGGCATCTTCAACGCGCCCTTCCTCGGCGGCCCGGGTTCCACCACCGACTGGGTGAGCGGAGCGAGCGGCTACCCGGGCGTCGCGGCACAGTTTTTGATCCAGCTGAAGGCGGTGTGTCTGGTGGTGGTGTGGAGCGCGCTCGTCGCCTGCGTCGGCTTTTACCTGGTGAAGCTGCTCGTCGGCCTGCGCGTACCGGAGGAGGAGGAGCGCGAAGGGCTGGACATCACCTCGCACGGCGAACGGGCGTACGATCTGTAACGGCTCCTGAGGTTTCGATCGGCACTTCGTTTGGCCCCGCTCGCGCCTTGCTGGCGCCCGGGGCCGCTTCTTTGTAGGGTGTGAACCGGTGGCGGCAACGCCTTTTGGCGGGTGTGACGGAGTTCAAAGGTCGCACCCGTTTCAGGCGCCATACTGCGCGCGGGGAGGCCCTTTTTATGTTGCGACTCGTACCGATCACCGCTCTCATCCTTGCCGGGACCTTCAGCGTCGCCCGGGCAGACGTGTTTCGCTGGGTGGACGAGCACGGCGAACCGCATTACAGCGACCAGTGGGTGCCCGGATCGACCGTCATCAAGACCAACAAGGCCAGACCGTCCTCGGACACGCTGACGCCGTCAGGCCAGAAGAGCGTCGTCGCCTCGGGCAATAAAGTCTCCGAGCAGCTCGACGATCAGGCCAATGCGCGCGCGGTACAGGAGGACGTGGCCAAGACCCGCGCCGCCAAGTGCAAAGCGGCCCAGGATCGCTACACGAAGGCGATCGAGAACAACCGTGTCTACAAGCAGACCAAGGACGGTGAGCGGGAATTTCTCTCGGACGCGGAACTGGATGCCTACCGCGAGACCGCCCGCAAGGACGTGCAGGGCCTGTGCGGCAGCGTGCCGGTCTTCAATCCGGAGACGCCGCTGAACCCGCAGCCGCAGCCGATTCCTGAGCCGAAGGTCAATCCGGCACTCGCAACCTCCGAGTGAGCTGCGCCGCACCGCCCGCAGCGGCGGTGAGCGATTCCGTGCGTCCCCCCGAACGCACTATAGTGACGCCCGCGGCCCACCCGCACGAGGCACACACACATGCGCGTAGGTTTTGTCGGACTCGGTGCCATGGGTATGCACATGGCACGCAACCTCCACCGGGCGGGGCTGCTCGCCGGGGTCTTTAACCGCACCGCCGACAAGGCGCGTCAGCTGGCGGACGAACTGAAGGTCACGGCGTATCCGACGCTGCCGGCGCTCGGGGCGGACGTGGACGCGGTGGTGTCGTGCGTTTCAGCGGACGCGGACGTACTCGCGGTGACCCAGGCTCTGGCCCCCGCGCTCAAGCGCGGCGCGCTCGTCATCGACTGCTCGACCATCGGCGCGGAAACCGCGCGCCGCGCCGCGCAGGCCCTGGAGCCCGGTGGGGTCGAGTTCCTCGACTGCCCGGTGAGCGGCGGGGTGGAAGGCGCACGCGATGGGACGCTCGCCATCATGGCGGGCGGGACGCCCGAGGCGTTCGCGCGTGCGCAGCCGATTCTCGAGGCGCTCGGCAAGACGATCACGCTCTTTGGTCCCACCGGCAGTGGCCAGGCGGCCAAGGCGACCAATCAGATCATGTGCGCCGGGATCATCGAGGCGATCGCCGAGGCCATGGCCTTCGCCCACGCGCAGGGGCTGCCGCTCGATAAGCTCATCGACACCCTCGGCAAGGGCGCCGGCTCCTCCTGGTACTTCGTGCACCGCGCTCCGAACATGGCGCGCGGTGCCTACCCGGCGGGCTTTAAGGTGCGGCTGCACGAGAAGGACCTCGGTATCTGCCGCGACATGGCCGCGCGCTTCGGGGTGGCGCTGCCGGTCGTCGAGCGCATGCTGGGCGAGTACGCGGAGCTCATCGCCCGCGGCTTTGGCGATGAGGACATCTCGGCCACGTACCGGCTGAAGTCCGAACTCTTCGAGCGCACGAACATCATGAGTGCACCCGCGCGCGGCGACGCATGAAGACACAGGCGGCCGGTAGCGACCAGGCGCTCTACCTGCCGGATTTCTGCACCTCGCAGGCGACGCTTGCCATCGTGCTCATCGTCGAGCTCACCGCGCTCGTGCTGACGCTCGCGCGCCAGAGCGTGCTGGTGGATTTTTGGACCGACCTGGTGCGCACCTCGCTGTTTCTGTTGTGGATCGGGCTCGCGAGCGCGGGACTCCTGTGCCTGCTGCGCGCGCGGCTGGCACGCCTGAACGTCGCCGCAGGTTCGGCGGCGGTCATGACGCTCATCACCGCGGTAGTGGCGGTTATCTCGGTGTGCGTGTATCTGCTGGGCCGCACCCGCATGGTCATCGATTCCGGGGGTGCGGAACTCTTTCCGCCCAATGCTTCGCGCTTCGCGCTGCGCAACGCGTGGATCGGGCTCATCATCACCGGGCTCGCGCTGCGCTACTTCTACGTCGCCCACCACTGGCGCCGCAGCGTCGAGCTGCGCGCGGCGGCGCGGGTGCATGCGCTGCAGGCGCGCATCCGGCCGCACTTCCTGTTCAACAGCATGAACACCATCGCCGCGCTCACCCGCAGTAATCCCTCGCGCGCGGAAGCCGCCGTGCAGGATCTCGCCGACCTGTTCCGCGCGACCCTGAGCGACAAGCGCGACACCATCACGCTCGCCGAGGAGCTCGAGGTGGCGCGCACCTACCAGCGCATCGAACAGCTGCGCCTCGGCGCTCGCCTGCAGGTGCAGTGGATGACCGACGCGCTGCCTGCGAACGCGCTCGTGCCCGGACTCATGATCCAGCCGCTCTTGGAAAACGCCATCTACCACGGCATCGAGCCGCGCGCCGAGGGCGGCACGGTCACCATCACCGGCGAGGTGAGCAGCAATCTCATCACCCTGGTGGTGCGCAATCCGCTGGCCCCGACGCCCGGTGAGCACGAGGGCAACCGCCTGGCGCTCGCCAACATCCGCGAGCGCCTGGGACTCATGTACGGCGAGCAGGCACTCATGAAATCCGGGCGCTTTGATGACGAGTACATCGTGACGCTGCGCTTCCCGCTCATCGAGCGGCGCACCGAGACGCGCGTGCCGCAGCCGGCCTAAAAGATGGCACCCGCGCCCAAACTCAAGGTGCTCATCGTCGATGACGAGCCCCCGGCGCGCGAGCGGCTGCGCAGCCTCCTTGCTGAGATCGTCGACGTTGAGGTGGCGGGTGAGGCGCAGAACGGGCGCGAGGCGCTCAGCTACACCCACGATCTGGCACCGGACGTGGTGCTGCTGGATGTGCGCATGCCGGGGATGGATGGCCTCGAGGCGGCGCGCCACCTGAACGTGCTCGAGGAGCCCCCGGCGGTCATCTTCACCACCGCCTTCGATCAGTACGCGGTGGAGGCGTTCGAGGCGCACGCGGTGGGGTATCTGCTGAAGCCCGTGCGCAAGGAGCAGCTGGCCGCCGCGCTCACCCGTGCCGGGCGCCTGACGCGCGCCCAGCTGCAGCGGCTCGCCGCCGGCGAAGGCGAGCGGCGCACGCACATCGCCGCGCGCCACCGCGAGGGCCTGCGGCTCATACCGCTCGAGGAAGTGCAGTACTTCCTCGCCGACCAGAAATACACCACCGTCAAGCACCTGAAGGGCGAGGACCTGATCGAGGATTCGCTGCGGCTGCTCGAGAGCGAGTTCGGCAGCGCGTTCGTGCGTATCCACCGCAACGCCCTGGTGGGCGTGAAGCACCTGGAACGCATCGAGCGCAACGCGGAAGGGCAGTACTGCGTGCATCTGCGCGGCTGCGGCGCCCCGCTGCCCGTGAGCCGCCGCATGGCGGGCGAGCTGAAGGAACGATTCCGAATCTGATCGTCTGGGGGGCACGGGTGCATTGACACCCGACGATTCCTCAGGCGAGGGGAAGAAAAATGTACCGTATCCGGCCGCTCACGCGGCGTTCATTCATCGGCGCACTGGCCGCGCTGCCCGCATTCGGCTCCGGGGCGCTGGCGCAGCAGAACTCCGCGCCGCCTTCGCTCCTCTTCCGCCGCGAGCCCCCGCCCATCACCTCCGCCGCGCAGGTCCTGAACGTCATGGAGTTCGAGCCCCTGGCGCGCACCGCGCTGCCGCCGGCCCACTACGGCTACCTCGCCACCGGTGTGGACGATGACCTGACCGTGGTGCTGAACCATGAGGCCTTCGGGCATTACGAGATCCGTGCGCGCCGCTTCGCGGACTTGAGCCACTTCGACCCTTCGCGCACGGTATTCGGCGTGCCCTGGCCGAGCCCGCTGTACCTGTCGGCGGTGTCAGCGATGCGCGCGTTCCACCCGGAGGGCGAGGCGGCGGTGGCGCGCGCAGCTCATGCGCGCGCCACGCAGATGATGCTGGCGAGCGGCGCATCCGCATCGCTCGAGGAGGTGCGCGGCGCTCTGGGCACGGCGCCCTGGCAGCAGCTGTACCCGACCGATGACTGGGCCGTGACGCTCGCCGTCGTGCAGCGCGCCGAAACGGCCGGTTGCCCGGGGATCGTCCTGACCGTGGACTCCCCCGTCCCCCACCGCAACAACGAGATGCTTGCGCGCGCGACGCTCGCGGACAATCGTCCCTGCGGCGCCTGCCACAAGAATAACTCCCACGACCAGTGGCTCAAGGCGCCGCTGTTTGCCGGGCTCGATGTCTCGCGGGTGAGCGCGCTCGCGCCGCCGGATCTCACGCTCGGCTGGTTCGACCGCCTGCGCGCACAGGTGAAGGGTAAGCTCATGGTGAAGGGAATCGTCACCGCACAGGATGCGGCGCTCGCGGTGGAGCACGGCGCCGATGCCGTGATCATCTCCAACCACGGGGGCCGCAACGAGGAGACCCTGCGCGCCACGATCGACTGCGTGCCGGAAGTGGTGACGGCGGTGCGCGGCCGCGCGCCGGTGTTCATCGACGGGGGCATCCGCCGCGGCACCGACGTGTTCAAGGCGCTCGCGCTGGGTGCGACCGCGGTGGGTATCGGCCGGCCGCAGGCCTGGGGCGTGGCCGCGTTCGGTCAGGCGGGCGTGGAACGGGTGATCGACATCCTCAACCGCGAACTCGCGGACATCATGAAGCAGGCGGGCACGCCCACGCTTGCAAGCATTACGCGCGAGCACGTGCTGCGCTCGGCGAGCCCCTGAGCCGGTACGGGAGGTAATGCGCGCGAAAGAGCGCCCAGCCGCTACAGGATGTAGCGGCTCAAATCCTCGTCCTTGACCAGTGCCCCTAAGTGATCATCGACGTACTGCGCGTCGATCGTCACCTTGGCGGCGCCGTTGGACTTGTGCTCCTCCGCGGCCTCGTAGGAGACGGTCTCCAGCAGCCGCTCGACCACCGTATGCAGGCGCCGCGCGCCGATGTTCTCGGTGCGCTCGTTCACCTGGAAGGCGATCTCGGCGATGCGGCGCACGCCGTCGACGGCAAAATCGACCTCCAGCCCCTCGGTCTTCATCAGCGCCTTGTACTGCGCGGTGAGGGAGGCGTCCGGCTCGGTGAGGATGCGCACGAAGTCCCCGACCTTGAGTGAATCGAGCTCCACGCGGATCGGCAGCCGTCCCTGCAGCTCCGGAATCAGGTCCGAGGGCTTGGAGAGGCTGAAGGCGCCCGATGCGATAAAGAGCACGTGGTCGGTCTTCATCGGCCCGTACTTGGTGGCGACGGTGGAGCCCTCCACCAGCGGCAAGAGGTCGCGTTGCACGCCCTCGCGTGAGACGTCCGCGCCGATCGTCTCCCCGCGGCGGGTCACTTTGTCGATCTCGTCGATGAACACGATGCCGTTCTGCTCGGCGTTGGCGAGCGCCTGCACCTTCAGCTCATCCTCGTTGATGAGCTTGCCGGCTTCCTCGTCGGTGAGCAGCCTGAGCGCCTCGGCGACCTTCACCTTGCGGGTGCGGGTGCGATTGCCGCCGAGGTTCTGGAACATCGACTGCAGCTGCTGCTGCATCTCCTCCATCCCCGGTGGCGCCATGATCTCCACCCCGTTCGGCAGCGCCCGCAGCTCGATCTCGACCTCGCGCTCATCGAGCTCGTGCTCGCGCAGCATCTTGTGGAATTTCTGGCGCGTCTCTGAATCGCGCGCGTGCGCGGGCTCATCGGTGGAGAAGCCCATCATGCGCGGCTTGGGCAAGAGCGTATCGAGCACGCGCTCCTCGGCGGCCGCGAGCGCGCGCTCGCGCACCTTCGCCATGGCCTGCTCGCGTGTCATCTTTACCGCCACGTCCGCCAGCTCCTTCACGATCGACTCGACGTCGCGGCCCACGTAGCCGACCTCGGTGAACTTGGTGGCTTCCACCTTCACGAACGGCGCATTGGCGAGCTTGGCGAGCCGCCGTGCGATTTCCGTCTTGCCGACCCCGGTCGGGCCGATCATGAGAATGTTCTTCGGCGTGATCTCCTGGCGCAACGGTTCACCGACCTGCATGCGACGCCAGCGGTTGCGCAGCGCGATGGCGACCGCACGCTTGGCCGCGTCCTGGCCGATGATGTGCTTGTCCAGTTCCTGGACGATCTGGCGGGGTGTGAGTGCTGACATGTCGCTTTAGACCCTGGTGCCCTGCGCCCGGTGCAGTTCCTCGATGACGAGGTTGCGGTTGGTGTAGATGCAGATGTCGGCAGCGATGTTGAGCGAGCGCTCGACGATGCTGCGCGCATCGAGCTCGGAGTCCGCCAGGAGCGCGCGCGCCGAGGCGAGCGCGTACTGACCGCCCGAGCCAATGGCGGCCACGTCGTAATCCGGTTCGATCACATCACCATTGCCGGAGATCACGAACAGCTTATCCGGATCGCCGACCAGGAGCAGCGCCTCCAGGCGCCGCAGGTAGCGGTCCGAGCGCCAGTCCTTGGCGAGTTCGATCGCCGCGCGCGTAAGGTTGCCGTACTTCTCGAGCTTGCCTTCGAAACGCTCGAACAGCGTGAAGGCGTCCGCCGTGCCGCCGGCAAAGCCGGCGAGCACCTTGTCGTTGGCGAGGCGGCGCACCTTGCGGGCGTTGCCTTTCATGACGCTGTTGCCGAGGGTGACCTGACCGTCGCCGCCGAGGGCGATGGCGCCGTTACGGCGCACGCCGAGGATCGTCGTGCCGTGGGGGTTGAAAACGTGAGGGTCTGACATGGGGTTGGCGCAAGCTCCGGAATCGGCCGAACCCGCAGCGCGGACTCAGGCCTTGCGGCGCGCCCGCGGGTGGGTAGCGTCGTAAATGCGGGCGAGGTGCTGGAAATCAAGGTGAGTGTAAATCTGGGTGGTCGAGATGTCCGCGTGGCCGAGCAGCTCCTGCACCCCGCGCAGTTCACCACTAGATTCAAGCAGGTGCGAGGCGAAGGAGTGCCGGAACAGATGCGGATGCACGTGCATGCTCAGCCCCTGGCGGCGCGCCCACAGCGCCACCCGCAGCTGCACGGCCCGCGGCCCGAGGCGCCGCCCGCTCTTGCCGACGAACAGCGCCGCTTCGCCCGCGCGGGCGAGCGCGGCGCGCTCCTTGAGCCAGGCTCGCAAGGCCTGCACCGCGGCGCGCCCGACGGGCACGATGCGCGATTTCTTCCCCTTGCCGAGCACCTGCACGATGCGATCCTTGAGGTCCACGCTCGTCAGATCAAGTCCGGTGAGTTCCGCCAGACGCAGGCCCGAGGAGTAGAAGAGCTCCATGATGGCGCGATCGCGCGCGCTGAGCTCATCCCCGGGCGGGATCTCGAGCAGCCGCGCCATCTGGTCCGCATCAAGTGTCTGCGGCAGCCGCCGCGCCGCCTTGGGGGCGCGCACCTCCTGCGCGGGATTGCGCGTGACGCGCGCGCCGCGGCGCCCTTGGCCGCGGGTGCCGTCCTGCGCCTCGCGCAGCAGGAATTCGTAGAAGCTGCGCACCGCCGAGAGCCGGCGCTGGATACTGCGCGGCGCGAGGCCCGCGGCATGGGAGCGCGCGGCGAACAGGCGGATGTGCTGGCTGTCGAGCGCGTGCCAGTCGGCAAGGCCCGCGCGGTCACAGAATTTCACGAGCGCGGCGAGGTCGCGCGCGTAGCTCGAGTCGGTGTGCGCGGACAGGCGCCGCTCGAAGTTAAGATAGCGCCGGAAGCGCGCCACCCATTCGAGCGCCGCCGGGTGCATGTCCTTAGGACCGGCGCGCGCTCAGCGCGCGCCGGGGCTGCTCAGTGCGTCGCTGATGAGGTCCGCGAGGCGCGCGAGAAATTCCGTGCTCATGCCCGGATGGAAGCGGTCGCGGTCGGCGCTGCCGAGGGCCAGCAGGCCGAGCGCGCCCTTGTCTCCGAGCGGCACGAGGGCCACCGAGCCCATCTCCAGGCCCTCCGGTCCGAACAGAAACTCGCGCTGCGAGTCGCGCGCCTGGCCGCAGCGTGGCTTGCCGCTCGCGAACAGCGACTCAAAGGATTTCAGCTGTGCATCTGCTGCCGGCACGGTGCGCACGAAGGATGGCAACGTCGGATCAGGCGGGGCGCCGATCAGCACCAGGGCGGCGTGGAAGGCGTCGAAGTCCTCGCGCAGGCCCGCTTCGATGTGCGCGATGGCCGTGGCGCGCGGCACCGCGCGCAGCAGCCGGCGCGTGAAGCGGTGCAGGCGCTCGGCGATGGCGTCGTTGGCGCGCGCCACACGCACCAGCTCCGCGAGCTTGTTCTCGAGTGCCGCCTGTTTCTCGCGCAGCACCTCGATCTGGCGCTCGACGAGGGAGATGGTGGAACCGCCGCGCGCGTGCGGCAGCTTCAGGCGCGCCAGCACCGCCTGGTGGCGCTCGAAGAATTCGGGGTTACGCTGCAGATAACTGGCGACGGATTCCTCTTCGGCATCCACCGCGGTCACCCCGCGCGCTTGTGTTGTCATAGTGCTCTAGACCTCGACGTGACCTTCAAAGGATATCTGTGTCGGACCGCTGAGCCAGATGCTCTCCCCTGGCCCCTGCCAGTCTACCTGTAACTCGCCGCCGCGCGTGGCCACGCGCACGCGGGCATCCAGGAGCCCGCGCCGCCGCCCGACCGCCACCGCCGCGCAGGCGCCGGTGCCGCAGCTGCGGGTCTCGCCGGCGCCGCGCTCGTAGACGCGCACGCGCACCTGCGCGCGCGCGATGATCTGCAGGAAGCCTGCATTCACACGCTTCGGGAAGCGCGGATGCCGCTCGATTGCCGGACCGAGCGTCGCCACCGGGGCGTCCTCGACGTCCGGCACCGTGAGCACCGCGTGCGGGTTACCGATCGCGACGGCGCCGATCTCGAGCGTGCGCCCGGCCACCGTCAGCGGATACGGATCGGTCTCGAGCGGCGCCTCAAAGGGCAGCGAACGCGGATCAAAGTTCGGCACCCCCATGTCCACCGACACACACTCATCGGCGATACGGGCGCGCACCACGCCGACGGGGCTGTCGAGGGCGACGGCGCCGTTGCGGGTGAGGCCTCGGTGGTGCAAGAGAGCTGCGATACAGCGCGCTCCATTGCCGCACTGTTCGACCTCGTCGCCATCGGCATTGAAGATGCGGTAGAAGACGGCCGTATCGGCACGCTTGGGTCCGCCGAGCACCAGGGCCTGGTCAAAGCCGATGCCGGTGCGACGGTCGGCGAGGCTGCGCAGCCGCTCGGGCTGGAGGACGGATTCGTCGGCGGGTGCATCGAAGACGACGAAATCGTTGCCGACCCCGTGCATCTTCGTGAAATCGATGCGCATCGCGCGCAAGCATAGCTGAAACTTCGCGGCGCGTGCGCAAGGGGCGCGCTCCTAGCGCAGGGCGGCGCGGTCCTTGAACAGACAGCGGTCCATCACGGTAAAGATCCCCGCCCGCACCGCGCGCTCGGCGGCCGCCTGGTCGATCACGCCCTCCTGCAGCCACAGCGCCGGCAGCTTCAGGCGGATACAGTCAGCGACGATCCCCGCGACGTGCTCGGGGCGGCGGAACACGTCGACGATGTCAACGCGCTCACCCGGCGCGAGCACCTCGGGCAGCTGCTCGAGTGCGGGAACCGCGGCCTCCCCGAGGATGGTCTCGGCCGAGGGGGTCACCGGGATGATGCGGTAGCCGAAGCGCTGCAGGGCACGCGCCACGCCGTGGCTCGGGCGGGTGCGGTCGGCCGACAACCCCACGACGGCGATGACCTGCGCGCCGCGCAGCAGCTCGGCGATCTTTTCCGGCGGCGGGTTTACGAACATGCTCGCTCCTTGGCCTGGGCCTCTCCGGCCGTCTAGTCTAGCGATTACACCGCAAGGCTCCCAAAAGGCGCGTGACACTTGAGTGACGAGTTCAGCGTACGCATCGAGCCGCACGGGCGCACCCTGAAGGTCGGCGTGGCGCAGCCGGTGCTGGAGGCAGCGCTTGCGGCAGGGCTGAACCTGCCGCACAGCTGCAAGTCCGGACACTGCGGCTCCTGTCGCGCGCGCCTCGTGGCGGGCGAGATCCGCTACGCGCGCGGCCGCCCGCTCGGTCTTACGCGCGAGGAGGCAGCGGGCGGTTACGTGCTGCTGTGCCAGGCGCGCCCACTTTCCGACCTCGCAGTTGAGGCGCGCCTGATCGCCAGCGTCGCGGACGTGGAGATCAAGACGCTGCCGTGCCGCATCGCACGCCTGGCAGCGCTGGCCCCCGACGTGATGCAGGTGTGGCTGCGGCTGCCGTCGGTGGAGCGGCTGCCGTTTCACGCCGGGCAGTACCTGGACGTGCTGCTCGAGGGCGGCCGGCGCCGCAGCTTCTCCATCGCAAGCCCGCCGCACGACAGCGAGCTGCTCGAGCTGCACGTGCGGCGCGTGAGCGGCGGGGGCTTCACCGAGCGGCTGTTCGGCGGCACCTCCGCCACCGCCCTGGGGGAAGGAGCGCTGCTGCGGATCGAGGGACCGATCGGGCAGTTCAGCTACCGCGACGGCACGGGACCTTTGCTCATGGTGGCCGGCGGCACCGGCTTCGCACCCTTAAAATCGATGCTGCGGCACGTGCTTGAAGGGGGTATCCGCCGCCCCATCCACTTCTACTGGGGCGCGCGGCACACGCAGGATCTGTACGAGGAGGCGCAGGTGCTCGAGTGGACGCGCCGCTACCCGCAGCTCACCTTCACCGCGGTGCTCTCGGAAGGCACCCGCCTGGAGGCCACGCATCACCGCGTAGGCTGGGTGCACGAGGCGGTACTCGCCGATCACGCGCACCTCAGGGACTTCGAGGTGTATGCGGCCGGACCGCCGGCGATGATCGAGGCGCTCCGCAGCAGCTTTCCGCGGCACGGGCTATCCCCCGGGCGGCTGTACTTCGATTCCTTCGACTACGCGCCGGATGCGCGGCGTTGAGGCGCGCGCCGCTTTAGAGGTCCGGCTGGGGGAAATTATCGCGGTAGTCCGCGATGGACGCGCGGATGACCGCCGCCGCGTGCGCGAAACCGTAGCGGCCGGTGAGCGCGATCTTCGGCGTCTCGTCCGGCACCAGCTTGTAAGTTGAGAAGTAGTGCTCGATGCGCTCTAGGAGCGCCCCCGGCAACTCGTCGATCTCCGTGGCGTTGCCCCAGACGTAGTCGCCCTCGAGCACGGCGATGATCTTGTCGTCCGCCTCGCCGCGGTCGATGATCTTCAGTCCCCCGAGCACGCGCGCCCGCAGCAGCACTTCGGAGTGGTTGATCGGACGCTCACTGATCACGCAGATGTCCAGCGGATCCCCGTCGCCGCGCTCACAACCCGGCGCCAGGCGCCGCACGCGCTCACCGCAGTAGGTTTGCGGAATAAAGCCGTAGAGCGAGGGGGGTTGCGAGGAGGTGCGCTGCGGCCTGTCGACGCGCAGGTAGCCGGATGCCTTGTCCACCTCGTACTTCATCAGATCGAACGGGGTGATCTCGATGTACGCGTTCACGACGCGCGGCGCGTCCGGGCCGCTTTCCAGGCCGTGCCAGGGATGTGGACGCCAGCGCGAGTAAGCGGTCGGGTGTGACACGCGCCGATTGTAAGCCCAAGCCTGGTATGCTGAGGAGGCGGTCATGAGGGGGCCTCGGGTGATGCACGCGGCGATTACCGGCTGGGGTAAGTGCCTGCCGCCGGCGGTACTGACCAACCACGACCTGTCCACCATTCTCGACACGAACGACGAGTGGATCGTCAGCCGCACCGGGATCCACGAGCGGCGCATCTCCCACGTGGGCCTCGAAGAGCTCGGTTACGTCGCCGCCATGCGCGCCCTCGCCGCCGCCGGTATCGAGGGCCGCAGCATTGAGCTCATCGTCTTCGGCACCTGCAGTCACGATGACCAGGTGCCGAACATGGCCTCGGGCATTCAGGCACGCATCGGCGCGCAGCCGGCGGCCGCTTTCGACATCAACACCGCCTGTACCAGCTTTCTCTACGGCCTCTCCACGGCCACGGCGCTGATCCGCACCGGGGTGGTGAAGAATGCGCTGGTGATCGGCGCGGAGTTCATCTCCCCGTTCATGGACTGGAGTGATCGTGACGTCGCGGTGCTCTTCGGTGACGGCGCCGCCGCCGTGGTGCTCGAGGCGAGCGAGCGCGCCGAAGGGGTGCTGGCCGAAAAGCTCGGTTGCTTTGGCGAGGCGCGCGAGATCCTGCGCGTGCAGGGCATGGGCGGGCGCTATGCGAACCAGGGCATCCTCTACGGCGTCACGCGCTGGCAGTTCGAGGGCCAGGAGATCTTCAAGCGCGCGGTCACCGGCATGAGCAGCGCGTGCGAGGACACGCTGGCGCGCCTGAAGCTCGCGCCCGCGGACGTGGATCTGGTCGTGCCGCACCAGGCCAACCTGCGCATCATCGAGGCCGTCGCACGGCGTGCGCAGGTACCGATGGAGCGGGTGTTCGTGAACGTGCACCGCTACGGCAACATGTCGGCGGCGACGGTTGCCATCGCGCTGTGCGAGGCGGTGGAGGAAGGGCGCGTACGCGCCGGAGCACTGTTGCTGCTGCCCGGTTTTGGCGGCGGCCTGAGCTACAGCGCACACGTGGTGCGCTGGGGCGAGCGCACCCAGCCCCTGCAAGCGAGCAACGCCGAGCTGCCCGCGAACGAGCGCTCGGCGCTGGAACTCATCCGTGACTGCCTCAAGCGCAAGAGCACCCCGAGCAGGCGGCCGGCCGCGGATCCGTTCGCGGGCCTCTAGCGAGCGCGGCAGCCGTTCACACCCCGCTGTTAGCGGCGCGTGGACTTCTTGGTCGCCCGACGCTTTTTCTTCGCCGGATCCTTGGGGCGCGATTTGCCAAATGACCCCTGGTAGATCTTGCCGCGGCGGCTTCTGTGATCGCCCTTACCCATGAGAACAGACTCCGATTAAATACTTCAGGCAATGAAAAGGGCCGGGCGCCGATGCCTGTGAGGCACTGACGACCGGCCCTGAGGCAGCTTTTTGGCTTACCAGCGCTTCGGTGCACCGCCACCGCGGTTGCCACCACCGCCGCCGGTGCGCTCCTGAGCCTCATTCACGCGCAGCGGACGACCACCGAGGTCCTTGCCGTTGAGGTTCTGGATCGCGCGCGACGCATCGGCACGGGACATCTCCACGAAGCCGAAGCCACGCGGACGGCCGGTGTCGCGATCGGTGATGATGCTCACGGACTCGACGGTGCCGTGCTGTGCGAACAGCTCACGAACCTCGGCGTCGGTGGCGGAAAAAGGCAGGTTGCCAACATAGATCTTCGTCATGCAATCAAACTCCTATGCGTTCTGTACTAGCAGGAGTGCATGACACGAAAGATTGGTCGCGCACACTCTGCCACCTGGTCGAGAACGATTCGGCTTTTCAGACTCGGAAGCCAACTCGCAATCAAAGGCGGGCGGCAGGCGGCAGGAAAGGGAAAGGTCACGATCCGGCGCGGACGATACCGCAAGGGGCCGGCGGCGCACAAGTCAGCCCATGTTGCATTGAGATGCAGGCAGCCTCTCCGGTGCACGCGCGCTGGGGACGCCGCAGGGCGCCCAACATAATCGGCCCGGGGAGCGTCAACCGGGGGCCCGCCCCCCCCAAACAGACGGTTGCCATGAACGTGCAACCTGGCCGGGGTAACTTCCGCGGACCCTTCGGCCCCGAAGGCGGGGTGGGGTACGGGGTAGCCCGTCGCGCGCTGCGCGCCGATCAGCGGTAGCGCGCCAGGATCTTCTGCAGACCCTGCAAGCCGGGTGAGAGTACCTCGTACGGCAGGCTGTTCAGCGCCTCATCGGGCGTCGCATTGACCGCGTGGAACTCGTTCTGCGAGGCCTCCACGTACAGCAGTCCCGTCAGGTACTCCCCGGCCTTCATGCGCTCCTGGATGTGCGCGGCGGCCGTGGTGCGGTTGGTCGGGTCATAGGCCCCATCGAGCTTGCGCAGCACGATACGGCTGCCATCGTGCATGAGCAGCGGCAGCGTTTCGCCCTCCCGGTAGTCCGCGGTGATTTCCCGCTCGAGCGGCACGAAGTCCGCGTGCACCGCCGGTTCGTAGTGCTCGCGCGTGTAGGCGTAGCTCTTGGTTGAACCCTCGTGATCGTTGAAGGTCACGCACGGAGAGAGCACGTCGATGAGCGCGAAGCCCTGGTGCTTAAGCCCCGCCTGGATGAGGGGCACGAGCTGCTGCTTGTCGCCGGAGAAGCTGCGGGCCACGAAGGAGGCGCCGAGCGTCATGGCGAGCAGTACCGGATCGATCGGTGGCTGGAAATTAGTCTCGCCCTTCTTCGCCTTGGTGCCGATGTCCGCGGAGGCGGAGAACTGTCCCTTGGTGAGCCCGTACACCCCGTTGTTCTCGATGATGTACAGCATGTTGAGGTTGCGGCGGATCGCGTGACAGAACTGCCCGAGTCCGATGGAGAGCGTGTCGCCGTCGCCGGAGACCCCGATGTAGGCAAGATTGCGGTTGGCGGCGTTGGCGCCCATGGCGATCGAAGGCATGCGGCCGTGCACGGAGTTGAAGCCGTGGCCGCCGCTGACGAAGTAAGCGGTGGTCTTGGAGGAGCAGCCGATGCCGGAGAGCTTCACCATGTTCTGCGGTTCGATCGCCAGTCCCCAGCTCGCCTCGACGATCGCGGCGGTGATCGAGTCGTGACCGCAGCCGGCGCACAGCGTGGACAGCGCGCCCTCGTAGTCGCGGCGCGTGAAGCCGAGCGCGTTGCGCGGCAGCGACGGGTGGGCCACCTTGGGCTTTGCCAGAAAAGTCATAGCCGCCTCCGGCGCGCCGTGCGCGCCGCGTAAGAGTGCATCGCGGGGCGCTCAACCATGCGCCGCGCCCTTCGGTTGCGACTGCCCGCGCGGCTGCAGCTCCGCGAGCACGCCCTCGACGATGAACGCCGAGGAGATGGGCAGTCCGTCGTAGTGCAGCAGCGAACGCAGCTTCGTCTTGTCGACCGCGGTCTCAAGCGTCAGCAGCGCGCGGAACTGCGCGTCGCGGTTCTGCTCCACGACGAACAGCACCTCGTGCGCCGCGAGGAACGGTTCGACGTCCTCGCTGAAGGGGAAGGAGCGCACCCGCATGTAATCGAGGCCGACGCCCTGAGTCTTCAGAATGTCGATCGCCTCGTGGATCGCGCCATCGCAGCTGCCCACCGAGACAATGCCGATCTTGCTGCCGGCGGTGGCATCGATGACGGCGCGTGGCACCAGCTTCTTCGCCGTCGCCCACTTCTTCAGCAGCCGATCGAGTACCTGCTGGTACTCGGCGGAGTCCTCGGTGTAGTTGCCGAACTGCGAGTGCCCCGAGCCGCGCGTGAAGTACGCCGCCTTCGGGTGCACGCCCGGCAGCGTGCGGTACGTGATGCCATCGCCGTCCCGGTCGACGAAGCGGTAGAACTTCTCAAGCTTGAGCACTTCCTCCTTACTCAGCATCTTGCCGCGGTCCGGGACGTAGCTGTCGTCCCATTTCAGGTCCCGGCACATCCAGTCGTTCATCCCGATGTCGATGTCAGACAGCACGATCACCGGGGTCTGCAGGCGCTCGGCAAGATCAAACGCCTGCACCGCCATGTAGAAGCACTCCTCGGGATTGGCCGGGTACAGGCACACGTGGCGCGTGTCACCGTGGGAGGCGTAGGCACACTCGAGCAGATCGCACTGCTGGGTGCGGGTCGGCATGCCGGTCGAGGGACCCACCCGCTGGATATCGAAGATCACGGCCGGCACTTCAGCGTAGTAGGCGAGTCCCAGAAACTCGTTCATGAGCGAGATGCCCGGGCCGGAGGTGGCCGTGAAGGCACGCGCGCCGTTCCACATGGCGCCGATCACCATGCCGATCGCGGCGAGCTCGTCCTCGGCCTGGATGAAGGCGAAGTTCTTGCGTCCCGTTGCTTTGTCGACCCGCAGCCGGTCGCTGAACATCTTGAAGGCGTCCATGAGCGAGGTGGACGGCGTGATGGGGTACCAGGCCGCCACGGTGGCGCCGGCGAACAGGCAGCCGAGCGCGGCGGCGGTATTGCCATCGATCATGATGTTGCCCGCGGTCTGGGTGAGCTTCGCCACGTGCAGCGGCAGCGGGCAGACGAAGTTCGCGCGCGCGTAGTCGTAGCCGAGCTGGATCGCCTTCATGTTGCTCTCGACCAGCTGGGGTTTCTTGGCGTAGGTCTCCGCCAGGAGCTCGCGGATGCGCTCCAGATCCAGCTCCAGCAGGGCCGCGAGCACCCCGGCATAACAGATGTTCTTCATCAGGATGCGGGTGCGCACGCCGTTGAAGTTCTCGTTGCACAGGCGCGCGAGCGGCACGCCGAGCACGGTAATGTCCTCGCGCTTCAACAGCGCCGGACGCGGCCAGGTGGAGTCGTAAATGAGATAGCCGCCGGGGACGACTTCGCGCACGTCGCGCTGGTAGGTCTCGGCGTTCATGGCGACCATGATGTCGGTCTGCCCGGCGCGCGCGACATAAGCCTGGCGTGTCACGCGGATTTCGTACCAGGTCGGCAGGCCCTGGATGTTGGAGGGGAAGTAGTTCTTGCCCATCACCGGGATGCCGCTGCGGAAGATCGACTTCATGAGCAGCGTGTTGGCGCTCGCGGAGCCGGTGCCGTTGACGGTCGCAATCTTGATCGTGAAATCGTTGACGCGGTTTGCGGATGCTTGAGACATGGGGGTGCGGTGTTCCTGGGCGCGCGCGGGGCGCGCGCCTCACTTAGGCTATCTTGGGCTTCTTCGCCTCGATCGCAACGGCTTCATCGCCCGCCTGCGGCCAGTGCAGTTCGGATTTCTGCATGTCCCAGGCGGCGGTCGGGCAGCGCTCGGCGCACAGGCCGCAGTGCACGCACAAATCCTCATCCTTCACCATGACCCGTCCGGTCTGTGGCAGGCCGGCCGAAACGTACAGCAGCTGCGCGAGGTTCTTGGCGGGCGCCTTGAGACGCTGGCGCAGCTCCGCCTCCGGGCCGTTGTGCGTGATCGTGAGGCAATCGACCGGGCAGATGTCGAGGCATGCGTCGCACTCGATGCATAGTTTGGCGGTGAACACCGTCTGCACGTCGCAGTTGAGGCAGCGCTGCACCTCCTGCTCCACCTGTGCCGCGGTGAATCCGAGCTCGACCTCGATGTTGAGCTTCTTGAAGCGTTCCTTGAGGGAAACGTGCGGCATCAGCCGCCGCTCGACCGGCGTGTAGTCGTTAGCGTAGCTCCACTCGTGCATGCCCATCTTGCGGCTCTGCAGGTTCATGCCGGGCGCCAGGCGCGCGCTCACCGCCTCGCCCTGGCAGTGACGATGGATGGAGATGGCCGCCTGGTGGCCGTGCTCGACCGCCCAGATGATGTTCTTCGGTCCGAAGGCGGCGTCCCCGCCGAAAAAAACACCCGCACGCGTGGACTGGAAGGTGGTCTTGTCGATGACCGGCACGTCCCACTTGTCAAACTCAATGCCCAGGTCGCGCTCGACCCAGGGAAAGGCATTCTCCTGGCCGATGGCGAGGATCACATCGTCCGCGGGCAGGAACTCCTCCCCGCTCACGCGCTCGGCCGTGATACGGCCCTGCGCATCGAGCTCGTACTCCAACTTCTCGAACAGCATGCCGGTGAGCCTGCCGTTCTCGATGACGAACGCCTTGGGCGAGCGATTGACGATGATCTCGACGCTCTCCTCCTCCGCGTCCTCGAGCTCCCACTGCGAGGCCTTGAAGAAGCCACGCGGTTTGCGTGCCATGACCTTCACGCTGTGCGCCCCGAGACGCAGGCTGGTACGGCAGCAGTCCATCGCGGTATTGCCGACCCCGATGATGAGCACCCGTCCGCCGATCTTCTCGATGTGGCCGAAGGCCACCGACTCGAGCCAGGCGATGCCGATATGAATGTTCGCGGCCCCCGCTTCGCGTCCCGGCAGCTTCAGCTCCTTGCCCTTGGGGGCCCCGGAGCCCACGAACACGGCGTCGAATCCGCCGTGCTGCAGCAGCTCACGCAGGCTCTTGACCGGGGTGTTGAGGCGCAAATCCACCCCCATGCCGGTGATCATCGCGATCTCTTCGTTCAGCACCGCGTGCGGCAGGCGGAACGAGGGGATGTTGGTGCGCATGAGCCCGCCGGGCTCGCCGTACTGCTCGAAGATCGTGACCTCATAGCCGAGGGGCATCAGGTCATTGGCGACGGTGAGGGAGGCACAGCCGGCGCCGATCAGGGCGATGCGCTTGCCGTTCTTGAGCTTGGGGATCTTCGGCAGCCTTCCCGAGACATCGTCGCGCTGATCGGCGGCGACGCGCTTCAGGCGGCAGATCGCCACCGGCTTCTGCTCGATGCGGCCGCGGCGACAGGCCGGTTCGCAGGGGCGGTCGCACACGCGCCCGAGGATCCCGGGAAACACGTTGGACTGCCGGTTCACCATGTAGGCATCGGTGAAACGACCCTGCGCGATCAGTCGGATGTATTCGGGGACGTCGGTGTGAGCCGGGCAGGCCCACTGGCAATCCACAACCCGATGGTAGTAGTCGGGATGGGAGGTATCGGTCGGTTCCATTCACTGCTGGGGCGCTTGAAACGCCCTAAGCCCTCGGGGCGGACAGGGGACCGTGAGTATAGAGGCGCGCCGGTGATTGTCATCGTGGTCGGGGGCACAAAGCGCACGAGCGGCGGCTCAGCTTGACATATATTGCACTGCAGCAATCTAAGGTGTGCCATGCCCGCCGCCTATACTTTCACCCCATGAGCGAAATCATCCCCACGGAGATCCGCCTGCGGCGCACCTCGCGGCTGCTTGAGGTGCATTTCAGCGACGGCAGCCGCTTTGAGCTGCCGTTCGAGTACCTGCGCGTGCACTCCCCCTCCGCCGAGGTGAAGGGGCACGGGCCCGGCCAGGAAGTGCTGGTGCTCGGCAAGGAGAACGTGGGCATCAGCGCCGTAGAACCCGTGGGGCAGTACGCCGTCAAACTGGTGTTTGACGACGGCCACGACACCGGTCTTTACACCTGGAAGTATCTGGCGGAGCTGGGCCGCGAGCAGGCACAGAAATGGGCGCACTACCTTGAGCGGCGCGCGCAGCTGCCGCGGCCGAAGAGCGGCGCGCCCTGAGGCACGCCCGACGGGCGCCGCAAATGATTCGGGCCGGACATTGCTGCCCGGCCCGACTCGTCACAAGACCCCCTTAACCGCGGCGATTCTGCGCGCCGCACGTAAGGAAATGCAACCACGATCGCGCGCCGCGGGCACGCCGGAGCGCGCGCCATGCGTAGAATGCGTCTGAAACCCATCCCCTGCCGCTGCGATATGACTGACGAACACTCGACGGATTTCGGCTTCCAGCGCGTACCGCGTGCCGATAAGGCGCGGCGCGTGCGCGGGGTATTCGACTCCGTGGCCGGTAACTACGATCTGATGAATGACCTGATGTCCGCGGGCACCCACCGCCTGTGGAAGCGCTTCACGCTCGCGCTCGCGAACCTGCGCCCGGGCCAGCGCGCGCTCGACCTCGCCGGCGGCACGGGCGATCTTGCCCTGGGGATGGCTCGCCAGGTGGGCGAGCGCGGCCTCGTGGTGCTCAGCGACATCAACGCCGCCATGCTCGCGCGCGGTCGCGACCGGCTGATCGACGCCGGAGTGCTCCAGAACGTGCGCTACGTGCAGGCGAACGCCGAGCGCCTGCCCTTTCCGGATGGCAGCTTCGACTGCATCACCATCGGCTTCGGGTTGCGCAACGTGACCGACAAGGCGGCCGCGCTCACGGCCATGCGCCGCGCCCTGCGTGCGGGCGGGCAACTGCTGGTGCTGGAGTTCTCGCACCCGCGTGCGCCGGGATTAAAGCCCCTCTACGATGCGTACTCGTTCCGGGTGCTGCCGCTCATCGGCAAGTGGGTGGCGGGCGATGCGGCCAGTTACCGCTATCTGGCCGAGTCGATCCGCATGCACCCGGACCAGGAGACGCTCCTGAAGATGATGCAGGAGGCGGGCCTCGAAGGTTGCCGCTACCACAACCTGAGCGGGGGCATCGTCGCCGTGCACCGCGGTTACAAGTACTAAAAGGCGCGCGCCTCCCATGCTGATGACCCTCGAGAACGTGCTCAACCGCGGCCTGCCGCGCTCGCCGCGCGCGCGGGAGCTGTGCCTGCAGCTGGCGGGCAAGAGTCTGGCGATCGAGGTGCGTGACATCACGCGCGTGCGCCTCAGCTCGACCGGTTCCACGCTCGCCCTGAGCGTCAGTGAGGCGCCGGCGGAGGCGACCTTAAGCGGTGGCCCGCTCGCACTGCTGGGCTTGCTCGGCAGCTCCCCGCAGCAGCCCCTGCAGCGCGGGGACGTCATCATGGGCGGGGACACGCAACTGGCGCAGTCATTTCGCGAGCTGCTCACGCTGCTGCGTCCGGACGCGGAGGAGGAGCTGTCGCTGTTCGTCGGGGATGTGCCGGCGCACCAGCTCGCGCGCCTGGCGCGCTCGGGTCTCGCTTTCGGACGCAAGGCCGCCGCGACCGCCGTCACGAACGCCGCCGAGTACCTCGGGCATGAGCGCGCCGAGCTCGTGCCGCGCGCGGAAGGGGAGCAGTTCCTGCGCGGCGTGGACGCGGTGCGCGAGGACGTCGATCGGCTGCAGGCGCGGCTGGAGCTGCTCGCACGGCGGCGCGGCGCGCCGTGAAGCTACGGGTGGCGATGCGGCTGCTGGAGATCCAGCGCGTGCTGCTGAAGCACGGGCTCGATGATTACGTGCGCGCTACGCACCTGTACCGCCCGCTGCGCTTCATTTTCTTCCTCTCCCCCGGCATCTGGTTCGAGCGCCGCCGCGAGGCAAGCCGCGGCGAGCGGCTGCGGCTCGCGCTTCAGGAGCTCGGGCCCATCTTCGTGAAGTTCGGCCAGGCCGTCTCGACCCGCCGTGACCTCTTGCCCACGGATCTCGCCGACGAACTGGCGAAGCTGCAGGACCGGGTGCCGCCGTTTCCCGGCAGCGAGGCCCGGCGACTGATCGAGCAGTCCTACGGCCGCAGCGTGACGGAGGTGTTCGCGCAGTTCGACGAGACGCCGCTCGCCGCCGCCTCGATCGCGCAGGTACACGCAGCCCGGCTGCCCGGCGGCGAGGAGGTCGTCGTCAAGGTGCTGCGTCCCGGCATGCGCGCCATGATCGAGCGCGACCTCGAGGTGCTGCACGCGCTCGCCGAGCTCGCGCAGCGCTACTGGGCGGAGGGACGGCGGCTGCGGCCGCGCGAGATCGTCACCGAGTACCAGAAGACCATCCTCGATGAACTCGACCTCATGCGCGAGGCCGCCAACGCCTCGCAGCTGAAGCGCAACTTCGCCGGCTCGGAACTGCTGTACGTGCCGGAGATCTACTGGGACCACTGCCGCACCGATGTCATGGTCATGGAGCGCATCCACGGCGTGCCGATCAGCGACCTCGCGAGCCTCAAGGCCGCCGGCACCGACATCGCGCGCCTGGCCGAGAACGGAGTGCGCATCTTCTTCACCCAGGTATTCCGCCACAACTTCTTCCACGCCGACATGCATCCGGGCAACATCTTCGTGCTCATCGATGATCCGCAGCGGCCGCGTTACGCGGCGGTCGACTTCGGCATCGTCGGCACGCTCGATCCGCGTGACCAGCACTACCTGGCGGAGAACTTCCTGGCGGTGTTCGACCGCGACTATCGCCGCGTGGCACAGCTGCACCTGGAGTCCGGCTGGGTGCCGGCGGAGGCGCGCGTGGACGAGATGGAATCGGCGGTGCGCACCGTGTGCGAGCCGATCTTCGACCGCCCGCTCAAGGACATCTCCTTCGGGCGCATCCTCCTGCGCCTGTTCGAGATCTCGCGGCGCTTCAACGTGCAGATCCAGCCGCAGCTGATCCTGCTGCAGAAGACGCTGCTGAACGTCGAGGGCCTCGGACGCGACCTGTACCCGGATCTGGACATCTGGAGCACGGCGAGCCCGATCCTGCGCGAGTGGATGCGCGAGCGCACCAGCGTGCGCGCTTTCGTGCGCTCGCTGCGTACGCAGGCCCCGGAGCTCATGACGGTGGCGCGGGAACTGCCGCTGCTGCTGCAGCGCCTGCTGCGCGCGCCGCCGGCGGCGGCGGCCGAGGTGAGCGCCGCCGAAGTGCGCGACCTGCGCGCGGAAGTGCGCGCGCAGCGCCGCCACCGCGATGCCGTCACCCTCGGCGCCATGCTGTTTCTGGCCGGGTTCGGCTGGCTCGCGCTCGCGCGTGAGCCCGCCTGGCTCGGCTGGGGCCTCATGGCGGCGGCGGCGGCCAAAATCCTCTACGGCCTGTGGCGCTAAGCTAAGTGCAACGTACGCTGACCGAAGGCTCGATCCCGCGCGGGTTGTTCAAATTCTCCCTGCCGATCCTGTTCGCCAACATCCTGCAGTCGCTCAACGGCTCGGTGAACTCCGTGTGGGTCGGACGCTTCCTCGGCGAGGCGGCGCTGACCGCAACCTCGAACGCCAACACAGTGATGTTCCTGCTGATCGGCGCCGCCTTCGGGGTGGCGCTCGCGGCAACGATCCTCATCGGTCAGAGCATCGGGGCGAACAACCTGCGCGAAACCAAGCGCGTGGTGGGCACCAGCGCCACTTTCTTCGCCGGCATCTCGGTGGCGATGGCGATCACCGGCCTGCTGCTGTGCCGCCCGCTGCTCATCGCCATGAGTACGCCGCCGGATTCGCTCGCGCTCGCGGTCGCCTACATGCGCGTGATCTTCTTGGCGCTGCCGTTCCTGTACCTGTATGCCTTCGTCATGGCCGTGCTGCGCGGCGCGGGCGACTCGAAGACGCCGTTCTATTTCATGCTGCTGTCGGTCGGGATCGACATCGCGCTGAACCCGGTATTCATCTTCGGTTTCGGTCCCATTCCGCGCCTGGGGATCGCCGGCTCCGCGCTCGCGACCTTCGTCGCCCAGGTTGTGAGCCTCACGGCCCTCATCCGCCACCTCTACCGGCGCAAGCACGTACTGTGCCTGCATCAGGATGAGCTTGCGTATCTGAAGATCGACTGGTCGATCATCGGCACGCTCGTCAGGAAGGGTGTGCCGATGAGCGCGCAGATGCTGGTCATCTCGCTCAGTGCCGTGTTCATGATCACGCTCGTCAATCGCTTCGGCGTGGACACGACCGCAGCCTTCGGCGCCGCCATGCAGATCTGGAACTACATCCAGATGCCCGCCTTCGCCGTGGCGATGGGAGTGTCGGCCATGACCGCGCAGAACGTCGGCGCGCGCAAATGGGACCGCGTGACGCGCATCGCCGGGGTGGGCGTGCTCTACAGCGTGCTCCTGACCGGCTCGATCGTACTGGTGATTGGACTGCTCGCGCAGCAGATCTTCGCGCTCTTCTTGCCGGTGGGCTCCGCGGCGTTGCACATCGGCACGCACCTGAACCGCATCGTCAGCCCCTCCTTCATCTTCTTCGGTATCTCGGTGGCGCTCTTCGGCGTGGTGCGCGCCACGGGGGCGGTAATCGCCCCGCTCGTCGTGCTCACCATCTCCATGCTCGTGGTGCGCTTCCCGCTCGCGTGGTTTTTCCTGGACAAATACCAGGCGGACGCGGTGTGGTGGAGTTTCCCGGTCTCTTCGGCGCTGGCCGCAACGCTCGCCGCGGGGTATTACAGGTTAGGCGGCTGGCGCCACGCCCACATGCTCCCGGAGCCGGCCAAGCAGCGGAGTTCCGCCTCTCCCGAATTGCGTATTCGAAGCGGTGCACCTTTGGGCGCAGAATCCAGACCCGTAGATTCTTCTTCCGGAGCACTCGCCATGCAAACGCGCACCCTGGGCCGTGGCGGCCCCACTGTCTCTGCCCTCGGCCTCGGCTGCATGGGCATGAGCGAGTTCTACGGCGAGCACGACGACCGCGAGTCGCTCGCGACCCTCAAACAGGCGCTCGACGTCGGCGTGAACTTCCTCGACACCGCGGACATGTACGGCCCGTACACCAACGAGGAACTCGTCGGCCGCGCCGTGCGCGGCCGCCGCGGCGATGCCTTCATCGCCACCAAGTTCGGCTTCGTGCGCGAGGCGAACAACCCCGGCGCGCGTGCAATCGATGCGCGCCCGGAGCGGGTGCCGGTAGCGTGCGAAGGCAGTCTGAAGCGTCTCGGCGTCGAGCAGATCGATCTTTACTACCTGCACCGCGTGGACCCGAGTGTGCCGATCGAGGACACCGTGGGTGCGATGGCGCAGCTGGTGAAGGCGGGCAAGGTGCGCTTCCTCGGGCTCTCCGAGGTGTCCCCGCAGACGCTCGAGCGCGCGCATCGTGTCCATCCCATCACGGCGCTGCAGAGCGAATACTCGCTCTGGACGCGCGACCCGGAGGACGGCGTGCTCGCGATGTGCGAGAAGCTCGGCGTGGGCTTCGTGCCCTACAGCCCGCTCGGCCGCGGCTTCCTCACCGGAGCCCTCAGGAGCGCGGAGGACTTTGCGGCCGATGATTACCGCCGCCTGAACCCGCGTTTCCAGGGCGAGAATTTCGCGCGCAATCTTGCGCTGGTCGAGAAGGTGAAGACCCTCGCCCACGACAAGGGCTGCACTCCGGCGCAGTTGGCGCTCGCCTGGGTGCTGGCGCAGGGTGAGCACGTGGTACCCATCCCGGGCACACGCCGCGTGCGCAACCTCGAGGAGAATCTCGGCGCACTCAAGGTGCACTTAAGCAGCGTGGATCTCGCCACGATCGAGGCGGTGTTCCCGCCGGGCATACCCGCCGGAGCGCGCTACGCCGAAGGCATGATGCGCTTCGTGCGCGCCTGAGATAAGTACGACGCCAACGCGGCGCAGGCGTAGCCGCGCCAGGCGCTCGCGCGCTGGGCTCACGAGGAGGGTGCTGCGGCCGCGCCGAAGTCTCCGCCGAGAGCCAAGTGCAGCATGACGCGCTGCGAAAGCGTTTCGGCGTGGATGTGCAGCGCGTTCATCTCAGCCGCGCGCACGCGCAGCTGCTGCTGCACGACCGGCCGCTCGTCAGTGCGGCCGACACGGAACTCGACCTCGGTGACCCCCAGAGCGCGGCGCTGCGCCGCAAGGGCTGCGGCCGCATAGGCGGCGCGCTCGCGCAGCGCCGCCTCCGCGTCGATCGCGTTCTCGACGTCGGCAAAGGAGCGCGCGCCGATGCGGGCAAAGTCCGCACTCGCGGCCTGCTGCTCGGCGGCACGCGCCGAAACGGCCGCTTGCAGGCGGCCGCCGGTCCAGATCGGCGCGGCGAATTCCGCGCCGACGGACCAGAGCGGATTCGAAACGTTCTTGAGCAGGAACACTTCGCTGGAGATCGTGCCGATAGCGGCCGTCAGGCTGATCTGCGGAAAGCGCGCGGCACTGGCCTCCTCGGTGCGCGCAAACGCCACCGCGACACGCTGCTGCGCGGCGATGACGTCCGGGCGGCGTTCGAGCAGCTGTGAGGGAAGCCCGGCGGCGGCCGCCGGCGGCGCGGGCGGCAGATCCGCGCTCACGGCGAGTTCCGCTGCAGGATAACGCCCGAGCAGCGTCTCGATCGCGCGCTGCGCCTGGGCACGCGCGCGAATGAGTTCGCGTAGACTGTCCTGGTAGCCGGCCACGGCGGCCTCGGCGGCGGCGACATCACCGTCATTCGCCCGGCCGACCCGCGCGCGCACCTGCGTCAGTGTGACCAGTTGCTGCGCCGAGTCGATCGACTTCTGGGTCAGATCGATCTGCGCCGTCAGTTCTTTGGCGCCGAACCACGCGCGCGCCAGCGACGCGACGAGGGATTGCCGCGCGTACGCGGCATCGGCAACCGCCGAAGAGTATTGAGCGCTCGCCGCCATGCGGCCGTAGCGGATACGCCCCCACACGTCGATCTCCCAGGAGGCGAGCAGGAAGGCGCCCCTCACCCCGCTCGCGTCGGCGCCCAGCTTGCCGCCGCCCTTGCCGGCGGCGGCGAGCGTCGGCTGCAGCGCGCCGCCGGCGGCGTCCATCAGGATGCGCGACTGCTCGACACGTGCCTGCGCGACCTGCAAATCCGGGTTGTAGGTGATGGCCTCCGCCGCCAGCGCTTCGAGCGCGGGATCCTTCAGCTCGCTCAACCAGCCGCTCTGCACCGCCTCGGGGCTGGTGCCCTGCGCGATCCACTGCGCGGGCACAGCCACGTGCGGCAGAGCCTTGCTTGCCAGCTCCGTGGTGGAGGGGGCGGTATGCAGGTGAATGCAGCCCGGCCCGGCCGCGAGCGCCGCTGCCGCCACGAGCAGTCCGCCACTGCGCACCCGGATGAACTGCCGCTTCACTGCGATCTCCCCCGACATACGAGCGCCTGGGCTAGTGCAGCTTGAGGATCAGGTAATTCAACTTGGACGAGATGCGTATGATCACCTTGCGCACGATGTGAATGGCCTTCAGATGCTGCGTGTAGATCGCCCCCTCGCCGACGGCGCCGGCGGCGATGAACGTCCCCTTGTCAGGATCCGCCAGATCAAGGCGCACGGGAAAGCGCCCCGGTATGGCCGGCGCAAATCCCGTCTGCGGGATCGTGCCGGTCACCTGGGCCGTGCCCTGCCCCTGGGCCCAGATCACCGAATCGACCGTGGCCTTGATGATCTTTCCCGGATGCGTCGGCAGCACGATCTCGGCCTCATCCCCGGGCGCAACTTCCTCGAGCTCGTTTTGGTAGTACAGCGCGTAGATCTGGTAGACGTCTTCCACGACACTGATGGGTGCGAGCGCCGGAAAGGCGGTGACATAGCCGCCGGGGCGCAGCTGCACGTTGACGACCGTGCCATCGGCGGGCGAGAGCACGGTCGTCTGCGACAGATCCCAGCGCGCGCTTTCCAGCTGCGCCTTGATCTGCGCGACCTGCGCCTGATCACCGCCCACCACGGCGCCGAGCTGTTCGGTGATCTGGCTGGCGCCCGCGCTCGCGGCCGCGAGCTCGCCCTCCAGAGCGCGCACGTCCGCTTCTGATGCCTCCAGCTCGAACTTCGAGCCCGCTCCGCCCGCCACCATCTCGCGATACTGCTTCACTCGCATGCGGGCGAGATCCAGTTTGGCGCGCGTTGCATCGGTCTTGGCGGACGCCGCTTTCAGCTGCTCGCGTAGGGAGTTGTTCGCTCCCACTGCGTTGGCCAGCTGCGCCTCCAGCGCCTTCACCTGCAGGCTGTAGGGGGTCGGATCGATACGGAACAACACGTCGCCCTTCTTGACGGGCCGATTCGGCTCGATCGGCACCTCGATCACGCGTCCGCGCACCTGCGGCACGATCGGAATCGTGTACTTGATGACGCGCACGTCGGCACTCGAGGGGGCGTAGCGGTTCAAGAGCATGATGAGCGTGAACATCCCGACCACCGGGATCGTGTACACGATCACCTGCGAGGTCGTATTCCACGGCAGCAGCTTGAACTTGAAAAATATCAGCCAGACGATGAGCGCGTAGGTCGCAAGAATCAGCGCGTCCATCAGCCGCTCTTCCCGTCGCGCGGCGCTGGGGCGCTCGGCAGCGCCTCCAGCGGCTCTGGCTCCTCAATGGTCTGCACCTTCTGCGGATCGGTGTGCAGATGCTCGGCCTCGACGAGCGCGACGCGCATGCCCATCGGTTTCACGTAGGCCCAGAGCATCGCGATCGGCCACAGCAAGCCGCCGAACACGAGCGACAGCAGGCACAGCATGTGAATGGCGTCCTTCTGGGGGTGGTTGCGCTTTTTCGCTGCCTTCTCCGGCAGGATGTGCAATATCCAGAACAGGTAGATCGCCGCCGGTGGCATCACGAGCAGGATGAACACCGACATCCAATCGGCGACGCTGTCGGCGAGGGCTCCCGTAACGGCTGCGCAGGCGCCGCGGCTCGCCGTGGCGAGCAGCACAGCGGCAGCAAGCCTCACCCGCCGCTCGCGTGAGAGCTTGATCATGGCGCTCGTCTCCCCCTTGCCTGATTCATGCGTTGAACGCAATGTCACAATGCCGGGGCCTCCCGCATTCGTCAACGGGCGCCGGGAACGTGCAGCGGGCGTGTCCGGAGGCAGGATGCATCCCGCGCCTGCAGGTGCGCGGGCCCACCTCAGCCTGACGGCTTCGGTTCGATCCACAGCGCCCGCGCGCGCCCGCACAATTCACCCTTGCCGTCGTAGAGCGCCGTGCCGGCCTCGTGCTTGCGGCCGCGGGCGCTGAGCTCCCAGCCGATGAGCGTGCAGGCTTCCCCGATGTGCACCAGTCGGTCGACGTGCGCGGTGAACTCAGCGAGCAGCATCATCTGATCCTGCATCGCGACCGCGTAGTAACCCGGACAGTCGAGCGCTGCGGACATGAATTCGGGGCGTACCTTGCCGTCGCCGCGGTCGAGTGAGGCATCCGGTACCCAGGGCGCGGCCACCACACCGAGTTCCGGGATGGGACCGGCGAAGATGCGCATCCCATCGCCGCGGGCGCGGTGCGTGCCGCACACGAAGCAGGTGGGAAAGCGGTGGTAGCGAAAGCCTGCGTAGCGGCGTGACGCCTCGACCGCCTCCAGGTAGTGCGGGCGGCGCGGCGGGGGGTCGAGCTCGAGGCGTTGCGGCTCGGCCTCGCCGATGAGCTCCTGCTCCTCGAGCACGCGCAAGAAGCCTTCGGCCGACTCGTGCACCGCGAGCAGCGTGTCCAGGGGCGGGGGCTTGCGCAGCCGCACCGTGAGTGTGCGCGAAGCGAGCGTCGCCACGAGCCCCGCGAAGTAGCCACCGTTGGCCGAGGTCGGCGGACCGCAGAAGCGCGCCGCGACGCTCAGCGTCTTCATGGCGCAGGCCCGCGCAGGCTGCGCAGCCACGGCTGCGGGTCCTCTGCGCGCTCGAGCAGTTCGACCAGGGCCGAGCCGATAACGACACCATCGACATGGCCGCGCAGGCGCTGCACCTGCTCGCGGCTGCGGATGCCGAAGCCGGCGCACACCGGAATGGGCGCGCAGGCGCGCACCGCGTCGAGGTACTGCAGCACGGCATCGGGCACCGCCGCGCTCTTGCCGGTGGTACCGGTCATGGTGACGGCGTACACGAATCCCTCGCTGCCTTCACACAGTCGCCGCATGCGCTGCGGCTCCGTGACCGGGGTTACCATCTGCACCAGCGCCAGACCCTCGCGATTGAGCGCGGTGCGCAGCTCACTGCTTTCATCGAGCGGCAGATCCGGCACGATGAACCCCGACACCCCGGCGCGCCGGGCGCGCGCGGCCAGCGGCGCGCCGCAGGCGAGCAGCGGGTTCAGATAGCTCATAAGAATGAGCGGCGCGCGCAGCTCGCCCAAGGCTTCGAGTTCTCCGAGGATCCACCCCAGGCTCACGCCCTGCGCGAGCGCGGCGAGACTTGCGCGCTGGATCGTCACCCCGTCGGCCATCGGATCGGTGAAGGGCACGCCGACCTCGACTACGTCGGCCGCGGCGGCGAGGGCGCGCACGTGCTCGCGGAATCTCGTGCGTGCGGGAAAGCCGGCGGTCAGATAGGCAATGAGTGCCGGCTCCCCGCCCGCGGCGGCCGCACGGATGCTCTGGCTGATGCGCTCCTTCGGGCTCATGACTCCTCGGTCTGCAGCAGCGTCTGCTGCAGCGTGCTCATGTCCTTGTCGCCGCGACCGGAGAGACACACGAGGATGGTGCGTCCGGGATTGGACTTCGCCCAGCGCTGCGCGCCCGCGAGCGCATGCGCGCTCTCAAGAGCCGGCAGGATGCCTTCGCTTTCGCTCAGGGTCCGCACCGCGGCGAGCGCCTCCGCATCGCTCGCCGTCTCATAGCGCACCCGTCCGATGGCGGCGAGCAGCGCGTGTTCGGGGCCGACACTCGGATAATCAAGCCCGGCGGAGACCGAGTGTGTCTCCTGGATCTGGCCGTCCGCGTCCTGCAGCAGCAGCGAATAGGTGCCGTGCAGCACCCCGGGACGCCCGAACGCGATGGTCGCCGCGTTGTCGCCGAGCTGCGCACCACGACCGCCGGCCTCGACACCGATGATCTCGACCGCGGCATCGGGGACAAAGGCGTGGAAGGCGCCCATGGAGTTTGATCCCCCGCCGACGCAGGCGATGAGCGCCGCCGGCAGTGCTCCGGTGGCGGCGAGGATCTGCTCGCGTGCCTCGCGGCCGATGACCGCCTGCAGCTCGCGCACCAGATACGGATACGGGTGCGGTCCCACCACCGAGCCGAGCAGATAATAAGTGTCGAGCGGATCGGCCACCCAATCACGCATCGCCTCATCGATCGCGGCCCGCAGCGTGCGATCACCGGAGGTGACCGGCACGACCTTGGCGCCCAGCAAACGCATGCGTCCGACGTTCGGCGCCTGGCGCTCCATGTCGATGGCGCCCATGTAGACGGTGCACGGCAGCCCCAAGCGCGCGCACGCCGCGGCGCTCGCCACGCCATGCTGGCCGGCGCCGGTTTCGGCGACGATGCGGGTGGCACCCAGGCGCTGCGCGAGCAGCGCCTGGCCGATCGCATTGTTGATCTTGTGCGCGCCGGTGTGCGCCAGATCCTCGCGCTTGAGCCACACCTGCGCGCCCCAGCGCCCTGAGAGCCGCTCGGCGAAGGTCAGGGCCGTGGGCCGTCCCACCCAGCTGCGCAGCTGCGCGGTGTACTCGGCCTGAAAGTCGCGCGCGTGCAGGTGGGTGCACACGCCACGCTCGAGCCGCTCGAGCGCCGGAATGAGCGTCTCCGGAACATAGCGCCCGCCGAAGGGGCCGAAGCGGCCGCGCGCATCGGGGTATTTGCCGGCGATGAGTTCGGCGAGCAGCCGCGCCGGATCCAGTGAAGCCGCAAGTGCATTCATGAGGAATCCTCTGTGCCTGTCTGCGCGGCCGCACGCGCGGCGGCGCGTACGGCCTCAACGAACTGCTGCATCCGCGCCGGGCTCTTCAGTCCCGGCCGCTCCTCCACCCCGCTCGATACGTCCACGCCGAAGGGCCGTACCCGGGCGATGGCGGCGCCGACGTTGTCGCGGTCGAGCCCGCCGGCCAGTATCAGCTGCGTGCGTCGCGCGAGCTCGCGTGCCAGCTGCCAGTCACTCGCGACACCGCTGCCGCTGAGCGCCCCCTCAAAGAGAATGCGCGCGGGCGGATTGAGCATCTCGCCGGCAACATCGCGCACCACCGCCAGCCGCTCAAGGCTCGCCGGCAGGCGCAGCCGTTCCAGATCAGCGGCATCGCTCTGCAGCACGTCGGGCTTGAACAGCGCCACTATCTCATCCACCGCCGCCTGGGTGGGATGCCGCGTGACCGCCACGCGCTGCGCCCGCCCGTGCGCTGACTGCGCGAGCTGCGCGGCCTGCGACACGCTCAACCGGCGCGGCGACTCGGCGAACACGAAGCCGAGCGCGTCCACCTTAAGCTCGAGTGCCGCGTTGACCGCATCCGGGCTCGTCAGACCGCAGATCTTGATCCACATTTAAGGCGCTCCGCGCGCCGCGCGCCCCGCCGCGAGCAGTTGCGCCACCAGTGCCGCGGGATCTTCCCCCTGCATAAGCGCGCTGCCCACGAGTGCGAGCTCGTAGCCAGCCGCGGCCACCGCGCGCGCGGCGGCCGGCGAACCCACGCCGCTCTCGGCCACGCGGGGCACGCCCGCCGGCAGCAGCGGCGCGAGCTCGAGCAGCCGCTCGGGCACGACCGCAAGCGTGCGCAGGTCGCGGCAGTTGACCCCCGCCAGCAGCTGCGCAGCCTTGCCCCAGCGCTCCACCAGCTCGTGCATGAGCGCGATGTCCTGCGCGTCGAAGGCTTCCAGGAGCACAAAGAGCCCGAGGGCGCAGGCGCGTTCGAGCAGGGACTCGGTCTCTTCGCGCGGCAGCATGCGCAGGATAACGAGCACCCCGCCCGCACCGGCGAGGCGTGCCTCCAGCACCTGGTACGGGTCGACCAGAAAATCCTTGCGCATCGTGGGCACCCCGAGCGGCGCGAGCGCCTGGGCGGCGCTCGAGAGATGCTCGAGCGCGCCGTCGAAACGCGTGGGCTCGGTGAGCACCGACACCGCCACCGCCCCGGCACGCGCGTAAGCCGTCACGCGCGCTCTGACATCCTCGCCGGCGGCGCGCAGCTGCCCGTGCGCCGGCGAGCGCAGTTTCACTTCCGCGATCAGGTCAAAGCCGCGAGGGTCCAGGCGCAAGGGCGGCGGCGGCGGCAGCGCCCGGGCCGCCTGCTCGAGCTGCGCGCGCGCCTGCAGGCGTTGCGCTGCGCGCACGCGCGCGCGGCTCGCCTGCGCCATCTGTTCGAGAAACTCTGCGCTCACGCGGGCCGCTCCGCGGAGATGGGCGCGCCGCGTGGCGCGAGCGCCTCGAGCAGACGGCGCGCCGCGCCACTGTCGATGGCCGCCGCTGCGCGCGCGATCCCGGCGCGCGGGCTGTCGCTTTCGCCTGCGACCTCCAACGCCAGCGCCGTGCCGAGCAGCAGGCAATCGCGGTGCGCGCCGCGGTCCTCGCCGTACAGCACGGCGCGCAGTGCGCGCGCGTTATACGCTGCATCCCCGCCGGCCAGATCCTGTGCCTTGCAGCCCGGCACGCCGTAGTCTGCCGGCGTGCGCACGCTCATCTCGACCTGCCCCGGACGCACATCGAACACGGTGAACGGCCCGATCGGCGTCGGCTCGTCCCAGCCATCGGCGCCGTGCACCACGAAGGCGCGCTCGATGGGCAGCCCCGTGAAAGTGTCGGCGATCAGGCGCGCGACCTGCAGGCTGTAGGCGCCAACCAGGTGCAGCGGCGGCTGCGCCGGATTCACCAGCGGGCCGAGAATATTGAACACGGTGCGCACGCCGAGCGCGGCGCGGATGGGGGCGATCGCCTTGGTGGCCGGGTGGTAGTGCGGCGCGAACAGGTAGGTAAAGCGCGTGGCCGCAAGGCAGGCGACCGCCGCCGCCTCCTCGAGCGGGATCGCCAGCCCGAGCGCTTCGAGCACATCGGCACTGCCGCAGCGGCTGGAGACCGAGCGATTACCGTGCTTGATGACGGGTACGCCGCAGGCGGCGGTCAGGAGCGCCGTGCCGGTGGAGATGTTGAAACTGCCCGAGGCGTCCCCGCCGGTGCCGACGATGTCGATGGCGCGCAGCCCGCGCGGGATGTCCGGGCGGCGCGCGCGGCGGCGCATCGCCAGAGCGAAGCCACGCAGTTCCTCGGCCACCACGCCCTTGGCCGCGAGCGCTGCCAGCAGCGCGCCGCCCATGGCGGGCGGCAGCATTGGGTCGGTCAGCTGCGCGAGCAGCTCCTCGGCCTGCGACTCACTCAGGTCGCGCCGCTCGAGCAGCTCGGCGAGCAGCTCACGCGGACGCGGCACGGCCCGCTCCCTCGGCTGCTGCGGGCGCCCGCTCCGCCTCGGTGAGCTCCAGGAAATTGCCCAGGAGGCGGGGACCCTCGGGGGTGAGGATGCTTTCTGGATGAAACTGCACACCCTCGACCGTGAGCGTGCGGTGACGCACCGCCATGATCTCCCCTTCCGCGGTGCGCGCGCTCACCTCGAGCTGCGCGGGAATGCTCGCCGGTGCTGCGATGAGGGAGTGGTAGCGCCCGACCTCGCACGGCTCCGGCAGTCCGGCGAACAGCGTGCGTCCGTCGTGGCGCACGAGCGAGGTCTTGCCGTGCATCAGGCGCTGCGCGCGCACCACCTTGCCACCGAAAACCTCCACGATCGACTGGTGCCCGAGACACACGCCCAGCACCGGAATGCGCCCGGCAAAGGCGCGGATCATGTCCATGGAGACTCCCGCGTCGTAGGGCGTGCCGGGACCGGGGGAGATGCACAGGTGCGTGGGCGAGAGCGCGACGGCGGCGGCGGTGCTGAGCGCGTCGTTGCGATACACGCTCACTTCGGCGCCGAGCACCAGGAAGGCCTGCACCAGGTTGTAGGTGAAGGAGTCGTAGTTGTCGATCAGGAGCAATCGAGGCTTCACAACCCCTCCTGTGCCAGCTCGAGCGCGCGCGCCATCGCCCCGCTCTTGGCCAGCACCTCTTCGTACTCGGTCTGCGGCACGCTGTCGGCGACGATGCCCGCACCGGCCTGGTAGCTGTACTCATCGCCCCTGAACACCAGCGTGCGGATCGTGATGGCGTGATCCATGTCACCGCGCGCCCCGAAGTAGCCGACGGTGCCGCCGTAGAGCCCGCGGCTCACCGGCTCGAGCTCATCGATGATCTGCATCGCGCGCACCTTCGGCGCGCCCACCAGCGTCCCGGCCGGGAAGGCCGCGGCGAACAGGTCGAAGGCGTCCTTGCCCGGCGCAAGCTCGCCGCGCACGCCACTCACCATGTGCATGACGTGACTGTAGCGCTCGATCGAGCGGTACGGCTCGACGCGCACGCTGCCGGCACGCGCGACGCGCCCGAGATCGTTGCGCGCCAGATCCACCAGCATGACATGCTCGGCGTTCTCCTTCGGATCGGCGAGTAGCTCCGTGGCACGCGCCTGATCGGCGGCTGCGTCCGCCGCACGCGGGCGCGTACCGGCGATGGGGCGCAGCTGCGCCTCGCGCCCGTTGAGCTTCACCAGCGCCTCGGGCGATGAGCCCACGACCGCGACCTCGCCCAGAACGCAGTAGTACATGTAAGGAGAGGGGTTGATGAGCCGCAAGGCCCGGTAGGCCTGGAACGGGTCAAGCTCGTGCCCTCCGGAGAAGCGGCTGGCGAGCACGAGCTGATACACGTCGCCGGCGGCGATGTACTCCTGCGTGCGCCGCACCCCGGCCAGGTAATCCGCGCGCGCAAAGGCGGCCGTGGGGGCTGCATAACGTCCCGGTCGCCGCGCCTGCGGCAGCGCGCCGCGCAGGGCGCGCACGACCTCCTGGCGCAGCGAGCGGCGCTCCTCGGCCGAGCCGGCGTGCACGAGCGCAATACCGCGCGTGAGGTGATCGAACACCAGTACCGAGCGCGGCGCCACGTAATGCAGCGCGGGAAAGCCACTCGAGCCGGTGCCGCGCGCAGGCAAGCGCTCGAAATGGCGCACCACATCGTAGGCGGCGTAACCGACCAGGCCGCCCGCCAGGGGCACGCCGGAGACATCCGCCTGCGGTTGCGGCGCCAGGGCGAGCGCCGCGCGCAGCCCGTCGAGCAGCTCCGCCCCGCTTTGCGGCACGGGTCGCCGCTCGTTCCCGATCGCAAAGGCGTGCGCGTCCAGGCGCACCTCGAGCGCGTCGCCGAAGCCGATGAACGAGTAGCGCCCCAGGCGTTCCCCGCCCTCGACGCTCTCGAGCAGGAAACGCGGGGCGAACGCGGCGAGTTTCATGAACGCCGACACAGGCGTATCCAGGTCACCGGCGATGTCGAAGAGCGGTTGCAACGATCGATTTCCGTTTCAGCAGGACAACAAAAAACCCATCCCGGGGGCATCCGGAGATGGGTTCTGGTTTTCGTCGGATCTTAAATTCGCAAGAAACAGCTAACCGTCAGCCCACTTCCGTTATGCAGGGCGCCACCACCACAGGCGTGCGAGGTTTGAGGATTGCTGCAGCATTGCGCGGCAGTATCGCCGTGGCGTGGCGAGGACGTCAAGAACGCGCCCCCGCCCGCCCCGAGCGCTCATTTGAGGCAGACCGCCTCCACGTTGTTGCCGTCCGGATCCAGCAGGAAGGCGGCGTAATAGCTCGGGCTATAGTCGGCACGCACCCCCGGGGCACCGTTGTCAGAACCGCGGGCCTTGAGACCGGCGCGGTGAAAAGCATCGACCGCGGCCCGGCTCTGGGCGGTAAAGGCCACGTGCACCGCAGTGTGTGCCGCCGGGTCCGCTGACAGCCACAGGCCGGGGGCTCCCTTGGGTCCCAGGCCGGCACCGGATGCATCGCGCGAGGCGAGCACGTGGCCCAGTTCCCCGAGCACGGCGGTGTAGAAACGCACGCTCGCCTCAAGATCACGCACCTTCAGTCCGATATGGTCGTACATGTCAGCCTCCTCAAAACCCTTGCGGCGACGCCCATCGCCGCCGTCCGGATCAGGCTAAGGCAGGAGCGGCGAGGCGATCTTGGAGAATCTTGCGATCGTTCTGGCTGACACGTCGGAAGAGCCGGGGCGAGACCCCGGCCGCACGGCGGAACGTGCGGATGAAGTTGGAAAGATCCCCGAAGCCTACCTCGTAGGCGATGTCGGCGATCGGGCGGGTGTCCTGCGCCAGCAGGCGCGCGGCGTGGCGCAAGCGTGAGCGCACGAGGTACTGATGGGGCGTCACGCCGATCACGCGCGTAAAGAGCCGCAAGAAATGAAACGCGCTCACCCCGCTTTCGCGCGCAACCTGTTCGAGGTGCAAGGATTCCCCGGCGTGCGCCTCCAGCCACAGCGCGACGCGCACCGCGCGGCGACGGTCACGCGTGCTCAGCCTGAGCGGCTGCACGGGCTGCGCCGCGAGCGTGCCGAGCAGACGCGCGGCCAGCAGGGTCCCCGCCTCATCAAGACCGACGTCACTGCGGCCGTCGGCTGCGGCCTGGGCGCGCTCCCCGAGCAACGCCAGCTGCGGCACCGGGGGCACGGCGCCGCTCAACCAGTGGCGCGGCGGCACACCGAGGACTTCCAGCAGCCGCTCATCGAACTGATACGAGAGGCACTCATCGCCCTGGGCGTGGTGCTCGTGCGTACAGAGGAACTCGTCTCCGGGCCTGCCGATCAGGAAGGAACCGGCCACGAGCTCGAATGAGCGCCCGCGCGTGCGGTAGCCGAAGCTGCCGCGGCGGACGTAGGAAATTGAGAAGCTGCCGTGCACCTCGGTGAACGGCCGGTCCTTCGGTCCTGCGGCGCAGCGGTAGTCGAACACCCGCAGCGCGCCATCTTTCAGCAGTGCAGATGAGGGCATGGCCCCATCATGCTACCGCACCAATGGCGTTCGCAAAGTTGAACTCGGCCCACGGGTGCCTGGCTAGAATGGGCGGCCGCGGCCTTCCCGGGGGAGCGCAGGAGCAAGCTTCGACATGCACATACAAGGTCTTGCGCTCGCTGCGGCCGCTGCCCTCCTCAGCGGTTGCGGCGGTTCCAGCAGCGACGACGGCATTCTCTACGCCTTCGTGCCGCCGACGCTGCATTCGCAGCGCACGTACAGCGAAACGACCGTTGACAACGAAAACAACACGATCGAGCTTTCGTACACGGACACGGTGACCGCGGTGAACGGCAACGGCACGTATACCGTTTTGCAGGAGGATCCGACTCATGAATCGGTGGTCGTGAACGGCACCGACTACCTTATCCAGACACAGACGATCCAGGTGAACAATTCCGGACAGGAGCTGAGCTACGCCTACGTCGGCGCCGCTGGCACCGCCTTCAACTGCACCTACACGCCGCACGGACCGGGCCCGGACTTCCCGGTGGCGGTCGGCATGACCTGGACACTGAATTACACGATTGCCTGCGGTGGGCAGACGCCCGTGTCGAACGTGCAAACGGGGACCGTGGTCGATGCCGAGTCCGTGACGGTGCCGGCCGGCACCTTCAGCGCCATCAAGCTCCAGAGCACGCTCACCTGGACGGATGCGCAGGGTACCCAACGCACGCAGACGGTGATCAACTGGCGCGACGTCCTGACCTCCATTTCGGTGAAGCAGAGCATCAGGATCGCCTACTCGGGCACGTTGCCCACGACAGGCTATGCGGTAAGCCGGGAAATCATCCTGCAGAAGCGGTCGTAGCAGGATTTTCGCACCGCCGCTGGCAGCCTTTTAGCTAGAATGGCGCGGAGGTACAGCGCCCGTGAGCTTCAAAGAACTGCTCGAGAGCTGGCGCGAGAGCGCCGCCGCGCCGCGCACCGCCAAGGCCTACGCGGTGCGCCTGCCGGTCGATGACGCGGCGCGTCTGGGGGCGCTCGCCGACATGTTTCCCGGCCGCACGCCGGAGCAGCTGATCACGGAGCTGCTCGGCGCGGCGCTGAAGGAAGTCGCCACCGCCATGCCATACGTGCCCGGCAAGCGCGTGATTTCCACCGACGAGCAGGGCGACCCGCTGTATGAGGACGTAGGTCCCACGCCGCGCTTCATGGACCTCACGCGCCAGCACCGGCGCCAGCTGCAGGCCAAACCGAAGAAGAAAGCGCGCTGAGGCCCGCCATGCCCTCCTTCGACGCCGTCTCCGAACTCAACGCTCACGAGGTGGCCAACGCGATTGACCAGGCGAACCGCGAGCTGTCGCAGCGCTTCGACTTCAAGGACACCGGCGCGCGTTTCGAGCTCAAAGAGTTCACCGTCACGATGCACGCGCAGGTGGACTTTCAGCTCAAGCAGATGCTCGAGATACTGAAGCTGCGACTGTCCAAGCGCGGTATCGACCTGGTATGCCTGGACGTCAAGGAAGCGCAGACCACGCTCTCCGCGGCGCACCAGGAGGTGCTGCTCAAGCACGGCGTGGACCAGGAGACGGGCAAGAAGATCACGCGCCTGCTCAAGGATTCGAAGCTGAAGGTGCAGGCCAGCCTGCAGGGCGAGAAAGTGCGCGTCACCGGCAAGCAGCGCGATGATTTGCAGTCCGCCATGGCGCTGTTGCGTGGGGCGAAACTCGAAGTGCCGCTGCAGTTCAATAATTTCCGGGACTGACGCTCGCGAGCGTTCGACACAGTGCCTCGGTGGCACCGATTGCGCTCGGTCCCAGGCGGCTGAGCCCCTGATCCTCGAACGCCACGACCCGGCCACTGCGCACCGCGCTCAGGCCCTTAAACTGCTTCCAGTCCGCGACCCAGGCGGCGCCCTCGCCGGTGGGCGCCGCGGCGATGATGATGTCCGGGTCGCGCGCGATGACCGATTCGATGTCCACGACCGGTGCGGCCTCGGGCAGACCCGCGAACACGTTGCGCGCGCCGCACAGCGCGAGCGCGTCGCTCATCAGGTGCTGGCCGCCGATGGTGTAGATCGGCCGGTTCCAGACCTGCAGCAGCACGCTCGGGCGGCGGCCCTGGTGCCTACCATAGGCGGCGGTGAGTGCGGCCAGGCGCCCCTCGAGCGCCTGCGCGGCGCGATCGGCGACGGCGGAGGTGCCCGCGAGGACGCCCAGGCGCCGCACGGCGGCCGGGATATCCGCCAGGCGCAGTACCTGCTGCTCGTAGATCGGGATGTGCAGGGCGGCGATCTTCTCGCGCTGCGCCGGATTGCCGCCCGCCACCCACAGCACGACCACGTCCGGGTGCAAGGCCACCAGACGCTCCATGTCCACCGCGGCCACATCCCCGATGCGAGGCACCGTGCGCGCCGCCGGCGGTTCGTCGGAGTACTCGACCGTGGCAATGACCTGGCCGCCGGCACCGGCAGCAAAGAGCATCTCGGTCGCGCCGGGCGCCAGGCTCACGATGCGCACGGGCGGCCCGGGAACGAGGACCGGATGAGCCAGATCGTCCGTGACCGTGCGCGCCTGCGTCGCTGTGCTAAAGGCGAGGGCGAGCCCCGCCGCAAGGAGGCGCACGGCCATGGATGCAATCATTCGCAGCAGGTTCAACGCCTCACTCTCCTGCCGTCATCATGAATTACCTCGCCAGACAGCGCCAAGCGAAGATGTCGAACACGTAAGCGCCAGTCCCCGACCCGTGTGGGACGCAAGACGCCGGATGCGCGCGCGCCCAGTCGCTCCCTTTCGGCGGCAGGCTGAGTCCGGCTCGCCGGCGCACGCACCTATCATCCGCACACGGCGCGACAACCGCGCCACTTTGAAGGAGCTGTCGCATGACTAGGCCGGCTATCGCGGTGCTGCTCGGGCTCTTCTCGGCAGGGCTCGCGGCACAGCCCACCTTCCGCGCCGACCCGCGCCACAGCGGCGTCTATGAGGCCGCGGGCGTGCCGGTGCTGCACGGCGTGAAATGGAAGTTCCGCGCCGGTGGCGCCATCGTTTCCAGCCCGGCACTGAGTGAGGGCACGCTTTACTTCGGCAGCAGCGATCACAACGTGTACGCCATCGATCAACGCTCGGGTACGCTGCGCTGGAAGTTCGCAACGCATGGACGCGTCACCTCCTCGCCGGCGGTGGCCGGCGGCACCGTCTACATCGGCAGCTTTGACGGCAATTTCTATGCGCTCGATGCGCAGAGCGGCAAGCTGCGCTGGAAGTTCGCCACCGAGGGCGAGCGGCGCTTCAGCGGACGGCACCTGCACGGCGCGGAACCCGCAGCCGAGATGATGCCCGATCCGTTCGATGTCTTTCTGTCATCGCCCGCGGTGAGCGGTCAAACGGTCTACTTTGGCAGCGGCGATGGCAATGTCTACGCGCTGCAGGCGGACTCGGGCGCGCTGCGCTGGAAGTTCCACACCGGCAATGTCGTGCACGCCTCTCCGGCACTCGCCGACGGCACTGTCTATGTCGGCAGCTGGGATAGTTTTTTCTACGCGCTGGATGCCGCGAGCGGCCAGGAGCGCTGGCGCTTCAAGACCGGTGAGGATGCCGGCATCAGCAACCAGGTGGGCATCCAGTCCTCCGCCGTGATCGCGGACGGGGCGGTGTACTTCGGCTGCCGTGACTCGCATCTGTACGCGCTGGATGCGAAAACGGGCGCCCAGCGCTGGGCCTTCGACAACAAGGGCTCCTGGGTGATCAGCTCCCCGAGCGTACGCGGCGGCGCGGTCTACTTCGCCACCTCGGACTCAGCGATGGTGCGTGCGCTCGATGCACGCACCGGCGCACTGCTCTTTGAACTGAGCTTCAACCACTGGCCGTTCTTCTCATCCCCGGCGCTCGCCGGCGACTACCTCTACATCGGCTCGCACGCGGGCAAGCTGATCGCCGTCGATCTGAAGGCAAAGAAGACCGCATGGAGCTTCGCGACCGACGGCGCCACCGGCAACGCCGCGGCGCTCACCAACGCTGATGGCTCCCCCAACTATAAGGCAGCCTTCACCGATTCGTTCTACGACTCGCTGGTCATCGGCACCGACCGCATGATGAGTGTCGGCGCGGTGCTCTCCTCGCCCGTTGTGGATGCTGACACGCTCTACTTCGGCAGCTGGGACGGACAGCTGTACGCGCTCAGTTAGCTCGCCCGCTGCCGCTTTTTCCCTCAGGCCGCCCGGGTGGCCGGTGCACTCGCGCTCTCCCCGGCGGTGCTGGCGAGCACCCGCGCCACGGCGTGTACCGTGGCCGCGATGCGTACCGCGCTCTGCACCGCTTCGCGCGTGGATCCGTGGGCGCGCAACTGCCGTTCGTGTGAGGCGACGCAGGTACCGCAGCCGTTGATGGCCGAGACCGCCAGTGCCAGCAACTCGAAGTCCGCCTTGGCAATGCCCGGATTGCCGATCACATTCATGCGCAACCGTGCGGGCAGCTTCGCGTACTCCTCATCCTGCACCAGGTGCAGGAAACGGTAGTACACGTTGTTCATCGCCATCACGGCCGCGGCGGCATGCGCGGCACTGACGTGCGCGGCGTCGAGGTGCTGCGTCGCCAGCCTGCATGCTGCGCGTGAACTCGGCATTATCCGAGGCCGCGGCGGTGGCGAGCGCCACCGCCCAGATCTGCCGCTCCGTGAGCCCGGGCGCCCCGGCGGGGCTAAGCACAGTGCCCAGATTCAGCGCCAGGTCGCGCGCATAACCGGGCAGCGCGTCGCGGATCGTTTCCAGGGTAGTGTTCATCTTCAGGCCGCCTTCAGGGTTTCATCGCCCTTGTGGGAGTTGCACGGGCACAGCTCATCGGTCTGCAACGCATCGAGCACCCGCAGCACTTCCCCGACGTTCAGGTCGGTAACGTAGACCTTCCACTTGCCGGAACCGCGCTCGTGCGTAACAGGCCGGAACGCCTTCTGCGGGTCGCTGGAAACGACACCGCTGAGGGCGAACTGTGGGAAACGCTGACCGACGCCTGCCATGTATTTCACTCCATAGGGGGCTGCGCGGTGATCATGGGGGCGCGGCAGGCATTATTCCAATCGATGGATTTTATGATCTTGATAGATGACGTATATTGGCGGCATGGAGCTCAAACTCAAAGACCTGCGCTACCTCGTGGCAGTGGCCGACCAACGCCATTTCGGACGCGCGGCGGCACAGTGCTACGTCAGCCAGCCCACCCTCTCGGCGCAGCTGAAGAAGCTCGAGGAGAGCCTCGGGCTGCAGCTCATCGAGCGCGCGCCGAACAACGTGACACTCACCGAGGCCGGCGTCGAGATCGTGGCGCGCGCGCGGCGCATCGTGGAGGCCAGCGATGAGGTGGTGACGCTCGCGCACAGCCGGCGCGAGCCGCTGGCGGGCAAGCTGCGCGTGGCCCTCCTGCCGACGATCGGTCCGTACCTGCTGCCGCACGTCGCGCCCGCGGTGGGCAAGGCACTGCCGCGCCTGCAGCTGCGGCTCTATGAGTACCAGACCGGGCCGATGCTCGAGAAGCTGCACGGCGGCGAACTCGATGTCGGGATCCTCGCGCTGCCGGTGGCACTGGCGGGACTCGAGTCGCGCGAGCTGTACCGCGAGTCCTTCACCGTCGCGCTGCCGGAACGGCACGCGCTGGCGGCGCGCGACAGCATCCGGGTGGCTGATCTGAAGGGCGAAACACTGCTCCTGCTCGAGGAGGGACACTGCCTGCGCGACCAGGCGCTCGAGGTCTGCAGCCGCGTCGGTGTGCGTGACCCGCAGGACTTCCGCGCGACCAGTCTCGAGACGCTGCGGCAGATGGTCGCAACCGGCGCCGGGCTTACCCTGCTGCCCGAGCTCGCCGGGCGCGGCGCCTACCGCAACGCGCGGGGCGTCGTGTTGCGCCCCTTCGCCAAGCCCGTCCCGCAGCGTCACATCGGCGCGATATGGCGCAAGACGAGCGCGCGCAGCGCGGCGATCGAGGCGCTCTGCACCATCATCAGCGAGTACGCGCAGTGAGCGTAGCGCAGGGGAGCGTGCGGCCAGTCGACGTACGCGCGCGCGATGGCCGCGTACTCGCAGGACTCCTCATCGAGGCTGCGCAGCCGAAGGGCGCGCTCGTGCTCAACGGCGCCACCGGGTTCCTGCGCGAGTTCTACCTCAAGTTCGCCCTCTACAGTGCGGCACGCGGTTACCACACGCTCGTCTATGACTTTCGCGGCATCGGCGCATCCGCCAGCGCGCCGCTGCGCAACGAGCCAGCGCGCATGAGCGAGTGGGGACGCCTGGACATGCCCGCGGCGCTCGAGTGGCTTGCGGCGCGCTTCCCCGCGCTCGCGCTCTTCACGCTCGGTCACAGCGTCGGCGGCCAGCTGATCGGCGCCATGCACAATGCGCAGCGCGCACGGGCGCACGTGATGATCGCGACCTCGACCGCTTACTGGCGCCGGCAAAGCGTGCCGTTTCGCTACCAGGCGCTGATCTTCTGGAAGATCTACGGGCCGCTCATGCTGCGCCGCCGCGGCTATGTGCCGCGCGGCCTCGTGTGGCGCGGAGAATCGCTGCCGCCGGGGGTGTTCCGGCAATGGCGCAAGTGGGGGCTGTCGGCGGCGCGCTTCGGGCCGGAACTTGATGCCGATCTCGCCGACAGTCATTTCGATCAGGTGCGCGGACCGCTGCTCGTGTGGGGTTTCACGGACGACCCGATCGCCACACCGTCTGCGGTGGAGGCGCTGCTCGGCTCCTACACCGGCGCGCAGATCGAGCGCCGCTGGACACGAGCAGCGGACGTCGGAGCCCGCACGCTCGGTCATCACGGTTTCTTCTCCGATCGTTACCGCGATTCGCTCTGGCGCGCGGCGCTCGACTGGATCGACGCGCGCGGCGTGTGAGCGGGGAGCGCCGGCGCGCGCCGCGCCGCGCGCGCGAACGCAATCGCCACGAGTACGACCACCCCACCGAGCATCTGTAGCGGCGTCAGACGCTCGCCGAGGAGGACCCAGGCGTACGCCGCCGCGGCGATGACCTGCGCGTACAGGCCCACCGCACTGAAGGTGGCCGGCAGGTGTGCGAGTGCGTAGGCGATCAGGCTCTGGCCGAGAACCTGCGCGGAGATGGCGCAGCCCACCAGCAGCCACCAGCCGTGCGGGGTTGCGGGCAGAAACTTTTGCGTGAGCGCGAGCGGCAGCAGAATCACGGTAAACACCACCGTGCTGGTCAGCATCACGATGGCCGTGCCATGGTGGGCGCGCAGCCGCGCCACCACGATGATGTAACCGGCATAGAAGCACGCCGTCCCCAGTCCGAGCACGTCCCCGAGCAGCGCGTGACTGCCGGCACCGAGTTTCGGCACCAGAATGAGCAACATGCCGCCAAAGGCAAGCGCGATGGCCAGCAGGAACGCCGGCCGCGGCCGTTCGCGCCACAGCACCCAGGCGAGCCCCGTCACCAGCAGCGGCGCGCAGTTGGCCTCCAGGGTCGAGGCGGCGATGGAAGTGAGCAGCAGTGACCAGTGCCACAGGAGCAGGTCGCCGGCAAAGAACACGCCCGCCCACAGGAACAGTGGCTCGCGCAGCGTGGCGCGCACGCTGAAGCCTTCACGCCGCTCCAGCCACGCCCACGCGGCGAGCAACGGCAGGGCGAGTGCGCCGCGCCAGAAGGCGGTGGCGGTCGGCCCCGTTTCCGACAGCCGCACGAAGATGCCCGAGCTGCCAATCGCCAGCGCGCCGGCCAACAGCGCGAGCAACGCAGGAAGTTCGGAGGCGTCGGTACGGTCTGCCATGGTTTCGGGTCGCGGGGGTGTTGCATCATAGTCGGTCAGCCCGCAAGGCGTCTGGCATAATTGCCGCGCTCGCTCGCAACACCGCGCGCAACGGATGCCCGCTTGAGAACTCCCGCTGTTTATCTTTTCGTCTGCTTAGCGATGCTCGCCGCGATCGGATTGCACGCCACCACCCCCGCGCTGAGCGCCACCGACGCCTGGGTGCGCGCCACACCAGGTGCCGACGTCGCCGCCGCCTATCTCACGCTGCGCAACGCGGGTGCGCAGCCAATCACCATCGTCGGCGTGCGCTCGCCGCTCGCGCAGATGGCGATGATTCACGAAACCAAACTCGTGGGCACGCAATCGACGATGCGGCCCCGCGAGCAACTGCGGCTCGCGCCCGGAGAAACCGTGCGCTTCGCGCCCGGCGGTCTGCACGTGATGCTGCATAGGCTTGCGCACCCGCTCAAACCGGGGGACGAGGTACCGCTCGTGCTGCTGCTTGAGGACGGCGGCACGCTCGAAGTGACGGCGCGCGTACACCCCCTTGGCCAGGATTGACGCGCCCTCGGGCGCGCGGCGCGGCCGTTCGTGATTTCCGCCGACTCCCCGCTTGATCACGTCACCCCGTACGACCGCTTTGCGTGGCGCGACACGCAGATCGAGCGCTGGCTCGCAAGCGGCGCGCATGCGCCGGAACTCAACGCCTACTTCGGCCGCGCGGAATACCGCACGCTCAGCGCGCTCGCGCGGCGCGCGCAGCGAGCCGTGGCCGATCCGGCGCTGCGCGTGTTCATCGTCCCGGGCATCATGGGCTCGCAGCTCGGGCTGCTGCGCCCGCCGCCGCTGCCGCACGACATCGTGTGGATCGATCCCATCGATATCGAGCGTGGACGCCTCGCGGCACTGCGTCTGCCCGGCGCGGCGCGCGTCGTGCCGCTCGGTGTTGTGCTTTTTTCCTACCTGCGGCTGAAGCTGTACCTGCGCGCGCATGGCTTGCGCGCCGAGTTTCATGATTACGACTGGCGGCTACCGGTGACGCAGCTCGGGCACGGGCTCGCCGCGCGGCTGCGCAGTGCAGCGCCGGCGCCGGTGGCGATCGTGGCCCACAGTATGGGCGGACTCGTGACGCGTGCCGCGCTCACGCACCTTGAGTCTCGGCAGGTGCAGCGGGTGCTGCTCCTGGGTACGCCCAACAGCGGCTCCTTCGCCGCGGTGCAGGCACTGCGCGGCACCTACGCCGTCGTGCGCAAAGTGGCGCGGCTCGACGCCAGCGCGTCCGCCGAGACTCTGACGAGTGAGGTCTTCAGTTCCTTCCCGAGCCTGTATGACCTCCTGCCGGGCGGCACAGGCGGCGCCGATCTTTTTGATCCGGCGTGGTGGCCCAAGAGCGGACCGCGGCCGCGCGTAGAGCTGCTGCAGGCGGCACGCGCCGCGCGCGGGCAGTTCGCACCTGCGGACGAGCGCTTCACGGTCATCGCCGGAGTGGGCCAGGAGACGGTCACGGCGATCGCACGCAGAGGCGATGAGTTCGTGTATACGCTGACGCGGCACGGCGACGGCACGGTGCCGACGAGCAGCGCGACACTCGCCGGCGCCCGCAGCGCCTTCGCGCGCGTGGCGCACAGCGACCTCACGCGCGACCCGCAGGTCGCGGCCGCGGTCGTGGATATCCTCAGAAAGGGCCGCACGCGGCGTCTGCCGGACAGCTGGAGCAGCGCGAGTCGCGCGCGCGTGCACATCAGTGACCGGCAGCTGCGGCGCACGCACGTCGACAAGGTGGACTGGGCCGCCCTTGAGCCGCGAGAGCGACACCTGTTCCTGCAGAACCTCAATGAACCACCGCACCTGAAACTGCGCGTGCCGCGCGCGGCGCGCCGGCAGCGCCGTTAGGCAAAGGGGGCCGCTTGAACACCGTGATGACCGAACTCACCCGCTCGCTTCCGGATCTGACCCACCTGGTGAGGATTCTCGGACGCCTGAGCGTTGCGCTGATTATTGGCGCGGCTATCGGCCTGCAGCGGCAAGTCGCCCACAAGACCGCCGGCGTACGCACTCACATGCTGGTCGCCCTCGGCACGTCGCTCCTCTTGGTAGCGGCGAGCGATGCGGGGCTCTCGAACTCCGACCTGTCGCGGATTGTTCAGGGCATCATCACCGGCATCGGTTTCCTCGGCGGTGGCGCGATCCTGAAGCTCACCGAGGAGCACGAAATCCACGGCCTCACGACCGCGGCGGGAATCTGGCTCACGGCCGCCGCCGCCGCCGCCGCCGGTCTGGGCCAGATGGTCGCGGCGCTCATCGGGCTTATATTTGCCCTGATCGTGCTCGCGCTGATGGGAAAATACGCGCCAGCGCCCACCTCGCGCAAAGCGCGCGCGGATCACGAGGAGAAGTGACCCCGTGCAGCCCTAGGCAAAGGCCTGCGCGATGGCCTCGCGCTGGCGTGCGTCCGGCAGTCGCCCGCGGCCGCCGCCCAGATTGTCCTGCAGGTGGCTGAGCTTACCCGTAGCGGGAATGATGCAGGTCACCGCCGGCTGCGCGGCGATGAACTTCAGGGCAAGCTGCCCCCAGCTCGCCGCGTCGAGCTCGGCCGCCCAGGGCGGCAGCGCCTTGCCGCGCACTCTTTCGAACAGCTCCCCGTCTTCGAACGGCCGGTTGACCAGCACCGCGACCCCGCGCTCGGCGGCGAGCGGCAACAGGCGCTGCTCGGCAGCGCGCGTCACGGGTGAGTAGTTGAACTGCACGAAGTCGAGCCGCTCACGCTCGAGCACACGAGCCAGCTGCGCGTGTGCGCCCACGGTGTAGTGGGTGATACCGATATAGCGCACGCGCCCGGCGTCCTTCCAGGCGCGCAAGGTCTTCAGATGCGTGTCCAGATCGAGCAGGTTGTGCACCTGAATCAGATCGAGGCGTTGCGTCTTCAGCATCTGCGCCGAGTGCCTCATCTGCTCCACACCCGAGCGCGCGCCGCGCGTCCACACCTTGGTCGCGAGGAACGCGCGCTCGTGCATCTGCGGCGTCAGCAGCTCCCCGAGCACGCCTTCGGCGGTCGAGTACATCGGTGAGGTATCGATGAGCCGCGCGCCGGCGGCGAAGAACCCCCTCAACACCTCGCGCAACGGTGCGCGCTCGGCCTCGGTCGCGTCGACCTCGAACGGCCCCGAGGTGCCCAGCCCGATGATCGGCAGCTCCTCGGCACTCGAGGGGATCTTGCGGGTGATGAGCGCCTCGGCGCTCGCAGCACCCACCGAGCGCGCGAGCGTCGCGGCGGCCATGACCTTCACTCCAGCGCTCAGTAGCTCACGTCGGTTCATGCGCAGCTTCCCGCAAGCCGCGCCCGTTCGCACGCGCCGCGCGCACTCTCACAGCAGCGCAGCGTCGGTCGCGGTGACGCTTGTGCCGCCGGCCTGCACGACGCGCGCAAGCGCCGTGGCGAGCGGCAGCACCTGGGCGGCGTAAAACGCGGCGGTGCACAGCTTCGCGCGATAGAACTCGCCCTCGGTGCCGGACACCTTGCCGGCGGCGATCGCGGCGGATTTGGCGAGCAACCAGCCGCCGATGACGTAACCGCACAGTTTCAGATACGGCACCGAGACCGCCATGCCCGCATCAGGCTGCGTGGCGAGGGTCTGCAGCAGCGACTGCGTGGCGCTGCCGAGATGTCCGACCGCCTCCAGCGCCGCCTGACGTGCGCTGCTGGCGGCGGCGGCGGTGGCGGCAAGGGCCTGCAACTCGCGCTCCATGTCCGCGATGAGAGCGCTCATCGCGGCGCCGCGGTCGCGACCGAGCTTGCGGCCGATGAGGTCGTTCGACTGGATGCCGGTCGTGCCTTCGTAGATGGTGGTGATGCGCACATCGCGCACGTATTGCGCCGCGCCGGTCTCCTCGATGAAGCCCATGCCGCCGTGTACCTGCACGCCGAGGGCGGCGACCTCGTTACCGACCTCGGTGCACCAGCCCTTGACGATGGGCGTGAGCAGCTCACCGCGTGCCTGCGCGGCGGCGCGTTCCTGAGCGTCGCTGCCGTGCTCGGCGAGATCAAACTGAAAGGCCGCATAGAGGGTGAGCGCGCGCGAGGCCTCGGTCTGCGCCTTCATCGTGAGCAGCATCCGCTTCACGTCCGGATGGTGCACGATCGGCACCGGCCCCTGCGGCGCGGGCACCGGCGGCCTGCCCTGCACGCGGGTGCGCGCCCACTGCAGCGCGCGCTGGAAGGCCCGTTCGCCGACCGCGTAGCCCTCGCTCCCCACCGACAGGCGCGCGCTGTTCATCATGACGAACATGTACTCGAGGCCGCGCCCCGGCTCCCCGACGAGGTGAGCGATGGCGCCCTCGCGTTCGCCGAAGGCGAGCACGCAGGTCGGACTCGCGTGGATGCCGAGCTTGTGCTCGATCGACAGGCAGCGCACATCGTTGCGCGCCCCGAGCGAACCATCCGCGTTTACCAGGAACTTCGGCACGATGAACAGCGAGAGGCCCCGGACGCCGGCGGGAGCGCCCTCGAGGCGCCCGAGCACCATGTGGATGGTGTTGGCGGTGAGATCGTGATCGCCCCAGGTGATGAAGATCTTCTGCCCGAAGAGCCGGTAGTGATCCGCTTCGGGCGCCGCGCGCGTGCGCACCTGCCCGAGGTCCGAGCCCGCCTGCGGCTCGGTCAGCACCATCGTACCGGTCCACTCCCCGCTCACCATCTTCGGCAGATACATCTGCCGCTGCGCGGCGGAGCCGCACAGCTCGAGCGCGTGCACGGCGCCGTGCGTGAGCATGGGGCCTAACTTGAAGGCGAGGTTGGCCGAGCCCCAGTACTCACCGACGGCGTTCACCAGCACGCGCGGCACGGGCTGACCACCGAATTGCGGTTCCGCGCCGAGCGCCGGCCAGCCACCGGCGACAAATTGCTGGTAGGCGTCGCGAAAACCAGGCGCCGCGAGGACGCCCTCGGCTGTCCAGCGCGCGCCTTGCACGTCCCCGGGGCGATTGAGCGGCTCGAGTACGTTTTCCGCAAAGCGCGCCGCCTCCTCGAGTACCGACTGCGCCAACTCGTCCGAGTAGTCCGGCAGCTTGGCGCAGCCGCCGAGGCGCCCGCTGCCGAGCAGCTCCTCGAGCACGAAGCGCGTTTCACGCAAAGGCGCGCGGTACATGGTCGATTTTTTCCTCTCTTCGGGCGGGGCGCCTCAGGCGCCCCGCCGTCAGTGCTTGGCACGCAGCGCTAGTTTAGCCGCTCGCCGGCCATCCTACCCGTGAGTAACCATTTCGCACGGCAGGATCGCGGTAAAACGGCAACACGCTCAGCGCTCGCCGCTCGACTCCCCCCGGCTGCGGGTCGCGGGAAGCGCGAGCGCGGGCACGATGTTCGCCGCCAGGAAATCGACAAACTGCTGCGCGCGCGCATCCGACTCGAGCACCGTGGGATACAGCGCATACAGCGCCGCGGCCGGCGGCACCGACCAGTCCGGCAGCACCGCCTTTAGGCGCCCCGTCGCCAGCCCCTGGCGGCACAAAAACTCCGGCAGCAGGCCGATGCCCAGACCTGCGGCCGTGGCCGCGTGCAGCACCGCCGGATCGTCCACGGCGAGCTTCGGGGTGAGGGGCACCTCGGCTCGCTGTGCGCCGCGCGACAGCAGCAGCCGAAACTCGGGCAGCTCCGCCGCATCCGGCGTCAGCAGATCGTGCGCGCGCAGCTCGTCCGGTCGCTCCGGCGCGCCGCGCTGCTGCAGATAAGCAGGGGTTGCGCACAAGAGTGCTGGCGGGGCGCCGAGCAGCCGCTGGGTCATGGCGGCATCCTGTGGCGGACGTGTGCGGATCGCCACGTCCCACGCGCCGGCGGCGAGTTGCTGGGCATCCAGCGCGACCTCGAGCGGCACCTGCGCAAACGCCTCCAGAAAGCGCGGCACGAGTGGCGAGAGCAGCACGCGCCCGTAGGTCGGGTCGGCCGCCACGCGCAGGGGGCGGCCTTGCGGGGACTGCAGCTTCCCGATCGCCGCCCGCGCGGCATCGGCCTCCTCCCCAACGCGCCGCGCGTGCGGATAGACGAGGCGCCCCGCAGCGGTGAGGGCGACACGGCGCGTGGTGCGCTCGAGCACGCGCACGCCGAGCGCCTTCTCCAGATCTGCGACCGCGCGGCTGACCGCCGCCTTGGGCACGGCCAGCGCCCGCGCCGCGGCCGAGAATCCGTTCAGATCGACGACTTTGGCCAGCATGGCCAACTGGGCTGGCGTCCAGATCAGGTTCATAGCAGCCTCAATCCCCATTTAGAGGGAGCATATTGTTTCACCTGAGAGGCAGACGCGCCAGCCCCCAGGGACTATGATCGGCGCCCCAACCCGACTCACTCCTGCAGGGCAAATCATGAAACCCTCGATGCACGCCTTCTCGGTGGACCTCTTCAGCAACGCACTTGGCAACCTCTCGTGGATACTGGAAAAGGGCGCAGCCAGCGCTGCCAGCCGCAAGATCGAGCCGGCCGTATTGCTCGCTGCGCGCCTGGCGCCGGACATGCTGCCTCTCACGCGCCAGATTCAGATCGCGGGGGACACTGCGAAGAATTCCGTGGCACGACTGGCCGGCCAGGAGCCGCCGCGCTATGAAGACACCGAAACCACGATCGAACAGCTGCGCGCGCGGCTCGCCCGCACGATCGATTTCCTGAAGAGCGTCCCGGCGAGTGCGTTCGAGGGCGCGGAAACTCGCGACATCAAGTTGCCGGCCGGAGAGCGCACGCTGGAGTTCAAGGGACTCGCCTTCCTGCAAACGTGGGCGATCCCGAACGTGTTTTTCCACGTGACGACCGCCTACGACATCCTGCGTCACAACGGCGTGGATCTCGGTAAGCGGGACTTCATCGGCGGCGGTCGCGAGCTGTAGGCAAATATGACAAATGGCGCCAGTCAGGCTGTCGCCTATTTGCGAACAGAACGCGAAGGAATTCACGGCGCCAGGGACGGCGCACTGCCACTCTTCTATTCGAGGCCGTACGGTGCGCCGCTCGCGCATCATTTTCAGGGCGGGGAATCCACTTGTTTTTCAAAACTGCTGCCAAGCGTACCCCTTCACCCGCGCCCGCTGCGCCCGCGGCGGCACCGGCCGCTGCGCCGTCCGGACCGTTCACAGTCGAAGCGCTCGGACAGCAGCTGCGCGAAGTGTTGCCAACACGGCGCCTGCAATCGATCTCCCTGTGCGACCACGAAGCCAACGTACTGTGGCTGAGCGAGGGCGCGCTCGGTCCGGATGAGCACAGCCTGGTCACCGAGGCGCTGGCGCTGCTCGCGGCGGACACTTCGCTCCCCTGCCACGAGATGGGTCTCGAGGACGGACGCCTGGCGCTATTCCTGCCGGTACGCACCCCGAGCGGAGATCCGGTTGGCATCGCCATGATCCTCGCCGACCGCAAGTCCGTCGGTGACGACACGCTCGAGCGCATGATGGCAGCCCCGGTGCGCGCGATCATGCAGCGTCTGGCGGTGCTGCTGCGGCCGAGCGAAGTGCGCGCCTCGACCGGCACGGCGCGCGTGCCGATACTGGAACTTCCCGATGAGCCACAGGTGCAGGTCACCCAGCCGCTGCCGCCGCTCGCGGCCCGCATTCCCACGATCACCCCGCCGCCGCCGCCGGCGGCCAACACCGCCGTCGCAGTCAGCGCGGTAATCACGCCCGAGCAAATCGACGACATTCTGGAATTCGACATGGAGCTGCAGGCTACGCGGGCCGCACCTCGTAAGGACTCCGCTGCCATGCCGCCGATTACCGCACACGTCGAGCTGGGTGAGCTCGATCTTGAAGAAGCGAGTCCCGAGGCGTTGTCCATGGATATGGTGGCACTGGAATTTCAGCCGCCCGCACCGAAGGGCCCGGCCGCCCGCGCGGCCCCGCGCCCTGCCGCGGCGCCCGCGGCCGCGCCCGAACCCGCACGCAGCGCCCCGCCACCGGCGGCCGAGCCGCTGCCGGCGCCCGCAGCTCAGGCAGCGCCCACCGCACGCGCACCCGCGCGGGCGCGGGTGGCACCCGCACCGGTCGTGACAGCGGCGGCGGCGACCGCCGTCGTCAGTGACCCGAACCTGCTGCTCGAGCTGCTGCCCTTTGCGAAGCTGCGGGCGGGCGGCCAGACACGTCGCTTTCAGGTCCTCGCGCGCAGCTCCTCGCAGCACCGCGATCCGGCCGCGTTCGATGCGCTGGTGATGCAGCGCCTGCTCGGCTGGCTCGCGGCGCACCGCGCCTCGTGGAACTCGCAGCCCACCAGCTTCACCGTCAACCTCTCGATCGCCACGCTTGAGGATGAGCGTTTCGCGCAGAAGATGGCGGCGACGCTCAACACGCACGGCATCGCCGCCGAGACGATCGGCTTTGAGATCACCGAAGCTCTGTGCACGCAGCGCCGCGCCCAGGTGGAGCGCTTCATGAGCCAGTGCGACAAGGTCGGCGCGTGGGTGGTCATCGATGACTTCTCCTTCGATTCGCAGGTGCTGCCGCTGCTCAAGTCCAAAGCGCTGCGGCTGGTGAAGATCGATCCGAAGCTCAGCTCCTCGGCGCTCAAGGACAAGCTGTGCCAGGCCCTGGTAGTCGCCACCGTGCAAGCCGCGAAGGTGCTCGGGATCCACTGTTCGGCGCAGAAGGTTGACTCGCAGGCGGCGCTGCAGTGGCTCACGGCGATCGGCTGCGACTTCGCCCAGGGCCACGCCCTCGCGCGGCCCCAGCCGCTGGACGCCCTCGCCAGCTCCCCGGACCCCACCGGGATCTCGGCGATGGCGTTACCGACGTAATCTAACCCTTACCAATCAATTCGTTAGCTCCCGGCACAGTTTGGGCGCCCGACGGGGCTGCGACCAAGCGAGCGTGCCGCGCGTCTAACGGAAGCGGCTTTCAGCCGGCGTGATGGCCTAAGCTTCCGCAGCTGCCATGCGAATGCCTACGCTCGATCAGTTCCGCACCAACCGCAGTGTGCTTTTCTGGAGCCTGCACGCGGCCGGCTGGGCCGCGTACGGCATCACGCAGTACTTTGGTGCCCTGCTCTACGAGAAGCCCGCCAGCTACGCGCGCGTGATCGCGGTGTCGGCCGTCGCCGGCTTCGTGCTGTCGACGCCGATGCGCTACATCTACCGGCGCCTGTGGAAGCGTCCGCCATGGACCATGATCCTTGGCGTACTGACGACCTGCTACGTCACCGCCCTCGGGCTGCGCTACGTCATCAACCTTTCCTACAAGGCGTTCGTCGACCCGGAGTGGCAGGCACGCCGGCTCTTTGAACTGTTCGGCGGCGCGCTGTCCACCACATACCTGCTGCTGTGCTGGAGCGTGCTGTATTTCGGCATCAGGTTCTACGAGTCGCAGCGCAAGCAGGAGGAAGCCATGCTCAAGGCGGTGGCGCTCGCGCAGGAGGCGCAGCTGAAGATGCTGCGCTACCAGCTGAACCCGCACTTCCTGTTCAACACCCTGAACGCCATCTCGACGCTGATCCTGGACAATCAGAACCGCAAGGCGAACTACGCCGTGACACGACTGTCAGAGTTCCTGCGCTACACGCTCGATCAGGACCCGATGAAGAAGGTCACGTTGCGTCAGGAGCTCGAAGCCCTCGATCTGTACCTCGGCACGGAACGGCTGCGTTTCGCCGAACGCCTGCGCCTGGAGTACGCGATCGAGGACTCGGCCTTGAATGCGCTGGTGCCGAGCCTGCTGCTGCAGCCGCTGCTGGAGAACTCGCTCAAGTACGCCGTCTCCTCGCGCGAGCAGGGCGGCCTCGTGCGCATCGAGGGCCGCACGCGCGAAGGCTGGCTGGAGCTATCGGTCATCGACGATGGCCCGGGGCTGCGCGATGGCGGCCCGGTGAGCGAGCGGCGCGGCGTCGGCCTGCGCAACACCAGCGAGCGCCTGGCGGTCCTCTACGGGAATAACACACACTTTGCAGTATCCAACTCCAACCCCGGACTGCGCGTGGACATGCAATTGCCACTTGAACTTGCCGAAGCTGGCCCGGAGTCCGCCGTCAACCGTGCGGCCACTGCGCCCGCTGCGCGGGGGGGTGCGCGCGCATGAAGATCCGCACTCTCATCGTGGATGACGAGGTGCTCTCGCGGCGTGGCATCGAGATCCGCCTGCGCGGCGCGCCGGAGTTCGAGATCGTGGCCCAGTGCGCCAACGGCCGCGAGGCGCTCGCGGCCATCCAGCAGTACAAGCCGGATCTGGTGTTCCTCGACATCCAGATGCCCGGCATGTCCGGCTTCGAGGTACTGGCGCACCTGCCGCAGGAATCGCTGCCCGTCGTAGTGTTCGTCACCGCCTACGATCAGTACGCGATCCAGGCCTTCGAGGCGCGCGCGGTGGACTATCTGCTCAAGCCCATCGACGAGGTGCGCTTCGAGGCCACGCTTGCGCGCGTACGCGAGCACGCCCGTGCACGCAACGCCGCCGATCAGCGCGACCGCCTCATGCAGATCATCGCGGAGATCACCGGCTGCGGGGAGCTGGCGCTCGATGAACTGCTCGAGCACGGCCGCAAGGCCATTGGTGAACGGCGTCCGGAAGTGCTGCCCATCCGGCAGGGCCGTGAGACCGTGCGCGTGCCGGTGGCAGCCATCGAGTGGATCGACGCGGCCGGTGACTACATGTGCATCCACGCCAGCGGTGATACGCACATCCTGCGCGGCACCATGAAGGAGCTCGAGGAAATCCTGGACCCGAAACTGTTCCAGCGCGTGCACCGCTCGACGATCGTGAACCTGCGCCTGGTCAAGAGCCTGCGAGCGCACATGAACGGCGAGTATTTTCTCACCCTCGAAGGCGGCCACGAGCTGAAGCTCTCGCGCACCTACCGCGACAAGGTCGAATACTTCCTCAGCGGCTCGGCGGGCTGACGGAGCGACGCTCGGGCGGCGCGGCACCTCTGGAGAATCTCATGAACCCGCAGATGGCGCGGATGATCCTCAAGCGATTCGATGTACCCGACGAGGTGCGCGAAATGACGCTCGGCCGCTTCGAGGTCGTGCGGCTCGGGGGCCTGACGCTCGGCCGCGCGACCTACCAGCCCGGCTGGCGCTGGTCGCAGCACGTGGGATGCGGGCTCGGACAGGAGCGCTGTCAGGTCGAGCACGTCGGACTCGTGCTCTCCGGTGCCGCCACCGCCGCGTTTGAAGACGGCCGTGTGACCGAGATGCATGCCGGGGATCTCTTCTACATCCCGCCCGAGCCCCACGACTCCTGGGTCATCGGCGAGGAGCCGTACGTGTCGCTGCATTTCCTGGGCGCCGAGCACTACGCGACGTAGACCGACCGCGCCGCGGCGGATGACTGGCCGAAAGTGAGCCCGGCGGCGCGGTCGGCGCGGCGCTACGGGCATCGACTGATCCTCGACGCCTCTGCAGCGCGGCCCGGGCCCAACCATACCCTCGTCGCCGGGCCGCCGTGATCCAGTTCTCTGCTCGCCGCGCAGTACACACAAATGTGACCTGTGTCACGAACCGACCGATGCATGCTTCGATATGTGAGCCATCGCGACGCGGTTGTGGCCTGCGTGTTGCTTAGATATGTCCACATATGGAAGCCGCGTCCCGACCGTCCCTGGAACTGCTCTCCGATCTGCCAGTCGAGGAGCCCGTAGAGGCCGCGCGGCCGCGTCCGGCGGCATCCCCCGCGCCCCCGACACCCCCGACGCCCGCGGCGACTGCGGCGACTGCGGCGCCGGCGACACCTGCGGCGCCTGCGCTCAGCGGCACCCCGGCCTCGAAGGATCCTGCCCAGACCGGCATAACCTTTCTGGATCCTGCGTCGCTGGTGCTCGAGCCAGGCACAGCGTCCGAGGTGCCCCCGAGCATCGCCGCGGCGGCCCCGGTGGTGTCCGCGGCCGAGGAACTTCAGCTGCTGGAAGATCCTGCCGTCGTCGAGGAGTTGCTCAACACGCCCCCGCCGCCGCCGCCTAAGGCCACGACGACGCCCGCGGCGACTGCTGCGCCGGCAGCGACGGCGGCCACGCCGGCTGCTGCCACCGATGCCGCGCGCACCGAAGCGCGCGTACCGATCATCAAGACCGGCTCTCTCTCGGCGGCCGCGAGCAAGTCGGCCGCCACGAAACTGGCGGCGGCGAGCAAACGCTCGGGCGAGCCGCTGGCGCCTAAGCCCGCCGCGCCCGCGATGCCGAGCGCCCGGCCGGCGCCGACCAAACCTGCGGCACCGAGTTCCACTTCGACGGGCACGAGCGAAGGTCTTGCGGGGTGGACGAACGCTCGCGCCGCTGCCGCGCCCGCACCCAAGCCGAAGTCCGCGCCGGCGCCCGCCGCGACGGCGCCCACCGCGACGGCGACCAAGACCTCCTCCTCAACGCCTAAGGCGACCGCGGGCACAAGCTCGGGTAGCCCGAGCCCAAGCGCGCCGGCTGCACCGATGGACCGCGACTTCATCGCGCGTAACCAGGTGGTGGAGCGCTACCTGTCGGGTCGGCTGCCGCTCAAGGGCGCCACTGAATTCGAGCAGTTCGTCAATAAGCACCCGCAGCTGCTCGATGAGATCGGCCTGCCCGAGCGAGTGAACGCGGGGCTGCGTCTGCTCGAGGCCAGCGGCAAACCCGAACCCTGGCAGGAAGCGCCACGGCCGGTGTGGCAGAAGCCGCAAGTGACGATCGCGCTGGCGGCGATCGCCGGGGTTCTGGCGGTTGCGCTCATGGTGCTCAGCGGCACGAGCGCGGCGAAAAGCCACAAGCTCGAGGAACTGCAGAAGCAGGCCAAAGATCAGCCGCTCGATGCAGCGACCAGCACCCGCGAGATCCGCGTGCTGCCCAGTCGCGAGGGTGCCTCCAACTCGCCCGCCATCAGCATCGGCGCCGGCGGCGCGCAGCTGGCGGACTTCAAGATCGACGAGTCGCGCTCGCCGTATCACATCTTCCGCGTGACCATCGATCGCATCGATCAGGGCCGTGTCGGAGTGATCACGAACCTGGTTAAGGATTCCAACGGCCATCTGCGCATTGCGCTCAACAGCACCGCGCTCGGGCCCGGCAACTATCAGTTGACCATCGAGGGTCTGAACTGGCGCGGAGATCCGGAACCGGATTCCTGGGTCACGATCGGCATCCAGCGCTGAGGGCACACTGCGGGACCCCTGCCGCCGAGTCAGTCCGCAGGGCTTGTGATCCGCAGGCAACGGGGCTGGCGGCTGCCTGCGCCACCCGACAGCTCAGTATTGTTGCTCTGCGTGCGGTGCCGGTAACGAGGCACTCTAACGCTAGAACTTCCGTCTGCAGCTCATATAATCAGCGGACCCCGCCGGACCTGCAGTAGGAATTCTCTCGGCGACGTTCTTTCCACCGCGCGCGAGGAGTGCTACCGCGTGAACACCCGCCACGGTCCGGTTCCTGCCTGGATGATCAGTGCCGTGCTGGGTCTAGGTGGCTGCACCGACGCCTTTGCGCAAAGTGCCGGCAATCAGGTCACCGGCGGGGCACACGTAGAGAGCGAGCAGGCGAGCCTGCCCTCGACTGCCGCGCGACGAGTCTACGTGCAGGACTTCACGCTCGGGGCCGCGACGAGCACCGAGCAGAGCACCGCACACGTTGGCCGGCCGCGACTGCTATCGACGCTCACCGGCAACGATCCAGCGACCAAGGCGCACGAACTGGTAGAGCAGATGTCGACATCGCTCGTCAGCGATCTGAATAAAGCCGACTTCCCCGCTGAGCGGTTGCCCGCCGGCGGGGGATTGCCCACGGAGGGGTGGCTGGTGCGCGGCATCTTCACCGAGGCGGACAGCGGCAACACCGTGCGCCAGGCAGTGATCGGCTTCGGTGCCGGCGCGAGCGACATGGAGGTTCAGGTGCTGGTGAGCGACCTGGCCGCAGCGACTCCCGCCGCCGCCTTCCTCGTATTGGGCACCGTCTCGGATCCGAGTCATCTGCCGGGCGGGGTCGTGACCAAGAATCCGTACATGGTCGCCGCCAAGTTCGTCATGGGGAAAAACGGCGCCAAGCACGACGCGGAGCACACCGCACAGGCCATCAGCGAGGCACTCGTGACAGTACGAAAGCAAGTGCAGAGCGGTGAAGTCAAGCTGGCCCCGACCCACTAGCGCAAAGCCTCACGCGCAGCGCGAGTGCCTGCATCGACCCCGCAAAGCCTTCCTACTCTAACGTTCTCGACTGCCGCGCTCGGCGTCGTGTTCGGGCGGTAGCTGCGCGAAGAATGCGAGCAGGGCGTTGGCAACCTCCAGGGGACAATCAACGGGCGTGAAGTGACCGCCCGGCAGAATGACCAGATTGGCTCCCAGCAGCTCAGCAAGCGGGCGCGCGACGGTGTCCAGCGGCAGAAACGCATCGTTCTGCCCCCATAACACCAGCGCCGGGACGCCGCTGGCGCGCAGCGCTTGCCCGATGTGCTCCGTCTGGCGCGGATCAAGATCGCGTGCGGCGCGTATCAAGCGCAGCCCGCCCTGCTCACCTTCGTATGGCGTGAGGGTTTCACGCAGCGCACCGCCCTTGGCCAAGCGCCGCACCAGCACCGGGAAGAGGCGCGCAGCGTCCGCCGGGTCCCACGCCTGAATGCTCGCCACCGCCGCCATCGCCCACTCGCCACCGTGCACACCATCGAGTACTGCGAGTGCCCGCACGCGATGCGGCGCGCTGGCCACCATGAGCTGCGCGGCGGCCGAGCCCACGTCGTGCGCCACGATGGCCACCCGCGCCAAGCCAAGGATGTCGAGGGCCTCGAACAGCCAGTGCGCCTGGCTGAGCATGTCCACACGCACCCCCGCAGCCGCATCGGAGGCACCGTAGCCTACGAGGTCGGGAACGAGCACGCGAAAGCCTGCCCCCGCCAGCGCCGGCGCGACGCACGACCAGAGACTGCGCGTTGCCGGAAAGCCGTGCAGAAGAAGCACCGGTGGCCCCGCGCCGAAATCATCTAGCGCAATCGTGCCGTCAGTAAGTCGGATCGTGCTCGTCATCGGTCTTTTGCAACGATACCCTGGAGCCTTGCACCATCGCAGTCGAGCGTGTCATTGGCGTTCCCGGCGTTGGCGCGGGAATTACGGAATCGTTTTCTGAACGATGTTGGACTTCGCGCTCTCGGTCCCGTTCTTGGTATACGCCGTGACGCCAAAGTACCAGGTACCCGAAGGCAGATTACTGACAAGGTAAGTCGTCAGATTCGGGTTCGCGAGCTCGACCACGGTGCTCAGGGAGCTCATCGAGGTTCCGTAGTAGAGCCGGTAGCCTGCGAGATCGTGCAGCAGCGTGCCGTTGGTGTTCTTGGTCACTGGAGTCCAGTTAAGCGTGGCGCTGCCGTTAAAAGACAGCGCCTTGGCCGTACCTGAAACCCCCGCGCCACTGCAGGCGACGACACCGAAGGCAAGGCTTACTCCCAGAACAGCCGGGCACAGGAATCGCAGGGTGATACTCCAACGCACGATTCGTCGCATTCAAACGCACAGCGAATGTGCCCTACACGAACGAGGAATCCTTTGGCGCCCCAGCACCTGGCACCAGAAGCTAGCTGACCGCGGCCCGCGGCGGTGTCCCCACGCCTCGATACAGCCAGGCGACGATCATCCCGAGGATCACCAGCAGGATGCCGTCGAACACGATCTGCTTAATGACGACACTCGCCGGCATCGGCTGCACGACAAAGTAGATCAGGTAGGACGGCACGATGGTCAGGAGCGCCACGGCGATGCCAAAGCGCACCCCTTGCGCCAGCCACGGCTTCGCCTCCACCCCGCGTGCATAGATCCAAACGAAGGCGCCAGCCAGGATCACGTGCGCCAGAATCATGAGGGGAAAGTATTTCTGCGCATCGGCCTCAGTCCGGAAAAGACTGGTGAGCTGCATGTAGTCGGCGCTCAGCAGCACCCCATGCACGACAAAGCTGCCGATGAACCAGGCGATGAACAGCACTACCCAGGCGATGAGGAATTTCTTGTTCATGTTCTCCCCTTTTGATTGCAGCGCACGGCCGTCTTAACACCGGCGAACAAAAGAATACGCCGACGCCTCCGAGGCGCAACCGTTGCGCGGATTAGCTCTTGCTGCAGCGCATTCCGCAGCCTGCACAGGGCGCGAGGATCTCCGCCCGCAAAGATGGGGCACCCGTGTGTCTGGCACTTCGTAGCCCTAGCCGGCGCGCAACGTCGTGAGCGGCGGCTGATTCACGACGCGGCGCGTGGCGAGCCAGCCACCCGCGGCCACGAGCAGCGCACCTCCCAGCACTCCCTCGACCCACGGCAGCACCTCGAAGGTGTACCGCAGGTCCAGCCAGCGTGTGGTGAGAAAGAACGCGGCGATCGAGGCACCGAGTGCCGCCAACAAACCTGACAGGGCACCGAGAGTGGTGAATTCCGCCAGCACGCCCTGCACGACCGTGCCGCGGCTCGCCCCGAGCGTGCGCAGCATGGCGCTCTCGTAGCGGCGCTCGTCGCGGCTCGACTGCACGGCAGCCAGGAGCACCGTCAGCCCCGCGAACAGCGTAAACACAAAGACGCTCTGCACCGCGAGCGCTGCCCGGTCGAGCACCCCGCGCACCTGGTTGAGAAGCTCATCAATGTCGAATATCGAAACGCTGGGGAAACGGTGTGCCAGCTGCGCCAGCGTGCCGCTCGTTCCGGGGGTGAAGTAGGCGCTCGTCATGTACGTGCCGGCGACCTTCTCCAAGACGCCAGGCGCGAACACGATGAAGAAATTCGGCTGAAAGGTGTCCCACTTCACCTTACGGATGCTGGCCACGGTGACCTCGAGCGTTTCCCCGGCGATATCGAACGTCAGGTGATCCCCCACCTGCACGCCGAGCGATTCCTGGAATTCGCTGGCGAGCGACACCAACGGTTTGCCCACATCGGCGCTCGTCCACCAGTGCCCGGCGATCAGGCGGTTGTCGGCGCCAAGATCGGACGACCAGGTGAGGTTCTGCTCGCGCGTGGCGAAATTCTCCTCGCCGGCGCGCGTGGACTTCGCGTCCTCCACCGGCTTGCCGTTTATCGAGGTGAGCCGCCCACGGATGATGGGCAGCACTTTGGTGGTGCGCGCGCCCTGCGCCTGCAGGAACTGCACAAACTGCGCGCGCTCGGCGGGCGGAATGTTGACGAAGAAATAATTGGGCAGGTTCGGTGGCAGCGTGCGCTGCCAGTCGCCGTTCAGGTCCGCGCGCAGGATGCCGAGGAGTAGCAGCACCATGATGCCGCTGCCGAAGGCCACCAGTTGCACGACACTTTCGGCGCGTCGCCGGCTCAGGTTTGCCACGCCGAAGCGCCACGCCACACCGACACGCCCGCGCAGGCGCCCGGCCAGATAAACGAGCAGCATGCCAGCCGCGGTCAGCAGCAGCACAAAGGCGATCAGTCCCGCGGTGAAGTACAGGAAGAGCTTCACCTGCGGTACCACCCAGTAAATCAACAGCAGCACGACGGCGATCGCGGGCCCGAAGGCGAGCAGTACCAGGGGCGGTGGTGGTCCGACATCGCGTCGCAGCACCCGCAGTGCTGGCACCCGGGAAAGCTGCAGGAGCGGCGGCAGCGCAAAGCCTGCCAGCACGGCGATCGCGGTAACGAAACCGATGGCGAGTGGCGTGAGGCTCGCAGCGGGCAGCTCGGTGACTGCGAGCAGCCCGCGGATGGTACGCAGCAGCCATTCCTGCGCGAGGTAACCGAGCGCCGCGCCGACCATTGCCGCTGCCAGCGCCAATAACAAGAGCTGCAGCACCGTCAGCGCGAGCGTGAACGCGCGCGTGGCTCCCAGGGTCTTCAGGAGCGCCACGGTGTCCAGGTGCCGGTGTACGTAGCGGCGCGCAGCCATGGCGACGGCGATCGCACACAAGAGCACGCTCACCAGACTCGCCAGACTCAGGAAGCGCCCGGCACGCTCCACGGCGTTACGGACCTGTGGGCTTGCGTCAGTGATGTCGCGCAGACGCTCGCCCGCACGCTTGTGGGCGAGCAGCCAGACCTTGAAGTCATCGACCCTGGCACGCTCGCCGGCGAATAATCCCGCGTAACTGACGCGACTGCCCGGCTGGATGAGGCGTGTCGAGGGCAGATCCGCCGCGTTTATGAGCGCGCTCGGGGCGAGCTCGGCAAAGGTGCTGCCCTGGTCCGGTTTTGAGATCAGCACGCGACTGACCCGCAGCGTTGCCGCGCCGATCGAAAGTTCGGAGCCGAGGTGCGCGCCGACCGCGGCCAACAGGCGCGAATCGGGCCACACCTCCCCCGGCGCCGGTATCCCGGTCACGGGCGTGCCCCGGCCAAAGGGCACGGCAGCCACGAGTACCCGGCCCCGTAGCGGGTAGCCCGGTGCCACCGCGGCGACGTTGGTCAGCTGGCTGGCATCGCCGTTGAATACCACTGAGAGCAGGGAAGTGCTGCGCGTGGCACGCAGCCCACGACGCGCAGCTTCCTCGAAGTAGGCATCCCCGAGGGGTTGTGGCGAGCCGAGCCGCAGGTCCGCCGCCAGTACTTCGCTCGCCTGCAGGGCCACCGCCGCGCTGATGCGGCTGACCAGAAATCCGACTCCGGTGAGCGCTGCCACGGCGACCGTGAGCGCCAGAAGCAGGACACCAAGCTCCCCGGAGCGCCACTCGCGCGCGAGCATACGCAGCCCCAGACGCACGACCCTCATACGACGCGCCCCGCTTCCATGCGTATGACCCGTCCGCAGCGGGCGGCGAGTTCCCGATCGTGCGTGACCAGCAGCAGCGTCGTGTGTGCGTGGGTGTTGAGTTCGAACAGCAGTTCGCCCACACGTGCGCCGGTGGCAGTATCGAGGTTGCCCGTAGGCTCGTCGGCGAACAGCACGGCCGGGCGCGTCACGAAAGCACGGGCAATCGCGACGCGTTGCTGTTCGCCGCCTGAGAGCTGGCGCGGATAGTGCCCGGTGCGATCCTGGAGCCCCACCCGGGCGAGGGTTGCGGCGGCGACGCCGCGCGCGTCGGTTCTGCCGGCGAGCTCCAGGGGCAACATCACGTTTTCGAGCGCCGTCAGGGCCGGAATCAGGTGAAAGGACTGGAACACGAAACCGACGCGCTGCGCCCGCAGACGTGCGCGGCCGTCCTCATCGAGCTGCGTGAGGTCGTGGCCTTCCAGCAGCACGCTGCCGGAGCTTGGTACATCAAGGCCTGCCAGAAGTGCGAGCAGCGTCGACTTGCCGGCACCCGAAGGCCCGGCGATGGCGACTGATTCACCCGCGCCGATATCGAGTGAGACATCGTCAACAATGGTCAGCAAACCTTCCGGGCTGCTAACCTGCTTGGAGAGGTTAACGGCTTTGAGAACGCTGCTGCGAATCATCGGCGCCTGGGCGCTTGGCTTGGGATTGGTGTTCATCGCGCTCCAGAACGCGGTGGCCTCCGACCGTACGATCCTTGTATTCGGCGACAGCCTGAGTGCCGCCTACGGAATCCGGCCAGAGCAGGGTTGGGTCGCGCTGCTTACGCAGCGACTTCAAGCGCAAGGGTACGGGTACCAGATCGTCAACGCCAGCGTGAGCGGCGAAACCACGAGTGGCGGCCTCCAGAGGCTGCCGCGGGCGCTGCAACTGCACCAACCAGGTATTGTGGTGCTCGAGCTGGGCGCCAACGATGCCCTGCGCGGACTGCCCCTGAGCGGCACGCGGGCCAATCTTGCACAGATGGTGCGCCTGTCCCAGGAGGCAGGCGCCCGCGTGCTACTCGTCGGCATCCGCATCCCCCCCAACTACGGACCGCGCTACACGGAAGAGTTCGCGAGTGTGTTCCCTGAACTGGCGAAGCAATATCATCTGCCGCTGGTGCCGTTCCTGCTGCAAGACGTGGCCCTGAACCCGGCGCGTATGCAGGAGGACGGCATGCACCCGAGCGCTGCGGGCGAGGCACCCATAGTTGACACCGTCTGGCCTTACCTGAAACCCCTCCTGAAAAAGAATCCGTAAGAACCTGGGATGCTGATGGACAGAATCTGGCTGAAATCCTATCCGCCCGGTGTGCCGGCGGAGATCAACCCCGCCGACCTGCGCACTCTGAAGGAGCTGGTGGAAAAGACCTGCGCAGAGCACGCCGATCGCGTCGCATTCATCCAGATGGGTGTGCAACTGACCTACCGGCAGCTTGATGAGCTCAGCCAGGCGTTTGCCGCTTGGTTGCAGCACGAGGGTTTCAAGAAGGGCGATCGGATCGCCATCATGTTGCCCAATACGCTGCAGTACCCGATCGCGCTGTTCGGAGCGTTGCGCGCCGGCCTCGTGGTAGTCAATACCAACCCTCTGTACACCGCAACGGAGCTCGAGTACCAGCTCGCTGACTCGGGCGCGACCGCGCTTCTGGTGATCGAAAACTTCGCGCACGTGGTGCAAAAGGTCCTCTCCCGCACCAGAGTGCGCCGCGTCCTCGTGACCTCGGCGGGCGAATTCCTCCGGTTCCCCAAGTCACTGATCGTCGACTATGTCGTGCGCCGCGTGCGCAAGCAGGTGCCGAAGTGGGACATTCCAGGGGCCGGACGTTTTAAGGCCGCGATCACGGCCGGACGCAAGCTTCCGCTGGCGCCGGTCGAGGTCGATTCAGAGGATCTGGCCTTTCTGCAGTACACCGGCGGCACGACGGGTGTCGCCAAGGGCGCCATGCTGTCGCATGGCAATGTCAGCTCAAACGTATTGCAGGCCGGCGCCTGGATAGGGAAAGCCTTCAACGAGACAGGCGTCCTTATCACCGCGATACCGCTGTATCACATATTCGCGCTTTCCGGGAATTGCATGGTGTTTGCGCGCCTCGGCTGGACGAATGTCCTGATCATCAATCCGCGCGATCTGCCTGCACTCATCGGGGAGATGAAAAAGCATCCGTGCAACTATATCAGCGGCGTGAATACACTTTTTAACGCCATGTTGCACGCACCGGGTTTCAACGAGATCGATTTCAGCGGCCTCAAGGTCACGTTAGGCGGCGGTATGGCAGTGCAGGCGGCGGTCGCGGAGCGCTGGAAGAAGGCCACCGGCAACAGCCTCACCCAGGCCTGGGGACTCACCGAAACCTCTCCAGCGGCGTGCATAAACCCGATGGACGTTGATTTCAACGGCTCGATCGGCCTGCCGATCTCTTCCACGGAGATAACGATCAAGGACGACGCCGGTAACGATCTTGAGATAACCCAGATTGGCGAGATCTGCGTTCGCGGTCCGCAAGTCATGAAAGGCTATTGGAACCGCCCTGATGAAACCGCAAAGGTGATGTTGCCTGGAAACTGGCTGCGAACCGGCGATGTGGGACGAATGGACGCACAGGGATTCGTCTACATCGAGGACCGGAAGAAGGACATGATCCTGGTGTCCGGCTTCAACGTGTATCCAAACGAGGTCGAGGCAGCCGTGGCGACCCATCCGGGCATCCTTGAGGCGGCTGCCGTGGCACAGCCGGACGAACGTTCGGGCGAGGTCGTAGCGCTCTTTGTTGTGCGCAAGGACCCTAATCTCAGCGAGAAGGACGTCATAGAGCACAGCCGCAAATCGCTAGCAGGCTACAAGGTGCCAAAACACGTTTATTTTCGAGCAGAACTGCCCAAGACGAACGTGGGAAAGATTCTGAGGAAGGCTTTGCGAGAAGAACTCCCTAAGTCCTCGGACTCCGGCAATCGTTGATAGTTTTCAGAAATGTCTTTCCTTGAGCGTGAGTGAATCTCTGAAAGGCGCCGCCGTACTTGCGCGGAAGATCTGGAACTTCCGCGATTCGCTCAATGAGAGGCTCCGAGCAATCGCGACGAGCACATTCGAATGATCATGTTCGAGACCTAGTTGGGAGTCGAGACCGCCTTCTGGTCATAGGAGCTTCGTCATGGATCGTTCTCTTACGGTTCTCGGACAGAAATACTGTCACAGCAAAGGACGGCCTGAGCTTGGCTCTTCGCTTGTTAACCTTGGTACCGAGAGAATGACTTAGGCCGTCGAGCATAGCCTTAGCGTTGGACTTGCACCGCTCTCGTACGAGGGGTAAATCGAGTTCCGAGCCGACAGGAATTACAAGCCTTTGCATTGAGGCTCCCCCCTCAGTCCTTTCTCGTTCGGACGCGACACGTATGCCGTCAATCAAGGCTGGAACAATTGCTGCGAGAAAGCCATAGTCGGGCCATCTGCACAGTTGCGATGACTTCCTCAACTGAACTGACTCACCGTGAACGTCCACCGCGCGAATACGTAGTAGTTCGTCCAAGACGGCGCGGTACGGAACGTCTCCCGCGTATTTTCTCGCAAGAAGAATGAAAGAGGGCTCCGAGCCGGAGATTCGCAAAGCCCTGGGATTGCCGGCGCCATTCGTAAACCGACGATCACTGCGCCAACCACCAATGACTCTTTCCAGTGGGCTCTGTCTCGCCGCGAATGGAACGCCATGCCGGCCCCGGCTAAGTAGGCGTTTCACATCGGCTCTCGTCAGACCCGTTTGTGCCGCGACTCTTGAATGATTCACTCTACCGTTCCTGAGTTTCGAGTGGTCCGCAGCCGCTTGAACAAATGCCGACCGAGACAACTCACCGAAGCTCTTTGGAGTCATTCCGCGGGCGAGTAGTACAAACGCGAGCTCCCGTAGTAATTCCTGCAGCGAGAAAGTACCACGCGGCTGAAGCAGAGCTACCGAACCCACTGCTTGCCTGGTGCGTCGTTGACTGTGAGCCATCTGTTTCCGTGCCTAAGCTCTCTGTCGCCCACGTTGGCGAACACGTCACAGTGCGCTTTGCTTCGAGATCGTGAAATCATCGCGCATCGATGGCAGGAATAAACCGCGTGTTCGCTACGCGTTTGTGTAGAAACGCTCGTAGATAAAGCGTGGCTCTAGGGTCGCGAGACGGCGAACGTGCGATTACTAATGCAGGCGATAGCAATTAGCCTGGAGAGCGGCGTGATGCTCGCCCTAATGCTTTACTCGGATTAAGACCTATTCGGGTCGGGCCTCACGGCTGCTCACTGCGGTCTCACTGCGCCTGCAGCCGCACCGCTGCGGCTAATACGACTCATGGCAGAGCCCGTGCCCGCAATGCCGTTCGCTCTGGAGCCGGTGCCGGCGATGCCGTTCACCGCGGAGCCCGTGCCCGCGATGCCGCTCACAGCGGAGCCTGTCCCCGCGATACCGCTCACGGCGGAGCCTGTCCCAGCGATGCCGCTCACCGCGGAGCCCGTGCCGGCGATCCCGCTCACCGCAGAGCCTGTTCCGGCGATCCCGCTCACCGCGGAGCCCGTGCCGGCGATGCCGTTCACTCTGAAGCCTGTTCCTGCGATGCCGTTAACTCTGTAGCCCGTGCCGGCGATACCACTCACGGCGGAGCCTGTCCCAGCGATGCCGCTGAGCGCGGAGCCCGTGCCGGCGATACCCCTCACGGCAGAGCCTGTTCCGGCGATGCCGCTCACGGCGGAGCCCGTGCCCGCGATACCCCTGACGGCAGAGCCTGTGCCGGCGATCCCGCTCACGGCGGAGCCCGTGCCCGCGATACCACTCACGGCGGAGCCTGTTCCTGCGATGCCGTTAACTCTGTAGCCCGTGCCCGCGATACCCCTCACCGCAGAGCCTGTTCCGGCGATCCCGCTCACCGCAGAGCCTGTTCCGGCAATACCGCTCACCGCAGAGCCGGTGCCGGCGATGCCGTTCACTCTGAAGCCTGTTCCTGCGATGCCGTTAACTCTGTAGCCCGTGCCCGCGATACCCCTCACGGCAGAGCCTGTTCCGGCAATACCGCTCACGGAGGAGCCCGTGCCCGCGATACCACTCACGGCAGAGCCTGTTCCGGCGATGCCGCTGACCGCAGAACCTGTGCCGGCGATGCCGTCCACGGCCGCGCCAGTTCCTGCGATGCCGGCGACAAGTACAACACCGCGGCTGGAGGGCTGAATTCCAGATATTGCCACTTTGCTTCCGACGGCTGGGGACAGGGTTCCGCCAGACATTGCAGGGGTCAAATCTACATTGACCCCGTTCACGACCGCGCGACCGACAGCCACGTCAGCTCGTTGAACAGTCCCCGAAAGAAACACATTGCTCGCGCCAGCAACGTAAAGGCCCCGAGTTTGGATTGCAGAAGCTTCGATAGCTCCGTCCGCGCGTGCGGCTCCAAACACAGCCACACTGTTGCCGACAGCGAGTGTGTCGACCATAGCGCTGTGTATGCGCTGTCCGAGAACGGTTGCCGTTCTATTTTCAGCGTCGATCGACTCGACCGGACCAACTACCAACAGCTCGGCGCCACCGCGACTAACTCCTGCAGAACTAGTTGCCGAAGCCACCAGTGCCACCAAAACAGCAGCGCCTAACACCTTCATACATCCCTCCCCGTCACAATCGCTTATTTCTCTGGTTCACGCCCGCGAGAACGTCGATTTCGATTGGCTGCGAAGCCGCACGATTGCTTGTTTCTTCGTGGGTTTGGACCGGCTGCACATCTGCCGGCGCGTTGGTCGCTTGGTCTTCAAAAAAATAGATGCCGACGCCGTACTTTCGTACGGGTTCGTTCGGTTCCGGCTGCGCAAGACGCGTGAGAAACGTGTCTAACTCGGTCAATAGCTCCTGACCTCGCTCTCCCGCCAAGGCAAGGAACCTATCGCGTCCCGCTTCCGAAATTGGGTTGTCGGCGACGACGGCGCGTTCGAAGTAAATGGGTTCGGAGGCCAATCGCAGCAGGTTATGCACGAAGCTTGCAGCGACGTTCGACAAGACTCTGCCCATCCACTCGATTCGCTTAACGTCGGTCTCCTGCGGAAGGTACGCTCGCGACAGACACCGGACACTCGCGCCCTGCACGACTTCTACCGACTCGGAGGCTACGAGTTCATCGAGCAGCGCCTCGCGGTCAGCACCGGGGCAGGCTTTTGCTACAAGGTCGGAGAAACTCCGGCGCGGAGAACCGGGGGTCGGCACAAGATCCAACTCCAGCGCGAGCCCGTACGCCCCAGAGAAGCCGGATTGCGTGTGCCAGACGGTCAGTAGATTTGTGACTTGGTCGAGGCTAACCGTAGCCCTGAGACTGTGCGGCGCGCCCGCGCGTGTCGCCTCGCGAAGCGCGGCTACGTCCGACGCTGCCAACCCCGATACCGCGGCAAGGCGAGCGTCGCTGGTCGGTCTCTTTTGCTCTTGCAGCCTAGCTTCAAGAGCCTGGATGTATGTACGGCGCACCGCACCCGAAATCTCGCTCGCGGAAATCCCGTACTCGAAGGCGACGCGAGTAAGTGGTCGCACCAAGGATGCGAACACGTTCAACACCGCTTCTTTTTGGCGGGCGGATTTGTTCATTGTGGTGCAGCTGTTGTTCTTACATAACTCTAGGTACTTCAGTGACTTATGTCAATTTACTATTTATGACGGGCACGCTATTGAACGTCCGTGCAACGAGGAAATCCAAGGAGAAACAAAAGGTTACTGGCGAACCGGGAACGGTCCGCCGGTCGCCGGTTGGGGGCTAGGAAGGCCTCGAGGATGTCAATCGATGCGAACGCGCAACAGTGCGTCAGAGACGTCTTACGTGCGCTCGCCCGGCTCGAAGAGCCGCTGGTGCTCAAGAATCGCGTAGCGATCGGTCATGCCGGCGATGTAATCGGCGACGGCGCGAGCGCGGCCGGAGCTCCCGTGAGCACTCTCCGCGCGCAGCGCCTGATCGCGATGTTCCGTCGGCATGAGACTCACGTCCTTGAAAAATCCGTCAAAGAGTTGTTGCAACACGCGTCGTGCTTTGGAAGTCATGCGCAGCACCTTGTAATGGCGGTACACGTGCTCACGCAGGAAGGTCTTCAGTTCCAGATGCTCTTCCTGGCACTCGGCGCTGAGCATCGCGAGCGGTGCGCTGTGCGCGCGCACCTCATCGATCGAGCGCGGCTGAGCTTGTTCGAGTTGTGCCTGCGTTGTGCGGATGAAGTCACTGACCAGGTAATTGATCATGCGACGGATCGTCTCGTGCACCAGGCGCCGCTCGCCAAGGTCCGGGTAGAGCCCCATCACCGCGTCGTACTGACGGCGGAACATGCGCACCTCGCGCAGCGAGGCAAGATCCAGGAGCTGCGCGCGGATGCCATCGTCCACGTCGTGATTGTTGTAGGCGATCTCATCGGCGAGATTGGCGATCTGTGCCTCCAGCCCGGGCTGACGGCGGTGTATAAAGCGCTCCCCGAGCTCGCCGAGCTCACGCGCGTTACGCAGCGAACAGTGCTTGAGAATGCCTTCGCGACACTCGAAGGTGAGGTTAAGTCCGGGAAACTGCGCGTAGCGCTCTTCGAGTTCATCGACCACCCGCAGCGACTGCAGATTGTGCTCGAAGCCGCCGAACTCGCGCATGCATTCGTTCAGTGCGTCCTGGCCCGCGTGACCAAAGGGCGTGTGTCCGAGATCGTGCGCGAGACTTATCGCCTCCGTCAGTGCTTCATTCAGCCGCAGCGCCAGCGCCACCGAGCGAGCGATCTGCGCCACCTCGATCGAATGAGTGATGCGCGTGCGATACAGATCCCCCTCGTGATTGACGAACACCTGCGTCTTGTAGACCAGTCGCCGGAAGGCGTTGGCGTGGATGATGCGGTCGCGGTCGCGCTGGAACTCGCCGCGGAACTGCGGACGAGGCTCCGGGAAGCGCCGCCCGCGCGACTGCGCGTCGTGCGCCGCGTAGGGCGCAAGCGCCGTTGCGGCGCTGACGTCGTTCATCCTGCGCCTCCGGCGTGTGCGGCGAGCGTGCGGGCGAGCGCCGGCGCCGGGTAGTCGGCCGTCACGAAGGCCTCGCCGATGTGTTTCAGCAGCACCAGGCGCAACCGCCCGCCCATCACCTTCTTGTCGATGCGCATGTGTTCGAGCAGGGCCGCGGGCGTGACCGAGGGGATGCGCGTCGGCAGGCCTGCCAGTTCCACCAGCCGTCGCACCCGTTCCGCCGCCTGCGCATCCAGAAGCCCGCACTCACGCGACATCGCCGCGGCCATCGTCAGACCCGCACCGACCGCCTCCCCGTGCAGCCATTCGCGATAGGCGGTGGCCGACTCAGCGGCGTGCCCGAACGTATGGCCGAGGTTGAGCAGGGCGCGCTCGCCGTGTTCACGCTCGTCGCGGCCGACGATCGCCGCCTTGATCTGGCAGGAGCGCAGGATGACGTGAGCCAGCGCACGCGGCTCGCGGGCGAGCAGCGCCTCCAGATGCGCCTCGAGCCACGCAAAGAGCTGCGCATCGCAGATCAGCCCGTACTTGATCACCTCGGCGAGCCCGGCGCGCAGCTCCCGGCCGGGGAGCGTGCTGAGCGTGCTCGTGTCGCTGATGACCAGCTGCGGCTGATGGAAGGCACCAATGAGGTTCTTGCCCCCCGGATGATTGACCGCCGTCTTGCCGCCCACCGCGGAATCCACCTGTGCGAGCAGCGTCGTCGGCACCTGCACAAACGCCACGCCGCGCTGATAGCAGGCCGCGACAAAGCCGGCCAGGTCTCCGATCACGCCGCCCCCCAGGGCGAGCACCGCGCAGTCGCGCGCGAAGCGGTTGGCGACCAGCACGTCGAGCACGCGCGCCGCATTGCCGAGGGTCTTGTGTGCCTCACCCTCCGGCAGCAGGACCTCGACGATGCGCCGCTCGCCCAGGCCCGCGCGCAGTGCGCGCAGGTACAGGGGCGCCACGGTGGTGTTGCTCACGATGAGCACGTCGCGTGCGGGCAGGGCGCCGAAGCTCTGCGGACGATCGAGCAACCCGGCATCGATGAGGATCGGGTAACTGCGGGATCCGAGTTCGACGTTCAGAGTATCCACTTCGGCTCGCACGGCGCGCCAGCGCGCGCAGGGTCGCGGCTGAGTATACGTGAGCCCCCGCCGGCGCGCGGGCGACCGCCCCACCGCGGCGGCCTTCAGGCGGCCGGCCCCGCGAGCTCGCGCAGGATGCTCTCCGCGACGTGCTGCACCCGCCGGCCGTCGGTGGTTACGGTGTAGTCAGCGATCTCCGCGTAGAGGGGCGCGCGGGCGTCCATCAGCTGGCCGAGCCGCGCGGCGGCATCCCCGTCCTCGAGCAGCGGCCGGTTGCGTCCGTAGCGCACGCGGTGCGCCTGCTGCGCGACCGAGGTCTGCAGATACACCACCCAGCCGCGTGCCCCGAGGTGGCGGCGGTTCTCCGGCAACAGCACCGCGCCGCCGCCGGTGGCGAGCACGATGTTCTCGAGTGCCGTAAGTGCCTCAATCGCCTCGCGTTCGCGCTGGCGAAAGCCCGCCTCGCCCTCCTTCTCGAAGATGAACGGGATGTCCACGCCCGTGCGGCGCTCGATTTCCGCATCGCTGTCGTAGAAGCTCAGGCCGAGCGCGCGCGCCACATAACGGCCCACGGCCGTTTTGCCCGAACCCATCGGGCCGATGAGAAAGACGCTGGTTCGGCCGCGCATGCGTGCAGGATACCTAAAACGCCGCGGCCACCTGTAAAGGCGGCCGCGGTGCTCAGGAGCAGGCTGCCCGAGAAGCTCAGTTCAGGACGTTGACGCCTTCGCGCACGATCTTCGGGGTAATGAAGATCATGAGTTCATCCTTGTCATCGGTGTGCTGGGTCTGCCGGAACAGGATGCCAAGCACCGGGATGTCCCCGAGGTAAGGCACTTTGGTGTCGTCCTCGCGCTGCGTGGTCGAGAGGATGCCGCCGAGCACCACGGTCTGCCCGTCATTCACCAGCACCTGGGTCGCGATCTCGCGCGTGTTGATCGAGGGCACGTTCACACCGCCCGAGGCCACCACCACGGTGCCGACGTTGTCGTCACGCACGTCGAGGTCAAGGATGATGCGATTGTCGGGGGTGATCTGCGGTGTGACCTTGAGCGACAGCACCGCCTTCTTGAACTGAATGGTGGTCGCGCCGCTCGAGGCTGACTGCTGGTAGGGAATTTCCACGCCCTGCTCGATCGTCGCCTCCTTTTGGTTGGCGGTGATGACGCGCGGCGAGGAGATGATGTTCGCCTGCGTCTCGGCCTGGGCCGCCGAGAGTTCCAGATCGACGATGTAGTTGTTGCCGAGAATACCCAGCGCCCAGGAGCCGGCCGGGCTGCTGACCGGCAGGTTAACGTTGTAGCGATTGGCAGCATTGGTACCGGTGGGCACGGAGATCGGGTAGATGCTGCCGGTGCTTTGCACGTTGCTGAGCGCCGAGCCGATCGCCTGATCGGTGCCGGCCGCGGTGCCGGTGGTCGTCACAAGACCGGTCTGGCCGTTCTTCTGGTAGTTGGTGAAGCCGAAGCGCGCGCCCAGATCACGCTCGAAGTCGTTGTTCACGATGACGATGCGGGCCTCGATCTGCACCTGGCGCACCGGAATGTCGAGGGTCGCGACCAGGCGGCGGATGTCCGTGAGCCGATCGGTCGTGTCCTGCAACAGCAGCGTGTTGGTGCGCTCATCGACCGCGACGCTGCCGCGCGAGGAGAGCAGCGAGTTAGTCTGCGTCTTGATCAGCGCGGCCATGTCGGCAGCTTTGGCGTAGTTCACCTGCAGGTACTCGGAGCGCAGCGGCGCGAGCTCCTGCACTTCCTTGTGGGCCGCCAATTCAGCCTTCTCGCGCGCGGCGAGCTCAGCCTGCGGCGCGACGATGATGACGTTGTCCTGGCGGCGCTTGTCCAGGCCCTTGGTGCGCAGCACGATGTCGAGCGCCTGGTCCCACGGCACATTCTGCAGGCGCAGCGTGACGTTGCCGCTCACCGAGTCGCTCACCACGATGTTCTGGCCGCTCGCGTCCGCGAGCAGCTGCAGCACCGCGCGCGTCTCGATGTCCTGGAAGTTCAGCGTGAGCCGCTCGCCGGTGTACACCGGCTTGTCCTCGGGCGCATTGGCGGCCTTGTGGCGCGGTGCCACTTCCACCACGTACTGGTCATCCGACTGGTAGGCGAGCTGTTCATAGTCGCCGTTGGCCGCGATGGAGATGCGCGATCCGTTACCGGCGCGCGTCACATCGAAGCTGCTCACCGGCGTGCCGTAGTCAGTGGCATCGTAGCGGCGCATCAGGTTCGGCGGCACGCCCGCGTCGGCGAAGTCCACGACGATCTGGTTGCCGACCTGGTGCAGGTTGATGCGGATATGCGGATCGGAGAGCTTGACGATGACGCGGCCGGCGCCATCGGCGCTGCGCCGGAAATCGATGGCGCGCAGCTCGCGCACCCCGCCGCTGTTGCTGACCGGCGCGGCAGCGCCCGCCGGTGCGGCGGCGGCCGCGGTGGCCGCATTCACGCCGCCGAGCAGCACAATGATGTTGTTGCCCTCGACGCGCGTGTCGTAGGGCACGAGCTTGTCGAGGTTCAGCACCAGGCGCGTGCGATCCTTGGTCTCGGCCGCGAGAATGGTGTCCAGGCCCGAGGCGTGCACGTCGATGCGCCGCGAGGGCAGCGCGAGCGTGGTGTTCGGCAGGTCAAAGGAGATACGTGCCGGGTTGTCGATGGTGAAGGACATCGGCTGTGAGGCCGGGCCCGACAGGCGCATCGTGAGTTGCAGCTGCTGCCCGGTGAGTGGCTGCACGTCGATGGCTTGCAGCGCGGGTTGATCCGCGGCCAGCGCAGGTGCTCCCGGGAGCATGCCGAGTACTCCTGCGAGCACGAGGGCCGTGCCGAGGAGACGATTCATCAGGCGATGGCGTTGCATTCTTAAGAACTCCCTGCTGGACCTTACTCGTTCAGGGCGAGCGCGGCGGGGCGTTCCATATACCCGCCGAGGCTGTCCGGAACGATTTCAACAACACTGATTTTCGAAGGGCTGATCTCGGTGATCTTGCCTTCGGCCTGGCCGATGTGGTTGCCCGTGGTCACACGGTGCACCAGCCCGTCCTTGGTCTGCACCAGGCCGTAGATCGAGCTGCCCAGGCGCAGCGTGCCGACCATCTTCAAGGTGTCGAGCGAATACTGCTCGAGGAACTCGCGGTTGCGCTTCTGGTCCGGCCGCACGCCGGCAAGACCCGCGCCGGAGCCGGGGCTGCTCGGCAGAAACGGCGAGCGCAGGTCGGCGGCGGCGTACACGAAGGTTTCGTACGGCTTGATCTCGGGCAGCGGCTCAACGCGTCCGCCCGGTTCTTTCTTGGTGTCTTCAACGAAGCGCTGCAGCTCATCGTCCGCGCTCGAACACGCCGTGAGCAGCGCGTAGCCGACGCACAGCACGGCTGCGCACGTGAGGCGCAATCCACTTCGGAATGAGGGCTTATGCATAGGTAAGTACCACAGTCACGCCGTTCATTTGCATCAGCCGCCCGCCGGCTTGGGGCGAGCGCCCTTGTTCTTGTCGGCCTCGCCCGCGGCAATCTCATCCTCGTCCATGTAGCGGTAGGTCTTCGCCGTGAGCTCAAGCGACAACTGGTCGTAGGCGTCCTTGCTGTCCGGTTTGATGTCGATGTCGTGCAGCGTGACGATGCGCGGCAGCGCCGCGATGCCGCTCACGAACTCGCCGAACTGGTGGTAGCTGCCGGTGAGACGGATCTTGATCGGCAGCTCCGCGTAAAAGTCTTTTTTCTGCTCCGGCTGCGGCTGGAACAGTTTCTCCTGTAGGCCGGCCGCAAGGCCGGTCTGCGAGATGTCGACCAGCAGGCTCGGTACCTCGGTCTTACCCGGCAGCTGGCGCAGCAGCGCGCCGAAGGAGCGCTCGATGTCTTTCAGCTGCTGCTTGTACTGCTCCAGATTGACCGCCTTCGCGTGCTTGTCGCGAAACTCCTGGCGCAGCTTCGTCTCCTCGGCGGCGAACTGCTGCAGACGCGGGCGCTGCTCGTTCCACACCAGCATGTAAATGAGGACGCCGGAAACCACCAGGAAGGCGAGCACGACCGCGCCGGCGAGTACCGGCAGGGGCCAGCGGCCCGGGTCGCGCGGATCCAGCGAGCGCAGTTCCTCGAGTATGTTCATTGCTGCGCTCCCGTGCCGCCGAGACTCGCCTTGCGGATCTTGCCCTTGGCGGCGCGCGCGCCGCTGCTGTCCGGGCTGGCGCTCGTGACCTGCTGGGCGGTCAGGGTGAAACTTGAACCGGGCCCGGAGCCCTTGGTGGTCTGCACCACTTCGAGCGCCGGACTGCGCAGCCACTGCGAACCGTCGATGTTGCGCATGAAGGAGGACACGCGCGTGCTCGACTGCGCGATGCCGTCGAACTTCAGCGTGGTGCCGGTCTGCTTGATCGCCGTCAGGTACACGCCCTCGGGCAGGGTGCGCACGATCTCATCGAACACGTGCACGATCTCCGGGCGCGAGCGCTGCAGCTTCTCGATGATCTCCATGCGGGCGATGTACTTCTGCTTGGCGGTCTCGAGGTTGTTGATCTCCTCGTTTTCCTTGTCGAGCGTCTTGATCTGCGCGCGCAGCACGCTGTTGCGGTGCTGCTGCGCGTCGATCATCTGCCCGTACATGAGGTAAGCGGCGAACGCGGTGATGCCGGCCGCGACCGCGGCGGCACCGAGCGCCACGAGGAACTTGAGCTTGCGCTCCTTGCGTTTGCTTTCCCGGTGGGGAAGCAGGTTTATGCGTGGCATATCAGTCAAAACTCCGCAGTGCGAGGCCGCAGGCCGTCAGCAGCGCCGTGGCATCGCGTTGCACCGCCTGCGCCTTGGCGCGCGAGGAGAGCTTCATCTGGCCGAGCGGGTCGCCCTTCTCGGCGGAGATGCCCACGCGGCTGGAAATCACTTCCGCCACTCCGGGGATGTTGGCGCAGCCGCCGCACACCAGGATCTTCTCGGGCTGTTCGCGCCCGGATCCGGAGGCCAGATAGAACTGCAGCGAGCGACTCACCTGCTGCGTCATGTCATCGATGAACGGATCGAGTACCTCGGACTGATAGTTGCCCGGCAGACCGCCCTCTTTCTTGGCGCGCCCGGCCTCTTCCATCGCCAGCCCGTAAGTGCGCATGATCTCTTCGGTGAGCTGTTGCCCGCCGAAGGCGAAGTCGCGCGTGTACACCACTTTAAGATTACGCAGCACGCTGAAGGTGGTGCTGCTCGCGCCGAAGTCGACCACCGCGATGGTGCGGTCGATGCCGCCATCGGGCATCTGGTGCGTCATCAGTTTGCAGGCGTTCTCGAGCGCGAACGCCTCGACGTCCACGATCTTGGCGGTGAGCCCGGCGGCCTTCACGGCCGCCTGGCGCTGCTCGACGTTCTCGGTGCGCGTCGCCACCAGCAATACGTCGCTGCTGTCCGGATCCTTCTCGTTCGGTCCGAGCACTTCGAAGTCGTAACTGACTTCGTCCATCGGAAAGGGGATGTACTGATCCGCCTGCATCTCCACCTGCGCCTCGAGATCACCCGAGCGCAGCGAGCGCGGCATCTGGATCACTTTAGTGATCGCCGCATCACCGGAGATCGCGACCGCCACCTCGCCGCTCTTGGCGCCGGCGCGTTTGACCGCGCGGCGGATTGCCTCACCGACCGCTTCCGCATCCACGATCGCCTTCTCGTTGATCGCGTTCTGGGGCGTGGGCTCGGCCGCATAGGCCTCCACCCGGTATTGGCCGCCCGCCATGGCGAGCTCGATGAGCTTGACCGAGGACGTGGTTATGTCAAGTCCCAGCAGGGGGCGGTACTTACGCTGCAGCAGCAACATTTTTATTTCCTTTTCAGGACATTACGCCTGAAATGACCACCCTGTATTAAACTCAAGCGCACTATATATCAGCGCAAAGTTAAATTGAACGTGAGAGACCTCACGGATGCGCACGGTACCCGCAGTGGCTTGTAGCGGACCGCCGACAGCGTCACGTACGCCGCATTTAGCGGCGCGCGGTCTCAACGAATGCGGCGGCGTTTGGTCCAAGCTTCCCTGGGGACGCGCGAAGCGTTACGGCCAAAGGGGCGGCAGGCAGGCGAGGTGTGAGTCGGTTGAACCGCGACTTGCTGCGCGTGACCCGTCGCAGCGGAGTGCGTTAACGTTCGAACCGGCAACCCCGCTGTCATAGGTACTTGCGTCCCGTAGACCGGAGGCTTTGCGTCCCCACCTTTCGGTGAGTTTGCCCTGAATCGGCGGGTACTATGCATAGCCCTCGCAGGGAGCGCAAGCGGAGAGAGTTGGTTTCTGTGAAATGGAATTACTTTCGAGTTTTGGCCGCAATCGGCGGCAGTGTGATGCTCATCACACTTCTGGGCGCGTATGCGCTCGCGTGCAGTTACGTGTATCTGGTGCCCTCGCTCCCCTCGATCGAATCGATGCGCAACGTCGAACTGCAGGTGCCGCTGCGTGTCTACACGCGCACCGGGGCGCTGATCGCGCAGATCGGCGAGCAGCGGCGCATCCCGGTCACCTACGACCAGATTCCTGAGCTCGTCAAGCACGCCTTCCTCGCCGCCGAGGACGAACGCTTCTTCGAGCACCACGGCATCGACTACTTCGGCGTCGTGCGCGCCGTGCTCGTCGATGTGGTCTCGGGGGACAAGTCCCAGGGCGCCAGCACCATCACGATGCAGGCGGCGCGCAACATGTTCCTCAGTCTTGATAAGACCGCGCGGCGCAAGCTGCAGGAAACCTTCGTCACCTACCGCATGGAGCACGAGTTCACCAAGCAGGAGATCTTCGGCCTGTACCTGAACGTCATCTTCTTCGGACAGCGCGCCTACGGCGTCGCGGCGGCCGCGGAAGCCTTCTTTGGCAAGACCCTCGACAAGCTCGACGTCGCGGAAGCGGCGACCATTGCGGGGCTGCCGAAGGCCCCCTCGCGCTATAACCCGATCACCGATCCGCAGGCCGCCACCGGGCGGCGCGCCTACGTGCTGCGGCGCATGCGTGAACTCGGCTACATCGATGCCGCCACCGCGGAGGCGGCCAACAAGGAACCGATGGAAGCGCGCGCGCACGCGCCGCTCTTTGACGTCGAGGCCCCGTACGTCGCCGAGATGGCGCGCCTCGAGCTGCGCCAGCGCTTTGGCCCGAGCGCCGAGAGCGCCGGCTACAAGGTCTACACCACCATCGACGGACGGCTGCAGGCGGATGCCAACCGCGCCGTGCGGGTCGGACTCATCGAGTACGACCGCCGCCACGGCTGGCGCGGGCCGGCCGGTCACGTCGAGCTGCCCGCCCATGGGGAGCCGGACTACGATGACCTGGTGGATGAGTATGCCGCGATCGGCAATCTCTCCCCGGCGATCGTCCTCGCCGTGGCGGAGAAGAGCGCGCGCGTTTACGTGAAGGCCTTAGGTCCGGTCGAGATCGAGTGGGAGGGGCTGTCCTGGGCGCGCAAGGAGCTGCGCAACGAGACCGTGGGGCCGGCGCCGAAGGAAGCCGCGCAGGTCCTCGCGCGCGGGGACGTCATCTATGTGGTCGCCGATGGCAAGGGCCACGCGCAGCTTGGCCAGATTCCCGAGGCGCAGAGCGCGCTCGTGGCACTCGATCCGAATGATGGCAGCATCGTCGCCCTGGTCGGAGGGTTTGACTACTTCACCAACAAGTACAACCGCGTCACGCAGGCGCGGCGCCTGCCCGGCTCGGGCTTCAAGCCCTTCCTGTACTCGGCGGCCCTCGAGCACGGCTTCACCCCCGCAAGCGTGATCCTCGATGCGCCGATCGTGCTCGATGGCAGCGGCAACGAGGACACGTGGCGCCCCGAGAACGTCGAGCGTGAGTTCGGCGGGCCGACGCGCATGCGCGAGGCGCTGGTGCACTCGCGCAACCTGGTCTCGATCCGCATTCTCAAGGAGATCGGCATCCAGGCCGCGATCGACTACGTGCCGCGCTTCGGTTTCGATCCGAAGACGCTGCCGCACGATCTGACGATGGCGCTCGGCACGATGGAGGTGACGCCGCTTGATCTGGCCGCCGGCTATGCGGTGTTTGCCAACGGCGGCTACCGCGTGCTGCCCTACTTCATCGAGCGCATCGAGGATGGCGCCGGACAGGTGGTGTGGCACGCCGCGCCGCGCCGCGTGTGCCCGCAGTGCGAGCAGCGCGCCGCTGCCGGGGTGCCCGGCGAGCAGGGCGCGCAGGCGGTGCGGGTCGCCGATGCCACGCAGGGCGAGCCGGCGCCGCTGCCGCCCGCGGAGGTCGCCCCGCGCGTCATCACCGCGCAGAACGCCTACGTCATGGACGACATGATGGCCGATGTCATCAAGCGCGGCACCGGCGTGCGCGCACGCTCGCTTAACCGCAGCGACATCGCCGGCAAGACCGGCACGACGAACGAGGCCAAGGACACCTGGTTCAACGGCTTTACGCCCTTTCTGGTGGCCACCGTGTGGGTGGGTTTCGACCAGGAGCGCCCGCTCGGGGAGGCGGAGGAAGGTGCGCACACCGCGTTGCCGATCTGGATCAACTTCATGGGCGAGGCGCTCAAGGGTGTGACCGAAGAGCGCCGCGCGATGCCCGACGGCATCGTGACCTTGCGCATCTCCCCGGAGAACGGCACGCTCGTGAGCGCGGAGAATCCCAACGGCGTGCCGGAGATTTTCATGGCGGATCATCTGCCCTCGGCCCAGGATGCGGCGGCGGTGGCACAGGGCCAGCAGGCCCAGGCGAGCGGCGAACCGATCTTCTGAACGCGATGAGAGTGAAGCGACACGCGACGCGCGGCGACAACCTGCGGCGCGCTCTGGCGCAGGAGGCCGCGCGCATCATGGCCGAGCACGGCATCCGTGATTTCCTGGTCGCCAAGCGCAAGGCCGCCGAGCGCCTCGGCGTCAGCGACGGGGCGGCGCTCCTGCCGAAGAACAGCGAGATCGAGGAGGCACTCGCGGCCTACCAGCGCCTCTTCGGCGGCGCCTCGCACCTGCAGGCGCTGCACGCGCAGCGCAGCGCCGCGCTCTCGGCCATGCGCTACCTGCACGAATTTGAGCCGCGCCTGGTGGGCGCGGTGCTCTCGGGCACCGCGACCGAGCACTCCGGGGTGCAGTTGCACCTGTTCGCCGACCGTGCCGAATCGGTGACCCTGAAGCTCATCGATCAGGGCATCCCGCACGAGGTGACCGAGCGGCGCGTAAAGCTCAACGCCGAGCGCATTCGCGCCTTTCCCGGGGTGCGCTTCGAGATGGACGAGCAGTCGATCGAAGCGACGGTGTTCCCACCCGAGGGCATCCGCCAGGCGCCGGTGAGCCCGGTGGACGGACGGCCGATGCGCCGCGCCAACGCGCTCGAAGTGGAGGCGCTGCTCGAGCGCTCCTAGCGGCCCGGCGAGCGCCGCGTGAGGCGGCAGCACATCAGGCGCGCTTCTTGATGTCCACGTAGTCGCGTCGCGTCGGGCCGGTGTACAGCTGCCGCGGCCGACCGATACGCATGGCCGGATCGGAAATCATCTCCTGCCAGTGCGCCACCCAGCCCACGGTGCGCGCGATGGCAAACATCACCGTGAACATCGAGCGTGGAATGCCGATGGCGCTGTAGATGACCCCGGAGTAGAAGTCGACATTCGGGTAGAGCTTGCGCTCGATGAAGTAGTCGTCCTTGAGTGCGATCTCCTCGAGCCGCAATGCCAGCTCAAGCAGCGGATTGTCGCTGCGTCCGAGCTGCGCGAGCACCTTGTGGCACATCTCGCGGATGATCTTGGCGCGCGGATCAAAGTTCTTGTAGACGCGGTGCCCGAACCCCATGAGGCGAAAGTGGCTCGACTTGTCCTTGGCCATCGCAAGGAACTTCGGGATGTTGTCGGCCGTGCCGATCTGCTCGAGCATCGCCAGCACCGCCTCGTTCGCGCCGCCGTGCGCCGGGCCCCACAGCGCCGAGACGCCTGCGGAGATCGCCGCGTACGGGTTCGCGCCCGTGCTGCCGGCGAGCCGCACCGTCGAGGTGCTCGCGTTCTGCTCGTGATCCGCGTGCAGCACGAACAGCAGGTCGAGTGCTTTGGCGGCGATCGGGTCGAGCTTGTAGGGCTCGCACGGCACCGCGAACAGCATGTTGAGCACGTTCGCGGCGTAATCCAAATCGTTGCGCGGATAGATGAACGGCTGCCCGAGGGAGTGTTTGTGCGCGGCGGCCGCGATGGTCGGAATCTTGGCGATGATGCGGTGGGAGAAGATCTCGCGGTGGCGCGGATTATGGATGTCCATCGTGTCGTGATAGAAGGCTGACATCGAGGCCACCACGCCCGAGACCATCGCCATCGGATGCGCGTTGTGGTGAAAGGCATTGAAGAAACGCAGCAGCCACTCGTTGATCATCGTGTGATAACGGATGTTGCCGGTGAACTCCTGCAGCTGCCTTGCCGTCGGCAGCTCCCCGATCAGGATCAGGTACGCGACCTCCATGAAGGAGCTGCGCTCGGCGAGCTGCTCGATCGGGTAGCCGCGGTAGAGCAGCACGCCCGCATCGCCATCGATATAGGTAATGCGGCTCTCGGTGGCCGCCGTCGCGCCGAACCCGGGATCGTAGGTGAAGACGTCCAGGTCCCGGTAGAGGTTGGCGATGTCGAGCGCCGCCGGCCCCAAGGTTCCCTGGCGCACGGGCAGCTGCGCGCTGCGCCCGGTGGCGCGGTCGCTGAGCTCGAATGTCTCGCCGCTCTTCTCAGTCATTTGCGCCGCCGCTTTCCGTGTGGGCAGGGTGATTGCAGCACCACGTGACGCCGGTGGCGCGTGCACGCGGGAGGTTTACATGGTCCGTGCGCCGAATCAAGGCAGGGGCCGTCCTACTCACGGGTAGGATGGACATCTTCCTTCAGGCAAGGTTGCGCATCGTCTCCATGGACGACGGCGGCGCGCCGGCGCAGGAAAAGTGCAGGTTGAGTGCGCTGCGCGAACGGACGCCGCAGCAAGAAAGATCAGATCGAGAGCCGGCGCGGCGTTCCCGCGCTCGTGCGGGCCGCAAATCGATCAGGCCGAGCGCTCGCGGCCGCCAGGTGCCGGACGCGTTACTTCGCGCCCGCGGCAGCGTACTTCTTACGGAACTTGTCCACGCGCCCGGCCGTGTCGACGATCTTCTGCTTGCCCGTATAGAAGGGGTGGCAGTTCGAGCACACTTCGACCTGCAGGTCATGACCCAGGGTCGAGCTCGTCTTGAACGTGTTGCCGCAGGTGCAGCTGACGGTGATCTCTTTATATTCGGGGTGGATCGCGGCTTTCATGGCGGGCTCACAGCGTTCAGAAAGATAGGGGCGTACCGGGCTTTATGGGGCGGCGGCCACGCAAGTTAAAGGGCGCGGGAGTTTAGCGGCAGTGTCGCCTCCCCTCAAGCTCCCCGCCGCGGCAGGGGCGCCGGGCGGCGGTTCCTTATCCACAGAAGCTGTGGACAACTCTGTGGACTACCCTCGGCGCAGGGCCGCGTTTTCGCGGCCAGATTGCATATTTGTTACCTTGGTCAAAAAATGAGCAGGTAATTTTAAGTTGTTTCTTCAAGGGGTTACAGAGTTCTTATGGAGCGTGTTGACCGGTTTGGCTCGTAATTCACTCATTCTTGGGCTGAGCCGCTCGACCCTGTGAATAAAGCCGCGGAGTTGCCTGCCATCGCCCCGGGGGCGGTGATTGACAACGCAGAATCCCCGGTCATTTGCGGATTTTCTGTCATAAAAAGGAGCAGGGCTTCGTTCAAAAAGCGCAATCCCAGTGCACTCGGTCGATACCCGGAGGCGGTGCCGAGCACCAGGCCGCGCTTCACGGCCAGTGCGAGCGGGGCGGCAATCTGCTCAATGCCAAGACCGGTGTGCGCACTGAACAGTTCCGCCGTGAATCCCTCGCACAGCCGCAGCGCATTGAGCATGAACTCGAACGGCAGCTCCCCGGGCGCGACCGGGCGGTGCGTAAGCTCCGTATCCGCAGCCGCCAGGTAACGGCGCGGCTCGCGCGGCTGCGTCGTGCGCACGATCTGCCCGCGCGATGCGCAGGTGAGCTTGCCGTGCGCGCCGGCGCCCACGCCGAGGTAATCCCCGAAGCGCCAGTAATTGAGGTTGTGCCGGCACTGGCGGCCGCTGCGCGCGTAGGCAGATACCTCGTACTGCGCATAACCGGCCGCCGTGAGTTGCTGCGCGCACTCTCCGAGCATCTGCGCCGCCGCATCGTCGTCGGGGAGCGCCGGCGGTTGCGCCGCGAACACCGTGCCCGGTTCGAGCGTGAGCTGGTAGTGCGACACGTGCGCAGGCTCAAGCGCGAGCGCCTCGGTGAGGTCACGCAGCGCCGCGCTCACGTCCTGTCCGGGCAGCGCGTACATCAGATCGAGATTGAAGTTGCCGAGGCCGGCCGCGTGCAGCTCCGCGGCTGCGCGGCGGGTCTCGGCCGGTGAATGGATGCGACCGAGGGCTGCGAGTCGTGCCGCATCGAAACTCTGCGCGCCGAGGGAGATGCGCGTAACGCCCGCGCCGCGGTACTCGCCGAATACGCCGCGCTCGATCGTGCCCGGGTTTGCTTCCAGCGTGACCTCGGCATCCGGCGCGAGCTGCAGCTGCGCACGCGCGCGCTCGAGCACGCGGCCGATGGCGCGCGGCGAGAACAGGCTCGGGGTCCCGCCGCCGAAGAACACCGTGCGCACCTCGCGGCCGCTGACCGCGGGCGCCTGCGCGGCAAGATCGCGCGCGAGGCGCTGCACATAGGCCTCTTCGGCGAGCTCCCCGTGCAGCGTGTAGGAGTTGAAATCGCAGTACGGGCACTTGCGCACGCACCAGGGAAAGTGCACGTAGAGCGACAGCGGCGGGGTGGCGAGCGCGGACATGGGCGTTGGTGCGCGCCTCAGCGCAGCTCTTCCAGGAACCTCACGATCCACTCATTCACCTCACGCGGCCGCTCCATCTGCATCATGTGTCCGGCCTCGGAGAGCATGGCGACGCCGCGTACGTCACTGTACTGCTGCTGCAGTGCGCCGAGCGGATCATCACCGTGCCAGGCTTCCAAGTCACAGTCGCGCTCGCTGCCGATGAAGTAGAACGGCACGGTGTTTTTCACCCCCTCAAAGCGCCGGCGCTGCGCCCAGCGCAGATCCATGGCGCGATACCAGTTGAGCCCGCCGGTAAAGCCGGTGCGCGCGTACTCGCTGACGAAGAACTCCATCTCCAGCTCCGACAGCCAGTGCCACGGCAGCGGCGGCGGCTGCGGCAAGGCATCCAGGTAACTCGTGCCCGGCGGGTGTTTCCACACGTCCAGGTAGTGATAATCACCGCTCAGCGCGTAGAACACCTTGCTGAGAAACTCGCGCGGGTGTGCGTTCAGCGCCGCATCCGCAGGCCCGGGCGGCTCGAAATAGTGGATGTGCACGAAATGATTCTGCGCCCAGCTCGCCGCCTCACGCAGCGGCGCGAGCTGCGGGTTGTGTGGCGTGGCCGGATTCTCCAGCCCGATGATGGCGCGCAGCCGCTCGGGTGAACGGAACGCCAGGTCGTAGATCGCGAACACGCCGAAATCCAGGCCGATGAAGACGGCACGCTGCTCGCCCAAGTGATCCAGCAGTGCGGTCAGATCGCCGACGGTGTGCTCAACGTCGTAGGCGGCGGCGGCGGACGGGGCTTCAGTCTGTCCCATGCCGCGCATGTCGGGGGCGATGACACGCCAGCCCGCGGCGGCGATGGCCGGGATCTGATGACGCCAGGAAAACCACAGGTGCGGAAAGCCGTGACAGAGGATGACGAGCGGGCCCTCACCCTGCTCCACGTAGTGCATGCGGATGCCGTTGATCTGCGCGTGATGGTGCGTCCAGTTAGCCATCGGGTCAGCCGGCAGCCGGAGGCTGCTCACTCTGCGTTCTGCACCTGCTCGCGCATCTGCTCAATGAGCACCTTCATGTCCACCGCGCTGCGCGTCGTTTCCAGGTCCTGCGATTTGGAGGACAGGGTGTTCGCCTCGCGGTTCAGCTCCTGCATCAGAAAATCCAGCCGCCGTCCGGCCGGCTCGTTGCCGCCGATCACGCGGCGCACCTCGGCGATGTGGCCGCTGAGGCGCTCGAGTTCCTCATCCACGTCCAGGCGCTGCAGCAGGATCGCGAGCTCCTGCTCGAGACGCTCCGGATCGGCACTCGCGGCCAGTTCCGCCAGGCGCTCCTTGAGGCGCGCGCGCATGCGCGCCTGCACCTCCGGCAGCCGGGCGCGCACGTCCGCCACCAGCGTTTCCAGCCCCGTGCAGCGCTGCTCGAGGAGCTCGCGCAGCCGCACCCCCTCGCGCGCACGCGCCGCGACCAGCTCATCGAGCGTTGCGCCGAAGACCGCATAGGCGGCCGCGAGAAGTTCGTCCCCGACCGCGGACTCATCGCGCACCACCCCCGGCCAGCGCAGCACGTCGAGCGCATTCACGGCCGCCGCCTGCGGCATGGTGCGCGCGACCAGCTGTACCGCGCCGAGCAGGCGCTCGAGCGCGGCACTGTCGATCTCGAGCGCACCCGCGCTGCCCGCAGGACGCCGATAGTTGATGCTGCAGTCGACCTTGCCGCGACGCAGCTGCTTGGCAAGACGCGTGCGCAGTTCGCCTTCGGCGACGCGCAGTTCATCCGGCAGGCGCAGGCTCGCTTCCAGGAAGCGGTGGTTGACGCTGCGCAGCTCGCACACGAGCGTCCCCCACGCTGCGGTGGCCTCGCGGCGGGCGAAGCCCGTCATGCTCGCGATCATCTTGATGCTGTCCGTCTGAGCCGCGTGCGGCAGAGCGCCCTTAAGGAGGCAGGCCCGTTTCGGGCCGCGCCGCTACGCTCGTCCGCCGCACAGGTGATATAAGTGCAGCTAAGTCTAGCAGATACATGGGTTTGTTCTTTGCGGTTGGAAAGTGCCGACATCAGCCTGCTGGGCGGGCGCGAGGAGAACCAGGACCGGGTGAGCGCCGCGGTCGCCGAGCATGCGGCGCTGCTCGTGGTGGCCGACGGCATGGGCGGGCACGCCGATGGTGCTCGCGCCGCGCAGGTGACGCAGCAGGTGATCACGGAGGCGTTCTGGCATACGCCGCAGCCGCTGTTTGACCCGCTCGGGTTCCTGCACCTGGCACTCGGGCGCGCGCACGAGGAAGTGGTCAAGCTCGGCGTGCAGCTGCCGCTCGAGCAACGCCCGCGGGCGACCTGTGCGGTGTGTCTGGTGCAGCAGCACGCGAGCTGGTGGGCGCACGTCGGCGACAGTCGCCTCTACCACGTGCGCGGTGCGGCACTCGTGGCGCGCAGCCGCGACCACAGTCACGTCGAGCTGCTGCTGCGCGAGGGCCTCATCAACGCCGAGCAGGCGCACCAGCACCCCATGCGCAACTTCGTCGAGTGCTGCCTCGGCGGGGACCCGATCCTGCCGGAGATGTCCCTGGCGCGGCGGCGGCCGATTGAGCCGAACGACGTGCTGCTCGTGTGCACGGATGGCTTCTGGGGCGCGCTCAAGGATGAGGAGATCGTCGCCGAGATGGGCACCTCCGGCGTGTTGCGCGCGAAGCTCCTGAAGCTCGGGGAGCGCGCGGTCAAGCGCGCCGGCAACGGCAGCGATAACACCTCCGCGGCGGCGCTGCGCTGGCTGGGCGATTAGCGCGGCCCATGGGCAGACCCTCAGGACGCGCCCCCGATGAGTTGCGCCCCGTGCGCTTCGCGCGCCGCCACACCAAGCACGCGGAAGGTTCGGTGCTCGTCGAGTACGGTGACACCCAGGTGCTGTGCACCGCGAGCGTGGAGGACACAGTCCCCGCCTTCCTGCGCGGCAAGGGCCAGGGGTGGATCACGGCCGAGTACGGCATGCTGCCGCGCGCGACGCATACGCGTACCGCGCGCGAAGCCGCGCGCGGGCGGCAAAGCGGGCGCACGCAGGAGATCCAGCGTCTCATCGGGCGCTCGCTGCGCGCCGTGGCGGATCTGAAGGCCCTCGGGGAGCGCACCATCACGCTCGACTGCGACGTGCTGCAGGCGGACGGCGGCACGCGCACCGCGGCGATCACCGGCGGCTTCGTCGCGCTCGCGGAGGCCTGCGAGCAGCTGGTCCGGCGCCGCCTGATCGCGCAGAGCCCCCTGCACGGGCAGGTGGCCGCGGTGTCGGTCGGCATCTGCGGCGGCGTGCCGGTGCTGGATCTGGACTACGACGAGGACTCGCAGGCGGAGACCGACATGAACGTCGTCATGAACAACGGCGGCGGCTTCGTGGAAGTGCAGGGCACCGCCGAGGGCCACGCGTTCCGCCGCCACGAGCTCGACGCCCTGCTCAATCTCGCCGCCGAGGGCATCGGCACGCTCTTTCAGCTGCAGACGCAGGTGCTGAACCGGCCGTGACGCGGATCGTGCTGGCGAGCAGCAACCCCGGCAAGCTGCGCGAGCTGGCTGCGCTGCTCGCCCCGCTGCGACTTGAACTCCTCGCGCAAGCAGACCTCGGGATCGCACCGCCCGAGGAGACCGGCACCACGTTCCGCGAGAATGCGCTGCTCAAGGCGCGCCACGCCGCGCAGCATGCCGCTCTGCCGGCACTCGCGGATGATTCCGGGCTCGAGGTGGATGCCATGGGCGGGCGCCCCGGGGTGCACTCGGCGCGCTACGCCGGCGCCGGGGCCAGCGATACGGCGAACCTCGAGCGGCTGCTGCAGGAACTGCAGGCGACCCCGGATGGGGAGCGTACCGCGCGCTATCAGTGCGTCATCGCCTGCGTGCACCGCGCGGACGATCCGCAGCCGCTGATCGCGACGGGCACCTGGGCGGGACGCATCGTGCGCGTACCCGTCGGCGGCGGCGGCTTCGGCTACGACCCGGTGTTCGTGCCCGCCGGGGAAACATGCACCGCGGCGCAGCTTTCAGCCGCACGCAAGAACGCCATCAGCCACCGCGCGCTGGCACTGCACGCTCTCATCGCGGGCCTCGCACGCGAGGGCTATATTGCGGGCCCATGAAGCGCGGCAGGCTGTTCGTCATCACCGCCCCCTCCGGCGCCGGCAAGACCTCGCTGGTGAACGCGCTGCTTAAGAGCGAACCGAACCTGCGCCTGTCGATCTCGCACACGACCCGCCCCCGGCGCCCGACCGAGACGGACGGCCGCGAGTATCACTTCGTCACGCAGCCGCAGTTCGAGCAACTGATTGCGCAGGGGGAGTTCCTCGAGCATGCGCGCGTGTTCGACAACTTCTACGGCACCTCGCGCGCCTTCGTCGAGGAACAGCTGCGCCAGGGACACGACGTGCTGCTGGAGATCGACTGGCACGGTGCCCGGCAGGTGCGCGCCGCGCTGCCCGAATGCGTGAGCATCTTCATCCTGCCCCCCTCGCGGCGCGCGCTCGCCGAACGCCTCGCCAAGCGCGCCACGGACTCCGCGCCGGTGATCGCGCGGCGGCTGCGGGACGCGGCGGCCGACATGTCCCACTACCGCGAGTTCGCTTACGTCATCGTGAACGATGACTTTGCGCACGCGCTTGCGGACCTGCGCCGCATCATCGCCGGTCAGGGCGCGGACCTCGCCAGCGATCGTGCGCAGCTGCAGAGCCTGCTCAAGGAGCTCCTGGCCGGCGCCTGAGCTCCCGGCGCCTCGACCGCACCGCCGCACACCCCGGCACCCATGCTGCACGAAGACACCCTGATCGCCACCCTCGCCATGAGTCTTGCGCTCGCCTTCGTGTTCGGGCTGGCGGCGGTGCGACTGCGCCTGCCGCCGCTCGTGGGCTACCTCGTCGCCGGCATCGCGGTCAGTCCCTACACGCCCGGCTGGGTCGCCGACACGCATCTCGCCCCGCAGCTCGCCGAGATCGGCGTGATGCTGCTCATGTTCGGCGTCGGCACCCACTTCTCGCTGCGCGATCTCATGGCGGTCAAGGGCATCGCCATACCCGGCGCCGTCGCGCAGATCGTGGTCGCCAGCGCCCTCGGGATGGGCGCCGCGCACCTGTGGGGGTGGCCCCTCGGTGCGGGGATCATCTTCGGGCTCGCGCTCTCGGTGGCGAGCACCGTGGTGCTGCTGCGGGCGCTCGAACAGCAGGGCCTCCTCGCCTCGGCGGACGGGCGCATCGCGGTCGGCTGGCTCGTGGTCGAGGACCTGATCACGGTGCTCGCACTCGTGCTGCTGCCGGCACTCGCCGGCGTGCTCGGCGGGGCAACCCCGGCGGGCGCGGATCCCGGGAATCTCGCGCGCACCCTCGGCATCACGCTCGGCAAGGTGGCGGTGTTCATCGCGCTCATGCTCATCGTCGGCGCACGCGTGTTTCCCTGGATCCTGCGACGCGTGGTGCGCACCCAGTCGCGCGAGCTCTTCACGCTCGCCGCCGTGGCGCTCGCGCTCGGCGTGGCGTTCGGTTCGGCCAAGCTGTTCGACGTGTCCGTGGCGCTCGGCGCCTTCTTCGCCGGCATGGTGATCAGCGGCTCAGACCTCAGCCACAGCGCCGAGACCTACCTGCAGCCGCTGCAGGATGTGTTCGCGGCGCTGTTCTTCGTGGCCATGGGAATGCTGTTCGAGCCGACGGTGCTGGTGCGCCACCCGCTCGAGGTGCTCGAAGTGCTCGCCATCATCGTCATCGGCAAGTCGCTGGCGGCGATGGCCATCGTGCGCCTGCTCGGCCGATCCCTCGGCACGGCGCTCACGGTGGCCGCCGCACTCGCTCAGATCGGCGAGTTCTCCTTCATCCTCGCCATCATGGGCGTCGGCATGCAAGTACTGCCCCCGGAGGGGCAGAACTACATCGTCGCAGGCGCTCTGCTCTCGATCGTGCTGAACCCGCTGTTGTTCGCCGCCCTCGCCCGGCTGCGCCCTGCGCCGCGCGCTGCCGCGGGCGCCGCGGATTAAGTCACGCCGTCCGTTCAGACGTAGCAAAGAGCGGCCGGCGCACTTGTTGCCCTGCCGCGCCCGGCGCACAGTTACGGACAAGGCAGCGGTTGCGCTGGCCTAGCGAGGGGGTCCTCCGTGACGAGAACACAACGCCGGCGCGCAGGCGTCGCCGCGCTCAGCATTTTGCTGGCGACGTTGAGCGCGACGGCCGGCGCGGGTGAGCCGGTGCACACGGTGGGGACGGATCTGAGGCCGCTCATCCGTGCGGCGAGCCAATCGCCGGTGCAGTTTGCGGTGCTCGTGCCACACGCGGTCTCGACAGCGAGCGGCGGCCGCTGGACGAGCGCGAACGGGCAGGCGACCTGGCGCTACGCCGTGCAGGTGCCGACGGCCGTCTCGCTCTCGTTTCACGCGGTGAAGATCTCCCTCCCCGCGAGCGCGACGCTCGTGGTGCGCGGTGCGCGGACCACGACCCGCTATCGCGCGGCTGACCTGCACCGCGGTGAGTTGTGGAGCCGCGTGCAGCCGGGCGCCGCCTTGGAATTCACCCTGACCGTCGCCGCCGCCGAGCGTGCGCAGGTGGCCTTTGCCATCGTGAGCCTGCAGGCCGGTTACCGCTCCCTCGGAGCCGGCGTCGAGGACCATCCGTATTACCGACAGCTGAAAGCGCAGACCGCGGCGGCCGCGGGCACCAGCGCGTGCGTCACCAACTACGAGTGCAAGGTCACGAGCGCCAACACGCCCGCAGGGGCTGCGACGGTGGCGTTGCTCGTGCAGGACCAGTTCGAGTGCACCGGGACGCTCATCAACGATGTCCCCGGGGACAATACCCCCTACATCCTCTCGGCCAAACACTGCATCAGCGGCAAGGTGGGCGTCGTGGACGACCCGACCGCCGCGGCCAGCGCGACCACGGTGTACTGGGACGCCACCACGAGCTGCGGGGCGGCGCTCGGCTCGATCTACGATGCGAGCACTCCCATTCAGACCGGCGCACAAACGCTCGTCGAGCAGCAGGACGCGTGGCTCATCAGGCTCGACGTCAATCCGGTGGTATCCGACGCGCAGTTCGCCGGCTTCGACGCCAGCGGTGGCGCGGTGAACGGCGGCTACACGGTCCACCACGCCCTGGGCTACGACAAGCAGTTCGTCGCCTGGTTTGGGCAGGCGGCCTCGGTGCAGCACTTTGCCGGCTTCGCGAACTTCCTTGAGACCGTGAACCAGACGGGCAACATCGGTCCGGGCGCCTCCGGCAGCGCGCTCGTCGATCAGAACAACCACCTGGTCGGCTCGCTCACGTACGGGCGCGACACGGGCGATCCGTCCGGGTACGAGGCCTGCCCCGTGGCGCCTCCGCCGGCGCCGGATGGCACCAATGGCGTCGCCGTCTTCACCGCGCTCGCGGCCGTGTGGAACGCGACCGGCGACATCTACAGTTCGACCGGGGCCGTCACCATCAAGTCCGTCCTCGATCCGCAGAACACCGGCATCGTGGTGGTGCCCAGTGCGCCGGCGTCCGCCGTCTCCTTCGGCGCTTCAACGACCACCCAGGTGTACGGCCTGCCGCTGCAGCTCACCTGGAGCGCCTCGAACGCCACGCAGTGCACCGCGAGCGGCGGTCTTGCCGGGGATGGCTGGTCCGGATCGCTGCCGGCGGCGGGCAGTCAGTCGCTGACCGAATCGGCCTCCACCGGTCCGACGACCTACACATTGGATTGCAGTTACCCTGGCGGACGCACCGCGAAGGCCTCGGTGAGCGTCACCTGGGAAGGGCCCGCGCCGGTGGTCTCACTCGTGGCGACGCCTGCGGCGGTGTGGACCACGCGGCCGGTGACCCTGAGCTGGACTTCCAACGTCACGCCCTGTTCGCTCAACGGCGGAACGCTCGCGCTGACGAATCTTGCGGGCTCGGGCGCCACCACGACCACGGCCGCAACGAGCGGGGATGTGACCTACACGCTCAGCTGCGGTGCGGCGACTGACCGTGGCGTGACGGCGACCCTGGTGCAATACGCGACGCCGAGCGTGATCTTCGAAGCCAACGGCACCGACCGGCAGCTCGGACAGCTTTTCACCCTGTATTGGCAGAGCTTCGCGGACTCCTGCACGGCCTCGGGCGGTGCGCCCAACGACGGCTGGTCGGGCAACAGCTATCTTGGCGCCGGCGGCGCTTCGCAGTTCTCACCCCAGGTCACGGCGGCCGGCACGTACACGTACACACTCAGCTGCTCCTCCGGAGCGCTCAGTGCGCAGCAGAGCGTCACCGTCACCTTCGAAAACAGCGCCCCCTACGTCACCGCCTCGCTCAACACGGCTTCGGTCGCTTTCAGCGCCTCGCCCGCGGATTACGTGACGCTGAGCTGGAACTCCAATCTCTCCTATTGCAGCCCCTCCGTTTCGACTGGCCTGCTCGCCTCCCCCAACGACCCGTTCGGTCTGGCAACATCCCCGCAAGGCGGTGCGACCCTCACCCCGCTGCAGTCGGGCAGGTTCTCCATCACGGTCACGTGTAATCCGCTGAATCCCGCGCCCGTGACCTCCACGCCGCTGACACTCACGGTGACGCCGCCCGCCCCGCCCACGGCGATGATCTCCTTCAACCCCGAAACCGTGGTCGCCGGAGAGACCTTCACCGTCTCCTGGTCCTCCACGCTCTCGAGCAGCTGCAACCGAAGCGGCGGCATCCCGGGGGATGCGTGGATCGCCTCCATGGAGGCCTCCGCCGGCAGCATCACCGAAGTTGCGATGGCCGGGCAGTACAGCTTCGGTGTGTCCTGTTACAGCATCGATCCGTCCACACCCGCCGTTTCGACCCAGGCGCAGCTCGCGATCGCGGCGCTGTCGGAGAGTTTCCTCAGCAGCGCCTCTTCGCTCAGCACCGGCAGCTCCTTCACCTTGTCGTGGAACACCACCGGGGCGACCAGCTGCACCGGCAGCGGCGGCGGCGCGAACGGCACGCCGTGGGCTGGCGCGCAACCGACGTCCGGGTCGGTCACGCAGACCGCTACAACCAACGGCACGTTCACGTACGAGTTGGACTGCGGGGTCAACAACGAGCAGATCGCACAGAGCGTCACCATTAAGGTGGCCGCGCCCGCCGCCAGCGCGGGCGGTGGGGGCGGGGGCGGCACCGTTGGCGTCCTGGAACTGGCCGTGCTGCTGCGGCTCGTCAGCCAGCGTCGGCGCACTCGTCGCTTCCCTTAGACGCAGGGGCCGACAATTCGCGGCCGAACATCGGGAACAGCCAAGCCTGCGACCGCGCATGGCCATCTTGCAGCCACGCGCGAGCGCCGCGGGGAGGCGGGGGGCGGTTCCAGGGGCGCCGGACACCTCCTTCGGGAGCGGCCGGGGCGGTTCGACGAGCGTGCCCGAACCGGGCGCTTACGCATAAGGCTGCTCGCTCCTGCCGCCCCCGGGCTCACGGGCACAGCTCGCAAGGCCGCCTGACGTTCGCTGCGCAGCGGGCGGTGGCACGCCTCACGGCTTCGCTTACTGGCCTGAGGCCTACGTTTTCCTCTATAGTGGTAAACCCTGCGCACCCCTTTCCGGGTGCCCCTCATCTAATTAAGCGACCCATGGCCCGAATCACCGTAGAAGACTGTCTGCACAACGTCGATAACCTCTTCCAGCTCGTGCTGCTGGCGGCGCAGCGCGCCCGCCGGCTCGCCAACGGCGCCGAGCCCACCCTGCCGCTTGAGAACGACAAGCCCACGGTGCTTGCGCTGCGCGAGATTGCCGCCGGCAACGTCACGGCCGAGATGCTGCGCGAGCCGGACCCGGTGCCCGAGCCGATCGTCCCCGACGCCGACAACCAGTCGAGCTTCCGCGCGCCGCAATTCGGTCTCGGAGACTGACGGCCCAAACTAGAGCCCTATGGACTACGCGTCTTCGCTCCTGGGATTGCTGCCCGGCGGAAGACGCACCCCCGGGCTGAAGGAGCTGCTCGCCACGGTCGGCAGCTACCTCGCCCCTGAGCAGGTGAGCCGCGTACGCGCGGCGGCCGAGTTCGGCACCTCCGCGCATCACGGTCAGAAGCGCCTCTCCGGGGAGCCGTACATCACGCACCCGGTAGCCACCGCGGCGATCCTCGCCGACCTGCACCTGGACGCCGACACCATCATCGCGGCGATCCTGCACGACGTCATCGAAGACACCCCGACACCCAAGGATCAGCTGGCGGCGCGCTTCGGCGCGGACGTCGCCGAACTCGTCGACGGGGTCACCAAGCTCGACCAGATCAAGTTCAAGAGCCGCGAGGAGGCGCAGGCGGAATCCTTCCGCAAGATGCTGCTCGCGATGGTGCGCGACCTGCGCGTCATCCTCGTCAAGCTCGCCGATCGCATGCACAACATGCGCACCATCGAGGCCATGGCGCCGGCGCGGCGGCGCGCCATCGCGCGCGAGACGCTCGATATCTACGCGCCGATCGCCGAACGCCTCGGGCTCTACAACATGAAGCTCGAGCTCGAGGACTTGGGGTTCAAGGCGCTGTATCCGAGCCGCTACCGCGTGCTCGAGCGCGCGCTCAAGCGCGCGCGCGGCAACCAAAAGCAGTTCCTCGCCCGCATCGAGCAGCAGCTGAACGCGGGGCTCATCAAGAGCCAGATCGAAGCGCGCGTGGTGACGCGCGAGAAGCATCTGTACAGCATCTACCAGAAGATGCGCCGCAAGCGCGCACCGCTGAACGAGATCGTCGACGTGTACGGCATCCGCATCGTGGTCGACAGCCCCGACACCTGTTACCGCGCGCTCGGCGCCGTGCACGCGGTCTTCAAGCCGATGCCCGGGCGCTTCAAGGACTACATCGCCATCCCGCGCGTCAACGGTTACCAGTCGCTGCACACGACGCTCTTCGGGCCCAACGGCGTGCCGATCGAGGCGCAGCTGCGCACCGCCGACATGCACCGCGTGGCCGAAGCGGGCATCGCCGCGCACTGGAAATACAAAAGCGGCGGGGACCCCGGTTCAATGCAGCAGGAGCGCACGCGCGAGTGGCTCTCCAACCTCGTGCTGCTGCAGGAGGCCGGCTCCTCGGAGGAGTTCCTCGAGAGCGTCAAGGTCGACCTGTATCCGGACAAGGTGTACGTGTTCACGCCCAAGGGCCAGATCCTGCGCCTGCCCAGCGGTGCCACGGTGGTGGACTTCGCCTACGCGGTGCACACGGACATCGGCAACCGCTGCGTCGCGGCCAAGGTGGACCGCCGCCTCACACCGCTGCGCACCGTGCTGCGCAACGGCCAGACCGTGGAGATCATCAGCGCCAAGGGCGCGACTCCCAACCCCTCGTGGGTGAACTTCGTCGTCACCGCCAAGGCGCGCAGCGCCATCCGCCACTACCTGAAGAGCCTCAGGCGCTCGGAAGCGATCGCGCTCGGCGCCAAGCTGCTCGCGCAGGCGCTCGGGGAATTCAGCCTGTCGCTCGAGGATGTGGGCGCGGAGGTGCAGCGCGCCGCGCTCGGCGAGCTCGGCATGAAGGACCTCGATGAGTTGTACGAGAAGATCGGCCTCGGCGAGCGCCTCGCCCCGCTCGTGGCGCGGCGCCTGCTGCCGAGCGCCGCGCACCCGCACGGCGGTGCCGCGCTGGCACCGCTCGCGATCGCCGGCACCGAGGGCCTGCTGGTCAGCTACGCGCGCTGCTGCTTCCCGATTCCTTACGATCCGATCTTCGCTTTCCTCTCCGCGGGGCGCGGTGTCGTGATCCACCGCGAGAACTGTGTCAATGTTGAGGATTACCGCAAGCATCCGGAGAACTGGCTGCCGGTGAGCTGGCAGGCCGCTCCCGACCGCCTGTGCAGCTCCGAGCTGCGCATCTACGTGGTGAACCGCACCGGCGTGCTCGCCCAGGTGGCCGCCGCCATCGCCAGCACCGAGACCAACATCGATCACGTCTCGATCGACGAGCAGGACAGCGACACGGCCGTGCTCACCTTCGAGCTGCGTGTCCGCGATCGCCGCCACCTCGCGCGCCTGGTGCGCGTCATCCGCCGCATGCCCGACGTCACGCGCGTGGCGCGCACCATCGCCGCCCATGCCCGCGGCGGGCGCGTGAGCGACAGCGAGGCTGACCCGGAGCGCAGCGGCTGAGACCGCCGCGCCGCCGGCACGATTTCACTCAAGGAGCAGCTGATGAGCCGTCAGACCATTCACACCGAACGCGCCCCGCAAGCGATTGGCACCTACTCGCAGGCGGTGCGCGCCGGGGACACCGTCTACCTCTCGGGACAGGTGGCGCTGGATCCGGCCACCATGCAGCTCGTGAGCGGCGACATCGAGGCGCAGATCCGCCGCGTGTTCGAGAACCTGAAAGCGGTAGCCGAGGCCGCGGGCGGCTCGCTCGCCCAGGCGGTGAAGATGAACGTGTATCTCACCGATCTGGCGCACTTCGCCAAGGTCAACGAGGTCATGGCGCTCTACTGTCCCCAGCCCTACCCGGCGCGTGCGGCGGTCGGCGTCGCGCAGCTGCCCCGCGGCGCGCAGGTCGAGATCGAGTGCGTCCTGCATCTGGGCTGAAGAGCGCTCCGAGCACAGCGGTCAGCCGCGCCGAGCAGCGCCCGGTGAGCGCACTGCGGGGCGTCGGAGCGGCGCTCGCCGAGCGTCTGGCGCGCCTGAACGTCACGCGCGTGGCGGACCTGCTGTTCGTGCTGCCGCTGCGCTATGAGGACCGTACGCGTGTGGCGGCCATCGGTACGCTCACCCCCGGCACGCGCGCGGCGGTGGAGGGGGAGATCCAGCTCACCGAGGTTGCCTACCGCCGCCGCCGTCAGCTCTTGTGCCGCATCTCCGACGGCTCAGGGATGCTCACGCTGCGCTTTTTTTATTTCTCCGCCAGTCAGCAGGCCAATCTCGCGCGCGGCACGCGGCTGCGCTGCTTCGGTGAGGTGCGCCGCGGGCCGTTGGGCCTGGAGATGGTGCACCCGGAGTATCGGCGCCTGACCCAGGCCGCCGCCCCGCTGGAGGAGACGCTCACGCCGATCTATCCGCTCACCGAGGGCGTGCCGCAGGGACGCCTGCGCGCGCTCATCGCCGAGGCACTGAGCGAGCTTGAGCGCGCGCCGTTGCACGACTTCATTCCGCCCGCGGCGGGCCTGCCGGCGGGTCTGCCGAGCCTGCCCGAGGCCCTCAACTACCTGCACCGGCCGCCGCGCGCAGCGCAGCTCGCCGAGCTCGCCGCGGGCCGCCACCCGGCGCAGCAGCGGCTCGCCTTCGAGGAGCTGCTGGCCCATCACCTGGCGCTCAGGCTGCGCAAGCGCACGCTCAAGAGCGATCCGGCGTTCGCGCTCACCGATGCGGCGCACTTGGGTGAGCGCTTTCTTGCGGCGCTGCCTTTCACCCTGACGCACGCACAGGCGCGCGCGCGCGCGGACGTCGAGCGCGATCTTCTTGCCGGTGTACCCATGACACGCCTGCTGCAGGGTGATGTCGGCTGCGGCAAGACGGTGATCGCCGCGGCGGCGGCCGCGCGCGCCGCAGGCTCCGGGCTGCAGGCGGCGCTCATGGCCCCGACGGAACTGCTCGCCGAGCAGCACTGGCGCAATCTTAAGGACTGGTTCACCCCGCTCGGGCAGACCGTGGCGCTGGTGTGCGGCTCACAGCCGGCGCGCACGCGCCGCAGCGCGCTTCAGACGATCGCCGCAGGCGAGGTGCGTATCGTGGTCGGCACGCACGCGCTGTTTCAGGAGGGCATCGAGTTCCAGAACCTCGCGCTCGTCATCGTCGACGAGCAGCACCGCTTCGGCGTGCAGCAGCGGCTGCGGCTGCAGGAGAAGGGGCAGAAGCTCGGGCGCGTTCCGCACCAGCTGATCATGACGGCGACGCCGATCCCGCGCACGCTCGCGATGACCGCGTACGCGGACCTGGACATCTCGGTGATCGATGAGCTGCCCCCCGGGCGCACGCCGGTGCAGACCGTCGTGGTGCCCGAGCAGCGCCGCGTGGAGGTCGTCACCCGGATCGTGGAGGCGTGCCGCGCCGGCCGCCAGGTCTACTGGGTGTGTCCGCTCATCGAGGAGTCTGATGAGCTGCGCGCACAGGCGGCGGAGGAAACCGCGGCGGCCCTGGGCGCTGCGCTCCCGGGCGTGCGCGTGGGCCTGGTCCACGGGCGCATGCCGGCGGCGGCCAAGGACGGCGCGATGCTCGCCTTCAAGGCGGGCAAGATCCAGCTGCTGGTGGCCACCACCGTCATCGAGGTGGGGGTGGACGTGCCCAACGCCACGCTCATGGTCATCGAGAACGCCGAGCGCATGGGGCTCGCGCAGCTGCACCAGCTGCGCGGGCGGGTCGGGCGCGGCACGGCCGCGAGCACCTGTGTACTGCTCTACCGTGCGCCGCTCTCAGCGCTCGCGCGCGCGCGCCTCAAGGTGATCCGCGCCACGAACGACGGCTTCGAGATCGCCCGTCGCGATCTGGCGCTGCGCGGGCCCGGCGAGCTGCTGGGTACGCGCCAGACCGGGCTCGCGCAGCTGCGCGTCGCGGACCTCATGCGCGACGCACACCTGCTGCCGAAGGTGCAGGAGGCCGCAGAACGGCTGCTCGCCGTGGCCCCGGACAGCGGTAACGCACTCGCGCAGCGCTGGATCGGCGCCGGGGAGCGCTACGGGCGCGTCGGCTAGCGCGCAAAGTCCTCAGCGCGGCTGCGACATCGAGTACGGCTGCAGCGCCTGCGCGCCCGGCCAGGCGCGGTTCGGCTGCGCCTGCATCGTGAAGACGAGCTGACCGCCTGCGGTAATTTCCTCGTGCCGGAGGAAGGCGCGCGCGAGGGGCTGGCCATTGAGCGTCACCTGTCCGATGTAGGGGTGCGCCGCATCCGCCGCGTTCGCGATCACGGTGAAGTGTCGGCCGTTCGGCAGATGCAGCGTGGCGCGCCTGAGGAACGGGCGGCCGATGATGTACTCGTTGCTCGCGGGCGTCACCGGATAGAAGCCGAGGGCGGTGAAGATGTACCAGGCCGACATCTGCCCCAGGTCATCGTTGCCCACGAGCCCATCCGGGCGCGCGGCGTACTGGCTGGACATGATGGTGCCGAGCCGCGCCTGCGTGCGCCACGGCTCGCCCGCCGCGGCGTACAGGTAGGCGATGTGGTGACTGGGCTCATTGCCGTGCGCGTACCAGCCGATAAGACCGGTGATGTCCTCCATGTGCGCGAACACCTTCGGATCGATCTTGGCGTCGAACACCTGATCGAGCTGCCCGAGGAGCTTGTCCACGCCGCCGTGCGCGCGCACCAGTCCGGCGACGTCCTGCGGCACGTACCAGGAGTACTGCCAGGCGTTGCCCTCGGTGTAGTCGGAGCCGTAGCCGCTCGCGGCCGGATCGAAAGGCGTACGGAAAGAGCCGTCGCGCTTGCGGGCGCGCATGAAACCGCTCGCCGGATCGTAGGCGTTGCGCCAGTTCGCGGCGCGCTTGAAGAACTGCGCGGCGAGGTCCGCGCGCCCCATGGCCTGCGCCATGCGCGCGATGCTCCAGTCATCGAAGGCGTACTCGAGGGTCTTGGAGGCCGCTTCGCCCTCCTCGTCGATTGGCACGTAGCCGAGCTGCATGTACGGCCCGAGCCCCGCGTAGGGCGCGTAGGTCGCAGTGGCCACCATGGCGCGCAAGGCGGCGTCCGCGTCATAGCCGCGGATGCCCTTGAGGTAGGCGTCCGCGATGACCGCGACGGCGTGATAGCCGATCATGCACCAGGTCTCCTGGCCCTGGAACGCCCACACCGGCAGCATGCCGTACGGGCTCACCTGCTGCGCCGCGACGAGCGACTGCACGATATCGTTGGTGCGCGCGGGCGGTGCGATCAGGGTGAGCAGCGGATGCAGCGCGCGGTAAGTGTCCCAGAGCGAGAACGTGGAGTAGTTGGTGAAGCCACGCGCCTGATGCACGGCGTTGTCGGGGCCGCGGAAGCGCCCGTCCGCATCCATGAAGAGACTCGGTGCCATGAGGGCATGGTAGAGCGCGGTGAAGAAGCTGCGCCGCGCGGGCGCATCCGCCTCGATCTCAAACGCACCGAGCGCCTGCTGCCACGCCACGCGTGCCGCGCGCCGCATGCCCTCGAAATCCCAGCCCGGTGCGCCCGCCTCGAGGTTGGCGAGGGCGTTCTCCTCGCTCACGGAGGAGATCGCGACCTTCACGAGGAGCTGCTGTCCGGGCGCGTCGGCAAAATCGAACACCCCGACCAGTTGCCGCCCTTCCAGCTGCGCGCGTGCGCGCGGCTCGCGCGTGCCCGGCGGCGGGAAGCCCTTGTAGGGCACCTCGCTCTCGGTGTCGTTGAACTGATGCCCACTGATCGCCCGTGAGAAGCGCAGCGCGAAGTACAGCTGCCGCCCGGGCGCCCAGCCGCGCGTCTCGCGAAAACCCGTGACCGCGCCGTCGGGGCGCAGCCGTAAGCGCGACCACAGCACCTTGCCCGGGTAGTCGTAGAGGCTGGTGCGCAGGTCGATGAGCACGTGCGCGGCGCGCGCGGCCGGGAAGCGGTAGCGGTGCATGCCGACGCGCGCGCCGGCGGTGAGCTCGGCGCGCACCGCGTAGTCATCGAGCGTGACCGCGTAATAACCCGGCTCGGCCACCTCGCTCGTGTGGCTGAAGCGCGAGGTATAGCCGCTGCCGGGACTGTCCACCGCACCGCGCTCGAGCTTCGCCTCGCCTGCGATCGGCATGACGAGCACGTCGCCTAAGTCCGAGTGCCCGGTACCGGAGAAATGCGTATGCGAGAAGCCGACGATGGTGTGATCCTCGTACCGATAGCCCGCCGCCCAGCCGTAGGCGTCCTTGCGCTCGCGGATCTGCGTGTCCGGGCTGAGCTGGATCATGCCGAAGGGCACGACGGCACCCGGAAAGGTGTGCCCGTCGCCGCCGCTGCCGATGAAGGGGTCGACGGAGGCGTACGCGGCCGCCCCCGGGTTCGCCGCCGCGGCGCTGCCGCCCACGAGCATCGCCGCGAGCGCGCACAGCAGGGGCCGGCAGTGCCGGCGCTTCGCGCCGGGCGCGCTTAAGTTCATGCGGTGATCGCCTTGAGGGTTTCTGGTGCGCTGTTGGATCGGCTATTGTGCCGCAACGAGGCGGGAGCGGGCGGCAAGCCGTGACGAAGCCGGTAGCGATGCTTGGGTGTGTGCTCGCAGGCGTGTTGCTCGGCGTACTCGCCCCGGTGAACCCCGCGCGTGCGCAGGCCTACGATGCGGCGCGCAGCGCGCAGATGGCGCAGCGCGTGCGCGAGGAGTTCCTGCACGCCTGGAGCGCCTACCGTGAGTACGCCTGGGGTCACGACGCGCTCAAGCCCCTGAGCCTTCAGCCGCGCGACTGGTACGGGCAGTCGCTCCTCATGACGCCGGTGGATGCGCTCGACACGCTGGTGCTGATGGGCCTGAAGAGCGAGGCGCAGGAGACGCGCGAGCTCATCGTCCGCACGCTCAGCTTCGATCGCGATGTCGAGGTGAAACACTTCGAAATCGTGATCCGCCTCCTCGGGGGCCTTTTGTCCTCCTACCAGCTCACCGGCGATGCGCGCCTGCTGCGGCTCGCCGACGATCTGGGTACGCGCCTGCTGCCGGCGTTTGATTCACCGACCGGGCTGCCGTTCGTGTACGTGAACCTGCGCACCGGCAAGACGCGCGGCACGGTCAGCAACCCCGCCGAGGCCGCCCTCATCATCGAGTACGGCACGCTCGCCCGGCTCACCGGAAAGCCGGTGTACTACGAGCGTGCCATGCGCGCACTGCGTGCCGTGTACGCGCGCCGCTCGCGAGTGGACCTCGTGGGCGAGCGCTTCGACGTGGTAAGCGGTGAGTGGACCCATACGACGAGCCATGTCGGCGCGCGCATCGACTCCTACTACGAGTACCTGTGGAAATGCTGGCGGCTGTTTCGCGATCCGCAGTGCCACAGCATGTGGCAGAAGAGCAGCGCCGCCGCGCGGCGCTACTACCCGCAGGAGGTGGACGGCACGCTCTGGTACGGCGAGGTCGATATGGACACCGGCGCACGCCGCGCGAGCGAATACGGCGCGCTGGCGGCGTTCTTCCCGGGACTCCTGGCGTACTCCGGACACCTGAGCGAGGCGCGCCGCCTGCAGGCCGCCTCGGTGCAGATGTGGGACCTGAACGGCATCGAGCCGGAGGCTTACGACTTTCGTGCGCGGCGCATCACGGATGCGGCCTATGCACTGCGGCCGGAGATCATCGAATCCACCTGGTACCTCTACCGGCTGACCGGGGAGGGGCAGTACCGCGCCTTGGGCGAGCATCTGTTCACGGACTTCGTGCGCTACTGCCGCAGCGCGCACGCCTATGCGGCCCTTGTGGACGTGCGCACCAAGGAACAGGCCGATGACATGGAGAGCTTCCTGTTCGCCGAGACCTTCAAGTACTTCTATCTGCTGTTCGCCGCGCCCGCGACGCTCGATGCGCGTGCGGTGGTGCTGAACACCGAGGCGCATCCGATGCGCAACACCTGGTCCGGGAAGTAGGCGCGCGGTGCGCGAAACGCGGCCGGCGGCTGTGATAACGTCGCGGCCATCCGCGTTGCGACCACCTCCATGGCTGCCACCACCCCCGAACTGCCGCTGACACCCAAACCCCTCGAGGCGCCGCTGGCGCAGCGCCTGGGGCGGCGCCTCACCGAGTACGCCCGTCTCATGCGGCTCGACCGGCCGGTGGGCACGTGGCTGCTGCTGTGGCCGGCGCTGTGGGCGCTGTGGATCGCCGGCGCCGGGCGCCCCGAGCCGCGCGTGCTGATCATCTTCGTGCTCGGGGTGTTCGTGATGCGCGCGGCCGGCTGCGTCATCAACGACTACGCCGACCGCGACATCGACCCGCACATCCGCCGTACGCGCGATCGGCCGCTCGCGGCGCGGCGCGTCTCGCCGCTCGAGGCGCTGGTGCTGTTTGCCGTGTTGAACCTGATCGCACTCTATCTCGTGACGCGCCTGAATCCGCTGACGATCAAGCTCGCCGTCATCGGCGCGCTCCTCACCATCACCTACCCGTTCTTCAAGCGCTTCTTCCCACTGCCGCAGCTGTACCTGGGGATCTCCTTCGGCGGCTGGAGCGTGCTCATGGCGTTCGCCGCCGAGGCGGCCGTGCTGGTGCGCGTCGCCTGGGTGCTGTTTATTGCGGCGGCCCTGTGGGCGGCGATCTACGACACGATCTACGCCATGGTCGACCGCGAGGATGATCTGAAGATCGGCGTGAAATCCAGCGCCATCCTGTTCGCCGACATGGACAAGTTCCTCATCGGCACGATGCAGCTGATGATGCTGTGGGCGCTCGTGCTCGTCGGCCGCAACATGCACTTCGGCAACTGGTATTACGCCGGCGTCGCCGCCGCCGCGGTGTTCTTCCTGTGGCAGCAGTGGCTCATCCGCCGGCGCGAACCCGGCGGCTGCCTGCGTGCCTTCCTCAACAACCAGTACGTCGGTCTCGTCATCTTCGTCGGCATCCTGCTGCAGTACATCTACGCCCCTTGAGCGCCTGGAAGAACCGTCCGTTTGCGGCGCGCCTGCGCTACGCGCTGCGCGGCTTCGCCCAGGCGCTGGGCAGCGAGCACAGTCTGAAGCTGCAGCTGCTCGCGCTCACCGCCGCGCTCGCCGCTCTCGCGCTGCTGCGGCCGGCGCCGATCTGGTGGGCGGCGGTGCTCGGCGCCGCCGCCTCGGTGCTCGCAGCGGAGCTGTTGAACACGGCCATCGAGCACCTCGCGGACGCGCTGCACCCGGCAGAGAGCGCGGCGATCCGCACGGTGAAGGACTGCGCGGCGGCGGCCGTGCTCATCGCCTCCCTGGGCGCGCTCGCCGTCGCCGCAGCCCTGGTGGTGCACCTCCTCGGGCGGGGCGCCTAGGCGCGGGCGGCAATTGTCGACTTTTCAGGGTCGCCGACGTTGACATGAAAGGCCGCCCTCGGGCATCGTCGCGCGCGCCCGGCACTTGGGCGCCGAGGAGTAAATGATGAGTCACACCCCACCTGCGGCGATCCGGCACGACTGGTCCCTGGGGGAGGTGCAGGGGCTGTTCGCGCTGCCGTTCCTGGATCTGTTGCTGCGCGCACAGGCCGTGCACCGCGCGCACCACGAACCGAACACCGTGCAGATGAGCACGCTCCTGTCGATCAAGACCGGCGCCTGTCCCGAGGACTGCGCCTATTGTCCACAGAGCGTGCGCTACGACACCGGGGTTGAGGCGCAGCCGCTCATGCGGGTCGATGAGGTGCGGGCCGCCGCGGCGCGCGCCAAGGCCGCCGGCGCCACGCGCTTTTGCATGGGCGCGGCCTACCGCGCCCCCAAGGCGCGCGAGCTTGCGGTGATCGCCGACATGGTGCGCGCCGTGCGCGCGCTCGGGCTTGAGACCTGCGCGACGCTCGGCATGCTCAAGCCCGGGCAGGCCGCCACCCTCAAGGACGCAGGCCTCGACTACTACAACCACAACCTCGACACCTCGAGCGAGTTCTACGGGCAGATCATCAAGACGCGTACCTATCAGGAGCGGCTGGATACCTTGAGCGCCGTGCGCGCGGCGGGCATCAAGGTGTGCTGCGGCGGCATCGTGGGACTCGGGGAGTCCGAGCAGGATCGCGCACAGCTCTTGCGCACGCTCGCGAACCTGCCCGAGCACCCCGAGAGTGTGCCCATCAACCAGCTGGTGAAGGTGCCCGGCACCCCGCTCGCGCAGGGCCCGCCGGTCGACCCGTTCGATTTCGTGCGTACCATCGCGGTCGCCCGCTTGCTCATGCCGCGCGCACACGTGCGCCTGTCCGCCGGGCGCGAGGCGATGAGCGATGAGCTGCAGGCGCTGTGCTTCCTCGGCGGCGCCAACTCGATCTTCTACGGCGAGAAGCTCCTGACGACCGGCAACCCCGACGTCGAGCGCGACCAGCAGCTGTTCGCGCGCTTGGGGCTCGCCGCCGAGGCCGCACCGGCTGCGGCCGCGCGCCGCGCGCGCAGCACGGACAGCGCCGCCGCCGGCGTGCCCTGAAGCTCGCCTTGCAGCCGCGCGCGGGCAAACGCGGTGTGGCGGCGCTCGCGGCGGCGCTCGCGCAGCTGGACGCGGCTCAGCTCAGGCGCCGGCGCCTGAGCATCGGCGGCTTTGGCGCCCCCGAGGAGCGGCTGCTCGTCACGCAGGACGGGCGCGCGCTCATCGACTTCAGCAGCAATGACTATCTTGGCCTCGCACGCCATCCGGCGCTCGCGCGCGCGATGAGTGACTGCGCGGCGCGCACGGGCGCCGGCAGCGGCGCCTCGCACCTGATCACCGGGCACGGGACCGAGCATGCGCGCCTGGAAGAGGAGCTCGCCGCCTTTACCGGACGCGAGCGCGCGCTGCTCTTCTCGAGCGGCTACATGGCGAATCTTGCCGTCGTGAGCGCCCTCGTCGGCCGCGGCGAGCGGGTGCTGCTTGATCGCCTGAGCCACGCCTCGCTCATCGATGGTGCGCGCCTGGCCGGCGCCCAGCTGCACCGCTACGGGCACGCGGACGCGCAGTCCGCCGAGCGCCTGGTCGCGGCCGATCCTGCGCGCACCGCGCTCATCGGCACCGACGGGGTATTCAGCATGGATGGCGACCTCGCCCCGGTGCCGCAGCTGGCGCGCGCCGCGCAGGCGCATGAGGCGTGGCTGCTGGTCGATGACGCGCACGGCCTGGGCGTCATCGGTGCGAGCGGCCGCGGCACGCTCGAGCACTTCAACCTCAGCGTCGATGCCGTGCCGGTGCTCATCGGCACGCTCGGCAAGGCGTTCGGCTCCTACGGCGCCTTCGTCGCCGGCTCGGGCGAGCTCATCGAGTTCCTGATCCAGAAGGCGCGCCCCTATATCTACACGACGGCGCTGCCGCAGCCGGTGGCGGCGGCCAGCCGCGCCGCGCTCGCGCTCATCCGCACCGAAGGGTGGCGGCGCGAGCGCCTCGCGGCGCACATCGGGCGCTTTCGCGAGCTCGCGCTCAAGGCCGGCGTGCCGCTCATGGCCTCCGCCACCCCCATCCAGCCGGTGCTCCTCGGCAGCGCCGCGGCCGCGCTCACCGCGCAGCGGCAACTGGAGGCGGCCGGACTGTGCGTGCTTGCGATCCGTCCGCCGACGGTGCCGGCCGGCGGCGCGCGCCTGCGCGTCACGCTCTCCGCCGCGCACACCCCGGCGCAGCTCGAGCTGCTCGTCGGGGAACTCGCGCGCGCGTGCGCACGGGTGCGGAGTGCGCCGGTGTGAGCGGCCTGAATTTTCAGATCCGCGGCCGCGGCCGCGATCTTGTGCTGCTGCACGGCTGGAGTCTGAACCTGCGCGTCTTTGATCAGCTTACGCGCGAGCTCGCGCGCAGCTGCCGCGTGATTGCGATCGACCTGCCCGGCCACGGCAAGAGCGACTGGGACGCCAGGGCGAGCACGCCCGCAGCCCAGGCGTGGCGGGTGCACGAGACACTGGCGCCGCTCACCGAGCGCTACGCGCTGCTCGGCTGGTCGCTCGGGGGCCAGTTTGCCCTCGACCTCGCCGCGGCCATGCCCGCGGGCATCGAGCGGCTGGTGCTCGTGAGCACGACGCCACGCTTCCTTGCCGCTCCGGGGTGGCCCTTCGGCACGCCGCCGGCCTTCCTCGGCAAGCTCGCCGAGCGGCTGCGGCGCGGGGAGGCGAACGCCATCGATGAGTTCCTGAAGCTGCAGGTGCGCGGCAACAGCCCGCGCACCGCCGCACGGGTGCTCGCAGCGCTGCGCGGCGCGCTCGCACGCGGCGCTGCGCAGCCGGAGGCGCTGGCGCATGGCCTGGAGCGGCTGCGCAACGCCGACCTGCGGCCCGCGCTGCCGCTGGTGCGGGTGCCGGCGCTGGTCATCGCCGGTACGCACGACCGCATCGTGCGCCCGGCCGCCTCGCGCGCGCTCGCCGCCCTGGCCGATGCGCGCTATGTCGAGTTCGCCGACGCCGCGCACGCGCCTTTTCTCTCGCACCCGAAGCAGTTCGCGCAGCTCGTGGACGGGTTCGTGCGTGCCTGAGCCGGAGGATCGGTTCCGTCTGGATCACGCCGGCATCCGCGCCGCGTTTGATCGCGCGAGCGCGCGCTACGAATCCGCCGCGCGCCTGCAGGCGCGCGTGGCCGAGGAGCTGCTCGCGCGGCTCTCGAGCTTCGCCTTCGAGCCGCAGGTGCTGCTCGACCTCGGGGCCGGCACGGGTCGTGCGGCGCGCGAACTCAAGCGCCGCCATCCGCGCGCGCAGGTGCTGGCGCTTGACCTGTCCCTCGGCATGCTGCGCGAAGCACGCCGGCACCAGCACCTGTGGCGGCGCTTCGCGCGCGTGTGCGCCGATGCGCGCCGTCTGCCGCTCGCCAGCGCGAGCGTCGACGTCGTGTTCAGCAATCTCATGCTGCAGTGGTGCCAGCCGCTCGACGCGGCACTCGGCGAGGTGCGACGCGTGCTCAGGCCGGGCGGGTTCTTCGCCTTCAGCACCTTCGGGCCCCTCACGCTGCAGGAGCTGCGCCACGCCTGGGCCGCGGCGGACTCCGACAGTCACGTGAACCACTTCAGCGACGTGCACGAGGTCGGGAACGCGCTGGTGCGCGCGGGCTTAAGCGAACCGGTGCTCGATGTGGATCGGCACGAGATCGCCTACCCGGATGCCCTCACGCTGATGCGTGACCTGAAGGCGATCGGCGCGCACAACGTCACGGCCGGGCGCCCGCGCACGCTCCTCGGGCGCGCCCGGCTGCGGCGCATGCAAAGCGCCTACGAGGAGCTGCGGCGCGATGCGGCGCTGCCGGCGACCTTCGAGGTCATCTACGGTGCCGCCTGGGGCGCCGCCGGACGCCCGGCCGCGCCCGCGGTGGCGGGCGAAGCGCACATCGCGCCCGGCTCCATCCGGCGCGCCTCGCGACCATGAGGGGGCGCGGCATTTTCGTGACCGGCACGGACACCGGGGTGGGCAAGACCCTCATTGCCTGTGGCCTCGTGCGCGGGCTCGCCGCATTCGGTGCGCGGGTGGCGGTCATGAAGCCGGTCGCCTCGGGCGCGCAATTGACCAGCGCGGGCCTTCGCAACGCCGACGCCCTGGCACTCGCCGCGAGCAGCAATGTGCCGCTGCCCTACGAAACGCTCAACCCCTACTGCTTCGAACCGGCGATTTCGCCTCATATCGCCGCAAAAGAGGCCGGTATCGAGGTAGATATCGGCAAGATAAAGCACATTTACGACACGATAGCGACCGAGGCGGACTGGGTGGTCGTGGAGGGGGCCGGGGGCTGGTTCGCCCCCGTCAACGCCCACCAGAGCATCGCGGACCTCGCCTGGGGGCTTTCCCTTCCGGCGCTGATGGTGGTGGGCGTAAGACTCGGGTGCCTCAATCACGCCCAGCTCACGCGCCTCGCCATCGAGTCGCGCGGCGTCACGTTCGCCGGCTGGATCGCAAGCTGCGGGGAGGCGCAGCTCGAGCGGCTCGAGGAGAACCTCGCAACGCTTGAGCGCGTGCTCGGTGAGCGTGCACTCGCGGTGGTGCCGCATCGCGATGCCGGCGAGGGCCCGCTGTGCCTCACCGAGTGCGCCGCACGGTTCGCGCAGCGCAGCTTAAGCGTCTGAGCCGCCTTGAATAAAAGTCCTCGCGCGCTACCATCCAGAAGGTGGCGCCGCTGCAAAGATTCTCGATCGAGATCCGCCCGAACTGCTCGCTGAGCGCGCGCGGCGCGGCGCTGTTTTTCTTCAGCGCCTGCCTCGCTCCGCTCCTCATCGCAGCGTTCCTCGCGCTGCGCGGCTTCTGGCCGGTGCTGCCCTTCGCCGGGCTCGAAGTGCTGCTGCTTGGCTGGGCGCTCAGGGTCTCCCTTGAGCGCCGCCATCACCAGCAGTGCGTCACCGTCACCGAAGCGGAGGTGAGCATCGAGTCGCGCCGGCGCGGGGCGTGCGAGCAGGTTGTGTTCCCGCGGCATTGGGCGCGAGTTAAACTGCGCCGCCCCGCAGCGCGCTTGCACCCGAGCCGGCTGGTCATCGAGTCGCACGGCCGTCAGTGCGAGCTCGGCAGCTTTCTTACGGAAGAGGAGCGGCGCGGACTGGCGCTGCGCTTGCAGCGCCTGATAGGTCGCCTCAACGAATCGCCCTCCTGGCCGTGAGCCAAAGGCGGGGTGGGGCGGGTACTGCTTTTTTTGATGTAGCGCGGCGGCGGATGCTCCGCACGCGCGCTGTAAGGCACAGGTTCATGATGATTCGTCCAAGACTCACCTCCTACGCGCTCGGTCTCGTGGCCCTCGCGGTCAGCTTCGCGACCTACGCGGAGGAAGACGGCACGGTATCCGGCTGGGCTCAGCTGAACATGACCCCGGGGGTCACGGAGATCAGCCGCAATATCTATCACCTGCACATGAAGATCTTCTGGATCTGCGTGGTGATCGCCGTCGTGGTGTTCGGCATCATGATCTGGTCACTCATCAATTTCCGTAAGTCCCGGGGCGCGATCCCGGATGTCACGCTGGTGCACAACACCAAGGTCGAGTTCATCTGGACCGTGGTGCCGGTGGCGATCCTGGTCGCGATGGCAGTACCGGCGGCGCGCACGCTGGTGGAAATCGAGGACACGAGCAAGAGCGAGCTCACCATCAAGGTGACCGGCTTTCAGTGGGGCTGGAACTACGACTACCTCGATGAAGGGGTCTCCTACTACTCGCACCTGGACCGCGCCAGCAACCAGGCGCGCGAGCTCGGCTCGGGGATCGATCCGAATGCGGTCGCGCATTACCTGCTGAACGTCGATCAGCCCTTCGTGGTGCCGGTCGACACCAAGGTGCGCCTGCTCATCACCGGGGCGGACGTGATCCATTCCTGGTGGGTGCCGGCGTTCGGGGTCAAGAAGGACGCCATCCCGGGCTTCATCAACGAGGCCTGGTTCAAGGTCGACGCGGACAAGCCGGGCCTCTACCGCGGTCAGTGCGCGGAGCTGTGCGGTCGCGATCACGGCTTCATGCCCATCGTCGTGGACGTGCGCTCCAAGGCAGACTTTGCCGCGTGGCTGAAGCAGCAGGCGGCGGCGCAGAAGCAGGCGGCTGCACCTTCAGCGCCCGCGGACGCCCCGAGCGCGAGCGCGGCCACCACCGCGCCCTAGACACCTTCATTCTGACGTTAAGAGAAGCACCCATGGCCGAAGCGCACGCACACGACGCCACGCACGAGGATCACGAGCACAAGCCGCATGGCTGGCGCCGCTGGGTGCTTGCCACCAATCACAAGGACATCGGCACGATGTACCTGATCTTCGCCTGCACGATGTTCTTCGTCGGCGGGTCGATGGCGATGGTGATCCGCCTGGAGCTGTTCAAGCCCGGCATGCAGTTCGTGGATCCGCAGCTGTTTAACTCCCTGACCACCATGCACGCGCTGATCATGATCTTCGGGGCGATCATGCCGGCGTGGGTCGGGCTCGCCAACTGGATGATCCCGATGCAGGTCGGGGCCCCGGACATGGCGCTGCCGCGCCTGAACAACTTCAGCTTCTGGATCCTGCCGTTCGCCTTCACGCTGCTGCTGTCGTCGCTGTTCGTGCCCGGCGGGGCGCCGGCGGGCGGCTGGACCATGTACCCACCGCTGGTGCTGCAGAACGGCGCCTCGTTTCCGATGCTGATCTTCGCCATCCACATGATGGGCGCCTCCTCCATCCTCGGCGCCATCAACGTGGTGGTGACGATCATGAACCTGCGCGCGCCGGGCATGACGCTGCTGCGGATGCCGCTGTTCGTATGGACCTGGCTGATCACCGCGTACCTCTTGATCGCGGTGATGCCGGTGCTCGCGGGCGCGGTGACGATGCTGCTCACGGATCACTTCTTCGGCACCACCTTCTTCACCGCCGCCGGCGGCGGCGACCCGGTGATGTTCCAGCACATCTTCTGGTTCTTCGGGCACCCGGAGGTCTATATCCTCATCCTGCCCGCCTTTGGCATCGTCTCGGAGATCATCCCCACCTTCTCGCGTAAGCCGCTGTTCGGCTACGAGGCGATGGTGTACGCGGTGGCCTCGATCGCCTTCCTCTCCTTCATCGTGTGGGCGCACCACATGTTCACCGTCGGCATGCCGCTCGCCGCGCAGCTGTTCTTCATGCTCTCGACCATGCTGATCGCGGTGCCGACGGGGGTGAAGGTGTTCAACTGGACCGCGACCATGTGGAAGGGCTCGCTGTCGTTCGAGCCGCCCATGCTGTTCGCGCTCGCCTTCCTGTTCCTGTTCTCGATCGGCGGCTTCTCCGGACTGATGCTGGCGATCGTACCTGCGGATTACCAGTACCAGGACACCTACTTCGTGGTCGCGCACTTCCACTACGTGCTCGTGCCGGGCTCGATCTTCGGCATCATGGCCGGGGTCTACTACTGGCTGCCGAAGTGGACCGGGAAGATGTACGACCTGAAGCTCGCCACCTGGCACTTCTGGCTGTCGACGATCTTCGTGAACGTGCTGTTCTTCCCGCAGCACTTCCTCGGCCTGGCCGGCATGCCGCGCCGCATTCCCGACTACGCGGTGCAGTTCACCGACTGGAACATGGTGTCCTCGATCGGCGGCTTCGGCTTCGGGCTCTCGCAGCTGCTGTTCCCCTACATCATCTGGAAGTGCGTGCGCTCGGGCGTGCCGATCGGCAACAAGGCCTGGGAAGGCGCGCATGGACTTGAGTGGGAGCTGCCCTCACCGGCGCCGTATCACTCCTGGACCGAGGCCCCCTCGGATGCCCTCATCGCCCGGGCCGCGGCGCACTGATGGCCGCGGTCCTTCCGAACGATGCTGAGCGCGCGCGCCGCCGGCGCGTGCGTAACAGCGCCATCCTCTGGGCGCTGATCGCCTCCGGCTTCTACCTCAGCTTCATCGTGATGAGCCTGGTGCGCGCCGCCAAATGACCGACCCGCGCCGCGCCAACCTGAACCTCACCTGGAAGCTGCTCGCGATCGCGCTGGGCAGCTTCGGGTTCGGCTTTGCGCTGGTGCCGCTCTACAACGTGCTGTGCTCGGTCACCGGTTACGGGGATCAGACGAAGCTGCTGCAGAAGGTCGCGGCGATCGAGCATCCGGACGTCAACCGCACCGTCACGGTGGAGTTTCTGGCCGATGTCGCCAGCTCCGGGGAGTGGGAGTTTCGCCCCCTGAAGCGCACCCTCGAGGTGCACCCGGGCGAGCTCTACACCGCCGAGTTCTTCGCCCACAACCTCACCGGGCGCGACACCGTGGCGCAGGCGGTGCCCAACATCGCCCCTTCCGAGGTCGCAGCCTACTTCCACAAGACCGAGTGCTTCTGCTTCTCGCCCCAGCACTTCAGGCTCGATGAGGGGCGCAACATGCCGGTGCGCTTCATCATCGATCCGGCGTTGCCGGCGCACATCGACATGATCACCCTGGCTTACACCTTCTACGACGCCTCCTCGCGCGCGAGCGCGCAACGCTAGTTTTCTAACGTCTGCAGAAAGTCCCCGACATGGCGAACGCACCAACCACCGACCTCAAGCAGTACTACATCCCGCACCAGAGCCCCTGGCCCATCGTGGGCTCGATGGCGCTGTTCACGATCATGCTGGGGGCTATCGCCTACCTGAATGACTGGACCGGCGGCTTAGTGTTCCTGCCCGGCGCGCTGCTGTTCGCGCTCATGTTCTTCGGCTGGTTCTCCGTGGTGATCGATGAGAACCAGCACGGCGTCTACAACCTGCAGGTCGACCGCTCCTTCCGCATGGGAATGATGTGGTTCATCTTCTCCGAAGTGATGTTCTTCGGCGCCTTCTTCGGCGCGCTGTTCTACGCGCGCGTGCTCGCGGTGCCGTGGCTCGGAGGCGAGGGCGTCAAGGTATTCACCAACTACATCCTCTGGCCGCACTTTGAGAGTACCTGGCCGACGAATGGGCCGGCGCACGTCGGCGGGCACGACAACGGCACCTTCAGCACCATCCCCGCGATCGGCATCCCGCTTCTGAACACGGCGATCCTGCTGACGAGCGGTCTCACGGTCACCATCGCGCACCACGCGCTGCAAGCCGGACAGCGCGTCAAGCTCGGCATCTTCCTCGCGCTCACCTTCCTCCTGGGCTTCACCTTCGTCGGCTTCCAGGCCCACGAGTACGGCGAGGCCTATCGGCAGCTGGGGCTGCGCCTCTCCACCGGCGTCTACGGCTCGACCTTCTTCATGCTCACCGGCTTTCACGGGCTGCACGTCACCATCGGCGCGATCATGCTGCTCGTCATCTGGCTGCGCGTGCTGCGCGGGCACTTCACGCCCACGCGCCATTTCGCCTTCGAGGCGGTGGCCTGGTACTGGCACTTCGTCGACGTGGTGTGGCTCGGCCTCTTTATCTTCGTGTACTGGCTCTAGGCCACGCGCTCTCAGGGCGGTTGCGGCGCGCCGCCGCCGAAGTCGTGCGGCGCGATGAGCCCCAGGCGCCAGGCAATGATGAGCAGCGCGAACAGCGCGATCGATAACGTAATGCGGACCGTGAGGGCGCGCAGCAGCCGCCGCGAACCCTCCTCGGTACCGCGCGACAGCTGAAAGAGCCCTGAGCCGAGGCTCACCAGGATCCCGGCAAGGCACAGCAGAATCAACAACCAGATTACCGATCCCATGCAGCTTCAGTTTAGCCCCAGCATGGCTGTGAGCAACGTGCGATGCGTTGGCGGCTGAGCCCGCATCTGTCGGCCGTGGCGCTCACGTGCGCGGCGCTGCTCGCGGTGGCGCTCTTCATCCGCCTCGGATTCTGGCAGTGGCACCGCGGTACCGAGGGCCAACGCGAATGGCAGCGCTTCGCGCGCGGCGCGGAAGAGGTGCGCACGCTCGGCTCCGAAGCGCTCGCGAGCGTGCCGCTCTACCAGCGCGTGAGCGTGACCGGCACGCTCGATGAGAAGCACCAGTTCCTCCTCGACAACCGCTCCTACCAGGGGCGGCCCGGTTACGAGGTACTGACGCCGCTCAGGCGTGCCGCGGATCTGACGCTGCTCGTCGACCGCGGCTGGGTGCCCTTCAGCGGCTCGCGCGCGCAGCTGCCCCGGATCAGCCTCGACACGGACGCCCCCGTGACGCTCACCGGTCGCAGTGGCCTGCTGCCAAGCGCAGGGCTCGCGCTCGGGCACGCGCCCCCCGGGGGTGCGTGGCCCAAGGTCACCGCCTTTCCGAGCATGGCGGAACTCGCCGGCGCGCTCGGCAACGCGCTCGAGCCGCGCATCCTGCTGCTCGATCCGGCCGCGCCACACGGTTATGTGCGCGACTGGCAGCCCCCCGGGATGTCCCCGCTCAGGCACTTCTCTTACGCCATCCAGTGGTGGAGCTTTGCCGCACTGGTGCTGCTCGTGTGGGTGGTGATGGCGGTGCGTCGCAAGCGCGGGGGGCCGCCCTAGGATGCACTCTTCCGCCGAGGGCCTGCGCGCCCGCAATCTGCGTACGCTTGCCCTGCTGGCGGCGCTGTTCCTCGTGCCCCTCGCGCTCGCCTTCTTTACCTACTACGGCAGCAGCTGGCGTCCGAGCCGTACGGTGAACCACGGGCGGCTGATCTCCCCGCCGCAGGTGCTGCCGTCGGTATCGCTGCCGCAGGTGCTGCCCGCGCCGGCGGCCGCGGCGCCGGCGCTCTTTCGGGCGCAGTGGTCGCTCGTCTACGTCGGCAGCGGCGCCTGTGACGCTAACTGCCGCGAGGGGCTGTTCGTGATGCGCGCCGCGCGGCTCGGACTGAACAACGACATGACCCGCGTGGCGCAGGTGTTTCTCGTCACGGGCGATTGCTGCGCGCGTGAGTATCTGGCGCACGAGCACCCGGGTGTGCGGGTGCTGGACGCGCAGGGCGTGGCAGGCGCGCCGCTGCTGCGCGCCTTTCCCGCGCCAGAGCGCGCCCACACGCTGTTCGTCGTTGACCCGCTCGGCAACCTGATGATGCGTTACGATGCCCGGCAGAACTCGCGCGGCCTGCTCGAAGACCTGCAGAAGCTGCTCAGGCTCTCGCACATCGGCTAAAGCACGCTAAGGGGAAGCGTTGCCACCATGCCCGTAGCCCGCTGGATGCGCCGCCTCGCCGTCGCCGGGGTGATCGTGTGCTTCACGGTCGTGGTGCTCGGCGCCTACGTGCGCCTGACGGCCGCAGGCCTGGGCTGCCCGGACTGGCCGGGCTGCTACGGGCAGCTCACGCCAAGCGGCGCCGAGCACAGTGCCAGCGCCCAGGCCGCTTACGCGGGCCGGCCGCTCGAGGTGGGCAAGGCCTGGCGCGAGATGATCCATCGCTACGCGGCGAGCACCCTGGGCCTCATCATCCTCATCCTCGCCGCCCTCGCACTGCGGGCACGACGCCAGCACCTGGTGAGCGTGCCCTTCGCGCTCGCGCTCCTGGCGACCGTCCTCGTGCAGGGTCTGCTGGGCATGCTGACCGTGACCTGGCAGCTCAAGCCCCTCATCGTGACGCTGCACCTGCTGTTTGGCATGACGACGCTCGCGCTCCTGTGGTGGCTGACGCTCTCGCTGCCGATGAGTTCCTGGGGGGCGAGCGCCATGCGCGGGCCCGGTCGCAGCGTCAGCGGTGGGGCCGCGCTGCCGTTTCTGAACGCCTACCGGCTCACGCTCCTCGGGCTCGCCGCGCTCATCGTGCAGATCGCGCTCGGCGGCTGGACCAGCAGCAACTACGCCGCCATCGCCTGCCCGGACTTTCCCACCTGTCAGCATGCCTGGTGGCCGCGCACCGACTACCGGCACGCCTTCGTGCTCTGGCACGGACTCAACATCAACTACGAAGGCGGCGTGCTCGACAACCCGGCGCGCGTGGCCATCCATCTCACCCATCGCTTCGGTGCGCTTCTCGCCGCCACGGCGCTCGCGCTCGCGGCGCTCTTCGTGCTGCGCCGGCGGGGCCTCGCGGCAGCGCGTCCACGGGCCTGGTTGGTGCTCGCCACTTTGGCCCTGCAGCTGCTCATCGGCATCTCGATGGTGCTCAAGGGCTTTCCGCTGTGGCTCGCGACCGCGCACACCGCGGGGGCGGCGCTGCTGTTGCTCGCAACGCTCGCGCTGCTGCGTTCACTTAAGACCGGCTAGCGCCCGCACCGCGCGCCGGCAGCGGCTCACTTGCCGGCCCTGGCCGCCGCCTTGCGCAAGAGCGCGAGTGGATTGGGCGTCGGTTCCGCCACCTTGAACAGGGTGTTGCGGTCGCGGTGCAGGAAGGCCTCGGCGCGACCGCGCACGATGAGCATGGTATCGAGCACGTAGCTCCAGCTGCCATCGGGATTGAACACGACCTCGATGCGGTAGGAGTCGGTGCGAAAGGCGTATTCGAGGAAGTCGTTGGAGCAGATGCCGTAGTTGTTCGCGCCGCGCTGCGCCGTGAGCACCAGCTCCGTGGCATCCGCTGCGGCGTGTCCGGCGGCGATCGCCACCTGACCGCGCGGGATCGACAGGGTCTGCAGGATCAGCCCGCTCGCCGGCTCCCACAGCCAGTAGCCGGTCTGGTCGTGAAAGGTCGCCTCCTCGTCGCTGGCGAGGATGCGCGTGTGGTAGCGCAGACCGTAGAGCAGCTGCGGGCCGTTGGACTGCGCGTCGATCGGCTGCAGCTCGATGCGCTCGCTGTAGTCACGCCGTTCGGGACCGGCGGCCTTCGGGTTGACGTCGACCCCCGTGCGGCTCTCCCAGATCCCCGCCAGGCGCCGCAGCGGCCCAAGATTCGCCAGGGTGTCCGGATCGGCATCCTGTTCGGTGAAGATGTCTTCGGGAAAGTTCATGGCTGCGCTGTCGGCCTCCTTTGAATTGCGTTCTGGACCACTGCGCGCGGCGCCGCTGGTGTCGCCGTTTCCGCCCGCCCTGATCTGGTAGGCTGCGCATCCCTCTTCGACCGGTGATCGTGTCCGAGCCGTGGCGATGACATCGCATTATGCACCGGCCGCGCCCGCGCTTTGGCGGCGCTACCTGGAGCTCACCAAGCCGAAGGTCGTCGCGCTCATCACCTTCACGGCGATCGTGGGGACGCTGCTCGCCAGTCCCGGGCTGCCTCCGCTCGCGGCGCTCGTCTGGGGCAACCTCGGCATCGCGCTCGCGGCGGCCTGCGCGGCCACCATCAATCACGTGCTCGACCGGCGTATCGATGAGCAGATGGCGCGCACGCGCGCGCGGCCGCTGCCCACCGGCGCCCTCACCGAGCGTAACGCGCTCGTGTTCGCCGCCGCCCTCGGGGTGCTGTCGATGGCGCTGCTCGCCTTTCTGGTGAACCTGCTGACCGCAGCGCTCACCTTCCTGTCCCTCATCGGCTACGCGGTGGTGTACACGGTGTGGCTCAAGCGGGCGACCTCGCAGAACATCGTCATCGGCGGCGCCGCCGGGGCGGCGCCGCCGGTGCTCGGCTGGGCCGCCGTCACCAACAGCGTCGATCCGAACGCGCTACTCCTGTTTCTCATCATCTTCATCTGGACGCCGCCGCACTTCTGGGCGCTCGCGATCGCGCGCCGCGACGAGTACGCGCGCGCCGGCATTCCGATGCTGCCCGTGACGCACGGGCTCGCCTACACGCGCCTGCAGGTGCTCCTGTACACGGTCCTGCTCACCCTGGTGACTCTCCTGCCGTATGTCACAGGGATGAGCGGCCTTCTGTATCTGGCAGCCGCCCTCGGCCTCAACGGCGGCTTCCTCTACTACGCCCTGGCGCTCAAGGTGTCCGCGCGCGCGGAGCTGCCCATGCGGGTGTTTCATTTCTCTGTCACCTACCTCATGTGGCTCTTCGCCGCGCTGTTGGTTGATCACTACCTGCCGGCGCTGCGCGGAAACTCATAGAGCGCCTCGCGCTGCGCTGCGGCAAAATCGACGGCGGCAGGCGCGCTGACCGTGCGCCGTTGGTGTTGGGTGATGGCCAAGCTGACCAACCTAACACCGTCGAACCAACATCTAACAATTCAATACAACTGACACGAGCGTGTCGGTGCTCTTTACATGCGCGCTTTGATTTTTTGGCAGTGACCGGCCGAAGCAGCTGATATTGCTGACGCCGCAATTCCCGGCACGGAACATGCAGGCTGGTCACGAGGACGCAGAATCGCTCGCGCCTTTAACTTAATCCACGAGCGTAAGCGTTCCGCGCGCTCGTTGAGCGTGGCTCGGCGCCTGCGATTTGAACAAACCAATAACAACGGTGCGGTAAAAGCGTACCGCACGGAGAAACCCATGAACGTCAGCCAGGGGAAGATATTCACGGCGATCGCCACGGGACTAGCGGCCGCGATGATTTCCGCGGGCGCGTGGTCGCAGCCCGTAACCGTCAACCCGGGCGACAACAACGTCACCATACCCACCTATACCGGCCCGGTACCGACCTTCACGGTGCTGGGCTCGACCGGCATCCAGGCCGATACGGTCCTTATCGGCACCACCCCGGTGCTGATCAGTTTTGACGAATACGCCGTGACCACGAGCCTGAATCCGAACGGTGTGACTTTCGCGTTTGCGATCGCGACCACCAACAATCCGGCTTCGCTCTCGGCATCACTCCCGGGCTTCACGCTCAGCGCGGGCACGCTCACGACGTCCGTGGAGGGCTGCAACCCCTTCGTCGCCAGTGCCGCGGTGTGCGGCAGGGCGACCGGGTTTGCCTCCCGGACCACGGGCGCCGGCAGCACCCTGAGCTTCAGCACCCTGGGCACGACACTGACCTCGGTACCGGACGTCGGCTCGGCCTACGTGACCAACCCGGTCGCGATCTTCACGAACGCGAGCTCGTGGGTCGACCCGACGGTGACGGTGACCGATGACGGCGTGACCGCCACGTTCAGCGGCCTCGCACCGGCCGGCACCGCCAGTGGGGGCGGCACGGGTGGCGGGGGCGGCAGCACGGGCGTGCCAGAGCCGGCGACCTTCGGCCTGTTGGGTCTGGGGATGCTCGGCGCTTTCCTGCGGCGCCGGCGCTTGCAGGCCTAGTTTCGCTTCTTAAAAAAAGGGCCCGCGTTGCCCTGCGCAGCGCGGGCCCTTTTTAATGGCTCCACTAAAGCCGCGTCGCGCTCACTCATCGGGCACGACCGCGTAAATTTCTTCATCCCCCCGTAACGCTTCTGCCATAAGGCTGAGCGTACGCTAGCGGTTGAAGTCCCGTGGGTGCGGGCGGAGCATATCGGCGGCTCGGAGGCGAAGAACAAATGGCATCCCGCACGGAGAAACCTATGAAGAAGACTCTGACGGCACTCGCAGCCGGATTAACCGCGGTGACGATCTCCGCAGCGGCGTGGTCGCAGCCGGCACCGCTTGCGCCCGGCGCCAACAACGTGACGATACCCACCTTCAGCGGCCCCGTGCCCACCTTCAAAGTGTTGGGCTCGACCGGACTTCAGATGGATACGATCATGGTGGGCGGAAGCCCCGTGGCAGTGACGTTTGACGAATTCGCGCTCACCACCAGCCTAAATGCCGCCGGTGTCACCTTCGCCTTCGCCATCTCCACCTCCAACAATCCGACTTCGCTGGGCGCATCGCTGCCGGGTTTTTCGCTCCCGACCAACTTTGGCGCGCTCACGACTTCGGTGGAGGGCTGCAACCCCTTCATCGCCAGTGCCACCGTGTGCGGCACGGCAACTGGACTCGCCTCAAGAAGCACGGGCCTCGGTGACACCTTGTCCTTCAGCAGCCTCGGTACGACCGCGGTCGCCATAGGGCCTATCACGAGCTATGTGACCAACCCGGTCGCCATCTTCACGAACGCCCCCTCGTTCACCGATCCGTCGGTGAGCGTGACCGATGACGGCGTGACCGCCGTCTTCACCGGCCTCGGGCCGGCCGGCGGTTCAACGTCCGTTCCGGAGCCGGCGACGCTCGCGCTGCTGGGACTGGGCCTGCTGGGCACGGCGTTCGTGCAGCGTCGGCGCCGGAGCGTGAAGCCCGCCTGAGCCAGGACGCTCCTTAAACAACTCAGGGCGCACCCTCAAACGGTGCGCCCTTTGCGCGTCTACGGCAGATCAAACACCAACACCTCCGCCGCCTCGCCTGCGTGCAGCGTGAGATGCAGCGGGCCTGCAGTGCCGGCGCCATCACCGGCGCCAAGTCGGGTGTCATCGAGCGAAAGCGCACCGCGGGCAACGTGCACCCAGGCGCGCCGCGCGGCCGGCAGTGCCAGCTCGGCGCGCTCCGCACCGTCGAAGAGCCCTGCGTACACCCGCGCATCCTGATGGATGAGCACTGACCCTTCGGCTGCGTCGGCGGAGGCGATGAGTCGCAGGCGGCCGCGTTTCTCGGCGTCACCAAAGTGCTTCTGCTCGTAGCCCGGAGCAAGTCGTTCCTGCGCCGGGCGGATCCACACCTGCAGCAGATGCGCCTCCTCATCGGCGGACGGGTTGAATTCACTGTGCAGCACCCCGGTGCCCGCGCTCATGCGCTGCACATCCCCGGCACGGATCACCGAGCCGTTGCCCATCGAGTCGCGGTGCTCGAGCTCCCCCGGCGAGGAGGTAGGTGAGGATCTCCATGTCGCGGTGGCCGTGCTTGCCGAAGCCCTCACCCGGCGCCACACGGTCATCGTTGATGACGCGCAGCGGTCCGAAATCGATCCACGCCGGATCCTGGTACTCACCGAAGGAAAACGTGTGGTAGGTCTTGAGCCAGCCGTGATCGAAAAAACCGCGCTCGGCACTGCGTCGTACCTGCAGCATGCAAACATCCTTATCGCTTCTGGAGTCGGGCAGTCTAGGAGCGCGGCGCAGCCGCTGTCACCGCCCGTGCCGCTCAAGCGCTGCCGCAGGCTTGGCACCGCTGAAGGAGTAACATCCCCCACCGTCCATGACCGCCCCCGCACCCACTGATGGTAACCCCGGCACACTCAGCGCCCCGCCGGGTCCGGTGGAATACCCCTGGGCGGTGCGGGCGCTGCGCACGGTGCAGTTCGGGTTCGCGCGGCTCCTGAGCCGCGACGGCTATGTCACCGCCCGGGCCGCGCCCTTCGGCCTCACCTTCACCGGTCCGGCCGCCGATGTCATCACGCGGCACATCTATCGGCTGGGCGCGCACGAGCCGGCGATCACGCGCTACCTCATCGAGCACCTGCACCTCGGCGCGGGTGAGGTTGCGCTCGATGTGGGCGCAAACATCGGCTGGTACAGCATCCTGCTGCAGCACTTAAGCGAGCCGGGCGCTCAGATCTTCGCCTTCGAGCCGGACCCGGAAACCTACAGCCTGCTGCGCACGAATCTGCGCGCCAACGCGGCAGAGCGCGTGACGGCGCTCAATCTTGCCCTCGGCGATGCCCCTGGTACTGCGCAGCTGCGCCGCTACAAGCACAGCAACAACGGCCGTCACACGCTCGTTGTGGACGGCCCTGCCGCCGACATGGTGCCGGTGGCGGTGGACACACTGGCGGCGTTCTGGAGTGCGCACGCGCTCGGCTCGCGCCCGCTGCGCTTCCTGAAGATCGACGTCGAGGGATTCGAATATTTTGTGCTGCGCGGTGCGGGGGAGCTGCTCACACGCTGCGCCAATATCTTCCTCGAGTATTCCCCCGCGAGTCTGCGGCTGGCGGGCTTAGGCCCGGACGTACTGATTGAGCTGCTGCGCGCGGCGCGCCTGAGCGCGCGCGCGTTTCGGGGCGGGCAGCTGGTGCCGATGAGCCTTACCGAGCTTGCGCAGGTGCAGGAGCAGCACGACCTGCTGCTCGTGCCGCAGTAGCCGCGTAAGCGGCAGCGCCGGCTAGGCCGCGCGCTTGTGCATCATCTGCCAGGAATAGACCAGCTTGTCCTTCAGCAGCAGCATGCCCGTGGAGCGGTAACTGTCCGGGTCGAGCTGGCCGAAATGCTCAGACCCGTAGTAGCCGGATTCCTCGCAGCCGTACACGGCGAGAATGGAGGCATCGATGGCCGCGAAACGGCCCTTCATCTTGCCGAACATGGCGCTCTCGAACGTCCATTTCAGACTCTGCCCCGGCGCACGCGGCGGCTCGATCAGGTAGGCCTGTACGAACTCGGTGGGCGGGGAGCCAAGTACCTTAAGCGTGCCCGAGAGCAGCCAGCATTCCGGGCGATGTGCGATCTCGGTGCGCGCGTGTGCCGCGAGCGCTTGGCCGTCGACACGCCAGAGTGTCCCTGTTCCGGACCAGACCGCCGCCTCGAACAGAAACGTATGCTTCATGCGCTCATTATGGCGCGCGCTCGGCTTTCCGGGTACGTTGCCGGGAAACGACAGGAATGGAGGTGCTTTATGCTGACCGAACGGATCTGGTCGGGAAATTCGCTGCGCAACTTTCACTACCTGATCGCCGATCCCGAGACAGGCGAAGCGCTTGCGATCGACCCGCTGGAGTGGCGCCTGGTGCTGGATGCGGCCAAGAGGCGCGGTTGGAACATCACTCAGATCCTGAACACCCACGAGCACGCCGACCACACCGGCGGCAACGTGGGACTCAAAGATGCGACCCGCGCCAAGGTGCTGGCGCACGAGGGCGCCGCCGCACGCATCTCCGGGGTCGACCGTGGGCTGAAGAAAGGTGACCTCGTCAAGGTCGGTCGCGTGGAGCTCGAGTGTCTGGACACCCCGGGGCACACGATGACGCACGTGTGCCTCTTGTCGCATACCGACACGCCGGCGCTGTTCTGCGGCGATACGCTCTTCAACGCCGGGGCGGGCAACTGCTTCAACGGCGGTGATCCGGAGGTGCTTTACGACACCTTCGCGATGCAGATCGCACGCCTGCCCGACTCGACCCAGGTGTACCCCGGGCACGAGTACCTCGCGCGCAACCTCGAGTTCACGCTCGACCGCGAGCCGACCAACAAGGACGCCGCCGAGTTCCTCACCGAAGCGAAGAAGCACCAGGCACCCGAGGCGCCCGTGACCTCGCTCGGCCAGGAGAAGCGCATCAACACCTTCCTGCGCCTGCAGAGCCCGGCGGTGATCGCGGCGCTGCGCGAGAGGTTTCCGGACATCGGCGAGCGGCCGGATCCGAAGACCGTGTTCGTCAAGCTGCGCGAGCTGCGCAACAAGTGGTAGTGGCGCGCGCGGCCGCCCTCGTGCTGATGGCGCTCGCCGCCGCGGGCTGCCACCCGCGCGGCGCGGCTACCACCGACGCACCCGCGGCGCAGCCGCGCAGCGCCGAAGAGGACAGCGTGCGTGCCTTCATGCAGGCGGTGGCGCAGAACGTGAGCCGCGAGGGGCCGGCCGCCTGGCGACGCGAGTTCACCGAGGGTCCGGAGTTCTTCATGGCCGCCAACGGGCAGCTGGTGTTTGCAAACGGGCCGGCGGCGGCGCGCGGGATCGAGGCGCTCGCCCACACGCTGCCGAAGATTCAGCTGCGCTTCGGCGATGATCTGCGCGTGGACGTGCTCACGAGCGCATTCGCACTCGTCGGCTGCTCCTACTCCGAAGTGCAGACCGATGCGCAGGGTCAGCAGCGCACCGACCGGGGCTACTTCACCGCCCTGGCCGAGCGGCGCGACGGGCAGTGGCGCTTTCGCAGCGCCCACTGGTCATCGCTCCCCCCGTAAGGAGCGCGGGAACGATGGCCGAGGTTCCCGCTGTTGCTGGGCGCGCCAGCGGCGAGGCAGCATAGTGAGGCGCCCGCGGCGCACGACAAACGATGGAGGTCCGATGCGCACCTTGGTAAAGCTTCTCCTTGCAGGCCTGCTCGCAAGTCCGCTTGGCCTCGCCTGGGCGAACGGCGGCGGCTCGATGCCGTCCATGCCGCGTGTCGAGACGCCGCAGCAAAGGGCGCGCGATGCCTATAACGACGGGGTGCACATGGTGAAAAAGGCCGACAGCGCCCAGGACTACGGGCTGCACGCGAGCGATGCTGCAAAGAAGGACAAGGCGCTGCACGAGGCTCAGGGGGACTACGCTGCGGCACTGGAGCGCTTCAAGCAGGCGGTGGGATTGGATGATTCGCTGGCGGAAGGCTGGAACTACCTCGGCTACACCAGCCGCAAGCTCGGCCACTACGATGACGCGCTCGCCGCCTACGCCAAGGCGCTCACCCTCAAGCCCGGATATCCGGACGCGCTCGAATACCGCGGCGAGGCGTACCTGGGACTGAACCGCATCTCGGACGCGCAGCAGTCCTACCTTGATTTGTACGCGGGCAACCGCGCGCTGGCCGGCAAGCTCCTGAGCGCGATGAAGGCCTGGTCGACGGCGCAGCGCGCCGCCGCGGCGAACGTCGCCAACCTCGACGAGTTCGACAAGTGGATCCAGGAGCGCGAGCAGATCGCCGGACAGACCGCCGCGCTCACGCGCGCCGGCGCCGCCGCCAGCTGGCACTGAGGCCGCCGCGCGCGCGCGCCGCGCACGGCGCGGCGCTGCTGCTCCTTGCGCTCGCACTGCCCGCCGCTGCAGAGGAGTACGTCTGGCATCTGCCGCGCGGTTTTCCGACTCCCGCGGTGCCTGTCGACAATGCGATGTCGGAGGCCAAGGTGGCACTCGGCCGGCGCCTGTTCTTCGAGCCGCGTCTTGCGCTTAACGGCCGCTACAGCTGCGCGAGCTGCCACGCCCCCACGCGCGCCTTCACCGACGGCCGTGCGGTCGCGCAGGGTGCAACCGGCCAGGCCCTGCCGCACAACACCATGACGCTCACGAACGTGGCGTACAACATCAGCTTCGGCTGGCAGCAGCCGCACGTGCGCTCCCTCGAGGCGCAGATGCGCGAGCCGCTGTTCAACGAGCACCCGGTGGAGCTCGGACTCAAGGGCCGCGTGCACGCCCTGTGCGCGCAACTTGCGGAGGATCCGGACTATGCGCAGGCCTTTGCGCAGGCCTTCCCGGCGGCGCCCGCGGTGAGCCTCGATCACCTCATCAAGGCCATCGCCGCCTTCGAGCGCACGCTGATCTTCGGATCCTCGCCCTTTGATCGCTACGTGTTCGCCGGCGAGCACGAGGCGCTCTCGGATGCGGCCAAGCGCGGCATGGCGCTCTTCTTCTCCGCGCGCGCCGGCTGCGCCGGGTGTCACTCCGGGATCAATTTCTCAGGCAACTGGCGCGACGCGCAGGGCGCCACGGGGCGGGCGAGTTTCGCCGTAAACGGCACGAGTGCACGAGCGCTGCGCGTGCCGACGCTACGCAACGTCGCACTCACCGCCCCCTACATGCACGACGGACGCTTCGCCACGCTCGCAGCCGTACTCGAGCACTATTCGAGCGTGGCCACGCAACGCCCGCCGCTCGATAAGCGCCTGCCGCAGGCTGCGCTCTCGGCGGCCGAGCGCGCCGACCTCATAGCGTTCCTCGACAGTCTCACCGACGCGGCATTCACCGCACCCGCCGCCGCGAGCGCTGCGCGCTAAGGCTTCGCCTTGAGGTACTTGTCCATCCAGTCCAGATAGCGCTGCGTGCGATCGACCAGGAAACTCGGGCGGGTCAGGACGTGGTACTCGCCCGGATAGACGACGAGCTGCGAGGGCACCCCGAGCGTGCGCAGCGCCTGGTACATCTGCTCGCCGCCGGCGACCGGCACGTTGAAATCCTTATCGCCGCCCAAGAACAGCGTGGGCGTGCGGATGCGGTCGGCGTGAAAAAACGGATAGGACACCTTCAGCCACAGCGCCGGATCGCGCCACGGCGGACCGAGCTCGGCGTTGTACTGCACGAGGTACTCGTCCGCGCCGTACATCGCGGTCTGGTTGCCGCTGCCGGCGCCGCTGATGGCCGCCTTGAAGCGCGTATCGCTCGCGATCGTGTAGTCGGTGAGAATTCCGCCATAGCTCCAGCCGCCGACCCCGAGTCGCTGCGGATCGGCGATGCCGCGCGCGATGGCGTAGTCGACCCCGGCGAGCAGATCCTCGACCTCCTTGTGACCCCAGTCGGCGAGGATGGCGCGCGCATACTGCGCGCCGCGGCCCGTGCCGCCGCGGTAATTGATGGCGAGCACCGCGTAGCCGTGGGTCGCAAAAAACTGCCGCTCGAGCGGGGGGCCGTAGCCTGACAGCTCGAGCGAATGATCGTCCTGGCCGTTCGGGCCGCCGTGGATCCACAGGATGGTCGGATAGCGGCGGCCGGGCGTGTAGTCCGGCGGCTTTACGATCTGGCCGTGAACCTCGGTGCCGCCGCCGCTTCTGAAGGCGATGTCCTCGACCGAGCCGAGCGTGAGCTGCGCGAACAGAGCATCGTTATGGTGGCTCAGGCGCCGCAGCTTTCCCTGCTCGAGCGCGTAAACCTCCGGCGCCGCCTGATCACTCGAGACCAGTACCGCGGTGTGACCGGCGGCCGCGGCCAGATCGTGCACCACCAGGGCATCGGCGAGGTGCGTGACCGCCCCGTTCGCGACGCTCACGGCGGCCGGATACTGGTAGCCATCGTCCTCGACCGCGAACAGGATCGAGCGGCCGTCGGCGGCAAAGTGCGGGGTGTAGACCGCGCGGTCAAGCGCATCGGTAAGTCCCCGCACCTTGCCGGTCTTAACGTCGGCCACTGCGAGTCGATCGGTGATGTAGGCGTTGAACTTCGGCTCCGCGCCTTCCAGAAACGCGAGCAGCGTGCCGTCGGGACTCCACAGCAGCGTCTGGTGATTGGGCGAGTACGTCGTGAGGAGCCTGCGCGGGACGGCACCCTTCTCGGCCGCCACCAGTTCGATCTCGTCGCGGCCGAGGTCGCTCCCGACCGGATTGCTGACGAAGGCGATCTCGCGGCCGTCGGCGGAGAATGCCGGAGCGGAATCCTCGCGGTTCGGGTCGCGGGTGAGCGCCTGGCAGGCGCCCGTGCGCACATCGAGCAGATACAGGTGCGTGCGCGACTCGGCGGTGAGATAACCCTCCTTGTCCTGCTTGAACTGCAGCGCGTCGATGACGAGCGGCCGGGGAAGTTTCGCCGCAGCCTTGCCCTCACCCGCCGGCGCGCCCTCGCCGTGCATGACGAGCACCACGTGCGCGCCATCGGGTGACCACTCGTAGGCGGAGATCTCCCCCGTCACCTGGCTCACCGCGCGCGCTTCGCCCCCGCGCCGGTCAAGCAGCCACAGCTGCGTTGCGCTCTCGGCGGGCCGCGCCGCAAGAAAACTCACGTAGCGCCCGTCGGGACTGAAGCGTGGATCCGTGACGCTCTCCCCGCGCGTGAGCTGCACACTCTCCCCGCGCACCCAGTCAGCGATCCACAGGGCACTGCGGCTCTCGTCCGCTTCCTTGTCGTACGTCGTCACGAGGTAGGCGACCGCGGCGCCATCCGGGGCGATCTGCAGATCCGACAGCGTCTGAAAGCCATACCAGTCCTGCGGCATCAGGGGGCGGCCGGCCCAGGCCCCGCCCGAGAGTGCGCAGGCGGCAAGAGCGAACAGAACCGGCAACAGGCGGCTTGGGTCCACGATGAGTCCTTGCCCCTAAAGCCCCCGGGGCGGTTTTCGTTTGAAGTGGTGCGGGCGCGCGCGTTTCAGGCGCGGGCGGCGATGAGTTTAGCCTGAAGCGCCGTGGCGCTACAGGTGCGCGCCATCCACCCGCGAACGGCTCGCATGCTAGGCTTTCCTCGCCCCGTGCACGCGCCACCATGAACGCGACCCCCGCCCAAGCTGCATTCGAGGAGAGCCGCCGCCGGGCGCACGACGCCCTGCGCGCCGGACGTGCCGCGACCGCCGAGCGCTGGCTGCGTGCGCTCGAGGCGCAGTTCCCGGGAGAGGTGAACTGCCAGTGGCTGCTCGGCGTGGCACTGCTCGAGCAGGACAAGACTGCCGAGAGCATCCTCACACTCGAGCGCCTGCTCGCGCGCGTGCCGGACTTCGCCCACGCGCGCGTGGATCTGGCGCGCGCTTACCGGCGCGCCGGTCGCCCCGGGCAGGCACGCGAGGAAGTGCGGCGCGTGCTGGAAAAGCGTCCCCACCATCATCGCGCCTGGCTCGCTTACGGCGATGCCCTCGTGGACCTTAATCAGTATGAAGACGCACGCATCGCCTTCGAGCGCGCGCGCCTGACGGACCCGGAGCGCGTGCGCATCGAGGAGGCAACCGCGGCGCTCGCGGCCGACGAGCGCAAGAAATCGGAAGACATTTTTCGCACGATTCTGCAGGCCGATCCGAGCCACGCGGCAGCTCTCGTGGGACTCGCGGCGCTTTCGCTCGAGGCCGACCGGCCCCACGATGCCGAGCGCCTGCTGCGTCATGCCTTAAGACAGTCCGAACACCTGCCGCTCGCCTGGCGCGGGCTCGGGCCGGCGCTGCAGGCCCAGGGTCGGCTCAAGGAGGCCGAGGCGGCCGCCCGCTACCTGGTGAAGATCGAGCCGCAGAACCCGCAAAGCTGGGTCGTCAGCGCCTCGGTGGCGACGCGCCTCATGCGCCAGGAAGATGCACTCGAGGCTTATGAGCGCGCGGCCGCTCTGAAGCCCGAGGAAGTGGGGTTGCGTATGTCCGTTGGCCATGTGCAGAAGACGCTCGGCCGCCGGGCCGAGAGCGAGGCCTCCTACAAGGCCGCCCTCACGATGGATCCGGGCCGGGGCGAGGCCTATTGGAGTCTCGCGGACCTGAAGAACTACCCCTTCAGCGATGCCGAGGTGAGCGCCATGCAGCAGCTGCTGGCGCGCGAGCCTCGCGAGCGCGCCCAGGATGCGCAGCTGCATTTTGCGCTCGGCAAGGCCTTCGAGCAGCGCCGGCAGTACGCCGAGGCCTTCGCGCACTACGCGCAGGGCAATGCCGTGCGACGCCTGGATTCACCCTTCGATATCGAACACTTTGAACGGCGCACGGCGCGCATCCGCGCGTTCTTCAGTCCCGCCTTCTTCGCCGAACGCCACGGCAGCGGCGACCCGAGTCCGGCGCCCATCTTCATCGTCGGGCTGCCGCGCTCCGGCTCCACGCTCATCGAGCAGATCCTGGCCAGTCACTCGCGAGTGGAAGGCACGATGGAGCTGCCGAATATCCTCAACATCACGCACCAGTTCGACGATATGGCCGAAAGCCGCGACGGCTACCCGGAAACGGTCGCTAAGGTGCTGAGCGCACAGCTCACGGCACTCGGCAGCCGCTACCTTGAAGAGACCGCGCCGCTGCGCTCCGGGCGCGAGCACTTCACCGATAAGCTGCCCAATAACTTCAGTCACGTCGGACTCATCCACGCGATCCTGCCGCGGGCCACCCTCATCGACGCGCGCCGCCATCCGATGGATGCCTGCTTCAGCACCTTCAAGCAGCATTTCGCCGAGGGTCAGACATTCAGTTACAGTCTTACTGACCTCGGGCGCTACTACCGATGCTATCTGTCGCTTATGGATCACTGGGATGCGGTCCTGCCGGGCAAGGTGCTGCACCTTCAGTACGAGGATCTGGTGCGCGAGCCGGAAATCCAGATCCGCCGCCTGCTCGAGCACTGCGGCCTCGGCTTCGAGCCCGCGTGTCTTAACTTCCACGAGACCCGCCGCCCGGTGCGCACGGCAAGCGCCGAACAGGTGCGCCAGCCGCTGTACACCTCCGGAGTCGGATACTGGCGGCACTTCGAGACGGAACTCGAGCCGCTGCGAGGGGCGCTCGGCGAGAGCCTCGAGCGCTTCGTCTGACCCGCGAACGGCGCGTCCCCGCCTGATTCGTTGTTGAACGATCGTTGACTAAGGACGCCCGCTCAAAGGATGATCGGGACGCGCCCTCGGCCGGATGGCTGCGCGCGCCTATCGAATAAGCAGTTTTGGGGGTCCTCTGATGCGTTCACGTGGCCGGAATCGTGCGGCAAGCCATTTTCCCAGGGCGTTGATGAGGCCCCCCGGTACCGGGGGCTCGGCCATCCGTCTTGCCGTGGCCGCAGCGCTCGCCGGCGTCGCCCTGCCCGGCGCCCCCGTGTGGGCGGACGCGGCGGCCGACACCTCCTCTAACTCCGCCGGCGGCGGCGCACTGCAGGAAGTCATCGTCACGGCGCGCAAGCGCGAGGAGAACCTGCAGGACGTGCCCGTCAGCATCGACGTGTTCACCAAGAAGGACCTGCAGAACCTCGCCATCACCGGCTTCGATGACTACGCGCAGAAGGTGCCGGCCATTTCCTTCATCAGTACCGGCCCGGGCACCCAGCTCTTCGTCTGTCGCGGTGTCTCTGACGGCAGTAACCCGAACTACGCCAACACCTCCTCGACCGGCTTCCTCATGGATGACATGTCGCTGAGCTACGACGGGGCCCAGCCGGATCTGCACCTGTACGACATTGAACGCATCGAGGTCCTCGAGGGGCCGCAGGGCACGACCTTTGGTGCCAGTGCCATGTCCTGCGTGATCCGCTACATCACCAACAAGCCCGACGTCAATGCTTTCAGCGCCGGGGTCGACTTCAACGCCGGCCAGATCCAGAACGCGCAGCAGAACTGGACCTATGAGGGTTTTCTGAACATCCCGATCATCGAGGGAGTCCTCGGTTTCCGGGCCTCGGCCTTCAGCGACTCGCACGGCGGTTTCGTCAACAACCAGTTGACGACGCGCACCTGGGTGAACGGCTCGGTCTCCAACAATGCGCCGTGGGCGCGCGACAATTACAACCGCGAGCACGTGGAAGGCGTGCGCACGGCCCTGAAAGCGGATTTCAACGAGAAATGGAGCGCCACACTCAGCTACGAGTACCAGCGCCAGAGCACGCTCGGGGCGTGGGACGAGGATCCGACGCTGCCACCCCTCACGGTGGAGCGCTTTGGTCCGGAGAGCGATGACTTTCAGAACAAGATGGTCGATTTCAACCTGCAGGGTGACGTCGGTATCGGTGACCTCGTGTTCGCGAGCACCTACTGGGCGCAGCCGCGCCGGCAGTGGAACGAGTACTCGCAGTACGAGCAGAACTTCAACGCCGGTGCCAAGAGCACCCCGCCCAACGGCTTCCCGGGCACGCAGGAGGGCTTCACCTGCCTGAACGATCCGTACTGGGGGACCGGACCTTACACCGGCTGCAAGCCGCCGACACAGTATTACTCCTACATCCTCAATCCGACGCGCTGGTCGGATGAGCTGCGGCTCGTCTCCAAGCCGGGCGGCCGCTTTCACTGGCTCGCGGGTCTTTACTGGGAAAAGACCACCGACAAGAACTACAGCAATACCTATTTCATGCCAAACCTTCAATATCAGGGTGCGGCGTTTCAATACTACTCGGCGGGTGCCCCGCCGACGCTGCCAGCCGGGCAGTGGTATTCGTACCTGGAGCGCTCGGACTACCTGCAGACCACTGAGTTCGCCAACATCAGCTTCGATTTCACGGACCGGCTCAACGTCGAAGCCGGGATCGTGCATTTTCATTCCGACTTCTCGTACTACACCCCGTACGCCCAGTTCGCTTACTACAGTTCCGGACCCAGCCTCTCTACGGGCAGCTCGCACAAGTGGAACAGTAAGTACGGCATCAACTACAAGCTTACCGACCATGCGATGGTGTATGCGGATTATGCGCAGGGCTTCCGCGACGGCGGCAACAACGCCGGTGATCCGCAGGGGTGTTATAACTCCGGCGTGCCCCAGAATTACACGCCCGACACGCTCAACAACTACGAGATCGGCTGGAAGACCACCAGCCTGAACGGTCATCTCACTTGGAACGGCTCGACCTACTACATGGACTGGAAGCAGCTGCAGGCGCTCATCTACAACGCGCTGGTCTGCTCCTCCTCCAGCTACAACATCAACGTCGGGGATGCGCGCATCTACGGCGTCGAATCGAACATCGACTACAAGATCAACAACAACTGGTCGTTCCAGGCTGGCGGGAACTACACCGACGCGCGCGTCATCTCGACGGTCACCCCGGCCTACCAGGCGTACGTGAACGAACGGCTGCCGTTTGCGCCTTACTTCAGCTGGACCTGGAACGCGCGCTACGAGCAGCCCCTGAGCGCGCAGCTGCGCGGCTACGGCCAGTTCGACATGGCGCACAAGGGTGACATGTGGAACGGCCTGAATCCCAATGACCCGAACACCGGCCTGCCGCGTATCCTGCAGCCGAGCTACACCATCATGAACCTGCGCTTCGGGCTCAATCCCGACAGCGGTCACTGGCTGGCGGAGCTGTATGTCACGAACCTCGCGAACAAGAACGCGATCGTCTACAGCAACACGGGTAACTTTGACCTGCGTCTGACCGTCACCGAGCCGCGCGTGTACGGGCTGCGCGTGAACTACCGCTTCGGCAAGGAAACCAACGCCGATTAGCGCAGGCGGCGGCCGTGCGCGAACAATCGCATCGCGGCCGCCTTCCCTATACCCTAGGCGGCCATGCACTCGGAGTTCTACCGCCGCTGCTTCCTCATCGTCACCGCGGCGATCCTCGGCTACGCCTTCTACCGCATCGTGGCGCCGCTGCTCGGTATCATCGGCTGGGCAGTCGTGCTCGCCTTCATCCTCTACCCGGTGCACGAGCGCCTCACGCGTAGATTCAAGGGCCGCAAGTCCTGGTCCGCGGGTCTCATCGCCGGGGTGACGCCGTTTCTGGTGTTCGTGCCGCTGTCGGTGCTGGGCGCGGTGTTCGCCGGCCAGGTCGCGCGCGTCATCGAGTACCTGCGCGCACAGACCGACGTGTCCTATCCTGAATTCGTACACCGCCTCTCCAGCTATCCCTTGATCGGCAGCGCGGTCGAGTGGGTACAGGAGAACACGAGCATCAGCGCCGAGCAGGTACAAGGCTGGCTCACCGACGGGCTGCAGGCGATCCTCAAGAGCGCCGCCTCCATGGGCGGCAGCGTCGCGCTCAACGTGTTCGGCACGTTGATCGGTTTTTTTCTCATGATCTTCGTGCTGTTCTTTCTGCTGCGCGACGGGCGCATGATCGTCGAGCAGCTGGTGCGGCTCGTGCCGGTCGAGCGGGCGCGGCGCACGCAGCTGCTGAAGTACCTGGGCGAAGTCACGCGCGCGGTTGTGTTCGGCTCGGCGGCGACCGCCGTGCTGCAGGGCGTGATCGTGGGTATCGGCTTTGCGATCGTGAAGTTGCCCTCGCCGGTGGTATTCGGCGTGCTCGCCACGATCGCCGCCTTCCTGCCCACGGGCGCCGCCCTGGTGCTGATCCCGGCGGTGCTGTATCTGGCCTTCACCGGACACTGGGGCGGGGCGACCTTTCTTGCCATCTGGACCGCTCTTATGTGGATCACCGAGAACATCGTGCGCCCGCTGCTCACCGCCCATCACGCCGAGGTCTCCACGCTTGCAATCTTCATCGGCGCGATCGGCGGCGTGGCCGCCTTCGGCATCCTCGGGCTCATCATCGGCCCGGTGCTCCTCAGCTTCATCGTGGCGCTCGTGCGCTTCGGCCAGGAGCGGCCGCCGACGCCAGCCTGAACGGGCCGCTTTCCCGTAGAATGCGCGCCCCTATGGATCTGTCCCCGATCCTCAACCCCTTGAACGACGCGCAGCGCGCCGCCGTCACGGCGCCGCTCGGCCCGGTGCTGGTGCTCGCCGGCGCCGGCAGCGGCAAGACGCGCGTGCTCACGCATCGCATCGCCTGGGTGATCCAGGCCGAGGGCGCCTCCGCGCACGGCATCCTGGCCGTGACCTTTACCAACAAGGCGGCAGGGGAGATGCGCGGCCGCGTCGAACAGCTGCTCGGCATGCCCGGGGGCGCGCTGTGGATCGGCACCTTCCACGGCATCGCGCACCGCCTGCTGCGCACGCACTGGCGCGAGGCGAACCTGGTGCAGGGCTTCCAGATCATGGACTCGGAGGATCAGCAGCGCCTCATCAAGAAGCTCATCCGCGCCGCCGAGCTCGACGAGACGCGCTGGATCGCGCGCGAGGTGCAGTGGTTCATCAACTCGAACAAGGACGAAGGGCAGCGCCCGCAGCACCTCAAGGACGGCAGCGACCCCGCCCGCAGCCAGCTGATCCGCCTCTACACGAGTTACGAGGAAGCGTGTGCGCGCGCCGGAGTCGTGGACTTTGGCGAGCTCTTGCTGCGCGCGTACGAACTGTGGCGCGACCATCCGGCGCTGCTCGAGCATTACCGCCGCCGCTTCCGGCACGTGCTGGTCGATGAGTTCCAGGACACCAACGCCATCCAGTACGCCTGGATGCGCCTGATCGCCCCCGCCACCGCGGATGCCCAGGGGCACGTGAGCTACCCGTTCGTGGTCGGGGATGACGATCAGTCCATCTACCGCTGGCGCGGCGCTCAGGTGGAGAACCTGCACCAGTTCCGCCGCGACTACGCGGGCGCGCAGCTGTTTCGGCTCGAGCAGAACTACCGCTCCACCGCCACCATTCTCGAGGCCGCCAACGGGCTCATCGCCCACAACGCCGGGCGGCTCGGCAAGAACCTCTGGACCAGCGGGGCGAAGGGCGAACCGATCCGCCTCTACACCGCCTTCAACGAGCGCGACGAGGCGGAGTTCGTCACGCACCGCATCCGCGAGCACGTGGCGCAGGGGGGCCTGCGGCGCGAGATCGCGATCCTGTATCGCTCGAACGCGCAGTCGCGTGTGCTGGAAGAGGCGTTTTTGTCCGCGCGCGTCCCGTACCGCGTCTACGGCGGGCTGCGCTTCTTCGAGCGCGCCGAGATCAAGGACGCGCTCGCATACCTGCGCCTCATCGCCAACCGCAAGGACGATGCCTCCTTCGAGCGCGTCGTGAACCTGCCAACGCGCGGCGTGGGGGCGAAGAGCCTGGACGTGGTGCGCGAGTACGCCCGGGGCGCCGGCACTTCACTGTGGGAAGCGGCCGCGGCGGCGCTCGGGGCCGGCACGCTTGGCGCCAAGGCCGCCTCCGCCGTGCACGGCTTCATGGGGCTCATCGAGCGCCTCGCCCGCGAGAGCGCCGGTCTTTCACTGCACGAGCAGGTCGATCAGGTGCTCAAGGCGAGCGGCCTCATCGAGCACTACCGGCGCGAGAAGGCCGAGCGCGGCGAAGCGCGGGTCGAGAACCTCGATGAACTCGTGAGCGCCGCGCGCGGCTTTGCCCCCGAGGCCACGGAACTGCCCCCGCTCGAGGCGTTTCTGGCGCACGCGGCGCTTGAGTCCGGCGAGGGACAGGCGGATGCCTGGGAAGACTGCGTGCAGATGATGACGCTGCACAGCGCCAAGGGACTCGAGTTCCCGGTGGTGTTCATGTGCGGCATGGAAGAGGGCCTGTTTCCGCACCAGCGCTCCCTGAATGACCTGGCGGGCCTCGAGGAGGAGCGGCGCTTGTGTTATGTCGGTATGACCCGCGCCATGCGCCAGCTGTATCTCACCTGCGCCGAACAGCGCCGCCTGCACGGGGTCGACAGCTACGGGCAGGCCTCGCGCTTCATCCGCGAGATCCCCGAGGAGCTGCTCGAGGAGGTGCGCCCGCGGGTGCAGGTGTCACGCCCGGTGGCGGTGGGGCGCTTCCGTGCCGTGGAGGAACCCGCCGCCGAGGGCGTACGCCTCGGCGCGCGGGTGCGCCACGGCAAGTTCGGTGACGGCGTCATCCTCAATGTGGAGGGTAACGGACCGCACGCCCGGGTACAGGTAAGCTTCGAGCGCCAGGGCACAAAATGGCTGATGGTGCAGTATGCGAATCTTGAACCGCTGTAGCGGGCGCGCCCGGCGCCTGCCATGAAGATCCTCGTCCTCGGCGCCGGCCAGGTCGGGCGCACCGCCGCCCAGGCGCTCTCGCGCGAGGAGGCCAACGAGGTGACGGTGGTCGACGTCAACGAGGAGGTGCTGCGCGAACTGCAGGACCGCTTCGACGTACGCACCGTGGTGGGCAACGCCGCGCTGCCGACCGTGCTCGAGGCCGCAGGAGCCGCGGAGGCTGAGATCATCGTCGCGCTCACCTCGAGCGATGAGGTGAACCTCGTCGCCTGCGACGTGGCCTTCACGCTCTTTCGCACGCCCACCAAGATCGCGCGCATCCGCGCGGCCGAGTACGCGAGCCGCCCGGAGCTGTTCCGGCCCGGGGGCCTCTCGGTCGACGTCATCATCAGCCCCGAGCAGCTGGTGACGGAGTACGTCGAGCGCCTCATCCACCACCCGGGCACGCTGCAGGTGCTCGACTTCGCCGACGGCAAGGTGCGGCTCGTGGGCGTGCACACGCGGCGCGGCGGCCTTTTAGTCGGGCACCCGCTGCGCGAGCTCGCCAAGCACCTGCCGAACATGGAGCTGCGCGTGGTGGCCATCTACCGCGACGGGCGCGCGCTCGAGCCCGAAGGTGACACCGTGATCGCCGAGGGCGATGAGGTGTTCTTCCTCGCCGCGCGCGATGACATCCGCCGCGCTATGGCGGAGATGCGCCACGGGGATGATCCGGCACGGCGCGTCATGATCGCCGGCGGCGGCCACATCGGCTACCGCCTGGCGAAGACGCTCGAGAAGACCAACCAGGTGAAGCTCATCGAGCGCGACGCGCGCCGCGCACGCAAGATCTCCGAACTCCTCGAGCACGCGATCGTGCTGCACGGGGACGCCGCCGACGAGGAGCTGCTCATCGAGGAGAACATCGATAGCTCGGATGTGTTCGCCGCGGTCACCAACTCCGAAGAGGCCAACATCCTCTCCGCCATGCTCGCCAAGCGCTTAGGTGCGCACAAGGTGATGGCGCTCATCAACAAGCCCTCCTACACCGAGCTCGTCGAGTCGAGCAGCATCGACATCGCCATCTCCCCGCAGACCATCACCATCGGCTCGCTGCTCGCCTACGTGCGCCGCGGCGACGTGGTGCGCGTGCATGCGCTCAGACGCGGTGCGGCCGAGGCGCTGGAAGCGATCGTGCACGGCGATGAGCGCAGTTCGCGCGTGGTGGGCAAGACCGTGGGCGAAATCCCGCTGCCCGAAGGCGCCTCCATCGGCGCGGTGGTGCGCGGGGACGAAGTGATCATGGCGCACCACGACACACGCGTGCTCGCCGACGATCACGTGATCCTCTTCCTCGCCGACCGCCGCCACCTGGAGGCGGTCGAGCGGCTGTTCCTGCGCTCGCAGCGCTAGCGCCGGCGGCCTAAGAACACCGTGCTGGCGGTCGCGCACGTCCTGGGTCTCCTGCTCGCAAGCTTCGCGGCGAGTTATCTCCTGCCGCTGCTCGGCTCGCTGTGGCTCGGTGACGGCCTCGCGCTGCACTTTCTCATGGCGGGGCTGATCACCGCCGGCTGCGGCGGCGTGCTGGCGCTGGCGACCTACCGCTTCCGGCGGGAGCTGAAACCGCGCGACGGCTTCCTGCTCGTCACCCTGGGGTGGCTCCTCGTGCCGGCGGCCGCCACGCTGCCGCTACTCATGTGCATCCCGGGCCTGAGCTTCACCGCGGCCTTCTTCGAGGCCATGTCCGGGCTCACCACCACCGGTTCCACCGTGCTCAACGGACTGGACGCGCTGCCGCCGTCGCTGAATTTCTGGCGCCACCTGCTCGAGTGGATCGGCGGCCTCGGCATCATCGTCATGGCGCTCGCGGTGCTGCCGCTCTTGGGCGTCGGGGGCATGCAACTCTACAAGGGGCAGGCGCCGGGGGTGAAGGAGGAGCGCCTCACGCCACGCATCCGCGAGACCGCCAAGAACCTGTGGATCGTGTATGCGCTCATCACGGTCGCCGGCATCGTGGCGCTGCGCCTGTGCGGCATGTCCTGGTTTGACGCGGTGTGCCATGCGTTCTCCGCGGTCGGCCTCGGCGGCTTCTCGACGCACGACCGCAGCATCGCTTACTTCGATTCGGCCGCGATCGAGTTCGTGCTCGTGGTGCTGATGCTCATCGCCTCGCTCAACTTCGCGCGCCACTTCGTCGCGCTGCGCCAGCTGTCGCTTGAGACCTACAAGAAGGATCCGGAAGTCAAGGCGATCTTCGTGACGCTGTCGTTGAGTGTCATCGGCATCGCCGCACTGCTCTCCTGGCACGCTGTGTACCCGGACTTCCTGCAGTCGCTGCGCGCCGCAACCTTCAACGTCGTCTCGCAGGCGACCACGAGCGGGCTCACCACGCAGGACTACCAGAGCTGGCCGGTGTTTGCGCCCTACTGGATGCTGTTCCTCACCTGCATCGTGTGCAGCACCGGCTCCACCGGCGGCGGCATCAAGATGTTCCGCGCGCTGCTGCTGGCGCGGCAGACGGGGCGGGAACTGAAGCTGCTCATCCACCCGGCGGCGATGGCGCCGGTGCGCATCGGCGGCCGCGCCATCCCGGATGCGGTGGGCAACGCGGTACTCGCCTTCATCTTTCTTTATTTCGTCAGCGTGGCGCTGCTCACCTTCGCGATGCTGCTCACGGGACTGGACTTCGACTCATCGGTCGCCGCGGTGGTGGCCTCGATCAACAACACCGCACACGGCTTTGGCGCACCCGGAGCGGTGCATAACCTTCACTCCCTGAGCGCGCTGCAGACCTGGATCCTGACGGCGGCGATGCTGCTCGGGCGCCTGGAGATCTTCAGCATCGTGGTGCTGGCGCGGCCGGCGTACTGGCGCAAGTAAGCGCCCGCGCGAGAGCCTAGCGCGGCGCCACCTCCACCGTCAGCACGAGGCTCGCCGAGATATCGAGCGTGCCGGATTCGACCGGCGTCGCCACCTCGGCCGCCGCCGCGGTGGGCGCGGCCGACATGGTGCGCATCACGGGCACGAAGCGGGCGCCGGTTTCCTCGACCGTGAGCACGCGCACGATCTTAAGTCCGAGAGCTGCCGCCAGCACCTCGGCATCGGCGCGCGCCTTGGCCGCCGCCTTGCGCAGCGCATCCGCGTGCACGGCCTCCTGGTCGCGCAGCGTAAAGGTGATGCCGCGCACGTTGTTGGCGCCGGCCTGCGCCGCCGCGTCGATGACGTTGGAGATCTTTGTCAAATCATCGAGCGTCACCTGCACGATGTTCGCGGCGCTGTAGCCGGTGAGGGCCGGCTCGTGACCATTTTGGTACTTGTAGGTCGGAGACAGAGTGTAGTTGACAGTCTTGAGCACCGCGCTCGGGCCGGCGGCCTTCTTGAGCGCGCTCAGCACCGCCTCGACCTGACGCGCGTTCTCGGCGGCCGCCTCCTGCGAGTGCTCGGCGTGCGTCGTGACGCCGATGTCGATCTGCACGCGGTCGGGCTTGGCGGTCACCTGCGAATCGCCGGTGACGCGAATCGACGACACCGGCGGCTGCTGTGCCAGCACCGGGGCGATTAGTGCGCACGCGAGCACGGTGCCGAGGAGGTGTTTCATGTTCCCATGTCCGATGGTACGCATTCGCATATTCTACGCGCGCCGCGTGCGGCAGTTCATAGTTTGGGCAGGAGGCCGCGCATGCTCGTGCAACGAGACGGTATACAACTAAGGATGGCAACCCGCGAAATCAACGTCGCGCCGGATAAGTTCGAGGTCAGCTCGGGCGACGTGCTACTCGTCACCGAACTGCACTCGGCGATCGCCGTGTGCGTGTACGACGCGGCCGAGGAGGCCGGGGCGCTACTGCACCTGCGCTGCATCGTGCGCGCTTCCAAGCCCGCGGACGTAACCGACACGACGCTCGCGACCGAGCTGCTGCTCCTGGATCGGTGCGTGGCGTCGCTGCGCGAGGCGGCCCCGGCCGCGCGCCACCTGCAGGCGCGCATCGTGGTGCACCTGGCCGATGCGCCGCAGGCGGAAGCCACCTGCGGGATGGTCGTGGCGCTCGTGAAGCGCTACCTGGAGGATGCGGGCGTGAGTTTGCTGCCCGAGGACATCGCGGCGGGTCCGGTGCGCTCGCTGCGCTTCCGGCCCAGTATGGGGTGGGTGCACACGCGCGCGTAAAGTGCGCCCATGCCACGCGCCCGCGAAGCCGCCGTCCCCCCCGCGCTGCGCGCCGCCCTGGAAAGCATTTTTGAGGCTCCCCTCGATCGCGTACGCGTCATCGAGCATTCCTGGTTCGCGCGCCTGCACGGGCGGGCGGTCGCCACCACGCGTCGCGGCCGCATCTACCTGCGCGGCAGCGCGCAGGAGTTCTTCAGTAATCCGTGGCTCATGCTGCACGAGTACTGCCACGTCATCCACCAGTGGCAGCCTGGCACCCTCACCGTCGCCCGCTACCTTGCGGAGTGCCTGCGGCACGGCTACTGGGAGAACCGCTTCGAGATCGAGGCGCGCGCCTTCGCCGACCGGCACTTCGCGCAGCTGCACGCGCGCCTCGGCGGCGCCTCAGCCGAGCAGCGCCTCGCGCCGGTACAGACGCCCGGCGATCAGCACCAGGAGCGCGCCGAGTAAGAGCGTCGCGCTCACCGAGACGGCAACATAGGCCCAGGGCAGCGGCTCATCGCGCAGCAGGCTTGCGATGAGAAAGTGCTGGCTGAGGGAGGGCAGCGCCATGAGCGGCAGCGTCGGCCGCAGTCCGAGCGCGCCGGCAAATGCCAGCGGCAGCGTCGGCACCAGCAGCACGACCCCCAGATACGACTGCGCCTCGCGGTAGGTGCGCGTGTAGGCGGCGACGATGGTCATGAGCGCGGCGGCCAGCGGCACGAACGGCAGGCAGTACAGGATCAGGCGCAGCGCCACCCAGGGACCGAAGTTGATGCTCATGCCGAAGCGCTCAAGACCGGTGAAGCGCAGCAGGATGCCAAAGGCGAGCACGGTGAGGGTGAGCGACAGCAGCATGTAGGCGCAGGTGGCGAGGATCTTGCCGAAGATGAGGTAGGCGCGCGGCACCGGCACGGTGAGCAACGACTCGAGCGAGCCGCGCTCGCGTTCACCGGCGGTCGCGTCGATCGCCAGATACATGCCGCCCATCAGCATGGTAAGCAGCATGAGGTAGCTTAAGGTTCCGAGCAGCAGCACCGAGCGCGTCGCCGGGGTCGACACATCGATGTCCTGCACGGCCAGCGGCGCGAGCACGAGCGGATCGATGCCGCGCGCCAGCGTGCGCAGGCGCGCAAGCTGCGTCGCGTACTGGCCGAGGAGCGCCCGCAGGCGCTGCGTATCGGCGGCCGCCGCACCATCCGAGGCATCCGCGTACAGCTCGAGCGGTGCCGGCGAGCCTTCCCCCAGATGCGCGGCGTACTGCGGCGTGACGCTCAGCACGCGCTCCTGGCGATGCGCCTGCACCGCGCTGCGCGCCGCTGCGGCATCGTAAGTCACAGGCGTGAGGGTGACGCCGGCTTCCTTGAGGAACTGCATGAGGTTAGGCGCCCGCTCGCCGTGCGCCACCGCAAGCGCGAGCGCTCGGTCGCCGGCCTCCGCACTGCGGTGGATCTGCAGGCCGAGCAGGCCTGCGAACAGCGCCGGACCGAGCAGCGGTCCTAAGATGAGTGCGGTGAAGAGCGTGCGGCGCTCGCGCAGGTTCTCGCGAAACTCCTTGAGGAAAACGATAAAGAGCGCGTGCATGGCTTAAGTGTCCGCCGCCCCACCGGTGAGCTGCACGAAGGCATCCTCGAGCGTGCCCGTGCCGGTGCGCGCGGCGATCGCCTGAGGCGTGCCGCTCGCGATCACTGCCCCGCCGGCGATGACGACGACCTCATCGCACAGCGCGCTCACCTCTGCCATGACGTGACTCGAGAACAGCACGCAGTGTCCCGCATCGCGCAGCTGCCGCAGCAGGCGGCGCAGGGCGCGCACCGCCATCACGTCGAGGCCATTGGTCGGCTCATCGAGGATGAGATTGCGCGGGCTGTGCACGAGGCTGCGCGCGAGCGCGGTCTTCACGCGCTCGCCCTGCGAGAAGCCCTTGGCACGGCGGTCGGCGAACTCCTCCATCTCCAGCAGCCGCAGCAGCTGCGCGGCGCGCTCGCGGGCCGCGGCGCGGGAGAGCCCGTAGAGGGCCGCGAAGTAGAGGATGTTCTCGCGCGCACTCAAGTTCGGGTAGATGCCCGCGCCGTGCGTGAGCACCCCCAGCCGTCGGGCTGCCTCGAGCGGCGTGCGCACCGCGCTGTGCCCGTCGATAAGGGCATCGCCCGCATCGGGCCTGAGCACCGTGTAAAGCATGCGCAGGGTCGTGGACTTGCCGGCCCCGTTGGGACCCAGGAGCCCAGTGATGCGTCCGTCGCGGGCGCTCAGGCTCACCGCACGCACCGCCTGAACGGCGCCGAAGTGCTTGGAGAGCTCGAGCGCTTCGATCACGGCGCCGGCCCGTTCACGGAAGTGAAGAAGGGCATCGGGTGTGCGTTTCGCGTGCAGCTGCTGTCCAGGCCGCCTGCTGAACCGAGTTCGAGGAAGCGCGCGAGCAGGCGGTCCATGCAAGGCGCGGTGAGCTGGCCGTGCCCGAAGCCCGGCAGCACGAGGCTGAGCGCGTGGCTCAGGCCGCGCGCGGCGCTGACCGCGTTGGCCGGCGGCGTCACCGGGTCATCCCCGCCCGAGAGCAAGAGCGCTGGCACCTCGCTGTGCAGCGGCGCGTGCAGATCCGCATCCACCGGGCCGCGTGGCCAGATGCGGCAGATGAGGGTGAGTGCATCAAGCTGCGCGGTGCCCATGAAGGTCGCGGCGAGGCGTGCGCGATCGATCGCGCGCGTGTCGTAGAAGGGCACGTCCTCGGCGCACACGACGCTGTTGTTCATGCCGACCGCGATGCCCGCGTAGGAGCGCCCGAGCCACAGGAACTGCGCCCCGAGCGGCGAGAAGTCCCCGCCGGCGGCCGTGTGCAGCAAGAGCGGCAGAAGCGCGGCGTAGTCGGTGCTGTAACCGCCGAGGCGCAGCACGCTCGCCAGGTGATCGTGGTTGAAATCCAGCTCTTGCGGCGCGCCGCTCGAGGGATCCGCAAGCCGCAGCGGCACGGCGTGTTGCGCTAGATGCGTGCGCACGGCCTCGTAATCGCGCGTCGGGTCCCCGAAGTGCCCGCTGCAGTCCTTGTCGGCCGCACAGCGCCGCAAAATGCCGCCCAGTGCCTGCTCGGCATCGATCGGCACCGCCGGACCCACGGCGAGCTCGGGCGGCACGACGCCATCGAGGATGAGCGTGCGCACACGAGTGGGGAAGCGGCGCAGGTACTGCTGCGCGACGCGGGTGCCGTAGGAAACACCGTAGAGGTTGATGCGCTCGTAGCCGAGGGCTGCTCGCACGCGCTCAAGATCAGACACCGCAAGACTCGTGGTGTAGTAGGCGGGGCTCGCGCGCACACGCAGGACCTCGAGGCAGCGCTGCGTGGCGGCGAGGATCTGCGCGTCGGAAGCCTGGTAGAGGCGCTCCTCGTCCTCGGTGCAGTCGAGGGGATTGGAGGCGCCGGTGCCGCGCTGATCGATGAGTACGATGTCGCGCTCGCGCTGGATGCGCCCGAACGCTCCCGCGACGCTGGCGTAGAACGCACTCGCCGCCTGCCCCGGACCCCCGGCGAGGACAAAGAGCGCGTCGGCCTGCTTGCGGCGGTTGATCGCCGCCACGCGGGCCACGTGCAGTCCGATTCTGCGGCCGTGAGGCTCCTGCGGATTCTCCGGCACCTCGAGCACGCCGCACTCGGCCGCCACGACGGTGAGTCGCAGCGGATGCTCGATCTGGCAGGGGGTGAGGGAGAGCGCAGCCGGCGCTTGCGGCGCCGCCAGGGCGGGACCGACAAGAACACTCAAAGCGAATGCGCTAAGGGTCGTGCGCATGCCCGACTTTCGAATCACTCATCTACTGGCCTTGACGAATGCGGTACCGGTCATCGTACCCGGGAAGCCTCTCGGCCATTGGTGATCGAGGGTCTGCGGCCGGTCGTGCAAGCTTTTTAACCATTCGTCGACGCTCGTCCGGGGAGCCGATGGCTTCAATTTCCTTGGCTGCCGAGGACTTCAGCAGGGCGCGGCCCTACAATACGCGACGCTCGCGCGGGCCCGACGCCCGGCGCCGGCGACTGCCATGACCCCGAACCCCACCTCTGCGTCCGCGCTCGATGTCATCGTGATCGGCGGCGGGCATGCCGGAACCGAGGCGGCCCTTGCGGCCGCGCGCCTCGGCGCGCGCACGCTGCTCATCACCCAGAGCCTGGAGACCCTCGGGGCGATGAGCTGCAACCCCGCGATCGGCGGGATTGGCAAGGGACACCTGGTGCGCGAGATCGACGCGCTGGGGGGCGCCATGGCGCGCGCCGCGGATGCCGCCGGCATCCAGTTCCGCACCCTCAATGCGAGCAAGGGGCCGGCGGTGCGCGCGACCCGCGCGCAGGCGGACCGGCAGCTCTACCGGCAGGCCATCCGCGTGCGGCTCGAGAACCAGCCGAACCTGCAGCTCTTCCAGCAGGAGGTCGCGGACCTCGTCCTCGAGGGTGCGCGCGTGCGCGGCATCGTCACCGTCAGCGGCATCACTTTCGAGGCGCCCACGGTCGTCCTCACCGTCGGCACCTTCCTCGGCGGGCGCATCCACGTGGGCCTGCAGAATGCTCCGGGAGGCCGTGCCGGGGATGCCCCGTCCAACCGCCTCGCCAGCCGCCTGCGCGAGCTCGCGCCGCGCGTGGGGCGCCTGAAGACCGGGACGCCGCCCCGGATTGACGGGCGCACGCTCGACTGGTCGGTCATGACCCGGCAGCCGGGGGATGAGCCCACACCGGTCTTTTCGTATCTTGGACGAGTCAGTGAGCATCCAGACCAGGTTGACTGTTTCATTACGAGCACAAACGAGCGAACCCACGAGATCATCCGCGCGGCCACCGATCGCTCGCCGATGTTCACCGGCCTCATCGAGGGGGTGGGTCCGCGCTATTGCCCGTCGGTCGAGGACAAGGTCGTGCGCTTCGCGGAAAAGTCCTCGCACCAGATCTTCATGGAGCCCGAGGGACTGCACACCCACGAGGTCTACCCGAACGGCATCTCCACGAGCCTCCCCTTTGATGTCCAGCGGCAGTTCGTGCACAGCATCCGCGGCTGCGAGCGCGCTCACCTCACCCGCCCCGGCTACGCGATCGAGTACGACTTCTTTGACCCGCGCGACCTCCAGAGCTCGCTCGAGACGCGCGCGCTGGCGGGGCTGTACTTCGCCGGACAGATCAACGGCACGACCGGCTACGAGGAAGCGGCCGCCCAGGGGCTCATCGCCGGCATCAACGCCGCGCTCGCCGTCCGGGGCGAGGGCCCCTTCGTACCCCTGCGCAGCGAAGCCTACCTCGGCGTCCTCATCGACGATCTGGTGACCCGCGGCACACGCGAGCCCTACCGCATGTTCACCAGCCGCGCCGAGCACCGACTGCTCCTGCGCGAGGACAACGCGGACCTGCGGCTGACGCCGCTGGGCCGGCGCCTGGGGCTGATCGAGGATGAGCGCTGGGCCTTGTTCGAGGCCAAGGAGCGCCTCTCGGACGCCGAAGTCGGGCGCCTTCAGAAGATGCGCCTGAAGGCTGCGGAGGTGCCCGCTGCCTGGAGCGAGCGGGTGCTCGGCGCCCCGCTCACGCGCGACACGAGCGCCTTTGAGCTGCTGCGGCGCCCGCAGGTCAGCTACGAGGCGCTGAGCGAACTGACCGGCGTGCCCGCTTGGGCGGTACCGGGAGCGGCCGATGAGCGACTGGTGCCCCAGGTGCGCACGCAGGTCGAGGTGCGCGCCAAGTACGCCGGCTACATCGAGCGGCAACACCAAGAGATTGAGCGTGCGCGGTGCAACGAGGAAATGGCGCTCCCCGCGGAGCTGGACTACGGGCGCATGAGCGGGCTCTCGCACGAAGTGCGCCAGAAGCTCGCGGAAGTGCGTCCCGCCACCCTCGGGCAGGCGGCACGGGTTCCCGGGGTGACCCCGGCGGCGGTGCAGATCCTGCTCGTGTACCTCAAGCGCGGGGGCGCGCGCGCGCGGGTGGCATGAGCGGCTTCATCGCCCAGCTGCAGCGCGCCTGGGAGCAGCACGACTCGCTGGTGTGCGTGGGACTTGATCCGGAAATCGAGCGCTTCCCAAAACACATCGCCGCAGAACCCTCGCCGATCTTCCGCTTCAATCGGGCCATCATCGATGCTACGCACGACCTCGTGTGCGCCTTCAAGCCGCAGTTCGCCCACTACGCAGCCTACGCCGCCGAAGATGAGCTCGAGCGCACCATTGAGTACATCCACACGACCTACCCGCAGGTGCCGGTGATACTTGATGCCAAGCGCGGCGACATCGGCAACACCGCCGAGCGCTACGCGATCGAGGCCTTCGAGCGCTACGGCGCCGATGCAGTGACCGTGAATCCGTATCTGGGCACGGATGCGCTCGAGCCCTTCCTGCGTTACGCCGACAAGGGCGTTCTTGTCCTGTGCCGCACCTCCAACGCCGGCGGCCGCGACCTGCAGGATCTGCAGGTCAGCGAGCGGCCGCTCTACCAGGTGGTGGCTGAGCTTGCCGCGCAGCGCTGGAACACGCGCGGCAACTGCCTGTTGGTTGTCGGCGCCACCTACCCGCAGGAACTGGCCGCGGTGCGCGCGCTCGTGGCGGACATGCCGATACTCGTGCCGGGCATTGGCGCCCAGGGAGGCGACGTGGCGCACGCCGTGCGCGCCGGCCAGACGGCCGCGGGCAGCGGACTTCTCCTGAGCTCCTCACGCGCCATTCTCTACGGCTCGCAGGGTGCGGACTTTGCGAGCGCCGCGCGCGCGGCGACCGCAGCACTGCGCAGCGAAATCAACCGCAGCCGCGTACGCCCCCGATGAGGGAGCGCGCCGTCGCGCTGCTCGCCGCCTTCGGGGTGCTCGCGGTCCTCGGCGGCTGCGCGCGTTCAGCAGCTCCCGCGGGTGCCGCGCCGGCGATCCTGGTGCGCGGCGGCGGCCCGGATCCGGACTCGCTCGACCCGCAGAAGGCGCGCGGCTTTGAGGCGCAGAGCATCCTGCGCGATCTGTGCGAGGGGCTCACGACGCTCGACCACAACGCACACGTCGCGCCGGGCGTGGCTTCCAGCTGGGAGGTGAGCGCGGACGGGCGCACCTACACGTTCCGGCTGCGTCCCGAGGCACGCTGGTCGAACGGGGATCCGGTGGTCGCGGCGGATTTCGTGGCAGCGCTCGAGCGCCTGGTGGATCCGGCGACCGGTTCCGGTTACGCCGAGTACGTGGACGTCATCGCCAACACCGCGGCGATCGTCGCCGGCAAGCGCCCGCCCGCGGACCTCGGGGTCGCAGCACCCGACGATGCCACGCTCGTCATCACGCTCAGCGGACCTGCCCCCTACCTGCCGACGCTGCTCTCGCACCCGAGCACCTGCCCGGTGCACCGCCCGACGCTCGCCGCGCACCCGCAGGGATTTGCACGGCCGGGACTCATGCCCGCCAACGGCGCGTTCGTCTTGAGCGAGTGGGTGCAGGGCTCGTACATCCTCGCGCTGCGCAACCGCCGCTACTGGAATGATGCGGCCACGCATCTGGATGGGGTGAAGTACCTCCTGATCCCGGATGAGAACGCCGAGCTCGCCCGCTACCGCGACGGGCAGCTCGATGTCACCTTCGTCGTGCCGCGCGGGCAGTTCGACTGGATCAGGGCGAACCTCGCCGATCAGCTGCACATCGCCCCGCAGCTCACCACTTACTATTACGGCTTCAACCTGCGGCGCGCACCGTTCAAGGACAACGCGCCGTTGCGCCGCGCGCTCTCGCTGGTCATCGACCGCGAGAAGCTCACGCAGCTCATCCTGCGGGTGGGAGAACTGCCGGCCTACAGTTGGGTGCCGCCGGGCATCGACAACTACAGCTCCCAGACCTTCGACTATCGCGATGCGCCGATGGCGGCGCGCGTGCTCGAAGCGCAGCGCCTCTACCAGGCGGCCGGCTACTCGCGCGATAAGCCGCTGCGCTTCGAGCTGCGCTACAACGCCGGCGAAGTGCACACGAAGGTGGCGCTCGCGATCGCCTCCATGTGGCAGGAGGCGCTCGGCGCGCAGGTGACACTCACCCAGGTGGAGTTCAAATCGCTGCTGCAGGACATCGATCGCGGCGACGTGGAGATGTTCCGCTCGAGCTGGGTCGGTGACTACAACGACGCCTATACGTTCGCGCAGTACCTGAAGAGCGATTTCGGCGTGAACCTGCCGCACTACCGCAGTGCGCAGTACGATGCGCTGCTCGAGCGCGCCGCCGCGCAGACAGATCCCGCGCAACGGCGGCAACTGCTCGAGGAGGCCGAGCGCGTGATGCTCGCCGACCATCCGCTGCTGCCGCTGTACTTCTACGTCAACAAGCACCTGGTGAAACCGCAGGTGCAGGGCTGGTACGACAACGTCATGAACGTCGTCTACAGCAAGGACCTTGCACTCAAGAGCGCGGTGCGCTGAAAGTCAAAGAGGGCTGCCATGGCTGCACGCACCGAGGATCCGCGCCTCACGCGCCTCTCGGACATCTGTCTGGCGCTGCCGGAGGCGGTGCGCGCCCTGCGCGGTGATCACGCTGACTTTCGCGTGCGCCAGAGGGTGTTCGCGTACTTCCTCAACAGCCACCATGGCGATGGCATCGTCTCGGTGTGCGTCAAATCCTCCCTCGGGGAAGGCGTCGATCGCGCCGCCCGCTTTCCCGAGCGCTACTACCTGCCCGCCTACATCGGCGCGCGCGGCTGGTTCGGCCTGCGGCTCGATCGCGGCGCGATCGACTGGCGCGAGGTGAGCAACATCGTCGACCTCAGCTACTGTCTCGCAGCTCCCAAGACGCTGGCGCGCGCCGTGGAGGCGCGCCTCAACGCAGGCGAGCGCTAAGGCGAGCTTACTTACCGATGCAGAAGCCGGCGAAGATCCGCCCCAGCAGATCCTCGCTCGTGAACTCCCCGGTAATGCCGCTCAGCGCCTGCTGCGCGGCGCGCAGTTCCTCCGCGACCAGTTCCCCGGCGCGCGTTTCGGTGAGCTGACGCGCCGCCTCCTCGGTGTGGTGGCGCGCGAGCGCGAGCGCTTCGAGGTGCCGGCGGCGCGCACTGACCGCGCCGGCCTCCACGCTCTGGTAACCCATGCAGTGCTTCAGGTGCGCGCGCAGGTCGCTGAGTCCAGCGCCAGTGAGCGCCGAGAGCGTAATGCGCGGCGGCCCACTGAGGGTGTCAGCCACCGGCAGGCCGGCTGCGAGATCGCACTTGTTGAACACCAGCGTCACCGGCACGTCCGCCGGCAGCCGCGCGCGCTCCTCGCGAAAGGCGCCGGCGGCAGGATCTTCGCTGGCATCGATCACGAACAGCACGCGATCCGCGCGCGCCATCTCCGCCTGCGCCCGCCGGATGCCCTCTTCCTCCACCAGATCGCCGGCCGCTTCGCGCAGGCCCGCCGTGTCGAGCACGTGCAGCGGCATGCCATCGATGGCGATGCGTTCGCGCACGATGTCGCGCGTCGTGCCCGGGATGGGCGTGACGATCGCCGCATCGTAGCCGGCGAGGCGGTTGAGCAGGCTCGACTTGCCCGCATTCGGTCGCCCGGCGATGACCACGGTCATGCCTTCGCGCAACAGGCGCCCCTGGCGGGCGCAATCGAGCACGCCCTCGAAGTGATCGCGCACTGTCTGGAAGCGCTCCGCGAGCTCGCGGTCGGCGAGGAAATCGATCTCTTCTTCCGGAAAATCAATGGCCGCCTCGACGTAGGTGCGCAGGTCGATCACCGCCTCGGTGAGCCCGCGCACCATGGTGGAGAACTCACCCTGCAGCGAGCGCATCGCCGCGCGCGCCGCCTCGCGCGAGCCGGCGTCGATCAGATCCGCGATCGCCTCGGCCTGCGCCAGATCCAGCTTGTCGTTGAGGAAGGCGCGCTGCGTGAATTCCCCGGGCTGCGCGCGGCGTGCGCCGAGCTCGAGCGCGCGCCCCAGGAGCGCCTCCATCACCACCGGTCCCCCGTGGCCCTGCAGTTCCAGCACGTGCTCGCCGGTGTAGGAGTGCGGCGCGGGAAAAAAGAGCGCAAGCCCCGCATCAAGCGCTTCCCCGCTCGCGTCCAGGAAGCGGGTGAAGGTCGCCGCGCGCGCCGGCGGCAGCTCTCCGAGCATCGTGGCGGCGATCTGCGGCACCTTCGGTCCCGAGACGCGCACGATGCCGATACCTCCCCGACCCGGGGGGGTCGCCGCGGCGACGATGGTGTCCGTACGCGTCATGTCGGTCTGCCCCTGAAGGCTACCGCCGCGCGCACCCGGAAGGAAAGCGCCGTGGTGCGCGCGCGCTGCGTGGCCTGAGTCAGTTGGCGCGCTTGGCCGCGGCGGCCGTCTCGATGCGACGGTTGATGTTCCACTGCTGGGCGATGGAGAGGACCGTGTTGGTCACCCAGTAGAGCACGAGACCCGCGGGGAAAAACGCGAACATCACCGACATCGCCAGCGGCATGACCATGAACACCTTCGCCTGCACCGGATCCGGTGGCGCGGGGTTGAGCTTGTACTGCACGAACATCGCCACCGCCATGATCGCCGGCAGGATGTACAGAGGATCGCGTGAGGAGAGGTCGTGGATCCAGAAGGCGAACGGCGCCTGGCGCATCTCGACGCTCTCCAGCAGCGCCCAGTAGAACGCGATGAACACCGGGATCTGGATGATGATCGGCAGGCAGCCCGCCACCGGGTTGATCTTCTCGCGCTGGTACAGCTCCATCATGGCGCGCCCGAGCTTCTCGCGGTCGTCCTTGTAGGTCTCCTGCAGGTTCTTGATGCGCGGCTGCAGGGTTTTCATCTTCGCCATCGAGCGCCCGCTCGCTTCCGAGAGCGGGTAGAAGAGCAGTTTCAAGAGGAAGGTGACCAGGATGATGGCGATGCCCCAGTTGCCGGTGAGGGCATGCACCTTCGCGAGCAAGAGGTACAAGGGCCGCGCCAGGAACCACAGCTTGCCGTAATCGGCGACGCGGTCGAGTTCGGGCGCGGTGGCATCGAGCTGGTCCTGCAGCTTCGGCCCGGCGAAGACGGTCAGCGGGAATTGCGCGCTCGCGCCCGGGGCCACCGTCTGCAGGGGGCCGGTGGCTGCGAGCTGGTACTGATCGCCCGCCAACTCCAGCGAGAAGTGCCACGGCTCGCCGCGCGGCGGAATGATCGCGCTCACGAAGTGGTGTTGCAGAGCCGCGAGCCAGCCGTCGCGCACATCGAGCGAGAGCTGGCTTGAATCACGACTCGTCGGATCCAGCGGCCGATACTTGGTGCCATCGTGAATCGCCGGCCCATGGAAGGCATAGCTGCCTACATCGAAATACGAGCGCTTGGTGCGCGGATCGTTGCGCACGATCTGCGCATACGGACGCACCTCCCACGGCGCGCTGCCCTCGTTGTGCACCTCGTACTGCACGCTGATCGCGTAGCTGCCGCGCTTGAACATGTAGGTCTTCGTCACGGTGACGCCGTTCGCGCTCCAGGTGAGCGGCACGCGCAGCTCGGCGCTGCTGCCCATGCGGTAATCGGCGCTTGCGCTCGTAAAGAGCGCGGATTGATCCGGATACGCACCTCCGGCGGGGCCGGTCAGCCCGGACTGCAGCTCGTAGAGGGTCTGCGGGGAGTCGTGGTTCTCCAGGCGCACCGGTGCGGCTTCACCCTTTACCTGCGGATAGGCGGGCAGATCGACGCGTGCGAGCGTGCCGCCGCGCGTGCTGATGTCGATGTCGTACACGTCGGTGCGAACGTTCACCACCGGTGCCGCCGCTGCGGTCTCGGCAGGCGCTGCGGCAGCGGGCACTGTTGCCGGGGTGGCCGCGGGCGCAGGACTTGCGCCCGCTGGACTTTGCGCACCGGCCGGCAGGCGTTGGGTGAGATCGTTCGCCGCCGGGACCGTGCTGCTGCCCGCTACCGGTGTTGCCTCGGGCACCGGCGTGGGTGCGTAGTCCTTTAACCAGTACTCGACGTTCAGAAACATGAGCAGCCCGAGGGCCGCCCACAGGTAGACGCGCGGACTGTTGGGCAGGAAGTTATTGCTCATGGGCGTGATGCGTGCACACGGGGGCCGCCGCAGCGGGCGGCACGGGGTCAAAGCCGCCGGGGTGCCAGGGATGGCAGCGCCCGAGACGTTTCAGGGCGAGCCAACCGCCGCGCAGCAGGCCAAAACGCAGGATGGCCTGCTGAGTGTACTGCGAGCAGCTCGGGTAGAAGCGGCACGCGGGCCCGAGGAGCGGGCTGAGCGTCCACTGATAGATTCGGATCAGGAATGCGACGAGGTAGCGCACTGCGCACCGACTTTCTTCCACAGCGCCGCCAGACTCTCGTGCAGCTGCCTTCCTGAGGCTGCGCGCGCCTTGGGGCGCGCGCTCACCACCAGGTCCACGGCGGGCAGCTCGCGCTGATGCACGCGGAAGGACTCGCGGATGATGCGCCGGATGCGGTTGCGGCCGACGGCCCCGCCGGCGATCCGCACCGCTACCGCAAGGCCTAGGCGCGGCGCGCCCGTATCGTTCATGCTCGCAGTCACCGCAAAGAATCCATCACCCACGCGTCGCCCGCGCGCATAGGCGGCATCAAAGTCGCGCTTGCGCCGCAGGCGAAGTCGCGCCGGCAGAGTGAGCCGCCCTGGCATCGAGCCCTTGAGGAAAACTTCAGGATGGGGGCCCTTTAGCGCTACGCAAGCCGCGCGCGTGACCCGCCTTACTTCAGGGTATCAGCTTGCGCCGGCCCTTGGCGCGGCGCCGCGCAAGCACCTTGCGGCCGTTCTTGGTGGCCATGCGCGCACGGAACCCGTGGGTGCGCTTGCGACGCACTTTGCTCGGTTGATAGGTACGCTTCATGCCGTGGGCTCCGTGAACGATCCGTGGCGCTCAAAAAAGGGCGGCAAGGCTAAGCCGTTGAGCGTCAAGGTGTCAATATTATCAGTTTGGGAAAGCCTTCAGCGCGCCCCGCGATCGGTATAGACTTCGCGACCTTTTCCTTTACGTTCAAGTCAACGTCGCGGAGGCAACGCGCGTGGAAGCGTCGCTTTGGACTCGCTGCATGGGCGCGTTGGAGACGGAGCTTCCGGAGCAGCAATTCAATACCTGGGTGCGGCCGCTGCAGGCCATGGAGGGCAATGGGGCGCTCAAGCTCCTGGCACCCAACCGCTTCGTCGTGGATTGGATCAACGCGAACCTCTTGCCACGCATCGGTGAGCTGCTGCGGGACGAGAGCACCGGGGACGTACCCATCGTCACCGTCGAGGTCGGCGCGCGCGCCACGCCGCTGCGCGGCGCACCTGCGCCCGTGTTGCCGAGCCGCCCGCGCCGCGCCGAAGGCCTCGTCGTCGGTGCCCGCCTGAATGCGGACTTCACCTTCGTCAGCTTCGTCGAGGGCAAGAGCAACCAACTCGCCAAGGCCGCCTCCCTGCAGGTCGCCGAGAATCCCGGACGTGCCTACAACCCGCTGTTTCTCTATGGCGGTGTGGGGTTGGGCAAGACGCACCTGATGCACGCCATCGCGCACCTGGTGAAGGAGCGCGATCCGGAAGCGCGCATCGCCTACATACACTCGGAGCGCTTCGTCGGCGACATGGTGCGCGCGCTGCAGCACAACTCGATGAACGAGTTCAAGACCGCGTACCGCTCGCTCGATGCGCTGCTCATCGACGATATCCAGTTTTTTGCCGGAAAAGACCGCTCCCAGGAGGAGTTCTTCCACACCTTCAACGAACTGCTCGAAGGGCAGCACCAGGTGATCCTCACCTGCGATCGCTATCCGAAGGAGGTCGATGGTCTGGAGGAGCGCTTGAAATCACGCTTCGGCTGGGGACTGACGGTCGCGATCGAGCCGCCGGAGCTGGAGACGTGCGTGGCGATCCTCATGACCAAGGCGCACGTCGTCGGTGTGTCACTGCCCGAGGAAGTGGCCTTCTTCATCGCCAAGCGCATCCGCTCCAACGTGCGCGAGCTCGAGGGTGCGCTGCGGCGCGTGATCGCCAACTCGCGCTTCACCGGGCGCGCGATCACACTGGAATTCACCAAGGAAGCGCTCAAGGATCTGCTATCACTGCAGGCGAAGCTCGTCACCATCGAGAACATTCAAAAAACTGTGGCCGATTACTACAAGGTGCGCCTGGCGGATTTGCTCTCCAAGCGCCGCAGTCGCTCGGTGGCGCGTCCGCGTCAGGTCGCGATGGCGCTTTCGAAGGAACTCACGACCCACAGCCTTCCGGAAATCGGCGACGCATTCGGCGGCCGCGATCACACGACCGTGCTCCACGCCTGCAAGCGCATCAAGGAACTACGGGACCTCGAGCAGCGGATGAAGGAAGATTACTCGAACCTGTTGAGAACTCTGGCGGGTTGAGGAGCCCTGTGGATTACGTGTGAACGAAGTTGGGGATAAAGTTATGCACAGGAGCCACACAGCCGTTCGGAGGTTCGTCCTACAAGATGTGCCTCGTTAAATGCGAAGTAATAGATTGATTTATATACATAAATATTCTTATTACCGTTATCACCGGGCTCTATAGTTCCTACGATAAGAGAGCTTTAATCCTACAAAGATTGTTTTCAGAGAGAGTTTAAAACCCATGAAGCTGACGGCCACGCGCGAAGATCTCCTGACTCCCCTGCAGAGTGTCATCGGTGTGGTGGAGCGGCGCCAGACCATGCCGGTGCTCGCCAACGTGCTGCTCGCTGCGCGCGACAATCGACTGAGTGTGACGGGTACGGATCTCGAGGTGGAGTTGGTGGCCGCAACCCAGGTGAGTGTGCAGCAAAGCGGTGACATCACGTTACCGGGACGCAAGCTGCTCGACATTTTTCGCTCATTACCCGAGAAAACAAGCATTACGCTCACTACCGAGGGTGAGCGCGTATCGCTGCGCGCGGGACGCAGTCGCTTCACGTTGTCGAGTCTTCCGGCGGCGGAATTTCCGCTCGTCGAAGAAATCAACGCGCAGCACACACTCACCGTGCCGCAGGGAGAATTCCGCAGGCTCATCGACAAGACGCACTTTTCGATGGCGCAGCAGGACGTGCGTTATTACCTCAACGGACTTTTGCTCGAAACCGATGGCAAGGCACTGCGGGCGGTAGCGACCGACGGTCATCGGCTGGCGCTGTGCGAGATGGAGCTTCCCGGTAAGGCGAAGACGACGCACCAGGTCATCATCCCGCGCAAGGGCGTTCTTGAGCTGCAGCGAATCCTCGGCACCGAGGGAAATATCGAGCTCGCGATCGGAACAAATCACGTTCGTGCCCAGATCGGCGATATTCGCTTCACTTCGAAGCTGATCGATGGTCGTTTTCCGGAGTACGGGCGCGTAATTCCGAGTACCCCGCCGCGCACGGTCGAGGCCGACCGCGAGACGCTGCGCCAGGCCCTGCAGCGCACGGCCATCCTGTCGAACGAGAAATACCGCGGGATCCGCCTGACGGCGCGCCCGGATCTCTTGACCCTGCAGGCCCACAACCCGGAGCAGGAAGAAGCCGAGGATCAGGTCGAGGTCTCGTACAAGGGTGAGGAAGTGGAGATCGGCTTCAACGTGAATTACCTGCTGGATGCCCTCAGCGCCATCGAGGGCGACAAGGTCGAGATCGGACTCACCGACTCCAACAGCAGCTGCTTAATCCATGCCCCCGGCACGGCACACACGCGCTACGTCGTGATGCCGATGCGACTCTAGGCGATCGGCGCCGCCGCGATGGGCGGGGCGTCGCCACGGCCCCCGATGCGCAGGCCGCAGCAAGGCCGGGAGCGGGCTCAGCGCCGCGAGCGCCGCATCCAAGGTATTCGCTCTGCGGAGCCTCCGACTCCGATCCTTCCAATCCCGTGTATGCGCGCGCCACGGCAACCGACGATCGGAGGCAGCAGTTCGGTGCCCCGTCGCGAGAGCACACGTTCCACGTGGAACGCCTGCGGGGGTCTGAGTGGGCTGCCATCGATGGACGATCGCGAGAGGGTCCCCAGAGATAGCGCAGCAGCTGCCGTACCGCGCACGTCATGCAAGCGGGTGCGAGGCGCGGCTCGGTGGAGGCCTTTGCCCGTCGGGGCAAAGAGCCGCCGTCTGACGGCCCGACGCGAGGACCTCCTGGCTGACAGCCGGGGTACCTACAGCAGTGCGGGGCGCCGCCTGGTGGTACCGGTACTCGAACATGTTGCCTCGCCGCCTGCAGTACGCCGCGGAGTGCTTACGGGGGCGCACGTCGAGGCGGAGCTCTTTGCGGTATGGGTGCGCCCGCAGCAAGGCGAGGGTATTCGCACGCCTCGCCCCAAGCGGCTCGAGATCGCCAGGAAAGCGGGGGGCGGCGGGCGTTCCACGTGGAACGTCTCTGGCGACGTCTGGCCGAAACCGGGCGCCGCTGGCGGGGGTCACGCCAGAGCGGGCCGCATCGCCGATCAGCGAAGGACCATGGAAGCGACAGCCGACCCGAGGATGCCGGCATGAGTCTCCTGCGATTCACCGTCAACAATCTGCGGTGCATCGAACATGCCGAGCTGGAGGTCGCTCCGGGGCTCACGCTCCTGTGGGGCGGCAACGGCTCCGGGAAGACCTCCCTGCTCGAGGCAATATTCCTCCTGGGCCGCGGTCGATCGTTCCGCACACGAAACACTGAAAGACTTATTCGCACTGGACAGGATCACCTGAGAGTCGTTGGACATGTCAGTTCAGGGGATTACTCTCAAACCATCGGGTTCGAAGCCCGGCCGTCTGGCGTGGCGGCGCGGGTCTCGGGCCGCACCGTGACCTCACTCGCGGAGCTCTCGCAGGTCTTCGCGGTACAGGTGATCGAGCCCGGCGTCCACAAGCTCCTCGAGGAGGGCGGGCACCGACGTCGCCGCTGGATGGACTGGGCCGTGTTCCACGTGGAACCTCAGTTCGTGGAGACCTGGCTGCGTTATACCCGTGCGCTCAAGCAGCGGAACGCCGCGTTAAGAACGCAGCCCGAGCAGGCCACCGTCTGGGACACGGAGCTCGTGCGCGCCGGCGAAGTGATCGCCGAATCCCGCCAGAGCTTTCTCGAGCAGCTGCAACCCTACTGGCAGGAAACAGTGGCTGCGCTCAGTGGGCTCGACGTGCAGCTTCACTACCTGCGCGGCTGGAGTGCCGGTCGCACATTGGCCGAGGCCCTGGTCGTCTCGCGTGCCCGTGACGAGCTGCGGCGCCTGACTCACTCAGGGCCGCATCGGGCGGATGTTGCCGTGCGACTCGGCGGCCGGCCCGCCCGGGAGGTCCTGTCCCGCGGCCAGCAGAAACTGGTTGCGGTCGCCATGACCGTCGCGCAGCTGCGCCTGCTGCAGGCTCTCACGAGCACCACTCCGACGCTGCTGCTGGATGATCCCGCAGCCGAACTCGACGGCGAGCGATTGCGCCTGTTTATCGAGCAGGTCATACAGTTGCACTCGCAACTAATCGTGACCTCACTGACTTCAGAATCGCGGCTTTTCGGCGCGCCCGAGCGCACGTTCCACGTGGATCGGGGGAGGGTGCAACCGGTATAATGTCGTGTCACAAAACCGAGTCATTTCATGGCCGCAGACGACGTCTACGATTCCAGTAAAATCAAAGTCTTAAAGGGTCTTGATGCGGTGCGCAAACGCCCCGGGATGTACATCGGGGATACCGACGACGGCAGCGGTCTGCACCACATGGTTTTCGAGGTTGTCGACAACTCAATCGACGAGTCCTTAGCCGGCTACTGCGATCGCATCGTCGTCACCATCCACGCCGACGAATCCGTCACTGTCTCCGATAACGGCCGCGGCATCCCTGTGGATATCCACCCCGAAGAGGGGCGTTCGGCGGCCGAAGTCATCATGACGGTGCTGCATTCGGGCGGTAAGTTCGATGACAGCTCCTACAAGGTCTCCGGCGGCCTGCACGGTGTGGGCGTGTCGGTCGTCAATGCTCTCTCGGATTACCTGCAGCTGAGCATTTCACGCGACGGCAAGCTGCACCGGCAGGAATATCACCTCGGCGAACCGGTGGCGCCCATGGCGGAAGTCGGCGAGACGCACGATCGTGGCACGGTCCTGCGTTTTCGCCCGAGCTCGCAGATCTTTACCAACATCAGTTTTCACTACGACATCCTCGCCAAGCGTCTGCGTGAGTTGTCGTTCCTGAATTCCGGTGTGCGCATCGAACTCATCGACGAGCGCGAAAATAAATCCGACGTGTTTGCACACGCCGGCGGCCTGCAGGCGTTCGTGGCCTACCTCAACCGCACCCGCACGCCCGTGCACGACACCGTGTTCTGGTTTCGTACGCAGGATGGCCCGGTGTCGGTGGAAGTCGCGTTGCAGTGGAACGACTCCTATCAGGAGAGCATGTTTTCCTACACGAACAACATTCCACAGAAGGACGGCGGCACGCACCTGGCGGGTTTTCGCAGCGCGCTCACGCGCACACTCAATGACTACGTCGAGAAGGAACTCGCCGGCAAGAAGGACCGGATCCCGATGACCGGTGATGACGCGCGCGAAGGCCTCACCGCGATCCTGTCGGTGAAGTTGCCGGACCCGAAGTTCTCTTCGCAGACCAAGGACAAGTTGGTTTCCTCGGAAGTGAAGGGCGTGGTGGAAAACGCCGTCGGCACGAAGCTGCAGGAATTCCTGCTGGAGCATCCGCAGGAAGCGCGCGCGATTGTTGCCAAGATGGTCGAAGCGGCGCGCGCACGCGAAGCCGCACGCAAGGCGCGTGAGATGACGCGCCGCAAGGGCGCGCTCGACATCGCCGGACTTCCGGGAAAGCTCGCCGACTGTCAGGAAAAGGATCCGGCGCTCTCGGAGATCTTCATCGTCGAGGGTGATTCCGCCGGCGGCTCCGCCAAGCAGGGCCGCGATCGGCGCACGCAGGCGATCCTGCCGCTCAAGGGCAAGATCCTGAACGTCGAGCGCGCGCGCTTCGACAAGATGCTGTCATCCGCTGAAGTGGGCACGCTCATCACCGCGTTAGGTTGCGGCATCGGCAAAGACGACTTCGACATCGGCAAGCTGCGCTATCACCGCATATGCATCATGAGCGTTGATGGCGACGAGCATGTGTTTGTGCGCAACGGAAGCGCCGTAAGGATGACGACGGTGGGCTCGTTCGTCGACACTCAACTGGTTGGGGTGGCGGCGGATGCACAGGGGGTTGCGCGGCGCGTGCACGAGCCCATGGGCGAAGTGCTGTGTTTCGGACTCAACGACCACGAGGTTCGTTTTCGGCCCATTAAGGGGGTCATTCGCCACCCTGTGGGGGAAGCCCTTTACGAAGTTAAGACTGCCTACGGACGCTCGATTCGAGTGACAGCCAGCCACAGCGTATTTGTGCAAGACAACGGGGAGACGCGAATCAAGCTGGGAAGTGAGCTTGGTGTGGGAGATCGCCTCGTCGCCCCGCGCACGATCCGGCTTCCGGAATGTGCACCCGAGAAGATCGATCTCCTTCGAGTGCTGCACCGGGTACCAGCCGCCCGCGATCAGGTTTGGGTCCGCGGACCTGCGGTCGAAGAATGGTTTAAAGCCCGTGTCACCGCTGAGTACGCCGATCGGCCGGAGATGTCCGCACCCCGGGTGGATCTTCCAGGCGACGTACGACGCGAAATGGCTGCAATGCGCCGCGCGAGTGGGGTCACCAATGCGGAGCTATGTCAGAGAGTTGGGGTGAGGCAGCCCGTCACGTTCTACGCCTGGGAGAAGGGGACTTCCAGGCCGACGCTTCCACATTACCAATCTTATCTTTCGGTCATTGGCGCGAATGCGGCGACCGTAATGTCGCGCGTCAGCGTCGGACCGAGCCGTCTGGAAAGGGTCTGGGAAGAACAATACCGCGGTTCGCCATCCAACCGGGTACGCGACTATGTCCGTCTGTCAGCGCTGGAGGCGGAGGACATTGAGTGGCTCGCCGACCGCGAGGATATCGAACTGACCCCAGAGCACTACGCAGATAAGGGCGTTCGTAGATACGTCGAGGTCAATGACGCACTGCTCAAGTTGCTGGGCTTCTATTTAGCCGAGGGCTCATGCTCGGATCGCAATGGTGTAAGGCTGAGTATCGGCAAGAGCAACGTCCGCATTCTGGATGAAATGGCCGAAGCGCTGGTTCGAGTTTTTGGCGTGTCGCCTCAGAGCTACCCCATCAAACGAGGTGCGGGAGAGCTTAAGCTCGTAAACCGCGTGGCCGCGCTCGTATGGCAACACGCTTTCGGGTTTCACGGCGTCGACTCGCTTACGAAGCGGATTCCGGACTTGGTCTTTAACGTTAGACCAGAGCTGCGCCTGGCGTTTCTACGCGGATACTTCTTGGGGGACGGGTGCGCAACGTCCGGAAGGATTGTATTCAGCACGTCATCGCGTGACATCGCCAGCGGCGTTTCATATTTGCTGGCGACGTTTGGCGTCGTGAGCCGGATTTCTGAAATCGATGCTCAAAAGGTCGCCCGCAATTGCGGGGACCAGGTCTTTAAGACGACTCACCGCCACTGGCAGGTTTCCATATCAACCGTCTCGGAGCTGATCCTGCTGCGCCCTGTTTGGAGTGATCACACTGGCGCGGGCGGCATCGAAGAGAGGATCGCCTGCGCGGATCATCCCGGCCGTCGTCGTTTTGACGACATTGGCGGAGATCTGATCGCACTCCCGATCGTTTCAATTAGGCACGTAGAGGCTACCAACGGCAGCGTGTACGATTTCTCGGTTGAAGGAGACGAGAATTTCATTTGCGGATTCGGCGGTATCGCCGCAAAAAACACGGATGCCGATGTTGACGGAAGTCACATACGCACGCTGCTGCTGACGTTCTTCTATCGGCAGATGCCGGAGCTAATCGAGCGCGGCCACATTTATATCGCCCAGCCTCCTCTTTACAAAGTAAAGCGCGGGAAGCAGGAAACCTACGTCAAGGACGACAACGAGCTGAACCAGCTCCTGCTCAACGGTGCGCTGGAAAATGCCGGACTGCATGTCAACTCCCAGGCGCCGGCGCTTTCAGGTTCCGGACTCGAGTTGCTGACGCGCAAGTACATGGAGGTCCAGGCCATCGTCAAGCGCTGGTCGAAGCGTTACGACGATCGGCTACTCGAGCAGCTCATCTACATGCCCGAGGTCACGCCCGCAGCCTTCGACCGCGCCGATTGGCTGCGCGGCTGGGCGGCGGATCTGAATCAGCGGCTGAATGCATTGGCAGATGGCACCCGTACCTATCGGGTGGAGCTACGCGAAGCCCGTGACGGGCACGCCGCGCGTGTGATCGTCCACAAGACCGAGCACGGCACGCCGAGCCACAAGTACCTGCCGCGGGAGTTCTTCGAGTCGGCTGAATACCAGCGCATTGCGGAGCTGGCGCGCACGCTCGCCGGTCTGATCGGCGAGGGGGCGTTCGTCACACGCGGCAGTGAGCGCCACGAAGTCGGTTCATTCAAGGAAGCGATGAACTGGCTGCTCGACCAAGCGAAGAAGGGACAGTCGATACAGCGTTACAAGGGACTCGGAGAGATGAACCCGGAGCAGCTGTGGGATACCACGATCAATCCCGAAACGCGCCGCCTTCTGCAGGTGAAGATCGATGACGCCGTCGCGGCAGATGACATCTTCACGACGCTCATGGGCGATCAGGTTGAACCGCGCCGGGAGTTCATCGAGAAGAACGCCCTGTCGGTCACTAATCTCGACGTCTGAAGAAAGTCACGCCGGAACATGCCGCATGGTGACCGTCTGTTGAGGGCAGATTGACCCGATAATCGTACAATCTAAGCTAAATGTCGCGGGATTGACTCAATAAGTCGGGTTTCATTCCCCATCGGGCGTCAGCTCGCGCACCTTCGCCTCGATCCAGCCCTGAATCTCCTCATTCACCGCGCGCACCTCGCGCCCTGCAGGCGACACGGGTGAACCGATCATCACGCGCACGCAACCGGGTTTTTTCAACCATCCGCGCCGCGGCCAGTAGTACCCGGCGTTGTGTGCCACGGGCACGATGAGCTTGCCAGTCTCCTGCGCGAGCAGTGTGCCGCTGACTCCGTAGCGGCGCGTCTCGCCCGCGGCCATGCGTGTGCCCTCGGGGAAAACCATGATCCAGTCGCCTTCATCGAGGCGCTCCTTACCCTGCTCGATGACCTGCGACACAGCCGAGTGACCGGCCTTGCGATCGATGGCGATCGCGTGCATCTGGCGCACGCCCAATCCCACGACCGGTATCCATAGGAGCTCACGCTTGAGCACCCACACCTGACGCGGAAACACCACCATCATCGCCATGGTTTCCCACGAGGAGGAATGCTTCCACAGCGCGACGTGGCAGCCCTCCGGCAGCGGTGCACCCTCGATCCGATAACTCAGCCCGCAGCTCCACCTGAGCACCCACAGGACGCCGCCGGCGTAGATGCGTACCAGCGCGAAGCGGCGCGGGAAGGGCAGGAACAGGCACAGGAGCACGAACGGGATGGCGTAGAGGAACGTCCAGACGAACAGAAAGCCCGTGAAGAAGAGCGAGCCGAGGAATTGCACCGGCGGGGGACGCCGCCGCGCAGCGTCGCTTGCGGTCGCCGCGCTCAACCGGGCAGTCGCGAGAGGTCCGCGACTCCGCCGAACAGTGCCTGCAACTGCGCGAGGAGGCTCAGCCGGTTCGCGCGCAGGTGCGGGTTCTCATCCATCACCATCACCGAATCGAAGAAGGCATCGACCGCGGGCCGCAGCTGCGCCAGCCGGCCCAGGGCCGCCGTGTACTGCCGCTCGGCCGTGGCGGCCGCCACCGCGTCCTTCAGCCCCCGCATGGAATCGTACAGGCGCACCTCGGCCGGCTCGCGCAACTGTTCGATGTCGACCTCAGTTGCGGCCGCCGCGGGGGCCTTGCGCAGGATGTTGGCGATGCGCTTGTTGGCGGCCGTGAGGCTGCCCGCTTCGGGCAGATCGAGGAACGCGCTCAGGGCTTTCAGGCGTGCATCAAAATCCAGCGGGGATGCGGGGCGCGCAGCCAACACCGCGTCGAACATCTCCGGGGTCACCGCGGCGCGCCCCGGTGCGGCACTGATGCGCTCCAGGTAATACGCGCGCAGGCGCTCCATCAGGAAGTCGTAGATCCAGGCGGCGACGACGTCCGCGCCCACGTGAGCCTTCGCGGGGGCGGCAGCGGCGTCGGCGCGCACCCGATCGATGTCCGCGCGCACGCCGGCGACGGCAAGATCGATGAGGCGCTTTACATCGAGCTCCAGCCCCTTCTCGATGAGGATGCGCTGTACGCCGAGGGCGCCACGGCGCAGGCCGAAGGGATCCTTGTTACCCGTCGGTCGCTCGCCGATCGCAAAGATTCCCGCGAGCGTGTCGAGCTTATCCGCGATCGCGACCGCGATGCCGCTGCGAGTCGCGGGCAGCGCATCGCCGGCCGCCCGCGGCAGGTAGTGCTCGCGGATGGCGTCGGCCACTTCCGCCGCCTCGCCATCGGCGCGCGCGTAATAGCCGCCCATCACCCCCTGCAGGTCCGGGAACTCACCCACCATGCTCGTGAGCAGATCGCACTTGCACAGTTCTGCGGCGCGCCGCGTTTCGTCGACGGGCGCGTTGATAGCGGCGGCGACATCGGTGGCGAGGGCGATGATGCGTCGCGTCTTCTCCCCGAGGGAGCCGAGTTTGACCTGGAAGGTGACGGCATCGAGCGCGGGCAGGCGTGCCGCGAGGGGTTGCTTGCGGTCCTGTTCCCAGAAAAACGCAGCGTCTGCCAGGCGCGGGCGCACCACGCGCTCATTGCCTTCGCGCACCTTGGCAGGATCGCGGCTTTCGATATTGCTCACGGCGATGAAAGCGGGCAGCAGCTGTCCGGCCGCGTCCTCGACCGGGAAATAGCGCTGGTGATCCTCGAGTGTCGAGATCAGCACCTCGCGCGGCAGCGACAGGAAGCGCTCCTCGAAGCGCCCGGTGAGCGCGACCGGCCATTCGACCAGCGCGGTAACTTCCTCGAGTAGCTCTTCCCCGATCAGCGCCCGGCCGTTCAGGCTGCGAGCCAGCGCGGTGACTTCGGTGCGGATGCGCTCGCGGCGCATGTTGAAATCCGCGAGCACCCGGCCGCGCTCGCGCAGCGTGCGCTCGTAGGCGCCGGCGCTCGTGATGCGCAGGGCCTTGGGCGCATGAAAGCGGTGCCCGTAGGTGATGTGGCCGGCGGGAGTGTCGAGGAGCGTGGCCGGCACCACGTCCTGGCCAAAGAGCATCAGCAGCCAGTGCACCGGGCGCACGAACAGGGCGTCCCCGCTCCCCCAATGCATGCGGCGCGGAATCGGCAGCTGCTCGAGTGCCGTGTGCACGATGCCCGGCAAGAGCTCCGCCGCGCGCTCGCCGGCCTTGCTGCCAACGAAGAACAGAAACGTCCCCTTGCCCTCCGCGAGCCGCTCGAGCGCGGCGACGTTGACGGCGCAACTCTCGGCGAAGGCCAGCGCGGCGCGCGTGGGAGTGCCGGCGGCGTCGAAGGCCGCCGCGAGCGGCGGTCCCTTGCGCTTCAGGTGCTGTTCGGGTTGGCGCGTGGCGAGGCGCTTCACCCACACGGCGAGGCGCCGCGGTGTGGCGTAACCGGTGAGCTCACCGTGCGCGAGCTGCGCCTTGTCGAGCCCGGCGGTGAGTCCCGAGACCAGCGCCTTCTGCAGCGTCAGCAGCGCCCGGGGCGGCAGCTCCTCGGTGCCGATCTCCAGGAGGAAGTCGTGATGCTCGACCTTCACGCCGCGCTCACCCGGGCGGCGGCTTCGGCCGCGCGCCGCAGCGGGAAGCCGAGCGCCTCGCGACTCTCGTAGTAGGTTCTCGCCACGGCGCTGGCGAGCGCGCGCACCTTGAGAATGTAGCGCTGGCGCTCGGTGACCGAGATGGCGCGGCGCGCATCCAGGAGATTGAAGGTGTGGGAGGCTTTCAGCACCTGCTCGTAGGCGGGCAGCGCAAGCTTCGCCTCCAGAAGCTTCTTGCAGATGCGCTCGTGATCTTCGAACTCTTTGAACAGCGTCGGCACATCGGCGTGCTCGAAGTTGTACGCCGACTGCTCGACCTCGTTCTGGTGAAAGACGTCGCCGTAGGTGATGCGCCCGGCGGGCCCCTCGCTCCAGAGGATGTCGTAGATACTCGCGACTCCCTGCAGGTACATCGCCAGTCGCTCAAGCCCGTAAGTGATCTCGCCGGTCACCGGACGGCAGTCGAGTCCCCCGACCTGTTGAAAGTAGGTGAACTGCGTGACTTCCATGCCGTTCAGCCACACCTCCCAGCCCAGGCCCCAGGCGCCGAGTGTCGGGGACTCCCAGTTGTCCTCGACGAAGCGCACGTCGTGCACCAGCGGATCAAGCCCCAGGGCCGCAAGGCTTCCCAGGTACAGATCGAGGATCTCCAGCGGTGAGGGTTTGATCACCACCTGGTACTGGTAGTAGTGCTGCAGCCGGAAGGGATTTTCCCCGTAGCGACCGTCTGTCGGGCGCCGCGAGGGCTGCACATAGGCGGCCCGCCACGGCTCCGGTCCGACGGCGCGCAGAAAGGTCCCCGTGTGGAACGTTCCTGCGCCCACCTCCATGTCGTAGGGCTGCAGGATGACGCAGCCCTGTTCCGCCCAGTACAGCTGCAGGGCGAAGATCAGATCCTGGAAGGTGCGCGGCGCGCGGCCGGTTTTCATGGGCATCACTGACCAACACCTCAAAAAGAGCGCGCGAGTATAACGGCGAGCCGCGCCTGGCCGCTTCAATGCCGGTTGAGGCGTCCCAGCACGCGAAGTTCAGCCCGCGGATGCACCAGCAGCGCGCGCCGCGTCGTCGTTGCAGGACCCGCCTGCGGTTCCAGGAGTATTTCGCACACCTTTGGTGCAATAATCCGCCGTCGGCGCACCAATAAAGTGCATTCTGACCGTCCATTGCACCGTAAGTGATTGATTTCGGGCCGCCGCAGGGTGGCACGAGGCCTGCAAAGGTCAGCCCCTCTGCCGCTCATTCGGGCGCGATGTCCTATTGGGTTTTGGGCGGCGAGGTTTTTACCCCTTTCCCGGAGGCGATATGACACCCAGTGATGTGCTGAAGCTCATAAAAGAAAAACAGGCGAAGTTTGCGGACCTGCGCTTCACCGACACGCGCGGCAAGGAACAACACGTGACGATCCCGGCACGGCTCGTCGATGAGGACCTGTTCCGCGACGGCAAGATGTTCGATGGCTCCTCGATCGCCGGCTGGAAGGGGATCAACGAGTCGGACATGATCCTGATGCCCGATGCCACGACGGCGGTCATCGATCCGTTCTTCGAAGAGACCACGGTCGACATCCGCTGCGATGTCATTGAGCCTGCGACGATGCAGGGCTACGAGCGCGACCCGCGCTCACTCGCCAAGCGCGCCGAGGCGTACCTGAAGTCCACCGGCATCGCCGAGACCGCGCTCTTCGGCCCGGAAAACGAATTCTTCATCTTCGACAGCGTGCGCTTTGCCAACGAGATGCGCGGCGCTTCGTACGCGATCGACTCGGTGCAGGGCGCGTGGAACTCGAGCACCGATTACCAGGACGGCAACAAGGGCCACCGCCCCGGCATCAAAGGCGGCTACTTTCCGGTGCCCCCGGTGGATGCCTTCCAGGATATCCGCTCGGCGATGTGTCTTGCCTGCGAGGAGCTCGGGCTGAAAGTCGAGGTGCATCACCACGAGGTGGCCACGGCCGGACAGTCGGAGATCGGCATCGGTGCCGGCACGCTCGTCTACAAGGCTGACCAGGTGCAACTGCTGAAGTACGCCGTGCACAACGTGGCGCACGGCTACGGCAAGACCGCGACCTTCATGCCCAAGCCCCTGGTCGGGGACAACGGCAGCGGCATGCACGTGCATCAGTCGCTGCAGAAGGAGGGCAAGGCGCTCTTTGCCGGTGACAAGTACGGCGGGCTTTCGGATCTGGCGCTTTATTACATCGGCGGCATCATCAAGCACGCCAAGGCCCTCAACGCCTTCACCAACGCCGGTACCAACAGCTACAAGCGCCTGGTGCCGGGCTTCGAGGCGCCGGTGATGCTCGCTTACTCCGCGCGCAACCGCTCCGCCTCGATCCGCATTCCCTGGGTCTCCAATCCCAAGGCGCGCCGCATCGAGGTGCGCTTCCCGGATTCGAGCGCGAATCCGTACTTCGCCTTCACGGCGATGATGCTGGCCGGCCTCGATGGCATCCAGAACAAGATCCATCCGGGCGACCCGGCCGATAAGGATCTTTACGACCTCGAGCCCGAGGAGGCGAAGCACATCCCCACCGTGTGCCACTCCCTCGACATGGCGCTCGAGCAACTCGACAAGGATCGCGAGTTCCTCACGCGCGGCGGCGTGTTCACCAACGACGTGATCGATGCGTACATGAACCTCAAGCTTCAGGAGGTGACGAAATTCCGCATGTCCACGCATCCGATCGAGCTGGAGCTGTACTACAGCTGCTGATCAGGCCATGCGACAGCCAGGGTTCTCGCTCACGCCTCGCAGCCGCGGCCCGTGCCGTGGCCGCCCTGCAGGCGTGCGGGGGAAAGGGGCGCGGGTAGCGGTGTTCACAAAACGCCGCTACCCGCTTTTGTTCCGCGGCGCCTTGGGGGTTATGCTGGTCCACGATGCGCATACTTCTGTTTACCTTAATGTCGCTCGCCTGTTCGGTGGTGCTCGCGGCCACGGTGTACAAGTGGACCGACGAGGACGGCGTGGTCCACTACTCGGATCAGCCGCACCCGAACGCCGAGAAGGTGCACGTGCAGGCGGTGCAGACTTACAAGTCTGGCCCGTACGATGCGGGCGGCGGCGGGCAGCCCGCGCCCTCGGGCGGTGGTGCTGCGCCGGCCGCTTACGCCGGCTGCGCGATCGCCCAGCCCGCCGACAATCAGAATTACCCCAATGTCGATTCCCTGAGCATCGTGGTGCGCACCGACCCGTCGCTGCATCCCGGGGATCAGATCTTTCTCATGCTGGACGGCGCGCCGCTGAACAACGCCCAGCCCGTCGGCACCCAGTTCACGCTCTCCCCGGTCGAGCGCGGCACGCATACGCTTCAGGCGGTGGTGCGCGCTGGCACGGGCGCGCTCATGTGCCAGACCCCGGCCGTGACCTTCAGCGTGAGCCAGCCCTCGACGCAGAACCCGGTCAGCCCCATCAAGCCGCACTGAAGCGCGCGCGCCGCGCGTGCGCCCCGCCGCAGGCGGGGCGGGATCCTCATGGCGCTTGAACAGGCCGCCCCTTCGGCGCTTGCGCACTTTGACGCGGCGGATCTGCTCGATGCGCTCGCCACCGGCATCGTGATGCTCGATGCACAGCTGTGCCCGGTGTATGCGAACGTTGCCGCGCAGGATCTGCTCGCCTTCAGCCTGAAGATGGCGCGCGGCCGCCCGTTCACCGATTTCCTGCACGACGCGGAAGGCCTGAGCCGCATCCTGCGGCGTGCGCTCGAGACCGGTGAGAGCATCGCCGATCGCGAGGTGGCGCTGCGTCCGGCCGGTGCGCCGCGTGAGGTGCGTACGCTTGATGTCACGATCACGCCTTTCAGCGGGCTCACCGGTACGCAGCTCTTGCTCGAGATCGCCGACACCACCCAGCGGCAGCGGATCTCGCGCGAGAACGATCTGCTCGCGCGCCTGGACGGCAGCCGCCTCATGGTTCGGCAGCTCGCGCACGAGATCAAAAACCCTCTCGGGGGCCTGCGTGGGGCGGCGCAGCTGCTCGAGCGGGAACTGCCGGCCGCAGGGCTGCGCGAATACACGCAGCTCATCATCGGGGAGGCAGACCGGCTCACGGCGCTCGTCGACTCGATGTCCGGTCCCACGCGCGCCCCCTCCAAGAGCTCGCTCAACGTGCACGAGATCTGCGAGCACGTGTATCACCTCCTGCGCGCGGAAGCCGCCAGCGGTGTCGTGATCGAGCGCGATTACGACCCGAGCCTGCCCAATGCCATGCTCGATCGCCACCAGATGATCCAGGCGCTGCTGAACGTGGCGCGCAACGCGCTGCAGGCGCAAGGAGATCTCGGGCGCATCGTGCTGCGCACGCGCGCGCGCTCGAACGTGAGCATCGGCTCGATGCAGCACCGCCTGATCGCGAGCGTGCAGATCGAGGACAGCGGCCCGGGAGTGCCCGCACACCTGCGCTCCTCGATCTTCTATCCGCTCGTCACCGGGCGCGCCAACGGTACGGGCCTCGGGCTCGCGGTGGCACAGGAACTCGTCACCCGCAACGGCGGCATTATCGAATTTGAAAGCGAAACGGGGCGCACGGTGTTCACACTGCTCCTGCCCCTGGGAGAGGATGCATGAACGCAGCGTTACGTGTCTGGCTGGTCGATGACGATGCCTCCATCCGCTGGGTGCTGGAACGCGCCCTGCGCAACGACGGCATGGCGCCGCGCGCCTTCGAGGCCGCGGAGCCGGCGCTCGCGGCTCTGCGCCGCGAGTCCCCGGACGTCCTCATCACCGACATCCGAATGCCGGGCGCCTCGGGGCTCGAGCTCCTGCGCCTCATCCGCGATGCACGCCCGTCGCTGCCGGTGATCGTCATGACCGCGCACTCGGACCTGGGCAGTGCCGTCTCCGCGTACGAGGGTGGGGCGTTCGAGTACTTACCCAAGCCCTTCGACATCGACAAGGCGGTGGCGCTCGTGCGGCGCGCGGCCAACGGCGCCGCGCCGGGCAGCGGCGATGCCGCTGGCACTCCGCGCATCCCGGAGCTGCTCGGGCGCGCACCGGCGATGCAGCAGGTGTTCCGTGCCATCGGCCGGCTCGCCCGCTCGAGCGTGACGGTGCTCATTACCGGTGAGTCGGGCACGGGCAAGGAGCTGGTGGCGCGCGCCCTGCACGAGCACAGTCCGCGCGCCGGCAAACCCTTCGTCGCGCTCAACACCGCGGCGATCCCGACGGATCTTCTGGAGTCGGAGCTCTTCGGCCACGAGCGCGGCGCGTTCACCGGCGCGGACACGCAGCGCCGGGGCCGCTTCGAGCAGGCCGACGGCGGCACGCTGTTCCTGGATGAGATCGGGGACATGTCGCTGCCGCTGCAGACACGTCTGTTGCGCGTGCTCGCCGAAGGAGAGTTCTACCGCGTCGGCGGCCAGACCCCGATCCGCGTCGACGTGCGCGTCATCGCCGCCACGCACCAGGCGCTCGAGGACCGCCTGGCGCGCGGTCTGTTCCGCGAGGATCTCTACCATCGTCTGAACGTCATCCGCATCGAGCTGCCGCCGCTGCGCGCGCGCGGTGAGGACATTCCGGATCTGCTCAAGCACTACATGCTGGTGGCGGCAGCGGAGCTCGGCGTCGAGCCCAAGGCGCTCGCGCCCGAGGCACTGGCTCGTCTGGCCGCTCACGACTGGCCGGGCAACGTGCGCGAACTCGTCAACCTGTGCCGGCGGCTCTCGGTGCTCGCACCCGGAAGCGTGGTGCACCTGGCGGATCTGCCACCGGAGCTCACGAGCCCCGCCGGACACACCGAGGCACCGGACTGGGCGACGGCGCTGGCCGCCTGGGCACAGCGCGCCGCTCAGGGCGGCGGGGAGCCGCTGCTCGATGTGGCGCTGCCGCAGTTCGAGCGCGTACTGATCCGCACCGCGTTGAAGCGCACCCAGGGCCACCGCCAGGAGGCGGCCAAGCTCATCGGCTGGGGGCGCAACACCCTCACGCGCAAGCTGAAGGAACTCGGCATGAACGGCGCGCAGGACGACCCATAGTCGCGCGCGCGAGAACCCGGTAAGGTTCCCGCGCCTTCACGGGGAGTTTTTGCGCAGATGTCCGGTTGGCGCAATCTGGGACATATCGAGTTCCTGGGCAATGAGCTCGGCACCTGGGCGATTGCCCTCGGCATCTTTCTCGTCACCTTCACGATCCTGCCGCTGCTAAAGCGCATCATCAGTGCGCGCCGCCGCCGTCAGGGCCAGTTCGGCACCGTGAACCTCGCGGTGGAGCTGACCGCAGCGCTGGTGGCGCGTACCAGTCGTCTCTTCCTGTGGGGCGCGGCCGTGTGGCTCGCCTCGCGCGACCTCACCTTCCCCCCGCGCGTCGAGCACTGGCTCACCATCGCGCTGGTGCTGCTCTTCTGGATGCAGGCCGCGCGCTGGGCGATGACTGCGGTGCGCTTTGCGATCGATACGCGCCGCATGCGCTCGAGCGGTCCGGACACGCTCGTCAAGGGCTCGATGGAAGTGATCCTGTTCGGCGCAGGGATCCTCATCTGGGGTGTCGCGGCGGTGCTCGCGCTGGATAACCTCGGGGTCGCGATCAAGCCGCTGCTCGCCGGGCTGGGAATCGGCGGCATCGCGCTCGCGCTCGCCGTGCAGACCGTGCTCGCGGATCTGCTCGCCTCGCTGTCAATCGCGCTCGATAAGCCCTTCGGCGTCGGCGATGCCCTCGCGCTCGATGACATCCAGGGCACCGTCGAGCACATCGGCGTCAAGAGCACCCGCCTGCGCAGCATCAACGGCGAGCAGATCATCCTGGCGAACGCGGACATCCTCAAGGCGCGTGTGCGCAACTTCGGGCGCCTGCGCGAGCGGCGTTCGCTCTTTCGTCTGGACGTGCACTACGAGACCCCGGTGCCGGCACTCGCCGCGGTGCCGCGCGCGGTGCGCGAGATCATCGAGGCGACCCCCGAGACGCGCTTCGACCGCTGCCACCTCCTCAGCTGCGGCGGGCCGGCATTGCAGTTCGAGGTGGTGTACTTCGTGAGCAGCCCGGTGTTCAAGGTGTACGCGGACGCGCAGCAGAGCATCAACCTGCGAATTCTCGAGCGCTTCAGCGCCCTCGGTGTGAGCTTCATGGGGGCGACGCCGACCCGGGTGAGTCTGCAGCAGCCGCAGCCACCCGCGTCCGATGCCGGCGGCCAGGCGCGGTTGCTGTAGGGATTTGAGCTTCGCGCCGGTGGCGGCGCGTTTTCCGGGCCGAAGGCTAGTCTAGTGCTCCGCCAGCAGCTGCTTCAGGGCCTCATCGAACTCATCGTACGGCTGCGCGCCTTCGACCAGCTGACCTTCGAGGCCGCCGTTCGCCATGCGGCCGATCACGAACGCGGGGGTGCCGTGAATGTCGAGCGCGTCCGCGGCCGCGATGTTGCGCGCGATCGCCGACTCGTAGCGGTCCGCCTTCATGCAGTTCTGCAACCGCTCGTTGTCGAGGCCAAGCGCCTTGGTGCGCCGCTCGATGCCACCGTTGGCGAGCGGGTCATCCCCGGTGAGGAGCGCGTGGTGCATCTCCCAGAACTTGCCCTGCTCGCCGGCGCAATGGGCGGCTTCGGCCGCCGGGCGCGCCGCGGAATGAAACTGCAGCGGCAGGTCGCGCACGATGAAGCGCAGCTTGCCGGTGTCGATGTAGTTCTTCTTCAGGAGCGGCCAGGTTTCCGCCTGGAAGCGCCGGCAGAACGGGCACTGGTAGTCGGTGAACTCAAGCATGGTCAGCGGCGCATCGCTGCGCCCCAGGGAATACTCGCGCGCATCGAGTTTCAGGTGCACGAACTGAGGCGCCGGCTCTTGCTCCGCGCCCCCTGAGGCCAGCCGCGCATCCAGGGCCAGCGCCAGGGCGAGGGCCGCCGCGGCGAGCGTCAACGCTTGGAGTTTTTTCATCCTGAAATTGCGCAGTCCTGTGTATCGCGCGCGGTGCTGAGTGTGCCCACGAGTTCGCTCACGTTGGTGAGTCCCTGCGAGCGCAGGTATTCGGCGAGGCCATCGTTGACCTTCTTGCAGATCATAGGGTCGTAGAAGAGCGCCGTGCCGATGCCGACCGCGCTCGCGCCGGCGATGATGAACTCGAGCGCATCGTGGGCGCTGGTGATGCCGCCCTGTCCGATGATGGGGATGCGGTGTGCGCGTGCCACCTCGTAAACCTGGTGCACCTTGAGCAGTGCGATCGGCTTGATGGCAGGTCCGGAGAGCCCGCCCTGCACGTTGCCGATGACCGGACGGCGCGTCGCCACGTCGATGGCCATGCCCATCACCGTGTTGATCACCGCCAGGGCGTCGCTACCGGCCTCGATGCAGCGGCGCGCATTCTCGCGGATGTCGGTCTGGTTCGGCGAGAGCTTGGTGATCAGGGGCTTGCGGGTCACGCGGCGGCAGGCGGCCACCACCTGCGCGGACATGTCCGGGTAGTTGCCGAAGGCGACACCGCCTTCCTTGACGTTCGGGCAGGAGATGTTGATCTCCAGCGCATCGATCGGCGACTGATCGAAGCGCCGCGTGACCTCGACGTACTCCTCGATCGTGGAGCCACACACGTTGGCGACGAAGCGCGTCTCGCTGAAATCCAGCTGCGGTAGGATTTGGTTCACCACCTGCTCGGCTCCCGGGTTCTGCAGCCCGATCGCGTTCAGCATGCCCGCGGGGGTCTCATAGACGCGGTGTGGCGGATTCCCCAGGCGTGGCTTGCCGGTCGTGCCCTTGAGCACGATCGCACCGGCGTCACGGTTCGAGAATCCCTCGATGCGGGTGTATTCCTCGCCGAACCCGACGCACCCGGAGAGCAGTACGACGGGGGAGGCAAACTCGAGGCCGCAGAACCGGAAAGCGAGCAGGGCGGCATCCGCCGCCGCCACTCCGGCTGCGCCCAAGGCTGGTTCCACTGTTGCCATAGCAGGCATTATCGCACACGCATCAAAGCCGGGCCGCCTGCACACCTTTCATGTTCCACGTCGTACTCGTACAGCCCGAGATCCCGCCCAACACGGGGAACGTCATTCGCCTGTGCGCGAACAGCGGCTGCCGGCTGCACCTGGTGAGGCCGCTCGGGTTCGAGCTCACGCGCCGGGCGGTGCGCCGCGCCGGCCTCGACTACGCGGAACTCGCCGAGGTGCGCGTGCACGCGGACTTCAGCGCCTGTCTTGAATCGCTGTGCGGGGCGCGCCTCTTCAGCATCGAGACCGGCGGTGGCCGTCCTTACAGCGAGGCGACATTCAGCCCGACGGATGCGCTCGTCTTCGGCTCCGAGACCCGCGGCCTGCCGGCGCAGGTTCTCGCACAGGTCCCGCGTAACCGGCAGCTCAGCATCCCCATGCGTCCCGGGAATCGCAGCCTCAACCTCTCGAACGCGGTCGCACTGGTCATCTACGAGGCCTGGCGTCAGAACGGCTTCGGGCCGTACCCGGAACGCTCATAGCGCGCGCTGGTGCTGCGTCACCGGCTCACTGCCTTCGCGATCCAGCGGGCTGCGCACGCCTCTGGCGCCCTTGCTCATGACGTGGGTATAGATCATGGTCGTATTGAGATCTGCGTGACCGAGCAGTTCCTGCACCGTGCGGATGTCGGAACCATCCTCGAGCAGGTGCGTCGCGAAGCCGCTTGGTCGGCGCTTCTGGGCGGCCCCTCAACTTCACCGTTAGAAGCCATGACCAGACGCACAGCAGTTGTGGCCGCCGCGATGATCGTGTCCGGAGGATTGGCTTGGATTCTTGTGCCGCCCTTTCCACGCCCTGAGACGCTCCTCAGCAGCTCGCTTCCAGCCCTTACCAAGCAGTTTGGTCCCCCTGATCAGATAATGCGGAAGCTCACCTCGGACAAGCGCTCAGTTACCTCGGTTGCTTGGGTAACCTCTCGTGGAATCGCGTTCTGGACACTCCAGGTTGATTGGAGTGCATCATTGGTGAACCCCACCGCGCGTCCGGAGGGAGTTTCACGCTGCCTCCGTCCTCGGCTGTTACCGGAATGGGTTGGGGTAGTTTTGTTCCTCCCCTGTGGTGCAGCGGTGAACGGCCGGGTCATGGCTTCTAACAATGCTTGGAGCGGCCGTGAGAGGTAAGGAGGCGCGCTGTGCGCGCCAGGATTATTTTACGCGCACAGCGCGCGATCAGAGTCGGCGGTCGGCCGCTCAAGCTCATCGTTAGACGGCATGAAGCGACTCCTCTACATAGGGCTGGCGTTCGTTGCAGTGTTAGCCCTTCTGGCCGCAATTCCTACGCTGCTGGGGTTGTTGCTGGATCCCTTAAATTCGAGGCGCATCAGA